>OGFR01000001.1_pt1 | contig 470737 bp, 437 predicted proteins | sample 1571001 | NCBI WGS metagenome assembly OGFR01 (sample SAMEA2582064, study PRJEB24529) | metagenome | biome: Human gut stool | place: China | collected 2011 | reverse complement strand
ACAGAACGTTTGTTGAATGGGATTAACCCATCAACACGTTTTGTCCTATAACCCTTTTTTTAAATATATTTTCTGAATGAAAGATAAACACGGCCTTTTTTTGTTTCTCTACCGCACCCCTGATAGATGAATTTGCCTGTTCCGCGGATAACAAGTATATCATTAGCTTTTAACTGATAGCTGTTGTTTTCCATCTGACGGCTGTTTATGAATATTTTTCTTGCCCTGAATAATTCTACTGCCTGACTTCGGCTTAGCTTTGTGAGGCTGGCAACGGCAGCGTCAATTCGTTCACTTGCAGATAAAACTTCAATATCTTCAAGCTCAGGTGAACATTCGATATCGTTAATATCAGTCTTTGTACACTGGATATGTGTATGCTTTACTGTAGACAGGTTGTCAATTATGAAATCAGCAATATGTGAAACACAGTAAAGATAGGCGTCCTTGCCTTTTATATTTATGTCTCCAAGCATTTCTCTTTTAATTCCAAGATTCATAAGAGCACCAAGGTAATCTCTGTGTGACAGTGATTCAGCATATTTTTCTATAAGAGGAGATATCTTTATAAGAGTTATAGGAAATTCCTCTTCATAGCCAAGAGTTTCGTAAGAACCAAACTGTATCATCTGTCTTTCACATGCATCATTGCCACCGTATGTTTTAAAAGCTACGAAATTAAGTGCGTTTCTCATCTGTGCGAATACTGACTGCTCGTTGATATCCAGGAAATTGGTATAAGTATATATATTCTGGCGGAAGGAACGATTGGCTGCGTCCATTATTTTATTTTTTAAAAGCGATTCATTATCCATTAGTTTATAAATAATCCTTTCAGGTTTTTTGAAAATATGATAGAATTATAACAGAATTAAGAATAATTTACATTACATTTGTTTTGTGGAACGATGTAGAAAAGAGGGATTATGATTAAAGATTATGAGGATTTTAAGAAATTTATCCTGAGTCTTACAACTATTGACCTTAATGCATATAAGGAAAAACAGATGAAGAGGCGTATAGATACACTTATTGCAAGACATAAGTATGATGGTTACGATAGTTATTGTAAGGCAATAAAGGAAGATACAGGGTTAAGAGAAGAATTTGTTAATTATATTACGATTAATGTATCTGAATTTTATAGAAATCCGAATCTGTGGAAGACACTGGAGGATGTTATACTGCCAGATCTGATAAGTAAGTTCGGACCAAGGCTTAAGGTATGGAGCGCAGCATGTTCTACTGGTGATGAACCATATTCACTTGCTATGGTGCTTGCAAAGAAAGTACCTATGAGGGATATTAAGATTATTGCGACAGATCTTGATGAACAGGTTCTTGAGAAGGCTAAAGATGGTGTATATGGTGAAAACAGCATAAAGGGACTTCCTAAGGAATTTCAGGATAAGTATTTTGAAAAGATGGGCGACAGGTTTTATAAAATATCTGATGACATAAAAAGATGTGTTGAGTTTAAGAAGAGTAATCTTCTAAAGGATCCATATCCAACAGGCTGTCATCTTATTGTGTGCAGGAATGTTCTTATATATTTTACAGAAGAAGCCAAGAAAGATGTATATGAGAAGTTTAATAAATCTTTAGTTACTGATGGATGTCTGTTTGTAGGTAATACTGAACAGATAATCGGTTATAGGGATATGGGATACAGCTATGACCATCTTTTCTTCTACAGAAAGACTAATTAATAAAATGCGTAATCAGAATAATATCAGTCTGGTTACGCATTTTTAATTATGAAAATATATGATTTATAACGGAATGTATATATTTTTCTGTATTGTCAGTGCTTTTTAACAGTATATCATCTGCGTTGCAGTATTTTTCCGTGTCAGAATAATCTTTTTTAAATATGTTTAAATCACAATTATCATAGAGTGGAAGAAAGATGCCTGTCTTTTTGGTATAACAGTTAGAAGCAGAGCATTTAACACGGTTATTACTGTCTACATATTGTGCAATGCTTTTGTGAATGGCTTCGTCTTCTGATGTCAGATAATAATAATTCTTATAGTCTTTAAAAAAATATTTCAAAGTATCTGATATAACCGGGATTACAAGAGTTAATGTACGGTTCTTAATCAGAATATGTATATTGTCAATACATATATGTCTGTCCACGGGTACGCCTACGGGCAGAGAACATTCAGCAATCAGCCGAAGGCTCACATTTCCATCGGAATCAGTATCTTTATCAATGACAGTATTGTCAACAGTGTAAGAATTCATAATTATTGCATAATAGGAAACAAGTGGAAGCAGGCTTAGCATTCCTTCTATATCGTCATGGTTGTGAAGAAGGAGAAGCTTCCTGTATTCGTTATGTGCTGTATCAGAAGGTTTTGCTGCAAATTTTCTGTATATATCAATTAGTTCACCGCCTGAATACATATCTTCACGTTCTATTCCAAGAAAATGTTCAATGGTTTTCTGCTTATAGTCAGAAAGTGACAGAATAGATTTACATTTTCTGGCAGTTTTATATAAGTCAAGGCTTTCAAGATGTGAAAGGTCAAGTGAAACATTAAGATGTGCTGCACGCTCAGTAATAAAGGGAATATCGAAGGCATCCCCATTAAAATGTATTAATGTATGAAAATGTTTTAAAAAATCATTAAATGCAGATAAAATATAAGCTTCATCGGAATCGGATTCTGCAAGCCACTGTAAATAATGCGATATTCCGTTACGGAAATATACAGCGCCTATGAGGTATACTATATTATAATTTCTTGAAAATCCTGTGGTTTCTATATCAAAAAAGCAGATGCTGTCGGTATCCGGACATATTGCTTTAAGCATTGCGGTGTCTGCGTTTGTGTGCAGGGTATCATTAATAGTTATCATAAAAAATCCTCGTTTTTAGGTTTGATTAGACAAACCGATTGTTAAAAAAGTACTCATTTTCTCTTATTATATAGGAATATATACACAAAAAAAAGTAGATTTTTGCTATTTATTGAGATAAAATACTATTTAATAAAAACTTTATAAGGAGAAATATGTCATGGGAAAGTGTACATTTAAAGGTGGATGTCATCCTTATGACGGTAAAGAGTTTTCTAAGGATAAACCAATCAAAGAACTCTTTCCAGCCGTAGGAGAGATGGTGTTCCCGCTTTCACAGCACATCGGCGCACCTGCTAAGCCAGTTGTTGCCAAGGGCGACTATGTCCTTGCAGGCCAGCTGATAGCCGAGGCAGGTGGATTTGTTTCTGCGAACATTCATTCATCTGTATCAGGTACTGTTAAAGCTATTGAGCCAAGAACATTGGCTACAGGCGGTAAGTGCAATTCTATCATTATCGAGAATGATGGCGAATTCAAAGAAGTTGAATATACACCTATGAAGTTCGAGGATCTTACTAAGGACGTTATCTTAGAAAGAATCAAGGCTGCTGGTGTTGTAGGTATGGGAGGAGCTGGTTTCCCAACTAATGTTAAGCTCTCTCCAAAGAATCCTGAAGCCATAGATTACATTATCGTTAATGGAGCAGAGTGTGAGCCTTACCTTACATCTGATTACAGAAGATTATTAGAAGAATCAGACAAGGTTGTTATGGGTCTTAAGATTGCTCTTAAGATATTTGACCATGCTAAGGGAATTATCGGTATTGAAGATAATAAGCCTGAGGCAATAAGAATCATGCAGGAAGCTACAGCCTCTGAGCCTGATATTGAAGTTAAGCCATTAAAGACTAAGTATCCACAGGGAGGAGAGCGTAGTCTTATATATGCAACAACAGGAAGAGCTATTAATTCAAGCATGCTTCCAGCTGATGCAGGCTGTATCGTACATAATGTTGATACAATATTCTCAATCTATCTTTCAGTTATAGAAGGTAAGCCTCTTACTAAGAGAATATGTACTGTAACAGGCGATGGAGTAAAAGAGCCTGGCAACTTCTATGTATGGTTAGGAACTAATTACAGACAGCTTCTTGATGCTGCCGGTGGTCCTGTAGGAGAACCTGAGAAATATATTTCCGGTGGTCCTATGATGGGATTTGCCATGTACAGTCTTGACGTACCTGTTGTTAAGGGAAGTTCATCACTTCTTGTATTCCAGAATGATATCGTATCTAAGATAGAGTCTTCTGCATGTATAAGATGTGGTAAATGTGGTGAGGCATGTCCGGAACACCTTCTTCCAGCAAAACTTGCCGGTTTTGCATCTCGTAATGATGAAGAAGGCTTTACTAAGTTCGATGGTATGGAATGTGTAATGTGCGGAAGCTGTTCATATGTCTGTCCAGCCAAGAGACCATTAACACAGCAGATTAAGGCTATGAGAAGTACAGTACTTGCTAACAGAAGAAAGAAGTAGAAAGGTGGGCAATCAAAGTGAGTGAGATTTTTAATGTATCGACTAATCCTCATGTGCGAAGCGGGAATACTACTCAGACAATAATGAGAGATGTTCTTATTGCTTTAACTCCTGCCAGCATATTTGGTATAGTTAATTTTGGCCTCGATGCACTGCTTCGTATAGTAATCGGTATTGTTACTTGTGTAGCATGTGAGGCATTATATCAGTATTTCATGCATAAGAAAGTTACTGTTACAGATTTAAGTGCAGCAGTAACAGGTCTTCTTATTGCATTAAATATTCCATCAACATTAAATGTTGGTTTTGAAATCGTAGGATGTGTATTTGCAATTATCGTAGTTAAGCAGCTTTTTGGAGGACTTGGACAGAACTTCATGAACCCTGCTCTTGCAGCAAGATGTTTCCTTCTTATTGCATATACAGGTCCGATGACTAATTTCGTTACATCTAACGGATTTTTAGACGCATATTCAGGAGCAACACCTCTTGCACTCCTTAAGCCGGGAGCAGAATCAACAGGCGTTGTTTCATTAGCAAAGATGTTTATTGGTACAACAGGTGGTGTTATCGGTGAGACTTCAGCAATCTGCCTTCTTTTAGGTGGTATCTATCTCCTTGCAAGAAAGGTTATTAACTGGAGAATACCTGTAACATATGTAGGTGTATTTGCAGTGCTTATATTCCTTTTTGCGCCAGGACATCATTTTGATGTAATCTACATGCTTGAGGAAGTATGTGGTGGTGGACTTTTACTTGGTGCTATCTTCATGGCGACAGATTATGTAACTTCACCTATTACACCTAATGGTAAGATTGTATTCGGATGCTGCTTAGGTCTTCTTACATTCATCTTCAGAATGTATGGTGGTTCAGCAGAAGGCGTTTCATATGCAATTATCTTCTGTAACCTCTTAGTTCCTCTTATTGAGAGAGTAACAGTTCCTAAGTCATTTGGTAAGAAGAAGCCAGAGAAGAAAGCAAAGGAGGCTGCATAAGATGAAGAAAATAGTTAAAGATGCATTAGTTTTATTTGCTATAACACTTGTAGCCGGAATTCTTCTTGGTGTTGTATATCAGATAACACTTGATCCTATTGCAAAGGCTAATGAGAATGCTAAGGAAAAGGCTTACAAAGCAGTTCTTGCAGAAGCAGACAGCTTTGAGACAATAGATGCCCTTCCTTCTGATGATGATATTAATGCTTCATCAGACATTGACTTCTCTAAGGATAAGGTCAATGAAGTTGCTATAGGAAAGAAAGGCAGCGAGACAGCAGGTTATGTTGTAACAGTTACAGATAGTGACGGTTACGGCGGAGATATCAAGTTTACAGTTGGTATTTCAACAGATGGAAAGGTACTTGGAGTATCATTTCTTTCAATCAGCGAAACTGCTGGTCTTGGTATGAGAGCTAAACAGGATCCATCATTTACATCACAGTTTACAGCTAAGTCTGATGCAGTTGCATCATTTTCAGTAGTAACAGATGGTTCAGCATCAGAAAGCAATGCTAATGTTGATGCAATCGGTGGTTCTACAATTACTTCTAAATCAGTCACAAAGGGTGTAAATTATGCACTTGCAGTTTACAAGCTTGTGGCAGGAAACTAGGGAGGTGCGGACTTTGAATAAATGTATAGAAAGACTTTATAATGGTATTATTAAAGAGAATCCTACCCTGGTACTTACACTTGGTATGTGTCCTACACTTGCGGTTACTACATCAGCAATCAATGGTATAGGTATGGGACTTTCTTCTACAGTAGTACTTGCATTATCAAACCTTATGATTTCATTACTTCGTAAGGCTATTCCAGATGGTGTAAGAATGCCAGCGTTCATCGTTGTCGTTGCATCATTTGTTACAATGGTACAGTTCCTTATGCAGGGCTTCCTGCCAAGTCTGTACGACTCACTTGGAATATATATTCCTCTTATAGTTGTTAACTGTATTATCCTTGGACGTGCGGAAGCCTATGCTTCTAAGAATCCTCCAATTCCTTCATTCTTTGATGGAATAGGTATGGGACTTGGATTCACAATTGCTATCACAATCCTTGGAGCAATAAGAGAGCTTATCGGTGGCGGTACAATTTTCTCAGATGGTACTAACGCATTATTTGATCTCTCAACAATCGGTTACACACCAGCAAGTATCTTTATCCTTGCACCAGGAGCGTTCTTTGTTCTTGCATTCATGATTGCTATTATGAACAGAATTAAGAGAAAGAAAGGCATGAAGCCTGCAGAAGTTCCTGACTACACAGAAGAGATAGAAGAAGCTAAGGCTGAGGCTAAGAATAACTAAGGGAGGTAAATATGGGATATTTTTCACAGTTATTATTGATAGCTGTAAGTACAGCAATTGTCAATAATGTAGTTTTAAGCCAGTTCCTCGGTTTGTGTCCTTTCCTTGGAGTTTCTAAGAAGATAAACACAGCAGCAGGAATGGGTGGCGCTGTTATCGGCGTTATCACTATTTCATCAGCTGTCTGCAGTCTTATATATGACTGTATACTTACACCGCTTAAGCTTACATATCTGAATACAATTGTATTCATCCTTGTAATTGCGGCACTTGTTCAGTTTGTTGAAATGTTTTTAAAGAAGACATCACCATCTCTTTATGAAGCACTTGGTGTATACCTTCCACTTATTACAACTAACTGTGCAGTACTTGGTATTGCACTTACTAACGTACAGAACTATAACACAGCAGCAGGACTTAATATTGGTCAGAAGCTTTTAGATTCTGTAGTCAGTGGATTAGGAACAGCTGTTGGTTTTACAATAGCAATCATAATCATGGCTGGTATACGTGAAAGAAACGAATTCAATGATGTTCCGGAAAGCTTTAAGGGAATGCCTATTGTATTACTTACTGCAGGACTTATGGCTATCGCATTCTTTGGATTTTCAGGTATTATTTAAGAGGAGGACGACAAGATGTCAGGTATAATTATTGCTGCAGTTGTTGTAAGCTGCACTGGTCTTCTTCTCGGACTTTTCCTCGGAGTAATGGGTAAGAAGTTCTATGTTGAAGTAGATCAGAAAGAGATAGATGTAAGAGCAGAGCTTCCTGGAAACAACTGTGGTGGTTGTGGATATGCAGGATGTGATGCACTTGCTAAGGCAATTGCCGCAGGAGAAGCTCCAGCTAACGCATGTCCAGTTGGTGGCGCACCGGTTGCATCAAAGATTGGTGCAATCATGGGTGAGGAAGTTGGAGAGTCAGTAAGAATGACAGCATTTGTTAAATGTGCTGGTGACTGCGACAAAGCAAAAGAAAATTATGTATACTCAGGTGCAATGGACTGTACAGCAATGAACGTTGTTCCTAACGGCGGTTCTAAGGCATGTACATACGGATGTATGGGATATGGTTCATGTGTTAAGGCATGTCCTTTTGATGCAATTCATATTGTTAATGGTATTGCTGTAGTAGATAAGGGCAAATGTAAAGCATGTGGTAAATGTGTTGCTGTATGTCCAAGACACCTTATTGAAATCATACCATACAAGAGTAACTATACAGTTAACTGTTCATCTAACGATAAGGGTAAAGATGTTATGTCAGCATGCTCTGTTGGATGTATTGGATGTATGTTATGTACAAAGCAGTGTGAGTTTGGTGCTATTACAGTAGAAAACAATATTGCACATATTGATTATTCAAAGTGTACAGGTTGTGGAAAGTGTGCTGAGAAGTGCCCTAAGAAGATAATACATCTTCATTGATAATTTAATCACAATAAGTTATAATAAGAAACTGCCGTAGGCTTATGCTTATGGCAGTTTCCTAGTTTAAGAAAAGAGAAGATACACCTATGGCAGAGATGAAATCGAAGTTACAAGATTTTTATAAAAGACTTGATTCCAGAAAATCAACATATTTTCTGGCTTATTCAGTTATTTTTGCAATCCTTGCTATAGGTGTGTTTTCTTTTTATTTTTTCACTGGAAAGACATTCATATGGGAGGTTGATGGCTGGGAACAGCATTATAAGTCACTCATATATTATTCACAGTATTTAAGGGATTTCTTTAAAAATATATTTATCAATCATCAGTTTGTAATACCACAGTGGGATTTTGCAATAGGTGAGGGAAGTGATGTTATAGGAACATTTCACTATTATGTGATAGGCGACCCATTTACATTTTTCTGTTTTCTCTTTCCAGCAAAATACATGTATATATTCTATGAAGCAATGATTCTTTTAAGAATATATCTGTCAGGTATAGCATTTTCACTGTTGTGCTTTTATACAGGACATAAGAAAAGATATGTTCTTCCGGGAGCTGTAACTTATGCATTCTGTTACTGGGCAATATACAATGCGGTAAGACATCCATTCTTCCTTAACCCGCTTCTGTATTATCCTTTGCTTGTATTAGGTGTTGAGAAGATAATCAGAGAGAAGAAAATGTGGCTCTTTACAATAACAGTAGCTGTTGCTGCAATGAGTAATTTTTATTTCTTCTACATGCTTGTGTTCACAACAATTATATATGTTATTGTAAGATTCATATTCTGTTATGGAAAGAATGTAAAAATGTGGGGCAAAGGAATATTAAGACTTGCAGTTTCATCGGTTACAGGACTGTGTATGGCGGCAATAGTGTTTCTGCCTGTGCTTCACGTTTTCTTAAGTGACAGCAGATTTAATACACCTAATAAAATGGGACTGGTATATCCTTTTTCATACTATGCAAAGCTTCCGGGACTTTTTATCGTTGAGGGTGATAACTTCTGGACATGCATGGGATTTGCAGTGCCGGTGTTACTTGCAGTGCTTTTAATGTTTAAGAGCAGACGTAAGTACACAATGCTTAAGACTTATTTTATTATAAGTGCTGTGATGATATGTATACCGTTCTTCGGACAGGCAATGAACGGATTTTCATATATGTGTAACAGGTGGATATATTCATTTGCATTATTATGTGCATATATACTTGTGTGCATGATGCCGCGTCTTATAACACTGGAAAGAAAAGAAATCCGCTTTATTGGAGTTGCACTTACAATATATTTTGTGGTATGTATGTGCGTAAAGTATTCAAGAAATGGCAAGCTTATAAGTGCAGTTGCAATTGGAGTAATATTGCTAATTGGACTTAGCATAAAGAATGTTAATGAATATAACAGATGCATGATGGTGACAGTAGCGGTTATGCTGGCGGCATTAGCTAATGGTATATGGAAAAATGCTTCATTTGGGGAAAATTATGCGGCACAGTGCATAAGCGTTAAAATGGCACAGGAAGATGTGTTTGGAAGCGAGAAGGAGCTTATAAGTAAAGATGCTGAAGATACAGATTTTATCAGATATTCAGGCTCTGGACTTTCGTACAATATGAACTGCATAACAGGAATATCATCCTCTAATCTGTACTGGACACTTACTAATCCGTATGTATCGAAGTTCAGATATGATTGTGCAATCAGGCTTGATACGCTGCTTCCGCACAAATACACAGGCTATGATGACAGGTCGTCTCTTATAGCTTTATCATCTGCCTCAAAGTATCTGGTGAGTAAGACCGGCGGACTTGTTCCATATGGATTTACTTATGAATCAGAAAATGATGATTATGTAATGTATAATAACGACAATGCACTTCCATTAGGCTTTACCTATGACAAAGCTGTTAATAAGAGGGAATGGGAAGGCTTAAGTGCAGTAGATAAGCAGAAAGCTATGCTTCAGGCTGTTGTTATTGACAGGAGTGGGAAAGATACCAGGGAGGCGCTTCCTGACAGGGTATCTGTTAAAGATTTAAGTTATGACAGCCAGATTAAAGATTATACAATGGATTATGATGCCAAAGAGGTACAGTGTACTGACAATACATTTGCAGTAACTAAGGCAGGTGCCACGGTAACATTTAACTTTACAGGCAGTGGTGCAGGTGAGACATACTTTAATATTAATGGTCTTGATTATGAAGGCGCAGCACAGTTTCAGCTGTATTTTGGAAAGAGGAAGTTTGACCCATTAGACTTATACTCTAAGGCAGACTGGAAAGAGCTTACACATAATGAAAAGAAAAAGATATTTAAGAATTTCATATACTGGACACAGTCTACAAGCAGTGTTAAGCTTGGGATTACGACTGATACAGGAGTAACCAAGTCAATGAATTATTTTACATCTGATTACAGCTATTACAGTAACCAGCATGATTTCAGTGTGAATATGGGCTATTCGGAAGAAAATGTTACATCAGTTACAGTGACTTTCCAGAAGATTGGCGTGTATTCTTATGATGATATACAGATTGTATGCCAGCCAATGGACAGTTACACTGACGAGATTAATACACTTAAAGAAAATGTATTAACAGATGTAGAGCTTGGAAATAATAAGGTTACAGGTCAGATAACACTTGACCGTAATAAATATCTGTGTCTTACAATCCCTTATTCAAAGGGCTGGAAGGTATATGTAGACGGGGAAAGACAAAAGCTATATAATGCTAATGGTCAGTATATGGCTGTATATCTTACGGGTGGAACGCATAATGTAACACTTAAGTATTCTACGCCGCTTCTTAAAGAGGGAGCGTTGGTGTCACTTGCAGGTGTGGCCATCTTTGCCATGCAGCTTGTAATTAATAAGAGAAAGAAGAGGGAATAATAATGTACAGAGAAGTTGCGAAACTTATTATATATGGTAATCATGAGGACACTATTCTTATGAAAATGTCCGATATTTTCAAAAAATTTGACAGGGATGAGGAGACTCCTGACAAGCTTATAAGTGATATATATGAGCAGATTAAGAGAATATTGGAGGTTGCCACAGATTATGGCTTTGATAAGAATTTATGGCATAATTACCTTACATTCTATCTTATAACTAATGAGAATCCATTCAGCCTTACATGTGAAAAGGTAGGCGCTAATGATGGAAGCGTTAATGAATTTGCTAAGAACGACTTCAAGGTGTTTATGAATCTGTTTAATTATGATTTCAGACCTATTGAGGCTGCACTTGGAATCAACTGTTTTTCACTTATATCTGATTACAAGGCAATTGTTAAGAAAGAGCTTATGTACAATAAGAATGTAAGTGAGAAGGTACAGGCTTTAAGCCTTAAGCTTGAGACAGCAAAGGACGAGAATGAGTTCTTTAATTATGTTACTGATTTCTATAAAGCATATGGTGTAGGAATGTTCGGACTTAATAAAGCATTCAGAGTAATAGGCGGTGATAATGGCGTTACATTTACACCAATTAACAATATGGATAAGGTTATGTTAGATGATCTTATAGGTTATGAAATCCAGAAGAAGAAGCTTGTGGAGAATACAGAGGCATTTGTTCAGGGAAGAAAAGCTAATAATGCGCTTCTTTTCGGTGACAGCGGAACAGGTAAGTCAACTTCTATCAAGGCTATTGTCAATGAATATTATGACCAGGGTCTTAGAATGATAGAGATATACAAACATCAGTTCAAGGATTTATCTAATGTTATAGCAAGCATTAAGAACAGAAATTACAAGTTCATAATATATATGGATGATTTATCTTTCGAGGAATTCGAGATTGAATACAAGTTCTTAAAGGCTGTAATTGAAGGTGGTGTTGAGACTAAGCCTGATAATATTCTTATCTATGCAACATCTAACAGAAGACATCTTATCAAGGAAACATGGAATGACAGAAATGATTTAGAGAGCAATAACGGCCTTCACAGATCTGATACTATTGAGGAGAAGCTTTCATTAGTGAACAGATTTGGATGCCAGATAAGCTACTCTAAGCCATCACAGAAAGAATTCTTTGATATTGTTATTGGTCTTGCAAGGAAGAATAATGTTAAGATGACAGATGAAGAGCTTATGGCAGAGGCTAACAAGTGGGAACTTTCACATGGTGGAATATCAGGAAGAACAGCACAGCAGTTTATCAATTACTGTCTTGGGGGTAGAGAATGATTTCATACATTAAAGGTGAACTTGCCGAAATCCTGCCAGATGTAATCGTTGTGGAAGCCAATGGAATCGGATATAATATATATGTTCCGGGTTCAGTTCTTGGTGAGCTTCCATCAGTTGGCAGTGAGGTTAAGATATATACATATATGAATGTCAAGGAAGATGAATGCAGTCTGTTCGGATTCCTTACAAGAGATGATTTAAGCATGTTTAAAATGCTTATCTGTGTCAATGGTATTGGCCCTAAGGCAGCGCTTGGTGCATTATCTAATATCACAGCAGATGATTTAAGATTTGCAGTTCTTGCTGATGATGTGGCAGCAATCAAGGCACTTCCTGGTATCGGACCTAAGACAGCACAGAAGATTATAATTGAGCTTAAGGATAAGTTAAAGCTTGATGAAGTATTTGAATCAGCACTTTCTAAGAATAAAAAGGCAGACAATAACAGTAATGTAAGTAATGTCATGATGATAAGAAATGACGCTGTTGAGGCACTTGTATCACTTGGATATTCAAGCAAAGATGCACTTGTTGCTGTCAAGGAAGTGGAAGATATAGAGAATAAGGATTCTGAGACGGTTCTTAAGGAAGCGTTAAAGAAGCTGGCTAAATTCTAGAGCAGAATAGTATTTGAGAAATGAGGGGCTATATGGAAAAGAGGATTATATCAACACAGATAACTGAAGAAGATTATGGTATTGAGAATTCCTTAAGACCATTATCTCTTGATGACTATGTTGGACAGAATAAGGTTAAGAGTAATCTTAAAGTATATATTGAGGCAGCAAAGGAAAGAGGAGAGGCACTTGACCATGTGCTTTTCTATGGACCTCCGGGACTTGGAAAGACAACTCTGGCAGGAATTATTGCTAATGAAATGGGGGTTAATATCAAGGTTACATCCGGTCCTGCAATCGAGAAGCCGGGAGATATGGCAGCTATACTTAACAACTTGAGTGAGGGTGATATTCTCTTTGTTGATGAGATTCACAGACTTAACAGACAGGTTGAAGAAGTTCTGTATCCGGCAATGGAGGATTATAAGATTGATATTATGATCGGAAAGGGTGCAACAGCAAGGTCTATAAGACTTGATCTGCCACAGTTCACTCTGATAGGGGCAACAACAAGAGCGGGACTTTTATCAGCACCTTTAAGAGACAGATTCGGTGTTGTAAGCCATATGGAATTCTATACCGTTCCGGAGCTTGAGAAAATCATTATCCGTTCAGCCAATGTGCTTAATGTTGATATTGACTCAGACGGAGCACATGAGCTTGCAAGGCGTTCAAGAGGAACACCGAGACTTGCCAACAGACTTTTAAAGAGAGTAAGAGATTTTGCACAGGTTAAATATAACGGACATATCAATAAGGATGTTGCTGATTATGCACTTAATCTGTTAGATGTTGACAGAGATGGATTGGACCGTAACGATCGTGTTATACTTACTACAATAGTTGATAAGTTTGATGGCGGGCCTGTCGGTATTGAGACACTGGCAGCTTCAATAGGCGAGGATTCAGGAACTCTTGAAGATGTTTATGAGCCATATCTTATACAGAACGGGTATATTAACAGAACTCCAAGAGGAAGAGTTGCAACTAAAGCAGCTTATGATAATCTTGGCAGGCCATTCAAACAAAAATAACATAAAATATTCTAAAGAATGTGTTTTATGAGTTGAATAGTAAGTGTATTTATTATATACTTAATATGTTTATTTCTACATATATGGAGGGGACTTATGTCATCAAAGAATACAGCAGAAGTAATTCTTGGAGGTAAGGTAATCAAGCTTGGTGGATATGAAAGCGAGGAGTATCTTCAGAGAGTTGCATCATACATTAATAACAAGATAACTGAATTTAATAAAGAAGAGAGTTACAGACGAATGTCAGCAGAGCTCAGAACTGATATGATGTATCTTAATATTGCAGATGATTACTTCAAGGCTAAGAAGATGGCAGACAGTCTTTCATTAGATATTGAGAACAAGGATAAGGAAATATACGACCTTAAGCATGAACTTATTGCAGCACAGATTAAGGCAGAAAGTTCAGCAAAAGAGATTAAGGAATTAAAGAGTGAGATTAACAAGTATCAGAAGAATATTGTCAAGTTAGAGACAGAACTGAATGACTCTAAGAAGTGATTTACATAAGATTATCTGGTATTAATAATAACGGCTGTTGCAAATGCATTTGCAGCAGCCATTTAATTTAAAGGCGGTTACAACTATGAATGTTGATAAGAGAAAAACACAGGTGGAGGTTTTAGCACCAGCAGGTTCACTTGATATTATGAAAGCTGTTGTGGTGGCAGGGGCAGATGCCATATACCTGGGAGGCAATATGTTTGGAGCAAGGGCATTTGCCAATAATTTTAATGATGAAGAGCTTATTTGTGCTATTGAATATGCACATTTATTCGGTAGAAAGGTTTATCTGACAGTTAATACTCTTCTTAAGTCAAGAGAGATAGAGAACAGTCTTATAGAATATCTTATACCATTCTATGAGGCAGGTCTTGATGCAGTGATTGTACAGGATATGGGTGTGTTTAACCTTATAAGAAAACATTTTCCTGATATGGATATACATGCAAGCACACAGATGACACAGACCGGAGTGTATGGCAGCAGGCTTTTAAAGGAACTTGGTGCAACAAGAATAGTCACTTCAAGAGAGATGAATCTGCAGGAAATAAAGCAGCTTCATGAGAGATTAGATGTGGAGATAGAAAGCTTTGTGCATGGAGCATTATGTTACTGTTATTCGGGACAATGCCTGCTTTCAAGCTTTAACGGAGGAAGAAGCGGCAACAGGGGAAGGTGTGCCCAGCCGTGCAGGATGCCTTATGATGTGTATGATAACGGCGAAAAGATTAATAACAGAAACAACAGTTACGCATTAAGCCCTAAGGATATGTGTGCATTACAGATACTTCCTGATGTTATAGAAAGTGGAGTGTATTCTCTGAAAATTGAAGGCCGTATGAAGAATGTCACATATGCGGCTATGGTAACGCATATTTACCGTAAATATGTTGATATGTATCTTGAGAGGGGACGAAAAGGCTTCAAGGTAGATAAGAAGGATATTGATGACCTTTCAGATATATATAACAGAGGTGCATTTACTACAGGCTATTATGACAGCGTCAAGGGAAAGAAGATGATGTCACTGGGGCGTCCTAACCATATGGGAACGGAGTGTCTTAAGGTAGTATCTAACAAGGCAGGAAGAATTACATTTAAGGCATTAAAGAATGTGAACAGAGGCGATGTCTTTGAGATTGATAAAGAGCATTCATTTGAGAGCGGAGCTGATGTGGCAGCAGGACAGACCTTGGTTGTTAATCTTCCTAAGAAATACCCGCTGTATGAGGGAAGAATTGTCAACAGAATGAATAATGCTAAGATTAAGGCATATGTAGCGGACAATTATGTCGGAATAACACCTAAGCTTCATGTAGATATGAGGCTTGTTGTAAGAAAGAATGAAAATATATCACTTACAGTAATATATGATGGAATTGAAAAGACATGTACAGGAGAGATAGTTACCGAAGCACAGAGCCGTCCGGCCTCAGAGGAGGAACTGGTTAAGAATTTAAAGAAAACCGGCGATACATGTTTTGTGGTGGAAGATGCAGAAGTGCAGCTTGATGATGGTGTGTTTGTGCCTGTCGGCTGGATTAAAGAATTAAGAAGAAATGTACTTGAACAGCTTGAGACACATTTAAAGCACAGTCTTGTAAGAACTTATAATAAGCCTGAATGTGCAGAGCCTGACGACAAGAAAGAAGCTGATGATAATAATTATCAGATAAGAAAAGCTGCATACCTTCATGATATAGCGCAGGTAAAGAAAGCAGCATCAGTTTCAGGGGTTGAAAGCATTTATCTTGATTATAAGATGTTTTATATGAATGATGAGAATTCATTAAAAGAGGCTGTAAAGCACTGTCAGTCACATGGAATATATGTATATATGTTCCTTCCACATATTCTTAAGGCAGAGAAATATGATAAGTTTAAGTGCTTGTGTGAGAAGGCTTCTGACTGTGGCATAGACAGGTTTGTATGCCGTAATATTGAGCAGATTGGTTTTCTTGGAAGTGACAACTGGAAGAAATTATCTGACAAGGTGCATATTATTACAGACAGCAGCATATATATATTTAATACATTTGCAAAAGATGAATTAAGAAGGCTGTGCAGCAATGCCGGGGTTATTCTTGACAGAATGACACTGCCACTTGAACTTACAGATAAGGAGATGAAGCCTGTAATTGGAAGTGACACTGAACTTGTTGTATATGGGAATGTGCCTCTTATGGTATCTGAACAGTGTGTGAGAAGAACTTACGGAAGATGTGACGGAAGCTGGGGCAGCATTAATATTACAGGGCCGAAGGGCAGCTCTTATACGGTGGAAAGTATGTGTGAATTCTGTTATTCTGTAATGAATGGAGAAAAACTCAATCTTACAAAAGAAAATCCCGAAGAATGCGGTGTGTGTGTAATTCGTTATGAATTTGACGAAAGTGAAGCAGATGATATACAATTAGTTATGACTGATGGAGTGAGTGGTGGTACTACAGGACATTTTCATCAGGCAATCGACTAAGATTAAGTGACTTGAATAAAGGAGATTGCTATGCAGTCAGTTTTTATTGAACTTACAAAATACATATTTGCTTTTCTGATGGCGTTTTATGTTCTTTCTGCTTACAGAGGAGCAATAATCCATAAGGAAGAAAAGAGAAAAGGAATATATATCCAGCAGTATATTATAATATTTGCGATACATTTCCTTGGATATTATGTGTTGTATCTTATGAAGGGTGAGACTAGATATATAGGCTTTTATTTTGTGCAGCTTATATATCTTATAGTATTCATTGCGTTTTATTACATATTGTATCCAAAGGCTTCAAGGCTTCTTGTTAATAATATGTGTATGCTGATGTCAGTTGGATTTATCATGATAGCAAGGCTTAATTTTGACAAATGTGTTAAACAGTTTGTTATTGCTGTGCTTGGAACGGTTATTATGTTTCTTGTTCCATGGCTTATCAAATCAGTTAAGAGTTTCAGAAACTTTGGATGGATATATTGCATTTCGGGACTTGTGCTTTTGTGTGCTGTTTTATTAGGAAATAAGGTGTATGGAGCCAATCTTACATTAAGCATAGGAGCATTTTCTGTACAGCCGGCAGAGTTTGTTAAGATTTTGTATGTTATGTTTGTTGCTTCAATGTTTAATAAATCAACAACATTTAAACAGACATGTATTGTTACAGTATTTGCAGCACTTCATGTTATTATACTTGTGCTTTCAACGGACCTTGGTGCGGCACTTATATTTTTTGTAGTATATATCGCAATGCTTTATATAGCAACAAGGAAGCTTTCATATGCCGGGGCAGGGCTGCTTGCCGGAGCGGGTGCATCTGTTATTGCATATAAGCTTTTTGCACATGTGAGGGCGAGAGTTATTGTATGGCGTAATCCGTGGGAATATATTGATACTAGCGGATATCAGATATGTCAGTCTCTTTTTGCAATTGGTATGGGATCGTGGTTTGGATATGGATTATGTCAGGGTATGCCTGATAAGATACCTGTAGCAGAGAAAGATTTTATGTTTTCTGCTATATCTGAAGAATTTGGACTCATATTTTCAATAGCTCTATTCTTAGTGTGCCTTAATAATCTTATTCTTATGATGAATATAGCTTCAAGATGTAAGACACTTTTTTATCGTCTTGTAGCTGTAGGACTTGGGGTTACATATGGGGTTCAGGTGTTCTTAACTGTGGGAGGTGCAATTAAGTTTATACCGATGACAGGTGTTACACTTCCTTTTGTAAGTTACGGTGGAAGCTCTATATTAAGCTCGCTTATAATGTTTGCTCTTATTAATGGAATGTACAATATGAGACAGGATGAAGGTGACAGGAAAGATGGCAGAAAACAAAAAACAGGACAGGCGAAGAAAAAAACAAAACATACAAAGTGATATAGTTGATAATGAAAAGAAGAATCTGCGAAATAAAGAGACTAATATAATTGCATTCTTTTTTGTAGGACTTTTTCTTGCAACTATCGTGTATCTGTGTATATTTAATGTAAAAGATGCAGGAACAATTGTGAATAATCCTTACAATAAAAGAGTAGACAATCAGGAAAGCAAGGTTGTAAGAGGTGATATATTAGCAGATGACGGAGATGTACTTGCAACAACGCTTACGGATGAGGATGGTAATGAAACACGTTATTATCCTTATGATAATCTGTTCTGTCATTCGGTTGGATTTACTTCTCTTACAGGGATGAAGACAGGAATAGAACAGTCTCAGAATTATTTCCTTTTAAGTGAGACAGATAATATGCTTGATCAGATTGGTAATGACCTGTCTGGAGGAAAAGCAAAGGGGCATAATGTTACAACAACACTTAATGTTGAACTTACTAAAGCGGCATATAAAGCACTTGGTAATAATAAAGGTGCAGTTATAGCGATGGAACCTGCTACGGGTAAGATTCTTGCAATGGTATCGAATCCATCATTTGATGCAAATGCAGTAAATACCGATTATGATGAGTGGATTACTTACGATAGTGCGGATTCGGTGCTTTTAAACAGGGCAACGCAAGGGCTATATCCACCTGGTTCAACATTCAAGATAATTACTGCTCTTGCATATATAAGGCAGAATCAGAATGATTATTATAATTATTCATATAATTGTGATGGACAGGCATATATATCTGGTGGAACTACTATTGCATGCTTTGATCATACGGCACATGGATATCAGGATTTAAGAAAAGCATTTGCTAATTCCTGTAATTCTGCATTTTCTACGATTGGAGCAGGACTTAATAAGACATCTTTCATGAATCTGTGCAGTACATTATTATTTAATTCTAATCTTCCTGTAGGGTTTGAGTATTCTAAGAGTACAATGGCTGTAACACAGGATTCTTCGATAAGTGAGATGCAGGAGACCGGTATCGGTCAGGGAAGGACGATGATGACACCGCTTCACAATATGATGATAGCGGCTAGTGTTGCTAATGATGGCGTTATGATGACTCCTTATATTGTTGACAGTATAAGTGACAGTGAGGGAAGAACGGTTGTTAAGAATAAGCCAGCAGAGGCAGGAACTGTGATGTCAGCAGAAGAGGCAGAATACCTTACAGAATGCATGAGAGAGGTAATAACTTCTGGTACAGGAAATTCTATGAAATATTCATCATATGAAGCAGCAGGAAAGACCGGTTCGGCACAGTATGATGACTCGGACAGATATCATAGCTGGTTTACGGGCTTTGCACCTTATGATAATCCCCAGATAGCAGTATGTGTGATTCTGGAAGGGGGTTATTCTGGTGTGTCAAGTGCACAGGTGGTAGCAAAAGCTGTGTTTGATACATATTTCGGCTATTGATATTGAAGTTGTGAGAATGTATAATATTGTTTAGTGATTAATTGCATGATTATGAGGAATGATGATGAATACTGTTAACTATATCACTCCGTCAGATGGTGACATATATCTTGTTAATAACCAGACATATGTTAATTCTGGTGGGACTGATTTTGATAAAATATATAATAATATTACTGTGGATGATTCTCTTGAGAATATTTTTGCCGGAGCAGCAAAAGAATTTGGAATCAATGAGAATTTTCTTAAAGCTGTAGCACAGGCAGAATCAGGGTTTGATCCGGATGCTGTATCGTATTGCGGAGCACAGGGAATAATGCAGCTTATGCCATATACGGCAGAAAGCTATGGTGTTACGGATCCTTTTGATGCCAGACAGAATGTATATGCCGGTGCACAGATGTTATCAGAGCTGTTAGACAGTTATGATGGTAATGCTACGCTTGCTCTTGCAGCATATAATGCTGGCAGTGGTTCAGTACAGAAGTATGGAGGAGTGCCTCCGTATGAAGAAACGCTTAATTATATCAGCAAGATTAATGATATATTAGGTGGTGTACTTGCTAACGATTCAACAACCGTTGATGGTGCATATGCTACAGATTTTACTTCAGCTTCTGATGTGAATGCTCCTGATACAATTACAGGGAATTATGCCAGTAAACATACAGCGACTGAAAGGACAGGAAGCAGTTATAAGGAACAGGATAACAGTTCGCTTATAAGTTATGAGGAGTATCTGTATGTATGTGAAACATATAAGGATATTCTTGCTAAATTATTTTCGGCAATATCTGCAGATAAAGGTGACAATTTAGCTGCAGAATTGTATAATATAGTCACAGGAACCGGTTCTGAAAGAATTGGGGTAACAGGAACGGATATTATTAATAATAACAGTGATGAACAGCAGTACATAAAGACAGGGACATATTATGGACAGATAGAGGCAAATGCTCAGTTTATTAACAGAATGCCTTATGATAATGTATATAAGAATGATCCACAGTCAGTATATCAGGCACAGGCATCTATGATAAGTCCACTTGTTATTAAGCTTTTGGAACAGTAATCCGGACTAACAGGAAAGAGGGGAATGATATGAGTGGTAGCCGAATTAAAGTTACATTGTACAACAGAACATTTAAAGAGATTGATATGTCAGACTTTACAAGGATAACAGAAGGAATTTTTTCTAACAGAGATGATATTGTAGAGGTAGCATTTCCTGAAGGGGTAGAAGTAATAGCACCTAATGCTTTTGAAAACTGCAGAAGACTGGAGAAAATTGAGTTTCCAAAGTCTCTTAAATCAATAGAAAATGAAGCATTCATTAATTGCCTCAGTCTTAAAGAAGCAGACTATGGAAAGAATGTAACGGTTGCACCTGATGCATTTAAGGGATGTATTAATTTATAATCTCATTAATTAATAAGAAGCCTTGATTGGCTTCTTATTTTTTGCAGACATATCCTACTAAAAACTTGACAAATATTTCTGCATAATATAGGATTTCTTACAGTGGCCTGACTATGCGTTGGTGCTGTATACGTGGGCTTGCGAAAGATTTTTAGAAATTCAGCACAGAAACGAGGAAGATAATGAGTAAGAAAAAGACATTTGTTACACTTGAACAGCTTAAGGAAATCGACAAAACATATCCGACTCCTTATCATCTCTATGATGAGAAGGGAATCAGAGAGAACGCTAAGAGATTAAAGGAAGCATTCTCATGGAATAAAGGTTATAGAGAGTATTTTGCTGTGAAGGCTACTCCTAATCCATATATTTTAAAGATATTAAAGGATTATGGCTGCGGTGTTGACTGTGCATCTATGGCAGAGCTTATGATGGGCTATGCTCTTGATTATAAGCCGGAAGAGATTATGTTCTCATCTAATGATACTCCAGCAGAAGAGTATGCATATGCTAATGAGATAGGTGCTACTATCAATCTTGATGATATTACTCATATTGAGTTTCTTGATAAGATATTAGACGGTAAGTTTCCTGAAACAATGAGCTGCCGTTACAATCCGGGCGGATATTTCCAGCTTGGAACATCTATTATGGATAATCCAGGTGATGCCAAATATGGTATGACACATGACCAGATTATTGAAGCATTTAAGATATTAAAGAGCAAGGGGGTTAAGCATTTCGGTATTCATTCATTCCTTGCAAGTAATACAGTATCTAATGAATATTATCCAACACTTGCTAAGATTTTATTCGAGCTTGCAGTTGAGTTAAGAGACAAAACAGGTGCAGATATTAAATTTGTAAATCTTTCAGGCGGTGTTGGTGTTGCTTACAAGCCAGATCAGGAGCCTAACGATATTGCAGTTATCGGTGAAGGAGTACACAAGGTATATGATGAGGTTCTTGGTGCGGCCGGAATGGGTGATGTTGCAATCTATACAGAGCTTGGAAGATTTATGCTTGCTCCATATGGCTGTCTTGTAACTAAGGCAATTCATGAGAAGCATATCTATAAGGAATACATCGGAGTTGATGCATGTGCATCTAACCTTATGCGTCCGGCAATCTATGGTGCATATCATCATATTACTGTTGCGGGTAAAGAGGATGCACCTTGCGACCACAAGTATGATGTCACAGGTTCTTTATGTGAGAACAGTGATAAGTTCGCAATTGACAGAATGCTTCCTAAGATTGATATGGGTGATTATCTTATTATCCATGATACAGGAGCACATGGTTTTTCTATGGGATACCAGTATAATGGAAAGTTAAGATCAGCAGAGCTTCTTCTTAAGGAAGATGGCAGTGTTCAGATGATCAGACGAGCAGAGACAATAAAGGATTACTATGCTACATTTGATTTCTGTGATGCGTTGGATAAGTTGAATTTAAAATAAACGAGGTTTGATATATTGAAGAATTTAGGTTATATAGCAGGCGAAATTACAAAGGGAAAGAATCTTTCAGAAAATCTTTTAAAGTATGGTAATGGAATGTGTTCCATGTATAATGGGCTTGGATTTATCAAAATGTCCATGAATTATTATACTGTACTTGATATTGCAAGAGATTTACAGAATGATAAAGACCTTCTTAACATGATTAACAGACTTAATGAGCTTGTGGAGCGTTTCGTGGAGAATGATGAATGTGATGATTATGAGGCATTCAACGAACTCAATTCATTCCGTGAACAGATTATTGAGATTATGGAAGTTATAACAGCTTATGTTGACAGATTAAGAATATATGAACATGTACTTAACAGAGTTGAGTACAGATTTAACGAGGGTGAATTGGATTACGACTACTATAATACCTATATGACTAATGAGATTATGCATTATATATTGTCTGATAAGGATAATGTTGTTATTAATGGCAAGATTTCAGAGATAGTAGGACAGCTTCCTGTAAGAATGTTAAAGGACAGATTCTTTGAGCATATCAGAGATGCATTTACACTGTATCATGGTGCTGGAAAGGATTCGATAGATGATTTCTATTACACTTTAAGCACAAGTGCGATGCTCTCAGGTGAGGCGGGATTTGATAAGTTCCCGGATGTCTATGATATATATAACACACTTGCAGGGGCTGATTACAGAAATATTGATAAAGACGAATATGTAAGACTCAAAGGAGCACTTGATATTGCAACTGAGAAGATGACAGATTATGCTGATGTATATGTGCTTCTTACACAGGTTGTTAATGATGCACTCACAGTTGTCCTTACAAGAAGAAATACGCTTGACAGAATAGAAGAGATAGAGAATGCCAAGAATGTTTTAAGTAAGACGAGAAATGCTTATGTTACGGGTGAAAGATTTGAAGATATTTCAGAAGATTTTGCTGCATTTGAAGGAAAACAGGAAAGAATTCTTGAGGCAGTATCATCTGGTGATTATGCAATAGAATACAGCCTTGCTAACTTTGTGGATGAGCTTAAGGAATATGAGCTTTTATCTGCATATAATGCTTTGTCTAAAACACTTAAGTTACAGTCAGGCAGTGATTTTGTTAAACTTGAATCAGAGGTATTTGCTGAGATTCCTGATAATTCTTATGCTGATGAGACGGCAGAAAAGCTTATTAAGGAACTTGACGACAGTTTTAAAAACATGAATGTAATGGTTAAGAGAGCTGTTATGGCATCAGTGCTTTCAAGTCTTCCGGTATTCTTTAACAATACGGAAGAGATACAGGCTTATATTAATAATTCTCTTATGCAGTGCAATGATGATGCAGAGCAGAAGGCAGTTGTTGAGATTATTAAGACAATGATAAGTGATAACTAATGCAAATGTGCTGATGTGCATATGAGAAGTTTAAGTTTTTTGGGGGATGTTAAGTTGAAGTGGTATAGATATCTTTATCTTGGGGATAACGCAAGAAAAGCAAAATACAAAACATTTGGTCTTATCAGAAAGAGCAGATTTACCATAGATACTTATATTGTTGCAATTTCTGTCAATCCTGATAATATTCTTGATGTTTATTCAGCTAATATGCTGAAACAGCCACATTTTAAGAATAAATCATACAGAGATAAAGTGTATGTTGTAGGTCTTGCGAAGGGCAGGGATGAGGCACTTGAACTGGTAAGATGCATAGTTGACGACACATATTCCCATACAGGAGGCGTTGATGTCGCTGGTTATCTTAGGTTTGGCACAGAATTAAGGAAGGGCAGCTGACATGCTGCTGGAAAGGTGGGGCTATGCTGCATGTTTTATTGCTTATACTTAAGATAACAGGCATAGTTATCGCGTGTATTTTAGGACTTGTAATAATTGTTGTGGCAGCAGTTCTTTTTGTGCCGGTAAGATATAAGGCTGATGCTGATTATCATGGTAAGTTCAAGGCACATGCGAAATTGTCATGGCTTGGAATATTAAGGGTGCTTGTTTCGTATGATGAAGAACTTGCAATTAAAGCCAAGGCACTTTTTATTACAATTTACAGTAATAATCAAAAAAAAGAAAAAACTTCAAAACATAGGACATCAAAGAAGAAAAAAACAAAACACTCAGAAGAAAATATTTTTTCTGTAAACGACGATGAAGCCAAGAAGCTTACGGAAAATGAGAAAAAACCACAGATTAAGATGGCTGAGGTTGTGAGTGACACTAAAGAAGATACACAGGCTGTTAAGAAAAATGTGGAAGATATTAAAGAGTCTGCAGAGAGTCTTAAAGAGACTGTATCAGAAGATGAATCTAAGACCACACAGAATAAGAACTTCTTTGATAAAGTTAAGGATAAATGCTTTGTAATATATACAAAGATTAAAGAGATAATAAACCTTGTAAAGGATACAGTAAAAAAGGTTTCCGGAGCGGCTGACAAGCTTAAAGAAAAAGTGAAGAAGGCAAAAGAATTTGTGACAGATGAGGATAATAAGGCACTTTTTCATTTTTTTGTGGAACAGTTAAAGAAACTTATTAAGGTTATTAGACCTAAGAAATACAGAATTAATGCAAGACTTGGATTTGAAGACCCGGCGACAATGGGCAAAGTGCTTGCTTATATATCAATCTTTTATGGTATGTCAGGAGTTGACCTTTCTTTAGAACCGGTATTTGGTGAGAATATTAAAGAGGGCAGTATATTCCTGAAAGGAAATATACGTATATTTTCAGTGCTTGTGATAGCGTTAAGAGTGTATAGAAATGAACAGTTTAAAAAGTTTATTTCCAGATAGAGAAGGTTATGTTATAATGTTAACAGTACTTCGCAAAACAAGGAGGTCAAAATCCCTCTCCTCATCATAGGATTCGGATTTTGCTTCGCAAAACAAGGAGGGATTTTATGGCAGAGAATAATTTTGATTCAACAGTTGCATCACTTTTTAAGGGGATGGATGCGTTTATATCAGCTAAGACTGTTGTTGGTGATGCGGTTACGGTTAAGGATACAATTATCCTTCCGCTTGTTGATGTTTCGTTTGGAGTTGGAGCAGGAGCATTTGCAGGGGATAAGAAGAATAATGCCGGTGGTGGAATGACCGGAAAGGTTACACCGAGCGCGGTTTTAGTTATTCAGAATGGTGCAACCAAGCTTGTTAATATTAAGAATCAGGATACTGTAACTAAGATTCTTGATATGATTCCTGATGTTATTGACAAATTCAAGGGTAAGGATGAAAAGGTTGTAACTGATGCAGATATTGATGAAGCTATTGAAGATGCAGCAGAGTAGTTTTTCATAAACATATGTAATGTGCATATTATATAACATACTTATTAAGGAAGTATATATATGTGCAGACTGCTTGGATTTATATTCTTCTGGATTGCTGTTGGAATGATAATAACACTGTTTATAATGGATAATGTATTCTTGTGCGTATGCATAATAATTACATTGATTGTTGTGGGTTATAACATGTTCTGCCAGTAATCAGAACAATATGTTGTGCTTTTGAGAGAATTTTGAAGAAAATTCTTGAAAAATGTGTTGCAAAATATTTTTTTATCTGATACAATAATTTCTGTTGTGGGTAAATTACCCAATACCGGTAAGGAGGTGTTATTGAAATGGCTAAGTGTGCAATTTGCGAAAAAGGTCCTCACTTTGGTAATGCAGTGAGTCATTCTCATAGAAGATCTAATAAAGTTTGGAATGCTAATGTTAAGTCTGTTAAAGTAAAGGTTAACGGAAATGCTAAGAAGATGTATGTTTGTACTTCATGCTTACGTTCTGGTTTAGTTGAGCGTGCATAATCTATGAGCTTTAAAGTTAATACCAGTATATTAAGGTGAATTGCGCAAAACGCGATTCACTTTATTTTTTGGACATTCATTTGATAATCAAAGTTTAATAAAGAATTCGAAAATGTGTTTATTTTTCTGTAGAAAGATAGTATAATATTTGTGCTATTTATATACATATTTTTATGTAAAGTTTGACTGCGCGAAACTTGCATCCGTATTACGGGTGTTAACAAATACAAGCCGCAGTATTGGAGGACTATCTATGAAGGGAACTTTGGAGAATAAACTTGGAAAAGTTTCGATTGATTCGGAAGTTATTGCACAGTACGCAGGTTCTACAGCAGTTGAGTGCTTTGGAATTGTGGGTATGGCTGCTGTCAGCATGAAAGACGGACTTGTTAAGCTTCTTAAAGGAGACAGCCTTACAAGAGGAATCAGTGTGGTTATAGATGAGAATAATCTTATTGAGATTGATTTTCATGTTATTATATCTTATGGTGTAAGCATTGCTGCAGTAGCAGATAATCTTATTGAGAATGTTAAGTATAAAGTGTCAGAATTTACCGGCCTTGAGATTAAGAAAATCAACATATATGTTGAAGGCGTAAGAGTAATTGATTAATTGAAATATTGTTATAATGCTTAATTGCAGAATGGAGGATAATCGTGGCAACTAATACAATAGATGCAGCACTTGTGCAGAAGATGTTTCTTGCAGGAGCTAAAAACCTTGAGTCTAAGAAAGAATGGATTAATGACCTTAATGTTTTCCCTGTTCCAGATGGTGATACAGGTACTAACATGACTCTTACTATTATGTCAGCAGCTAAGGAAGTAAGTTCTATTGCTAACCCTAATATGGAGAATCTTTCTAAGGCTATATCATCAGGCTCGTTAAGAGGTGCAAGAGGTAACTCAGGCGTTATCTTATCACAGCTCTTAAGAGGCTTTACTAAAGAGATGAAGGGCGTAACTGAAATTACTGTTGAGACACTTGCACTTGCAACAAGCAGAGCTACAGAGACAGCATATAAGGCAGTTATGAAGCCAAAGGAAGGAACAATCCTTACAGTTGCTAAGGGTATTTCTGATAAGGCTGCTGAGATTGCATCACAGACAGATGATATTGAAGAGGCTATGCGTATAATTATTGAACATGCTGAATATGTACTTTCTAAGACACCTGATATGCTTCCTGTCCTTAAAGAAGCGGGAGTTGTGGATTCAGGCGGACAGGGACTTGTTGTTGTTCTTAAGGGAATGTATGATGCACTTACAGGAAAGGTTACAGATTTTTCTATAACAGAGAGTAAGCCATCCACTGAACAGACAGTTCCAGGCTCGGGAAAGGGAGCTGCTGTAGAGAATGTAGATATAAAGTTCGGTTATTGCACCGAGTTCATAATTATGCTTGATAAGGAATTTGATGAGAAGACTGAAGCAGACTTCAAAGCATTCCTTACGTCGATAGGTGATTCTATAGTATGTGTTGCTCTTGATGATATTGTTAAGGTTCATGTGCATACTAACCATCCAGGTCAGGCATTTGAGAAGGCCTTGGAATATGGTCAGCTTACTAAGATGAAGGTCGATAATATGCGAGAGGAGCATAACCAGAAGGTTGTTGCACAGTCAGAACTGCAGGCGGCAGCAGCTAAGCAGGCTATGGAGAAAAATTCTGAAGCTGAACAGAAAAAAGCTGAGCCAGCTAAGGATTTTGGATTTATCACAATTGCACCGGGAAGTGGAATCGCAGAGATTTTTAAGGGACTTGGTGTTGATGAAGTTATTGAAGGCGGTCAGACAATGAACCCTTCGACAGAGGATATCCTTAATGCAGCAGATAAGATTAATGCCAAGACAATATATGTTCTTCCTAATAACAGCAATATTATTCTTGCAGCTAACCAGGCAGCATCAATTGTTGAAGACAAGGAACTTATTGTTATCCCTACTAAGACAGTACCACAGGGAATTACAGCTATGATTAACTTTGAGACAACACGCAGTGCTAAGGATAATGGCGATGCGATGACAGACAGTCTTTCAACAGTTAAGTCTGGACAGCTTACTTATGCTGTAAGAGATACATCAATTGACGGCAAGGAGATTAAGAAGAATAATTATCTTGGATTAGGTGATAAGGGACTTGCTGCAGTTGGTACTGATATGGATGAGACTCTTCTTGAGATGATTGAGTCAATGATGTCGGATGAAGCTGAACTTATAAGTGTTTACTATGGAGCTGATGTTGAAGAAGCTGCTGCCGAGGCAGTTGTTTCTAAGATTGAAGAAAAGTTCCCTGATGTAGATGTTGAACTTCAGTTTGGTGGACAGCCGGTTTATTATTATATTGTATCTGTTGAGTAAGAATTATGAATATAACAGAATTAAAGGGAATCGGCGCTAAGACAGCTGAGAATTTTAACAGGCTTTCGGTATACACAGTATCGGATCTCGTGGGGTTATACCCACGGGATTACGATGTATACCATGAGCCTGTTTTTGTTAAAGATATAAGCCATGAATCAGAGCATACAGAGGTAGCTGTTGAAGGACAGGTATGCAAAAGCCCGGATATATATGGGAGCGGCAGGCTTAAGATATTAACTGTGACTATAAAGGATTATAATGGCGACTCCATAAAATGCAGCTGGTATAATATGCCATTTTTAAAGAATACATTAAGGCTTGGAACAAGATATGTATTCAGGGGAAGGCTGGTTAATAAAAGAGGCTGGTTATTAGAACAGCCGAAAATGTATACACTTGCCCAGTACAAGGAACTTCAGGGAACTCTGCAGCCAATATATCCTCTGACTAAAGGTCTTACTAACAATGCTGTTACTAAGGCAGTTGCACAGGCACTTGAAAAATACAGCGCGGGACTTGAAAAGGAATATATACCTGATTATATAAGAAAGAGATATTCGCTTGCTGAGCATAATTTCAGTGTTGTTAATATACATTTTCCTAAGACAATGGAAGAATATGTTCAGGCGAGACACAGACTTGCGTTTGAAGAGTTTTTTTTATTCACGCTAGCAACTCTTTCGTTAAAGAGTGCAAATGAACACATACCGAACAGCTATGTAATACCAGAAAGCAAAGAAAAGGATCAATTCCTTGAAAGCCTGTCATATTCACTTACTAATGCACAGTTAAGGACTGTGTCAGAGGTTGCACAAGATATGTCAGGTGAACACCTGTGCAGCCGTCTGATACAGGGGGATGTAGGCTCAGGAAAGACAGTTGTTGCAACAATTGCACTTATCAATACGGTTATTGCAGGATATCAGGGAGCATTGATGGCGCCAACAGAGGTTCTTGCAAGACAGCATTATGAATCGTTTGTTAAAGGCTTTGAAAAAGCGGGACTTGATATCAGAGTTGAACTTCTTGTTGGTTCAATGACAGCGAAACAGAAAAAGGAAGCATATGCAAGGATTGCAGATGGAACTGCCGGAATAATAGTAGGAACGCATGCGTTGATACAGGAAAAGGTTGAATATAAAGAACTGGCACTTGTTATAACAGATGAGCAGCACAGATTCGGAGTAAACCAGCGCCGTGACTTTTCACAGAAAGGGAAAAGCCCGCATATTCTTGTAATGAGTGCAACGCCAATACCAAGAACTCTGGCAATTATACTGTACGGTGACCTTGATATATCAATAATTGATGAGATGCCTGCGAACAGACTTCCTATAAAGAATTGTGTTGTGGATGAAAGCTACAGACAGAAGGCGTATGCATTTATACACAAGCAGGTTGCTTCCGGCAGACAATGCTATGTAATATGTCCAATGGTTGAGGACAGTGAGGCTGTAGAGGCTGAAAATGTTGTTGATTACACGGCAATGCTTAAGAAAGAACTTCCGGATATAAGGATAGAATATCTTCATGGCAAGATGCGTCCATCGTTAAAGAATGAGGTGATGGAAAGATTTGCAGCACATGAAACGGATGTGCTGGTATCAACTACAGTTATCGAGGTTGGTGTAAATGTGCCTAACAGCACTGTTATGATGGTAGAGAATTCGGAAAGATTTGGGCTTGCACAGCTTCATCAGTTAAGAGGCCGTGTTGGGCGAGGAGAATATCAGTCATATTGTATATTTGTTACAGGCAATAAGTCAGAGAAGATAAGAAAAAGACTGGAAATTCTTAATAAATCCAACGATGGATTCAAGATAGCTGAGGAAGATTTAAGATTGCGTGGACCGGGAGATTTCTTCGGGGTAAGGCAGAGCGGTGATTTTGATTTCGGAATAGCAGATGTATTTACTGATGCAAAGACATTAAAGGAAGCGTCAGATGCAGCGAAAGATATGCTAAAGAAAGATCCTGAGTTAAAGCTTGAGAATAATGTATATCTAAAGCAGAAGGTTGCAGAGTATACGATTAAATGTTTAGAAAAGATTAATCTGTAAAGGAGATGTATGCACATGAGACAGATGGAATTCACAATGAGCAGACCTAATCTTGTCAAGCCAGGAGATGAGGTAGATATTACGGAGGGGAAGCTTCCTAGCAGCTATTATTATACGATAGAGCCGGCAGTTGCAATGTCAGGAAACTATTCAACACCTGACAGGTTAAAGTCAAGACATGGAATTGTTAAAGAGGTTGGAGAGACAAGCAGGGGTTATTATGTGCTTGCGGAATTTGATGAATAATTGCGACTATTCGGAATTAAGCAAAATTACAATTAAATGCAGAATAAAAATTATGCTTTTCACATATATTTTTTACAAGTATATGCGGAAGGCATAATTTTTTATGTACCGCTTTAATTACAGGGAGGAAAGTATGTCAGACAGAAAGGAAAATATAAACTTTAATCTGTACGAGGATATAAAGAAACGCACTAATGGGGAGATATATCTTGGTGTGGTAGGTCCTGTACGGACAGGAAAGTCGACATTTGTAAAAAGATTTATGGATCTATGTGTAATTCCTGAGATTGCAGATGCTAACGAGAAACAACGCACAATCGACGAACTGCCACAGAGTAGTGCTGGAAGTACGATTATGACTACTGAACCTAAGTTTATACCTGGTGAGAGTGCAGCAATCTGCATGGCTGATGATATTAAGATTAAAGTGCGTGCAATTGACTGTGTTGGATTTATGGTTGATGGCGCAATGGGAGCAGAGGAGAATGGCAAAGAGAGAATGGTTAATACTCCATGGTCAAAAGATCCGGTTCCATTTTCAATGGCAGCACAGATTGGTACTGAAAAGGTGATAGAGGAGCATTCTACTATTGGAATCGTTATTACAACAGATGGCTCATTTACAGGAATAGAACGGGATAATTATGTCAATGCGGAGCAGATGGCTATAGATAAGCTGAAAAAGATTTCAAAACCGTTTGTTGTGATATTAAACTGTGTGAAGCCATATGCTAAAGAATCTGTGCAGCTTGCAGAAGCTATGAAAGAAAAATATGGTGTAAATGTCTATGCTCTTAATTGTGACCAGCTAAGAAAAGAAGATGTTGACAGGGTTATATCAGGTGTGCTTAAAGAATTTCCGGTATCACAGCTTGATTTTTATGCCCCTGCATGGGTTGAAGTACTTGAGTCATCACACTGGCTTAAGATGCATATAGTAGATGCGGCACTTTCAATTCTTGATAATATAAATGTTATGAAAGATGCGTATCTTGAGTTGAATAATACATGCGAATACATAGAAAAGATTGATGTGAAAAATGTTGATATGTCAACAGGAAGGGTTGAAATTGAATTTAAGCTTTCGAAAGATTTGTATTATAAAATATTAAGTGAACTTACAGGAACGCAGATTAATAACGAGCATGAGCTTATAGATATGATAAAATCTCTTTCTGACAAGAAGAATGAACTAGGAAGCTTTGGTGATGCAATAAGTGAGGTTAATCTTAATGGTTTCGGAGTTGTTACTCCTTCGAAAGAAAATATACAACTTGATGAACCGGTAGTGATTAAGAATGGCAATAAATATGGAGTTAAGATAAAAGCTAAAGTTCCGTCTATCAACCTGCTTAAGACGGAAATAATGGTTGAAATTGCCCCGATTGTTGGAAATAGGAATCAGGCAGAAGATCTGATTGAATATATCAAAGGAAATATGAAAGATAATCCGGATGGAATCTGGGATACCAATATATTTGGAAAGACGATAGAACAGATTGTATCAGACGGAATATATGAAAAAACACATAATATGACAACTGAGAGCATGGGAAAGATTGGCGATACAATTGAAAAAGTAATGAATGAGAATTCAGGACTTGTGTGTCTTATTGTGTAAAAAATACTTTATTTAACTGAAAAGTTATGATAATATAAATTCAATTATAATTGAACGACAAGAGGTTTGCAATGGAAAAGAAAGGAACTGGAGCTGAACATGTAAGTTACAGACATAATGTGTTCAGAAACAAAATGCTTGGCTTTGAGAAAATATTATTTATCATAATGGTATCGGTTAATATCTTATATATTATAGTGTCGTTTGCTGATAAGAATCTGCCGGCTATAATGACAGAAGATATAATAAGATTAATATCCGTTACGGTGGTCCAGATTATAAGCTACTGCTCATTCAGAATGATTAATTCCAGAGATAATTTTTCTAATGAAACTAAAAACAGGATGTGTTGTATTTCACTGGTAGGGCTGTTTGCTGCTGAGGAACTTTTATTTTATTTTTGTGAGCCCTTGTGGGTTGGAACAGCAGTAGTAATGGTGATAAGTTCATTCTTTAATGACAGAAAGACCATTTTTGTTATATATGCTACATCAATAGTTGTATGGATTGCATCAGCATTTATGTATAATTACGGTGCCACCAGTGCAGGGAAGGCACTTGATGTAAGAGATTTTGCAGCTACATTTTTACTGATAAGCTGTGTACTTGCAATATCGGTTATATTGTATAATTTCAATAAGCTGCAGGTGGAAGATGTTGTTGAATATTATGATGGCGAGAAAAAGCTTCAGGAGAAGCTTTCAACAGATTATCTGACACAGCTTCATACAAGGTTTTCTATATATGAGAACATCAAGCAGGCAATGCATGATTATTACTTTTCAGGGAAAGATGTATGTGTTGCGATGCTTGACATTGATTTCTTTAAGAAAGTTAATGACACATATGGTCATGACAAAGGTGATATGGTATTAAGAACATTATCGCGGGTTATAAGCCAGTACACTGATGATACGATTCATGCAGGCAGATACGGAGGAGAGGAGTTTCTGATTCTTTTTTCGGGATATACCAGAAAGCAGGCAGGAAAGATACTGGAAGGAATGCTTACTAATTTTAGAAATCAGGAGTATGATTTTTTACCTGAAGATGTTATAATAACATTCAGTGCTGGCTTTACATATCTTGATAATAAAAATATTGATGTGGAAGGCTTCATAAAATGTGCAGATGAGGCACTTTATTATTCTAAAGAGCATGGAAGAAACCAGATAACATACTATAATGATCTGAGATTACGAGACATGCAGGTTAACAGATAACCAAGGAGGATTTATATTAGATGAACAAGAAAGTTGAAGATTATGTGAGAAGTATACCTGATTTCCCGGAGCCGGGGATTATATTCAGGGATGTTACAAGTGTTATCCAGAGTCCTGAGGGATTAAAGCTTGCAATAGACGGTCTTACAGATCTTATAGGGGATACAGAATTTGATGTTGTAGTAGGACCAGAATCAAGAGGGTTTATATTTGGTGTTCCTGTTGCATATAATACCGGTAAGGGATTTGTTCCTGTAAGGAAGAAGGGAAAACTTCCGCGTGAGACTATATCAGCAGATTATGAGCTTGAATATGGAACAGCTACTATAGAGATGCATAAGGATGCGATTACTCCTGGACAGAAGGTTGTTATTGTTGATGATCTTATTGCTACAGGCGGAACTACAGAAGCTATTATCAAGCTTGTAGAAGAGCTTGGAGGAGAAGTTGTTAAAGTTCTTTTCCTTATGGAGCTTGAAGGCCTTAAAGGAAGAGATAAGATTGCAGGATATGATGTCAAGTCAGTAATTAAATACCCAGGTAAATAATTATTCGGGCTGCTTTATTATATAAAGCAGCCTTTTTAAGATTGATGACAGGAGGCAGATATGGGGACACCACATAATGAAGCACAGACAGGAGATATAGCAAAGACAGTTCTTATGCCGGGAGATCCTTTAAGGGCAAAATATATAGCAGATAATTATCTTACAGATGTAAACTGCTTTAATACAGTCCGTAATATGTCAGGATTCACAGGAACTTACAATGGATGCAGGGTATCTGTTATGGGAAGTGGTATGGGAATGCCTTCAATGGGAATATATTCATATGAATTATATAATGTATATGATGTGGATAATATTATAAGGATTGGTTCAGCGGGAGCATTTGATGATGATCTTAATCTTATGGATATTGTACTTGGAATGGGCTCATGCACTGATTCTAACTTTGCGGCACAGTACAATCTTCCGGGCATATATGCGCCGATAGCTGATTTTACGCTTTTAAAGACTGCATATGATGTTGCAGAAGAAAAACATTTTTCGGTTAAAGTTGGCAATGTGCTGGCATCAGATGTGTTTTATAATGATGATACAACAGTTAATGACAGATGGAAGAAGATGGGTGTGCTTGCAGTTGATATGGAGTCAGCAGCGTTGTATATGACTGCTGCCAGATGCAGAAAACATGCACTTACTATTCTTACAATAAGTGACCATCTCTACAGGGGTGAGAAGCTGTCAGCACAGGAGAGACAGACAGGATTTACTAATATGATGGAGACAGCTCTTGAAACTGCAGTTAGATTGCAGAATAACAGGCAGATGGAGGATTTATGACAGATACAGATTTAGAGATTATTGTTTTTGTACTGCTGGCTGTTGCAATCGGCGTGTATGTATGTGTAAGCAGCAGTATTAAGCGGAAGAAGGCAGCGGAGAATGCCATAAAGAAAGCATGGGGCAAACGTGCTGTATACAAGGGAACAGATGAGAGTTTTGAATATATATCGCATTATGCCAAAGGTAATCCGAGTGAATCTATGATTGATGATATAACATGGAATGATCTTGGCATGGATGAAGTATTTAAATGTATTAATAATACTAATTCATCTGTTGGACAGGAATATCTATATAAGATGTTAAGAGAACCGGTTGCAGATGCAGAAAAGCTTCACGAACTGGACAGGCTTGCAGATGAATTCACAGCTAATGAAAAAGAAAGAATCACAATTCAGAAGATATTTATGAATATGGGAAAAAGCCGTAAGATTGCAGTTACAGATTATATCGGTTATATAATGGATATAGAGCAGGGAAGTAATATTGTGCATTATCTTGCGTGGGTATTTCTTATAGCTTCAATTCTTGTTACGGTTCTTGTAACTCCGGTGCTTGGAATATGGCTTATAATTGCATCGGTAGCATTTTCAATAATTACTTATTACAAGTATAAGGCTAAGATTGAGAATTATTTCAAATGTATTAATGTTATTGTGAAAATGGCATTGGCATCTGAAGATATATGTGAAAGCAATATAAGTTTTCTTGAACCAGAGTGTAACAGGCTTAAAGAGATATTAAAGAGCTTTTCTAAAGTAACAAAAGGCTCATGGATGATTGAGTCAGGCAATGTTGATGGTTCAATCGGAGAGGTTGTACTTGATTATCTAAGAATGATAACGCACATGGATATTGTGAAGTTTAATAAGATGACAAAGCTTATAACTGCCAAAAGTGAGGATGCATATAACCTTGTAGATACACTTGGATTCATAGAGACATCAATTGCTGTTGCATCATTCAGGGAAAGCCTGCCATTTTACTGTAAGCCTGAATTTGTGGAAAATACTAATAACCTTAGTGTGAAAGAAGTGTATCATCCGCTTATAGATAATCCTGTATGCAACTCAATAACAACTAAAGGAAATGTTCTTCTTACAGGTTCTAATGCTTCAGGTAAATCAACATTTTTAAAGACAATAGCAATCAACAGTATTCTGGCACAGACTATAGGAACAAGTCTTTCCAAAGAATACATTGCTCCGGTATATAGGATATATTCTTCAATGGCATTAAGGGATGACCTTGCTAATTCAGACAGTTACTATATTGTTGAGATTAAGTCATTAAAGAGAATTCTTGATGCAGTTGGTAAAAAAGGCATACCGGTTCTATGCTTTATTGATGAGGTGCTTCGTGGAACTAACACTGTTGAGAGAATTGCAGCATCATCAGAGATATTAAAGAATCTTAATACAGATAGGGCGTTGTGCTTTGCAGCAACACATGATATTGAGCTTACAACAATACTTAAGGACTGTTACAGCAACTATCATTTTCAGGAGGAAGTTACTGAGGATGAGGTTAAGTTTGATTATAAGCTGTATGCCGGACCTGCAACAACAAGGAATGCAATCAAGCTTCTTAATGTTATAGGGTATGATAAGAATATAATTAAGGGAGCAGAACAGCGTGCAATGCATTTCCTGACAGATGGGAATTGGAAATCTTGATAAATGTTGTTTCTTGTGATATTATAAATTATTGCGAAGGCTTTTATTATAATTCGTGGAGGTAATAATATGGTTGGGTTAGTCGGCGTACTCGTAGGTGAGATAGCTTACGAAGCGGTAAGATTTATTATAATGCTTGCGTTACTGGTACTTGCAGTATTCGTAGGTGGTAAGCTCCGAAAGGCAGCAGATGCCAAGAAGGCAGCTAAGATGGCTGCATCGGAGAATAAAGAGAAAGAGATTACTGAATAATCAGGAGGAAGTTAAAGTGCAGTACAGAGGTGTGAATGAATTAAGAAGATTATACCTTGATTTCTTTGAGAGCAAGGGACATTTGAAGATGAAGAGCTTTTCTTTAGTACCACATAATGATAACAGTCTGCTTATCATTAATTCAGGTATGGCTCCGCTTAAGCCATACTTTACAGGACAGGAGATTCCACCAAGAAGAAGAGTTACAACTTGTCAGAAGTGTATAAGAACAGGTGATATCGAGAATGTAGGTAAGACAGCAAGACATGGTACATTCTTCGAGATGCTCGGTAACTTCTCATTTGGTGATTATTTCAAGGATGAAGCTATTCACTGGTCATGGGAGTTCTTAACAGAGGCTGTAGGACTTGATCCAGACAGATTATATCCATCTATATATCAGGATGATGATGAAGCATTTAATATATGGAATAAGGAAATCGGTATTGCACCTGAAAGAATATTCAGATTTGGTAAGGAAGATAACTTCTGGGAGCATGGCGCTGGTCCTTGCGGTCCATGTTCTGAGATATATTATGACCGTGGTGAGAAGTATGGCTGTGGTAAGCCAGGCTGTACAGTAGGCTGTGACTGTGACAGATATATGGAAGTATGGAATAATGTATTCTCACAGTTTAACAATGACGGACATGGCAATTACACAGACCTTATCCAGAAAAACATTGATACAGGTATGGGACTTGAAAGACTTGCAGTTGTTGTGCAGGATGTTGATTCTATATTTGATGTTGATACATTACAGGCACTTCGCAACAAGGTTTGTGAGATGGCTGGAGTTAAGTATAAGGAAGATGAGAAGCAGGATGTGTCTATCCGTGTTATCACAGACCATATCCGTTCAGTAACATTTATGGTAAGTGATGGAATTATGCCATCTAACGAAGGAAGAGGATATGTCTTAAGAAGACTTTTAAGAAGAGCTGCAAGACATGGAAGACTTCTAGGTATTGAAGAAAAGTTCTTATCTAAGCTTTGTGAAACTGTAATTGAAGGCTCTAAGGACGGTTATCCTGAATTAGAGGAAAAGAGAACATTTATTACTAAGGTTATCTCTGAAGAAGAAGATAAGTTTAATAAGACTATCGACCAGGGATTAAGCATCCTTAATGATATGGAAGCTGAACTTGCTTCTAAGGGTGAAAAAGTATTATCAGGAGCAGACGCATTTAAGCTCTATGATACTTACGGATTCCCTATTGATCTTACTAAGGAAATCCTTGAAGAGAAGAATATTACAATTGATGAAGCTGGATTTAATGCAGCTATGGAAGAGCAGAGAGTTAAGGCAAGAAATGCCCGTAAGGTAACTAACTATATGGGTGCAGACGCAACTGTATATGATGAGATTGACCCTGCTATAACAAGCACGTTTGTCGGATATGACAAGCTTACTAATGAATCTGAGATTACAGTTCTTACAACAGAGGAAGAAGTTGTTGACGCTTTATCTGAGGGTGATAAGGGAACTGTTATTGTAGATGAGACTGTATTCTATGCTACTATGGGTGGTCAGGAAGGCGATAAGGGTGTTATTAAGACATCTGAAGGAGAATTCGCTGTTGAGACTACTATCAAGTTAAAGGGTGGCAAGATTGGTCATGTCGGAACTATGACTAAGGGTATGATGAAGGTTGGAGATACTGCAACAATGGAAGTTTCCCCTGCTTACAGAGCAGATACATGCAAGAACCACAGTGCAACACATCTTCTTCAGAAGGCTTTACGAATTGTTCTTGGTGATCATGTTGAGCAGAAGGGTTCATACGTTGATCCTGACAGATTAAGATTTGACTTTACACATTTCCAGAGCATGACTAAGGAAGAGATTGCTAAGGTTGAAGATATTGTTAATGAAAAGATTGCAGAGGCTATTCCTGTTGTTACTGATGTAATGACAATTGAGGAAGCTAAGAAGACAGGAGCTATGGCACTTTTCGGTGAGAAGTACGGCGAGAAGGTAAGAGTAGTTGCTATGGGAGACTTCTCTAAGGAATTCTGTGGCGGTACTCATGTTGCTAATACAGCTAATATCAGACTTTTCAAGATTGTATCTGAGGCAGGTGTTGCTGCAGGTGTAAGAAGAATTGAGGCTCTTACAGATAAGGGTGTTATGAAGTACTACGCTGAACTTGAGAAGACTATTGAAGAGGCAGCTAAGGCAGCCAAGGCAGAGCCTGTACAGCTTGTTAAGAAGATTACAGCTATGAATGATGAGATTAAGTCACTTATGAGCGATAATGAGAAGCTCAAGGCCGAGCTTGCTAATAATGCACTTGGAGATACAGCAGGAGATATCAAGGAAGTTAATGGCGTTAAGTATATCGCAACTAAGGTTGACGGCGTTGATATGAATGAATTAAGAAACCTTGGCGATAAGTTAAAGGGTGAGATTGGTTCAGGAGTTGTTGTTATCGTCAGCGCACAGGGTGCTGATAAGGTAAGCGTTATTGCGATGGCAACAGACGATGTTATTGCCAAGGGTGCTCATGCTGGTAACCTTATCAAGGCTCTTGCTCCTATTGTTGGTGGTGGCGGTGGCGGCCGTCCTAATATGGCTCAGGCTGGTGGTAAGAACCCTGCCGGTATTGATGAGCTTATTGCTAAAGTACCTGATACAATTCTTGCACAGATTGGATAATTTGTTACTGTTCAGAGCTATGCAAAATCTGAGAGATACACATAAAAATGCTGGCATTTTTATGTGTGTTTATCAGATTTTATATGGCGGATACGCCACATCTCGAAAATACACAGTATTTTCGAGATAGCTCTGAACAGTAATGATAATATGCAAGATTAGTGTAAGATTAGATAATTTGGGCTTGACGATTTGCAAAAATGTGATATAATGTTTTTTGTGCGATTAGTAAATACCCTATTTATGTAGTTTGGCGCACAATTTGCAACAGAAGGGTGGTCAGGAAGTAGTATGTCAAATGTCATCGTTAAAGAAAACGAGTCTTTAGATAGCGCATTACGCAGATTCAAGAGAAACTGTGCTAAGGCAGGCATTCAGCAGGAAATTCGTAAGAGAGAACATTACGAGAAGCCAAGCGTAAGACGTAAGAAGAAGTCAGAAGCAGCTAGAAAACGTAAGTTCAACTAATAATTAATATTTTTGACATGAGAGAGCGGTGCTTAGGCATCGCTCTTTTTGGATTTATAATAAAAAATCCGGTTTTACTGGAAAGCCTCAATTATAAACTTAACAGGATACTTAATTTTGAAGCAACAAATCACAACTATTTCAGACAACATATAACGGATATTAAAGAGAGTCTTATTAAAGAATTAGAAGCGGAAAAAGATTCTTGATTGTTTTTTTTGAGAGAAATGTATGAACATATAGATTATATTAATATATGTATATATATTAATATAATCTATATGTTCAGTAAAAAAATCAAATTAGGCTTATTTACTGATTAATAACAGAAAGTATGATATTATCATAATGTGCAATATGTACAAAAAGTATTACGATACATATATGTATATTTATATTAATATTGGAGAATAAACCTATGAGAAAGAACATATTTAAAACAACAGTAATAGCAATGGCAGTACTTACAGCAGCCTTTGGAATGACAGCCTGTGGAAAGAAGAATAATACCGTAAAGGATAATGATACAACAGTAACACAGGAGAATGTAACAACAGCCGATAAAAATAATACAAAGAAGTCAAGCAAGGTAGTATTTGATTACACAGATGCAGAAGGAAATACATCAAAGTTAGAAGGCAATGCCACAGTAGGGGAAAATGGCGAGGCTGTTATCGAAGTGATTGATAACAATGGCAATAAGGCTGTATTTACAGGAAAGGCATCTACTGATAATGGAAAGCTTTCAGTGAGTGATATCAGGGTAAAGGATGCTTCTACACTTGTAAAGACAGATGGTACAGAAGTAAAGGTATCAGAAGATGCTAAGATAGAAGATGCAACTGAAAGCACAGAAACTACAAATGCAGATGTAGTAACAAAGGAAGAGCCAAAGGAAGATACAATTGTAGCTGATGGTGGAAATACAGACAGCAATGTATCAGAAGGAAATGAAAATGCAGGAGATAATGGAAATGTATCTGATACACCATCTGATACACCAAGTAATGAGCCTGTAGAGACACCTGATGTACCAAATACACCAAGTGAGCCTGAGTATGTTCCTAATGTACCAAGTGAACCAGAACCAACACCTGAAGAACCACAGCCTTCTGAACCTTCTGAGCCTTCTGAACCAGAAGAACAGGCTAAAACACCAGTATATTGTATGATGGATTTCAGAACAAGTGACGGCGTTGAAGACACAAGAGATGCAACTGTTGGTGAATATATTTTTAAGAAATATATTAATGGTGAAATCACTGAATCAGAAGCAGAAAGTCTTATGCTTAACGGAGCATTAATTAATGTTAAGGTAAGATATGATGACGGTTCAGAAGAAATAATTGATGAAATTAAACCTACGTCAGTGAAAATGTATATTATAGATGATGATGAGGATGAAGGGGTTGGAAGCTGGCATATACCCGGATACACATATGTAGGCTATCCTTGTTGGGATACTTTACATGCTGAATATTATATTCTTATCTATTATGATATCTGATGAATAAATAGAATAATAATGAAACAATGAGACTGTCATAAGTGTGTATTGCATGAATGGCAGTTTTTTTATGCCCTGAACAATAAAAAAGCCTTAATGCAACACATAAAGATACTAAAAAATGTAACATAACTATTATAGGCAGATATTTTTATATAAAAATCATCAAAAATGATTATAGTGTCTGTCATATATAAGATGTAATAGTTGTAGGAAGATATTTATAAAATAGATATGTAATTTTATCTCTTAAAAAATAATATCTTACACTATTATAATACAGGCTTAATATAGCCAAGTCAGCTAGGAGAAAAACTTAGCAGAAAGGAGAAAGAGAGAATATGAAGAAGAAACAAATATTAAAAAGTCTGATTATGATACTTACAATAGTATTTAGTGTCTTATCAAGTCTTATAGTAGATTCAAAGCTTACAATTACAGCACATGCAGCTTCTAATTATGGTCTTACGGTTAAATGGACAGAAGGCACAGAGTGGGTTGCTACAGATGAAGCAGGAACGAACAGATGGACTAATGGCAGTATCAAATACTTTGTAGAAAATACCAGTGCAGGTACATATATCAAATTAAAACCGGGCTACAGGCTTGATTGTCTGGCTGCGGATTCTGAATGGGCTGACTGGACTACCATATCTGACACATTATATTATGATTCATGGTCAATGTACGGAAACAGAACAGTAACAGTTAAGGTAATATCAGAAGTGTTTGAAGAGAACGGTGAACGGTATACATATAACGGTAACTATCACGAAGCTGGTTATAAGCTTATAGAAGTTGATTTGAATATGCAGATATTTTTATATAAAAATGATTTTTATATCTGTCATATTATAGGTAGGATTAATAAATTAATATATCCTCGGATACAGGACTGCTTACAGTTCAAGTTTTTAGAGAAAGGAGAAGAATCTTATGAGAATAAAAAGAACTGCTGTGTACCGGCTGGTATACATGATGGCGCGGGAATTTGGTATAGGGGTTAATTATCTAGCTCCTATCCGATTCAAAACAAATAATAGAATATTTAATATTATAAGGAGTAAATTATGAGAGATGAATATAATGTAAGAAACATAGCAGCAAGTTATAAATTTGATGAAAGTTATGAAATGAATATATATAAATATTTATGCTGCAGAAAGATGAAGAAAAAGATAAAAGAAAAAATGGATAATGATATTAAATTTATAACATACCATCAATGGGAAAATTACATACAAAATAAGTATAAGAATTTAAATAAGTATGAATTAAAGGAATTTGGTCATTTTCTTAATTTGAAAAGTAGAAATTTAAAACCTGAGTATGAATATTGGAGGATAGTAATACCTATTTTATTTACTATTATTTCAGAAAAAGTATTTGATGCACTTATAAATATTGGAATTATTAAAATTAGCAGTATTTTACAATTTATTGTACAATTAGTAATTATCATAGGGGTTGGTACTATTAGTGCTAGGGTAATTGCTCTAATAGCAAAAAATATATGGGATGTATCAGATAAATCAAATTTTTATTATGACTATAAAGAAATAATAAATAATATGATAGAGGCGTTTGATGAGGAGAATTATCATAAAAAAGGCTAATCTTGAGAGTTTAATCAAACAGATAATATATTAAATGTAATTGTATATTTTCCCACTCCCCAGCATAGAATATAAAAAGATTTTGGAAGTCTGCTTATATGGTCGATTTTATCAGCAGCGGTATAAGGCTCGGACAGATGTGTGATCTTAGCAGAGATGTTGTTGCAGGACTTCCTGTTATATCAATGCTGGGTGACTGCGAGGTTTTTATAGAGAATTACAGGGGGATACTTGAGTATTCAAGCGAATATCTTAAGGTTTCTACAAGGATAGGCAATATAAGGGTAAGCGGGAGCAATCTTGTGATATACCATATGAATCAGGACGAAATCCTTCTTAGGGGACGCATTGGCAAAGTTTCTCTAAAAGGAGAGGCTGATGAAAAGGATACATAATTATATTGTTATTGAAATATCCGGATGGGAGCGGGAAAGGTTCGTTAATCTGTGCTGCAGGCGTGGGATTACATTATATAACTGCCAGTGTGTGAAAGAGACAATAAGAGCGAGAATAACAAGACAGGATTATTTCAAGACTAAGGAATTGCGAAGAAAATGTCATGTTCATATTAAAGTTTTAAAGAAACATGATATAGAGTTTCTTTTTGCTAGATACAGAAGAAATTATTCGATAATTGCTGGCTTTGCCACTGCATTTGTATTGATGTTCATTGCCAGCAGATTCGTGTGGAGTATTGAATTTGACGGAAATTACATATATACAGATGATTCAATGCGTAGGTTTCTTAAAGAGCATGGCATCAGCACAGGTGATAAAGTTAAGGATATAGATACAGAAAATATCGAGAAGGCAATTAAAAATGAACTGTCGCAGGTTACATGGGTTAATGTACGGATTGAGGGAAATATTCTGAAAGTCAGCATTGATGAATCTAAAGCTGATGAGCTACACAGCACCACTAATGATGGTAATATAATATCAGGATATTCCGGTGTTATTGAATACATTATAACCAGAAGCGGAACACCGAAGGTCACTGTTGGTGACGAGGTATCAGAAGGCGACATACTTGTTGAGAATACATTGTATGTTCCTGATGATTACGAGGAGAATATACAGCAATTCCAGACGCAGGCTCAGGCGGATATTCTGATAAGAACGCAGTTATCATGGGATAAGGAGATAAATGCGGTATATGCCGATAAAATATATACTGGACGAAAGATGACGACATATGCCATAAGCATAGATAAATATGAAATTTCTCTCGGTTTTCCACGACATTTAAAAGAGTATGACAAGGTTGTTAATGAGGGGAATATAAAGATTGGTAATCTGATTGCACTTCCTGTATCTGTACAGAAGATTATTCTTAATGAGTATAAGGAAAATGAGGCTGAGTACAGTGAGGAGGAAGCAGCGGCTATTCTTAATGAAAAAGCTGAGAGATTTATAAAACATTTGAAAGAAAATGAAGTGCAAATAAATGATTATCATGTTAATATAGAAAGAAGCGGGGATAAGTATATTGCACATGCTGATATTGATGCAACTGTTCCTGCGGATTTTGATGTTAGAAAGGTGGAGACATCTGATGAGTGAGGTAGAGAGTCTTATTAATATACCGGTAGAACACTGCTCCAATATATTTGGACAGTTTGATGAATATGCGAAGGTTATAGAGAAAACACTTAAGGTTACGATTATTGTAAGAGACAGCTCTGTGAAGGTTATAGGTGCAGAGGCAGCAGTGCAGAGAGCATCAGGAGTACTTAATTATCTGTATGAGCTGTCTAAGAGAGGCAACCAGATTACAAGACAGAATGTTGATTATTCTATTGCACAGTCATTTGAAGAAAAGGCTGATTCACTGATTGAGATTGATTCTGATACAGTGTGCAGGACGATTGCAGGAAGGCCTATCAAACCTAAGACATTCGGACAGAAGGAATATGTTGATGCAATAAGGGATAAGATGATTGTGTTTGGTGTAGGACCTGCGGGAACAGGTAAGACATATCTTGCAATGGCGATGGCTATTAATGCATTTAAGAATAATGAGGTCAACAAGATTATTCTTACGAGACCGGCGATTGAGGCTGGTGAAAAGCTTGGATTCCTGCCGGGAGATTTGCAGAGTAAGGTTGATCCGTATCTTAGGCCTCTGTATGATGCACTTTTCCAGATTATGGGTGCAGAGAGCTTTAATGCTAATATGGAAAAAGGTCTTATCGAGGTTGCACCGCTTGCATATATGAGAGGTCGTACACTTGACAATGCATTTATTATTCTTGATGAGGCACAGAATACAACACCTGCACAGATGAAGATGTTTCTTACACGAATTGGATTCGGCTCAAAGGTTGTTGTTACAGGTGATATGACACAGAAGGATCTGCCAAGGGATACCGTGTCAGGTCTTGAGGTTGCAACTAAGGTTTTATCCAAGGTTGAAGAGATAGCATTTATAAAGCTTACCAATAAAGATGTTGTAAGGCATCCTCTTGTACAGAAGATTGTCAAGGCATATGAGGATTACGAGGAGAATCAGGCTAAGGCTGTCAAGAGAAGAGAAGCAAGAAAGGGAAGCCAGACAGGAAGGAGAAAAGATTGATATGACTATTAATATAGAGTACGAAGCCGAGGAAAAGCTTGACTTAGATTATGAGAAGATAATTACTGATGTTGTCAATGAGGCGGTTGATTATGAAAAATGTCCTTATGAAGCAGAGGTTAATGTAACAATTGTTGACAGTGAATCTATCCATGAGATTAATAAGGAATATAGAAATATAGATTCTCCAACAGATGTACTTTCATTTCCGGGAGTTAATTATGTTACACCTTCGGATTTTGATGCAATTGAGGATGAGTTAGAAAACAATGCTGAGGATTATTTTAATCCGGATACAGGAGAGCTTCTTCTTGGAGATATTGTTCTGTGTGTACAGAAGATTAAAGAGCAGGCGGACAAGTATGGTCATTCTGAAAAAAGAGAGCTGGCATTTCTTACAGCACACAGCATGATGCACCTTTTTGGTTATGACCATATGACACCGGAGGAAAGTACAGTTATGGAAGCAAAGCAGAATGAAGTGCTTGAAAGACTTGGAATTACCCGTTAGTTAAGAGGTGATAGTGTATGACAGATAATGAACTTGTTGCGAAAGCTAAAGAGGTACTTGAGTATTCATATTCACCGTATTCGCATTTTGCAGTTGGTGCAGCACTTTTAAGTACTGACGGACAGGTATTTACGGGCTGTAATATTGAGAATTCATCTTTCGGGGCTACCAACTGTGCGGAAAGGACTGCCATATTTAAGGCAGTGAGCGAGGGCATAAAGGATTTTAAGGCAATTGCTATTGTGTGTTCAGGAGACCAGCCTGCTTATCCGTGTGGAATATGCAGACAGGTAATGTCCGAATTTTTCAATCCTGATACAAGAATTATTGTTGAAGAAGGCGGCAGGCTTAAGACTTATACGATGAGCGAAATTCTGCCAGACAGCTTTTCGTTATAGTATAATATTGCTTATAAATGTTAATACTTCCCAGTAAGGACAACTTACAGGAGGGAGTATTGATGAATAAGAAATCATTCTGGCTTTATGTTGTGATTATGACTATGGCTGTAATAGCTGTAGTACTTGCAATATTTATACTTGTTGTAACAGATAATAAGAAGCCTTCTAATCAGCATTTTAAAGAAGAAGTAAGCTCGCAGGTGATTAAAGTAACTGAAAGTGAAGAGTACCAGTATGTGCTTAAGTACGAAAGAGAAACTTTAAGAATATACAGAAATATTGCGGATGAAGGACGAGAAGTGTTCTATGATTATGCAGATATTAACATTGATTCACTTCCGGATGATATAAGAGAAAGATTGACTAAAGGGATATATTTTGAAGGAGAAGCACAGCTGTATGATTTTCTGCAGACATATAGCAGCTAGAAAGGATATACATTTACATGGTTAAGATTATTTCGGACAGTACAAGTGATTTGACTAAGGAACTTATAGACAAGCTTGATATATCAGTTATTCCACTTCACATTCTGCTAGGCAATGATGAATATAGGGATGGAATTGATATTACGCCAGATAAGATATATGAATGGGCAGATGAGAATAAGACAACACCTAAGACATCGGCGGTGTCTATTGATGATACAATAGAGATGCTTAAATGTGTTCTAGAAGAGGATAGGGATATTGTCGCATTTGCAATATCAGAGGATATGTCAACTACAGCTAATGTGTTCAGACTTGCGGCAAGAGAGCTTGAGGCAGAGGACAGGATTCATGTAATTGACTCTGAGAATCTGTCTACAGGAATAGGACATCTTGTTGTCGAGGCTGCTGTTATGGCAGGAAAAGGCATGTCTGCAGCTGATATTCAGAAGAATATATTAGAATTAAGACCGAGAGTCAGGGCAAGCTTTGTTGTCGATACGCTTACTTACCTTCACAGAGGAGGAAGATGCAGCGGACTGGCTGCCATGGCTGGCGGTGTACTTAAACTTCATCCAAGAATTGAAGTTAATAATGGAAAGATGAATCCTGGAAAGAAGTACAGAGGACGCATGAAGAATGTTGTCCTGGATTATGTTAAGGATATGGAAGAAGACCTTAAGAAGGCTAAGAAAGACCGTGTATTCATTACACACTCTGGCTGTGATAAAGAGATAGTTGATGAAGTAAAGAATTATCTTAAACAGCTTGATGTGTTTGATGAAATATATGAAACAAGGGCAGGCGGCGTTATATCTTCACATTGTGGACCGGGAACATTAGGTGTTCTTTTTATTGCAGGTGAGTAATTTCAGGAGAAATGTATGACTAAATTTACGAAAAAAGCGATAATGGACTGTTTTCTTAATATGCTAAAGCGTAAGAATATTGACAGGGTAACGGTTACAGATATATGTGAGGAATGTGGAATTAACAGGAATACATTTTATTATTATTTCAGCGATATATATGATGTGCTTGACAGTGTTCTTATAGAAGAGACAGAAAAGAATATTGATATTACGGAAGATGCAACTTTTTATGAGACATATAGTAAGGCAGCTTCTGTTATTATTGAGTATCGTGCAGCAGTTATTCATGTGTATAATTCCAGAAACAGAGATATTATTGAGAAATATCTGCATAATACAACAGAATATCTTGTTGGACTTTTTGTTAAGAAATATTCTAAAGACCATAAGCTTACAGAAGATGACAGAGAGTATATAACAAGCTTTTACAGCTATTCAATAGTTGGAATTGTGTCAAGATGGATAGGCGATGGAATGCCGCCATATGATAAAGATCTTATTAAGCGTTTTTCTGAATCATTTGATGCAACGATTGATACAATGATTAATTTATGTGAAGCTAATAATTAGTTATTAAAAACAGACAAAACATGTAAAGTGTTCGATTTTGGGACAAAGTACATGCTTTGCCTGTTTTTTTATTTAGAGAAAAAATGTATGCTAAATACAATAAAAACGGCAAAAATAAATAAGAAAGCACAGAAAGGTGGAAAAGATTATGAGCAAAAAGGCGTTAAAACTAGGAGCAGCTTCTATTCTTGCACTGGGGGCAGGTGCGGCAGTTGTATCAAAAAAGAACAAAAGGGATGAACAGAGGAAAGCAACTAAAGACATTCAGGAAAGAGCACAAAAGGAGTTTCGCAATACTGAAAGAGGGAAATATACTAAGAATAGTAAGGGAATATACTATTCTAATGGTAATTATGAAGCATTTGCAAGACCGGAAAAACCGGAAGGAGTTGATGATAAATCAGCTTATATTGTAGGAAGCGGTCTTGGTGCGTTAGCAGCAGCGTGTTTTCTTGTAAGAGATGGACAGATGAAGGGTGAGAATATTCACATACTTGAGGCTATGGATATTGCAGGTGGTGCGTGTGATGGAATTAATGATCCTACAAGAGGTTATGTAATGCGTGGCGGACGAGAAATGGAGAATCATTTCGAGTGCCTATGGGATCTGTTCAGAAGTATTCCGTCGATTGAGACTCCGGGAGTTTCTGTACTTGATGAATATTACTGGCTTAACAAGCATGATCCTAATTATTCTCTTTGCAGGGCAACTATAAACAGAGGTGAAGATGCACATACAGATGGCAAATTTAATTTAAGCCAGAAGGGTTGTATGGAAATAATGAAGCTGTTCTTCACTAAAGATGAGGATTTGTATGATAAGACGATTGAAGATTTCTTCGATAAGGAAGTTTTTGATTCGGATTTCTGGCTGTACTGGCGTACAATGTTTGCATTTGAAAACTGGCATAGTGCACTGGAAATGAAGCTCTATATCCAGAGATTTATCCATCATATAGGTGGACTTCCTGATTTCTCAGCATTGAAGTTTACCAAGTATAACCAATATGAATCACTTATCCTGCCTATGCAGAAATACCTTGAAGATGCAGGCGTTGATTTCAGGTTTAACACAAGAGTTGATAATGTAATATTTGATTTCAGGGACGGAAAGAAGATTGCAAAAACTATTGAGTGTACTGTAAAAGGTGAGATTAAGACAATTGATCTTACTGAGAATGATTTGGTGTTTGTTACTAATGGAAGCTGTACAGAAGGTACTATATACGGCGACCATACACATGCCCCTGTTGGTAATGCAGAAGTAAGAACAAGCGGCTGTTGGAGTCTTTGGAAGAATATTGCAGCACAGGACAGTTCATTTGGACACCCAGAGAAGTTCTGCGGTGATATATCGAAGTCTAACTGGGAGTCTGCAACTGTTACAACAAGCAATGAAAGGATTATATCTTACATTAAGAATATATGTAAAAGGGATCCAAGAACTGGAAGAGTTGTTACTGGCGGTATTGTAAGCTGTAAGGATTCAAGCTGGCTTTTAAGCTGGACAATTAACAGACAGGGACAGTTTAAGGGACAGAAGAAGGATGAGGTGTGTGTATGGGTATACAGCCTGTTTACTGATGTTGACGGAGATTATATCAAGAAGCCTATGAAAGAGTGTACAGGTGAGGAGATTACAGCAGAATGGCTGTATCATCTTGGTGTTCCTGTTGAAGAAATTGATGAGCTGGCCAAGAATCACTGTAACACTACACCGACAATGATGCCTTTTATTACTGCATTTTTCATGCCGAGAAGAAAAGGCGACAGACCTGACGTTATTCCTGATGGCTGCGTTAACTTTGCATTCCTTGGACAGTTTGCTGAGACTCCGAGAGATACAATATTTACGACAGAGTATTCAGTCAGAACTGCAATGGAGGCTGTATATGGACTGCTAGGTGTTGACAGAGGTGTTCCTGAGGTTTGGGGCAGTGTATATGATGTAAGAGACCTGCTTGATTCATCAGTTAAGCTTATGGACGGCAAATCACCATTAGAGATTGATTTAGGACCTCTTAACGGAATTAAGAAAGTGATTCTTAAGAAGATAAAAGGAACGGTTATTGAAAAAGTGCTAAAAGACCATGATGTAATTAAAGATTATATGAAATATTAGTTGAAATATGTTGAAACATTAAGGGATACCAGTTAAACTTATGGCTGGCATCCCTTTTTGCGTGGAAATAATACATCAGGAGCAGATAAAATTGAAAAAGATAACTATAATAACTTTATTATTAATAACTGCATTGGCTGTGCATGGATGTGGGAATAAGAAAAATGTTTCTGATAACGAAACGGTTAAAGAAACTGCTTCGTTGGTGATACAGCAGGAAACAGTCAGGTTAAGTACACAGGAGACAACGACAGAACAGATAACAGAATCGGAAACTGCATTGGAAGAGACAAAGACATCTGCGGGTGTTGAGATTGCAGATTATTCGCAGATTTCTGATGAGACAGCACCACAGACAGTAGAGCTAGACAATAACAGCTTTGCAGCCGGTTATTCAGCAGCCTCACAGTATTCACAGCTTGTAATTGTCCAGTCGCATGGTACCAGGGCAACAGTTACGATGCATGAACTGCAGGATGGTGTATGGACTGAGATTTTAAGAACGGATGGATTTGTAGGTTCTAAGGGAGTAGGTGAGGCGAGTGAATATACATCTGCTACGCCGCAAGGTACATTTCCATTGTATTTTGCATTTGGAATTAATCCGGATCCAGGAACTAAAGTTCCTTATCTTCAGGTTGATGAGTATGATTACTGGGTAGGAGATTCATCATCACCTTTATATAATCAGTATGCCAGGGCTGATTCAGATGTAGACTGGGATAAGAGTGAATCAGAAAGGATAATTGATTATCCGTCAGCTTATGGATACTGTCTGTTTATTGGATATAACATAGAGGGGACTCCACATATGGGAAGCTGTTACTTTCTGCATTGCTCTAACGGAAGACCAACAGCTGGATGTGTATCAGTATCAGAATCAGATATGGCATTCATATTAAGAAATATTGGTGAAGACTGCGGGATAGTGCTTGAATAATCACTATCCCAAAGCTATATCAAGAACCATCATAAGCGCAAAGCCGATAGCAGCACCTATTGTTCCTATGTTGCTGTGTTTGCCGCTCTGTGATTCAGGTATGAGTTCTTCGATTACAACGTACATCATTGCACCTGCTGCAAATGAAAGCAGATAAGGAAGAACAGGGGCGATGACCCCAGCAATAAGGATTGTGATAAACCCTCCAACAGGTTCTACAATTCCAGACAGCACTCCGCATACAAATGCTTTTTTCTTGCTCATGCCTTCACCGCGCAGCGGCATGGATATAATAGCACCCTCTGGAAAATTCTGTATTGCTATGCCTATTGCCAGTGCCATGGCAGCAGCAGCGGTTATTCCGGAATCTTTCATCATTGCACCTGCAAATGCAACACCGACGGACATTCCTTCTGGTATGTTATGCAGTGTTACAGCAAAAAGCATCATAGTAGTTTTTGATATATGGGCAGTCTTAATGCCTTCCTGGTTCTTGCTTTCAATGTGCATATGCGGAATAACTGTATCAAGAAGCAGAAGAAAGAATATTCCTGCAAGAAAACCGACCAGCGCAGCCAGCCATTCGGGTGAGTTGTTCCCTTTACACATATCTATAGATGGTATAAGCAAAGACCATACCGAAGCGGCAATCATAACTCCTGCCGCAAATCCTAAAAGCAATTTTTCAAACTTTGGGGCAATCCGTTTCTTTAAGAAGAACACCATTGCTGAACCGAGCGATGTTCCAAGAAAAGGAATTGCTAATATTATGAATTCAGACATAAAAGCTCCTTTCCATGTAAGTTAGTTAAAACTAACATGATTATTATAGCATTGAAACAGATATATTACAAATATTTTATTGCAAAGTAGTTATTTACTGCTTGAAAGTTACCTGTAGCGACTTTTTAAAAAATAAGTTTCTTATAGCGACTTTTTGTGATAGAATGTTTCTATATTGGTTGGAGGTATCAGGAGTGGAAAATGCAGTTGATAAGGGGAGCGGCTTTTTGTTTCATCTGAACAGGCATGTGGCAGGTAGTGAAACTGACAAGCATAAGCATGATTATGCGGAACTTTTATATGTGTCAGATGGAAGTCTTACGCAGCATGTGTGCGGTAAAGATATTGATATGCGCACGGGTGATGTGTGCCTTATTAATTCTGGATGTATGCATTATGAAAGTTTTGAAGAAGATACATTTGTAATAAGACTTGAAATATCAGATATGATTATTGATGCTCTGATAAGTAATTCTATGGCAGATGAACAGGCGGTGGATTATATTAAGGAACTGCGAAAAGTATTAAAGAACAGTGAAAGTATACATTTTGCTTCTAAAGATAATTATGATAACCAGTTAAAAGATATGCTGACGGCTCTTATAAGTGAGTGTGGTGTGGCGGATATGGCGTCTGCATATATATGTCAGGGACTTATGCTTAGGATTCTGTGGCGGCTAGGAACAGTATATGAGTATGCGCAGTCAAGATACATAAGAAAGAAAATTAACTGGCTTTTGCATCAGGAAATTACAGATTTTATTGAAGATAATATGAAAGATGTTACAATAGATATGCTTGTTGAAAGATTCGGTTATCAGGAGGATTATTTCAACAGGTTTTTAAAGGCACAGACAGGTATGACTTTCACGGAATATCTGCAGGATTGCAGATTGAACAAATCGGCCATTCTTTTAAAAGAAGATTCAATGGATGTTGATGAGATTATAAAGGAAGTCGGATATAGAAACAAAGGATATTTTTACAGGATATTTACTGAGAAATACAACATGACACCTGCAAAATTCAGAAAATATATTAAAGAAAAGGAGTTTACGATATGAGTGATATGTATAACAATCCGGTACAGAGAGGATTCTTTCCAGATCCTTCGGTAGTAAGAGTTGGAGATGACTATTATATGGCTAATTCAACATTTCAGTATTTCCCTGCAATTGCAATCAGCCATTCCAAGGATATGATTCACTGGCATGTAATTGGACATGCAATTACAGATTCAGAAGAACTTGATTTAAGAGATATTAAAGACTCACATGGCATATGGGCACCGGATATTAATTATGTTGATGGTAAATTCATTATAATGGCAACTTTAAGGCTTAACGGAGATGGCAAAAGAGATAATAATGTATTAAGACGCCAGCTTGTTGTAACATCAGATAAGCCACAAGGACCATATTCAAAGACAGCCTGGCTTGAGGTTGATAATATTGATCCGTCTTTATTTGTTGATGATGACGGGAAGAAGTATCTTCTTATAAGTCCGGGAATAAATCTTTTACCATTAAGTGATGACTGCACTAAGGTTACGGGCGAAAGTGTGTGTGTATGGCCGGGAACTGGAGAGAGATGCCCGGAAGGACCACACATTTTTAAGAAGGGTGAGTATTATTATGCAATGCTTGCGGAAGGCGGTACAGGTTATGGACATGGAATCAATGTTGCCCGTTCAAAGAATCTGTATGGACCATATGAGGAATCACCATACAATCCTGTATTGAGACAGTTTAATCCAGATGCACCGATTCAGAGAACAGGACATGGCAATATAATTGAGACACAGGACGGAAGCTGGTGGTGCTATTATCTGTGTGGAAGACCTAATCAGGGCAACTATACAACAATAGGAAGAGAGACAGCACTTGACCCTGTTACATGGCTTTCAGACGGCTGGTTCGTGATTAATGACAGAAAAGGACCAAGCCTTACACAGAAAGCACCTGAATTGCCAGAATGCACATTTGAAAAATGGACAAGAGATGATTTTGATGATGATACACTTAATCTTAACTGGGAGTTTGTAAGAAATCCTGTTAAGGGTAATTATTCTCTTACGGAAAGAAAAGGATACTTAAGGCTCTGGACAATGGATGGAACTCTTAATGAGATAAGGGCTAAGAATACTCTTGTAAGAAGAGAACAGGAATTATCGTATACGGCACATACAAAGGTTGACTTCTATCCTGAAAAGGACGGAGAGCAGGCAGGGCTTACATGCTATTACAGTACTGCGACTTATGTGAGATTTTCACTGTGCTATGAAAATGGAAGAAAATTGCAGCTTGTGATTAACAGAAACCACGGTGAGGAGCTTATCTCACAGGTGGACAATATAAAGGAGCAGAGCATATACTTAAAGGTTGTAGTTGATAAACTGACAAGAAGCTTTTACTACAGCTATGATGGTGAACAATGGGAACTTGCAGGGGTGCTTGAAAACTGTATATATCTGTGTGATGAGGGTGTGCCTGATGACAGAAAGAGGCACACTGGAACGCTTGTTGGAATATATGCCAATAATGGCGGCTGTGGAAGCAGAATTCCGGCAGATTTTGATTATTTTGAATATGAGGATTAGATTTTTATGAGTTTTGATTGTGTGGTTATAGGCGGAGGCGCAGCCGGAATGATGGCTGCCATACAATGTAAAGAGAATAATATGCAGACTGTGATTATAGAACACACAGCAAAGCTTGGAACTAAGATTTTAAAGACAGGCAATGGCAAATGTAATTTTTCTAATACATTTATGACTAAGGAAATGTACCAGAACAATAATGCGGATTATGCGATGGGCATTATTAACAGGTTTAATGTTGATGATACAATACATTTTTTTGAGAATTTAAGTGTATATAAGAAGGAGCGTAACGGCTATCTGTATCCGAGGTCAGAGATGGCGGCATCTGTGGCGCTGGCTCTTACAGGAAGGATACAGGCTCTTGATATTCCGGTTTTCTTTGAAACATCTGTTAAAAGAATTGACAATGCAGGCAGTGAATATGTGTTACAGCTTGAAGGAGCGAAGACTAATACAATTAAGACTAAGACAGTGATATTTGCATGCGGTTCGGCGGCTTCACCGTCTTCTGGTTCTGATGGAAGCGGTTATAAGCTTGTTAAGAAGCTTGGAGTTAAGCTTGTTAAGCCTCTTCCGGCACTTACGGCACTTGAATCTGACAAGAAGAATATGAAACTTGCTACAGGTGTAAGAGCATATGGTAATGTTAAGATTATGGCAGCAGGCAGAGAGGTTTCTCAGGATACTGGCGAGATTCAGTTTACTGATTATGGAATATCAGGAATCCCTGTTTTTCAGGTGAGCCGTTTTGCTGTCAGGGCGCTGGAAGAAGGTCAGAAGGTTGAAGCTTTAGTTGATGTGGCAGCAGATATCAGTGAAGATGAACTTGTATCAATGATAAAATGCGCGGTGGGTACAAGAAAACAACAGTCAGTAAGTGAAAGCCTTTCGGGAATATTTAATAAAAAACTTGTGATTATGATATGTAAGGATATTGGAATTGAGGGCAATTCCTCGGCTTCTGATATGGATGACGACATATGCCAGAAACTTGTCAGACATATGAAATCCCTCCGCTACCATATAACAGGATATAAGGGAAATGATTATGCACAGGTCTGTCAGGGTGGTGTCAATGTATCAGAACTGAATGATAATCTTGAATCAGTTAATAATCCTGGGATATTCTTTGCAGGGGAGCTTGTGGATATAGACGGCAGATGTGGAGGTTATAACCTTCAGTGGGCATGGAGCAGCGGCGTGGTTGCTGCTAAGTCAGCGTTTGATTATTGTAACAGACAGGAATAAGAATAATGGAAAAGAAATGTATTAAGATTAGTAATATAAAGATATCTCCTGATAAAGATACAGCATTTTTAGAAGGAATTATAAGAAAAGAATTAAGACTTGGAAAAGATGCACAGATTGATTATGAAATAGCAAAAAGGTCACTTGACTGCAGACATAAGCCTCAGGTTATGCATATATACAGTGTCGAAGTGTATAAGGTGGTGCGTTCCGGCAGGGAAGAAAAGCTTGAGAATATAATTAAGAAATCAGGCTGTAAAAATGCTGTTATGTCTAAAAGGGTTATCTATAAGTTTCCTGTTAATGCGACAGAAAATGTTAATGAAGATGAAAGACCTGTAGTTATCGGGTTTGGACCAGCAGGAATATTCTGTGCTCTTGAGCTTGCCAAAGCGGGGCTTAGACCTGTTGTATATGAGCGTGGACAGGATGTTGATACAAGAACTAAGAAGGTTGCACAGTTCTGGGAGACGGGTGAGCTTGATACAGAATGTAATGTGCAGTTTGGTGAAGGCGGAGCAGGCACATTTTCTGATGGAAAGCTTAACACACAAATTTCAGATACATTTGGAAGAATAAGATATGTTCTGCAGAGTTTTGTTGAATTCGGTGCATCAGAAGAGATTCTGTACGCCAATAAGCCGCATATAGGAACAGACGTGCTTGCGGTTGTAATTAAGAATATAAGACAGCATATTACCGCGCTTGGCGGTGAAGTTAATTTTGGAAGCTGTCTTAAAAAGATTGAGATTAAAGACGGAAAAGTGTGTGGCGTTGTTATAGCTGACAAAGATGGCGAGTATGCAAGAAAATGCAGTAAAGTGTGCCTTGCAATAGGTCACAGCTCAAGAGATACATTTGAATATCTTCACAGTGAGAATATAGATATGGAGCCGAAGCCTTTTGCTGTTGGAGTAAGAATAGAACATCCTCAGGAAATGATTAATTATAATGCTTATGCTGATGCTGCATATGAGCTTCCGGCTGCTGATTATAAAGTTACTTACAAGACAAAGAATACAGATAAAGAACGAGGTGTGTATTCTTTCTGCATGTGTCCAGGAGGTTATGTTGTTAATGCTACATCAGAGAACGGCAGGACATGTGTTAATGGAATGAGTTATTCAGGCCGTGATTCCCGCAATGCTAATTCAGCAATAATTGTTACAGTCGGACCGGATGATTTCGGACATGGAGTACTTGACGGAATAAAATTTCAGAGACAGTTAGAAGCAAACGCTTATGCTGAAGGAAATGGAAAAGTTCCGGTACAGTTATTTGGCGATTTTGAAAAAAATATAACAACAACGGAATTGGGAGAGGTTGAGCCTTGCATAAAGGGTGAATATACATTTGCTAATCTTAGGAATGTACTACCTTCTTATGTGACAGATTCGATTGTTGAAGGTGTGCATGGTTTTTCAAGATTTATACATGACTTTGACAGGAAAGATGCCGTACTTTCGGGTGTTGAGAGCAGAACATCAAGTCCTGTAAGAATAATAAGAAACGATGAACTTGTAAGTACATCAGTATGTGGATTGTATCCGTGCGGTGAAGGTGCAGGGTATGCAGGAGGCATAACATCTGCTGCAGTTGATGGTGTTAAGGTTGCGGAATATATGGCAGTAACAGCTGCTTGTATGGGATAATATGGACTTTTTAATAAAAATATAGTAAAATAGACCAGTATTTGATTTTTTACTGGAGATATTAAAATATGGGGAATTATAGAGAGTTTATAAAAGATAAGAAAAGAATTGTTATAAAGATAGGTTCATCTTCACTTATGCATGAGCAGACAGGCAGATTGGACCTTTTAAAGATTGAAAAGCTGGTAAGGATTCTTATTGATATTAAGAATTCAGGAAAAGATGTTGTTTTAGTTTCTTCTGGTGCAATAGCTGTGGGAAGAGCTGTTATAGGACTTTGTGACAGACCTACAGAACTTCCGGTAAAACAGGCATGTGCATCTATAGGACAGGCTAAGTTAATGATGGTTTACCAGAAGATATTTGCAGAATATGGTGCAGTTGCATCACAGGTTCTTCTTACCAAGAATACAATAGTTAATGATGTTAACAGAACTAACGCACAGAATACATTTAACGAAATCTTAAAACTTGGGGCAGTTCCAATCGTTAATGAGAACGATACAGTATCAACTTACGAGATTGAACAGCTACAGGCTTTTGGAGATAATGACAGACTTTCAGCAATTGTTGCTTCAATTATAGGAGCGGACCTTCTTATTCTGTTATCTGATATTGATGGTCTGTATACAGATGATCCAAACACTAATCCTAAGGCAAAATTTGTTGAAACTGTATACGAGATTGATGAGAAGCTTATGGGAATGGGTAAAGATTCATCCGGTAGTAATATGGGGACTGGCGGAATGACAACCAAGCTTATTGCAGGAAAGATTGCAACACTGTCGGGGGCGGATATGATTATTACTAATGGTAATGATGTTGACAATATTATCAGGGTTATGGCAGGAGAGAATGTTGGAACATTGTTCTTAGACCACAGAGCATCTGATTTTGACCTGATGTCTCTTATAGATTAAGGCTGATTGAAGATTACTTGGACGACAACGGGAGGTCATACATGGATATTAAGCTGATGAGGAATTCGGAGAAGGGAATATTCTATTCTATTAATGACAGGCTTTTAATGCAGATAACAGATGATAATTATCAGTATCAGGGTCTTCAGGGAAAGAAATATTTTATTCTGAATGCAGCAACTAATGAAAAATTTGAAGTGGCATCGCAGATTAAGAAGTATAATTTCTGTAAGGTGAAATATGCATGCCTTGAAAGAAATTATATGTTCTTCACATCACTGGAATCAGTGACTGAAAGCCGTACACTTCTTACTGTATACAGGTTTATGTTCGATACTAATGAGAATGAGGCAGTATTCAGTATGGAGATAGATAATACTGATATATCTGATGGATTGAGATATTATATATTTGTTATGGATTCTAATTATTTTTTTGTTGAAAAGCTTGAAAAGAAAGGAAAACTGATAGATATATTTCTCTATGATATTAATTCTGAAACAGATAATGACATGAGTGATACATTTGTGAAAAATACAGGCATATATAAGGTACTTCCAATAGGTGGAAACAATTGTGTCATAAAATTCGGGGCAGACAGACTTGTATCAGATGGAACAGGCGGTGAAGAAAAAATAGCTGTACTTAATGCTAAACAGTTTGTATCAGAGATATCGTTTAATGGTCAGATGATAACTATGGAAGAACTTGATGTGTCAGATGAATCGACTACATTTCCATATATAAAAGCAGTTTCTGGAAAGATTATTTATTCGAAATATAATTTTAATAGTCAGTCAGAAGAAATCATTATATATGATGCTATAACAAAGGTTAAGCAGGTAAGACTTAATAATAATGTTGAACATGCAATGGATTTAAGTTTTACTTATATTATCAATGATATCCCATATTTACTTAAAAAAGTGGATAAAAGCACATGCTTTGTTAATCTTAATACACAGAAGCCAGAATACAGGCTTCATTCTGATATGAAATTCAGATATATGAAAAATGATATTGTTGTTATAACCCGTATGAGACATCGATTTTTCTTTATTAAGAAAGCTTCTGAATATATTGAAGCATATAGAATTTTGGATCTTCATCATCCTGTGCTTTCTACAAAGGCTGTGTATAACAGTTGTGCAGAAAGCGGAGATGATTTGATTATATTTACTAATTAGTGACAGAGGTTTGTATGGTTACAGAGAAAACATTAGAAAGAATTAACGAGCTTTATCATAAATCTAAAGCAGAGGGACTTACAGATGCAGAACTTGCTGAACAGAAGCAGTTAAGAGCTGATTATGTTAAAGCTTTCAGAGAAAACTTAAGAGGACAGTTAGAATCTATTAAGATTAAGAATCCTGATGGTTCTTTAATAGATGTCAAGGCAAGACATGATGAGAAGATGAAAAGATTGGCAGAGGAACAGGCAGAGAAAGGTAACTAGATGGATAAGAATGAAGTGCGTCAGCTTATTATGAACCGCAGACATGAATTGTCAGATGAAGATATTGAAATGCAGAGCGGACTTATAATTGACAGATTGAAAAAATCGGACATATATAAGACATCGGAAAATGTATTTCTGTATATGAGCTATAACAGGGAAGTTGATACATATATGCTTCTTTCGCAGTGCTTTATGGATGGCAAGAAAGTATATGCTCCAAAAGTTTTATCAAAGACACAGATGGAGTTTTATTGCTTATCTGATGAGAATGATCTTGTAAGTGGTTATATGGGAATTATGGAACCGTCTGACGTCTGCGATAAAGCTAAGATCAGAGATGGACTTTTTATTATGCCGGGGCTTGCGTTTGATTATGATTTTCACAGAATAGGTTATGGCGGAGGCTTTTATGACAGATATCTATCGGAAGATAATACATTTATAAAAGCGGCACTTGCTTTTGATTTCCAGCTTTTAGAGAGTATTCCTTATGAGGAACATGATTTAAAACCGGATTATATTATTACACAGACACAGTTTATAAGGAGGGAGAATTGATGGAATCACTTGAACAGATTGGAATTAAGGCTAAGAAGGCATCAAGATATCTTGCTAAGCTTGGAATAGATGAGAAGAATAAGGCACTTGAAGCGGTTGCTGATGCACTTACAGCTAATGCAGAGAGTATAATTGCAGCCAATGAAAAAGACCTTGTTAATGCCAAAGCCAACGGAATGAAGCCTGCTCTTATTGACAGACTTACGCTTGATGTTAAGAGAATCAATGCAATGGCAGATGGAATAAGAGTTCTTACAGGTCTTGAAGATCCGGTTGGCGAAGTAACAGGCATGAAGAAAAGACCTAATGGACTTGTTATCGGAACGAAGAGAGTTCCACTTGGCGTAGTTGCAATTATCTATGAGTCAAGACCTAATGTTACAGCAGATGCATTCGGGCTTACATTCAAATCAGGCAATGCCTGCATCTTAAGAGGCGGAAGTGATTCTATTAATTCTAATATTGCAATTGCAGATGTTATCGCAAAGGCTCTTTCTGAGAATGGAATTAATCCTGACGTTATTAATCTTATCAAAGATACAGACAGGGCACTTGTCAATGAACTTATGAAAATGAATGATTATGTTGATGTAATTATTCCAAGGGGCGGTGCCGGTCTTATTAAGAATGTTGTCAATAACAGCACGGTGCCTGTAATTGAAACAGGTACAGGAAACTGTCATGTATATGTTGATGAATATGCTGATATAGATATGGCTGTCAAGGTTATATATAATGCCAAGACATCAAGAATAGGTGTATGCAATGCATGCGAGTCATTAGTTATTCACAGGGCTGTTGCAAAACAGGCAATTCCACTTATTGTTGACGCACTTAAGGAAAAGAATGTTGAAGTGCGCGGTGACGGGTATGCAATGCAGTGCGATTCGAGAATTGTTCCGGCAACTGATGAGGATTGGGGAACAGAGTATCTTGATTATATTATATCTGTTAAGACTGTGGATTCCATCGACGAAGCAATAGAACATATCAATACATATAATACAGGTCATTCAGAATCAATAATTACTAAGGATTACAATAATGCAAACAGATTTCTTGATGAAATAGATGCCGCATGTGTATATGTAAATGCTTCTACAAGATTTTCTGATGGATTTGAATTCGGATTTGGTGCGGAGATTGGAATAAGCACACAAAAACTGCACGCCAGAGGCCCTATGGGACTTAAAGCACTTACAACTACTAAGTATGTTATATACGGAGAGGGACAGATAAGACAGTAGGCTGTTTTATAAGTATTAGGTGTTTTTATGATTAGAAGAGACTTTGATTTGGAGGAAATGAAATACTTCCTTAATCTTGTTGAACAAAGTACAGACGATTACCTGTATATATTAGATTTTACAAATGACAGGGCAATATATTCAAAGACTATTACGAAGGTATTTGCATTGGAAGAATGTGAATTTTCAAATGCTACTTCAAAGATTATGAAGGTTGTCCACCCGGATGATGTTGATATGCTGATGGAAGATCTGCAGGAAGGAAGCAATGGCAGAAGAAAAGAACATAATCTTGAATACAGATGGAAAACTGTTGACGGAACTTATGTGGCAATAAGCTGCCGCGGGCAGTATGTTATAAGTCATGGTGTAAAGTACCTTATCGGAAGAATATCTGAGATTGGAAAACAGACCAGATTTGATAATAATACAGGACTTTACAGAGAAGTTGTTCTTGAAAATGTATATAATGAATATGCAAAAACAAGGAATGCACAAGGATTTCTTATGCTTGTCGGTGTAGATAATTTTAAAGAACTTAATGAGAAATATGGTGCCAAGACAGGTGATGAGGTTCTTAATATTCTTACTGACGCAATAAGAAAATATATTGATACACCACTCAGATTATTCAGAATGCCGGGTGATGAGTGTGCAGTATTTATGCCTTATTCTATGGAAAAGAATATAGAACAGGCTAAGAATCTTTATAAGAGAATAAGAAATCACATTGACAGTGTGATTGAACAGAGAAAGTATGATATATTCTTTACAATATCAGCTGGTGCGGCAGAATTTAATACAGAAAAGGACAGTTTTAATGATTTATTAAAGAATGCCAAGTTTTCACTTCATGCTGCCAAGTTAAATGGTAAGAACAGATGCGAAATATTTGATGCAGGAGAATATAAGGAATATATTGAAAAGCTTGGAGTGCAGGATGAATTAAGAAGATGTATCAGTGAGGGATTTGAAGGATTTGAATTGTATTTTCAACCGATATACAATCCTGAAAATGATTGTCTGGCAGGTTCAGAGGCTCTTATAAGATGGAATAGCAGAAAATATGGATTTATGGGACCTGACAGATTTATTCCATTGCTTGAAGACAGCGCACTTATTATTCCTCTTGGAAAATGGATTATTGATAATGCTGCCAGGACATGCAACAAATGGATTACAAATATTCCAAACTTTGTTATGCATATAAATCTGTCTTTTATACAGATAGTCAAAAGTAATATAATAAAGGATGTCATTGAAAATATTGGCAGATATAGTGCTTCAAACAATCATTATATATTTGAGGTTACAGAAACGATTGAGATGGATCAGATGCCGGCTGTAGATAGAGTTTTTAAAGAGTTTATAAAAAATGGATTCAGACTTGCAATTGATGATTTTGGAACAGGATATTCCAATTATGGATATATGCGTGACAAAACATTTGACATAGTTAAGGTTGACAGGTCGTTTATAACTGACATAGATAAACAGAGGAATAATTATCTTATGGTCAGTTTCATAATCAAGATGGCACATGAGATGGGATTACATGTGTGTATTGAGGGTGTTGAGACAAAAGAAGAGCTTTCATGTGTTAAGGAACTTGGCGCAGATTATATTCAGGGATACTATTATGGTAAACCTGTATGTGTCGCTGATTTTGAGGAACAGCATTTGAAGTAGCTCATATTAGGATAGATAAGTATAGAATGGAGAAATGTAGATAATGCAGGAAGTTAATAACACCAGCGCACTTGAAGAACAGCTTTATTATATCGGAGAATGTAAGAAGTTCTTAGAGGAAAAGACAAAAGAAATAGGCAGACCATTATATGCATGTGTACACACATTTGGATGCCAGATGAATGCAAGGGATTCTGAGAAACTTCTCGGTGTTCTTAAAGAGATTGGATATCTTGAGACTGAGGACGAGGACAAGTCAGATTTTGTTATATACAATACATGTACTGTAAGAGAGAATGCCAACCTTAAGGTATATGGTCGTCTCGGACATCTTAAGAATGTCAAGAGAAAGAATCCTCATATGCTTATTGCAATGTGTGGCTGTATGATGCAGGAGCCTGATGTGGTCGAGAAGATAAGAGATTCTTATAAGTTTGTTGATATTGTTTTTGGTACATTTAATATATATGCAATGGCAAAGCTTATATATAACAGAATTACATCAGGAAGCCAGGTTATTGATATATGGGATAAGACAAAGGATATTGTTGAGGAGCTTCCTACAGAAAGAAAGTTCACATTCAAATCAGGTGTTAATATTATGTACGGCTGTAATAATTTCTGTACTTACTGTATCGTGCCTTATGTACGAGGAAGAGAGATAAGCCGTGAGCCTAAGGATATCATTATGGAGATTGAAAGGCTTGTAAAGGATGGCGTCAAGGAAGTTATGCTTCTTGGACAAAATGTTGATTCTTATGGAAAGACACTTGACAATCCTGTATCATTTGCGCAGCTTCTAAGAGAGATTGATAAGATAGAGGGACTTGAAAGAATCAGATTCATGACACCTCATCCTAAGGATATTGAGGAAGAGACTCTTGAAGTTATAAGAGATTCCAAGAAAATATGTAATCATATACATTTTCCACTTCAGTCAGGAAGCTCAAGGCTTCTTAAGCTGATGAACAGAAAGTATACTAAAGAGCATTACTTAGAGCAGGTTGAGATGATAAGAAGAATACTGCCCGATGTTTCTATTACAACTGATATTATTGTTGGGTTTCCAGGAGAGACAGAGGAAGATTTCGAGGATACTATCGATGTTGTAAAGAAAGCAAAGTTTGATAGTGCATATACATTTATATATTCAAAAAGAACAGGTACGCCTGCTGCCAGAATGGAAAATCAGGTGCCTGAGGATGTTGTTAAGGACAGATTTAACAGACTGCTTGCAACTGTCAATGAAGTGTCACATGAGCATATCAGAAGATATGAGGGCATGGATATGAAAGTCTTGGTTGAGGGTAAAGATGACCATGAAGAAGGTTTTGTTACAGGCAGAATGACTAATAATATTCTTGTACATTTCGCAGGGGATGAATCACTTATCGGACAGATTGTTACAGTACATCTTGACGAATGTAAAGGATTTTACTATATGGGCAGACTTATCGAGGATTAATCAGGGAGTAATATAATGGCAGAGTATTCACCAATGATGCAGCATTATCTTGCTACTAAAGCAGAGTACAAGGACTGCATACTTTTTTACAGACTTGGAGATTTCTATGAAATGTTTTTTGATGACGCTTTAGTTGTCTCTAAGGAACTGGAACTTACATTAACAGGAAAAGACTGTGGACAGGAGGAACGTGCGCCTATGTGCGGCGTTCCTTTTCATGCGGCAGAAACTTATATTAACAGGCTTGTTTCTAATGGACACAAGGTCGCAATATGCGAGCAGATGGAAGACCCTAAGCAGGCAAAAGGCATTGTCAAAAGAGAGGTTATAAAGGTTGTAACACCGGGAACTAACTTAAACAGTCAGGCACTTGATGAAACTAAGAATAATTATCTTATGAGTATTGTTTATCTTGGAGATGTGCTTGGTGTTGCTATTGCAGATTATTCAACAGGTGACTTCTTTGTAACTGAGATTGAGACAGGTGCGGAGCTTATTGATGAAATTAATAAGTTTGTTCCGTCAGAGATAATACTTAATGAGTATTTTGCAATGAGCGGAATAGACCTTACATTTATATCAGAGAAGCTTTCCATATCAGTGTCAACACTTGAAAACTGGTACTTTGATGATGATTCCTGCAAGGCAAAGTTAAAAGAACATTTTCATGTAAATATGCTGGACGGACTTGGAATCAAGGATTATCCGGTAGGAATTGATGCTGCGGGAGCACTTCTTATATATCTTACCCAGACACAGAAAAGCGATATGTCGCATATTACAAGCATTGTGCCTTACACAACAGGTAAATATATGCTTATAGACAGTTCATCAAGACGAAATCTTGAGCTTGTTGAGACTATGCGTGAAAAGCAGAAAAAAGGCTCGCTTCTGTGGGTACTTGATAAGACCAAGACTGCAATGGGTGCAAGAGCGTTAAGAAATCTCGTGCTGCAGCCGCTTATTAACAGAGACGAGATTATAAGAAGACAGGACGCTATAGAGGAGCTTTCTGATAATGCAATTGACAGGGAAGAGATTCGTGAATATCTTGGCCCTATATATGACCTTGAGCGAATCATGACTAAGATTAGTTGTAAGTCGGCTAATCCAAGGGATTTAATTGCATTTAAGAATTCCCTGGAGATGATACCTCACATTAAGAATCAGATAGGACATTTTAAGTGTGATGTATTCAGACAGTGTTTTGAGCAGATGGACGACTTAAAAGACTTATATAATCTTGTTGATACTGCAATTATAGATGATCCTCCGATTACAATGCGCGATGGCGGAATGATAAAGGACGGCTTTTCAGCAGAGGCTGATGAGCTTCGTAATGCCAAGATTAAAGGAAAAGAATGGCTTGCAGAGCTTGAAAGCAGGGAGAAAGAAAAGACAGGAATTAAAAATCTTAAAGTTAAGTATAACAAGGTATTCGGATATTACCTGGAGGTTACTAATTCATTTAAAAACCTTGTTCCTGCTGAATGGGTACGAAAGCAGACTCTTACCGGTTCTGAAAGATACACTACAGATGAGTTAAAGCATCTTGAAGATATTATTCTTGGCGCAGAGGATAAGCTGTACTCGCTTGAATATGATTTATTCTGTGAAGTCAGGGAGCGCATAGCGGCAGAGGTTGTAAGAATACAGAACACTGCCAAGGCTGTTGCAATGATTGATGTGTATGCTTCACTTTCTGTTGTTGCAACACAGAATAATTTCGTAAGACCTAAGATTAATGAAAAGGGTATTATAGATATTAAGAACGGCAGACACCCTGTAGTTGAGAAGATGATTTCTAATGATATGTTCATTGCCAATGATACTTATCTTGACAATGGAATGAACAGGATTTCGATTATCACAGGTCCTAATATGGCTGGTAAATCTACATATATGAGACAGACTGCACTTATTGTGCTTATGGCACAGACAGGTTCTTTCGTGCCTGCTGATTCAGCCAATATATGTATTGTAGACCGTATATTTACACGAGTCGGAGCATCTGATGACTTAGCTTCCGGTCAGTCTACTTTCATGGTTGAGATGACAGAGGTTGCCAATATTTTGAGAAATGCAACTCCTAAGAGTCTTATAATTCTTGATGAAATAGGAAGAGGAACAAGCACATTTGATGGTCTGAGCATTGCGTGGGCTGTTGTTGAATATATTGCCAATACTAAATATCTTGGAGCCAAGACACTTTTTGCAACACATTATCATGAACTTACTGAATTAGAAGGAACTCTTGACGGAGTTAATAATTACTGTATTGCTGTCAAGGAAAACGGTGATGATATTGTTTTCTTAAGAAAGATTGTAAAAGGCGGTGCTGATAAGAGTTATGGTATTCAGGTTGCGAAGCTTGCAGGAGTACCTGATGTGGTTCTTAACAGGGCTAAGGAGCTTGTTGTGGACTTAAGTGATGCTGATATATCACAGAAAGCTAAGGATATTGCACAGTATTCCAAGAAGCTTGACAAGATGAATGACAAGTACAGAAAGGTTAATGACCTTGAAGTCAAGCAGATGTCGCTTTTTGATACTGTTAAGGATGATGATATAGTAACTGATATAATGAATCTTGATATAAGCAATATGACACCTATTGATGCACTGAATACGCTTTATAAGCTGCAGGGAAAAGCTAAGAACCGCTGGTAAAACAGGGAGGATTGTATGTCAATAACACTTTTAGACCAGAATACGATTAATAAGATTGCTGCAGGAGAGGTCGTCGAAAGACCTTCTTCTGTAGTTAAAGAACTTGTTGAAAATGCTATAGATGCCGGAGCAACTGCGATTACAGTTGAGATAAAGGAAGGTGGAATTTCATTTATCAGGGTTACTGATAATGGAAGTGGTATCAATAAAGATGAGATTGAGATAGCATTTAAAAGACATGCAACAAGTAAAATTAAATCAATTGAAGATCTTATGGCTGTTTCGTCTCTGGGCTTCAGAGGTGAGGCGCTAGCGAGTATAGCTGCTGTATCACAGGTTGAACTTATTACCAAGACTGCTGACAGTCTGAGTGGTGTGCGTTATACAATTGATGGCGGAGTACCAGGTGAAGTGGCAGAAATAGGTGCTCCGGAGGGAACTACATTTATTGTAAGAAATCTTTTCTATAATACTCCTGTTAGAAGAAAGTTCTTAAAGACAGCGACTACCGAGGGAGGATATATTGGTTCGCTTGTGGAATATCTGGCACTTTCGCATCCTGATATTTCGTTCAGGTTCATAAGTAATAACCAGAATAAGCTGCATACATCGGGTAATATGAATCTTAAAGATATAATATATAATGTGTATGGCAGGGATATAACTAATAATCTGTATGAAATCAGCGGCAAGTCGCAGGATATTGAGGCTTCTGGTTTTATTGGCAAGCCTATGGTTGTCCGCGGAAACAGGACATATGAGAATTATTATATCAACGGCAGATATATCAAGAGCAGTATTATAACTAAGGCTATAGAGGATGCCTATAAGGGCTTTATAATGCCACATAATTATCCGTTCAGTGCGATACATTTTAAGATTAATCCCGCAATTATTGATGTAAATGTACATCCAACCAAGATGGAACTGCGATTCTCGAACAATGAATATATATATAATTTTGTATATGATACATGTTTAAAAGCTCTTAATTCAAAAGAACTTATTGCAGAAGTTTCTGTGCCTGATCCTGTTGCAGTTAAAATGCAGGAAGAACCTGTTGTAAGAAATGTTATGCCGGATGTTAAGCTGCCAGAGAAGAATGTTTCGGATAATATGCCATGTAAGACAGAGACAAAATCTGCAGAGTCTGCAAAAGCAGAAATTAAGCCGAAAAGACTTCCGGAGCCATTTGAAATTAAGGGTTCTCTGCAGATGGTTAAAGAAGATAAAGTAAGATATGAAGCTGTGACAAAATCTGAACCACCAAAGCAGATGAACCTTTTTGAGAATAAGCTCCTTGATGAGAACAGCCGTAACAAATACAGAATCATAGGGCAGTTGTTTGATACTTACTGGCTTATTGAATTTGAAGATAAGTTCTATATGATGGATCAGCACGCAGCGCACGAGAAGGTGCTTTATGAAAGAACGATGAATAAGCTTCATGATAAGACAATTGGAACTCAGATGATTCTTCCACCTATTGTACTGTCACTTAACATGCATGAGGAAGAAATATACAAGACTAATCAGGATATATTTAAAAGATTAGGGTATGAGATTGAAGAGTTTGGCGGCAATGAATATAAGGTTACAGGAATTCCTGCCGGACTTCCTAAGATGGATTACAAACAGCTCCTTATTGATGTTCTGGATGGACTTTCTGAAGAAAGTGCCAGCAAAGATCCTGATATTATTACTGAAAAGGTTGCAAGCATGTCATGTAAAGCGGCTGTAAAGGGCAATAACAGACTGTCATTTAATGAAGCATTTGAACTGATGGACGAGCTTATGAAGGCAGAGAATCCATATAACTGTCCGCACGGCAGACCAACACTTATTATGATGAGCAGATATGAGATAGAAAAGAAATTTAAACGAATAGTATAGAGGCTGATATGAAGAAAGAACCTTTAATAATACTTACAGGTCCGACAGCAGTTGGAAAGACTGAACTTTCCATTGCACTTGCAAAGGCGGTAAATGGTGAGATAATAAGTGCCGATTCCATGCAGGTATACAGATATATGGATATCGGAACTGCCAAGATAACAAAAGAAGAGATGCAGGGGGTTAAGCATTATCTTGTTGATGAGATTGAGCCTTCAGAGGGCTTTGATGTGGCAAGATTTAAGTCTATGGCAACAAATGCAATACAAAAAATCCGTGAGAACGGTCATATTCCTGTAGTTGTCGGCGGTACGGGATTTTATATACAGGCACTTTTATATGATTCTACATTTGAAGATGATGAAAGTGACTATGAATATAGAGATTATCTTCAGGGGATTGCTGATACTAAGGGTGCAGAGGTACTTCATGATATGTTAAAGGAAGCTGACCCTGAATCTGCAGAGATAATTCATGCTAATAATGTCAAAAGAGTTATTCGTGCACTTGAATTTTATAAGACGACAGGCAGAAAGATATCAGAGCATAATAATGAGCAGAGAGCTAAAGAGTCGCCTTATAATTTTTGTTACTTTGTTCTTAATGATAAAAGAGAAATTTTATACGACAGAATAAACAGGCGTGTTGATATAATGTTTGACAACGGACTGCTTGATGAGGTAAAACATTTGTCGGACATGGGGCTTGTAAAAGACGATGTTGCCATGCAGGGAATCGGATATAAAGAGGTGTTCGATTATCTTGAGGGCAGATGTGACGAGGCAGGTCTTAGAGAGATGATTAAGCAGGATACAAGACATTTTGCCAAAAGACAGCTTACATGGTTTCGGAGAGAGCCGTTGGTTACATGGGTGGATTTTTCCCAGATACGAAGAGAAGATGCACTTTCGTATATGCTTGAACAACTAAAAGAAAAGGAAATTATTTAATTATGAGAGAAATGTATAAAAATATGGGAATCTGTGATGAGGTGTATGATTATTGCGACAATATAATTAAGTCGCTTCATGACAGATTTGAAGAGATAGATAAGAATGCAGAATATAACCAGATGAAGGTTATAAAGGCGATGCAGGATGAAAAGGTTGCCGAGATGCATTTATCAGGAACAACAGGTTATGGTTATAATGATGACGGTAGAGATACTCTTGAGAAAATATATTCAGATATATTTAAGACAGAGGATGCACTTGTAAGACCACAGATTATCTGCGGAACTCATGCGTTAAATGTAGCTTTATCATCTAACTTAAGACCAGGTGATGAGCTTTTATCACCGGTTGGGAAGCCATATGATACAATGGATGAGATTATCGGTATCAGACCTTCTAAGGGAAGCCTTGCAGAATATGGAATTACATACGCACAGGTTGACCTGCTGCCAGATGGTGGTTTTGATTATGAGGGTATTAAGAATGCAATCAATGAAAGAACAAAGCTTGTAACAATCCAGCGTTCCAAGGGATATGCTTCAAGACCCACACTTTCAGTTGAAAGAATTGGTGAGCTTATAAGTTTTATCAAAAGTATCAAGCCAGATGTTATATGCATGGTTGATAACTGCTACGGTGAATTTGTTGAAAGAATTGAGCCTTCAGAGGTTGGCGCTGATATGATAGTCGGTTCACTTATAAAGAATCCTGGTGGCGGACTTGCTCCATGCGGCGGCTATATCGCAGGAAAGAAAGAATGTGTTGAACAGGCAGCTTACAGATTATCTTCACCGGGGCTTGGAAAAGAAGTCGGTGCAACACTCGGTGTAAACCAGAGCTTTTATCAGGGACTTTTCTTATCACCTGTAGTTGTTGCAGGTGCGCTTAAAGGTGCTATATTTGCTGCAAATGTATACGAAAAGGCAGGTTTTGTAGTAAGACCTGATGGAAGTGAGCCAAGATATGATATTATTCAGGCCGTTGAACTTGGAAGTGCAGACGGGCTTCTTGCTTTCTGTAAAGGAATTCAGGCTGCAGCACCTGTTGACAGCTTTGTTACACCAGAACCATGGCCGATGCCAGGATACGATTCAGACGTTATAATGGCTGCCGGAGCCTTCGTTCAAGGTTCATCAATAGAGCTTTCTGCTGATGGTCCGTTAAAAGAACCTTATTCTGTATTCTTCCAGGGGGGACTTACATGGTATCATGCCAAACTTGGAATTATGATGAGTGTTCAGAAAATGTTTGAAAAAGACCTTATAAAGCTTTGATTGAATTAATATTTGTGTTATAATGTATTGGAGTATGGATTTTTCCGTACTCCAATTTATGGTTAAAGGATGAAAATCTATGAGTAATATTTCTAAATATAAGAACGGCTGGCTTTTATGGCTATTCATTCTGATAGGCATTGTGCTTGGCGGTCTTATTGCAGAACTTACTGCCAGTGTGCATGCACTTAGCTGGCTGTCTTATGGACAGAGTTTCGGGCTTGACAATCCGCTGGTATTAAATCTGGGAGTACTTGTAATAACATTTGCACTCCAGATTAAGATTACTATTGCCAGTATAATAGGAGTTATACTCGCAATTATTATTTACAGATTTATTTAATCTGACTGCTGTTTAATTTATGGTCTATGAGAATATAATAACAGGTGTGGAGGAAGAAAAACTGCTTCCTTACGAAAAATGTCTTGAGTATGGTGCATCATCACTTGATAATGCTGAACTTCTGGCAGCGATTATAAGAACAGGAACCAATGGTTTAAGTTCTATCCAGCTTGCAGAGAAGTTACTGGAGAATGCCGGCAATCTTAACGGTCTTTATGGTATGTCCGTTTCAGAACTTATGCAGATTAAGGGTATAGGAAAGGCAAAGGCTGTCCAGATATGCTGCATTCTTGAACTTTCAAGAAGAATTGCAAAGCAGAAGGCTAGAGAAAGACTTGACTTTTCGAATGCTGAAACTATTGCAGAATATTATATGGAAGATATGAGACATCTAAAGAGAGAACATCTGGTTCTTGTAATGCTTGATAACAGATGCCGCCTTATTAGAGATAAGGTGATGTCTGTTGGAACTTCTACTGGTTCAATGGTTTCTGTAAGGGAAATATTTAAGGAGGCACTTGACAGCAGGGCAGCTTCGATAGTTATCCTGCATAATCATCCATCAGGCAATCCATCTCCTAGCAGAGAGGATATGAAGGTTACTAAGAATATTATGGAAGCCGGCAGAATTATTGGTGTTGAGCTGTTAGATCATATTGTTATAGGAGATAATTCTTATTTCAGTTTTAAACAAATGCAATACATTAATTAACAATTAAGAAAGGAATTAAGACATGGGTAATGCATACGGAATTGATATAGGCACAAGTAATTTTAAAATGTGCTGCAGTGATAAGGATAAGATACTTAATGAAAAGAATATTATAGCTATAGCTAATAAAACAGAGATTTTAGCTTTTGGAGATGAAGCATATGAAATGTATGAGAAAGCTCCAGAGCATATTGAGGTTTCTTTCCCGGTTAAGTTTGGTGTGATAGCTGATATTGAGAATATGCAGACACTTCTTTTTAACTTCTTTAATAAGATTAATGAAGGAAAGAAGATTACCGGATCAGATTTCTATATTGCTGTACCAACAGATGTAACAGAAGTAGAGAAGAGAGCTTTTTATGAATTAGTTGTTGATTCAAAAGTAAAGGCAAAGAATGTTTATGTAGTTGATAAACCTGTTGCAGACGCTATAGGTGCAGGTCTTGATGTAACTAAGTCTAAGGGTATTATGATTGTTAATATCGGAGCAGAGACAACTGAGATTTCAGTTCTTTCTTTAGGCGGAATTGTTATAAGCAAGGCTGTTAAGATTGGTGGTAATAAGCTTGATGACTGTATTATAAGTAATGTAAGAAAGGCTTATAATCTTGTTATAGGAAGTAAAACTGCTGAAAATTTAAAGAAGCAGTTAGGAAGTGCAGTTCCTGTTTCAGAAACATTTGCACCTGGCTTTGGAAGGAATGTTTTATCAGGTCTTCCTGTAAGTGTTGATATTTCTTCCGATGTTGTATATCAGGCTATAATTGATTCATTACATTCTATTATGGATGCTATTAAGGTTATACTTGAAAGAACTCCGCCGGAACTTGCAGCTGACATAATCAAGGATGGTGTTTATTTTACAGGAGGAACTGCACAGATTAACAATCTTGAAAAGTTTATCAAAGATGAAACTAATCTTAATGTCAATATTGTTGAACATCCTGCAGAGAGTGTTGTAAGAGGTCTTATGGGAGTTGTATCTAATCCGGAATTTGCTAAGGTTGCATATACTCCTACAGAGAAAAATTTTGATTAAAAGGCAGGTTTTAAGATGAGAAAGAATATTTCTTCACTTATGACTTCGAAGAATATTCTCATTGCACTTACGGTTTTGTGCTGTTTCTTTATTGGTACGAGCTTTTTTACAGATACGCTTACCAAGCCTCTTAAAAAGTGCGTTTCAATGGTTGTGGTTCCGGTACAAAAGGGTATGAACAATATTGGATTCTGGGTTTATGATAAATACCAGACACTTCAGGAGATATCAGTTGTTCTTGATGAGAATAAGAAACTTCAGAGTCAGGTCGATGATCTTACAGAAGAGAATAACCAGTTAAAACAGGATTCTTATGAACTTAACAGACTTCGTGATTTATATGAACTAGACCAGCAGTATGCAGGTTATTCAAAAGTTGGAGCCAGGGTTATTGAAGTTACTACAGATAACTGGCATTCGTCATTCAAGATTGACAAAGGAACTGACGATGGTCTTAAAGTTAATATGAATGTTATTGCCAGTGGAGGGCTGGTAGGAATTATTTCTGAAACAGGAAGTAATTATTCTATTGTTAAGACAATTACTGAGAATAACAGCAATGTAAGCGGAATGCTTATAGATACTAATGAAACATGTATTGTTCAGGGAGATGTTGAACTGATGGATACAGGCATGATACGCGTTTCACATTTTAAAAGTGATGTTGTTGTCAGAAATGGCGATAAAGTAGTTACTTCTAATATTAGTGATAAGTATCTGCAAGGAATTCTGATTGGATATATTAAGGATGTTAAGCTGGATTCTAATAATCTTACCCAGTCAGGATATATTGTTCCTGCTGTGAATTTTAATAATTTACAGGAGGTTCTGGTTATAACACAGCTTAAAGAATAAGTGTTTAGGACAATTTATTATGAAAAGAAAGATAACAGAATTAATTATTATATTGTTTTTCTATATCATGCAGGTTTCTGCAGCAAGAGTAATATCAATTGCTAATATTTCACCAAACTGGCTTATTATTATGCCTGTATTTTTTGGCTTTTTCTGTGGTAAGAATGATGGAATGTTTGCAGGATTTTTTGCTGGAATTATGTATGATTTGTTCTATTCCGGTTTGTTCGGATTTACAGCACTTATTTTTATTTACATAGGATATTTTTCGGGATTTTTTTATCAGAAGTACGAGGTAAGGGAAGTCCTTATCCCTCTTGCACTTGTGATTACAGCTGATTTTGGATATGGATTCATATCATATATTGGTAATTTTCTGCTTCAAAACAGACTTAATGTTGGATTTTTTATGTCACGCTTTATACTGCCGGAGGTTGTTTATACAGCTCTTGTTTCGTTACTGATATATCATCCGATACATTATTTTTGTGTTATAACGGAGCAAGGAAAAGAGAGAAAGAAGAAGGGTAAAATTGATGAAGGAAGTATTTGAGTACATTATAAGTCTTCTTAAATCCAGAATTTTTCCTATGATTCTTGTATTTATTGTTCTGATTTCTGTTCTTGTTCACAGATTGTTTGTTCTTCAGATAATAAATGGAGATTCATATGTCGAAGACTTATCAAGTTCTATACAGAAAGATATGAGTGTTGCGGCTGCAAGAGGCCGTATATATGACCGTAATGGTGTACTTCTTGCATATAATGATTTGTCATATGCAGTCAAGATAAGCGACTCTGGAAGATATTCAGATAATGCAACTAAGAATGCAACTATTAATAATTCTATAAACAAAACATTACAGATTATCGAAGATCATGGAGATACATATTCTAATGATTTTCCAATTATTTATAATAACGGACAGTTTTCTTATAATGTTGAAGGAACATCTCTTTTAAGATTTTTAAGGGATTCATATGGAACTGAATCAATTTCAGCGTTGACTGATGAACAGAAAGCTACTTCAGCTGAGAATATGTTTAAATATCTTTGTGAGACATATAGCATTAATTATGAAGAATTTGGAATAGAACATTCATTGATGATGGTAAATCTTCGAAGATATATGGCAGCCAATTCGTATAACAGATATCTTACATTTATTATTGCAAATGAGGTATCTGATGAGACAGTTGCGGCAATATTAGAAAATAGTGATGACCTTGTCGGTGTCACAGTTGAAGAACAGTATATCAGAAGATATGTTGACAGCGTATATTGTTCACAGATACTTGGCTATACAGGAACTGTATCTAATGCAGAGCTTGAAGAACTTGGTGAAGGATATGAAAGCAATGACATTGTAGGTAAATCCGGTATTGAAAAAAGCATGGAAAGTGAGTTATCTGGTGTTAAAGGTGAAAAGTCTGTATATGTTGATACTGTAGGAAGAATTACAGAAGTACTCGATGAGGAAGCACCACAGGCAGGACATGATGTATATCTTACTATTGATATTAATCTTCAGAAGGCAATATATCATGCAATAGAAGATGAAGTAACTAATATTTTTATGCAGTACTTTACGCCTGGAAGCAATAAAATAACTTATAATAGTTCAGGTGATGTTGATACTATATATATAACTGCTCAGGAAGCTTATTTTGCACTTATAGATAATAATCTTGTTTCTTTAAAAGGGATTCAGGAACAGAATACATCTAATGAAGCTGATATATACAGCCAGTTTGAAGCTAAGAAAGCTGAAACACTTTCATGGCTGAGGGAAGAACTTACATCTGGTAATACAGCTTATGGAAAGCTTTCAGAAGAACAAAAGCTGTATATATGGTATATATATGATCTTTTAAGAAGTGAGAATATATTCAGTCTTGCTAATGTTGATACAAGTGACAGTGTTTATTATGACTGGATATATGGCGATTCAACGAGCCTTTCGCAGCTTCTTACGTATGGAATATCAAAGAACTGGATTAATATGTCATCTCTTACATCTGAAAAGTATACAAGTCTTCAGGAATCATATGATGTACTTGTTGATTATGTTATATCAGCACTTGATACAGATACTGCATTTTTTAAGAAAATGTATAAATATATGATTAATGCAGGCAGCATATCAGGAAGACAGGTATGTATGTTATTATATGAGCAGGGTGTACTTGATATGAATGCAGATGATTCGAAATATCAGTCTCTCGCATCAGGAAGCATGGGGGCATATGAGTTTATGTCATATGTTATCTCTAATAAGATTATTACTGTTGGACAGCTTGCACTTAAGCCATGTTCAGGTTCTGCGGTTGTAACTAATCCGGATAATGGTGATGTTCTGGCTCTTGTTTCTTATCCAAGCTATGATAATAATAAATTATCAGGAACAGTTGATGCAAAGTATTACAGTTCACTTGTTAATGATAATGCAAGTCCTCTTCTTAACAGGGCAACGCAGTCTTTTATAGCCCCAGGTTCTACTTATAAGCCATGTACAATTATTGCAGGTATTGATAGTGGGATAATTTCTTCATCTACAACATTTAACTGCTCTGGAGTGTTTGATAAGGTTACACCATCCCCTAGATGTTGGCAGAAATGGGGACATGGAAGTGAGACACCTGTAACTGCCATAAGAGATTCATGTAATGTTTATATGTATAATGTTGGATACAATCTTGCATGTAGCAAGAATGGTTCGTATAATAGCACTTATGGTACTAACATATTAAAGAAGTATTCTGATATGCTTGGTCTTTCAACAAAGACCGGTATAGAGATAGAAGAGGGTACTCCGGGAGCATCTTCACAGAATGCCATTGCTTCAGCAATTGGACAGGGTAACCACAGATACAGCACACTTAATCTTGCAAGATATGTAACTACTCTTGCAACCTCAGGTACATGCTATAACCTTACACTTATTGATAAGATTACTGATTATGATGGCAATGTTATTAAGGAAAACCATGCTGAGGTTAATAATCAGGTGGAGCTGAGTTCTGATATATGGAATACCATTCATACAGGAATGAATCTTGCTGCTGGAACGTATACAGCATTTTTACCATTAAAGATGTCAATTGCAGCTAAGACTGGTACTGCACAGGAAAGAACAACAGATCCTGACCATGCTACATTAATATCATATGCGCCATATGATAATCCACAATACTGTATGGCAGTGCGTATTCAGAATGGTTATGCTTCAGGTAATGCTGTAACACTAGGTTCAGAGATTTACAAAATGCTTTTTAATATTAATGATTAATATTGTTTAATGATTTACTAAAGAAATAACTAATATGAGATGAGAGGTGAATGTTTTGGATAATTCGGTAATGATCAAAGGAAGTAATAGTGGAATTACAGTATTTCTTGATAGTGAAATGGCTTTTGAGGATTTATTAGAAAGTGTTTCTGAAAAGTTCAAGAGTGCGTCAAAGTTTTTTAATAATGCTAATATGGCGATTTCTTTTGATGGAAGAGATTTATCTGCTGAAGAGGAAAAAAGAATTCTCAATGTGATATCAGATGTATCTGAGCTTAATATTGTATGTGTTCTTGATGAAAATAACAATATGAAGGAAATATATGAAGATGCTGTTAAGAAAGCTATTGCAAGTGTTGATGTATCAGAGCCGGTTGTACAGCCTGTAAATGATATGGTATCTGATTCAAAAACTGCATGTATGTTTTATAAAGGAACGCTTCGTTCTGGTCAGGTATTTGAAGCCGATGGAAGCGTCGTGGTATTAGGAGATGTCAATCCTGGAGGCAAGGTTGTTGCAAAAGGCAGCGTTATTGTACTTGGAAGTCTTAAGGGCAATATATTTGCAGGTGTAGATGGCAATGAGAATGCATTTGTTGTTGCACTTGAGATGAGTCCTATGCAGATTAAGATAGGCGAAATAATTGCCAGAAGCTCAGATGCAGGAACCAAGATAACAAAAGGCAGAAATAAAACTAAAGTTATTGAACCAAAGATTGCCTATGTATATGATCAGAATATTTATATTGAAGATTTAGAGCAGAATGCTTTAGATGACATATGTTTAGATTAATTTGTTATATTTTTAAAAAATAGTTGATTTAAGAATAAAAATCTCGCATAATTAATATATTGCGATTTATTAAGAATTATTAATGGAGGTTTAATATGAGTGAAGTTATAGTTGTAACATCAGGAAAGGGCGGAGTAGGTAAGACTACAACCACAGCTAATATTGGTACGGGCCTTGCTAAACTTGGAAAGAAGGTCGTTATGATTGACACAGATACAGGCCTTAGAAATCTTGATGTTGTATTAGGACTCGAAAACCGTATTGTATATAATCTTGTTGATGTCGTTGAAGGTAACTGCCGATTAAAGCAGGCTATGATTGCTGACAAGAGATGTCCTAATCTGTTTCTTTTACCAACAGCACAGACAAGAGATAAGTCAGCTGTGACACCTGAACAGATGATTAAGGTTATTGATGAAATTAAGAATGATCCTGAAGGATTTGACTACATAATTCTTGATTGTCCTGCAGGGATTGAGCAGGGATTCCAGAATGCAATTGCTGGTGCAGACAGAGCTTTAGTTGTTACTACACCAGAGGTTTCTGCTATCAGGGACGCTGACAGAATTGTAGGACTCCTTGACGCTCACGGACTTCAGAATCATGAAGATTTAATTGTAAACAGAATCAGAATGGATATGGTAAACAGAGGCGAGATGATGTCTATTGATGATGTTAATGATATTTTACAGCTTAATGTTATTGGAGCTGTTCCAGATGATGAAAATATCGTTGTGGCAACTAATAAGGGACAGCCACTTGTAGGAGATGATTCTCTCGCAGGACAGGCATACATGAATATCTGCCGTAGAATTACCGGTGAGGAGATTCCATTCCTTGATCTTAATGGTAAGGGAGGTTTCTTTAAGAAGCTTTCTTCACTTTTTAAGAGTGATAAGAAGAATTAATATGTATTATAATAAGTCACATATGGCTTATTCAGGGAGGGATTAAATATGGGATTACTTGATTTATTTAAGAAAAAAGGTTCAAGTGATGTAGCTAAGGACAGATTAAAGCTTTTGCTTGTTTCTGACAGAGCTAACTGTTCACCAGAGGTTATGGAAATGATTAAGAATGATATTATTAAAGTCATTTCAAAGTATATGGAAATTGATACAGATGGTCTTGATATTCAGATTACATCAACGGAATCTGATACTAACAATGGCTCTGTACCAGCAATTTTCGCTAATATTCCAATTAAGGATATGAGAAACAGCGAAAAGTAATAAGGGTTTTATTATGTTAAAAAAATATAAATTGCGTTCATACAACTTTATATTGGTATTTATTCTGATTGTAACATCAGTATTTGCTCTTGCTGTGGTTAATAGTGCCAACAGTGCATATACAGTAAAGCAGGGGGCAGGTATTGCAATATCGTTTATAATAATGATTATTGTTTCATTTATTGATTATAATTGGATATTAAAGTATTACTGGATATGGTATGCAATAGTTACTATTATGCTTATAGGTGTTCTTACAGTGTTTGGACATGGTTCACATGGAGCTACCAGATGGTTTAAGATAGGACCGGTACAGTTGCAGCCATCTGAATTTTTAAAGCTGGCACTTATTTTGTTAGTTGCAAAACTTGTTGCAGCAAATAAAGAAAAGCTTAATTCAATTAAGTTTCTCTTATTAATAGCATGTCTTACATTGTTTCCTATATTACTAGTTGCATTACAACCTAATCTTTCAACAGCAATACTTTTGACACTTATTGTCATTGCTATGCTTTATTGTTCAGGAGTAAGCTATAAGATTTTTGGTATTGCAATTCTTGTTGTAATACCGGTTTTATCAGCATTTCTGATATATGTTGTATCAGTTGAACACCCAATCCTTATAGAGGATTATCAAAGAAAACGAATTGTTGATTTTATTGAAGGTAAGTCAGAAGAAGTTGATATGAATGATGCAGGAACATATCAGCAGGCATATGCTGTTCAGGCTATTGGTTCTGGTCAGCTTTATGGTAAAGGTCTTAATAATAATGATACTTCTTCTTTAAAGAATGCCGGATATATTGCAGAAGCCCAGAATGACTTTATATTTGCAGTAATAGGTGAAGAATTAGGCTTTACCGGAAGTTGTATTACAATTTTTTTATTGTTTCTGATTGTTCTGGAGTGTATAATAGTAGCTGTGAGAGCAAGGAATTTTGAAGGAAGGCTGATATGTTGTGGTGTAGCAATATATATTGGATTTCAGACATTTATTAATATAGGTGTTGTTTCATGGATACTTCCTAATACTGGAGTTCCATTACCTTTCTTTAGTTGTGGTATCACATCTTTACTTACATTATTCATAGCTATGGGCATTGTACTCAATGTAAGTCTGCAAAGAAATGTTGAAAGAGATGATGATATGTTTGCAGATGATTTCAGAGGATAGCTTTTATACATTTTAATTTATACATTAGGGGGAAGCTTAAATGAACATTGGTTTAATAGCACATGATTCTAAGAAAAAATTAATGCAGAATTTCTGTATAGCATATAAGGGTATTCTTAATAAGAATCAGCTTTTTGCTACAGGTACAACAGGAAGGCTTATTGAAGAGGTTACTAATTTATCGATACATAAGTTTCTTGCCGGACATCTTGGTGGTGACCAGCAGTTATGTGCACAGATTGAACATAACCAGATAGATCTTGTTATTTTTCTTAGAGAGGCAGAGAATCCTTTAGCACATGAACCGGATTCTGATAATATATGCAAACTTTGCGATATGTATAATATTCCATTGGCCACTAATCTTGCAACAGCGGAATTGCTTGTTAAATCTCTTGAGAGAGGCGATATGGAATGGCGTGAAATTTATCAGTAGAATAATTAAAATAATAAAAGGTGATATTCTGCCACATAATAGTGGAAGAGTATCATCTTTTATTTATTGTCAATCTTTTCTTAACTTGACAATGTTTCTTGCAGAACGCTTGTTTTCTTCTACAATCTCTGCATAATGCTTCCGTGTAGTATTAACATCTTTATGTCCTAAAACATCAGCAACAAGATATATATCCTGGCTTTCCTGATATAGATTAGTACCATAAGTACTTCGAAGCTTATGCGGGGTAATATGCTTTACAGTTGTAACAGTCTGGGCATATTTCTTAACAAGAAGTTCAACGGATCGCACACATAGACGCTTCTTTTTGGCTGATATGAATAGCGCATTCTCATGTCCTTCATCAGGCGTTAAATTCTTTCTTTCTTCAAGATAATTAAGAAGTGCTTCACGGACTTCGTCACCAAAGTATACAAAGCTTTCAGAGCCACCTTTTCTTATAACTCTGATTCTGTCATTATCAAAATCCACATCATTAATATCTAATCCAACACATTCTGATACACGGATACCAGTTCCGAGCATAAGTGTAAGGAGAGCCAGATCACGCGTCTTAAGCTTTTCATGGCTTTGGAGCTGTGTTTTGGTAAGCTTATTGCCAGATTCCACATTATCAAGAAATTCAGCTACCTCATTAGGCTCCATTCTTATAATAGCTTTTTCATGAATTTTAGGCATATCAACCTTTATAGTCGGATTCAAACTGATTATTTCATAACGGCAGTAATATTCATAAAAACGTCTTAGAGCACATAATTTACGCTTGGCAGCACTTTCTGAGTTCGTTATATCACGACCGTTCTTCTTATATAACTTTACATGTCGTAAGTATCTGGTTATATCTGTACCATCTATTTTTTCTAAATCCTGTGGTTTAAAGTCTTTCATTGCATATGAACTGAACTTAGGTATGCATTCAATAAGAAATTCAAAGAAACCTTTAATATCCATTGCATAGGCAACTTTAGTTCTTGGCTGCTTATTAAATTCAAGACTATCAAAATACTGTGTACAGAAATCCGGTAATATATCAAGTAATTCATTAAGCTTATTCTTGTACTTGATGTTTTGTTGTTCGGTGTAGGTTTTTTCAGCCATTAAGAATACCTCCCGTTACTTGTAAATCACATTGCAATATAAGTATATCACAGAAAATACGCAGATTTAAATGCATTTTAAAATAAAATTTATTGTTAGTTTTCTGCGTAAAATCGAAACAGTAGACGAATATATAACAGTACAAATAGGGAAGTAGCATTAATTTGTAAGACTTAATGCCATTTCCCTTGATTTTTTCATAAATTGCATTATATTGTGCAAACAGATTTTATTTCCTGTAATGGTTCTGTAAAAGTATCGGCTTAAGAATAACATTATCAGCTTCAATCTTATGAAAATGCAATTTTCTTAAGATATCTGTACCTATAAGATGTTTTGCTAATTCATAAGGGGTGGCATCATTAAGTGATTCTCTCGGATAGTTGTTTATATGATTCATCATAAGATTAATGTCTTCTTGTGTATATCCATCCAACGACCGTCCAGAAGGTATAATATATCGTATAAATTCGTGATTCTTTTCAATCATACCTTTCTGATATGAACTATAAGAATCACAATAGTATAACATAGTTCTATCATTTCCATTAATATCTTGTTCAAACATAAATGGATTGGAGAATTCAGTGCCTCTATCTGTAAGAATAACTCCGAATAATTTCTTAAACCTGTCATGACCAAAGACTTCATATAGTTCATCAAATGCGTTCTTAACTGAATTCTGACTCTTATCAGGCAATAAAATTGCTATCATAAAATGACAGCTTCTAAATATCAATGTAAGCAATACTTTCTTCGTGTTTCTCATGCCTATTACCGTATCCATCTCAACCACGCTGACAGTTGGATTATTCTTTACATATTCATCAAAATCTTTATATCTTCGTCCAATTAAATAATCAGATTCTATTGTTGTACGCTTCTTATGGGCATACCTTGGCTTATATCTTACTCTCCGCTGTAAATCAATATTTCTTGCGGTTAGAACCTGTTTATCAATAAGGTTATAAAGAGTCCTTTCTGAACATGGAAGCTTATCCTGATATCTTCTGAAAACAGATCTGACAGACTGTCCTTTAAGAATCAATGGAGAAACTATGGCGTCGATTTCCTCTAATTCACCAGGAGAAAGAGATATGCCTTCACGACAATCTCTAGCTCTATCCATAGATAACTGATGTGCCATTGATGCAGAATATCTGTATCTTGGATAGTTGCAATATGTACGATTAACATTCTCACAGGCATTACATACATACGGAGCACTTTTTATACATTTACATTGCTCAGGAATATAGTCTTTACATTTACCAGTGCTACAGTATCCCACGCAGCCATTGCAAAATCGATTACAATCTGCATCACATAAATGCATTACACCACACATTGATAATCTGTGTATACATGGATAATAGTTAGTCTGCTTAACAGGCATTTTATAGCGGTTTCTTTGGATTTCTCTAGCAATACTAGAGTCAGATTTGCCAAGATTTACGGCGATTTGATGGATAGATTTCCCTTGATCAAGACATTTTTCGATAAATATTCTGTTATCGAGTGTCAGATGAATGTTTTTCATAACTTAATACCTCCAAATTTCTTTGGACGCACTTTAATAAACCTATTGAAATATTATATTTTCATGATATAATACAACTATAGATGCAGAGTGCGTCAATAGTATTGCGAAAGCTTTCCAGGGCAGTAACGCAATACTATTTTTTTATGCTTTTTTCTGTATCATTATAGTATAAACACATCATATGGTAAATAAATGGAAAGTGCTTTTAGCGAAATGCATAAATGATTTTACGCTGCGTAAAAACTTTAGGTGAATTATGAAGAAAGAACATGAACAAATCAGACTAAATTTTAGAGAAAAACTGGGAGAGTATATCAGAAATAAAAGAGAGCAGAAGAGTATATCTCAATCTCAAATTGCAAATGAGCTTGAAATCAATACATCAACTTACAGTAATTATGAATCTGGAACTAGAGATATGCCAGTTTCATACTTGCCATTACTAAGTGCATATTTTGATTTTGAATTAAATGATTTTTTTGTTAGTGAGAATTATAACATAATTACTGACACATTTAAGTTACTTTCAAAAATAACAGGAACGCGATATATTAGAACAATGGAAAAATCTACTGTGGTGGAATATAAACCAGAACCGATAGGCTATATTTATATGGAGGGAGATAAGGAGCATTTTGAGTATTTTCCCCCAAAACCTCAAAAGTATAAAAAGTGTAAACCTATTTCACAAAAGGAGTTGATTCTCTCTGGTCAAAGATGCATAAATGCTGAACCATATACAGATGAAGAATTTTATCAGTATTTAATGTCAAAAGATAACGGAAATACTGTTAAAATGCTTAGCGCAGCTAAATCATTATTGGAATGCATGAATGATAGATGTAAGAAGTCATTCATTGATTCAGTGGCATTACAGGTTATAGAAAATGTAATTGTAGATGATTTGACAAAAGGGAGTTATGGAGCAGAAAGAGCATATGCCTATTATAGAAAGATAATTAAACCTAATAATTAAAAAAGAGGTACATAGTGTACCTCTTTAGAATAATTATACGATTGAGCTAAACAACAAGGATTTTTTCTAATAGTGCCTTAGCATCATCGTACTGTTTACGAGTAATTTTAAGAAGTTCACAAGCTTTATCAATACTTCCAGTCGAATCTGCTAATGTTTCAATGTTTTTTACTAAAGTTTCAGCAGCACTTTCAGCAGCTCTTTCATCCCCGTATTCTTCGATAATCTTGCACATAGAATCCACTTCTTTCTGGTCATTTTTTAAATAATTAAATCTTTTTGTTAATTCAGGAAACCTTTTATCTGTAACAGTCTGCTGCAGAAAACAACGCATCAGAGCGCCTACATCCGAGGTATCCTTTTCGCAATACTGTGTGTTTACAAATACTCGCTTCAACCCGTCATCAATAGTAGTATTTGTCTCCCGTATAACGGAATCAACATGATATATTGTCCTGCCACTATTGAAAACATCGTACTGAGAAATGTAAACCACTGTAACATTTGGTATCTGAGAAAACTCACTGCCTTTTTTTGAAAAGTTAGATACAATACTTGATGCATTATATCTAACGCGCATCAATTGTTATTTCTTCGATAATCGTATTCGATTTTCCATCATCTGTCAAAATACAATGACATGATGCCACATCCCGAAGAATAGCGTGGTAAAAGATAAAATAAATTGTATAATTATTATATTTTGTGATGTTAGATAAATCAATACATATGCTAATTTGCAATACTAATTGCAATATAGTAAAATAATGGCATTAAGTATTGCAATATGGCATTTTGATTTGCAAATAACATTAAGAATACCTCCATATATAAAAAATACTAATCACTTCGTTAAACCTGACTTTAGCGAAGTGATTACTGTACGAATAATTATATTCTTCTATCTGTTATTTTGCAACTAATTTCCCCTGATAGAGCTTTTTAGTTACTATATTGATATGAAATGCTTTCTGGTATGATTTAATCTTGTTAAGTTCATTATCAGTTATAATTGATATACATGTTCCTGTATTGCCATTACGTCCACAGCGTCCGCATCTGTGAATATATTCCTTATTGTCCTCAGGAAGGTTTACATTGATTACTGTATCAATATTATCAATCTGAAGTCCTCTGGCAGCTATATCTGTTGCAATAAGAAGCTGAATCTTTCCACTTCTGAAATTCTCTATTGCAGCTTTCTTGGCTGAATTATCTTTATTACCGGCAATTGAAGCTACATTGTAATGATGATATTCTAGCTTCTGAAGGGATTCTTCCAAATCATACTTGGAATTAACGAATATAATTGCCTTCTCTGGTTTAACAGCTTTAATAATCTTTCTTAAAGTTTCAATTCGTTCTCTTCTGTCAGAAATGACGCTTATATGCTTGATTGTAGAAGGAATCTGGCTTGTATTACCAGAATTACTGTTAATATCAATGAATATTGGTTTGAAACACAAAGTATTAGTTCTTGTCTTCTTATCTACACTTGCAGAGAATAAAAGAACCTGTGTGAACTTCATTAAAGACTTTCTTATTGCTTCTACATCCTGGATAAATGTCTTATCAAAGAGCTTGTCTGCCTCATCTAGAACAAGAGTCATAACCTCATGTACTTTAATCTTCCTGTTGCTTATGAGCTGATGTATGCGGTTAGGTGTTCCGATAATTATTGCAGGCTTATTAGATTTAATAGAATCAATCTGTCTAGATATATTCACATCTCCTATTAATGCAGCAGATGTAAATGTATTATCCATATGTGCAAATATATCTTTAAGTGTATTATTGACCTGTATTGCAAGTTCTGCTGTTGGAACAAGAACAACAGCCTGAATATTATGAGTATCTCTCTTTAATCTGTTAATAATCGGGATAAGATAAGCAAGTGTCTTACCTGTTCCTGTTGATGAACATGCTATAATGTCACGGTTGTCCATAATATGCTTATATGTCTGACGCTGTATTTCGGTCATATCGACGATTTTATTATCTGCAAGGTAATCTGATACACCATGAGAAATAGTCTCTATATCGCTGAATTTCATAGTCAATCTCCTTATGAATAAATTATTTAAATTTAGTTATATTTACAGCCATTTCGCTATCAATAAATTTTAACAAAAATGCAGTGAAAAGTCCAATATTAACTAGCTTTTCACTGCATGCGGGAAATGTATATGCAATTAGATATTATCTTACATCAGTTGAATAATAATATATTACAAGATTCTTACCTGAATGGATTGTGTCAGATGATAAATCATTCATCTGCATTATATTGTTAATATATGAAGCTGTATCTTCATTACCATTATTATATCTGTCAGCAAGTGACCATAATGTATCATTGTCTTCTAAAGATACTGTTGTGTAATACTTATATGTTCGTGTTCTGTTCGAGTCATCAGAAGCCTTGACAATAATGCCTCCAATAGAAACGGCGAATATAAGAATTGAACATATAATAACCATTCTTAATGACTTGACAGTCATCTGTCTGTTTCTTCTGCGTCTGTCGCTTCTTTTCTTAGCTGTTGCTCTTCTATATGTGTATTCTGAATTATTCATACGTAAAACCTCCAATCAAACAAGTGTTCTGTTGTTATGAGTTGATTATATAATCAGAACATGCGTTTGTCAATAAAAATCGAACAAATTTTCCGAACATTTTTTCAGAAATTATGTTTGCACATAATGTATAAATGTGGTAAAATTATTTAAAAGAATTTAATGGAGGTTCGTAATATGGCATATGGCAGAATAACTCAGAAACAGTCTGAGATTCTTGAATATATTAAATCACAGATTCTTAACAAAGGATATCCACCATCAGTAAGGGATATATGTCAGGCAGTTAATCTTAAGTCTACATCATCTGTTCATGCACATCTTGAGTCTTTGGAGAAGAATGGATATATAAGAAGAGACCCGACTAAGTCGCGTACAATAGAGATAATTGATGATAACTTTAATCTTTCAAGGAGAGAGGTTGTTAATATCCCGTTATTAGGTCAGGTTGCCGCAGGACAGCCACTTCTTGCCGTTGAGAATATAACAGAGTACTTTCCTATTCCATCTGAATACATGCCAGGTGGAGAAGTATTCATGTTAAAGGTCAAGGGTGACAGCATGATTAATATGGGAATCTACGAAGGCGACCAGATAATAGTAAGAAAGCAGAATACAGCTTCTAATGGAGAAGTAATTGTTGCACTAGTAGATGATTCAGCAACAGTCAAGCGTTTTTACAAGGAGAACGGACACATAAGACTCCAGCCAGAGAACGATTTCATGGACCCAATTATCGTAGACGATTGCGAGATATTAGGAAAAGTAATAGGTCTCATAAGACTAGGCATAGACTAATTTTAGTCCATATGAAAAATCCAGCCATAGATATATAAGTAATCCGATAACCAGCCGTGAGAGCTTGGTGAGCTGCCAAAGCAGCAAAACAAGCTCTCAAGGCGTCCGGATTTAAATATATCTATAGCTGGATATATTTTTATATTATCACCAATTAACAACCGTAATGCACTGCATCCTCCCGGTGGCATACGAAGCCGGAGGTATATAGATAATCAGAACCGTTTGAGGACGCCGGCACTTGGTAAGCTGCTGCAGGCAGCGAACCTAGTACCGCTGCGTCCGAGACCGAGCGAAAGCGGGTTCTGATTATCTATATACCTCCGGCAGAGTTCCCTCCCGGGAAGCCACCTAAGCAGCAATTACAGGCTGTTAATATCAACCTCTTTACCATCACGCCATATACGTTCAATATTATAGAACGCTCTGTCATCCTCAGAGAATACATGAACAATAACATCCTTGTAATCAAGAAGAATCCATGAAGCTGTATTATAACCCTCAACCTTAGGATCATCGAAGCCAGCCTTGAACATTTCTTCTTCTACATTATCTACCATAGCCTGAATCTGGTTAGTATTGCTACCACTAGCAATAACGAAATAATCTGCAATAACAGATACATTGCTGATATCAATAACTCTGATATCTTCAGCCTTCTTATCCTGTAAGGCATCTATGATAACCTTTAACATATCCTTAGAATCTGCCATATCTTAATTCTCTCTTTCTTTAATAATCCCTTTGTAGTATTCGTAGGTATCAACGGTCTGTGTATCAATATTACGACCAGTTTTTCTTATATACGAAAGGGTGTCGTCTAATATTACATAAGCCGCCATATCAATATCAGTGAATGCCATATGTCTTATGTCATCAAGATTGGCAGCTTTATTTCTGTATGGTTCAATATAATCTGCAATGAATACAATCTTTTCTAATAAAGTCATTGCAGGCTTTCCTGTTGTATGCCACTGGATGGCAGAACATATTTCATCATCTTCAACATTGTACTTGTGTGCTGCATAATATGCACCAAGCTTTGAATGAAGCAGATAAGGACTTTCAAACTCAATATCTGATATTGGAAGTCCAAATTGTTCACATTCAGCAATCTTTACATCATCAGGAACACATTTTGCACAATCATGAAGAAGACCTGCAATATACGCTTTGTTCATATCTGCACCATGACACATGGCAAGACAGGCACTTGTATTAGCAACACCAAGTGTATGCTGGTATCGCATGTTGTCTGTACGGAGTGCGTCTTTTACATGTGTTCTTAATTGTTCAATATATTTGTTATCCATAATAAAACCTCTTAAACATAAAGTTTTCTGGACTTTATATACTCTTCTACTTCTTCTCCGACATCTTCTTTTACTGACAGACCCATTGCAACCTTCTTTCGTATATCAGTTGAACTGTAAGGAAGTTCCGGAACATCAATAAAATCAATAACCGCACCATATTTATCAGCAAGAAAATGTTTCTGATCTATAAGTACACTGGCTGAATTATTGTCTCTGTTAGCACATAAAAGATGACAATGGCTGCATATATACTCAGGATGATACCAGTCCTGAATATAAAGAAGCGAATCTGCACCTATTATAAAATATATTTTCTTATATGAATCATATATCTGTGCAAGTGTATCGGCTGTGTAGGTATTACCGGGACGGTCAGTTTCAATCGTAGAAAGTGACATGTAATCAAAAGGTTTAATTGCAAGCTTTACCATATTACAACGGTCAGTTGCACTTACAATGGGAGAATTATCTTTATAAGCAGGTGTGCCTGAAGGCATGAATAATATTTCATCTATATCAGACTGCTCGTAGGCACATCTGGCAATACCTGTGTGTCCTTTGTGGATTGGATTAAATGTCCCACCCATAATACCTATTATTTTGTCTGAATTAATCATGGTAAAATGATTTTTTTGTTGTCCTTAGATTCCTTGTAAAGAACGATTTTCTTTCCAATAACCTGAACAACCTGTGAGCGTGTTCTTTCTGCAACCATCTGTGCGATTTCTCTAGGGTCATCGGCACAGTTATTAAGAACACTTATTTTGATAAGTTCTCTTGCCTCAAGAGCTTCTGCAATAGCTGCAGTGTTCTCAGGAGTAAGACTGTTCTTTCCAAACTGGAATATTGGATCCATTGTCATTGCAAGACCCTTTAAATAAGCTCTCTGTTTGCTTGTCATATATTCTCTCCTATTAATTATGCTTTATAGTAATCAAACTCAAGGTAATCACCAACGATAACTGTATCGCCTTCCTCAATTCCAAGCTTCTCAAGTTCATCAAGAACACCCGAGCGCTTCATGAATTTCTGGAAGAAATCAAATCCCTTTTCAGATTCAAGGTTAGTATAACCAAGCATTTTATCAATCTTTGGTCCGTTGACAACGTATACGCCATCTTCGTTAATAGAAACTTCAAAGCTTTCGTTAGGATTATCCATAAGCTCGTCGTAGTCAAATTCTTTTTCAAATAATACAGGTTCGTCCTTGAAGTTATCAAGCAGTGTTCTGACTGCGTATAACAGCTCTTTAACGCCCTGTCCTGTAACAGCTGATATAGGATATACCTTAATACCTTCCGGCTCAAATGCATCTCTTATAGCCTGTACAGGGTCACTGCCATCATCATATATAACATCAATCTTATTAGCTGCTATAACCTGTGGTCTTTCAAGAAGCTTAGGATTATAATTCTCAAGCTCTTTGTTAATAGCCTTAATATCAGCTATAGGATCACGGCCTTCAGTTGAAGCTGCATCAACAATATGAATAATGACTTTAGTTCTCTCAATATGACGTAAGAACTGGTGTCCAAGACCAACACCTTCTGATGCACCCTCAATAAGACCAGGAATATCAGCAATAACGAAACCTTTACCACCATCAAGATCAACAACACCAAGGTTAGGATTAAGTGTTGTGAAATGATAATTGGCAATCTTAGGTCTTGCATTAGTTACTCTTGATAAAAATGTTGATTTACCAACATTAGGGAATCCTACAAGACCAACATCAGCAATAACCTTAAGTTCAAGACGAACCCATAATTCCTGCGCATCCTGTCCAGGCTGTGCATACTGTGGAGCCTGCATGGTAGATGTAGCATAGTTCATGTTACCTTTACCACCACGGCCACCTTTAAGAATAGTTTCCTGAAGGTTATCTCCAGACATATCTGCAATAACTTTACCGGATTCATCATCATATATAACAGTTCCTTCAGGCACTTTAATTATAAGGTCTTCACCATCTTTACCTGTGCATCTTCTCTTGCCGCCTTCTTCGCCGCTTTCAGCAATATATTTGCTGTTATGTCTGAAATCACCGAGTGTATTAAGCCCTTTATCGACCATAAAAATAATATCTCCGCCATGACCGCCATTGCCGCCATCAGGACCGCCAGCAGGAACATAAAGCTCTCTACGGAAGCTTACATGACCATCTCCACCCTTGCCGGATTTAATAAAAATGCGGACTCTGTCTGCAAACATAACCTTTCCTCCATTCTATATTTAAATTATGTTAACTGTTTAGAATTAACATTTACAAATTAAGAAAAAAGCTCCAAATCCGAAGACTTGGAGCTAAAAAACAAATTAGTCGTTTGAAACAACAGGATAAACAGAAACCTGCTTTCTATCCTTGCCCTTTCTTTCGAACTTAACAGTTCCATCAACAAGTGCGAATAATGTATCATCGCCACCACGACCAACATTAACACCTGGATGAATCTTTGTTCCACGCTGTCTGTAAAGAATATTACCAGCTAAAACAAACTGTCCGTCAGCTCTCTTAGCGCCTAATCTCTTAGACTCTGAATCTCTACCATTCTTTGTAGAACCTACACCCTTTTTATGAGCGAATAACTGAAGATTCATATTTAACATAAGGTTACACCTCCTTAACACTAATTGATAAGTATTTCGGATTATCCTCAGCCACAGAACTAACACCTAATTCATATGACTTAAGTAAAATCGAAGTTTCCGGACTAACAGGCATAGCCATCTTAAAGATAACAATTCCTTCATCCTCATTAACTGACACATCAAACTTATCATCGGTAAAAGCCTCTATCGAATTAATAGTGTTGATTGTCAGAACTGAAATAGCAGAACATATAATATCACTGCCGGATTCAGCATATCCTGCATGACCTGCAGAATAAAAACCTGTGATCTCTTTTTCAGAGTTCTTAAAAAAAGTTATATGAGTCATGAATAACACACCTCACAAACATCCATACAAAAATTAAGCATTAATCTTTTCAATCTTAACTTCTGTGTAAGCCTGTCTATGACCATTCTTCTTGTGATATCCAGTCTTTCTCTTGTACTTGTAAACGATAACCTTCTTATCTCTGCCTTCGCCTACAACGCTAGCTGTAACTGTAGCACCGGCAACTGTTGGCTCACCAACCTTAGCCTCGCCGTTGTTTACAAAAAGAACCTGATCAAATGTAACAGTGTCACCAGCATTAACTGCAAGCTTCTCAACTCTGATAGTATCGCCTTCAGAAACTGTGTACTGCTTACCACCTGTTGCTATAATTGCGTACATATGGTATCCTCCTTAATTAAATACTCGCCAGTTTTGGGGAATCCGACATACATCAGATACACTTATACCCTAACTGAGCGGCACACAAAATATATAATATACATTCAGTTACTATTTGTCAAATGTTTTTTAGAAATATTTCAAAAATTTTCAGATAATCCATAAGCCGGCAATTCCACATATAATTCCTACTGCGAATCCGGCAACAACATCTCTTACAAAATGTACTCCTGCAAGCACTCTGCTTGCTGCCATAATTGCTACAAGCATAAGCATTATAATACCTACTGGAACAGAAACATAAAGCCAGCACATCGCAATAATTGTAATGGAAAAAACATGTCTGCTTGGCATTGATTCGCCTTTAGTTTCCTTAATAAATAATGGCTTTATATTGTATTTTTCATATGGCCTTTTCGCATCAATACATTTTCTTATAACAGATACAAGAATAAATGATGTTAAAGGTGTGAGAATAAGCTTGGATGTAAGTAAAAATTTATCAGTTTCAACAACTATACCGCTGTTTCTTAACATAATCGGAGTTATCTCAGAAAAGAAAGTCCCTCGTAAACTCATTATTATAAGAAAAATGTATGCAAATGCGATAAAATAAGCCATATATTTGTATATGAATTTAAGAATTGCATAAGCTGGCTTACAATTAAGAAACCATTCTGATATCTTTCTATATCTTCTTTCGTATGCAGGAATCTCCTGTGAAATATTTACTTCAGTATTATCCATAAATCCTCCATGCATTTTCAGGCTTTATTAAGACTTTCAGACAGACTTTTTCCAATTTTCTTTCGTGTAATCTCAACAAGACCAAGCTTGGTGATGTCAACGATTGTAGTGCTTACTATATCCTTTTTTGCCAGAGATTTCAAATGTTCCATCAAAATATCGCAATTTCTCTGATTCATATTAATAAAATCAACGATAATAATTCCCGAGAGATTTCTTATTTTAATCTGCTGGCACAGCTTGTCTGCGGCTTCAAGATTAGTTTTTAATGCAGAAGCCTCGATTGCTTCCATGCTCTTTGCCTTAGTTACATTCTTACCAGAATTAACATCAATGACAGAAAGTGCTTCAGTCTGTTCGATAATAAGATATCCACCTGATTTTAACCAGACCTTCTTGGAAAGAGCGGTATCTATCTCTTTTTCTATAGAATAGAGCTTGTATAAAGGCCATAATTCATCGTTATACATACGGATACTTATATTACTGCTACGAGGCAGATATGTTTCTAATTCATTAAATATAGCCGGAATATCTGTGATAATCTCAACACTGTCTTTTCCAGACAGATGAACAATTTCCTCAATATATGCAGGTCTGTCTTTATGTACAAGTGTATAGAACTTTGAAAAAACAGCTTTTCGGAGCATATCAGTGTATTCGTCACACAATGCATTTACATCTTTAATAATGTCATTAGTATCAGCATCAGCACAGCCGCTTCTTAATATTATTCCGAAATTTGAAAGATAATCACAGCCTGTTTTTTCTATGGCTTCCTGCTGCTTCTGAATGAGAATGTCAGCAACACGTTTTTTTATCTCTGTGATTGTTTCATTAGATTTTATCTTTTTTGAAATGTGAACACCTTTTACATCGTTGGAAACAACTGAATAATTGCCGGTAAGCTCTATCTTTGAAGATACCTTTGCAGGTTTGGTTTTAAGCGGCTCAGTTATAACTTTTACGAGAATTCTGTCGCCCTGACATATTGCAGGATTGTTTTTCTCATTAAAAAATATTGGTGCTTTGTTGTCTGGTATAGAGTAATAACATTTCTGCTTATCCTCTATCTCAATAAATGCAGCGTTAATATTCTTAACTACATTTTCAACTCTTCCAACATATATGTTACCAACAACACTGCCACTATCTAAAGGCTTAAGATAGTGGCAGGTATTATCAGAAGTATATATGCAGCAGAAGATTTTATTGTTAATATCTGTGATTATATATTTATATTCCATAAATTATCTGTTCCATGTTTTAATATTTCTATAGAAGCATGTTCTGTTTCCGGTGTGGCATGCAGCACCAACCTGACGAACCTTTGCAAGAATAGTATCATTGTCACAGTCGATGTCAAGAGAACCAACATACTGGAAATGACCTGATGTAAGACCTTTAACCCAGAGCTCCTGACGGCTTCGGCTATAATAAGTCATGATTCCTGTCTCTAAAGTCTTATTGAAGGCTTCCTCATTCATGTAAGCAAGCATAAGGACTTCACCATTGACATAATCCTGTACAACAACAGGAATAAGACCATTGGCGTCAAGCTTTAAATCCTTAAACGAAATATCAGCCTTAAGCATTGCTGATGCCTTGCTGTAAGATGCTCCGGATTCAAAAAGATTTACAGCCGCCTTAAGGTCAATACGTTTTTCATAGATTGCCTTACCGATAATTGCACCATGGATACCGGCATCATTAATATGTGTAAGGTCATCCATGCAGCTCATGCCGCCTGATGCAATAATATCAATGCCTGTTTTATCAGAAAGAATCTTAGTCTGTTCAACATTAGGACCGGCAAGCATACCGTCCTTTGATATATCAGTGTACACAATTGTCTGTACACCGATATCCTTCATTGCAAGTGCGAGTGAAAGAGCAGTCTTATCACTGACCTTCTCCCAGCCCTCGATGGCCACAAGACCATCCTTTGCATCAACACCTACAACAATATGTTCAGCACCGAATCTGTCAATGGCAGCCTTAATAAAATCAGGATTCTCAACAGCCTTAGTACCGATAATAACTCTGTATACGCCGAGATCAAGAACCTCCTGAATGTTTTCAAGAGTACGGATTCCACCGCCCATCTGTACAGGAACATTAACGCTTGAACATATCTTTTTAATAGTTTCTGCATTAACACCGTGTCCTTTCAAAGCACCATCAAGGTCAACAGTATGTATAAACTGTGCTCCTGCCTCTTCAAAGCCTTTAGCGATCTCGTAAGGTCTTTCAGAATATACAGTAACTTCATTAAAAAGTCCCTTCTTTAAGCGGACACACTGCCCGTTTTTAACATCAATTGCTGGATATAATCGCATATATGTAACTCCTTAAGTATATTTAGAGACTTCCCTTAGTAGAGAGAATTGTCTTGATTCTTGTATCTTTAACAGTTGCCTCATCCAATGCCTTTGCAAATGCTTTGAACATGCCTTCAATAATGTGATGATCGTTCTCACCTGCAATCTTTCTTATATGAAGATTCATGCCTGCACTGTAGGATATTGCATAGAAGAATTCTTTAACCATCTGTGTATCAAAGTATCCGACGCTGTCTGCTGTAAATGTAGACTCAAAACCAAGATACGGTCTTCCTGAAAGGTCTATGGCACACATGATAAGTGTTTCATCCATAGGAAGAATAATGTCGCCATATCTTCTTATAGACATCTTATCTCCTATAGCTTCTTTGATAGCTTCACCAAGTACAATTCCGACATCTTCGATAGTATGGTGGCAGTCAACTATCAGGTCACCAGTTACTTTTAACTTAAGGTCAAAAAGACCATGCTTTGCAAAGCTTTTTAACATATGGTCGAAAAAACCGATTCCTGTATCGACCTCTGCTTCTCCCGAACCATCAATTCTTAAAAATAAAGCAATATCAGTTTCACTTGTTTTTCTTTTTACAGTTGCCTGTCTGATTTCAGATACAGCCATATAATCCCCGTTTCCGCGCCAGTGCGCTAATTAATTTTCAAATCTTACCTTAATTGAATTAGCATGAGCTGTAAGATGCTCTGCTGTAGCAAATTTCTCAATATCTGTGTGGATAGCTTCAAGAGCATTTCTAGAGTATGAAATAATGCTTGATTTCTTAATGAAGTCATCAACACTTAAAGGTGAGAAGAACTTAGCTGTTCCGTTAGTAGGAAGAACGTGGTTAGGACCTGCAAAGTAATCACCAAGAGGCTCTGAACTGTATTCTCCAAGGAAGATAGCACCTGCGTTCTTAACCTTAGTCATAACATCAAAAGGATTCTTTGTAACGATTTCCATATGTTCTGATGCAATCTCGTTAGCAACATCTACAGCCTCATCAATATCCTTAGCAACAAGAATATATCCGTAATTATCAAGTGATTTCTGGATAATTTCCTTTCTTGATAATTCAGCTACAAACTTATCAACCTCTGCAGATACCTTATGTGCAAGGTCTTCACTTGTAGTTACAAGAATTGCAGATGCCATCTCATCATGTTCAGCCTGTGATAAAAGATCTGCTGCAACATAACGAGGATTAGCAGTCTCATCGGCAATTACAAGAATCTCACTAGGACCAGCAACAGAATCAATGCTTACATAACCAAATACGGCCTTTTTAGCAAGGGCAACATATATGTTACCAGGTCCACATATCTTATCAACCTTAGGAATTGATTTTGTACCATATGCCATAGCTGCAACAGCCTGTGCTCCGCCAGCTTTATATATAACATCAACTCCAGCCTCTTTAGCTGCAACAAGTGTTGTAGGATATACCTTTCCTTCTTTATCAGGTGGAGTACACATTATAATCTGCTCAACACCTGCAACCTTTGCTGGAAGAACATTCATAAGAACTGATGAAGGATAGGCAGCCTTTCCTCCTGGTACATACACACCGACTCTTGCAAGTGCAGTAACCTTCTGGCCTAATATAGTTCCGTCAGGCTTAGAATCAAACCAGCTGTACTGTTTCTGCTTCTCATGGAAAGAACGAATATTAACGATAGCCTTTCTTATAACCTCAATAAGTTCAGGGTCAACTAAAGAGTATGCTTCTTCAATCTCTGCCTCTGTTACGACAATATTGTCAGCATTGATATCAGCCTTATCAAAATTCTTAGTATATTCAAATAAAGCCTCATCGCCCTTTGTCTTGATATTAAGAAGAATCTCAGCAACTGCCGATTCGAACTTTCCATAGCTGTTAGGACTTCTCTTTAAAAGATTCTCTAAAATATTATTCTTACTTTCATCTGTTAATTCAACGATACGCATTATATTTCCTCCTTTTTTTGCGAAGCAAAATCCGAACTCCATAGTGAGGAGAGGAATTTTCCTCCTTGTTATATTCCCTGTGTTTCTATATATTTCTTGACATCATTAATAAGCTTGTTAATTCGCTCCTGCTCCATCTTCATGCTTACCTGGTTTACGACCATTCGTGCAGAAAGAGGACACACCTCTTCGAGCACTTCAAGACCATTTTCTCTTAAAGTTGCACCTGTCTCAACGATATCAACGATAACCTCTGCAAGACCTACAATAGGTGCTAACTCGACAGAACCGTTAAGCTTGATAATCTCTACAGTCTGATGCTTTATATTATTAAAATAATCCTTTGCAATGTTAGGATACTTAGAAGCAACTCTTATAAGCTCATGATGCTGTAACTTTTCTCTTGCTGATTCAGGACCACATACACACATTCTGCATTTGCCCATCTGAAGGTCATATACTTCATAAAGACTTCTTCCTTCTTCAAGAATTGTATCTTTACCTACAATACCGATATCGGCCGCCCCATATTCTACATATGTAGGAACATCAGATGGCTTTGATAAAAAGAAACGGAATCCTAATTCTTCATTAGTGAAGATAAGCTTTCTTGTCTTTTCATCCTTCATCTCTTCACAAGGAATACCAATCTGTTCAAATATCTCCATTGCCTTCTTTGCAAGACGGCCTTTTGCTAATGCAATAGTTATATATCTCATTAAAATGTACCTCCTACAAGGCTTTTTACAGCTGCTCTTTCATTTTTTCCTGATTCATCAATAACTCTTATTGTTGAATCAGAAACGTATTCATCATCAATAAATGCTACATTTACTAATGAAGATTCTTTAGCATATTCAATATATTGAGAATCAGACTTGCTGTCTTTATATTCAATCATGCAGACATTAACACCAGTACTTCTTAATTTCTTAGATACATTTATAGCATCACCAAGCCTGTCAGCATTGTATACAAGAAGTGTTCCATTAGCGTCGTGTGGGATATGGATATTCTGTCTGTTAAGTGCAGCTATAAGTCTGTCAATCGTGATAGAGAAACCAATAGATGCCTTGTCACAGCCAAACTGACCGAGCAGCTTGTCATAACGTCCGCCATTCACAACAGGCTCCCCTGTTCCAAATGTATATGCATGGAATATAATTCCAGTATAGTATGCATGCTCAGATAAATCTCCTAAATCAAAAGAGATATATTTATCGTAATTGTTATTCTTAAGAAGCTCATATAACTTTTCAAGTCTGTTAACAGCCTGTATGCACTCTTCTTCATCTGTTAAAGATTTAGCCTTTTCAAGCACCTCTGTACCACCAAATAACTGAGGAAGTTCAAGCAATGCTTTGGCAACTGCATCATCAATATTAAGACTATCTAAGAGTTCTTCAACACCGAAGTAATTCTTATCCTTGATAAGTCTTAATAATTCTTCTGCAGAATCTCCTGTAATGCCAGCTTTATGTAAAAGACCATTAAAGAAAGCAACGTTACCAAGCTCAACCTGAAACTCTGTAAGACCTGCTGATAACATGCAGTCAATAACCATAGAGATAATCTCATAATCTGCTGCCAGAGAGTTATCATTGATAAGCTCTGCACCAAGCATTGTATTTTCTTTAAGTCTTCCCTGATAATACTTGCTTACATTGATAAATGTATTGCCAAGATAACAGAGCTTGACTGGAAGAACTCTGTCTTCAAAATATTTTGCTGTAGCTCTTGCTATAGATGGTGTCATATCCGGTCTTAATACTAAAGTGTTTCCGTATCTGTCAAAAAGCTTGAACATTTCATTAGACGGTACACTTCCACGTTCTTTATTGAATACATCAAAGAATTCAATAGAAGGTGTCTGTATATCATTATATCCATATGATGCACAGACATCATGAAGACGATTCTCAATGACCTTCTTTTCTGCACATTCTGTACTGTATATATCGCGCACACCCTCTGGTGTATGTAGTAAATCTTTCTTCATAAATGTATATCCTTTCGTTATATCGAATACTTTAATGCGTTGAAGTGATACTATGCTAACACACTAAATTTGTATGAATTATACATAAATATGTAGTTATTGTCAACAAACTATTTATCAGAATCTTCGATTTCTCCGTGCAGGAACTCCTTATAGATTATATATCTGTTGCCTCCTTTAGAACGTGCCATATTAATTGCTTTTTGGATTTTTTTCTTAATAAGGTCTAAATCCTTTCCATTATCAGGATATCTTCCTATGCCAATAGAAAATTCTATATTATATGATGAATCAATAAATTTACAATGCCATGAAATCTGGGTCCTTATATGCTCCAAAAATGCACGCAATTTAACTTCTTTATTGATGTTTTTAATAGCTATAATGTACTTAAAATCATTCAGACGACCTAATACACCACGGTCATCAATTGCTTTTAATATGGTATCTTCAATTACATATGTTATTCTGTGGCATTCGTCATCAGTATGTGTAGCCTTAAACTGCTCAATATTGTCAACTTCAAGATATATAAGCGAAAGCTGGCAGTTATTATCGGATTCTATGTTTTTTATACAGAATTCTTTTATAGCAGGTTCAGGCTGCATAATTAGTAAATTTCTATTTTCAGCAGTTTCATTTTTAAATGCTTTAATCTGCTGCTGTAATTTTTTATTAAGCTCACGGATAACTAAAACATCAGATATATGTAATTCAAGGTATTCAGATGAATCAGTATTAGGTATAACTTTCTTTTCTATATCAACAATTACCCATCGGTATGAATTATCTATTCTTCGCATCCGTATACACATGGATTTCTTGATTTCAGGTCTTAAACTGTTGGCAACATCAATAAAATCGTCAATGTCAACCTGATGAATAGCATCCATAATTGAATAATGTTTTGACATTCCAAGGAACAGATACATAGGCTCATTTGCAGTTACTATTGAGAAATTTCTGTCAACTACAGCATATCCATTAGTAAGTTCATATTCATCAATATAATTATTATAGTTATTATAAGCATTATGATTATCACTAATCATCTAACCCCCTGCCTTTCTATCGTAATTCTATATCCTTCTGGATTGTTTCCAGATAATGAACAGGAATTCCCTGATTTGCATATATACGGAAATTCTGATTTATTTCTTTATATGTGAAGCTTTTCCGACCACCATTTTCACTTCTTTCCCAAAAACTAATTATATCAGAAAATGGTACATAATAGAACTCATCTCTTGAAGAAAAATATATAATTATGAAGGAGATTCCGTCCTGCTTCTCAAATTCACGCATGAATTCAATCTGATGTTCATGGATGTTCTGAATTGGAAATGTATCCGTTGCACATTCTTTTGCATCAAAACATACAGGAATTCCCTGAACAACACCAATATAGTCAACCGTACTTTTCTGGTCAAAATATGCCAGTGTAATATGTCTTGTGCTTTGGTCTATATTAATTGGTTTTATAGGAGTTGGAATCTTTTGGACAAGTGCAAGATGTGAAGTCCTGTATTTTTCATTAGACATATTAATAAGGTCTTCTAATGTAGAGCCTCTAAGTCCTCTTGAATTCCAGGTCGGCATAACTGTTCTCCTTTCATGACATTTTTAAAAGAATCAGGTATTGCAGCGTATATATGAATGTCCATATCCGGAATATCTAATTCATATGAATGAAGCATCTGGTCTTTTACTTTGTATTGTCTGTTAAATGCGTCATTAACAGATTGTGAGCCGTATTTATAATCACCTATAAGAGGATGTCCAATACTTGCAAGATGAGCTCTTATCTGATGGCTTCGTCCTGTAAGAAGATGAATCTTTAGCAGAGTCACATTGCCATTAGAACATACCGGAATATACTCTGTCTCAATCGGAAGTGAATCTTTAGTTTCAGTCCTGCTTATAGTTACTTTATTAGTTTTGTTATCTTTATACAGATATCCTTTTATTAAAGCACGCTTATCAACGTTTCCCTTTACAATGCACAGATAGTACTTTCCAAGGATTCTCTGTTTAAATGCTTCCGATAACTGCTGTAATCCTTTAGTAGTCTTTCCTGCTGCTACAATTCCGCTTGTATTGCGGTCTAATCTGTTGCATATGCCAGGCTTGAACGAGGCTAAGTCACCGGCGTTAAGTTCTCCCTTATGTATAAGGTGTGCTATTAAATATTCAACAAGTGACACATCTTCAGGCTTTGCCTTCTGTGAAAGCATGCCTGAAGGCTTATTAATAAATATAACATCAGAATTCTCATAGATGATATCAAGTGGCCTGTATATTCTGCTGTAGTAATCGTCATTAGCTGTTCTGTTATTATCGGCTGCGAATTTTTCAAATGTTTCATCAGAAAAGAAAATCTTGATTGTATCACCACATTTTAACTTCTCATCACCTGTTGCTTTGGAATTATTGAGTGTAATATTCTTTTTTCTCAGCATTTTGTAAAGAAAGCTCTTAGGGGCGTTGGATAAATAACGCTCAAGACAGCGCATCATCTTCTGACCTGCGAGCTTTTCATCAATGTTAATTTCTTTCATATAATACCTGCTTAATTACATGCTCATTCTTAGTAATGCGTCTGTTATATACTGTTTTCTGTCAAGGCTGTTTTCCTTGCTCACATCAAAATTCAAGGCTGCATTCTTAACTTTTTCAAGATATGTATCCTTATCCTTATAGAGAAGGACAGCACATGTAAGCTTCTCATTCTTCAAGAACTCCTTAACACTTGTCTCGAAAAGGTTCTTATCAGCTTTGTCAGCACTTGTATAGGCAAGTATCTGGTTGTCACTGATAACTGCTGCCATAATGCCGACAGGCTTCTGTTTATTGGATACAACAAGGTCATAGACGCTGTCTAATTTGCCTTTGCGTTCTTCAATTTCATTCTTTAATTCTTTGTCACAGTTCTTATGCGGAATAAGAACAAAGTATGATACTGCGAATTTGGCAGCAGGCAGAACAAGTACAACTGCAAGCATTGTAAGGTAGTTATTTTTGGACTTCCATATTATGAAACCAATGATAAATATTATGAGTACAACAGCAAATGCAATAATTGTTTTAATCATATTGCGGCTTTTTTTATAGGCAAGATAACCGAACTCACCTTTTTCTACTTTTTTCATTACTTCTGCTCCTTATTTTTCTAGGTGGAATAAGACATTTTGGACCAAATCCAATCAGGTCACTTCTGTTATTGGCAAGAAGGGCTTCTTTTACAAGGTCATAATTTTCTGGCTTCCTGTACTGGATAAGTGCTCTCTGCATCTCTTTTTCATGATGGGATACAGGTGTATATACCTTTTCCATTGTTCTTGGGTCATAACCTGTATAATACATACATGTTGAAAGTGTTGACGGTGTGGGATAAAAATCCTGTACCTGTTCTGGCATATAGCCTAAGTCACGCACATATTCAGCAAGCTCAATAGCCTCTTTCATGGTTGAACCCGGATGGCTGGACATAAGATATGGCACGACAAACTGCTCTTTTCCTGTCTTATCATTAATTCTTTTATAGCGTTTAATAAAGCTGTCATATACCGCTCTTGAAGGTTTACCCATTCTTGATAAAACCTTATCTGATATATGCTCTGGTGCAACACGGAGCTGTCCGCTAATATGATTCTCACACAATTCTCTTAAAAATGTATCATCAGAATCTTCCATACAATAATCAAATCGTATGCCTGACCTTATAAATACTTTCTTAACAGAAGGAATCTTACGAAGCTTTCTTAAAAGGCTTATATAATCCTTGTGTTCCACGACAAGATTCTTACATGGCTTAGGAAAAAGACACTGTTTATTGACACATGCTCCCTTACTTAACTGCTTGTCACAGGCTGTTCTTCTGAAATTAGCTGTAGGGCCGCCAACATCATGAATATATCCCTTAAAATCGGGGTCATGTGTCATCAATTCGGCTTCTTCTATTATGTTTTCATGGCTTCTTGTCTGTATGATACGTCCCTGATGGAAGGTAAGCGCACAGAATGAACATCCGCCGAAGCATCCTCTGTTGCTTGTAAGAGAAAATTTAATCTCTGATAATGCAGGAATACCACCCATTTTCTTATATACAGGGTGATAATCTCTCATATAAGGCAGTGAATATACATCGTCCATCTCCATCTGTGTAAGCGGCATCGCCGGAGGATTCTGTACGACATACATTTTTTCCTTAACCTTTTCAACAAGAATCCTGGCGCTGAAAGCATCAGTATTAATGTACTGTGTATAGAAGCTCTCAGCATATTTCTTCTTATCAGCTGCAATTTCATCATAGCTTGGAAGCTCTATATAATCATCATATATATGATCAAGGCTTTTTGCTTTATATACAGTGCCTCTTATATATGTGATGTCTTTAACATCAATTCCGGCTTCAAGCGCCTCTGCTATCTCTACAATAGAATGTTCGCCCATTCCGTAAGAGATAATATCTGCACCCGAATCAATAAGGATTGAATGTTTCATCTTATCAGACCAGTAATCATAGTGCGACATCCTTCTTAATGAAGCCTCAATGCCACCTATAATTATAGGTGTTTTCTTATATGTCTGTCTTATAAGATTACAATATACAATAGTTGCATAATCGGGACGCATGCCCATTTTGCCCCCAGGCGAATATGCGTCATTCTTTCTGTGCTTTTTATTGACTGTATAATGATTAACCATTGAATCCATATTACCTGCAGAAACAAGAAATCCTAATCTTGGTTCTCCGAGGATTGTAATTGATTCTTTCTTTTTCCAGTCAGGCTGTGCAATAATGCCAACCTTATAACCACGGCTTTCTAATAGCCTTGTTATAATAGCCATTCCAAAAGAAGAATGGTCAACATAGGCATCTCCGCATATATACACGAAGTCGCACTGCTGCCAGCCCCTTTTTTTCATATCTTCTCTGCTAATTGGAAGAAAATCCTTAACCATGGAATTCTCCTTATCTTTTAATCTGGTTTCGTTGTAATATTGATATCTCTTCTTTGGTAAGTGCTCTGTATTCACCTGTTTTTAGGCTTTCATCAAGTGGTAATGCACCAAATGTTATACGCTTAAGGAACAGAACCTCTGAACCTATGGCAGTAAACATTCTCTTTACCTGATGAAACTTACCCTCATGTATTGTTACATGAATCTCAGAATAATCCTTATCAGAATTATAGCTTAATACCTTTAATATGGCAGGAAGTGCTGTCAGCTCTTCATCAACGAATAGTCCGTTGGCAAACTGCTTAACTTCCATATCGCTTATCTTACCTTTAACTTTGGCATAATAAGTCTTATCAACATGTTTTTTAGGGGATAGCAGATCATGTGCCATAGCACCATCATTCGTAATTATAAGAAGCCCTTCGGTGTCCTTATCAAGTCTTCCTACCGGAAAAAGGTCTTTTCTGTTATTAGTTTTAATAAGGTCAATCACTGTTGTACATGTATTGTCATCAGTTGCCGAAACAACACCGGCAGGCTTGTTAAGCATAAAATACTCATATTCATGATAACCGACAGATTCACCATCTACACTTACGGAATCATTGTCTGTATTAATCTTTGATTCGGGCTTTGTCACAATATTGTCATTAACAGTGACTCTCTTTTTTCTTATCAGTTCTTTAACTTCACTGCGTGTACCAACCTGCATGTCTGCAAGATATTTATCAAGTCTTATAAGCATTTACATCCATCTCCAGCCTGCAAGATATTTATTTTTTAACTGTCCGTTAGCGTTCTTGCCCCATCCAAGTGGATAGCCATCAACACATACAAGTGTCCAGCCAGATTTGACATTAAAATCATCAATATCGATAGTCTCTCCTTTAAGATATCTGATTACTCTGTCATCTGAAACAGGAAGGTCAAGACAGTTATTAAACTGATCCTTAGTAAGTGCCATTGCAAATGCCTGACTCGGTTCAAAACGGTTCTTCTTAAGTTCACCTAGCAGCAGACCATTTCTTATAATTCTTAAACCACGTTCCTCTGCCATATAAGGAGATGTAAGAAAGACCCTTGTATCTCTTATATTGATATAAGCAGGGTCATATTCAAATGTGGTGCTGTCCATGAACTCCTTTAATTCATCAGGAAGCTTTGTCTTTCCTGATACAGGTCTTTTAGAAGATGTATAATCTTCGCCGTCTTTCTCAAATAATGCCACAAAATGTCCTTCTCCAGGCATCTTATGAGGAAATATTCTGACAGCCTTCTCAAGATGATATCCTTCATCAGTATCAAAGCCGTGTGAGAAGCCTTCATATGGCTTGATATCTATAAGGTGCATATCAGGTCTGTTGGTAAGAAGATGTATTACTGAATCTTCATCCTCCAGCTTTGAAAATGTGCATGTAGAATATAATAATTTACCGCCCGGTTTTAACATGTCAGCACCGGCAAGAATGATATTCCTCTGAATCTGCGAATAGAACTCCGGACCGTTCTTTTCCCATGCTTTGATAAGCTTATTGTCTTTTCTGAACATTCCTTCACCTGAGCATGGAGCATCAATAAGTACTTTGTCAAAGAATCCTGAGAATCTTGAAGCTATACCCACAGGGTCTTCATTAAGGACGCACAGATTAGGAACACCAAATACCTCTACATTCTTAAGAAGTGCTTTGGCACGCGAATTGCTTATATCATTGGTTATAAGTAGTCCTGTTTTGTTTAATCTGGCTGCAAGCTCTGTTGATTTGCCACCGGGAGCTGCACACATATCAAATACAACATCGCCTTCCTCAATCGGAAGAACATTGGCAGGTGTCATGGCACTAGGCTCCTGAATATAATATAAGCCTGCAAAATAATATGGGTGTTTAGCAGGCTTGTCATCTTCTGAATAATAGAATCCGTTCTCAATCCAAGGAACAGGTTCTAACTTAAACGGACATATCTTAAGGAAATCCTCTGTTGAAATTTTAAGGTTATTGACACGCAGTCCATATAATCTCTTATCATTAAAGCTTTCTATATAGCTGTCATATTCATCACCTAACATCATTTTCATTGATTCTGTATATTTCTCTGGTAAATTCACTTTGTATACCTCAATTCTGTATAGTTTCTGTAATGAGTTACTGCACTGACTGTGCCCGGTAATCCTCAGCAATTATATCCAACTGGCGTGAAAATCTTGAAAGTTCATTAACATCGCCTTTTTCAAATATTTCATAGAATTCATCCTGGATTTTTATAACAACCTGCTTATTGGCAACCTTGTACAGATTCTGGATTGTACTTAATATATCTGAAACAATATTTGCCTTAACCATAAAGTAGGTCTGGGAATTAATAATTTCATCATGGATAGATGACATTTCGTTATCAAGTGTTATAAGTGCATCTGATGCCGCATTTAATCTTTCTTTCACATGTGCAGGAATTTCACCATTATATTTGTATTGCAGTGAATGTTCAATAATTGCCCAGAAATTCATGCCAAGAGTTCTTATCTGAATTTCCACGGGTATAATAGTAGTTCCTTTCACTGTCTCAACTTCATAATGAACTATAAGATGATAACTTCTATAACCACTCTCTTTAATATTTTTAATATAATCTTTCTCACTTATTACAGTCATGTCTTTCCGTTTCTTGATAAGTTTCACAACTGTATATATATCTTCCGTAAACTGACATATAAGTCTTATGCCTGCAATATCAAAAAGTTTTTCCTGAATTTTATCAATTTCAATCCCTCTGCGCTGCGCTTTTTCTATTATACTAGAAATACTTTTTACACGTCCTAAAACCTGTTCTATGGGTGAATAGACACCTGCCTGACGGTATTCTTTAATTATATGGTTGAATTTTATCTGAAGTTCTTCCACCGCCAGATCATAAGGTGTAAGAATTTCCTTCCACATCTGAATTTCCATTGTAGTCTCCATTTCAGCTTTTATTGCATAATTATATTTCATTATAACACATAAAAACATATTTTTGAGAATATTATTAAATATCTATTATTAAAGAGGCTGTATGATAAGCATAATACTTATTCTTTTATTTGTGTTTTCGGTATTATCGGTTCCTGTGTGTCACGGAGTGATTTCCGGACTATATCTTTATGGCATGAAAATATTTCCGGGATTATTTATATCTTTTATTCTCACTAATATTCTTGTAAGAATTCTGCAGCAAAAAAATATTAATAATCCATGGATACTTGTAATAACAGGTCTTATGACAGGATTTCCAAACGGAGCCTATATCTGCTCATGGTACAATAAAAATAATCCTGAAAACCGACTCGGGGACATGCTTGCCGGCATAATCAATATTCCCAGTCCGGCATTTCTTATAAGCTATGTATATATTAATATCCTCGAAAAATGTATCAGTCTGCCAATGTTTCTTGCACTGACATATACACCGGTAATATTATGTTCATATATGGCAATTCTGCTTTTTAGGGATAAAGATAATAAAAAAGACAATGCTCCACATATAAAAAATGACAAAAAACTGATATTCCATTTCTTTGAAGAAGCTGTAGACAGTTCAATTAATACTGCTCTGAAGTTGGGAGCTTACGTTATTATTTTCTCTGTCATTGTAAATATTATAATGCATTTTTCACAAAGCAATACCGCTGGTTTGTTAATATCATATTTATTTGAAATATCAAACGGTCTTGCTATAATTAAAAATGCTGGAATTCCTATGAATATAACAGTATTATTGACAGTATTACTTGATGCATTTGGCGGAGTATGCATTATTATGCAGACAAAAAGCATATGCAGCAGTTATATAAGCATAAAAAAATACATATATCAGAAACTTGTACTGTGTATAGTAACACTTGCAATGACTTATCTGCTGATATATGTATTAAATATACTATAAGATTATTAATTGTTATTCATTATTGTCTGTATCTGTGGAATCTAAATCTTCCGAATTGTTTTGCACAGTTTCTTCAGTTTCTCCTTCTTCAATACCACTAAGCTCATTCCTATTATTATTGACAACAGATAATACATTTTCTAGACCTGATAATAACGAATCATATTTTTCTTTATTATCCTTAATTGAATGTTCAATAATATACTGAAGTTTTGCAAGCATATCATCTGTGTACTGCATTGCACCATACCTTATGCTGTTTGCTTCCTCTGTTGCATTATCCAGGATAGCCTGTGCCTGTGCTGTAGCCTGTTCAATAAGCTCATTAGCCTGTGCATAAGCTCTCTGCATAATTTCATGCTCATTAATAAGTTCTTCAGTCTGAACCTGTGCTGCATTAATAATAGCATCAGCCTGTTCCTTGGCATCTGCAAGAATAGCATCTTTATTGCTTAAAATCTTCTGATATTTCTTAACTTCATCAGGAGTTTTTAATCTTAATTCTGTAAGCATATCCTCTAACTGCTCTTTATTAACAATAATCTTAACATTAGATAATGGATAATATTTACAGGTATCAATATAACTTTCAATATCACTTATTAACTGCTCAATTCTGCTCATCGTTTTACTCCTTTAATAGTATTCTGATTATTTTGTGATTCCATACTTCTCATAGACTCTGTCTATAATCTCTTCCGGAACGAACTTTTTAATATCTCCGCCATACATAGCCATCTCTTTTACGATGCTGGAACTTAAATATGCATACTTCAGGCTTGTTGTAAGAAATACCGTATCAATCCCAGGAGCCGCAACTCTGTTAGTCTGCGACATTGCAAGCTCATATTCAAAATCAGTGACAGCTCTTAATCCCCTTATTATTACAGAAACGTTATGTTCTGCAGCAAAATCCACCAGTAATCCACTGAAGCTTAATACTTCAACATTAGGCAGATCCTTTGTCACTTCTCTTAACATATTAACACGCTCTTCCACTGAAAACAATGGTGTTTTGGTACTGTTATTTAAAACGCCAACTATCAGATGATCAACAAGACTTGCTGAACGCCTGATTATATCCAAATGTCCTAATGTCACCGGGTCAAAACTCCCTGGATAAATCGCTTTTTTCACAGTTATTCACTCTCCTTTAATCGTATAAAAATATGCTTATTAGTTTTATAATTCTTAACCTTTACAGTCTCAAATCCACATTCATCAATATAATCCAAAGGCACATTAAGAGCCTCCTCAATTACAATAATTGTATATCTGTCTACAATATCCGAATGTGATAATGCAAGTAATACATCATATTCATAGTCTTTTCCATAAGGTGGATCCATAAATATAATATCAAATACTCCGCTGCCTGATAATCTGTTTATTGCAGACAAAACATCCTGTTCCATTACAACAGCCTTAGGGGAAAGTTTTGTAAATGTAAGATTATCTTTAATAACAGCTATTGCCTGTCTTGCATTTTCTACAAGAACAGCTTCTTTTGCACCACGGCTTAACGCCTCAATACCTATCGCACCACTTCCTGAATATAAATCAAGAAACCTGCATCCTGCAATATCTGATTGTAACATATTGAACAATGTTTCTTTAATTCTGTCAGTAGTTGGTCTTGTGTTGTCACCTTCAGCAGCCTTTAAAGGCATACTTCTGGCAATTCCAGCTATTACTCTCATAAATATCAGTTCCTTTATATTTTATTCAAAAAAATTCTTTAATTCTGCACGAGAATTAATCTGCAGTTTATTAAATATAACTTTCATATTGGACTTTACAGTACTCTCAGCAATAAAGAGCTGTTCAGCAATTTCTTTATTAGAAAATCTCTGTGCTGCAAGCTTTGCAACATCTGACTCACGTACAGTAAGTCCATAATCTGCTAGGGCATGTCCAGCTTTTTTTATTGATTTAACCCCTTTTTCATAACCCTTTGAAATCTTTATAACATTTCTGATAAAGCCTTGATTATCATGACCTACAACAGTTTCTGCCATAAGCTCAGATATGCTGCTGTAATTATGTACAAAAGGCATATATATTCTGTCTGGTTCAGCAAGCTTTATGGCCTCTTTAAGAAACTTATGGGCTTTAATTGTCTCACCTGTTTCTTTATTCGCAATTGCAAGATATATATATGTATATATCTGTGGAAGGATATAAGAAAAAAGATTGTTAAGTCCTAAAAGCTGACCGCTTATACCAAGAAAATGATGATACTCACGATTAAGTATAAGATATTTTCCAAACACAATGTTAACAAAACTAAGAGAGAAGAAATTAACGGAATCTTCAATCTTTTTCTGGTCTTTAATCCATGCAGCAATTTTATCCTGCTGTTCTATATCAGAATACATACATGCATGGCATATATCCGAAAGCTTTTCAAGCGATTTGGATTTTCGGGTATCCCTTCTTGCCACAGCTTCAATTTTGTGCATATTTTCCTTATACTGATCATTAAATCCTCTGTAGAGTGCTATATTTGCAAGAATATAATATGCAGCAATGTATATAGCATACTGATTACGGCTGTCTGCCATATATATTGCTTTCTGACAGAGAATCTCAGCTCCGTCAAGGTCACCTCTGTTATATAAAACATCAGCACGCATCAGAGCTTCAAAACCTTTTCCATGACCATTCGTTATTCTGTAATAATCAGGAGCACACTGTTCAAGCGTTTCAAGTTCCTTATCAAGTGCTCCAGACTTTCTGTGATATAGCATCATAATTGAAGGGCATTCATAATTAAATGGAAAGCCATCGGCAATTATATTTACAGGTGATTTAGAAATAGAAAGAATAATATTAAAACCTTCTCTCATCTTTCCAAAATCATTATATTCTGTAAAAGCCTTTATAAACTGTATCTCCGCCATGTAAGAATTCTTCTTGTTGTCACTTAAAACTGAATCCTTACAGATATCTGATGTTATATCCGTAAGAAGAGTTTCAACCATATGCTTCTCATTAAACATAAGCAGTGAGAAACATATAATCAAAGAAAATTCATAATGTCCCTCTTTTTCTATATCCCAGTAGTGATTGGCAATGTCCGTAAATACATCTTTATTCTGCTTAATTACATAAGGATATATATCTATAAAATCAATATTATGCTGATATATTTTCCTATATTCCTTTGAGTGGCTGTAAAGCTTCATCGCTTCAAAGTAATTACCATCATCAAGATTCGTATCAGCAGCTCTGAGTGTAATCTTAGTAACTTCATCAACAGGCATTTCATCAAGAACCTGAAGAATGAATCCATCAAACATAGGATTAAAGCTGTACCTTCTTGTATGCTCATCATAATTAATTAACGGAATTGAATTAAGAAGTTTAAGACACATTTTTTCTTCTAAAAAAGTCTGCTTCATGCACTGGTTAAGATTAAAGCTTGAAAATACGCTCATGGTAGCAAGAAATTGTCTTTCATCATCAGATAACTCCAGCCATACATTATTTTCAATAAATGTATACGCTTTATCAAGCACAGTCTTATCTGCATCGGTATGTTTATTCTTATAGGCTTCCATGTATAGATGTACTACATATGGCCATCCCAGAGTTTTATTAAATATATCTTTAGAAGTTTCTTTATCAAGAATAATTTCATTAAGCCTGAAATAATCTTCAATATCTTCCTGTGAAAATGCAAAATCTTTTTTTGTGATTCCCAACGCATCATCCTTAGTTATAAGATTAATAATACTCTGATTAGTTAATTTTTTTAATATAAATGCATATCTCAATCCTACTGCGGTTGATAAATATGATGCAGCAAATATTCTGCACATATTGTCATCAAATATATTATCAAAGTTATCAATCACAAGCAGAGCAGAGAATTTCTCTGAATTCATAATAGATAAAAGATTAATAACTTCATTAATAGCATAATCCGAATCAGGAAATCCAATTTTCTTAAAAGCTGCAGCCAATGTATTATCAAACATTTTGACAGCATTGCAGAAATTATCCCAAAAAATCTCTCTGGAACTTTCTGCATCTATCCATAAAACAGTATACCCTGGGTAATTCTTAAAAAAAGTTCTTATTACTTTGGATTTACCATATCCTGTAGGCGCATAAATAAAGCTGTATCTATACATCTCAAATCTTGAAAGTTTGTCTTTAAGACTGCCTGAAATGTAGGCTCTGTTCGATAGATTTTTAATATGAGCCATCAGTTTTCCCCCTCTGTTAATACAGACTGATTACTTCCATTCAGAATTATCAATCTCTATTTTTTTATCTCTTAACATAAGTTCCTTAACAGCTTCAGCAGCAGGTTTGTCTTCAAAAAGCACCTTATTAACCTGCTCTACAATCGGCATCTCAATATTATATTTCTTAGAAAGTTCTAACGCTGCCTTTGCAGAGAACACACCTTCTACTACCATCTGCACTTCTTTCATAGCCTCGTCTTTGGTGTATCCTTTACCTATGAGAATTCCTGCACGTCTGTTACGGCTGTGCATACTTGCACAGGTAACGATTAAGTCACCAATACCTGAAAGGCCAGCAAAAGTATGAGGATTAGCTCCCATCGCAACACCAAGTCTTGTTATCTCAGCATTACCTCTTGTTATAAGAGCAGCTTTAGTATTATCACCATAACCAAGCCCATCTGCAATACCTGCGGCAAGCGCGATAACATTCTTTAATGCACCACCTATACATATTCCCAGCATATCCGGACTTGTATACACCCTGAATACATCACTCATAAAAATATTCTGTAAATATTCAGCTGTTGCCTTTTCATGTGCACCTATGACACATGTTGTAGGAATGCCACGGCTTACCTCTTCAGCATGGCTTGGTCCTGATAAAACTGCAACCTTGGCACAAGGAATCTCCTCTTCTACAATCTGGCAGAGTGTTAATAAAGTATGTTCCTCAACCCCTTTTGCCACATTTACAATAATCTGTCCTTCCTTTACGAAAGGTGCAATAAGCTTTGCAGTAGAACGGGTATAAGGAGATGCAACTGCAAGTACAAGTACATCTGCACCGCCAATTACATTCTCTGTATCTCCTGAAACAGTAATACTGTCAGGAATCTTTACGCCAGGAAGGCATCTTTTATGCTCTCTTTCAGTCTGAAGCATAGCAACTTCATCCTTTAATACTGACCATACTGTTACATTGTGTCCGTTGTTATTAAGAAGTAAAGCCAGACCTAACCCCCAGCTTCCTGCTCCTAAAACACTTACATTTGCCATAATTATACTCCAATCTGCGCATAAGCGCATCAAAAATCAATTCTTTTTCTCACCGATTTTTCGTTCTGTTCCCTTAACCAGTCTTACAATATTACTGCGGTGTCTGATAAACGCAAGTGCTGCAAGAGCGAAAACAATAACAGTGCCTTCAACAAGGTCTGTTCCATTTAATGGAAGCCAGCCTAAGAATCCCCATATAAGAAATTCAACAAAAAACATTGCCATACCTATAAGTGAGGCAAGTGAAACATAACGGCTTATCCTGGCTACAAGTGCAAAAAAGACAATACCAAAAACCGTAAACATAAAACAGTACTTAGGAAAAAGCATAAGACTTATAACAACACCTGAAGATGCTGCTATTCCCTTTCCCCCCTTAAACTTAAGGTAAAACGGAAAATTATGTCCAAGCACGATTCCAAGACCACAATACAGAAATAGAAGCATTTCCGGAATTGCAGTATGTGGTACTATAAGAAAATGTATCAATATATCAGCAATAACTGCTTTAAATGCATCTAACAGATAAGTTGCAATTCCAGCTTTCTTGCCAAGAGTTCTCATAACATTGGTAGTTCCTGCATTGCCACTGCCATAATCCCTGATGTCAATCTTATTGAACTTTCCCATCCAGTATCCTGCCTGAATGAGTGCTCCTGCAAAATATCCATATATAAGAACACCTATTTTAAATAACATTACTCTTTCTCCTTACGTTCTCTGTTGATGAATCTGATAGATGTACCTCTGAATCCAAATGATTCTCTTATTCTGTTTTCTATATATCTTGTATAAGAAAAATGTGTGAGTGCTACATCATTAACAAACATAACAAATGTCGGTGGTTTTACCGAAACCTGAGTCATGTAATATATCTTAAGCCTCTTACCCTTATCTGAAGGTGGCTGCTTCATTGCAACTGCTTCTGTGAGAATTTCATTAAGCACACCGGTAGGGATACGCATAGTCTGTGCATCAACAATGTGATCAACTAATTCATATATTTTATTAAGTCTCTGACCTGTCTTGGCAGAAACAAATATAATCTCTGCATATGACATAAACGCAAGAGTGTCTTTAATCTTATTCGTGAACTCATAGATAGTCTTGTCATTCTTCTCTATGTCATCCCATTTGTTAACAGCAATAATAATACCCTTGCCTCTTTCATGTGCTATTCCGGCTATCTTGGCATCCTGCTCTGTAACACCTTCTGTAGCATCAATAACAAGAATTGCAATATCAGCTCTTTCAACTGCTGCAACAGTTCTTATGATACTGAAACGCTCCAGATCCTCTTTAATCTTGCTCTTACGGCGTAGTCCCGCTGTATCAATAAATACATATTCTTTGCCATTATACTTGATAGCTGTGTCAATAGCATCTCTTGTTGTACCGGCAATATCAGATACAATAACTCTGTTCTTGCCTACAAGCTTATTGATTATAGATGACTTACCAACATTAGGCTTACCTATTATAGCTACCTTAGGTCTGTCATCTTCTTCATCAGTATCTGAACCCTCTGGGAAATGACTTACCACTTCATCAAGCACTTCACCAAAACCTAACTTGTTAACGGCTGATATAGGAAATGGCTCTCCGATTCCAAGATTATAGAATTCATATACATCAGGCATCATCTTCTCAAAGCTGTCTACTTTATTGACAACAAGAATAACAGGCTTGTGTGAGCGTCTTAACATATCAGCAACCTTAGAATCTGAATCTACAAGTCCCTGCTTAACATCAGTCATAAATATAATTACATCCGCAGTTTCAATGGCAATCTCAGCCTGTTCACGCATCTGTGAAAGAATAATATCACCTGTATCCGGCTCTATACCACCTGTATCTATAAGTGTGAAATTGTGGTTTAGCCAGCTTACCTCTGCATAGATTCTGTCTCTTGTAACACCCGGTGTATCTTTAACTATTGAAATCTGTTGTCCGCACAGACTGTTGAATAATGTTGATTTGCCAACATTAGGTCTTCCGACAACAGCAACTATTGGTTTACTCATAATTCCTCCTTGCTCTTATAGCAAATTTACAAAAAATTAATACACGCAATCTATAATATAATATCAGTTTAATTGCTTTTTGTAAAGCACTGTGATATCATACAAAATATTGATTTTAAGCACTTTAGGAGGTGTTTTTGTGAAATTATCCCGCAAAAAACTAACATTTATTCCGGTATTGGTTCTTATATCGGCAATTATTTTTCCATCTTTTACTGCACTGGCAGCAGATGCATCTTATAAGTTCTCTGCAATTGATTTAAAATTAAAAGTTCCTGAGGAACTGATATGCTTTACGCAGACAACAACAGGCAATAATGCATATCTTAAGGATATTGGCGCACAGGATTCCAATGAAGTACAGAACTCAATGAAAGCATCTAATATATATCTCGAAGCATTTTCAAAAGACATTTCTTATGAAATTGCTGTTGTCGGAATGAAAGCAGGCTCATCACTTTCCAACCTTGATGAACTGGATGAGAATCAGTTAAGCGGCATGTTCCTGCAGTATATTGACTCAGAGAATGCCAAACAGGAAGATGGCCTGACAGAGACAATGACAGGCAAGGCTATAGATATAATTAACGACCGTCCATATTTCAGGACAGAGGTTACATCTGTATCAGACGAAAAGCAGACAATTTATACAAGAAAATACTACACTGTAGCACGCGGATATATATATATGTATTCTCTTCAGTCGAAGGATAATGAAATCACTGATGAAATGATTAATGACATCAGATACATAATCAATTCAGCCCAGTATACAGATGTGAAGAAATCCATATTTGAAAATGGTGTGTTTACAGAGACTTTATCGACAATACTTACAGCAGCTATTCCTATTGCTATACTTGCAGCAATATATCTGCTTATAACCAGAGTTGGCAGAAAAAGCCGGGCAAAGCTTTCTTCTGAGGAAGCTGAATTAAGAGCCAGATACAAACAGGAACACAACAAAAAATAAAAAAAGCCAGAACAGATTATCAATAAAACATCTGTTCTGGCTTTTTATATTATCTGCATATACTCATGAATCCACACAAAACGCCACGTTTTCCATGCGAAGCCCTGTGCGAAAAGAGCCAGTCACTGTTACAGCTTGTGCATATATCAGATATACCTATGTTATCAGGTTTTATTCCGGCATGAATCATATTAAAATAATTAGCCGCCTGAAGATTAAGCTGGTATTTATCTCCTGTCGTATGATAAAGTATCATACCGATTTCATTCTGGCTGTAAGCACTTCTGAACTTTTCTGCAACTGCTTCATCAACCTCATAACAGTCCTGACATATTGATGGTCCTATGAATGCATGAATATCCTCTGGCTTTGACCCATAAGTTCTGTTCATAAGCTGTACCGTTTCATGTGTTATATCTGCAACCGTTCCACGCCATCCTGAATGTGATGCACCTATGCATCTGTTTACAGGATCAATAAAATATACAGGTACACAGTCTGCAAAATATGTAATAAGACACAGACCGGGTTCATTAGTTACAAGTCCGTCAACATTATCAAAATTTCTTGCTCTTGTAAGTCCCATTCCTGCCATATTATAATCAACAGCAATCACATTGGTAGTATGTGTCTGTTTTGTACAAACACAGTTTTCAGGCTTAATATTCATTGTATCAAGAAACAGTTCATAATTCTTATATACATTTTCATAATCATCGCCCCTGTCAAAAGAAAAATTCATGCTTGAATATATTCCTTTGCTCACTCCACCATCTCTTGTTGAAAAACGAAGAGTGACCCAGTCAAATTCATCAAATGGTGTAAACTCAATATAAGTGATTCCATTCTTCTGTGATATTCTTGTGGAATTATTAACCACAGCTCCTTTTAATCCTTCATAAAGTGTTCCTGTATCAATATATTTAATATTCATGATTATAATCCTTGTTAAAATGCATTTTTAATATGTGTTACTGTTTCTCCATCTATTCCTATGACATCAAAACGGCATGGTATATCGCAGCTTTTATATCTTGTTGCCATATAGAATTGTGCAACACGCCTTATTATCTGCTTTTTTCTGTAATTTACAGCTTCAACTGCATATCCGTATTTGTTATTACTTCTGTATTTGACCTCAACAAATACAATATAATTATCTTTCTTTGCGATAATATCTATCTCACCTGTTTTATTGCGGAAATTCCGTTCAAGAACAGTATACCCATTATCAACAAGATATCTGGCAGCAAGCTGTTCTTTATCTGCGCCGGCAGCTCTTTTATTAACAGCCATTATTTACCCACTTTCCCTTTAATCTTATCGCATTCATCTACAAATACAAGAATTTCTGCAACTACGGTATATAGTTCTGGAGGAATCATTTCTCCTATTTCAAGTTTTGATAAAGTATCAGCAAGCTTAGAATCTTCATATATAGGAACATCAGCCTCTCCGGCCTTTTCAATAATTGATTCAGCAATATATCCACGTCCTGTTGCAAGTATCTTTGGTGCCTGTTCCCCCGGAGTGTATTCAAGTGCAACTGCTATTTTGGGCTTATCATCATTATTCTTTTTCTCCATATGCTGCTCCTTCTTTAGATAAAGCTGTCATGCTTTTGCATCGAATATGTATTGTCCACCTGCAGCTGGTCTTGCCTCTGCTTCTATAAAATCCTTAACAAAATCAAGACGGTCTGAAGAATCAGCTGCTACCTTCATTTCAAAATGTGTATTATATCCAAGTTTTTCAAGCCTGGCATTAAGCCTGTCTATATGCTGATACACAAAATCAAGCAGTTCTTCTGTCTCTAGGACAAAATTAGTTGAAACATTGTTACCTCCAGACAGATTAACATATATATCCATTGATTTAAGATTATCCATATCCAGATGAAGCATTGCACTTATATTATCTGTTTTTCTGGCAAGATTCTTTTTATTAGTGAATACATACAGTTCCCCATTACCTTCACTTTTCGAAAATTTAACCGGCATCTGAAAATATGTCATATTCTTATTAAGATCATTCATGAAATCAATATTACTTTTTATATCAGAAAGACTCTTTGAAAGTTCAGGAGTTGAATTGCCTGCAGATTTCAGTGAATTTTCAATATTCTCCACATTTTTTCTTATACGCTTATAATATGAGCTTATAGCTTCCTCCCCTTCCTGTATATCCTTAGGAGTGAGCTTCATTGTATCATTAATTGCGGCATGAAGAATCTCTCTGAAACTTCCTGAATTGATAATTTTCTGAAAATTATCAGAATTAAGACTATTATTTTCAGCAAGCTGGTTAATAAGTTCCTTCACAGAAGTTTCTGAGATATCATTATTAAGTTTCACTCCTGAATCAGACAGCATATTATTTAATTCATCAATTGTCTGCTGCGATAGGACATCGCAGGCGGATGATGAGTTTACAGTTTCCCCATCAAGCCCCTCATACATGCCTGTAATAACATTTTTGAAATCCATAATATCCTGATTCTTCTTTAACAGATCATTAACTATACCATTCTCCATATCTGACAAAAGATTCTCAATATGTCCGTTAAACTGACCATACATCTGGAACTCACGGATATTCTGTTCATTGACAGGAATCTCAAGTCTCATTAGATTGGCAACAGTATTAAGTGAGGCTTCGGGAAATTTCATGGAATATTTAACCATATTTCCTAATGTCTGTGCATCAACCGGCATGCCCAGTCCTAAAAGTTCTTTGACAATATTAATATTATCATCCGTAGCTCCAAGTCCTGCAGCCTCCAATGCTTTATCAATAAGAACTGCCTGCTGTTCATTAGCTAAAACCGGTTTGATTGAAATTTTATTATCAGAGTTATCCTCCACCATAAAAGTCACATTCTGTCCGATATTAATTAAAGCACCCTGCATAAGCTTAGCCTGAATCTGTGCTCCATTGTTCATTGTAATATATGCATTATCACCATTTAACTGGCTGACATACCCTGTAAACGTGTCACCTGACATAAGAGAATTTAATATTTTCATGCCAGCAGCCTGTACAGCATTATTGCTTCCAGATGATTCATGTGATACATTTTCCGACACATTAACATCTGTGGTCTGGCTGCCTGATGATATATTATTTTTGAAAAAATCGGACATATTAATATTCATATACGTTCACCTATATAAAATTCTTAATAAATGTTCTTCTGTGTATAGGACATGGACCGTACTCTTTTATTGCTTCAATATGAACTTTAGTTCCATAACCTTTGTGCCTGGCAAATCCATATTCCGGATACAAAGAATCATATTCGGTCATAAGTCTGTCCCTTGTTACTTTCGCAAGAATACTTGCAGATGCAATTGACAGACTCTTGGCATCACCTTTAATAATCGGAATCTGTTTAACATCAATTCCCGGAATTGTAACTGCATCATTAAGAAGTATATCGGGTTTTACAGATAATTTATTAACTGCTTCGTGCATTGCTTCATAAGTTGCCTGCAATATATTAATCTCATCAATCCTTTCAGGAGATACAATTCCGATTCCATATGAAAGTGCTTCTTCTTTTATAACATCAAAAAGCTCATCTCTTTTTTTCTCACTTAATTTCTTGGAATCATTTACATAGAGAATCCTTTTTCCTTTAGGAAGAATTACTGCGCCTGCAACAACAGGACCTGCAAGCGGTCCTCTTCCAGCTTCATCTATTCCACATATATAAGAAAATGTATCATACATTTCTTCATATTCACGCATAGCTTCAATACGCTGTTTCTCAGCCTCCAGCTTTGCTGCTTTTTTAAGTTCACGTTCTTCTTTAAGTGTCATAGCTTTCCTTTCCGGTATCTTAATTAAGGTCTTTCAAGTGAGATTGTACCAATCTTTCCTTCTCTGAAATCATCAAGAATACATGCAGCACATTTTTCATAATCAATATCTGAACCTTTCTTAATACAGCCACGTTTTCTGGCAATATGTTCCATAATACAGAGTGCAGCAGCATTTTCAGGATTCATCATTGTTTCAGTATCAACATTATCAAATATATCTTCTGTTATATCATAACGGCTATAAAGCTGCGGCTGATAATTCTTCCTAAGAAACTTTATAGTTTCTAATGCAAGCTCCTCAATATTAAGAATCTGGTCATTAATTGAACCAATCATTGCAAGTCTTTCACCGACATTCCTGTCTTCTATCTTAGGCCAGAGTATACCCGGTGTGTCAAGCAGCTCAACACTTCCATTAATTCTTATCCATTGCTTTCCTTTTGTAACACCCGGCTTATTACCTGTCTTGGCACTCTTTCTTCCGGTGAATGAATTAATAAATGTTGATTTACCAACATTAGGTATTCCAACAATCATAGCTTTGATGGAACGGTTCTTAATTCCTCTTGCTCTGTCTCTTTCAATCTTAGCAGAACATGCAACAGTTATAAGATTATTAACTGCACGGTTGCTTACATTGAGTCTTGAGTTAAGCTTGAGGCAGTAAAAGCCTTTATCTTTAAAATATGTTATCCATTCATCCGTTACTGTGTCATCTGCAAGGTCCGATTTATTCAATAATACAATACGTGCCTTATTTTTAGCCAGCTTATCAATATCCGGATTACGGCTGCTTAACGGTATTCTTGCATCCACAATCTCAATAACAAGGTCAACAAGCTTTATATCTTCTTCCATCATTCTTCTGGCCTTAGTCATATGACCAGGATACCAGTTAATGGCTCTTTTCTTCTCTTCCATATATATCTCCATTATTTAACAAAACCAAATGAATCAAACGGTTCTATTACCATCCATACTTTTCCTACAACATTCTTACGTTTAACCATTCCAACACTGGCAAAACGGCTATCCTCACTATTATTACGATTATCTCCAAGTACAAAGTACTCATCATCGGCAAGTTTATAAGGATTGGCAGCTACACCTGGAGTAAGTATTGTCGTATCAACATAATCATCAAGCTGTACATCATTAATATATACCCTGCCATCCTTTATCTGGACTGTTTCCCCTGGAAGTCCAACTACTCTCTTTATGTATATCTTAGAGGAATCAACAGAATCCTGTTCGAAAGCTATACAGTCAAATCGCTTAGGTCCATTAAATGCATATGATATTCTGTTTATAAGAACAGTGTTATCATTAGACAGCGTTTCCTCCATAGAATTACCAACAACTGTAGAACGACAGCATATGAATGTAACCAGAACATAAGCAAGTACTATTACAACACATACATCTACTACATATTTGCATATATTAAGCAATGTAGTATTTTCCTGATATCTTCTCTGAAAAAATCTCATAATATTCCGACCTTTCCTGTCGCTTATATATAAGTAAAGGGACATTTTTTCAAATGTCCCTTACCGTGAATAACAAAATTATCTAACTAATTCCTTAACCTTAGCAGCCTTACCTGTTCTCTCTCTTAAGTAGTTAAGCTTAGCTCTTCTAGCCTTACCGCGTCTTACAACTTCAACCTTCTCAACGATAGGTGAATGTAATGGCCATGTCTTCTCAACGCCAACGCCGTTAGAAATCTTTCTTACTGTAAATGTAGCTCTAACGCCAGTTCCCTGCTTCTTTAATACTGTTCCCTCGAAAACCTGGATTCTTTCACGGTTTCCTTCCTTAATCTTAGCTGATACTCTTACAGTATCACCAACTCTGAACTCAGGAGCCTGAGCCTTAAGCTGAGCATCTTCGATGTTCTTAATAATTGTATTCATGTGTGACCTCCTTAATATTATGATGTTCTTAATACAGGTTCTGTAACAGAGGACCATCCCTTTTTCTCACAACTTGTTTAGATTATCATAATCCTGTCAATAATGCAAGACTAAAAATACATTTTCTTTATTATTTATTAATATCCAGAAGCCCTGGTAAGATATGGACTGTTATAGTCTTCTTATCAAGGTTATGATCTAATATACACTGGTCAATAACCGGTATTAAATAGCTTTCGCCATTGTCCGCCTCTACTTCATATACATTGTTGGCGCCTGTTTCTAATACATCTTTCAGTACGCCCAAATGCTTTCCTTCATCTGTTATAACATCAAGTCCGATAAGATCGCATATAAAATACTCTCCCGGCTCAAGTTTAACAGCATCTTCTCTTGAAACGAGCAAGTCACATTTTGTGTATTTCTCTATATCATTGATGTCATCAAACTCTTTAAACTTAAGTATTACGAACTGCTTAAAGAATTTAACTGAAGATACAGTGACAGCTACCTGTTCTCTTTTTCCATCGATAACACATTTCTTAAGTTTCTTAAAACGAAGAGGATCATCTGTTGTAGGAAAAACCTTAACTTCACCTCTGATTCCGTGGGTCGATGTAATGACCCCTACTCTTAACATATCTTCCACTTAAATTCTCCATTCTGGCATAAATGTATATATAAATAACAAAACAGACAGCCCCGAAAGGCTGCCTTAGACAGTAGTGTTTGCTTAATTATCTATTTCAACAATCACTTTCTTGTCGCTCTTAGAAGCTGCAGCTGAAACAACTGCTCTTATTGACTTGGCAATTCTACCAGACTTGCCGATAACCTTGCCCATATCCGAAGGAGCAACCTTAAGATTGACTACAAGAGCCTTATCTTTTTCAGTTTCTGTTACTACAACCTCATCCGGATTATCAACTAGTGCCTTAGCGATAATTTCCACTAATTCTTTCATAGTCAATTACACCTCCACTAGTCTTATTTTTCGATACCAGCCATCTTGAAAAGCTTTCCAACAACCTCTGTAGGCTGAGCTCCGTTTGATAACCACTTCTTAGCAGCCTCAGCATCAATGCTTAACTTGCATGGATCGTAATTAGGATCATAAGTACCGATTTCATCGATAAATCTACCATTTCTTGGAGATCTTGAGTCTGCTACGATAATTCTATAGAAAGGATTTTTCTTCTCACCTAATCTCTTTAATCTAATCTTTACTGCCATTACATTCACCTCCTGTATTATTCTTAAAAATTAATCTATGTTAAAAAGGTAACTTGAAACGTCCCTTTTTAGCACCTTTCATCATTCCCGGCATCTGCTTCATCATCTTCTTCATCTGTTCAAACTGCTTTACAAGTCTGTTAACATCTGCAATATCAACACCTGCACCTCTTGCAATTCTGTTCTTCCTTGAAGGATTAAGTATGTCCGGATTACTTCTTTCTGCCTTAGTCATTGAATATATGATAGATTCGGTTCTTCTCATATTCTTCTCTGCTTCATCATCATCGATTGAAACATTCTTCATCTGACCCGACAGTCCTGGCATCATGCTCATAATTGAACTGATACCACCCATATTCTTAATCTGTCCCATATACTCAAGAAAGTCATTAAAATCAAATTCTGCTTTCTTAAGCTTTTCTTCCATAGCTTTTGCCTTATCAGCGTCAAGCTGTGCTTCAGCCTTCTCAATAAGGGTAAGGACATCTCCCATACCAAGTATTCTTGATGCCATACGGTCTGGATAAAACTGCTCAAGGTCTGAAAGCTTTTCACCCATACCAACATAAAGAATTGGCTTTCCGGTAACAGCCTTAATTGAAAGTGCTGCACCACCTCTTGTATCACCATCTAACTTAGTAAGAATAACTCCGTCAATGCCAACCTTCTCGTTAAATGATGAAGCAACATTAACAGCATCCTGACCTGTCATGGAGTCAACTACTAGAATTGTCTGGTCAACTGATACATTAGCTTTAATCTCTATAAGCTCATTCATCATATCTTCATCAACATGAAGTCGACCTGCTGTATCAAGAATAACTGTGTTAAAATCGTTATTCTTAGCATGGGCTATAGCAGCTTTGGCAATATCAACAGGTTTCTGGTTGGTTCCCATAGAGAACACTTCAACACCCTGTTTATTACCATTAATTGTAAGCTGTTCAATGGCTGCCGGTCTGTATACATCACAGGCAACTAAAAGAGGTTTTCTTCCCTTCGCCTTGAATTTACCAGCAAGCTTTGCTGTAGTAGTTGTCTTACCAGCACCCTGAAGACCTGCCATCATGATAACAGTAATCTCAGAGCCAGGTTTCAAGGCAATCTCAGTTGTCTCAGATCCCATAAGAGATACCATCTCTTCATTAACAATCTTGATAACCATCTGACCAGGTGTAAGACTTGACATAACATCCTGACCGATTGCTCTTTCTTCTACAGACTTGATAAACTGCTTAACAACCTTAAAGTTAACATCAGCTTCAAGCAGGGCAAGCTTAACTTCCTTAAGAGCAGCCTTAACATCAGCTTCTGATAAACGACCCTTACCACGAAGATTCTTAAAAATATTCTGCAATTTCTCTGATAAACTATCGAATGCCATAATATCTCTCCTTAAAATTCTTCAAGAATCTCATTGGATAACTTCTTGATTTCATGAATATCAGATATATCCTGACTTTCCATGTAATCATCAACTAAAGAATCAATCTTAGATACCTTGTCCTTGGTTTCAAGGAACTTCTGTATAAGATGAAGCTTAGCCTCATATCCATCAAGTGTCTTCGTAACTCTCTTAATCAGATCATGTACTCCCTGCCTTGATATACCATATTCATCGGCAATCTCGCTGAGAGATAAATCATTGTAGATAGCATCTTCATATATCTTCTTCTGGTGGTCGTTAAGTAACTCTCCATAAAAATCATATAAAAGATTCTGTTCAACAATTCTTTCCATAATACCTGCCACAAACTTAAATATTACATAAGCCATGATTGACTCATAAACCTTGAGTATAATATCAGATATCAAAAAAAGTGTCAAGCATTTTTACTTGACACTTTTAAAAAATTTATTAAATCAGCTTTCAAGCTTCTTTTCACGCTCATTAGGAGGATATTCCATTTCATATTCTTCGCTTAAATTCTCCATTCCGTTAATCTGTAGTCTCTTAAACACCCATTTCTTAATAAGATGATATATAACTGCAAATATAGGAACACCTAAAAGCATCCCTGCAAATCCCCATATATCACCAAAGAGGAGTATTGCAAACAATACCCAGAAACTTGAGATTCCTGTAGTATTACCAAGAATTTTAGGCCCGATAATATTACCGTCAATCTGCTGTAATATAAAATTAAATATTACAAAGAACAGGCACTGTGCAGGATTGACAATAAGACATAATAAAGCTCCAATAAACCATGCTATGTACCAGCCAAAGAAAGGAATAACATTAAATATTCCAACAATGAATGCAATAAGAATCTCACTCATCATCTCTTTGCCAGGATTACATATTGTAAATATCTTAAGTGATATAAAACATATAAGTGCTATTACAAGAGCATCAAGGATTTTGCCATTAACAAAGCCGCTGAACACCTTATCAGTATACTTAATCTCTTCCATAACGCTGACAGCACGTTCTTTCTTGAATATACTATAGACAACCATCTCTCCCTGCTTTGCAAGCTTTTTTCTTGCTGTAAGAAGATACGCTGCAACAATGAATCCGATAAGAACATTAAAAAGTACAACAATGATATTAACTACACCGGTTGAAACACCGGAAGCAATTCCCTGTGCATATCCAAGAAACTCGTTACCAAGCCAGTCGTTAATAAATGTATATGTTTTATCGATAATATTCTCTGAATATTTCATAAGAGTTTCATTTTCGTTAAGAAACTTCTGTACAAAATCAATAACTTTATTGACATTATCAGGAATAATCTGAATAAGACGTACAACACTATTTACAAGATTAGGAATAATAACAATAATCATAAAATATATGAACAGAATTGCTATAAGAAGCCCTGTAAACACACTAAGATTATTGGACAGGCTTTTCTTTTTCTTCTCATTCTTAATAAACTTAAATACCTTATTATATATATTATCGAAGAAATTACATATTGGACATATTACATATGCTAATACCCCGCCAATTATAAAAGGCATAAGAGTTTTGCATATATGTGAAAATGCTTTGTGGATAGCATCAATTCTGAACAATGCAAAAAAAAGCAATAGGGACAGCGCAGCTGCCCCAAATAATGCCATTGTAACTCCTGCATATCTTTTGAAAGAATATTTCTTCATAGATTTCCCTCTGCAGATAGTGATTAAATGTTTACCTTAACAATTCTAGGTCTTAAACCTGCTGCTTCAAGCTTGTCAACAATCTCATCCTTATGTTCATGTCCGAAAGCTTCAATAGTAATTCTAAGCTCAACAGTTGCTTTTCTGTTAATGCTTACAAACTGGTTATGCTCAAGCTTGATTACATTACCATTAGCTTCTGCAATAATAGAAGCTACTCTTACAAGTTCACCTGGCTTATCTGGAAGAAGTACAGAAACAGTGAAGATTCTGCTTCTCTGTACAAGTCCCTGCTGAACAACAGATGACATTGTAATAACATCCATATTACCACCAGAAAGAATTGAAACAATCTTCTTATCCTTAACATCAAGCTGCTTTAATGCTGCAACTGTAAGAAGACCTGAATTCTCAACAATCATCTTATGATTCTCTACCATATCAAGGAATGCAACTATTAAATCTTCATCAGGAACTGTAATAATATCATCAAGATTCTTCTGAAGGTATGGGAATAACTTGCTTCCTGGAGTCTTAACAGCTGTACCGTCTGCAATTGTACTTACAGTAGGAAGAGTAACAACCTTTCCAGCCTTAAGAGATTCCTGAAGACAGTTAGCACCGGCAGGCTCAACACCAATAACCTTGATATTAGGATTAAGGAGTTTTGCAAGTGTAGATACACCTGTTGCAAGTCCGCCACCACCAATAGGAACAAGAATATAATCAACAGTTGGAAGCTCTTTAATAATCTCCATTGCGATAGAACCCTGACCTGTTGCAACATCTAAATCATCAAATGGGTGAACAAATGTAAGTCCTTTCTCCTTGGCAAGCTTCATTGCATATTCGCATGCTTCATCATAAACATTACCGTAAAGAATAACCTCTGCACCGTATCCCTTAGTTCTGTTTACCTTGATAAGTGGTGTTGTTGTAGGCATAACTACTGTTGCCTTAACCCCATATTTCTTAGCTGCAAATGCAACACCCTGTGCATGATTTCCGGCAGAAGCTGTAATAAGTCCCTTCTGTCTTGCTTCCTCTGACATCGTACTAATCTTGTAATATGCACCTCTTACCTTATAAGCACCTGTGTACTGCATATTCTCTGGCTTAAGGTATACTCTGTTACCAGTCTGGCTGCTGAAATACTCACTATATACCAGATTAGTAGGAAGTGTTGCTTCCTTAACCTTCTCGGCAGCTTCCTCGAAACTTTTCAATGATAATTCTTCCATTACACTTAATCTCCCATCTTAATTCATTAACTTATCAATCTTCATCAGAGCCGTTATCTACATCGAATAATGCATTAACAAATGTGTCTGAATCAAACTTCTGTAAATCTTCGACTTTCTCACCAACTCCAATATATTTAACAGGAATACCAAATTCTGCCTGTATAGCAACGGCAATTCCCCCTTTGGCAGTTCCATCCATCTTAGTAAGAATAATACCTGTGATATTAGTTACATCATTAAACTCTCTAAGCTGAGAAAGGGCGTTCTGACCAGTTGTTGCGTCAAGAACGATAAGATTTTCCCTGTATGCATCAGAATACTCTCTTTCTATAACTCTGTCAATCTTACGAAGCTCTTCCATAAGATTCTTCTTATTCTGAAGACGTCCAGCTGTATCACATAAAAGAACATCTGCCTTTCTTGCTTTACATGCAGCGATTGAATCATATATAACGGCAGCTGGATCAGAACCCTCACTCTGTGCAATAATATCAGCACCAGTTCTGTTAGACCATTCTGTAAGCTGCTCTATAGCCGCAGCTCTGAAAGTATCGGCTGCAGCCATAATAACCTTCTTGTTCTGTGCTTTAAGAAGACCGGCAAGCTTGCCTACAGATGTAGTTTTTCCTACACCATTAACGCCGATAAGCATAACAATGGATTGGCGGTTTTCAAATTCATATGCATTCTCGCCGAGATTCATCTTTTCCTTAATACTGTCAATAAGAAGCTGCTTGCAGTCAGCAGGATTCTTAATCTTATTCTCTTTAACCTTATTCTTAAGGTCGTCAAGAATCTCTTCAGTTGCAACAACACCTATATCACCCATAATAAGGGTTTCTTCAAGCTCATCATAGAAATCGTCATCAATTGACGAAAATCCTGAGAAAACAGAATCAATTCCGGAAACAATATTATCTCTGGTCTTGGTTAAACCTTCTTTTAATTTACTAAAAAATCCCATATTTACTCCTTCTTCTTGTCAAGGTCATTAGCTATAAGATCTACTGAAACAAGTGCAGATACACCCTTTTCCTGCATAGTTATACCATACAGTCTGTCAGCTGCAGCCATTGTTCCTCGTCTGTGAGTGATAACAATAAACTGTGTATGCTTTGTAAGCTTGTGAAGATAATTAGCATATCTTCCTACATTAGAATCATCAAGTGCGGCCTCAATTTCATCAAGCAGACAGAATGGTGAAGGTTTAAGGTTCTGGATTGCAAAAAGAAGTGCGATTGCAGTAAGTGCCTTTTCACCACCGGATAACTGCATCATGTTCTGAAGCTTCTTTCCTGGCGGCTGTGAAATAATAACAATTCCTGCCTCAAGAATATCTTCACCTTCAACAAGCTCTATTGTGCCTCGTCCACCACCGAACAATTCCTTGAATACCTTATCGAATTCAACCTTAATTTCCTCAAACTTCTCTTTAAACTGAATTCTCATACCATTATCAAGCTCATCAATAACCAGTACAAGAGCCTCTTCAGCCTTAATCATATCATCATGCTGTGTCTTTAAGAAGTTGTATCGTTCGCTTACTTCCTTATATTCTTCAATAGCATTGACATTAACAACACCAAGCTTTTTAATATTGGCTTTCAGAATATTAATCTGCTTCTTAATATCAGATATATCAGTAAGCTCTTCACTTCTTAATTCAGCAGCATAGCTGTATGTAAGCTCATATTCATTCCACATGTAATCTACTATAGAGTCATTCTCTTCTTCTAACTTTTCCTGCTGGTTATGCAGACGCATGCTCTCTTTTTCAAGAAGAACAATCTGTTCATTAATCTTCTCACGTTTATCAAAGAATGTCTTATGACTTGCATTAATAATATCTCTATCCTTGCGGAGAGTCTCAATCTTAGTGTTGCAGTCCGCTATCTGATTCTTAGCTTTATGAATATCACTTCTTAACTTTTCAATCTGTGCATTCTTATCTTCAACTTCTGATGATAAAGATTCTTTTCTCTGTCTTATATCAGCTTCTTCTAATTCAAGAGCAGCAATTTCAGAATTGATTCTTGTAATGTTCTCCTGAATAAATGCTGTCTTCTGTTCTACAGAACTGAATCTTATCTTAAGATTCTCAATATCATCATTAGCTTTATCAAGTTCAGCCTTCTTTGCTTCAAGCTGTTTATTAAGATTCTCAATCTCTTTTCTTGAACTTTCATTCTGGATTTCAAGAGCACTTAAGCTTCCGCTTACCTGATTCTTATTCTCATCAATCTCTTTAATCTGTCTGTCAATTTCAGTAGTTTCAGCCTTATCTTTATCATATATAATTTTGATTTCAGATAACTTCTGCTTTGCCTGATTAAGATTCATCTGCTCTGTGTTAACAGCTAAAGACGCCTCTCTGTTAGCCTTGTTATCTGCATCAATAAGCTCTCTTATAGACGCTATCTTAGCTCTGTTATCTGCAATCTTAGTTTTAAGCTCAGTTGATGATTTGCTGAGTTCTGATACAGATTTCTTAAGCTCTTCAATCTCTCTTCTTCTACCGAGAAGATTACTTGAATTCTTAAAAGCACCACCGGTCATAGAACCGCCCGGATTAAGCTGTTCACCCTCAAGAGTTACAATCCTTAAGCTGTACTTGTATTTCTTGGCAATAAGTAGCGCATTATCAATATTATCAACAACAAGAATTCTTCCAAGAAGATACTTAGCTAAGTTCTCATATTCGAAAGAAACTCTTACAAGGTTGCTTGCAATTCCTATAACACCATTTTCTTTAATACATGGCTCTTTCTCAAGAGTATTTCTTCCTGATATTGCATTAAGTGGTAAAAATGTAGCTCGTCCAAGCTTATTCTGCTTAAGATATGCAATCAGCTCCTTAGCAGTAGATTCCTTATCAGTAACAATATTCTGTATTGTTCCCCCTAATGCTGTCTCAATAGCTGTTTCATACTTTCTTTCAACCTTTACAATATCTGCAATAACACCAAGAATTCCGGAATTGCTGTCCTTTAATTCCATAATCTTACGGATACTGTTGCCATAACCGTCATATCTTTCAGTAATGTTAATGAGAGATTCAAGCCTTGATTTTTCTCTGTGATAATTCTGTACAATCTTATCGTGCTGTGCATTAAGGTCAGCATTTTCATTCTTAATTGCTGTTACCTTATCATTATTGGTTGCAATTCTTTCAGCTATTTCCAAAGCATTTTTTTGTGCAGCTTCTAATCTTGCACTGATATCATTAATCTTAATGTTCTGTTCAGCTTCATCACTCTTATCTTTAATAAGATGACTGTTAAGCTCAGCTTTTCTTATATTAAGCTGCTCAAGCATGGTTGCAAACTTCTGATTCTCAGCATTAATAGAAGACTTGGCATTAAGTCTGTCATAGATATCATTCTGACGGCTTTCAATCTGATCTGACACTCCGTCAATATCCTGCTTTATAACATCAGCAGCATCCTGTTTTGCTTTAAGATTATTCTCGAACTCTTCTACAGATGTTGAAAGTTCTTCAAGTTGTTTCTTAAAATCAGCTACATTGGTCTGTTTTGCAGCTTTATCCTTATCAATAGCTGTAATTCTGTCACTGTAATGCTTTTCGTTATCAGTGAATCTGTTAATCTGTTCTGTGATAACATTAATCTCACCGTTAAGTCTCTGGCTTTCAAGCTCAGTGTTTGATAAAAGTGAATTAACATTCTCAATGTCAGAATTAACCTTAGATAACTGTTCCTCTGCCTCTTCATATTCAGCCTTGGTACTCTCATACTCAGCTCTTGAATTAGCAAGGTCGTTATCAGCAATGCCAATCTTTCCTGTCAGTTCTTCAAGATCTTTGCTTATCCTGTCTGATTCCAAAAGAAATGCATTAACATCATATTTCTTTAAATCAGCTTTATAGTCAAGATATTCCTTGGCCTTTTCAGACTGGACCTGTAATGGTCCGACCTGTTTTTCAAGCTCTGATAAAATATCATTAACACGGACAAGATTAGCCCGCTCATTTTCAAGTTTCTTGATTGCAGTAGCTTTTCTTCTCTTGAACTTAACAATTCCAGCGGCTTCATCAAAAAGCTCTCGCCTTTCATCAGGCTTTCCAGAAAGAATCTTATCAATCTGTCCCTGTCCGATAATAGAATATCCTTCCTTACCAATACCGGTATCATAAAACATTTCTGTTACATCTTTTAATCGGCATGAGTTACCATTGATAAGATATTCACTCTCACCTGAACGGTATACTCTTCTTGATACTGTAACTTCATCGTAATCAACCGGAAGTGCATGGTCGCTGTTATCAAGTGTTATAGATACAAATGCGAAACCAACCGGCTTTCTGTTCTCAGTTCCTGCAAATATAACGTCTTCCATCTTAGAACCACGAAGCTGCTTGGCACTCTGTTCGCCTAAAACCCAGCGCACAGCATCGGCGACATTACTTTTACCTGAACCATTAGGCCCTACAATACCTGTAATACCATTATGAAAATCAAATACTATCTTATTAGCAAATGACTTAAATCCCTGTACTTCTATACTTTTTAAATACATAACCCCTCACTTATTATTTCTTATCAGAGTTGATATCGTAGCCTTTATTCTTAAGCTCGATAAGTGCAGCATATGCTGCATTCTGAGATGCTGATTTCTTAGTGTGGCCTGTTCCTTTAATATTAAAAAGCCCGTCAACTACAGCAGCTACAACGAATTGTTTGTTATGTTCAGGACCTTCTTCACCGATGAATTCATAATCAACTTCTTTTCCAAGTCCCTGAATAACTTCCTGTAATATAGTCTTGCTATCAAAAAAGAGTTTCTTATTGTCAAGGTCATTAAGAATGAACTTATTAACAAATTCTTTTGCATTAGCAAAACCACCATCAAGATAGATGGCTCCTATAACAGCTTCACAGGCATCTGATACGATAGAATCCCTGCTTCTTCCTCCGGTGAGCTCTTCTCCTTTACCGAGTCTTATAAATGTATCAAGCTTAATAGCTCTTGCACATAAAGCAAGTGTAGGCTCACAAACAATGCTGGCACGAAGTCTTGTCATCTTTCCTTCAGCCATCTCAGAGTGATTCTTATATATATAATCACTTGATGAAAGTTCAAGAACAGCATCACCTAAAAATTCCATTCTTTCATTATCACAGCAATTTCCTTTTTTCTGCTCATTGGCATAAGAACTGTGAGTAAGAGCAACTTCCAGCAGACTTATATCTTTGAAATCATAACCAATAGTCTGCATAAACACAGATAAATTTTTATTATGCATAATACACCTTTCTGCGAACTTTTGAAAACAAAAGCATAAGGAACAAATTATGCAAGAATATTTGCTCCTTATGCTCTTAGTTTTCATCACAATCTGTATGGTTTATTTATTAGTTGCGTTCTGAATCTGAACAACCGCATCATTAACTGTTACAATTGATTCAGCTGCATCATCAGGAATCTGGATATCGAATTCATCTTCAATTCCCATGATAATCTGAAATACATCTAATGAATCTGCTCCAAGATCATCAACAAATGTTGTCTCTGGAGTAATCTTTGATTTATCAATGTTAAGTACATCTGCAATAATATTCTGTAACTTCTCGAATTCCATAATATCTATCCTTTCAATCTTTAATTATGCTGCTCTGGAATCTGACCGAGCGCCTCAATAATTTTATCATTTATATTCATTTTTGTAAATGTTACACACTGAATTAATGAATTCTTAACCTCTTTAGCTTTGGCATTGCCATGAGTCTTTACAACCAGACCATTAAGACCGATAAGAGGAGCTCCTCCATGTTCTGAAGCATCCATTGACTTGAGCTGTGTCTTTAATGCTTTCTTAATAAGAAGTGCTCCAATCTTAGTCTTTAAAGATGACATCATAACACCCTTAATCTTGCCAAGTATCATCTTGGCTTCACCTTCGTAAAGCTTTAAGATACAGTTCCCAACAAATGCATCGCATACAATGATGTCTGCATAGCTGTTAGGAATCTCTCTTGCTTCAATACTTCCTATAAAGTTAATGTTAGGACACTCTTTAAGCATTGGATATGTTTCTTTGACAAGTGAATTTCCCTTTTCTTCCTCAAGTCCGACATTGACAATTGCAACTCTTGGATTCTTAATTCCAACAACATTCTCCATGTATATAGAACCCATAACAGCCCACTGTACAAGCATAGTTGCTCTTGCATCTACATTAGCACCACTGTCAACAAGCAGTGAAACACCATCCTTAGTAGGGATAAGTGCTGCCATTGGTGGTCTGTCAACTCCACGAAGTCTTCCAACGATAGTCTGACCACCAACAAGGATTGCTCCTGAGCTTCCGGCAGATACGAATGCATCAGCTTCTTTATTCTTAACCATATACATTGCTTTAACAAGAGATGACTCTTTCTTTCTTCTTATAGCCATAACAGGAGGTTCACCTGTTTCAATTACATCATCTGCATTAACAATCTCTATTCTTGATGAATCATACTGCTGTCCATTAAGACATTCTTTAATCTTATCTTCCTTACCTACAAGATATACAAAGCAGTCCTTATCAGCAGCAACAGCCTGTACTGCTCCTTTGACAATCTCTGCTGGTGCATTATCTCCACCCATAGCGTCAAGTGCGATTTTTACCATAAATTAAACTCCATTTCATATTAATCATTAAAATACTATTGTAAAATATACTACGAATATCAAATTAACGCAACCTTAAGCATTTTTAAATAAATCATTAAGATATTCAGTAATCTGAACTCTGATATCATCATAATCAGACGGATGCATCATATAACCATATGCAACGATAGAATCCTTGTCGTAATATATATTAAGATTAAACCACCACGCAACATCAGAAGTTATTGAATCATCTGTTTTATTATAATCTTTATAAGTGGCTATATTAATTTCATGCAAAAGATAATAGAAAAATCCATTGGCATTATTATCAGATATCACTTTTGTTCCATTTACATGGGCATTCTGTCCGCTGACAGACAGCTGCCAGCTTCCATCCGCATTCTGCTTAAGATTATAACTTAAAGATAACACATTATCAGCATAATCATTGTATGTAAAACTAAGACCTTTGCCATAAGCATCATCTATCTGTGCCTGAGTCTCCTGGGTTTCGGTTGAATCTGCAGTAATACTTTTTGCACCGCATCCCTGTAATGGGATAATACATAATTCTAATATAAACATAAATGCGAGTATTTTATTCACTTTCATAATTAAAAGCCTTCCCTTTATCAAAATCCCACATAGTATAACACATTTCTTTATAAAACAAAACAAGCTGCCCCAGACGGGACAGCCTATCAAAATTCATGTTAGTAATTAGTCAACAGAGATGATTTCTTTCTTGTTGTAAGAACCACAAGACTTGCATACTCTATGAGGCATCATTAAAGCGCCACACTTTGAGCACTTTACAAGATTTGGAGCAGCCATCTTCCAGTTTGCTCTTCTCTTATCTCTTCTTGCCTTTGAAGATTTATTCTTTGGACAAATTGACATATGTTACACCTCCTTAAAATTCTTTAAAATATCTTTGAAAACAGACATTCTTGGATCCAGGGACTCTCGGTCACAGCCACACTCTGAGACATTCAGGTTGTGTCCGCATATAGAACATAGACCCTTGCAATCAGGGGTACATAATGTCTTACCCGGCATGGATATCAGTATTTCGCCGAAAACTAATCTGTCCACGTCGAGTTCGTATCCACCAATATAGTCTTTTTCTTCCTTTGCTTCTTCCCCGGCAGCATTGTCTGAGAAATCAACGATTTCATCAACACTGTACTCTACTTTCGTAGGAACAGACTCTAAACATCTGTCACATGGAATATCAAGAACAACAAAGCTCTCAGCTTTAATCTCAAGCTTATTCTTACCAATTCTGGTAATGCTTAATTCAAACTCTGGCTTCTCAAGTATACTATACTTAGCGATTCCAGTGTCAAAGCTTTCTGATTCAATTGAAACCTTTTCTATTCTTTCATCCTGTGAACCGGATAAAAGCTCTCTTAAATCAATTAGCATAATTGTCTCCAATTCATACTATTATGCATAGGAAAAGCATGCGCTAATCCACACCTTGTCAATTATACGCATGCTCCCTGTCTTTGTCAACAATAAATTCACTTAAATTCAATATTTTTCGCGAATATGTCAATTATTTTACTAATGCTAATGTTTCTCTTGCGATTGCAAGCTCTTCATTAGTAGGAATTACGCAAAGCTTAACCTTAGATTCTGGTGTAGAGATAATTCCTTCTACTCCACAAGCCTTCTCGCTTGCAGCTTCATCAAGTTCAACACCAAGGTATCCAAGATATTTAGCTACCATTGGACGAAGCCATGCAGCATTCTCACCAACACCAGCTGTAAATGTAATGGCATCAACACCGTTCATAGCTGCTGTGTAAGCACCAATATACTTAGCTACTCTGTAAGCATAAGCTTCAAGTGTAACCTTAGCAATTTCGTTACCGTCGTTAGCTGCAGCATTAAGATCTCTGAAATCACTTGAGATTCCGCCTGACATACCAAGTACACCAGACTTCTTGTTAAGGATATTGAGCATCTCGCTTATTGTAAGGTTCTCATGGTTGCATAAGAACTCTAAGATAGCCGGATCAAGGTCACCAGAACGTGTTCCCATGATAAGTCCTTCAAGTGGAGTAAGACCCATAGAAGTATCTACACACTTACCACCAACAGAAGCTGAGATTGAAGCACCGTTACCAAGGTGGCATACGATAACCTTAGCTGTCTTCGGATCAAGGTTAGCAAACTTGATTGTCTCTTTAGAAACAAAGCTGTGGCTTGTTCCGTGGAAACCATATCTTCTTACGCCGTACTTCTCATAGTATTCACGAGGAATAGCATATAGGTAAGCCTTTGGCTCCATTGTTCCACCAAATGCTGTATCCCATACAGCTACATTTGGCTTGCCTGGCATAGCTGCCTCAACGGCTTCAATACCGATAAGATTAGCTGGGTTATGTAAAGGACCAAGGTCGAAGCACTCTCTTACAACCTTCTTAACATCTTCTGTTACAAGACAAGACTCGATATACTTCTCACCTGCGTGAAGTACTCTGTGTCCTACTGCTGCAATCTCATCTGTAGACTTGATTACGCCGTGCTCAGCATCCTGAAGAGCATCAAGAACAAGCTTAACTGCAATGTTGTGATCCTTCATAGGTGTTTCAACAACATACTTATCCTTTCCTGTTGGCTTGTGTGTAAGAACAGAACCTTCAATACCGATTCTTTCTACAAGACCTTTTGCGATTACGCTCTCATCATCCATGTTAATAAGCTGATACTTAAGAGATGAGCTTCCACAGTTTAATACTAAAATATTCATTACAAAAATTCTCCTTAAAAATGTTAATTATGCATTCTGAGCCTGAACTGCTGTCATAGCTACTACACCAACGATATCGTCAGCGAAGCATCCTCTTGAAAGATCGTTAACTGGCATAGAAAGTCCCTGAAGAACAGGACCATAAGCTCCAGCCTTAGCAAGTCTCTGAACAAGCTTATAACCGATGTTACCAGCTTCAAGGTTAGGGAATACAAGTGTATTAGCCTTACCAGCTACCGGGCTCTCAGGTGCCTTAAGTGCAGCAACTTCTGGAACTAAAGCAGCATCTAACTGAAGCTCACCATCAACAGTGATATCTGGGTACTTCTCTTTTGCAATCTTAACAGCATCAGCAACCATAGTTACTCTGTCATGCTTAGCACTTCCGTATGAAGAGAAGCTAAGCATAGCAACCTTAGCGTCCTTTCCTACAAAGCTCTTGAATGAATCTGAAGAAAGCTTAGCAACCTCAGCAAGCTTCTCTGAATCATAATCTGGGCTTACAGCACAGTCAGCGAATACAAAAAGACCGTTCTCACCGAATTCGCAGTCTGGAACTTCCATAAGGAAGAAGCCTGAAACTGAGCTGATACCTGGCTTAGTCTTTAATAACTGAAGAGCTGGACGGATTGTGTTACCTGTTGAGTGGCATGCACCAGATACTGCTCCATCAGCATCTCCACATTTACACATAAGGCATGCATAGTACATGTAATCCTTCTCCATCTGTTCCTTAGCCATCTCAGGTGTAACACCCTTCTTGCTTCTTAACTCAACGAATTTATCAATATACTTCTGCTTATTAGGATCGTTAAATGGATCTACGATTGTGGCGCCAGAAATGTCATAGCCCTTACCATACTTCTCGATCTCTTCAGGAGTACCAATGATAACTAAATTAGCAATGCCTTCCTTTAAAATCTTCTCAGCAGCTTCATAAGTTCTCTTATCCATAGACTCTGGTAAAACGATAGTCTTCTTGTCTGCCTTTGCTCTTTCTTTAATTGTGTCAATAAATGCCATGATTAATGACTCCTCCTTATAAAAAAGTAAATTTTCAGTAAACATACTGAACTCTGACAAAAATTATATACCAATTTTTAGTCGAAAACAAGGTCGTCTGGCACTTAAAAATGTTTTAAAAACGATACATTGACTAAATTCAGCAATATTTTTGACATAAATGTACGATTTCAGTAAAATATAATAAAAACATAAAGGAGACACTACATGAAAGCATGCGGAATTGTTGCAGAATATAACCCATTACACACAGGACATGTATATCAGATGAATAAAGCAAAACAGATTTCGCAGGCTGACTGTATTATCGTTGTTATGAGCGGCAATTTTGTGCAGCGTGGTGAACCGGCAGTAATTGATAAGTATGCAAGAACAAGTGCTGCATTAAAAGCTGGTGCTGATATCGTTGTTGAACTACCTGTATACTACGCATTATCAAGTGCAGAGAATTTTGCAAAAGGTGCAGTTCTTACACTTAATACAATGAAAGCCGCTTCAATCTGTTTTGGTGCTGAAACTGATAATGCAGATTGTCTGGCAAAGATAAGCCGTACTATAATATCAGAATCGCCTGAATATAAGGCAATTCTTAACAAAGCTCTTGCAGAGGGACTCTCTTATCCTGCTGCAAGACAGACTGCACTTTTGGAATATCTGCCAGAATGTAAGGACATAATTACAGGTTCTAATAACATTCTTGCAATTGAATATATAAAAGCAATTCTTTACAACAACCTTAACATGACATATTATCCGGTGCTTCGTGAAGGTGCTGGCTACAATGACGACACAGATACCGCTGAGTATGCAAGTGCATTTGGAATAAGAAAAATGCTTATGTCAGATGAACATGACAGATTAAAAACATACCTTACTGCCGGTATGTATGAAGAAATCAGAAATTCTAAGAACTGTCCTTTATTTCCTGATGATTTCAGCAATATATTTAATTACAAAATGCTTTTTCTTAAACAGCAATGCAATATTAATCATACAGACTTTGCTGAAAAACTTGCTGAATATGAAGATATCAGTCCGGACATTGCAAACAGGTTTGTAGCTGCATTTACAGGAAGAGACACTATCACAGAATTCGCAATGAAAGTTAAATCAAAGAATATAGTATATTCAAGAATATGCCGCTGTATCATGCATATAATTCTTGAAATAAGAAAATCTATGTCCGATTCATACAATAATATACCATATATAAGATTATTAGGTTTTAATAAAACCGGACAACAGTATCTTGGAAGCATCAAGAAAGAACTTGATGTACCTTTCATTACCAAGGCTGCTGATTATAAAAATGAACTTATATTTGACCTTGCATGTTCTGATATATATGCACAGGCTGTATATGAAAAGTATGGGTATGTAATGAAGAATGAATTACAACAGAATATAATAAGAATATAAAAAACACCGGCTGAACCAATCATATGATTCAGCCGGTGTTTTTTATCTTAATTCTTAATTAGTTCTTAAAGCTGTGGATTGGTGCAGGAATTCTTCCTACTCTGTTCACGAATGCAGAACAGTCAAATTTATTAACAGGCATAATAGGTGCATAACCTAAGAGTCCGCCAAATTCTACTGTCTCTCCAACGCCCTTTCCTACAACAGGAATAACTCTTACAGCTGTTGTCTTCTGGTTTACCATGCCAATAGCTGCTTCATCAGCAATAATTCCTGAAATTGTTGTTGCAGGTGTGTTACCTGGAATAGCTATCATATCAAGACCAACTGAGCATACACATGTCATAGCTTCAAGCTTTTCGATTGTAAGTGAACCTTCATTAACAGCGTCAATCATTCCCTGATCTTCTGATACAGGAATGAACGCTCCACTAAGTCCGCCTACATAAGAAGATGCCATAACACCGCCCTTCTTAACCTGATCATTAAGCATTGCAAGTGCAGCTGTAGTACCAGGTGCTCCTGCTCTCTCAAGTCCGATTTCTTCAAGAATCTCTGCTACTGAATCTCCAACAGCAGGAGTTGGTGCAAGTGAAAGGTCAATAATGCCAAAAGGTACACCGAGTCTCTTAGAAGCCTCCTGTGCAACAAGCTGTCCAACTCTTGTAATCTTAAATGCTGTCTTCTTGATAGTTTCGCAAAGAACCTCAAAGCTCTTTCCTCTTACACTCTCAAGTGCGTATTTAACAACACCAGGACCACTGACACCAACATTTATAATTGCATCATCTTCTGTCACACCGTGGAATGCACCAGCCATGAAAGGATTATCATCAGGGGCATTACATAACACAACAAGCTTGGCACATCCTAAAGAATCTTTATCCTTAGTAAGTTCTGCTGTCTCTTTAATTATCTCGCCCATAAGTCTTACTGCATCCATGTTAATACCAGTCTTTGTTGAACCGACATTAACAGAACTGCATATAAGCTCTGTCTGTGCAAGTGCCTGTGGAATTGATCTTATTAAAAGTTCATCACTCTTAGTCATTCCTTTTGATACAACTGCTGAATAACCACCAATGAAATTAACACCAACAGTATGAGCCGCTTTATCAAGAGTTTTCGCAATAGTAACATAATCCTCAGGTGTCTTACATGCAGAAGAACCAACAAGAGAAATAGGTGTAATTGATATTCTCTTATTAACAATAGGAACACCGAATTCCTTTGCAATCTCTTCTCCGGTTGAAACTAAATCCTTAGCAAGAGTTGTGATTTTGTTATATATTTTCTCATTTACCTCAGCTAAATCAGGACCAGCACAGTCAAGAAGATTAATACCCATAGTAATAGTTCTTACATCAAGGTTCTCTTTCTCGACCATTTTGTTAGTCTCTGTAACTTCCATAATATTAATCATAGTATTTAAGTCTCCTCACTTTCTTAGATACGGTGCATCATGTCAAATATTTCTTCACGCTGGCATTTAATTACAACACCAATATCTTCGCCAAGCTTATTAAGATCTTCATTAACATTGTCAAAATTCTTTGTAGAACCAGACATATCAACAATCATCATCATATTAAAATATCCTGAAACAATAGTCTGTGAGATATCAAGGATATTAACCTTTGTATCAGCAAGATAAGTACATACTCTGGCAATAATACCAACAGTATCTTTTCCTACAACAGTAATTACACATTTTTTCATAGCTTTCCTCTTTCTGCACCTTGTAAGCGCCTGTTATATTTCGCAAATACCTGATAAAACATCACGCTTTGCAACCTCTATATCAAAATCCGAAGATTTGAATGAGTTATCTGACATATCAATTTCTAATTTCACTGTCTCATAAGCAAGTTTATCATAGTTATTCTCTTTGCTTAAATGACCAAGATATATTTTCTTAAGCTTATCATGAAGCAGGGAATTGACAAGCTGTCCGGATGTCTCATTAGAGAGATGTCCTTTATTACCTAATATTCTTTTCTTAAGATAAAAAGGATAAGGACCAACCTGTAACATATTGATATCATGATTAGCCTCAACAAGCATAATATCAGATTCTGTCAGATTATCAACCACATAATCATCAAAATACCCTAAATCAGTTACAACCGATGCTTTTTTTATGCCATCTGCACATTTTTGAGTAAATGTATACGCAACCGGTTCGTTAGCATCATGTGATATACGAAATGGGTGGACTGTTACATCTCCAATTGAAATATCTTCATCCGCATTTATCTTATTAAATATGCCATCCGGAATATTCCCAAGTGATGAAATCTGTTCTATCCCCTCTATTGTACCAGGCGTTGAATAGATTGGAATCCCATCTTTTCTCGATATAACACCAAGCCCTTTTGTATGGTCAATATGTTCATGTGTTACAAATATTGCATCAATATCTTTAAGACTTAAACCCGCCGTATTAAGTCCTTCTTCAATTCTTTTCCTGCTTATTCCGGCATCAAAAAGAACATGTGTGTCCTCCGTACCAAGGTAGATGCAGTTCCCACTGCTTCCGCTGGCAATCGGCATCATTCTCATAATTATTTATCCTCCCAGCGAAGCTCTATAACATCACCATCATTAAGTGGCGATGAATAATCAGCATCATTTCCGTTATGTAAGAATACAAGATTTCCCCTTACCATTGTAAGATCAAATGGATAGAACTGGAACAGGTCTACAACTATATAATCAGGCTTGCCTGATAAAACAACGCTCTGACCATTAACCGTAATAGTTATATCCAGCGGTTGTATAACTGGTTCTTCTGCTACCTTATCATCAGTTTTTTCTGATTCCTGCAGCTTTTCTGATGCCATAATATTCTCATTATATTCCTCTAATGAAGAAGTTCTTACCGTAAAGTTCTCATATACTTTAGTATTCTTATCTGCTGGTTCATTATTAACAGTTACATTGAGTGTCTTATAATCCAAGTCAAGAAACTCAAAAAGCTGTGCAACTGTATAGAAGTTCTCCATACGGATTTTGTCGCCGTCATTAATATCATAGAACTCTGACTTTAATTCTCCATTAACATATGCAAATCTTGGGCAGACTATAGTTTTATCATTTACTATAAATGTTATCTGGGAATTAAACTCTTCAAGCTGTCCTATTGTTATGCTTGCCGGTTCTCCTACTGTAGATTCCGTTACAACTATTATGTCATTCTGTTCAATCGGAGTATGAAGATTAGCTGGTCTTCCATTAAGCGTAACAACTGCGCCTTCCCCGGCACTTCCCCTTACAAGTCTTGACTTTCCATTAACAGTAAAGTTAATCTCTGCCCCTCTTCTTGGGAAAAGCTTTTCATTAGGGAAGCCAATCTGCATGACAGCATCTACAACTGTAAGATTACTTGTATCATAGAGCTTTATTCGTTCTTTATTAACAGTAACAAATACAAAATTGTTCTTTTGCGTATAATAATTAGTGCATATACCGACAGGCGTTACATATAATGAATCCTTCTTGAAATTGTCAACCTGAAAATCAACTGCAGTTAGAACCTCTTCACCTCTTACCGCAACTCTCTGGTGCGGTATTCCAAGACAATCGGCAACTCTTTCTGTATAACCTGGTATCTTGCCACCACCGCCAACAACAAACACAGCATTTACAGGCTTACCGCCATTAAGCTCAATAATCTTTTCCGCAACATCCTTTGCCATCGCATTCACAACATCAGCTGCTGCATTTCTTATTTCAAGTGCATCTACCTTCTGCGTAATACCCATGATATCTTTAAATGTTACAAGTCCTTTTTTCTTAGTACTTGCAGACATTTTAATCTTTTCAGCAGTATTAAAATCAACAAGGTAAGTTTTTGCGATACACTCTGTTATCTCATCACCTGCGCAAGGTATCATGCCATAAGCAATTATACAGCCATCCTTTGTAAGACAGATATCTGATGTTCCTGCACCTACATCAACAAGCCCTATGTTAAGAAGCCTGTACTGCTCAGGAATTGCTATATTCATGGCTGCTATAGGCTCTAATGTAAGACTTGCAACATTAAGTCCGGCATATTCAACAGCTTCATAAAGTCCATCAACTACCTCTTCCGGCAAAAATGTAGCAATAAGTTCAACTGAAATTTTAGAAGCCTTATGCCCCTCAAGATTATTAATATCATAACCGTTAAGCTGATATCTTATAGGGGTGTTTCCGACGCAATAAAATCTTGCTTTATCTTCTTTTTCGTTAATCTTATTATGTGCATTCTCAACTGCCAGAAGATTAAGTGAATAGATATGTTCCTGTGTAACCCGTGTTTCTTCTTCAAATTCATACTCAGCAGACGAATTAACAGTTTTAAGAACTCGTCCGGCAGCAGCAATGCATACATCTGAAAGCTCCCTTTCTAGCTGATTCTCAAGAGAATTCTTAACTTTTCTGATTGTATCGCCAACTTTATAGATATCATGAATCTGACCATCAAGCATTGCTCTGGTTTCATGCTTCTGCTCAGCCATTGCAATAACCTTAAAACGGTTCCTTTCCATGTATCCCACAACACCGACAATACTTCTTGTTCCTATATCAAGACCAAAAACAAGGGTCTCATTTCTTGACTGTGTATTATCCATACCATACCTCTAGAATAAACAAATTATGTATAATGTATCATATTCCAAGTATAATCTCAAGCTGGGCGCGTGTTTTTTCAATATCTGCGCCATTATTAATCACTTTATCTGCATGCTTTCTGAACTCTGCATCAGATAGCTGGCTTTTAAATATGTCTGATATCTTTTCATCAGAATAGCCTCTTGAAGCAGCAAGTCTTTTTCTTCTCTCATCTTCCGAAACATATATATACCATATCTCATCCATGAATATATCATAGTGATCTTCAATAAGCAGTGCTGCCTCAACAAAACAGTAATCAACATCACCTGCTATCTTATGATTATTAATCAGATTAATAATCTCTTGTTTTACAAGAGGATGAATTATGCTGTTAAGAACGATTCTCTTATTAGGGTTCTTAAATATAATATCTGCGAGAAGAGGTCTGTTTATCTCTCCATCTTCTCCTACAATCTGCTCCCCGAATATATCAACGACCTTTTTAAATCCAATATTACCTGAGTGGTATATATTTCTTGCAACAAGGTCTGCCTGTATAATGTCGCAGGAACACATTTCTTTAAGGAGTGCAAGAACAGAAGATTTTCCTGCTCCTACACCACCTGTGATTCCAATAACTTTCATTAGTGTGCCTCCAGCCAGTCTTTTCCTTCCTTTAAATCTACCTCAAGAGGAACTTTAAGGCTTACTGCATTCTTCATTCCATCAAGCATAATCTGCTTTACAGTTTCAACCTCATCCTCTGCCGTCTCAACAAGAAGCTCATCATGAACCTGCAATATAAGTCTTGACCTGAGATTATGCTCCTTAAGTGCATTATATACATTAATCATTGCCAGCTTTATAATATCAGCTGCAGTTCCCTGAATCGGTGCATTCATGGCAACTCTCTCTCCAAAAGAACGCTGCATGAAATTAGAAGATTTAATCTCTGGAATTTCTCTTCTTCTATTGTACATTGTAAGTGAATATCCTTTTTCTTTAGCATCACTTACGAGTCCGTCAATAAATGTCTTGATAGTCGGATAGCTTGCAAAATATCTTTCAATATACTCTTTAGCTTCTTTTCTTGAAATACTAAGATCCTGACTTAATCCAAATGAACTCATTCCATAGATAATGCCGAAATTAACTGCCTTGGCATTTCTTCTCTGTTCATCAGTAACCTCATCGAGCGGTACGCCAAAGACCTGTGCCGCCGTTGCTCTGTGGATATCTGCTGATGAATTATACGCCTCAATGAGCTTCTCATCCCCTGACATATGAGCAAGAATTCTTAACTCTATCTGAGAGTAGTCGGCATCCAAGAATACAAAGCCATTCTTTGGAACAAATACCTTTCTTATAGCCTTACCCATCTCCATTCTTATAGGAATATTCTGAAGATTAGGCTCTGTACTGCTTATTCTTCCAGTAGCAGTTATTGTCTGATTAAATGTACCATGAATTCTTCCATCTTCTGATATATACTGTGTAAGACCGTCAGCATAAGTTGATTTAAGCTTTGATAACTGTCTGTATTCAAGAATCTTACTTACAACCGGATAATCAGGTGCAAGCTTTTCAAGTACGTCTGCGGCTGTTGAATAGCCACTCTTTGTCTTCTTTCCGTTAGGCATTCCAAGCTTTTCAAAAAGTATTACACCAAGCTGCTTTGGTGAATTGATATTGAACTCTTCGCCTGCTGCTTCATATATCTCTTTCTCAAGAACCAAAATCTTAGTGCCAAGTACCTTTGAATAATCAACAAGTGCCTTTTTATCAACACTTATGCCCTGCTGCTGCATATCAAAAAGAACAAATATAAGAGGCATTTCTATAGTTTCAAAAAGCTCATACATATTCTCACTCTTTAACTGTTCTGTAATTTTATCAGCACATTTGTAATAAGCATATGATGAAAGACATGCATACTTAATAAGATTGTCTTCCGCTTCATTTACTGCCTTATTAATTGACAATTTACCCAGAAGTTCTGTTTTTGAAGGATATGTTAATGATAAAAACTCTCTTCCAAGACTTTCATAATCATAACTTTCGTTACTTGGATGAAGCAGATATGCCGCAATTGCAGTATCAATAAATGCTTTTTCTGAAACAAGCGGATAGCCATTTATCTTGTCTTTTTCAAATATATCAAGATAATCTTTAATATTGGCAGATGCTATATTTCTGTTAGAAGCCACGCTTACAACATCTGACAGACGGTCTGCAAGATAACTCTCTGTAACAAAGCCCGATACCGGAATATAATATATTTCTGTATCTGATAGTGTTATTCCAACTGCAGTCAGTTCACTTTCTCTTACAATAGAAAGTCCGATTTTTTCAATTCCACCTGCTATATCCATCGCTTTGTTAAATACATTTTCAACCTCAGCAAAATCAGATATCTTCTTGAAATATTCATAACATTCAGGATCTTTTGCAATTATATCTGTATTCTCAAACTTCTTTAGCATATTTTTAAAATTATACTTCTTAAAAAGTTCATATGAATTCTCATTAAAGAAATCACCTGCTTTAGAATCTTCAACTTTATAATCAATCGGAACATCGATTTTAATCTCTGACAAGAATCTGCTCATCTTAATCTGCTCGATATTCTCAGTTATTGATGTTTTTGCTTTAGGCGGCTTCAACTCGCAAAGATGTTCAAAAACATTATCAAGACTATGATATTTCTGAATAATGGCAGACGCTGTCTTAGGTCCTACCCCCGGTGCTCCCGGTATATTATCAGATGTATCGCCCATAAGGGCTTTAACATCTATAAATTCATGAGGAGTAACTCCATACAGATTAAATACATCTGATGGATAATAATCTTCAACCTCTGTTACACCTTTCTTTGTCTTTGGTATTCTTATCTTAATATGCTCATCTGCCAGCTGAAGCAAATCTCTGTCACCTGAAACAATTGATACATCTATTCCTTTCGCAGCACTTTCCTTCGCAATTGTACCTAAAATATCATCTGCTTCGTATCCCTCCTGCTCGACAACTGTAATATTCATTGCTTTAAGCAGCTCCTTCATAAGAGGAACCTGCTGCTTTAGTTCTGGCTGCATAGGCTTTCTTGTTCCTTTATATCCATCAAATGCCTTATGTCTGAATGTCGGTGCAGATAAATCAAATGCAACCGTAATATAGTCAGGCTTTTCTTCATCAAGAAATTTAAATAAAATATTAAGAAAGCCATACATGGCATTGGTATGTATGCCTTCTGCATTAGTAAGGTCAGGAACTCCGTAAAATGCCCTATTTAATATGCTGTGTCCATCTATTAATATAAGTTTTTCACCCATAACAATCTCCCATCTTTAAAAGAATTTAATAATGATAAGAAGCAATGCTGTAAGAACCATAACTGTAGAAACAAAAATATATCTTACCCTGGTAAAATGAGTCCATTGTCTTAAAAACAAACATTTAGCCTCACTGTCCTTAAGCTTCTGCTCAACCAGCCCTGTAAAATCAAATGCATCTAAATATGCACTATATCTGCTGTTCTCTGTTCTTTTCTCATTATCATCTTCTAATCCATATAAAATTATATAATATATCTCCATCTCTTCACGACAGTCTGCACAGTTAAGAATATGATTGGTAAATGCTTCTTCATCTTTAAGTGACAGATTGCCATGTTCAAAGCTTTCTATCCTGCTCTGGATTTCCTTACAGTTATCCATAAATGCCTCCATAAAAGGATTATAATACAATAATAAAATAATATTCGAAATTTATTATGTACGCAAGTATTCTTTACTTGATTTTTAAGATTTATTATGATAAACTATCAAAGTCGCGCAGGTGTGGCGGAATGGCAGACGCAGCAGACTCAAAATCTGCCGGTGGTAACATCGTGCGGGTTCAAGTCCCGCCACCTGCATTAAAAAAGGAAGTTGCTTTTATCGCAGCTTCCTTTTTCTTTTATAGAAAATCACCGTTAAATACAAAACTGTCACTTAATTAAAGTGAATTATAAAGTTCTTCATACTTTCTAGCTGAACTGTTCCATGAGAAGTCTGTCTTCATTCCCCTGTCAACAATCTTATTCCACTCTCTCTTGTGATTGTAATATACATCCTTAGCATAATTAACAATACCAAGCATCTCGTGTGCATTATAATTAGCAAAAGAAAATCCTGTTCCCTTACCTTCATATTCGTTATATGGCTCTACAGTATCCTTAAGGCCACCTGTTTCTCTTACTATAGGAACTGTTCCATATCTAAGGCTCATTAGCTGTGAAAGACCGCAAGGTTCGAATAATGACGGCATAAGAAATGCATCACAGGCTGCATATACCTTATGTGACATATCTTCTGAATAATATATATTAGCTGATACCCTGTCATTATATTTCCAGTCATAATGTCTGAACATATTCTCATATCTCTCTTCACCAGTACCAAGAACAACAAACTGTACATCTTCTGCACAAAGCTGATCCATAACATATGCTACAAGATCAAGTCCCTTCTGATCTGTAAGTCTCGATACAAGCCCAATCATAAACTTACCCTTATCCTCTGTGAGTCCAAGTTCCTTCTGAAGTGCAACCTTGTTCTTCCACTTTTCTTTTCTAAAGGTTACCTGATTATAGTTGTTGGAAATTCTCTTATCTGTCTCTGGGTTATATTCATCATAATCAATACCATTAACAATACCAGATAAAACATTAGATCTTGCTCTCATAAGGCCATCAAGATTCTCACCATAAAACGGTGTCTTTATCTCTTCTGCATAAGTTTCACTTACAGTTGTAACCCTGTCAGCATATACAATACCACCTTTTAAGTAATTAGCATCATCATAGGCTTCAAGCTTATCTGATGTAAAATATTCATCTGGAAGTCCTGTAATATCCTTAACTTTCTTAAGATCCCATATGCCCTGGAACTTAAGATTATGTATAGTCATAATAGACTTGATACCCTGATAAAACTCTCCCTGAGAGAATCTTTCCTTAAGATATACAGGAATAAGACCCGTCTGCCAGTCATTACAATGAATTATGTCTGGTCTGAAGCCAAGCACAGGAAGAGCTGAAAGTGCAGCCTTGCTAAAGAATGCAAACTTCTCAATATCCTCATGAATCCAGCTGTATGGCTTATTACCACCAAAATAGAATTCATTATCAATAAAGTAAAATGTCACACCATTCCACTCTAATTCAAAAACACCTACATACTGTGTTCTCCATGCAAGATCTATGTAAAAATGTGTCTTATAAACCATCTTTTCACGATACTCCCAAGGTATACATGTATACTTAGGTATCATTACCCTTACATCAAACTTAGTCTTGTCAAAATACTTAGGAAGTGAACCTGCAACGTCAGCAAGTCCGCCTGTCTTAATAAATGGTACAGCCTCTGATGCAATCAACAATACATTTTTCATACATTAGTCCTCATTTCTTCTTAATTATAATCCCATACTCTTCATGCATTTATAAAAAAATAAGTGCAGTCCTTGTAAAACTGCACTCATTATATCACATATATTATAATATTACCAGTAACGTCTTATAGCAATTACACTCATACCTATTGAATTAACACCAACAAGCCTTACTGAACCGCCTGGAACATTAGCATGAATCATCTGTCCCCCACCTACATATAATCCAACATGTCCCGGATAACATATAACATCGCCAGGCTGTGCATTGGCAAGTCCGTTAACCGCTGTACCACCATATGCCTGGGCACTTGATGATCTTGAAATACTAATTCCATACTGTCTGAACAGATAAGAAGTAAATCCTGAGCAGTCAAAACCTGATGGTGAACTTCCACCGCTTACATATGGAACTCCAAGAAGTGAATACGCAAGTGAAACAACACCACTTGCTACAGATGAATCACCCTTTGCCGGTGTAACTGTTGTATTAATCTGCTGGTTCTGTTTCGCCGCTGCTGCCTGACGTTCCTGTTCTCTCTTAGCCGCAACTTCTGCCGCTTTCTTAACAGCTGATTCAAGCTGGCTGTTTACATCATCAGCCTTAGCCTGTGTTTCCTGAATAGTACTATAAAGCAATGCCTGCTTCTCAGTAAGCTGTGTCTGCGCTTCATCAAGTTCCTGCTTATCACTTTCAAGTTTTTCCTTGAGTTCCTTGATTTCACTAGCTGTCTGAGCCATTTCATCAAGCTTGTTTCTGTCATAATTATAAACTTCCTGCATATACACTGCTTTATTAAGCATTGTACTCATGTCTGATGAAGTAAGGAAAACTTCAGCTAATGATACAGACTGGTCTTCATACATATACTTGATACGAAGCTTCATATCCTCATATTGCGCTGACTGAATCTTCTCTGCCTCTTCAAGTTTTACATTAGCTGCATCTATTTCATCAGATTTATTAGCCATCTTAAGTTCCAGATCATCCATCTGTTGTAACAGATAAGCCCACTGATCCTGAAGATTATCCAATTCCTGTTGTGTCTGTTGCTTCTGCTGCTTTAACTTATCAACGTCATCTGCAAATACAGCAAATACTGTGGATACAGTTAATGTAGATGATAATAACACGGCTGCAAAACCTTTAAATATTCTCTTACGCATATATAACCTCAACTAAAATAATTATTACAAAATTGTTAAAAATCGTTTACGATTTTGTAATTATAATATAAACGCTGCTATTTATCAAGGCTTTACAATTAAATATACATGAAAAATATGTGAACATTTTTATATTAAATATTATCTAATATTGTACTGCAGACGGATTTTATCCGAAATCAATGCGATGAATTCTGAATTAGTTGGCTTTCCTTTTCCACAGTTAATAGTATACCCAAACAGATCATTCAGTGTATCTGTATTACCACGATTCCATGCAACTTCAATTGCATGTCTTATAGCTCTCTCTACCCTGCTGGGTGTAGTTTCGTATTTTCTCGCAATAGTTGGATAAAGTACTTTTGTAACACTGTTTATAATTTCTGCATCCTTTACTGACAAAGTAATTGAATCCCTAAGATACTGATAACCTTTAATATGTGCCGGAATCCCGATATCATGAATTATATTTGTTATATCTGTCTCAAGATTTCTGTCTGTAATAGAAACCGGTTCTCTTGGCACTGTTTTAACATTTACTTTGTTATGCTGATTTCTTATGTATCGTATTCTGTTAACCAGCACCTCATTGTCAAATGGTTTCATTATGTAATATGCTGCTCCCATATTAAATGCATCCTCAGTTACACTGTCTCTGCCTATAGCGCTTATTACAATAAAGTCTGGCTTTGAATCTAACGTTTTGTCTGCCCTTACTTTTTCCATAACAGTAATTCCATCTATCCCAGGCATTATAAGATCAAGTAAAACAACATCCGGCTGGCTCTCATGAATCATTTTCACGGTATCTGCACCATTATCAGCCGTTCCAACAATTCTCATGTCATCTTCCTCATCAATTACACTCCTTAATGCCTCCAGAATACTCTGATTATCATCTGCGATAGCTATTTTAGTTCTCTCCATACATTCAAGCCCTTTCATAATGTGAAAATTAAATAATCCGACATTTTTCAACTTCACAATAGTTAGTATAGTTTTTACAGCAGCAGTCTGCAAGCACTTTTTATCGCAAGATATCGCAGCATTCGACAAAATTCGACACAGTTTTTGTTTATTAAATCAAACCATCAATAATAATGAATAAAATAACCAGAGGCAGGATATATTTAAGATAAAACTTAAAAATATTAGGCATGCCGATACCCTTTCCTGTATTAACTTCATTCATATAATTATCATATCCCCAGCCAAGCTTAGTCGTACAGAATAGAAGTATAACAAGGCTTCCTATAGGAAGAATAAGACTGCTTACAAGAAAATCTTCCAGATCAAGCACATTAGTTCCAGCGCCAAGCGGTGTAAATCCGCTTAATACATTGAACCCAAGAATGCATGGGATACTCATGATAATTATAATAAACAGGTTAATTACACCTGCTTTCTTACGGTTCCATCCAAAAGCTTCCATATTGCATGCAATAATATTCTCCAGAACAGCAATAACTGTGGATAATGCCGCAAATGTCATAAAAAGGAAAAACATTGCGCCCCAGAATCTTCCACCTGACATATGTTCGAACACCTTTGGAAGTGTTACAAATATAAGGCTTGGACCACTGTCTGTTGGTATATTATATGACATACAGGCTGGAAATATGATAACTCCTGACATAATTGCAACAAATGTGTCAAGTAATGTAATCTGTATTCCCTCTCCTACAAGCGCGCGTTCTTTTCCGATATAGCTTCCAAATATCATCATTGAGCCCATTCCAACACTTAAAGTAAAGAATGCCTGCCTCATTGCCTCAATAATAATATTTCCAAGACCAGCCTCTTCAATCTTATTCATATCAGGAATAAGAAAATATTGCATTCCCTTTGCAGCACCATCAAGCGTAAGACTGTGGATAGCAAGAACAACAATAAGTCCAAGAAGAATAAGCATCATATATTTTGTAATCTTCTCAACACCATTCTGGAGTCCCATACTGCAGACAATAACCGCAATAAGAACTATCACTGCCATCCATACAAACATTATCCATGGATTAGCAATTACATCAGCAAACATCTGTGAACTGTCAGTATTTTTAGTAATATCACCAGTTATATACTTAATAAAATATCCTAACATCCATCCTGAAACAGTAGTATAGAAGAACAAAAGTATATAATTACCTATCATTCCAAGATATCCATGAATATGCCACTTCTGTCCAGGTTGCTCCAGTTCATGATATGCCCTTATTATACTGCTTTTAGAAGCTCTTCCCATTGCAAGTTCCATTGATAGTACAGGAATTCCAAACATAAGAAGGAATAACATATATAATAAAACGAATATTCCACCTCCATTATTGCCTGCAACATATGGAAAACGCCATACATTTCCAATTCCGATTGCGCAGCCTGCACTTATAAGTATGAATCCAAGTCTGCTGCCAAATTTCTCTCTTTCCATCGTATCATAATCCTTTTCTTAATTAGTTTCTTTTTCGTCTTTATCCAGCATTCTATCAATAAATATACCATATCCGCAAGTGGAATCATCAACAAATACATGTGTGACAGCCCCAATTATCTTTCCATTCTGAATAATCGGACTCCCACTCATCCCCTGAACAATTCCATTAGTCAGCTTGAGAAGCTCTCCTGATGTTACTTTAAATGTTATATTCTTAGAATCGCCATACTTCAAATCTGTTATATCAATTTCATAATCATGAAAACTGCCATTGTTATAAAACCTTACATATGCTGTTCCTTTTGAAGCTTCATATGACCCGGCTGCTTTCATCAGTTCAGGTGAATACTCCTTATATAAAGAGTACGCATTTTCACCGTATATGCCTTTATCAGTATTACGCCTTATACTTCCTATGTTGTCCTCTCTATAATCAATAGTACCAAGAAGCTCTCCCGGCTCTCCATTTTTTCCAGGTACAATAGACAGAATCCTTGTTCTGTATATCATCCCATCTTTTATATCAAGTACCTTCCCTGTTTCGTTATCTGATATTCCATGTCCTAATGCGGCAAATGTGCCATCTTCACACACATAAGTAACAGTTCCAACACCCTGTGTATCATCTTTAACCCAGATTCCAATTTTGTATTCTCCTGCAACATTTTTCACAGGTATAATCTGCTCTTCAATTTCCTGACCATCCCGCCTGACAGTTATGTCCATACTATTTCCCGCCGATTCTGACACCGCCTGTAAAAGCTGTTCTTTCGTATCTATCTGAGAACCATTAACTTTAATTATATAATCACCTTTATTAATCTTTCCTTTGGCAGGAACAACATTCTGCCCATCATATGTGCATATTGTTTCTGTATTAACAACATATACTCCATTACATTTAAGATATATACCGACCTGAAAACCACCAGAATAAATGTATTTTTCATCGACTACCTCCATATGTGTCCTTGCGACAGAAAGCAGTCCAAAAAGCTTATAATCCACATAATACTGACCGGTATTTCCCGACTGGATTGTAACCTGCTTTCCAAAATCAATATTATCGGCACATATATTATTACTACTGTCATATACAGTACCAACAACAGGTATGTCCATAGAAAAAACAGCCTTATCCTGCTTATATATATATAGCTTATCTGGAATCTTTTTCTTAATTGAATTACAGTATATATAAGCTCCAAAACCTATGCAAAATGCCAGAACCCCGGCATAAATTAACCCTTTTTTAAAATCCTTCATATCAATCCACCATCCTTCTAAGATTAGTATTGACCAATGAAATACTTTTAAAAAAGGGTATTACTGTAAATTCAGTTAAAATGTATTTAATTTTTTTTTGCCGTCTGTGCCATATTCTTAAGTTCTTTTGCATTAGACACAACTGCATCTGTAATACTTGAACCGCCAAGCATTCTTGCTAACTCACCTATACTTTCATCATATGAAAGCTTTGTTATGTTACTTATTGTCCGATTATCTTTAGTAGACTTCTCAATAACATAGTGATTATCAGCCATTGCCGCAATCTGAGGCAGATGGGTAATGCATATTATCTGATGAGTTTTTGAGAGTGTATTTAACTTCTCTGCAACAAGCTGTGCCGTCTTTCCGCTGATTCCTGCATCAATCTCATCAAATATCAGTGTTTTGGATACATCTGTCTCTGCCATTACACTTTTAATAGCAAGCATGATTCTTGACAATTCTCCACCTGATGCAATCTTTGCAAGAGGCTTCATATCTTCACCCGGATTAGTTGATATCATAAACCTGACATTGTCAGTTCCGGTTGAATCAGGATTTTTCTCTTCAAATTCAGCTTCAAATCTTACATCAAGAAAATTAAGCTGTTTTAAGGCATTTATTATATCCTGCGAAAAATTTAGTGCTGTTTTCTTTCTCTGGCTGCTTAAAAGAAAAGCTGCATTCATAAGTTTTTTATAAGCTCTATCATATTCAGCTTTTCTTGCAGCAACAACTTCATCATAATTCTCATATTCAGATAACTTCTGTTTCTTATCATCAAGAACAGATAATATATCTTCAATCGACTTGCCATATTTCATCTTAAGAGAATTAATCATATCAAGTCTTTCTTCAAGCGCATTGAATTCAGACTGGTCAAATGTAAAATCATCCATATAAGATGAAAGGTTATGAGCCACATCTGATATAAGATTCTCAATATCAGCTAGAATATCACAGTCATTTTTCAAAGATTCATCATATTCGCTTGCAGCTATCATATTCTTTAATGCAGCTCCTGCCATATCACTAAGATTATTGTCACCTTCTGAAAGCAGCATCGACACCTCAGAAAGATTTCCTGCAATCTTCTGGAAGTTACTCATTCTCCGGTAATCAGCTTCAATCTGTTCATCTTCTCCAGGTTTTAAAGCAGCTGATTCAAGCTCATTGATTTCATATTGAAGAAAAGCCATCTCTTTAATTCTAGATTCATCATCACCCGAAAGACTTTCATATGCTTTTTTGCATATAGTATATTCCTTATAGCATTCTTTATACGAATCAAGAAGTGGAATGATGCTGTTATCATAAGCATCAATAACAGACAAATGATTACTCTCATCCATAAGCAGCTGGTTATCATGTTGTCCGTGAATATCAATCAGTTCATGTGCAAGAACTCTTGTCTGGGCTGATGTAAAAGACTGTCCGTTAACCTTAATCTGTGAACGATTTGACATGATTTTCCTCGAAATAACAAGTTCACCGTCATCACATGATATAACCCCCAGTTCTTTGATTCGTTCAATCTTATCTTCTGGTATTGCAAATGTTATCTCTGAAAGTCCATATTCACATCCTGACCTTATAAAATCAGGTGATGTCTTGCTTCCTAATGCAGCATTAATAGAACCGAGAATAATAGATTTACCTGCACCGGTTTCACCAGAAAGTATATTAAGTCCTTCATCAAAATCAATATTCTCTTCTTCTATAAGTGCAAGATTCTTAACATGTAAATTAACTAACATATCCTGCCTTTCAATTCTGTCTATTAATTGTTCTTAATAAGTTTCTTAATCTTGTTCATAACAAGCAAAGTATCATTAACTGTCCTTACTGCACACATGATAGTATCATCTCCTGCAATAGAACCTACAATCTCATTCCATTCCAGTGCATCTATTGCTGCACATACAGCCATTGCCATTCCAGGTGCAGTCTTAATTACAAGAATATTCTGTGCCATATCCATTGATACAAAGCCTTCTTTAAGAACCGTTAAAAATTTATCACTTGCAACAGGTTTGTCCTTTGTAAGTGTTGCATACCTTGTTCTCTTGCCATCCACAGAAACCTTTGACAGATTAAGTTCTCTTATATCTCTTGAAACAGTAGCCTGTGTAACATTATAGCCTTCATCGTTAAGAATCTTTGCCAGTTCCTCCTGTGTACCAATTTCATATCTGTCAATTAATTCTAATATCTTTTTATGTCTGTCTGTTTTCATAATTATCCCCAACTACATTTTGTTCCTTATTCTCTCTAAGAATGAAATTCTGCTTGTCTTGACAAATCTTGATATACGCTCTGACTGCGTAATAACAATTCTGTCTCCCGTTACAACTTCACAGAAGCTTTCTCCATCAAATGTGGCAACTCTTGCGCTGTCATTCTTAAGAGAACCCGTCATTCTTCCTGATGAACTTTTATTATCCTTCATCTCAATCATAATCTCATCATCGGCAGCAAATATAATACTTCTCTGATTAAGTGAATGCGGACATATAGGTGTCACCATTATAAGTCTTGCTGTCGGCTGTATTATAGGTCCTCCTGCTGACAGACTGTACGCTGTCGATCCTGTTGCAGTCGAAACAATTACCCCGTCAGCCGAATATGTATTAAGATACTCGCCATTGACATATATATCAAAATCAATAATTCTTAAAGCACCATTTCTGTTAATTACAACATCATTAAGTGCCATATCAGAAAAAATGCGTTCTTCACCGCGATATATACATCCATCAAGCATCATGCGTCTGTCAATCTCATAATCGTCTCTAAGAAGACTCTCTAATGTCTCCTCAAAGCTTGACATATCTGTGTCTGTAAGATAACCAAGAGTCCCGATGTTAACGCCTATAAAAGGAATATCCTTCTCAGACAACTCCCTTGATGCCTGAATAAGTGTACCATCACCTCCAAGAACAATAACACATTCAGTATTATCAGGAACCAGTCTTACATCACTGTATGAACCTGTTTTATTAAATGCCTTTTCCTGTTCTATCTGGCATACACATTCAGCTCCTTTTGAGCGTAAAAAATGTGCAATCTTTCTTGTATTAACACCATCAGGATCTTTAAACCTGTTAGTAACAATATAAAAATATTTCATGCTGAACCTCATTTAGTATACGAAAAGAATTAAATATATATTACAATACTTCGTGAGCTTTTTCAACTACATTTTCTACAATAAATGGAATTTCCTTTATCTGTGGTTCTGCAATTTTCTGCAAATGCAGCAGATACTCAATATTCCCCTCAGGTCCCTTAACAGGACTGAACTCAAGATTAAGGATTTCAAATCCTATTGACATTGCATAATCAATAACCTTATTGATTACTTCTATATGCACATCTTTATCTCTTACAACGCCATGCTTTCCTACCTTCTCACGTCCTGCCTCAAACTGCGGCTTGATAAGACACACTATCTGGCCATCATCTGTAAGAAGATTTCTTACTGGAGTAAGTACCTTAGTAAGTGAGATAAATGATACATCTATACTTGAAAACTGTATTCTGTCCGCAACATCATCAGGGGTTACATAACGGATATTAGTTTTTTCCATGCATACAACTCTCTCATCATTGCGCAACTTCCAGTCAAGCTGTCCATGTCCTACATCGACAGCATAGACTTTAATTGCACCGTTCTGAAGCATGCAGTCAGTGAATCCACCCGTTGATGAACCTACATCCATACATATCTTGCCTTCAAGCGTCACATCAAAATTCTGCATAGCTTTCTCAAGCTTAAGACCACCACGGCTAACATACTTAAGAGTTGTTCCGCGGACCTCTATCACTGCAGTGTCAGGAAATGACTGACCTGCCTTGTCTTCCTTCTGTCCGTCAACATATACATTGCCAGACATAATAATAGCTTTTGCCTTCTCTCTTGAAGTTGCAAGCCCTTTATTAACTAATAAAACATCTAATCTTTCTTTACTCATTTCTCTTATCCTTATTCAATACATTTGCCCATCTGTTAAGCACCTTCTCAATAATACTGTCTCTGTCAACACCTGATTCCCGTCGCAGAATATCAACATTGCCATGTTCAACATAATCATCTGGCAGTGCAATATTAAGTACATCTATATCATTACATGTATCATCATAATATTGACAGACCGCTTCACCAAAGCCACCTGACAAAACATTTTCTTCCATAGTAACTATAAGTCTGTGAGACTCTGATAATCTGTCCAGCATATCTGTATCAACCGGCTTAATAAAACGCTCATTGACAATTGTTATATTATAACCCTTTTCTTTAAGCTTTTCTCTGACTGCCTGTGCCGTAATAAGCATATTGCCCGCTGCAACAAGTGCAATGTCAGACTCTTCAATAATCATCTCGGCTTTTCCGTACCGGATTGGTGCATTATGCTCTTCAAGACCATCATACGCCTGACCTCTTGGATATCTTATTGCAATCGGAGAATTAAAGTTAAGCAGAGCGAATTCAAGCATTTCTGAAAGTTCACTGCCATTCTTAGGTGCCATAACAGTCATGTTTGGAATTGAAGTCAGAAATGAAAGGTCGAATATACCCTGATGTGTCTCACCATCACTTCCAACAAGCCCGGCTCTGTCAATTGCAAAAACCACATGCAGATGCTGTATGCACACATCATGAAGTATCTGGTCATAAGCTCTTTGTAAAAATGAAGAATACACCGCAAACACAGGCTTTAATCCACCTGCTGCCATTCCTGCTGAAAACGTGACAGCATGCTCTTCTGCAATTCCAACATCAAAGAATCTTTCAGGAAACCACTTGGAGAATTTATTAAGTCCTGTTCCATCAGGCATTGCTGCGGTAACTGCAACTATTGACTTATCCTTTTTGGCAAGCTGGCATATTTTTTCTGAAAACACATCAGAATAAGTCGGCTTATCAAACGATTTCAATTCTTTTCCTGTTATAATATCAAATGGTCCTATTCCATGAAACTTAGCCGGATTACGCTCTGCAGGCTTATATCCATGTCCTTTATGTGTTACAACATGGATGATAACTGCACCGTTAATTCGTTTAGCAACATGAAACACCTTAATAAGCTTCTCAATATCATGTCCATTAACCGGACCAAGATAAGATATTCCCATACATTCAAACATCTGTCCCGGAAGTATCATCTGCTTAAGATTGCTCTTGGTTTTCTTTATTCTTTCTACAATATGATCTCCACCCGGAAGCTTATACAGAGTATTAGCCACATTCTCCTTAAGGTCATAATATGAATCTGATGACCTGATATTACTAAGCATATGTGGTACACCGCCAACATTCTTGGCTATTGACATAGTATTATCATTTAACACAATAATAAAATTAGTCTTAAGTGAAGAAGCATTATTAAGTGCCTCATAGGCCATTCCACCTGTAAGTGCACCATCACCTATAACAGATACGACACTGTAATGTTCATTCTTTAAATCCCTTGCTTTAACAAGTCCTAATCCCGCGGATATTGATGTTGAGCTGTGTCCTGTATCAAATGCATCAAAATGGCTTTCATTTCTTTTAGGGAAACCACTCATTCCACCAAACTTTCTTAACTGGTCAAACTGATTCTTTCTTCCGGTAAGAATCTTATGCGTATAAGACTGATGTCCTACATCCCATATCAGCTTATCCTGCGGAAGATTAAAAGCCAGATGAAGTGCCATCGTAAGCTCTACAACACCAAGATTAGATGCAAGATGTCCACCTGTCTTACTAATCTTTTCTATAAGAAATCTCCGGATTTCATCTGCAAGCTGATTATATTCAATTGGAGATAATTGTTTTATATCATTTGGTTTATTTATCTTTTCAAGAATCATAACACACCTGCTTTATTTGTTTCTGTGTATAAGGTTAAGAACAATTTCCTCTAAAAATTCATTCTTTCCAACACTCTTAATTATATCTAAAGCTTCATCAGACATAGATTGTACATCTGCCTTGGCTTTTTCCATTCCATATAAAGTAACATATGTTGTTTTGTTATTCTTTTCATCAGAAAATACAGGTTTACCAAGTTCCTGAAGTGAACTTGTCACATCAAGTATATCATCTCTAATCTGGAACGAAAATCCTATAAGTGATGCTGCCCTGCATAACCGGTCAGCCGATTTCTCATCACAGCCGGCAAGATATGCTCCTGCAAGAAATGCAGCTTCAATTAATGCACCCGTCTTTAATCTGAATATAAAATCAAGCTGTTCTTCAGATAATGTCTTTCCAGTAAGTTCAACATCAACAGCCTGTCCACCGACCATTCCTTTTATTCCGGCTTTTCTTGCAATAACTTCCATTGCCTTAGCTTTAGCCGCCATGTCTCCTTCACCTGATATAAGTGCTTCAGCCATAATCTCATATGCAAGATTAAGAAGTCCGTCTCCTGCAAGTATTCCGAAATCTTCACCAAACACTTTATGTGTTGTAAGTCTTCCTCTTCTGTAATCATCGTTATCCATTGCAGGAAGATCATCATGTACAAGAGAATATGAATGAATACATTCTAAAGCCACCATAAATGGATAGACAACCTGACAGTCATCACCTCCACACAGCTTATACACCTCAAGCATAAGCATTGGTCTTACTCTTTTGCCACCAGCATTTACGCTGTAGTTCATGGCTTCTCTAATTTTTTTATCAAGCCCTGTCTCATCAGGAAGATATCTTGATATCAAATCATTAATAAATTCTACTTCCTGTTCCAATTCATTCTTAAAATTACTCATCATCCTGTTCTCCATCATCATTCAAAACTATGATTTGTTTCTCAACCTTGTCAAGCTGGTTATTACAGCTTTCAACAAGCTTCATCCCCTCCTGATACATTTTAAATGATGCATCAAGTGTTGTGTCTGATTTTTCCATCTGTGAAATTATTTCTTCAAGTCTTTCAAATGACTGCTCTAATGTTTTTGCCATGCTTCCCCTACCTCAATAACCTTAGATCTGATGCTTCCATCTTTAAGATAAACTGTAATTTCGTCATCTGACGACACCTGCCCGGCCGATACAATTCTGTTACCTTCAGAATTCTCAATGTAGCCATAGCCCATATCAAGCTTTTTTAAAGGACTTAATCCATCAAGTTTAGAAGCATACAGACGAAGTCTGTTTCTATTATCTGCCGCACATCTTTTTATTAACATGTTCAGCTTATCTTCTATATTCATAAGCCGCTGCCTTTTATCATATATCTGATTGACAGGGTTAAGATATTCCATCTGTAGCTTTAATCTTTCCAGATAGTCTCTTTTTGCAGACAACGAATACATCATCTGCTGCTTTAACCGTCTTTCATATTCATATATCCTGTTTTCAACAGCCGCTACCTCTGTAACAGCAAGCTCTGCCGCAGCAGAAGGTGTGGGTGCTCTCATATCAGCTACAAAATCAGTGAGTGTAAAATCTGTCTCATGTCCTACTGCTGATATTACTGGTGTTGAAGCGTTAAACACAGCCTCTACAACCTCAGGTTCATTAAAAGCCCATAAATCTTCTATTGAACCGCCGCCTCGTCCTACTATAATACAGTCAAGACCCATCTTATCAAGTCTGGTAATTCCGCTTACAATTGACTGCTTTGCATGTTCTCCCTGAACATATGCAGGATAAAGTACAATCTGGATATAAGGGTTACGCCTTTTGGAAATGTTCATAATGTCCTGAACTGCTGCACCTGTCTTAGATGTAACAACACCTAATTTTTTCGTAAATGCAGGAAGTGGTCTTTTATATTCTTTAGCAAAATATCCCATATCCTCATAATATTGTTTTAGCTGTTCAAACTTCTGGTACAGTTCTCCAATACCTTCCTGCTGCACAGTATTAGCATATAACTGGTATTTACCCGCTGCATCAAACACATCAACTCTTCCTGATACAACAACTGACATTCCATCCTTTAACTTAAATGCAAGCTTTGCTGCCTGACTTGCAAACATAATGACAGAAAGTGCTGCATCAGCGTCCTTTAAAGTAAAATAAATATGACCGGAGGTATGATACTTGCAATTAGATATCTCCCCCTTAACAGAAACCGAGTTAAGCAGAAAATCCTGCTTAAACATATTCTTAATATAGGAATTCACCTGCTTTACAGTATATACTCCAGCCATATATCCTCACTTTACATGCAAAAAACTGCATTACTCTTTAATTAACTTGCCTAATACACCATTAACAAAAGCTGCTGTGCTGTCAGCCGAGCCATACTTCTTGGCAAGCTCAACAGCTTCATTGAGTGCTACATTAGTAGGAATATCCTCATCATAAAGCATCTCATACACAGCAAGTCTCATAATAGAAAGCTCTGTCTTTCCTAGACGGCTTGTTGGCCATCCCTCAGATACAGAATCAATTTTCTCATCAAGCTCAGGTATAAGCTCTGCTATTGCTAATGTCTTATCCTTGATGTAATTATATTCTTCTTCCTTAAGATGTGAAGCATCTACCATATCTGCATCCGCAAAATACAGATTAATCTGCTCTTCATACTCATCTTTGTTATCGATAAAAGGAGCTCTGAATAATAACTTAAAAATATGCTCCCTCATTGTAGATCTTGTCATCTTTTAACTCCTGAATTTAATTTTCTACATTAACACTGGCAACCTTAATGTTGACCTCTGTAACTGAAAGTCCTGTCATTGTCTCTATTGCAGACTTAACCTTATCCTGAACCTTAGCTGAAACAGCTGGTATCTGTGTTCCATACTTAAGATTAAGTGTTATATCTACAAGGACACTTGACTCTTCAACTGTTACCTTAACACCCTTAGAAAGATTCTTCATTCCAAGCTTGCTTACGATTTCATTAGTGATATTACCGCCAAGGCTGTCAACACCTTCAACCTCTGTAGCAGCAAGACCAGCAATAATAGCTACAACTTCATCAGCCACCTTAACTTCGCCAATATTAACATTCTCATGTATAGAATAAGTTGTACCTCTATCTTCAAACTCTTTTGTCATAACCGTCCTCCATATATTCATATTTAACTCAAAGTTAAAAAGATTATAACATAAACACTAATTATTGCAAATATTTATTGTTATCTTATCCGCAGCAAAGCCAGTTTTTCTTTTAATTATATCTTCAATCTGTGCTTTATCTGTATCTGAAAGCTCTGATACATTAATAACAGCATCCACATTGGTATCAGATACTGTAACTACCGATGAATCAAAGCCTTTAGCTGATAACAAAAGTTCTATTGCCGTTTCTTTATCAGCATTGTCCTCAAGCTTTGCAAGCTGTTCAACCGCAGCTTTCTTAGCATCCTCTGCAATACCTGCATCATCAGCTATGCTTTTCAGATTCTCTATGCTTGAAGCTCTTACCTGTTCCCTATTTAACTTTGCAGCTGCAACAGCCTCTGACTTAACTCCTGCTGATGTAAGTATAACAGTTCCCGGCTCATCTGTAAAATCTGTGTCAACAGCCTCAGCTTCATTATTGTCTGTTGACACATTGTCAGCTGCAACCGCAGCCGTCTTTTCTTTATCTTTAACTTTAATTATACTATCAAGGTCACCTGCATAATTAATATACCCGGCTGCTGCTATCATTATAGCAAGTGCCGTAATTATAATATGATTCTTTTTTACTCTTTTCAAAACTGCCTCCAAAATAATTATTCCGACATTTTCATCACTTTAATTTTATGTACAGGAACACCTAAAAGGCCATTTATCGCATCCGTGATATAAGCAACCAGATTTTTATCATCACCTCCCTCACACACTACTAATACACCGGTAACCTCTTTTGTATCAGTTGTTTTTACCAGGACCTTTACTTTACCTACTCCATCCGTATTTTCAAGCATCTGCTGTAGTTCTTCGCCAAGATTTTTCTCATAATCTTCTGACCCTGTGGATATAACCGGACCTGTTGTATAACTTTTTGCAGATGAACTTTTAGTTGGCATTGCAATCACCATCATAAGTATCCCTGCCAGTATTACTATAAATATTTTGTCTTTCCTTGTTTTATTCAGTAATCCTGTAAAAAATGCTTCATTTTTACCACCATTATCCACTTACGCCTGCCTCCCTGATATCTATCTGTTCTACAGATATTTCATACCTGCCAGCTATATCTGTTCTTAATCTGTCAATATTATCATTGCCTGCAATATTGTTTTCTTTAATATATACATTTATCATACTGACCGCCGTCATGTCTGATGTGAAGCTGCATTTTACAGAAACAGTTTCCAGACCGTAAGAAGCTGCAGTGCTATTGATATCTTCACTTATAATTTTTTCAGCCATTTTCTTGTCTGAAGTATTATATAAAGCCTGTGAGACATTATCGTTCTCCTTAGAATATGTTTTAAATCCATTACTTATACCATCCGTAATCTCACTTATATCTGCATTCTTAATATTAAGCAGCGGAATTATTATTGCCATTACAAGTATCAGTTTCATTACAAATGCTATGAATTCCTTATACTTTGGTGGCACAAGCTTTAATGCAATCTCTCCTGTAATTTCAAGAATAAATATTGTTTTAAACCAGTTAATAAGACCTGTCATTGCACATTACCACATTTAAACATATAGATTAATATTAGTTGCAAAGCATATAATTGCCATTGTTAGGCACATAAGAACAACTGTGACAGCAATCATATATATCATATTTTCAAGACTTCCTGACAGAACAAGAACAGCTTTGACTATACGGCTGTCTGCCACAGGTTCTAATACTGCTCCAAGAATCTGATATAACAATGCCATGACAACAAGCTTAAGAAGAGGAATTCCTATTATTACAGCCATAACAATAACCGCAGCCACACCAATAGAATTCTTGACAAGCACAGCAGACCCTGCAATTGTCTTAGATACAGTCTGTGCACTGTTTCCAATACCAGGAATCATAGAAACAGCTTTGAATAAAACGGACATTTTAAGTGAATCGCTTAATGGAAGTATCAGACTTTTTATTCCGTTAAGTCCCAGAAAAAACATAAGCATTCCTTTTACTGACAATTTTATAATCTTTGTTATAAGCTGGCACATTTTGTTGAACTTATCTTTTTCACTGAATGTATCAAACATGCCTAATATCATATATACATAATTGCATCTCATAAGAACATTTTTCACAAGGACATTAACTATGTACATAAGAAAAAGAATTATCTCATAATATGCTGCCGCACTTGATGCCCCACACGAATATGCAACTGCCGGAAAAAACACCGGGCAGAGTGCCTTGTATATATCAACCGACATCTGAACACATTCATAGCCTGTCCTTGCTGCATTAATAAACACCGCAACTATCAGCGTCATAAGAATGAATGATATAAAAAGCATCGCTGAATCAGATGCATTTTTATCAAGCACAGTAAGAAACATTGCGCATATAGATAAAAGTAATATCTGTATCAGAACTGTTCTGTTAGAAATAATTGCCTCGGTAACTGTTCCGGTAAAGTTAAAGCCTATATCCGTATCCGAACTGGCAACCGACCTGACAAGTTCTTTAAAAGATGCCCCCTTCCAGCCATAATCATCAAGCGTACTGTCTATTTCACTATAATCAGCTTCATCTGTCAGTGAATCATAATTAACTGTATCCTCATCCTGTGCATATATATATGTTTTCTGTATGATGAGCGCCGCCAGAAACACTATCATAAAGGCAATTATTTTCTTAGTCAGACAATTCCCTCTGAAACCATTTCAAAAAGAGTTACTATAACCGGTATGCATAAGCCTGCAACAGAAATTCTGGCGTATATTTCCATAGCTGACGCAAGTGCTGCAAATCCATTTTCTTTACATATATTTGATGATATTTCTGTTACATACGATATACCTATGACTTTGACTATCAGCTTTATATATTCCTGATTAATACCGGCAGTAAACATATTGATTCTTGTGTACACGGATATAAGCCCGTTAAATACAAGCATTGCTGTTCCTACACACAGAACAACTGACACAAAAGTCCCCATTGAAGAGCCTGTACTTTTCAAAACCAGAGCAAGAATCACACCTGTAACTGCACACACCGAAAGCGACAACACATTAATATGTACCACCCCCTATCACAATTCAAAAAGCTTCTTCATGGTAGTAAACAATTCAAGTATATAAGGTAATATCCAGTATATGACAATAAGCAGTCCCGCCAGTGCTGTAAGCGCTGCCTGGTCATCTCTTCCATTATGCTTTAGTATCTGGTTAAGTATTGAAACAACTATGCCCACCGCTGCAATCTTGAATATTATGCTTACCTCCATACTTCACCTCCGATTCATATAAGTACAATCACAAGTATAAGTCCTGCTGATATTCCTGTAACGATATAAGCCTTCATCTTTCCTGCTGCATTATTCTTAACCACATCAAGTTCCTCATTAAGTTCACACACAACAGATTGTATGTGTTTTAACTGACTGTCCTTGTCAATAAATGTGCTTATAGAGCCTGCCTCTTTTATAATCTCTAGTTGTCTTTTACTAAGTATTCCTGCAAATGCTTTATCAGCAGCCTCATTCCATATCAATGCAAATGTATCAATGTCCGATTTGTTCAATGCTTCGTATATGTATCCGGTAAAATCCCTGACATATGAACACATATCAAAATCTCCAAGGCGTTCAAATATCTGTGTCATATCTATAAGTGAATATCCTATATGATTGTTCATTACAGAAAGCATTCTTACCATGTCTTTCAATATTGTTATTCTTATTTTTAATCTCTGACTGTATGAAAGACCATACATAAAACAGCCTGAAAGTATTAATATCCCGCCTATATATCCAGACATTTTCCTGCCTCCCCACATTTTTCCAATATTACAGCTCTCTTAAATCCATTTTCTCCGAAAAGACCTGCAAGTCTTTCATCTGTATCATATATACCGCTTCCATGTGCAGTTCCAATTACAGCACAGCCACTTTTAATGCAGTATTTTACAGCTTTAATATCATCTTCCCCACCAATCTCATCCATTGCTACAACCTGAGGACTAAGCGAGCGGACAGCCATATATACTCCTGTAAGTTTATTACAGCCATCTAAAACATCCGTCCTGCAGCCAATATCATTACATGGAACTCCGTTCACACATGCCGCTATTTCACATCGTTCGTCAATTAAAGCTACATTTTTTCTATATTTATCAGCTAACTGTCTTATAATGTCTCTAAGAAGAGTTGTTTTTCCAAAACCCGGCGGTGATATTATAATAGTGTGCTTTAACCCGTCTTTTAAAAGCTCATCCATTATATTATCAGCACAGCCCTTCATCTGTTTAGCAATTCTTATACACAGAAATGTCACATGTAAGAAATTCTTTACCTTTCCATTCTCCCATATAACCTGTCCGCCAAGTCCTATTCTGTGTCCGCCTTTGATTGTCAGAAATCCATTTGCCATGCAGGATTCATATGCATAAGATGAATATTTAGTTGCTATTGACAGTATTCTTGTTATCATATGTTCATCTACAGGTCTTGTTCCCATATGTTCTCCATTATCACATATGGCAGCAGGCAGTCTTCCTATACGCAGACGTATTTCCCTGACATGCTGTAATCCTGCATATATTCCAATATCTTTAATTAATTCATCCGGGAGGATTTTATAGAGTGATTCGTCATACAAAAACAAGCCCCTTCACTATTGTTTTTCACAATATATGAAAGGGCTGTCCGTTTTATTCTACTGACTTTAAAGATTCGACCATAGGAAGCTTCTTTAACTTTCCATACATGGCCAGATTAACTACAACTGAGAAAATCAGTGTTATAAGATATGAATATATATATGATACCGGCTTAATGGCATATCCAAACATTATTGCATCCATCTCTACAGTAAGCATTATGTATATATGAAGAAGTCTTCCTAAGAACAGTCCGAACACTCCACCGATTAGTGTCAGGAATATATTCTCACGGTACACATACATGCCTACCTCCGGGTCAAAGAAACCCAAAACCTTAATTGTTGCAATTTCTCTTCTTCTCTCTGATATATTAACATTAGTAAGATTATATAACACAACGAATGCCAGCAGACCTGCTGATATTATAAGCACCCATGTTACCAGATCAAGCGACTGAATCATATTCTCGAATCTTGTCACATTGGCATTAAGGAAGCTCACTCCCTTAATATAATCTCTTGAAAGATATTCATCGCCCATGTAGCTTTCTGTTTCATTAACATCACCGCTAATCTTAATAAGAACTCTGTTATGTTCAGGAATATTTCCAAAAAGTTCATTGTAATATTCTGTACTTATATATACATAATGATTAACATACATTTCTGTAATGCCTGATACAACAGCCTCTGCCTGCTTTCCGGCAGATGATGTTACTGTAATTTTATCGCCTTTCTTTACTCCTAAATCTTTAGAGAGTTTTTCAGTGATAACAACGCCTGAATCTCCAAGAACCACATCATTATGCTTTCTTCTTGTTCTTAATGTCACATAATCTTTAAATGCATTCTTATCGTCAACTATGACATATTCTGCTGTCTCTGTATCTTCACTGCTCTTAACATCATCAGAATAACCACAGTTTAATAGAAAATCATCAATGTGTCCGTCTGCTGACAGGTCATCTTCAAGAGTATTCACATCCTCTTGTGTAACCCCATCTGTAAATGTGGCAACACTGTCATAATGTATAAGCTCACCGTACTGGTTATGTATAAGGCTTTCAATACTGTTCTTAATTCCAAAGCCTGCTGTCATAAGTGCCGTACAGCCTGCTATTCCTACAACAGTCATAAGAAATCTCTTCTTATACAGGAACAGATTACGCATAGTAACCTTCATTGTGAATGACATATGTTTCCATATAAATGTAATATGCTCAAGAAGGATTTTCTTACCGCTCTTAGGTGCTTTCGGTCGCATAAGCTCTGATGGAACCTCTTCTAACTCACTGTAGCATGAAAAAAGAGCTGCTATAACCGTTACTAAAATCATACTTGTAATGGCTATAATTGAAAGAAGTATATGGCTGTCGTACACTATTGGCGGAAGCTGGTATATTATATTCCAAGAATCATATATTACAAGCGGAAACAGCTTAAGACCTATGATACAGCCTGCTATTCCTCCAGTAACCGAAGCAATTAATGCATATGCTATGTATTTGAACGCTATTACCTTTTTACTGTATCCTAGTGCTTTATATGTTCCTATAAGTCCCCTATCCTCTGCTACCATTCTTGTCATTGTTGTAAGACAGACAAGAGCAGCTACAACTATAAAGAATATTGGAAATACCGTGGCAATGGCTTTCATCCTGTCTGCACTGGATTCATAATCTTTAAAAGAATACTGTTCCTGTCTTGTAAGCTCATACCATTTCCAGTCGTCACTGTCACCATATTTAGATTCAAAATCTTCCTTAGCCTGCGTCTCAATGCTATTAAAATCATAATCAGCAAGTGCTTTCTCATATGCTGGCTGTATATATGGCTCAATAATAGCTGAAACATCCATTCCGACAAAATAATTACTGTACTGTTCTGTAAGTGATTCAACAACATGGTCGTATATAACTGCTTTGGCAGCCTCTTTTGCTTCATTTACTGAAGTTTCATATACATCCTGTATATCATCTTTTCTTACATTAATTCTGCTTTGTGAAATATTATCTATTCTGTCTGCTGTCTCTTTAATGAGGTCTTTATATTCAGTTCCATATGTATCAAGTTCTTTTGCTCCATCTACAGTAACAAACATCTCATTGAAATAATCGGACATAAATTCATCTTCTGTAATATACATAAGATAATTAATCCTGCCGCTGCCTACATTAGTAGTTCCAAGGTCATAAGACACATAATAAGGTGTGTATACTGTTCCTACAACCGTATACTCTGAATCTTTAAGACTGTCATTAATATCATCCTGTGTTCCAGATGAAAGCTTAATTGTATCTCCTATAGAAAAGTTATCCCTGGTATCTTCATATCTTACAACACATTCTCCGTTCTTTTCAGGCAGACGCCCTTCTTTAATTCTTAACTGGTTGATATAATCTTTATTGTCTCTGTCAGTATTAGCAGGTACTGACATTATATGTACTGCTGTCTCTATGCTGTCTTTCCTGATAACTGCATCCTGTGAATACGCAGGATACAAGCCTTTAACACCTTGGACTTCTCTTATTGCATTAATATCATCTTCATTAAAACCTATTGATGATAAAAGTCTTAAATCACTCATATTATAATCATCATAATAGTGATCCGTTGAATTCTTCATATCATTAGAAGATGCTGTTACTCCTGCAAAAAATGCTACTCCGATAGCAACAATTGCAAATATAGCTATAAATCTTCCAAATGTCCTCTTAATCTCACGAAAGAGATCTTTCCATACTGATTTTCCCATATTGAACAAGCCTCCATAGTATTACCAGTCTATCTCGTCTACTGAAACAGGATTGTCATTAATAACAACACTGTCAACGATACCATTCTTTATCTTAATAACTTTATCTCCCATTGCTGAAATTGCCTGATTATGTGTTATAACAACAACAGTAATTCCATTCTTCCTACACATATCACTTAAAAGCTTAAGAATATTTTTTCCTGTATTAATATCAAGTGCTCCTGTAGGTTCATCGCATAAAAGCATCTTAGGATTCTTTGCAAGTGCTCTTGCTATGGCAACTCTCTGCTGTTCACCACCTGATAACTGAGACGGAAAATTCCCCATTCTGTCAGATAATCCCACAGCTTCTATTGTCTTAACAATATCAAGAGGGTCTTTACATATCTGCGTTGCCAGCTCAACATTTTCTTTGACGGTAAGATTCTGCACAAGATTATAGAACTGGAATACGAATCCGATATCATATCTTCTGTATGCTGTAAGCTGTCTTGAATTATACTTGTCAATTCTTTTTCCATCTACAGTTATTTCCCCGGTAGTACATGTATCCATTCCTCCAAGAATGTTAAGAATAGTACTCTTTCCTGCACCACTAGGTCCTAATACAACAGCAAATTCGCCTTTATCAATCTTAAAATCCACCCCATTCAATGCTCTTATCTTTACATCACCCATTTTGTATATTTTCTTTACATTTTTAAATTCTATATATGCCATAGTTATCTCCTTTTTTATTCCAGACAGTATTAAATCACGTATTAATCTATATATAATAATACCTTATAGCACTCATAATTTCAAAGCATTTTAATATAATCATAGAAAGATATTTTATTAAATTTCTATGAAATCATTTAAAAACTTTTTATTAATTATACCAGTATTATCGTTGTTGGTTTGTTGCATATTCTGTCCCGTAACAACTCAGGCAGCAGGCCTTTATTCAAAATACTCTGTTCTTATTGATGCTGATTCAGGCAGGATACTTTCTGGCAGCAATGAAACAACGGCTGTAAGCATGGCAAGCACAACTAAAATTATGACTCTTATTATTGCTTTGGAAAACTGTGACAAGAATTTTGTCGCAACAACTTCCGCCTACGCAGCTTCCATGCCTGATGTACAGCTTAATGCCGTAACTGGTGAACAATTCATAATTAACGACCTATACTACTCACTTATGCTTGAATCACATAATGATTCAGCTGTAATAATTGCTGAAAATACTGCTTATTACTTACTATGTAAAAATCCTTCTTTAAGGTCTGAAACTCCATTTATCAATAATTATAATTACGATTCCTCAGTTCTTTCTGAGATTAACCATGAACAAAGTGAAATACTTGTACATATATTTACCGGCCTTATGAATGAAAAAGCGGATGATATTCTCTTATCTGACACATATTACATAACACCTAATGGTCTTGATGCCGAGGATAATTATAGTTTTCATCATACAACAGCATATGACCTTGCAAAAACCATGGCATATTGTATTAATAATGAGGATTTTTTATATATAACACAGACTGTTTCTAAAACATTTTCAGACACAACAGGCAGATACCATTACCAGCTTAACAACAAAAACAGGATTTTAAATCCTGATGAAGGAATTATCTCTGGAAAAACAGGTTTCACTAACAAAGCCGGATACTGCTATGTATGTGCATACAAAGACAAAGACCGGACACTGTGTATTGCCCTGCTTGCATGTGGCTGGCCACCAAATAAGAATTACAAATGGAGTGATGCCCGTTATCTTATAGCCCTTGGAAAGCAATACAGCCGACATAAATATTTTAATAATGAATACACGTTTTACGTTCCTGTATCCAAAGGAAAAAATAGTTTCTGTGAGCTTATACCTGACTGTTCAATAGAATTTCTTGTCTGTGAAGATGATTCTGTAACTATACAGGCAGATATTCCTGAAGTGCTTTCTGCACCTGTCAATTCGTCACAAATATATGGATCAATTAATATATATGTAAACAATGAACCAATCCGCAGCATCAGTCTTAAAGCAAAGCAGAGTATTCCCAAAAAAGTTCATGTACTCGACATAATCAATAAAATATTTCAATAAACATTTTAATCATTCTGATTTATCCTAATTATTCAAATTAATTATAAAAAAAGAATGACATAAAAATAATTGTGGTATATAATATGAACATTGATTTTAAACTAGTTATATAATATGGAGACAACAACTATGAATAAAGTATATAAAGTATTCCCAGGTGGCAAATTCAAAGTTCTTACTTTCAGTTATGATGATGGTAAAATTGAGGACAGACGTCTTGTAAAGCTTTTTAACAAATTTAATCTTAAAGCAACCTTTAATCTTAATACAGGTATTATTGACCCTGCCATAAGAATTCCTCAGGAGGAATGGCCTGAGCTTTATAAAGGACATGATATTGCTGTCCATACATTTACACATCCTACAATGATCAGACTTAACAATTATAATGCCCTTAGAGAAATTCTCGATGATAAAGATAATCTTGAAAAAATATTCAAACGTCCAATATATGGTCTTGCATATCCTAATGGTTCTTACGATAACCGTATCGTTGATATTGCTAAATCAGTCGGCATCAAATACGCAAGAGTTACTAATGATAAATACGCTGCCACTAAAGCTGCAGAAGCCTATGCTGCTAATGCCGAGGGTCCAATGCTTTTAGGGGATGAGAACGGATTCTCTATGCCTGAAGACTATATGTGCTGGGTTCCAACATGTCACCACAATCATAACCTTATTGATTTTGGCAAGAAGTTCATGGCACTTACTAAAAAGCAGTATCTTTACATGATGTATGTCTGGGGACACAGCTTTGAATTTGAAAGAAACAATAATTGGGAAATCATTGAGGAATTCTGTGAAATGATTGCCAACCGTGATGATATCTGGTATGCAACCAATTCTGATATCGTTGAATACAACGAATTGTTCGACAGGCTTGAATTCTTTGCTGATAACGAATATGTTCATAATCCTTCTGTTAAATCAGTATGGCTTGCAGTAAATAATAGTACTATTGTTGAAGTAAAAGGCGGCGAAACAGTTAAATTATAATAACGCATTATTAAAGGCGGCTCACCATTACAGGTTTGCCGCCCTCTTTTTATTCATGCTTAAGATTCTTAAATGCATTTCTTAATGTAATTGGATTGCCATATCTTAATGTTCCCATTCTGTATATCTTAGAACCTAATATTCCAACTGCTATTGTACTTACAATAAGAATAACAAACGATACAGCTATCTCACCAAAACTCACATTTCCAAGTGCCACTCTTGCAAACATTGCACTGTATGAGCTTATTGGCAGGAATGAAAGAACCTTCATAAGAATTCCATCTACATTATTAAGCTGGGATAATCCGATAAAATATACAATCATAATAACAAACTGTACACTTCCGGCACTTTTGTTAATATCCTCTGTCTTAGACACAAGTGCTCCCATTGCACCATATATAAATACATAGAACAGCAGCCCTCCAAGTCCGAAGAATGCAAATGTTATAAGTACATCTGAAGGAATATTAAATATTTTATCAAATAATCCACCCCATGAGTCTCTGTTAATCTTATAGCTTCCAAGTATTACTGCAAATATGATTCCAACCTGTAAAAGTGCAGCAGATGTACCTGCCAGAACCTTTCCAAAGAAAAGACTGTTAGTATCAGCACTGGTTACAAGAAGTTCAATTGTTCTGTTTGATTTCTCCTGTGTTACAGAAGTTGCTACCATTACTCCATACAGAATAATAACCATGAACACAATAATTATAAGTGCATAACAATACCAGTAATTACTCATCATGTCTTTTCCAAGCACAGTAGTCTCGGAATTGATAACCGGATTAAAAGCATTTTCAATCTCTGCCATATCCAGATTATTCTCCTTACAATAGTTATACTGGCTAAGCAGCTGCATTGCATATGTAAATCTCTGCGTCATATCATCAAACATATCACTATTATTAACGACATATTCAAAATCTGTTGCATTCTTTACAACAAAACCAGCAATGACATTTTCATCATTTTCAATCTTATCTACAAGTGCATCTCTTGAAGAAACATTTTCAATCTTCACATCATTTAATACACCTTCTACAATTCCTGTTCCAGCAAATATGTCTTTTTCATCACAAATTATGATAACATCAGTAATCTCCGTATTATCAGCGGTATCATCAGTATCATCTTTATTAATTCCAAGAATACCTGACATATCAAATACACTTGGAAGAAACAGTATCACTGCAGCAAGAACAGCTATAACAATTGTAGAAATCATAAAGCTTTTATTCTTGATATAATTCATAATCTCATACTGGAATATTACTCCGAACTTCTTCATTATCTGTCACCCCCTACAGCTTTTACAAATATATCATTAAGCGATGGTCTGTAGCTGTCAAATGATGCTATCTCTATATCAGCATTCATAATTTCTTTAATAAGTGCATTTCCAGAAAGCTCATGAATATTCTTTACTATAACACCATCTTTATGTATTCCTGTTACAGATAATGTATCCGCACAGCTGGTCTTTAACTTTTCTGCCAGTTCTTCTGCTCCCATTCCAACAGCCGATATTATAAGCTGATTCTTTCCATATTCAGCCTTAATATCTGCAATATCACCTGATAATGCAATCTCACCGTTATTAATTATTGCTATATCCTCACAGAACTCCTCCACATAGCTCATCTGATGACTTGAGAATATAACTATTCTTCCCTCTTCTATCAATTCTGTTACGACATCCTGTAATATCTTAGAATTAACCGGGTCAAGTCCACTGAATGGCTCATCTAATATAACAATCTCAGGCTCACATACAAGTGTTGATGCAAGCTGGACCTTCTGCTGGTTACCTTTGCTGAGTGTCTCTAACTTCACATCTGTATACTGTGATACCTGAAGTCTTTTAAGCCATTTGTCAGTATTCTTCTTAGCCTCTGCCTTAGACAGACCTCTTAACCTGCCAAGATACACAAGCTGTTCTGATACTTTTTTCTTAGGATATAATCCTCTCTCTTCCGGCAGATATCCTATCAAATGCTCATTTGGATTAAACTTTTTACCATCAAGAAATATTTCTCCTGAATTAGCATGAAATACATCCATAATAATTCTTATAGTTGTAGTCTTTCCTGCACCATTACGTCCAAGAAGACCTAGTGCCTTGCCGCCTTCCACATCAAATGAAATACCGTGAAGGACTTCTTTCTCACCAAATGACTTGGTAAGATTTTTTACTTCAAGTTTCATTAAATTAATCTCCCCTCATATATTGTGAAATCTTTGATAATTGTATCACATGTATATAAATTTTGATAGTCAAATTTATATTAATATTTTACATATCGGCTGATAATGGTATACTATATTCTATAAATTCAGAAAGGAACCTGTTAAAATGAAGAAAAAGCATTTATTATTAAGCATAACCCTGTTATGTATTTTATTCAGCATGACTGCCTGTGGACAAAAGGCTTCCAGTAATTCATCATCGGATGATACCCAGAATCTGTTATCCGGCAAGCACCATGTTGCCATTGAAGTAAACAATTATGGAACGATTGAGGTAGAACTTGATGCAGATACTGCCCCAATTACTGTTACTAATTTTATTAATCTTGCCAATTCAGGATTTTATAACGGTCTGACTTTTCATCGCGTAATTGATGGATTTATGATTCAGGGTGGAGACCCTAATGGCGACGGAACTGGTGGCTCTTCTGAGAAAATCAAGGGTGAATTCAAGTCAAATGGCGTCCAAAATAATATAAGTCATGTAAGAGGCACTATATCTATGGCACGCTCTTCTGCTAACAATTCTGCAAGTTCACAATTCTTTATCATGCAGAAGGATACAACAAGTCTTGACGGTCAATACGCAGCTTTCGGAACAGTCACAAGCGGCATGGACATTGTCGATAAGATATGCAAAGACTGCACTGACACTAACCAGAATGGTGTGATTACTGATAAGAGTAAACAGCCTGTGATTAGTACTGTAATGGTTGTGGATTAACGAATAACCGCACCGTCATAAGACGGTGCGGTTATTATATTAAAACATATTCTATTTATCAAAATCATAACTATTCTCATATATATCTAAAACCTGAGTCACAAAAGCAGCCTGATTCTTGCTTTCTTCTGTGCCAGTATTAACCTGCCAGCCATATGTCATATAATCATAAAAATTTCTTGGAGTGATTGGTCCAAGCTTGTACTCATCCCTAATCAGATTAATACCATCTGAATAATCCCTTACTAACGCCTCAAATGCTTTCTGAGTGTCTTTAAATACCGCTTTTCCATTTTCATCTGCCCCAATTGCAAATTCTTCTCCATGATCAAGAAAATCCTTAACATTAACACTGCCTGTCTTATAACTGGCTACATATTCCTTTACATATGGATGTGCAACCTTCGGTGGCTTTGTTTTACAACCTGTCATTGCAGCAAAACAAATAATAGCTGTTCCAAGTATCAACGCTTTCTTCATGCAAATCCCCCCTTTGCAACTGCATTTTAAAAAAGTTACAAATGTATATACATAATATAACACATATATGGATATATTTCAACATGTAATATTTCGCACTGTGCACGGGCTTGGGAAATAAAGTCCACTTTTTTAACAAATAGTTCCATCATCAATACTTTACATTCAGTCTGTGACTATACCCAACCATTCTCTTTGAGAATTCATCCAACTGCTGCTTATATTTTATGTATGTTTTTTCATTAATTGCTGCAGTGTTGTGATACTTTTCAATTAATTCTGATGAATCTTTGAATGCCTTAATAGCGAGATCCTTATAATTATTCTCAATATTTATCTGGATTTCATTCAATAATGTTTCTATTTCTTTCTTTGTTGTATTTCTCTTAAATAATGACATTGTGTTCTCCATTCCTGCGTTATTTTGCACTATCTCCTCACACTTGATTTTAGCATTGATTGTAATAATTACAAGTAGTGTTTTTATATGTTGAGCAGGATTGTTTCGTGTTGCTATCCTATAAATTCATAAATATGTCTTGATTAATAGGTGTTTTACAATAGGTAATTAGTCTAAACAGCGGAATTCATGCGTAGTGTTCCTATAAGGATTAGTTTTAATATAATTTGATAGGCAAATTGTAAATCTATCATTGTAGACTTTCTTGTTTTCTGCCTATAAGAAGATAAAAAAAACGACTAATTATAGGTATCACATTCGAATATTGAATTTAATTATCATGAACCATGTCTGTCTTGGTTAAATATGAATGTTTTTTAGGCCTCCACATGTGTTAGAATTCCTCTGTGCCGGAACGGACGCCTACAATCGCTTCGCTCTTGAGGCTGGAAATTGGTGGACGGAACAGGTGCATCCCACTACTTTCGCGCAGTGCCGTGTCCTGACCGCAGGTCAGGACACACGCGCTGTCGCGCTCTATGCTCATTCATAAAAAAACACAGGAATTCAAGCAAGCTTGATTCCTGTGTTCTTTATTCATTCGCGCACTGCGCTTGTAGTTCGCGGTGTATGTACAACTTGGTTTTTAACCAAGTTGTACGCGCATTCCATGCGCTATAGATAACAAAAAGGGCTTGAGCACAAGTAAACTTGTCTCAAGCCCTTTATTGTTATCTGCACCGCTAATCTATGTCCGCGATTACTGTGGCTGCTTGCCGATGTATGCAAGGATACCACCATCTACATAGAGGATGTGTCCGTTAACTGCATCTGATGCTTCTGAAGCAAGGAATACAGCTGGACCAGCTAATTCTTCTGGCTTTAACCATCTCTCTGCTGGTGTCTTTGCAACGATGAATGAGTCGAATGGATGTCTTGATCCATCTGGCTGTCTCTCTCTTAATGGAGCTGTCTGAGGTGTCTCGATGTAACCAGGTCCAATACCATTACACTGGATATTGTACTTACCATACTCAGAACAAATATTTCTTGTAAGCATCTTAAGACCACCCTTAGCAGCAGCGTAAGCTGATACTGTCTCACGGCCTAATTCTGACATCATTGAGCAGATGTTGATGATTTTACCATGTCCTCTTTCGATCATTGAAGGAATTACTGCCTTTGATACGATGAATGGTGCGTTAAGATCTACATCGATAACCTGTCTGAACTCAGCAGCTGTCATCTCGCACATAGGAATTCTCTTAATGATACCAGCGTTGTTTACGAGGATATCAATTGGTCCAACTTCCTTTGTAATCTTCTCTACAGTAGCGTTAACAGCTTCTTCGTTAGTAACGTCGCAAACATATCCGTGAGCGTCGATACCAGCTTCCTTATAAGCTGCTAATCCCTTATCTACTAATTCCTGCTTAATATCGTTGAAAACGATTTTTGCACCAGCCTTAGCCATACCACTAGCGATAGCGAAGCCGATACCATATGATGCACCAGTTACAAATGCAATCTTACCTTCAAGTGAAAAATTAACTGACATTTTAATTCTCCTTTTCCTAATAATAATTTATAAATGAAACCCTCTACAGGTTACATTCCTTAGTAAAATATGTACTGACGGATTACTTTAAATCCTTCATGTCTACCCAGTCCATATCATCGAAATCCTGGTTTTCTCCAGCCATTCCCCAAATAAATGCATATGCATGTGTAGCTGATGCTGAATGAATTGACCAGCTTGGTGAAATAACTGCTTCTTCGCTTCTCATGATGATATGACGAGTTTCTGTTGGCTCACCCATGTAGTGAACAACGATATCTTCTTCTGGAATCTCGAAGTAGAAATAAACTTCCATTCGTCTGTCATGTGTATGACATGGCATTGTATTCCATACGCTTCCTGGCTCAAGAGTTGTGATACCCATCTCTAACTGGCATGTCTCAACCTGACCTGGTAAAATATACTTTCTGTTAAGACGCTTATTACATCCTTCAACAGAACCAAGCTGAAGCTTGAACTCATCCTTGATATCCTTTTCTGGATCAATAAATACTGTAGGATATGTCTTATGTGCTGGTGTTGAGTTAAAGTAGAACTTAGCTGGCTTAGAAGAATCCTCGCTCTTGAACTTAATCTCCTTAGAACCCATACCAATATAAAGACCATCTCTATATTTAAACTTATATTCAGTACCATCAACGATAACTGAACCGTTGCCGCCTACATTAAAGATACCCATCTCACGTCTCTCAAGGAAATATGCAGCCTTAAGTTCAGAACCTGCCTCAAGTGTAAGTTCCTTATTAACCGGCATACATCCGCCTACGATAATACGATCAATCTGGCTGTAAACAAGCTTGAAATCATCAGCTGGGAAAAGATTCTGGATAAGAAAATCATTTCTCAGTCTTTCTGTATCATAACCCTTTACATCTCTTGCGTTAGCACCCTGTCTTACTTCCATCGTAACTCTCCTTTTCAATTCACAAACCTAGGGCAAAGCCCCGTTTGGTGTTTATAATACCACAAAATCCAATTATTTACAACTATTAACCAACTATTCCCTTAATAAGTACATTTTTTTCGACAAATTCCTGTGAAAATGTATACGCATCCTTAATCATTGTTTCTGCTTCTTTAGTCTTTTCTGCATTATCACAGTAAATTCTTGCAATCACATCACCTTTGCTGACTTTGTCGCCTATTTTCTTAGAAAGCACAACTCCAACTGATAAATCAATCACATCGTCCTTGGCTGCCCTTCCGCCTCCAAGAATCATTGAAGATTTTCCTATCAGCTCAGACTGGATTGACTGGATGTATCCATCGCTATCTGCACACACCTCTGTTATTGTATCAGATATCTTTAACTTATCTGTGTTATATACTGCGTCAGGGTCTCCCCCCTGGGCTTTAACGAACTCTGCCATCTTGTCCAAAGCACTTCCGTCACTTATTACTCTCTCCAATTCTTTTCTTACGGTTTCTTTATCAAGGTCATCTCTTGCAGCAAGCACCATATATGTTCCAAGATTAATGACAAGCTTAGTTAAATCCTCTGGTCCTTCACCTTTTAAAGTATTGATAGCCTCAATAACTTCAAGTGCATTGCCGACTGCATATCCTAACGGCTGGTCCATATCAGTAATAAGTGCTGTTACATTTCTTCCAGCCCCCTTTCCAATACGAACCATCTCCTTAGCAAGACTTACGGCATCAGCCTCATTTTTCATAAATGCACCGCTTCCTGTCTTGACATCAAGAACAATCGCATCAGCACCAGAAGCCAGCTTCTTACTCATAATACTGCTTGCAATAAGCGAAATATTCTCGACCGTTGCCGTAACATCCCTTAGCGCATATAATTTCTTATCTGCAGGTGCAAGATTACCTGTCTGCCCTGTTATTGCAATTCCTATATCATTAACCTGCTTAACAAATGCTTCCTCAGACAGAGAAGTGTTAAATCCCGGAATACTTTCCAGTTTATCAATAGTGCCTCCTGTATGTCCAAGTCCTCTTCCACTCATCTTTGCAACTTTGCCGCCAAGTGCTGCAACCATAGGCGCAAGAACAAGAGAGGTCTTATCTCCTACTCCGCCTGTACTGTGTTTGTCCACTTTAACACCGTCAATAGCAGACAAATCGAGCTTATCCCCGCTGTTTTCCATCGCAAGAGTAAGATTAAGAGTTTCATCATAATCCATATGTCTGAAATATATAGCCATAAGAAGTGCAGAAGCCTGATAATCAGGAATCTCTCCATTAACATATCCGTTCACAAAGAATTCTATTTCCTCTTTAGTAAGCTTTCCGCCATCTCTTTTCTTCTCAATAATATCAACCATCCTCATAATGCAGACCTCCTACATAATCTTATTAAGAAAACTCTTTCCTATCTTAACCGGTTCTGTGCCAAAAATCTCAGCCAGTGTCTGTGCTATATCAGCATAAGTGTCACCTGTTCCAAGATTAACGCCATGTTTTAAGCATTTTCCATATACAAGCAGTGGAACATATTCCCTTGTATGGTCAGTTCCCTTATAGGTTGGGTCACAACCGTGGTCAGCTGTAATAACAAGCATATCTGTGTCTTTCAAAGTGTCTAACACCTGTGAAAGCCTTTCATCAAATTCTTCAAGACCTCTGGCATACCCTTTATAATCTCTTCTATGTCCCCATGTTGAATCAAACTCAACCAGATTAGTATATATAATTCCTTTATTATCCTGCTTCATGTAATCAAGTGTTACATCCATTCCATCCTGATTGTCATTAGTGTGCTTAGACTCTGTAAGGCCCACACCAGCAAATATATCATGAATCTTACCGACTCCGATTACATCAAACCCTTTATCACGGACTCTGCACAATATATTATCCTCACTTGGCTTTAGTGAGAAATCCCTTCTGTTAGGTGTTCTCTTATAATTGCCATTCTCCCCGACAAAAGGTCTTGCAATAACTCTTGCTACAGCATTCTTTCCTGTAAGAATGTGTCTTGCTGTTTCACACATTTCATAAAGTTTCTCAACCGGAATAACATCTTCATGGCATGCAATCTGAAAAACCGAATCGCCAGATGTATATACAATCGGTTTTCCTGTTGCTACATGCTCATCACCAAGTTCAGCAATTATCTGTGTTCCTGAAGCTGGCATATTGCATAGTATACCTGGCACACCTGTTTTTCTGATAAATTCATCAATAATATCCTGCGGAAATCCGTCTGGATACACAGGAAACGGATTCGGAGAATATATTCCAGCCATCTCCCAATGCCCAATTGTTGTATCTTTTCCGGCAGATATTTCTGCAAGTTTTCCAAAACACCCAATAGGATTATCACAACGTTCAAGGTTATGTGCACCGTCAATATTGCCAATTCCAAGCTTTACCATATTAGGAATATTAAGACCTCCATTAGCCCCTGCAGTATGTCCCAATGTATCTGCACCTTCATCACCGAACTTAGCTGCATCCCTGGCCTCACCAATTCCAACACTATCCAAAACTATCCATATAATTCTGTTAACATTCATAGCCACGCCTCCCGACAATCTTTAATATATTGTACCACAAAGAGTACTTTCTGTATTATTATTTTGCATTTTTGAAAACAAATGTTATAATCACATAGACATTATGTTTTTTATGCAAATGTAATTAATTGAATATACATTTTTAAGGAGAAAATTATATGAGTTTTGAGTTCGTCACAAAGCTTCCTACACCTACTGAAATCAAAGAACAGTACCCTGTACCGGAAGAAATAAAAGCATTAAAAGCTGAAAGAGATGCTGAAATTGCTGATGTTATCACTGGCAAATCAGACAAACTTCTTGCTATTATCGGACCTTGCTCAGCAGATAATGAAACTGCTGTTCTTGATTACACATCAAGACTTGTTAAGGTTCAGGAGAAGATTAAAGACAAAGTTATTATTATTCCAAGAGTTTACACTAACAAACCAAGAACGACAGGCGTAGGTTACAAGGGAATGCTTCACCAGCCAGACCCTGAAAAGAAGCCTGATCTTCTTGCCGGTCTTGTTGCAATCAGAAAAATGCATATTGATGTAATGAAAGAGACACATCTTAGTCCTGCTGATGAAATGCTTTATCCTGAAAACTACTGGTATCTTTCAGATGTTCTTTCATATGTTGCCGTTGGTGCAAGATCAGTTGAAAACCAGCAGCACAGACTTGTATGTTCAGGAATTGATGTTCCAGCCGGAATGAAGAATCCTACAAGTGGAGATTTTTCAGTTATGTTAAATTCTGTAGTTGCTGCCCAGTCTAAGCAGACATTTATATACAGAAACTGGGAAGTTAATACACCAGGCAACCCTCTTACACACACAATATTAAGAGGTGCTGTAAATAAACACGGTCAGACCATTCCTAACTATCACTATGAAGATTTGATAAGACTTTATAACATGTATGCTGCAAGAGATCTTGAGAACCCTGCTGTTATTGTAGATGCTAACCACAGCAATTCAGGTAAGCAGTATCTTGAGCAGATCCGTATTGTCAAGGAAGTTCTTCATAGCTGCCATCACTCTGCTGATGTTAAGAAGCTTGTTAAGGGTGTTATGATTGAAAGTTATATTGAGCCGGGTAACCAGAAGGTTGGCGACGGTGTTTATGGAAAATCAATCACAGACGCATGCCTCGGATGGGCTGAATCTGAAAAGCTTTTATACGATATTGCAGACCTTGTTTAAAAACATTTTCATTATGTCGGGATTAATGTAGCTTTCTGTAAATGTTCCGATTAATGTAAGTAACAATGACATACTCACAATGATGACCGTTCTTCTTAAAGTGTCAATTCTGTTAAGAAAATAATGACACATAAGCAGAACGGTCATTATATATAACAGATAATGTGGAAACAACCAGACAAGAACCATAACTACTCCCCCTGCTCCATGGAACATAACAGCCTTTGTCATACATATTCCAAGACAGAACCCGTTATACAGACACAGCCAGTATACATACAATTTTCTGAATGGAGTAATCATCAATACTGCCAATGTTATGAATCTCCTTAATCTGTAAGCAAGCACCTCCTGCCATACATCTGCATATGCAACATTAGAATTAATGTATACAATCAGATATTCAGTTGAAAACACATCACCATAACGCCACATTTTTATAAAGCATGTACCAAGTATAATTCCCGCAATAATTAATGCAGCAAATCTTACATTCTTAATTACCCACAATAAAAAAGCCTTCATATATATCCATCAAAATGTACTTTGAATCAATATATGAAGACTTTGTCTTAATTATTCTTTTTACGGTTAAGCAAGGCATCATAAGCAAGAACTGCTGAAATTGTCTTGGAATCCTGTATCGTTCCTGCAAATATCATGTCTTTAAGTTCATCCAGTGTGTATTTTTCTACATCTATGAATTCATCTTCATCAAGATGCTGACTTGTTTTTACAAGATCTGTTGCAAGATATACATCTACCACTTCATTGCAGAACGCAACTGCAGTAACAACTGATACAAGCTTGGTAAGATTATCTGACCTGTATCCGGTCTCTTCTTCAAGTTCTCTTGCTGCCGCATTAATTGTCGGCTCATCCCAGCCATTAAGACCACCTGCAGGAATCTCAATCGTCTCTCTGTCAAGTGCGTCTCTGTACTGTCTTACCATGAGAAGACGTCCATCATCTAACACTGGAACAACAGCTGCCGCTCCTCTGTGGTCAATATAATCCCATTCTGCCCTATGTCCGTCGGGAGTCTCTATAACATCTGTATATATATCAAGTATTGAACCCTTATATTTAAGAATTCTATCCACTCTTTTAATATGTTCTTTCATATTCAGCCTTTCTATATAAAAATGTTACTTAATGCTTGTACATTTGTCATAGCAGGCGTCAGTTGCTTTGATAAGTGCATTTCTGAAACCATTCTCTTCAAGTGCAGAAACAGCCTGAATTGTTGTTCCACCAGGCGAACACACTTTATCTTTAAGTACTGCCGGGTGTTCTCCTGACTCAAGCACCATCTTTGCCGAACCAAGGACAGTCTGGGCAACCATCTTATATGCATCATCTCTCTTAATGCCATACTTTACAACACTATCAGCAAGAGCTTCAATGAACATATATACATAAGCAGGTGAACTGCCACTTGCACATACTACTCCATCCATAAGCTTTTCATCAACGTAAACAACCTTACCAAATGAAGTAAAGAATTTATCTATAACATCTCTTTCATCAAATGAATAATCAGATGCATTATATGATACTCCTGTCATTCCTTCCCCGATAAGTGCAGGTGTATTAGGCATTGCTCTTACAACTCTTATATTGCTTCCAAGAGCACTCTTTATAGACGCAATGGTAATTCCCGGTGCTATTGATATAATAACGCTTTCTTCTGTTACCACATTTACAATATTCTTAAGTACTGTTGGATACATCTGTGGTTTTACTGCAAGCACAATATACTTGGCATTGTTGCCACATTCAGCATTACTTTCTGCAAATCGTACGCCTGTCTCAGATGATATTCTTTCGCATTTTTCCCTGTCTGGTGATGAAAATATAATATCTGATGGTGAAAATGCCGCTAAAGCACCTTTAAGCATTGCATATCCCATGTTACCCATTCCAATAAAACCAATCTTAGCCATATGTATATCCTCCCAACTATATCATGATATATAACATCTGATTATTATATACCCGGTTATTAAATAAGCTTGCTTATAAAAAGCAAGCTTATATTAATTATATTCATTTAATTATTTGTTTTCAAGTAACTTTTCTACACTTACAAGCTTAACACAGAGAACAAAAAGATCAGCAGCCTGCTTCATCTCTTCTGGAGTTGGGAATGATGGGGCAATTCTTATATTAGAGTCCTTAGGGTCCTTTCCATAAGGGAATGTTGCACCAGCACCTGTAAGCTTAACACCTGCTTCTTTACATTTTGCAACTATTGCCTTGGCACATCCGTCCATAGCTTCAAATGATATGAAGTATCCACCCTTAGGCTCTGTCCATGAACCAATTCCAAGTCCACCAAGTTCTTCTTCAAGAACACTTTCTACAGCCTCAAACTTTGGTCTCATGAACTCAGCATGCTTTCTCATATGTTCCTTAAGTCCGTTAATATCCTTAAAGAATCTCACATGTCTTAACTGGTTAAGCTTATCATGTCCGATTGTCTGGATTGTAAGCTGCTTCTTGATATCTGCAATATTATTAGCAGATGTAGCAAGTGCTGCAATACCTGAACCTGGGAAGCTCACCTTAGAAGTTGAAGCAAACTCAAATACCATATCAGGGTTACCAGCTTTCTCACATTCACTGATGATATCAGCTATCTCATCCTTATTGTCATCATATAAATCATGGATAACATAAGCGTTATCCCAGAAAATTCTGAAATCCTCAGCAGCTGGCTTAAGTGCAGCCATTCTCTTAACTGTTTCTTCAGAATATGTATATCCCTGAGGATTAGAATACTTTGGAACGCACCAGATACCCTTTACAGAAGCATCCTTGCTTACATACTCTTCTACCATACCCATATCTGGACCAGACTCTGACATTGGAATGTTAATCATCTCAATTCCAAATCTTTCTGTGATTGCAAAATGTCTGTCATATCCAGGAACTGGACATAAGAACTTAACCTTATCAAGCTTGCACCATGGAGTATTACCAAGAATACCATGTGTGTATGCTCTCGAAATCTGGTCATACATAATATTAAGACTTGCGTTTCCATACACAATAACATGATCTGGTGTTGTTCCCATCATATCTGCCATAAGCTTCTTTGCTTCTGGAATACCATCTAAAACACCATAATTTCTGCAATCTGTTCCATCTAAAGCCTTAAGGTCTGATGAACTATTGATTGTATCAAGAAGTCCTAATGAAACATCAAGCTGCTTAGCTGATGGCTTACCTCTTGACATATCTAACGCAAGCCCCTTTGCCTTAGCTTCTGCATACTCTTTGTTCAAGCTTTCCTTTAAAACTAAAAGCTCTTCTTTACTCATATCATTGTACTGCATAATCTTCCTCCTAATCAGCATATAATCAACATGCTCTATTCTACAATGTATATTTCATAATTGCAAATATTTTTAAAAATAACTTAATATTTTAAAACATCTCTTTAAAATGCTTAATTATATTAAGTGTGTTAAAATCAAAAAAGGCTGTCACATAACGAATTAACATTATGTAACAGCCTTGGTTTATGTTAGTTTACTTTGCGTAATCTACAGCTCTTGATTCTCTGACAATACTAACCTTGATCTGACCAGGATATTCCATCTGATCCTCAATCTGCTTAGAAATGTCACGAGCCATGATTACCATATCTGAATCACTAACGACTTCAGGAACTACCATAACACGAACCTCTCTACCTGCTTGAATGGCAAAGGATTTCTCAACTCCCTTGAACGAGTTGGTAATATCTTCTAATTGTTTCAGTCTGTTTGTATAAGTTTCTAACGTTTCTCTTCTTGCACCAGGTCTTGCAGCTGAAATTGTATCAGCAGCCTGTACAAGACAAGCAATTAAGCTTTCTGGCTCAACGTCTCCATGATGTGCTTCTACTGCATTAATAACAAGAGCTGATTCTTTATATCTTCTACAAAGATCAACACCTAACTGAATATGTGAGCCTTCCATCTCGTGGTCAACAGCTTTACCAATATCATGTAATAAACCAGCACGCTTAGCCATCTTAACATCAAGTCCTAACTCTCCAGCCAAGAGACCTGTAAGCTGTGCTACTTCAATAGAATGCTTTAAAACATTCTGTCCATAACTTGTTCTGAATCTTAACTTACCTAAGAGTCTTACAAGCTCTGGATGGATACCATGTACACCAACCTCAAGGGTTGCAGCTTCACCTTCTTCTTTAATTAATGTCTCGACTTCTTTCTGGGCTTTCTCAACCATCTCCTCAATTCTTGCCGGATGAATTCTTCCATCAAGTATGAGCTTCTCAAGAGCGATTCTTGCAACCTCTCTTCTTACCGGATCAAAGCCCGACAAAACTACAGCCTCAGGTGTATCATCAATGATAAGTTCAACACCTGTAAGTGTTTCAAGAGTTCTGATATTTCTACCCTCTCTACCAATAATACGGCCTTTCATTTCGTCATTAGGAAGCTGAACTACTGATATTGTTGTCTCAGCCACATGGTCTGCGGCGCATCTCTGAATTGCATTAACAACAATCTCCTTAGCCTTCTTGTCTGCCTCCTCTTTCGCTCTGCTTTCTAATGTCTTAATCATTACAGCAGTATCATGTTTAACTTCGTCTTCAACAGTCTTTAATAGATATTCTTTTGCCTGTTCGGAGGTCAATCCTGAGATTCGTTCAAGTTCCTGCTGTCTCTTCTTCTCAAGTTCTTCAACCTTTTGCTTCTGTTTACCAAGTTCTTCTTCTTTCCTGGTAATGTTAGAGTCGCGTTTCTCTACAGCCTCAATCTTTCTGTCAAGTGTCTCTTCTTTTGAAAGAACTCTCTTTTCATACTTGCTTATCTCAGCTCGTCTTTCCTTAGTTTCCTTCTCAAGTTCGTTCTTAGTCTTTAAAGACTCTTCCTTGACTTCCAAAAGAGCTTCCTTTTTCTTGGTTTCAGCTGTCTTAAGAGCTTCATCTATTATCTCTCTTGCTTTCTCATTGGCATTACCGATTGTTGCATCGTTACGCTTGTTGATTGCATTAGACGAGATAAACCAAGTAATAGGAGCGACTATCACTAAAGTAGCAATAATTGCGATTACTATTGGAATCAACGCAGGAGCACCTCCTTATTTAGTTTTCATTGTACCAAAAATACAACAATCTAATATTATACTCAATTGTCGATTATGTCAAGGAAAAGCCCCTTAGAATCCAATGCTTTATTAATAATATCCATACTGAATCCTTTACGATATAATGCAGCTTTGACCTTCTGAATCTCTTTATAATCAGTATTCGCAAAATCAATATGCTTTCTTTCAACAAACAACTTTGCCTGTTCTAATTCTATATCACAGTTATCCGCATAAAATTCGTCACAAATCCTGCTGATAATGTCTGCATCAACGCCTTTCTGCTTTAACTTAAGTTCAATCTGTCTTCTTGGCTTATTACCTGCCTTAAAATTAACATAATTCTCTGCAAAACGCTCATCATTAATATATCCAAACCTGGTTACATACTCTAATGCATAATCTATACACGTATCAGGATAATATCCATCTCTAAGCTTGTCCTCCAAACCTTTTCTTGTATAATCCTTATTCTTAAGCAATGCCATCGCTCTTACCGTTGCACGCTTAGATAACACATCATCTATCAGAGAATCATACGCTTCTTTCCTGACAGACTCTCCATCCTTAATTCCAAACTTTCTTAATTCTGCTGCATATAAAGCAAATGCAGGCTCATAATTAATATATACAAGCCTGCGTTTCTTAGTAAGTTCTTTAATGGATGTGACAATAAGTTCAATATTATCTTCCATAACCCACCTTAATATTACTCTTCTGTATCTGCTTTCTTCTTAGCCTTAGTCTGCTTAGCATCATCAGATGCTTCTGCTTCCTTAACACCGTCCACAATTCCGTAGTGTTCTCTTACTCTTCTGTCAACTTCTTCTCTTATCTCTGGATTATCAAGAAGGAACTGCTTAGCGTTCTCTCGTCCCTGTCCAATCTTATTGCCCTCATATGAGAACCATGCTCCACTCTTCTGGATAATACCTGCATTAGAAGCAAGATCAACAAGATCTCCTTCTGTAGATATACCTTTTCCAAAAAGAATATCAAACTCTGCTTCTCTGAATGGAGGGGCAACCTTATTCTTAACAATCTTGACTCTGGTTCTGTTACCAATAACCTCACCATTCTGCTTAAGTGTCTCAATCTTTCTTACATCAAGTCTTACAGAAGAATAGAACTTAAGTGCACGACCACCTGTAGTTGTCTCCGGATTTCCAAACATAACACCAACCTTTTCACGAAGCTGGTTGATAAATATAACAACGCAGTTATTCTTGCTTACAACAGGTGTAAGCTTTCTTAATGCCTGTGACATAAGTCTTGCCTGAAGACCTACATGTGAATCGCCCATATCACCATCAATCTCTGCTTTAGGAACAAGAGCTGCAACTGAATCGACAATTACAATATCGACTGCACCAGATCTTACCATAGTCTCTGTAATCTCAAGTGCCTGCTCGCCACTGTCAGGCTGCGAAATATATAAATTATCAATATCAACACCAATATTCTTAGCATATACAGGATCCAGAGCATGCTCTGCATCAATAAAACCTGCAATACCGCCTCTCTTCTGTACTTCAGCAACCATATGAAGTGCAACTGTTGTCTTACCACTTGATTCAGGTCCATATATCTCTACAACTCTTCCTTTAGGAACTCCACCGATTCCCAAAGCGATATCCAGACTTAAAGAACCTGTAGGAATACATTCAACATTAAGATTAGCTGTTGATTCCCCAAGCTTCATTACAGAGCCCTTACCAAACTGTTTCTCAATATTAGAAATCGCCGCATCAAGGGCTTTCATCTTATCTTCATTAACCATACCTTAAACTCTCCTTTTGAACATGTGTTCGTTTTCTAAATAATATCTTATTATGCCTGCATTGTCAAGAACCTTTCGAACATTTATTCGTTATGTTTGTTTGTATACTGGAATAGTAAAAATATATCATATTATATATATTTTGTAAACGCCTATTTTATATTATTATATGTCGATATAATATTTTATACGTAAGTTCAGCAACATTTTTTTAACTTGCAGTACCTGTCGAATGATAGTTGCATCAATTCATCGTAATATTTAATCCGATATCGTTATAAAACCCACTAAAAGCAATATTTTCCTTGCTTTGTAGGTCTTTTTCTACATTTCTGCTTGACAAAAGATGATTCTGAAGGATAAAGACCTACTCAAGTAATACATCTTTCTCATTTAGTAGGTCTTCTCACCAACTCACACTTCCAATCCGGCTCAAAAGACCTACTCAACACTCACTTCTTTATCACTTAGTAGGTCTTCTCGCCAACTTACGCCTCCAATACGGCTCAAAGAACCTACTCAACGCTCACTTTTTTCTCTCTTAGTAGGTCTTCTCGCCCATTCACGCCTTCAATCCGGCTCAAAAGACCTACTCAACGCTCACTTCTCACTCACTTAGTAGGTCTTCTCGCCCATTCACGCTTCCAATCCGGCTCAAAAGACCTACTCAACGCTCACATTTCACTCACTTAGTAGGTCTTCTCACCCATTCACGCCTCCAATACGGCTCTAAAAACCTACTCAACACTCACATCTCACTCACTTAGTAGGTCTTCACATTCCAGCTCTCTCCAACCCACTCTAATCCCAGCAAAAAAGACCTACTCAAGCCATCTTTCAAGCTTAATAGTAGGTCTTCAACGCCATAGCAAATAATATAATAAAACTAATAATTACAATAATCTCTACCTGTTAGTCTTAATTATATCAAGAACAAACTTAAGTGCTTCCTTCGTAGACTGACACCTTATCGTGTGCCTGTCGCCTGACAAATCACATTCTTTAACATGTGTCTCACCCTTATAGCAGCATCCAATATACACAAGTCCAACAGGCTTGTCATCTTCTCTTGAAGGTCCTGCAACACCTGTTACAGAAACACTGATATCTGCCTTAGATATTCTTACTGCTCCTTCTGCCATCTGGGCAGCAGTTTCAGCACTTACAGCTTTATACTTCTCAAGAGTCTCATGCTTAACTCCAAGAATACGTTCCTTCGCCTCATTACTATATGTAATATAGCCCTCTTTAAAAATGTCTGAAGCACCGCTTATATTAACTATAGACGAAGCAACCATGCCGCCTGTGCATGACTCAGCTGTAGTTATAGTCAGGGATTTGTTCTTTAATGTCTCAACAAGAGCCTTATCAAGACAGCCGAGATAATCAACCATTATTATTTACCCGAACCTTCCAGAAAAACTTTATAATTCTTTGCAATATAATCAATAAGAGAAATCACTGTCAATCCTAATGATATATATATGAGAATAGTATTAATAATATTCATAAATGGTACATTAAGATTAAGAACAAGCATAATAATTGTAATCATCTGAAATGCTGTCTTGAACTTTCCCCAATAGCTTGCAGCTATAACAACACCATTATCTGATGCAACAAGTCTGAATCCGCTAATAATAAATTCTCTTGCAATTATAATAATAACAATCCATGCTGCAATTCTTTCAAGGTCAACAAGTGCAATAAGTGCAGAGCATACTAAAAGCTTATCTGCAAGTGGATCCATAAATTTTCCGAAGTTAGTAACAAGATTATACTTTCTTGCAATCTTACCATCTAAAAGGTCTGTTAAGCTTGCAAGAATAAATATTCCTACTGCAATATATTTGCCACATCCAATGTTAAGATACAGACATATCAGAAACAAAGGAATCATAATAACTCTTGCAATTGTAAGTTTGTTAGGTAAATTCATTTAAACATTTTCCTCCATTATTCCCATTAAATCATATTCAGTTGAACCGGTAATCTTTACAGATACGAAATCTCCTGACATAAGTTCCCTGTCACATTCAAAGAACACCATTCCATCAACATTAGGTGCATCCTTGTACGAACGTCCGACATAAGTATTGTCCTCTGCAATATAGCCTTCAACCATAACATCAATAGTCTTTCCAACCATCTGTGCTGACTTGTCAATGGATATTTCCTGCTGCAGAGCCATAAGCTCGTCTCTCCACGTATCCATTATATCCTGGTCAATCTGGTCCGGCATTGTTGCAGCCGGGGTATCCTCTTCCCTTGAATAAGTGAATACTCCAAGTCTGTCGAACTCAACTTCATCAATAAATTCCATAACCTCTTCATGGTCAGCCTGTGTCTCTCCCGGGAAGCCGGCAATAAGAGTTGTTCTTAATGCAATGTCCGGAATCTCTTTTCTCAGCTTCGCAACAATATCAAGAAGCTCCTGCTTATCTGTCTTTCTTCCCATGCGCTTTAATACATTATCACTTGCATGCTGGATTGGCATATCAAGATAATGACAGACTTTAGGCTCATTCTTAATAGCCTCGATAAGCTCATCATTAATCTCTTCCGGATAACAGTACAGAATTCTTATCCATTTGAGGTCTTCAATCTTGGCAAGCTCATGTATAAGCATTGGAAGTGATTTCTTTCCGTAAAGGTCTGTTCCATAAAGAGTTGTCTCCTGTGCTACAAGTATAAGCTCTTTTGCTCCATTGTGTACAAGGTGCTTTGCCTGCTCCACAAGATACTCAACAGGATAGCTTCTGAAATTACCACGCACCTTAGGAATTATGCAGTAAGTACAGTGCTTATCGCATCCTTCTGCTATCTTAAGGTACTCAAAATACCCAGGTGTAGTAATAATTCTCTTTTCTTTAACAATAGGAAGTCTGTTGGCATCATCAACGACATTAAAGCCCTTACCTTCAAGCACTGAAGTAACAACCTCCGCAATCTTGTCATAAGAAGTTGTTCCTAAAAATGCATCAACTTCTGGAATTTCCTTAATAATCTCATCCTTATATCTGTGAGCAAGACACCCTGTAACAATAAGTGCCTTACACACAGCATCTTCCTTGTGCTGTGCCATCTCAAGTATCGTGTTGATACTCTCCTGCTTGGCATCTCCAATAAAACAGCATGTATTAACAACAATAACATCTGCCTGTGTTTCATCATCTGTAAACTCAAAGCCCTTATCGTTAAGGATTCCAAGCATATTCTCTGTATCTACAAGGTTTTTATCACAACCTAAAGATGCAAACATAATCTTCATATACTGCATTACCTCCTGCATAGTACTCCTCATTGTAACACATTTTTTGCAAATGTAAACATATCCCTTACATAATCTGACCATATAAAACATTATCAAACTGGCACTTTTAATAAGCCCTGAATTGTACTATTCTTTGCTGAAAATATGAATCAAAGGAGAAAAAGATAATTATGAAAGACAAAAAAACAGGTTTAATCCAGACATTAATTGGTGCTATTATTCTTGTTATCGGTATTGTGTTATGTGTCAACACATACATAGTAAAAGGTAATAAAGCATACGCATTTTCACTTCTTGTAACAATCCTTGGCATTGTTATTCTTATTGCCGGATTATACAGAACATTTTCAAAGAAAGAGAGAAAGCCTGTAGACGCAAAGGTTATTGCACAGGCTGCTTTGTGTGCCGCACTCTGCTATGTTGGTGCAACATTTATAAAGATAGACATTCCTGTTGGAACAGAAAGAACCATGTTCCACTTTGGTAATGTATTCTGCGTTCTTGCAGCTTTACTTATCGGTGGCGAATGGGGTGGTCTTGCCGGAGCAATCGGCATGACAATAAGTGATTTGTCAACAGCCTATGTAACAAGCGCTCCTAAGACATTTATTCTTAAATTATGCATCGGTCTTATCGTTGGTTTTGTAGCACATAAGCTCTTCCACCTTTCTAAGGAACATTCTGCAAAATATATTACTGTTGCTACTGTTGTATCAAGCATATGCGGTATGGCATTCAATATTGTTGCTGACCCTGTAGTCGGATATTTCTATAAGACATACCTTCTTGGTGTGCCTCAGGACCTTGCCAAAACACTTGCTAAAATAGGTGCGATAACCACATCTGTTAATGCAGTTATCGCCGTTATAGTTGCTTCAATCATATATCTTGCATTAAGACCAGCTATGAAAAAGCTGAATATGTTGAGAGATTTATAAAATATTTTTCGCCGCTTTGCTTTTCCTGCAGGGCGGTGGTTTTTATTGTGCTGGCAGTATCAATTCTTGCCATACTTTCAAGAACAATATCTATATCTGTTCCATTTTCAATAACTACAGGCTCATGAGTTACGCAGTCTGCCGCATTACATATTATAGAAACATATTCTTCTTCTGCCATAAGGCTTTTATATATGGAACAGACTGCTGTTATCATCTTCTCTGCAATAAAGTTGCAATCTGTCACATACCTGTCAGGAAATTCACATATAAGCTGTACATAACGCATTCTCCTGTCCTCATATACGCTGCTCATCATTCTTCCCATTGAAGCCGTTGCATTCCAGTTTATTTTAGAAAATGTATCATTATTATCATAATCACGCACACCCATAAAATAATACTGATTTTCTAAAATACGAGCATCTGTGCAGTTTTCTCCCGCAATCACATCAACCGGGAGTTCATCTATACTTATATCATCAACCTTTGGAAAAACCGTTGTCCGCGCCTTACATTCACTTACTATACGGTATTCGTTCTTAAGAAAAAGTCCTTTGGAAATAATTCTTATATTCTTAATTTCATAAAATCCCCTCGTCAAATCTGTAATGGGATGCTTTCTTACAACTTTCTGTTTCCCTCTAAGTGAAATTCTTTCCTTCCTGTATCGTAACACTCTGCCATTGCGCCATATTTCATATGTAATAATCAGAACTGGCAGATATATTCTGCTTTTATTACCGGCTTCAATTATCATTGTAACCGGCTCTCCATATTTCATATATTCTTTTTCAAATGTGATATCAGTGTATACATTTTTATACCAATTTCTTTCATACAAAGCCTCTGCTGCCATGTACAAGCCCAAAACAATAAAACTTGCGATAATTAATTCCATACAATATTATTAATCACCTCTTCACTGCTAAGCTGTCCTGTAAGATTCTTTGGTTTCAATTTAATCCTGTGTGCAAGTACCGGAACTGCTATATTTTTCACATCATCAATACTGCATGAAGTTTTCCCGTTAATATATGCATTTGCTTTGGCAGCAGACAATAATGCAAGCGTTGCCCTCGGACTTGCCCCGATTGCTATATTGCTGTTATTTCTTGTTTCATTAACAAGCTTCACTATATATCTTCTTACTTCATCATCTGCCGTAACCAGACCTGCCTCGTTAATCATGCGGATAATATCCTGCCTTGCGCACACAGGTTCAAGCTCATCTAACGGGTCACTATTATAATATTTATTAATAATCTCCATTTCATCATCAGGTGACGGATAACCCATATTAATCTTTAACATAAATCTGTCAAGCTGTGCCTCTGGAAGCACATAAGTTCCGGCAGTTTCTATCTGGTTCTGCGTTGCAACAACCATAAATGGTTTCTCTAACCCGAAGGAATTGCCGTCAATCGTAATCTGCCCCTACTCCATACATTCAAGCAGTGCCGACTGCGCCTTAGGTGTTGCACGGTTTATCTCATCTGCAAGAACAATGTTTGAAAAAATCGGACCTTTTCTGATTCTAAAATCCGCCTCTTTAGAATTATAAAATCTGAGTCCTGTAATATCAGCAGGCAGCATATCAGCGGTAAACTGTATTCTTGAGAAGTCCATCCCCATGCTCATTGCAAATGCTTTGGATAATTTAGTCTTTCCTGTTCCGGGAACATCTTCCACCAGAATATGTCCCTGTGCCAGCAGTGCCGTCAGATAATAATCAATCACATTTTCCTTGCCGACAATAACCTTTGCTATATTTTGACGGATTCTTTCAATTATTTCATTATTCATTACTGCCTCCCCTCCTGCCTTCTCTTGTGTTGTTTCAGGCTGTCCGTAAGCCTCTTCCTCATTATCAGCCTGTATTATATCTTCGTATGAATCATGTTCAAGAATATAACTTCCTTTAAGTGCAAACAGCCGCTTCTTAATGCTTTCAATTCCAATAATTACTGCCAGCACAACAATTACCACTGCCGCTATATATTTTGCATATTTATTAAAATGTATCTTCTCCCTGCCTGTCTCCTTCGAAACAATTACAACTTCTTCATCTCCGATAACATTATCCGATGCTTCATAATGAACAGTTTTCTTTTCCTCATCAACCGAATCGTCTATTATTTCATAATCTTCGATTAATGTGTCATGTATGCCAGTATTACTGTTTCTTATATAAGTTCTAAGATTCCCCGTAACATTCATCAGTGGTACAAGTATAATCATCAGAATTACAAATGTAGTTACACATATACCGTCTTTAACAAGTGATACTGTTAAATCCGCCTGCCTGTATGGAAAGCCGTCATCGTATTCATCCGAAAAAAGAAGCCTGCACAGCCTGTCCTCAAAATGGTAATTAATAAACAAGACAAATATAACAACAGATAATGCAAGCCACATAATCCGTACACTGTTAAGCCCCTGCCATGATGAATATATATACATAACCGCAGGAACAGCAATTATAACCGCTGGAATATGTTCGCCATCAATGTCCGATTTCTTCAATCTTCTATCTGTAATATATACAGCAAATGCAAAACAGATTGCTGATGATACATATATATTTCTGTTAAAAGAATCTGACACAAAAAAGCTTAATATTCCAATAATGCACATACTATATACAATAATTTCCATAAACTGCATCAGCAGTACTGATACATTAGATTTGATCATTTTTCTTGTCATTTTCAGAAATACAATAAGCGGGATATACAATACATTTATATAGGAAATACGCAATAATGTATTTCCATTCCAGATAAGTTGTCCTACTCCTGTGGCTATCACATAAAAGCTAATTATCTCCAGCAAAAGATCTGTCCAGTCTCTTCTCCTCAATGCCAATGCGTATCACTCTCCTTAACCAGAACGCACAATATATAAGAACAACAATCGTATAAACAATATATCTTATTATATTTTCCGGCACTCTCAGTGACTTAATACTCTCGCCCTTTTGCGGCAGATAATATATATCAACTGATTGTCCGCGCTTTAATTCATATTTACCGGATATATCGCCATTAACGGAAGCCACAATCTCTGCCGGCTCAAAGCCTTTCTGCATAAGTGTATCAACATACGAATCATTAACCGTAATGTTCAGCCTGCTTATCTCTGCATAATCTTTCCTCGAATACATATAAAACAGGCTTACTTCACCGTATGTCTTGGCATAAATCATCACCGTGTCATCAGCATTTTCACTGTGCCATATAACAGAAGCGTACCCGTCATAGCTGTTAAGTCCTGTCTTTTCATCTGTACGCCTGCAGTATTCTGATTCATCTACATAATCAAGCGTGAATTTCTGCCCCGCATTTTTCAGGTAAATATTACCTGCTATACGTAATACCAAAACCGCCGTCATAACAATTCCAAGTACAAGCATTACAAACAACAATATAAGCTTTCTCATATTCTCATGTTTTAACATCTGCCTGTCATACATGCAATCATTAACATCTGCTCCCGCCATTGTATCTATAGCTTCATTGTTCATTATCCGTTCTTTATAAATGTTGTCTATATGCTGTGCATCCTTTTTATATGAGCCATTTGATGGCACATTTATCTTATCCAGTGCCGCAACGTACATTTCTTTATTAAACTTCACTCTTCTTCGCATTTTCCGCTCCACCTCCTGTTACCGTTCAGATAAGATTCGTCCCATCTTTTTTCTACCTCTGCTAAGTCGCATATATACTGATGTTTCTTTCAATTTAGTCATAATTGATATTTCCTTTACAGAATAACCTTCATAATAATACATCTGCATAATCAGTCGGGTGTCATCATCAAGCTGCATGAGTGCGTCCATAACAGCATTGTCCTGACTTATCTCCCGCGATTCCGTATTATCTGCAAGTATCTGCGACCATGAATCATCATCAACCGTAACATTATGCCTCTGCCACGCACTTGTCTTAAAAGATTTGCACGCATTAATCGTAACCGCCACAAACCAGTTCTTCTCATGCTCGCAATTCTTAAAATGCGGTCTGTACTTAAGGTATCTTAACAAGACCTCCTGATACACATCATCCGCATCAAACCTGTTCTTCATATAGACAAATGCTATCTTATAAATGCTTTTCCCATTCCGCTCAATTATCTTTTCAAAGCCTTTATCCTCTGCCAATTTCGTCCTGTCCCTTTCAATTAATTTAGAAGCCTCTACATATAATACTTTATAAAATGCATTTATTTAACAGAATAATAAAAAACTCTGCAACTGGTTCTTTATTCCAGTTGCAGAGCTGTTATTCCGCTAATTCTTAACGAAGAACTGTTGCAAGCATATAAATTCCTTACTCTGTAAATGCGTATGGTAAATATCTGCGTCCGCCTTCCTGACAAAATATATTATATCCCCCCCTTTGAACGCTTGAAGAGCATTTTTACCCCGTAAAAGTATGAACGTTTCAATATTCTCAGTATGTGCAAATGTTTTCGATTATTCGGATTGACAAACATCATTTCTTATTGTACCATAGCATCATAAAAAGAAATGGGTTTTCACCGGGTAGGGATTATTCCTGACAGGACTTGCTCGTTTCTTTTTTTATTTCCAAGACATCATACAAGTACATTTTTCCTGAAGATGCATGTCTAATTAATAGTCTCGCACTGAATACATTGTATCGCTCAACATCTCCATTTTCATCATATACTGGCAATGCAAATCTTGTGTCATAACGGTACCATCCATTTTTTGCATGTCTGCTGTGCTTATTTTTCTTATTGTCTTCAAAGGTCTTTGATGTTGCGATTTCTATCATCTCCGGGATAGCCTGCACAGCATTGGCTTTCGCTTTAGCAATAGTTCCCTTTATATGTTTTGTGTAATTTGAGCCAGAATATTCATCAGGAAGATCTGTACCGATATAAATAATATCTTCTGTTTCAGCTATTCGATAAATGTCTCCCACATACTGCCTAAGATATTTTTCAACATCACTCCACTCTACAGAACGTTTTCCTTTAAATGCAATATCGTTAATCATAACAATATTGTTGCCGTCAGCATCCTGAATAACTGAAACATTTCGCTTAATATTTTTTGACTCATTTTCCTGATTGATTTCTCTGCAAATTTCAATCAATTCAAAATATCTTAGTAATCTTCTTTTTGTTTCTAAATCTGAGTTCTTAAATAATTCAATAATATGTTGACCATCAGACACAAAGTCTGTTTCGATTGATTGCTCTACTACTTTCTCATCACAAAGCAAATCCACAAGTGACATATCTAGAGCCTTGCAAATAGAAACCAACTTATCTGCCTGTGGATTAATCTTTTTCTTACGCCAGTCGCTGATTGTACTGGTAGCAATACCAGTTCTTCGTGATAATTCAATTTGGCTCATATGTAATTCTTCTAGTCTAGCAAAGATTTTTTCATATATGTTCATACTATAATACCCTTTTATATTTTCCGTATTCTCGGATATCATATCATAGAACTATAATCGAATCAAGAGATTCCAATCCAAATTCCAAAACCATGTGGCAATGGTCGGAAACCTCATAACAAAGCAGATGCGAAAACAGTAATTAATGCATCATATACACCATGTCCAATGATCAAGGATAAAGTAGAACTATTTTTAATCTGCAAAAGGCGGCTGCGAATTTTTTCCACCTTGAAATTATGGGTTCTATATACATTTTTTCCTGCTAAAAACACAGGTACATATTCGCAGTAAAAGCCCTGAAGCCCACTTAAACTGTGACTTTACGCGATAGCAAGCAGATATTTTCCACATGCTCCGTATGAGGAAACAAATCAAATGGCTGACATGCCATAACCTTATATCCACCCTTAACCAGCACCTTTATATCCCTTGCCTGTGTATCAGGTCCGCATGAAATGTACACAATCCTGTCTGGCTTAATCTTAAGAAGAGAATTAAGGAATTCCGGTGTGCTTCCACTTCTTGGCGGATCCATGATAACAACATCTGCCTTTGCATTTTTCGCATATTCAACAAGAAAATCTCCTGCGTCAGCATTAACAAATGTGACATTCTTTATATTGTTAATTGAAGCATTTACCCTGGCATCTGACACAGCTTCTGAATTAAGCTCAACTCCTATAACTTTGCCAGCTTTCCTGGATGCTGCTATTCCAATAGTTCCAATGCCACAGTATGCATCAATTACAGTGTCATTTTTTGATATATCAGCAAGCTGGATTGCCTTTTTATACAGCTTTTCAGTCTGCTGGTGGTTAATCTGATAGAATGATGTCGGGCTTATTCTGAACCTGCAGCCACACAACACATCCTCAATATAACCTTTTCCCTTAAGAACAATATTTCTCTTTCCAAGCACCATGCTTGTATGTCTGTCGTTAATATTCTGCACAATCGTAGTGATTTCAGGATGCTTCTCACATAATACCTTCAGAAAATTATTCTTTGATGGAAATGCAACTCCTGCTGTTACAATAACAAGCATAATCTCCTTTGTAGAAAATCCTTTTCTTAAAAGAATGTGGCGAATCAGCCCCTTTCCTGAATCCTCGTCATATGGCTGATATTTAAATGAAGCTATAAGGCCTTTAATATCCTTAATAATGTCTGTACACTGCGAATCTTCAATCATACAATCTGAAGTGTCAACTATTCTGTGGCTGTTTTCCTCGTAAGTTCCTGCTATAACATTCCTTGAATCATCAAGTCCCACGACTGCATGAACTTTATTGCGGTAATGTATCGGTCTGTACATTCCAACAATATCATCAACTTTTACATATTCTCCAAAAAGTTCTTCAATGTACTTCTTCTTAACTGCAAGCTCATTGTCGTATTTCATCCCGGCATAATCACAGCCACCGCATTTTTCTGAAAATGCACAGTGAATCCGTCTTTCTTTCTCATCATATCTATTCGTCATAAAATATTTAACTCCTCATCTCACATCATGCTTGTAGCTCATACTCAAGATTATCGTTATGTCTTGCCTTAGCTACTCGCACAAAAGGGCAACCGCCCATACAAGCAGTTGCCCTTAACATCAGTCTTTGTTAATTATAATGAAGTATTCTCGTCTGTACTTCCAAGAATCTTAACCTTACCTTCGTAGAATTCTTTAACTGCGATTGATAATGGCTTGTCTTTCTCTGAACATCTTACAAGAGGAGTTCCAACCTGAAGCTTTCTCTCATCTTCCTTAGAGATTCTCTTCTCCTCAATCTTATCCTTGTCCTTTTCTTTCTCTTTTTCCTTGTTGTTTGCTTCAATTCTTGCCTTGGCAATCTTCTCCTCAACGCTTCTTGCATCGATGATTTCCTTAGCTCTGTTAGCAGTTGCCTTAACAATTGAATATCTGCTCTGTACTAAAGGCTGCTCGCCCTCTTCAACCTCACTGTTAATTACAGCCATTAATTCAGTATACGATGGATGTATCATTATATTATTCTCCTTTCGAATAAACCTTTAATTCTTCTTTAATATTATTAATCAGTCCAAGATTATACTTAGCTTTCATCTTCTCAGATAACACAATATCATGAATACGGCCGACACATAAATCGACTTCATCATTGATAACTATGTAATCATAATCCTCAACACCTTCTGCTTCCTCTGCTGCTCTTGAAAGACGGGCTTTAATTGTCGCCTCATCTTCTGTTCCTCTGCCACGGAGTCTCTTTTCAAGTTCTGCCGCTGACGGTGGTGTTATAAACATAAGCACTGCATCCGGGAACATTCTCTTGATATTCATGGCACCCTGTATCTCAATCTCAAGAATAACATTGTTACCCTTATCAAGCTGTTCTTCAACATATGCCTTTGGTGTTCCGTAATAATTGCCAACATACTGTGCATGCTCTATTAAAGCATCTTCAGCAATCATCTTCTCGAATTCTTCTACAGTCTTAAAGAAATATTCTCTTCCATCAGCTTCGCCTTCTCTTGGCTTTCTTGTTGTAGCTGATATAGAAAGTGAATACTCGTCATGAAGCTCTAAAAGTCGCTTCATAACAGTTCCTTTTCCTGCACCAGAAAATCCTGAAATAACTAATAATAGTCCTTTGCTCATATAATTACCTCATTCTGCACATAAAGTGCACAAGTTATTATACCTAACAAGCCCGAAACAATCAAGTAAATTTAATCAAAACCCATTAAAAATATATTGAAAGCCTACTCAATGTTCTGAATCTGCTCTCTTACCTTCTCAATCTCAGTCTTTAAGTCAATAGCTGCATTAGATATCTCAATGTCATTAGCCTTAGAAAGAGTTGTGTTAGCCTCTCTGTTCATCTCCTGTGCAATGAAATCCATCTTTCTTCCAATGCCGCCATCCTCGTTAAGACATTTTCTTGCATGCTCGATATGGCTTCTTAATCTTACAGTTTCTTCGTCAACACATATCTTGTCTGCGTATATAATAACCTCTGTTGCGATTCTGCTCTCATCAATAGTTGTATCGCCAAGAAGTTCTTTAACCTTACTCTCTAACTTGCTGCGGTATTCCTTCATAATCTCAGGACTTCTCTTTTCAACAAATGCAACAAGCTCCTCCATGTGGTCAAGTTTTCCTAAAAGATCTTTCTTCAGATTCTCTCCTTCAAGGATTCTTGTATTAACGAACTGCTCCAGGGCTGCCTTCATGGCTTCTTCTATAAAATGCCACAGCTCCTCTTCGTCTTCCTGCACCTCATCCATTGTGATGACCTCTGGAAATCTGGCAAGACCTCCTACTGTCATATCATTTTTAAGATTGTATTTTTCGGACATATTATTAAATATAGCCATATATTCATCAGCTATATTCTGGTTGAACTTAAGATTAACCTGACTTTCTGAATCATCCTCATAATTAATAAATATATCAATCTTGCCTCTTGTTGCATACTTCTTAAGTAAGTCTCTCATTCTGCTCTCGAATACATTAAGCTTCTTAGGCATCTTGATACCTGCCTCAAGATATCTGTGATTAACTGACTTAATCTCAACTGAAATCTTTCTGTTACCTTTAACAATTTCACTCCGGCCAAAGCCTGTCATACTTTTAATCATTGTTTCTATCCTTCCATTCGCATATAATGCTTAGGAAAGTATACCAATTTTTGTGAAAGATAACAAGACTTACAGCAATAAGTATGTTAATATAATGCAATAAGATTAATGAATATTAATTAAAGGAGACATTATGGCATTCGATGGAATTACAATATCCAGTATTGTTAATGAATTAAACAACACAATTAACGGCGGAAGACTTTACAAAATAGCACAGCCTGAAGCCGATGAAATAATGCTTACAATAAAGACACAATCTGGTCAGTACAGACTTGTTTTATCTGCAAATGCATCGCTTCCTCTTGCATATCTTACAGACGATAACAAGCCATCCCCTGCTACTGCACCTAATTTCTGCATGCTTCTCAGGAAACATCTGAACAATGGAAGAATAATATCAATAACACAGCCAAAATTTGAGCGTGTAATTGATATTGAGGCAGAACATTTAAACGAACTCGGTGACCTGTGCAGAAAGCACATAATCGCAGAATTCATGGGTAAGCACAGCAATATAATATTATGTGACGACAATAATACTATATTAGACAGTATCAAGCATATATCAGCACAGACAAGCTCAGTCAGGGAAGTTTTACCTGGAAGACCTTATTTCATTCCTAATACTTCTGACAAGATTAATCCGCTTGAAGCTGACAGAAAGCATTTTGATGAAACAGTATTTACAAAGCCTGTACCTGTTGTCAAGGCGCTGCTTTCAAGCTATACAGGAATAAGCACATGTATAGCAGAAGAGCTTGCATACCGTGCCGGAGTTGATGGCGGACACCCTGCCAACTGCCTTGATGAGCCTATGAAAGATGCATTATACAACGTATTTGACGCACTTATGTCTGATGTAAGAAATGGTATCTACCACCCCGATATGGTAACTGACAACGGTGTGCCTGCAGAATTTGCCGCTGTGAAGCTTTCTATGTATGACAACCACACAGAATATGATTCGATAAGCAGACTGATTATCGATTATTACAGACAGAAAGAGATTGCAACACGAATTCACCAGAAGTCTGTTGATATAAGAAGAATTGTAACAACACATCTTGAAAGAGCATACAAGAAGCTTGACATCCAGGAAAAACAGATAAAGGACACTGAGAAAAAAGACAAATACCGTATCTACGGCGAACTTCTTACAACCTACGCTTACAGTATTCCTGCAGGTTCTAAGGAATATGAAACACTTAATTATTACGATAATACTACAATCAAGATTCCTCTTGATAACACTCTCACACCAATTGAGAATGCCAACAAATATTTTGCAAGATATAACAAGCTTAAAAGAACCTATGAAGCCGGAATCCGTCTTATTCAAGAGATTACTGAAGAAATAAGTTACCTTGAATCTATTATCAATGCAATTGAGATTTCAGTAACAGAGGCTGATCTTGCTAACATTAAGGAAGAGCTTATTGAAACTGGATATATTAAAAGGACTGTTAAAGGAAAGCACAAAATCACAGCCAACAAGCCGATGCATTTTGTATCAAGCGATGGATTTGACATATACGTTGGAAAGAATAACATACAGAATGACGAACTTACCTTCAAGACAGGCAACGGCAATGACTGGTGGTTTCACGCCAAGCAGATGCCAGGCTCTCATGTACTTCTTAAAACAGATGGAAAGGAAGTTCCTGACAGAACATTTGAAGAAGCAGCAAGCCTTGCCGCCTATTACTCTAAAGGCCGTGAGCAGGAAAAAGTTGAAGTCGATTATGTATTAAAGAAAGAAGTTAAAAAGCCTGCCGGTGCCAAACCGGGATTCGTTGTGTATTACACCAACTACTCAATGGTTGCAGACACCGACATTAAAGATATTAAACAGTTATAAAATAATGGCTGAATCAGAATTTAATCATGCGGTGCCCCAAAAAGTCAGACTTTTTTGGGGGTACCGCATAACTCAGCCATTTTCTTATTAACAGGCTTAACAGCCACACATATGAACGCCAGTATAACTGATGCACAGTCTGCCACTATCCATGGCATATACTGGATTGCAAGTGAAGATTTGCCCGAAACAATAATCATAAGAATTACACTTGTAACAACATTTATAACAAATATACCTGCCAGCTTTCTCATATCCAGAAGCCCGCTTATCACAAGATATATCAGTATGTATGCAGCCGTCATGCACACGCAGAAAGTTACGAGATACATGTAAAATGCGTTATCAGTCATATCACATAACGATATATCCAGCGTAATATATCCAAACAGTGCAGGCGGGTTAAATGCATATATTACAGATGGCATTATCGTTACAAGTGCCGGAATACCGATACCTACCAACATTCCTGCCCTGCCGCTTAATCCCTTGATAATACCTGATTGTATAATTATACAAAGAATGGTTGCTATTAAAAGCATTATCATCCATGACCAGTTAAAGAATATTTTATTACCAATATAATATCCGGTAAGATATTCATTAACTGTCATTCTTTGGGAATCACCATTTTTTATAATTTCTGACAATATATTCCTTCTTATAAAGCCTTCCCACACATATATAACAAGAGCAGGCATAAGAAAAACCACTGCGTTAGTCTGTTTATTTTTAGAAAACATTTTTATGTGTCTGATACCGGAGCTTTTCACCATCATCAGCTCAAGTATTCCCAAAATCACCAACAATATATACAACACAGGTATTTTATCCATCAGCTGTGCTGTCTCAATCTGTCCTTTTACTACACCATCAATATAGAAAGAATCTATCCATGCATGCATTGATGATGACGATTCCAATATTCTTGCCATTAATAGCAATATTCCAGTCATCATATTAAATATAGCAGCAACAGAAGCAATTATACCCGTGTTGCCTATTCTTAAAAGAATTCCTGTAAGTGATACTGCCGTAAAGAGTACCGTTAAAGAGAAAAATAACTGATATACAACATTAAATCCCGTATAGTAATACAGATTGTATACTGAATTCTGATTTTCAGAAATATTAAGTGAATTATTATTCATTTTACTAATAATATGTCCGAATTCATTATTTCCTACAAGAACAAGTAAAATAAACAGACTCAGAGCCATAAGAACGGCGAGGCTTAAAAGCCTCACCCTTGTAATCTCATCTTTTTTCATAATCCTTCCTTTTCAGGGAAACAATTAATTAACAGATACTTTAACGAAAGATTTCTTACCCTTCTTAACAACTACTCCGTCTCCTTCGAACATACTCTTAGGGAACTTAGCTGCTATATCTGCTACCTTTTCTCCATCTACAGAAACACCACCCTGCTGGATAGTTCTTCTGGCCTCTGACTTAGTTGTTGCAAGTCCTGCTCCAAACACAAGATTAATTGCATCAATTTCATCATCTGTAAAGCTGTCTGCTTCAAGCTTTGCTGTAGGCATGTTAGCTGCATCCCCACCAGTAAAGATTGCCTTTGCTGTAGCTTCTGCTTTCTTAGCTTCTTCCTCACCATGAACAAGCTTTGTAAGCTCATAAGCAAGAATCTCCTTAGCCTTGTTAAGCTGAGCACCTTCCCAGCTATCCATCTTATCAATCTCTTCAAGTGGAAGGAATGTGAGCATACGGATGCATTTAAGAACATCTGCATCATCAACATTTCTCCAGTACTGGTAGAAATCGTAAGGACTTGTCTTATCCGGATCAAGCCATACAGCACCTGAAGCTGTCTTACCCATCTTCTTACCCTCTGAGTTAAGAAGAAGTGTGATTGTCATAGCTGAAGCATCCTTATCAAGCTTTCTTCTGATAAGCTCTGTTCCACCTAACATGTTGCTCCACTGGTCATTACCACCAAACTGTAAATTACAGCCGTATTTCTGGTATAACATATAGAAATCGTATGACTGCATAATCATGTAGTTAAACTCAAGGAAGCTTAATCCCTTTTCCATTCTCTGCTTGTAGCATTCAGCTCTTAACATGTTATTAACTGAGAAACATGCTCCAACCTCTCTTAAAAGTTCTACATAGTTAAGATTAAGAAGCCAGTCAGCATTATTAACAAGTAATGCCTTGTCATCTGAGAAATCAATGAATCTTGCCATCTGCTTCTTGAAGCAGTCAACATTGTGCTGAATCTGCTCTGGTGTAAGCATTTTTCTCATATCTGTACGTCCTGATGGATCACCAATCATAGCTGTTCCACCGCCAATAAGTGCGATTGGCTTATTTCCTGCCATCTGGAGTCTCTTCATAAGGCAGAGTGCCATAAAGTGTCCTACATGAAGACTGTCTGCTGTTGGATCAAATCCAATGTAGAATGTAGCCTTTCCATTGTTAATAAGGTCTTTAATAAGTGCTTCATCAGTTACCTGTGCAATAAGACCTCTTGCAACTAATTCGTCATAAAGTGTCATTTTTGTTTCCTCTCTTTTCTTTTTTATTGCTGCTTGCGCTCGCAGCTCATTATCTGCATTCGCCATATAAGACAGAATCTGTGCAAGCACATTCTGTCTTGCATGGCTCATTGCTTACAAAAAAGGCTTCCGCCCTTCTTTAAAAGGACGAAAGCCTGAACTTACGTGTTACCACCTTTATTCATGACAGACTCGCATCTGCCACCTCATTAAGTCCACCAGCATGGACTTATGCACTATAACGTGTGCTACTCCGGCTGCCCCTACTTGCATATGCTTTCAGTTCGCCGCTCCGGAATGTATTCAGTTACCCTTACCCTTGCGCCTCTCATCAACCGGCTGCTTTCTGTAAGTTCAGTAATAACCTACTTGTTTCCATCAACGCTTTGTAATATTAATTGTGTATTACTTATAACATAATAGAATATTAAAATCAAGCCTCATTCCGAAACAAATGTATCAAATTAACACTAGATTGTAACTACTCTCATTGTGTTAGTAAGTCCTCTCTTAGATGAAGGATCAGAAGATGTAGCGATACCAGCAGAAACAATTACTGTATCTCCTTCTTCTACGAATCCAGCATGTTCAGAAACTACTAATGCATGCTCAATAATCTTATCAGTAGAAGCTTCTGTAGCAGTCTTAAGAGGTCTTACACCCCAGTAAATCTGCATCTTTCTAAGAACATTATCGTATGGAGAGCATCCGATAATCTCAGCTTCTGGCTTTAACTTAGATGTAAGTCTTGCTGTAAATCCTGAAATTGTAGGACAGATAATAGCCTTAGCTCCAAGGTTATCTGCTGTCTGAACTGCAGCATTACATACAGCGCTTGAAATGCTTCTCTTGCTGTGAAGATTAGAATATTCTACTGAATGTCCCTTAATCTCCTGCTCTGTTCTTTCTGCAATCTTAACCATCATCTTAACAGCCTCTAATGGGTACTTTCCATTAGCAGTCTCACCACTAAGCATAACAACATCTGTTCCGTCGTAGATAGCGTTAGCAACATCAGTAACCTCAGCTCTTGTAGGTCTTGGATTTCTGATCATAGAATCAAGCATCTGTGTAGCTGTGATAACTGGCTTATACTTAGCATTACACTTCTTGATGATTTCCTTCTGAACGTGTGGAACTTCCTCAGCAGGAATCTCAACACCCATATCTCCACGGGCTACCATGATACCATCAGCAACTCTGATGATTTCATCTATATTAGCAATACCTTCGGCATTCTCAATCTTAGCAATAACTGGGATATCTGAACCATGCTCCCAGAGAAGGTGCTTAATTTCCTCGATACATGCTGCATTTCTTACAAATGAAGCTGCGATAAAATCAAATCCCTGCTCAACACCAAAGATGATATCTTCCTTATCTTTCTCTGTGATGCCTGGAAGTCTGATGCTTACGTTAGGAACATTAACACCCTTCTTAGAACCAAGATCACCACCATTAATTACTGTACATTCAATCTCTGTACCTTCAACCTTATCAACCTTAAGCTCGATAAGACCATCATCGATAAGAATAATATTACCTGTAGTAACATCTTCTGGAAGACCTGCATAAGTTACCATATTAATCTTATCATCTGCTGGCACCTGTCTTGTTGTTAATGTATATTTCTGTCCCTCAACAAGTGTAACCTTCTTGTCATCCTTAACAGCACCTGTTCTGATCTCAGGTCCCTTAGTATCAAGAAGAGTTGCAATAGGGATATTAAGTTCTTCTCTTACACTTTTAATTAAGGCAAATCTTCCTGCCTGCTCCTCATGGTCACCATGAGAAAAATTAAATCTTGCAATATCCATTCCTGCTAACGCAAGATCCTTAATAAGGTTTCTGTCGTTAGTATTAGGACCCATTGTGCAAATAATCTTAGTCTTTTTCATTGTTTCCTCCAAAATAATTAAAATCTTTTCAAACACATACCTACAATATAATAACATATTTGCGTGTCAAATCAACTAAGTTTTTTATTTAACAAGCTTTTTAGGGGGTGGAAGGATACGCAAAGAGAGACAGGGACGGTGTCAGTCTTTCAGGTTTCTTCGTTTAGTGGAAGTAAAAGCCAGTTTTTGCTTCGCTTTTTTGTTCAAAAAATCAACGTGCTTCGCTTGAACGCGATTTTTTGAACTGCGCTTCGCAAACTCTGGCTTTAACTCCCACACAACTCAGAAAATTCAATTCTGACACCATCCCTGTTTCTCTTTGCTTACACTTCTACCCCGGCTGGTTACTGTTTATCACCAGTTACATGGATGTGGGTATATAAGTGGTCGGAACAGTATTCGTAGTTGCCGACGCATTTTGAGCAGAATCTGAATGTGAGGTTTTCGTCGTCAAGTTCTGTCCTTCCGCATACTGCACATCTGTGCTTCGGCACGCCGCGCTTCGCGTGTTGTGCCTGACTTTGTTGTGCCTGACTATCCTTAGACTTATCTCCATATAATGGCTGACCACCATTGCCCTGAGTGTTGCCACTATTCTGCTGCCAATAGTCTTTTCTGGCGTTCTGCTGTGCTTTCTTTGCTGTTCTCATTGCTTTGTCGAAGTTTCTCTGTGTACTGCTCTTTGCAGGGCCTTTCTTGTACAGGAAGAAGAATATTATGAAATTCAGCATTGACACAAGCGCCGCCGTTGCATTGGCATAACACATAATTGCTGATGGTGCAAGGAAACCTGCTGCATACAGGCTGTACCATACATTTCTTGGAAGAAAAGGCACAAGATATCCGAATACTATAGTAATTCCGAATATTACAGCATCAAGTATTGCCATCCATTTAATCTTGATTGGGATAATGAAGAATAATAAAACCTCCATATCCGGCTGCTCCATAGCGAATGCCATGAACAACGCAAGGTTTATATAATTCGTACTTAACTTAAAGCTTAATCCCCATATAAGATAGATAATAAGTGATGCAAGTATATTAAGGATAACTCCTGTGAAGAAGTATACATTAAATCTGAACGAGCCCCATATTCTTTCAAGTACCGAACCAATCAGATAGTAGAAATACAGCACAAATACAACAAATATTATGCTGTTAGAAGGAGGTTGTAAGATAAATGTAAAGAGTCTCCATACCTGTCCTTTGAAAATCATAGCAAAATCAAGCGAAAAATATGCGTCATATAATCCATTGAAGAATGTATTCATCACAAATCCTATTGCATAAAGGACAATGATATAAAACATAAGATTCTTAATCGCATACTTAGAGAATTTTTTCTCAAATTTAGCAAACCAGTTCATAAAATGTTCCTTTCAGTCTTACACATGTTACAGACTAATAATTCATAATCATATACAAGAAATTATAATAAACAAAACAATATGATGTCAATTAAACTTACTCTTAAGTTCTTAAATTTTAATAAAAATATCTACAATAAATAATTAAAGCTATTTTATTATTTCCTATTAATATTGAAATTTATTCCATTTTACTCTATAATGCATGAGTTGCATAGAAAATGACATATTCTGCGTTTTTTCGCCAAAGTCACTATGTAATGGGTAACTTTTGTATATTTATATTAAGGAGGACAGCTGCAGCTGTATTAGGTTATGAACAAATTCAAATTAGGTATTGATATTGGATCAACAACTGTAAAAATCGCTGTTTTAGATGATAATAATAATATTTTATTTTCTGATTATGAAAGGCATTTTGCGAATATCCAGGAAACTCTCCAGTCACTTCTTGAAAAGGCAGTGGCAGAACTTGGTGAGTTTGAAGTATATCCTGTTATCACAGGTTCAGGCGGACTTACTCTTGCCAAGCATTTAGAAGTACCATTCACACAGGAGGTAGTAGCCGTGTCTACTGCCCTTCAGGATTATGCTCCACAGTGTGATGTTGCAATCGAGCTTGGTGGTGAGGATGCTAAGATTATCTACTTTACTAACGGTATTGACCAGAGAATGAACGGAATATGTGCCGGCGGTACAGGTTCTTTCATTGACCAGATGGCAACTCTGTTACAGACAGACGCAATGGGACTTAATGAATATGCCAAGAACTATAAGTCAATATACCCTATTGCCGCAAGATGTGGTGTATTTGCCAAAACAGATATCCAGCCTCTTATCAATGAAGGTGCAACTAAGGAAGACCTTTCTGCATCTATATTCCAGGCTGTTGTAAACCAGACAATCAGTGGTCTTGCATGTGGTAAACCAATCCGTGGTAATGTTGCATTCTTAGGCGGACCACTTCATTTCTTATCAGAGTTAAGACAGGCATTTATCCGTACATTAAGCTTAGGTCCGGATGAAATCATTGCTCCTGACCATTCACACTTATTTGCTGCTGTTGGTTCAGCAATGAATTACAGTGAAAATGTATGTGTTCCTGTAGAAGACATTATCGCAAGACTTAAAGGAAAGATTAAGCTTGAGTTCGAGGTTGAACGTATGGAACCTCTTTTTGAGAACCAGTTTGCATATGATGAATTCACAAAGCGTCACAGCTCTCATCATGTTAAGACTGCTGATATCGCATCTTACAAGGGCAACTGCTATCTCGGAATCGATGCGGGTTCAACAACAACCAAGGTTGCTTTAGTTGATGAAGACGGTAATCTTCTTTACTCATTCTACTCAAGCAATAACGGTTCACCACTTGCTACAACAATTAAAGCTATTAAAGAGATATATACACTGCTTCCACCAGAAGCCAAGATTGTACAGTCATGTTCAACAGGTTACGGTGAAGCACTTATCAAGTCGGCTCTTATGTTAGATGAGGGTGAAGTTGAGACAGTGTCACATTTCTACGCTGCTGCCTTCTTTGACCCGGATGTAGACTGTATCATCGATATCGGTGGACAGGATATGAAATGTATCAAGATTAAGAACCAGACTGTAGATTCAGTACAGCTTAACGAAGCATGTTCATCAGGATGTGGTTCATTCATAGAAACATTTGCAAAATCCCTCAACTTCACAGTTCAGGACTTTGCCAAGGCTGCTTTATTTGCGAACCACCCTATTGACTTAGGAACACGTTGTACAGTATTCATGAATTCCAAGGTTAAGCAGGCTCAGAAGGAAGGTGCTGAAGTTGCAGATATCTCTGCCGGACTTGCTTATTCTGTTATTAAAAATGCTTTATACAAGGTTATCAAGATTTCTGACCCTGATGATTTAGGTAAGCATATCGTTGTTCAGGGTGGTACATTCTACAATGACGCAGTTCTTAGAAGTTTTGAGAAGATTACAGGTGTTCAGGCAATCAGACCTGATATCGCCGGTATAATGGGAGCTTTTGGTGCTGCCCTTATTGCAAGAGAAAGATATGACGGTATATCAGAGTCATCTATGCTTTCTATAGATAAGATTAACTCTCTTACATATGAAACAAAGCTTACAAGATGTAAGGGATGTACTAACAGCTGTCACCTTACAATCAATAAATTTTCTGGCGGCAGACAGTTTATCACAGGTAACAGATGTGAACGTGGACTTGGTAAAGAGAAGAACAAAGAAAAGCTTCCTAACCTTTTCGATTATAAGTTCCACAGACTCTTTGACTATGAGCCTCTTTCTGAAGAAAAGGCTGTAAGAGGTACTGTAGGTATTCCAAGAGTTCTTAACATGTATGAGAACTATCCGTTCTGGTATACATTTTTCACAAAGCTCGGATACAGAGTTGTACTCTCACCTCAGTCAAGCCACAAGCTTTACGAATTAGGTATTGAATCAATTCCATCTGAGTCAGAGTGTTATCCTGCAAAGCTTGCACATGGTCATATCATGTGGCTTATTAAGCAGGGAGTTAAATTTATCTTCTATCCATGTGTACCTTATGAGCATAACGAATATGAAGGCACTAACAACCATTATAACTGCCCTATCGTTACTTCTTATGCCGAGAACATTAAGAATAATGTAGAAGAACTTAAAACAGAGAATATAGATTTCAGAAATCCTTTCATGTCATTTGAAAGTGAGGAGAAGATATCCAAAAGACTTGTTGAGGAATTCTCATCATACATTCCTGCCGCAGAGATTAAGTCTGCTGTCAAAGCCGGATGGGATGAAATGATGGCTTGCAGACAGGATGTCAGAAATAAAGGTGAAGAAGTAATCGCTTACCTTAACGAAACTGGAAAGCGCGGTATTGTACTTGCAGGCCGTCCTTACCATGTTGACCCTGAAGTAAACCACGGTATTCCTGAACTTATTAATTCATACGGACTTGCTGTACTTACAGAGGACAGTGTTGCACATTTAGGAACAGTTGAAAGACCTCTTATCATTCTTGACCAGTGGATGTACCATTCAAGACTTTACGCTGCTGCTAACTATGTAAAGACTGTAGATAATCTCGACCTTATCCAGCTTAACTCATTTGGATGCGGTCTTGATGCCGTTACTACTGACGCTGTCAACGATATACTTACTAAGTCTGGAAAGATATATACAGTACTTAAGATTGATGAGGTTAATAACCTTGGTGCTGCAAGAATCAGAGTACGTTCACTAATCGCTGCTTTAAGAGTACGTGAACAGAAGAATTACCAGAGAAAGATTCAGTCATCTGCCTACCACAGAGTACAGTTTACTGAAGATATGAGAAAGAATTACACAATTCTCTGCCCTCAGATGTCACCAATACATTTTGACATATTAGGTCCTGCCCTTAATTCATGTGGCTACAATATTGAAGTCCTTGAGAACGACAACAAGTCATCAGTAGATGTAGGTCTTAAATATGTTAATAACGACGCATGCTACCCTTCACTTATGGTAGTCGGACAGATTATGAATGCACTTCTGTCAGGCAAATATGACCTTTCAAGAACTGCTGTTATTATGTCACAGACAGGTGGCGGATGCCGTGCTTCCAACTATATCGGCTTCATCAGAAGAGCACTTATAAAGGCTGGTATTCCAGATGTTCCTGTAATCTCACTTAGTGCACAGGGACTTGAATCTAATCCAGGCTTCAGCTATGATATACCAATGCTTAAGAAAGCTATGATGGCTGTTGAATATGGTGATATCTTCATGAATGTTGTATACCGTACAAGACCTTACGAGGCAGTTCCTGGTTCAGTTAATGCACTTCATGAAAAATGGAAGAAGGTCTGCATTGAACAGCTTACTAAAAATAAGGTTCATATGAAAGAGTTCAATAAGAACCTCCGTGCTATTGTTAAGGATTTTGATAATATTCCGCTTAAGGATATCAAGAAGCCTAGAGTTGGTGTTGTTGGAGAAATTCTTGTTAAGTTCATGCCTGCTGCTAACAACCACATTATTGAATTACTTGAGGCAGAAGGTGCTGAGGCTGTTATGCCTGACCTTATGGGATTCCTTCTCTACTGTATGCAGAATTCAACATATAAGCATGAATTATTAAAGACACCTAAGAAAGGGGCTATTCTTTCAAGTACACTTATAAAGATACTTGAAACCTTCAGAAAGGCTGGAACCAAGGCACTTGCAGAAAGCAAGAGATTCGATGCTCCATCTAAGATTAGTGAGACAGCCAATTACGCTAAAGACTTCGTATCACTTGGCAATCAGACTGGTGAAGGCTGGCTTCTTACCGGTGAAATGATTGAGCTTATCCATCATGGTGTAGGCAATATCGTATGCTGTCAGCCATTTGCATGTCTGCCTAACCATATTGTAGGAAAGGGAGTTATCAAAGAACTTCGTGCAGCATATCCCGAAGCTAACATAATTGCTGTAGATTATGATCCTGGTGCTTCCGAAGTTAACCAGTTAAACAGAATCAAGCTTATGCTTTCAACTGCTAACAAAAACCTTGCTAAAGAAGAAAAAGAATCTAAAAAAGACGCTTAATTGCTTGTACATATTATAAAACCGATATATAATGGATATAATAAATATGTTCGAAGAGGTGTAATGTTATGAGTTTTATGTTATTCATCGGACCAATTATAGGTGTTGCAGTTGCTATTATTGCTGCTGTGGTTATCATATCAGTTGTAGCTGCTGCTGTTGCACAGAAAGATATTAACGACGAAGATTAACAAAAAGTTCCTGCAGTTTCCATTGTGCCAGAAACACTGGAAACTGCAGGAACTTATTTTTTACTGCTTATTGCTTTTCTTATCTTTCTTTGGTTGTATTTTTCCTTCTGCTATCTCAATAATCTCATCTGACAGGAATTCCAGTTCATCAGCATCATGACATGCAATAATAATGAGTGCCCCTCTTTGCTTATGTTTCATAAGAATCTGCCTTACCTGCTCAGTTCCTGAATCATCAAGCGCATTAATCGGTTCATCAAGAATAATAATATCTGGATCTTCCATTATCGCAGCCGCTATACCTAGTCTTTGTTTCATACCGAGTGAATATTTCTTGAATGTTCTCTTATCATCCGGTTCAAGCCCAACCTCCGTAAGTGTCTGCCTTATCTTGTTATCATCAATTCTTTCTCTGATTGAAGCAAGAGTCTTTAGATTCTCAAACCCAGTATAATTACTTATAAATGACGGATTCTCTATAAGAATACCTATGCTTGGCGGAAACATTTCATCTTTTCCTAATATCTTCCCATCAATATCAACTGTTCCTGTAACCTTGATAAGACCTGCTATTGCACGCATAAGCATTGTCTTACCACTTCCATTCTTTCCCCTGAAACCATATATCTTTCCAGATTCCATTCTAATGCTGACATCATCAAGAATATCAATGCCTTTAATTTTCTTAGATACATTTTTCAATTCAATATACATACTTACTCCTCCTACAGAAAATCTCTTTTTCTTGAATATATAATTCCAGCAGCCATAATCCCCACATCTATCCCCAGCATTAATAACGCTCCAAAATACCATCTGTCATAAACATGTGGGATTCTGTACATCATCATATAATTATAGAAGCCAAACCACTTCATATAACATATGCTGAATATGAATAACAATAGATTAATAATAAATCCAAATATAGAGTTAAACACATATGAAACCAGCAGAATTATAATACATGCAGTAATTAAGCTAAGCGTACACAGAACCATAAGTAAAACAACATTGGTCTGGCAGCTTATATCTTCACTCCCAAGTATGAGTTTTATGTTCTCTCTGGCGGTAAAATGCATCCTCAGACTGAACTTATTTCCTAGAACTGCAAAGCCACTGACTGCAAATGTTACAATTATCAGAACCATATATACAAGTGCAGCTAATACTGCGATAATATATTTACTGACCCACCAGTACACTGGTGAACGCGAGGCAATCATTATGCTCCTGCTTAACGCACTCCTGTCCGAATTAATATAATACGCAACAATAAAAAGCAAAAATAAAAGGACAAATATCTCAAGCACCGGAATATCCATCGCCAGATTTCTTTCGGGATAGAACTCTTTAGCTCCTTTAAAGAAATCCATAAGGCTGTCGCCTAACGACACTGCTGCTATCCTCCCCTTATTGATTGATTTGTTCATATTAGCAAAGAATATTAAAGCCTGCATTAAAGAATACACTGCAAATGCTATGTATAATTTCCATGCAATATTCCAAAACCTTTTCAGGTCTGCCTTAAATACATTAATAAAACATCTCATTAGTTCTTAAGCATGTCCTTTCTATAAAACCTGAATGTCAGATAACTTACTGCTACACACACCGCCCAGATAATAACAGGCAGTACTACATTATCAAATACAGATATTCCCTTTAGATATGTCCCCATCTTCGACACAATCATGTAATTATAGATACTCTTTACATTCATATCGCAATAAGCAAGAAGCGGCTGTATATTCACAATAATAATATTAATGTATACAACCAGAAATACTACTATTGTCTTTCGTACAAGCCAACTTGCAATACATACAATAAATAATGTAACCTGCAGTCTTATAATATCAAGAAATACCGATAATCCAGCCACAATAAATGTGTTTATTTCATGTAATTCATAATAAGGTATGATAGCCGCAGCCATACTTCCAGTCTTACTCCAGTTACATGTAAAAACAGCATTTTTCATAGCAGCCACAATTCCAATAATGACACAATTCATTACCGGAAAAATTATAGTAAACAATGCACTGCTTTTTATAGTATTTACCCATAATTTTGTTGTCGAATCATATAATACAACTCTGTTTGACATCAACTCACGTCTAACCAACATAACCATAAAAAATGATACATAAATCACTTCATACATGCACAAAAAATCATAAGAATCCCAATCATAAAAATGTAAATAATAATCTGCAAAACATGTCTGGCCATTGGAAAAAGTCTTATTAAATGTTGAAACAGCATGTGTCATTATTAATTGCGGAATAAAATACATCACATAAAACAATGGATTTTTTAAAAGCTTTTTCATAATAATCCCCGTTTCTATCTGCTGAAAACAAGCTTCCTTCTATATGGATAAAAAGAATATACTAATGTTATTGTCGAAGAATCGAGCTTATCAAGATTATTTTGATCTAACTGTGATGCCCCGATATAAGCCCGTAGTTTCATCTCTTTTGTCTCATGAGGCAGCAATGTACAATGTCTTGATCCTGAACCAATCGGTATTGCACCATTAAATGCATTCAGTTCCTCTGATACGAATATAAAACTTGGAGTATAGTCTGCCACTTCTTCAGTTGTATTCTCTATTGATATTGTAAGCACAACTATTCTGCATTTATCTTTCTTTTCATCTTTAACCTTAGAATATTCTGATGAAATTTGTGAATATTCATCTATTGTACATATCTGATAGCTAAGCGGTTTAACAATAACTCCGTCAATATCAGCAGGATTATCAATCGTATAACTCTTATCTTCTGCTTTAGGAAATTGAATATTAATTCTTATAATCATTGCTGTACATATAACTACAACAATACTGCATATTATTAATGCAATTACTTTACAACGCTTCATTTTCTGCTCCTTTCCTAAAGAATATCAACATACTCACTCCAATAATAATTAACGGTTCCAGTATGAATCCTATAAGTGCCTTGTTAGGAAGGAGATATGAAGGACTAAGATATACCATAGGGTTAAAACTTGTTATGCCAAGATAATTCTTACTAAGTGTTGAAATAACTCCGACACCATAATAAGCAACAAATGGCGACACAATAACAAGAAAAACATTATTAAATGTAAATGAAACCGCAAGCGAAACAACTGAAAAAGCACCACCATATATAAAGAACTGCACTATATATATAAGCACATAAATCATTGTGTGGTCGCAAAAGAGATTAGACATTATTGATTTTCCTGTTCCAATGAATAACCCATTTTCGACTGGCGGCAGTGCTGGAATAAACATCATTGTTGCAATCAGATTAATTAAGACAGGTAAAAATACAAGCATTCCTCCGATAACAAATGTTGTTATAAATTTAGCTGCATGCACTTTATTTTTAGACATACGGCTGTAATACTGTAAAATGTACTGATTCTTGTTGTCTCTTACAAAAAATCCACAATAAGGCAATGCCGAATAAAGCATGCATACATATAAATATGCTGTTGCAAATGGCTCATATCCAACAAAATTACCCATCCATGAATTATATACTGAAAACGGATATGAAGCTGCATTTCCAGTGAATCCTTTTAATACATCCATATGCGGTACGGCTTTATTAATAAAAGAACCAGCAGCTAATGCTATACCAATTGCGAGACATATATAAAATGCTTTGCTTTTAAATGCTCTCTTAAATTCAATCCGTAATAAAATTCTTAAATCATGCATATCTAAACTACCTGCCTCCTTTATAAAGTTATCCTTCATCCTTAATGTCATTCAATTCTATTAAAATCCCTGAATAATCACTTGGATCAAATATATATCCAAATGATCCAAACATATAGTACTTGGTTTGTTCATCATAATAATCTATACTTAATGCATACCATAAATCCTGCTCACAGTCTGCCTTTATTCTTACTATATCTCTGTGATTAGTTTCTCCCTGAAAGCACAATTCTTTATCTATTAACAAACTTGTAACACTTGGTTTATAATCACCCTCTGATATTTCTTTTGCTCCATCTGTTGTCATATTTAAATCTTTATCTTTTGTACCTGTATTCTTAATATGTACTCTAACCCATACAATTTTTTCATTCTTATCTACTCTGCTTTTTCCTGTCGGATATATACGCTTTAATTTCTCCTTACATGGATCTAATACATTATCGTCTAATATTTCATCTGCATAATCCACATTCGTAGTCATGTGTGCTTCTGCAATGGAACACTCCATTCCTCCCCATTCATATACTTCGTTCATTTTAATTAATTTAAGACTTCCATTTTTATTTCTCAATGATGCTATAGTTCCCTTTGTTACTGTTTCAAAATCATCAAATGACGGCTTTTCTTCATGATACTGCGTCTCTGCCTGTCCTTCTGTATTTGTTTCATATTCATATTTATATACATATGTATTACTTTCTTCTATTTCCTTCGCTTTATCAACAGACTGCGTTGTGCATCCGCACAACGCAGTCATTAAGAATAAGCTGGAAATAATTGTGATCTTATTACTCTTCATAATTACTCCTGTTCTGACATAAGCAATATAATTAATTAATATAAATCCGGACTCCAGTAACCAGTAAATACTGTTCCATATTCACTGTCTATCCTGTAACCAATTCCTCTGACTTTAACTTTCGGACAATTATTCTCTTTAACCCAGTTTAACATCTCGTATGAAGTACCTTCATAAAAGGTATACTCATACCCGTGAGAATAATCAAAGTCATCATCACCATCAACACCAAAAACCCTTGCTACATAATAGGCATATTCATCCTCTGAATCTGTACACTCCATTCCTACTGATGAATATGTTTCCTTTTTCTCTTCATTTGTATACTTTGTTTGACCATCATAATCAAATCCATATCCATATCCTTTGTCATATGATGCCCTTGCTATTGATGGTGAAATATACATTCCAACAATCAGCGCCATTGCGGCGAAGCATGCTCCTGTTTTTAATAATTTCTTAATAACCATAAAAACCTCCTAATCATTAGTATATTGCTTATGTCTCTGCTCTTCATACATCAAGCATAATCCCTGTAATCCATCATTTCAACACCAATGTCGTGAACGACAGCAACTTTGTCGTGAACGACCATGGTGACTATAAGTATAGTTACAAAAAGCCGGAACAGAAAGATTAATCCAACTGTTCCGGCTCTGTTTTATTACCATCTTATTTCACAACAGAACATGTTACCTTCCTCATGGTAATCGCATGTTCCATTATTCTTCTTTACAAGCTTCTTGATAATCTGTGTTCCAAGACCATGTGATTTCTTGTCCTGCTTGCTTGTATGAAGCTCTTTATTATCATTTAATACTGACTTCGATATATAATTCTCTACAGTTATAATCATATCATTGCCATTCCATACAGAACGGATTTCTATTTCCCTGTTACACGGTTCTTCTTTAAGTTCAGCCTCTATTGCGTTGTCTAACACATTTCCCATAATTGTGTACAGGTCGTTGCCATGCATAGGCTTTAACGTCTTATGAAGTCCCGTCGTTATTATTATATCTTCACTCTTGGCATATTCAATCTTATTATTAATAACCGTATTGAATATCGGATTATCTGTACGAATATATTCCTTGGTTTTCTCAAGACTTATACTGTACTGCTTAAGAAAATCCTTAGCTTCCTCATATCTTTCCTGTGAAAGCAGACCATATATAACCTGAAGCTGATTATTCATATCATGCCTTACAGTTCTTACCTGCTTATCCATTGCCTGAACATTTTTAAGATAATCCTCACCTGACTCTATTACATTTCTTAAATGTTCTGCCTCTTGTCCCTTGTAATTCTCCTGATAGAGCCTTACAAGCGTTCTATAGAATATAATTGCAAGCACCAGACTTAACACTATAATGTTCATAATCAGCATGACATCATGGCCGCCATCAGAAATTCCTAATCTGATTAACAGATATATATTAAAACATAATACCAAAACATATGCTGCTATATTAATTATATCTATCTTCGTAAAACTGCCATGTCTGATTGTCTTAAATGTATTCATAAATGCAATCAATGCCAGATATATAATAATGACAGTAAACTCATATATTCCTGTCCTGTGTATTAAAGATTGTGCATCTGCAATATATATCACGCCATAAGTAATAGCCGCTATAACAATGACAACCAGTGTCGATACTACATACGCTGCTTTAGCGATATAGCCGTTCAGTACCAGATATATCTCTCTTACAAGTATTACTCCTATACATATCATTATTGCCATTCTGATATTAACAATATTTAACAATATATCATTCATATGTCTGTCTGTTGTGCCTGTACTGCATATATCCCTTCATAAATGTATCTTTATAACTTCTTCCAAGTTTAAGAGTTTCTCCAGCTTTCATAATAACCTCATTAGTACTCTGGTTGATTCTTGAAATATACCTGTAATTAATCATATATTTTTTATGAGCCCTTATTATATCCGTACCTGCTATATCCTGTCCGAATTCCATCATATTCTTCCTGATTACATAGGAATTCCCATCAGCCGTATGTACTGTAAGATAATGGTCCTCACTGTGAACATAGGTTATATCACCTGAATTAATATTGATAATTCCATCTTTATCATCAAGAACAATCGTCTTTTCATAACCATCAATGGCGATTAGCTTCTTAACGACTCTCTGTACATAAGTCTCATATCTTGACTTTCTGATAAAATAGAACGGAGTATAATCAAATGTATCATATACAACATCTTCATGCGAAGTAACGAATATAATCTTAGTCCTGTATCCTGATTTTCCAATAGCCTCAGCCACAGCAAATCCATCCATCGGCTCCATGTTAATGTCCAGGAGTACTGCTTTATACATTTTATTCTTTAGAGCTTCCAGTAACTGCACGCCTGTGTCATAGTAATCTATGATTACATCATTCCTGCCTGCTTTCATGAACTCATTCTTCAATGAAGCCGTCAGTTTGTCTGCCATAGTCTTATCATCATCACATATCGCGATTGTATATCCCATATATAAAGCACCTTCTCTATAGTTATTTGCTCATATTCTTAACTTCTTCAAACTTGTCCATAACTTCCTTAGATGGCTTTCCTGTTGCAAGACTTACAACAATAATAACTAATGTTGCGAAGATAAATGCTGGCAACAGTTCATATACAGCAAATATTCCTCCAAGCTTTGCAATACCGAATTTCCATATAAATATCATTGCACCGCCAGCAATCATGCCCGATATAATTCCATACTTATTGGCTCTCTTCCAGAAAAGTGAGCATAGAACTACAGGACCGAATGCTGCGCCGAAACCTGCCCATGCAAATGAAACAATCTTAAATACTGAGCTTGTAGGATCAAGTGCAAAGAATATTGATATAACTGATATAACAACAACTGTAAGTCTTGCAACAAGCATTGATGTCTTCTTAGACATATTAATATGTAACACCTCAACCGCAAGGTTCTGTGATATAGCAGATGAAGCTGCAAGAAGCTGTGAATCTGCTGTTGACATGGTAGCTGCAAGAATACCTGCAAGGATAATTCCTGCTATAAATGCTGCTACAGGGTTAAATGTTGAAAGATAATGTGATATCTTAACAATAATTGTCTCTGATTCGCTTCCTGTTAAAGTATCAATAATACCAGATTTAGAAAGTGTAAGACCGATTACACCGATACCTGTTGCAACAATAAGTGATATAAATACCCATACAGTAGCAATTCTTCTTGAAATCTTTAACTTATTCTCATCTTCAATAGCCATGAATCTTAAAAGGATATGTGGCATACCGAAGTATCCGAGTCCCCATGCAAGTGTTGAAACAATCTTAAAGAATCCATAATCACCTGATGTATTAGTCTCTGCAATATGTGTATGGAACATATCAAGATATCCTGGAAGCGCCTTGGCATTATCAAGTACAACCCCCATTCCTCCTGCCTGTACAATTCCAAATATAACTACTACAGCAAGTGCAAATGTCATGATAATACTCTGCACAAGGTCAGATGTGCTTGCTGCAAGGAATCCTCCCATAGTACAGTAAAGTACGATAACAACAGCACTGACAATCATTGCTGTATGATAATTAAAGCCTAAAAGGCTGTTAAACAGCTTTCCGCAGGCAGCAAAGCCTGATGCTGTATATGGTATAAAGAATATTACAATAAGTGCTGCAGATATTAATGTAATTACATGCTTGTCATCCCCGAATCTCTTAGAGAAATAATCAGGAAGTGTTATTGCCTGATAACCATGTGAATATAATCTTATCTTCTTGGCAACAATAAGCCAGTTAAGGTAAGTACCAAGTGCAAGACCAATTGCTGTCCATGTTGCGTCAGCAAGACCTGTAAGGTATGCCAGTCCCGGAACACCCATAAGCAGGTAACTGCTCATGTCTGACGCTTCTGCACTCATTGCAGTAACAACAGGTCCTAACTTTCTTCCACCAAGATAGAAGTCTCCTACATCACTGTTCTTCTTAGAACAGATTACACCTATCCACACTACCATTCCCAGGTAAAGTATAATTGCTGCTAAAATAATAATGTTTGACATAAAATAATCCCTTTTCCTTTCATAAATACACGAATGTACCTATTATAGCATACATTCGGCTTTATAAAAAGCGAAAAGGGATTAATTGTTATTATAAATGTGTTGTTAAATTACTCTGACACGGTCTTGTCATACGGCTTCTGTGCCTCTGATGACTGGGCAGTAGTCTCCTGCTGACTGACAGTTGTCGTCTGTGTCTCTCGAGGATCATTCTTCTGTGTCTGTGCCTCAGTCTCCTGAGGTCTGTCATCATTCGTGACAGCTTCTGTTTCAGCCTGTGTCTGATTGTATTGTGAAACATTATTATTCTGTATATTACTGCTGCCATTCACATTATCTGTCGGGTCTCTATATGCATTATCAGCTATTCTGTTTATATCTTCAACCTTAATATCAGAACTTATATCAAAATCCTCAACTATCTCAACAGTTGTCTTCGCACCACAATTCTCATATATCCACTTGGCATTGGCACATGTCATAAGAATAGAACCGTCTGATACATTCTGTCCAATAGCATTGTATGACTTTGGATTAAGATTATTATCACTCTGACTGTAATAAGTTGCCGTACTAAGATACTCAGCATTATCAAGTCTTGAAGAGTATCTGACATAATATATATCTGTAATCTTACGCCATAGAGATTTCTCTGATATAGCCGTCTTGGCAGGAGCAACTTTAGGTCCTAGAGCCACTTTAAAAGCCTTAACAGGAATAGAGAATTCTTTATTATCATCAAGCTGATAAACAACCAACGTATGCTTCACTATGCTTATTCTGATATAATACGACTGGTTCTTTGCAATTGTCTGTGTCTGTGTATCCTTCTCTGATGAATCAGTTTCACCAGTAGTCTCTTCCTGTGATACATTATCAGAATTCTTATTGCTGTTATGCATACTGATAACAGTTCTTAACACAAATAGCAGTCCCAGAACCATTACAACAAGTATAACAAGGTATACGATTGAATTAGTTCCCTTAAACCATCTCTTAATATCAAACTTCTTCGTTCTCTTATAGCCATTAAAATCCATAACTTACCAACCGTGTATATATTAAAAGTGAATTAAATATCTTTGCCCATGTTCTTCTCTTTTAATTCAATAAACTTAAGTATCATATCAATTGCGCCATCTACTCCTACAAGTCCGCTGTCTATACAGAGATTGTAGCTCTTAGCTTCTCCCCATTTCTTGCTTGAGTAGTAATTGTAATAGCTTGCTCTTCTCTTATCCGTCTTCTGGATAAGATCTGCTGCCTTAGAATCATTAAGTTCATAGATTCTCTTAATTCTCTGTACTCTCTCATCAAGACTTGCCTTGATAAATACACTTACTGCATATGGATTATCTTCCAATGCATAATCAGCACATCTTCCTACAATAACACATGATTCTCTCTCTGCAAGTTTCTTGATAGCATCAAACTGTGCAAGGAAAACCTTGTGATTAATAGGCATATCCACATATGAATTAGTATATCCCAGTGAATATGTATCCATTACAAGAGAATAAAGGAAACTGTTAGTAGGCTTCTCGTCCTGAGATGCGAAAAGTTCTTCACAAAGTCCACTCTCCTTAGCTGCAAGTTCAAGCAGTTCCTTGTCGTAGCACTTTATCCCCAGCTTCTCTGCCAGTTTCATGCCTATCTCATGTCCACCGCTTCCAAATTCTCGTCCGATAGTAATAACTGTTCTCTCATCCATAGTTCCTACCTCCTGGTTTCAATTGTATACGAAATACTTTAGATATATTATACATTATTTCTGTGGTAAAATCTACATATTAAGCATAATTAAATTAATCTTTAATAATTATTAATTACTCTTCATAATGGTCTATATGCAAGAGTATCTCTGTAAGAAATTCTGCTATCTTAGTTCCAGCCTTATTAGATATCACACTGTATCTGCTCGGTGTAACGCAAGCCAGTCTGATATTAGAAAAGCCTCTTGCACCAAACATATAATTCTTGCTAAAATTCTTAGATTGAAGTGCTTTCTCGACATCAGGAAGCACCTGATTTCTTGTAATTATTATAAATGATATGTGTGTATACATATGATTCTTAGCAGGCAGCTTTCCGTCACCTCGTACAAAATGCGGTTCAATCTTATTGACAGCAAAATCATATAAATCATCAAGCTCTTTCATGCCAAGCGTATCACAATTAATGAAAAACAGATGCTCATAGCATTTTGAGTCCCATAACTTGGCATCATCTGTTGTAGAAAACCTGTCTTTCTTATTATAGCTGTAAGCATATATAACAAACTTTCTACCTTCAAACCAGTAATTATGGTATATATCAAATGTATCTGAAATACTGTTCAATATCATATCTATAAATTCCCTGCGTCTCAATTGCTACCTCCATTTCTTAAATCCTTAAGCAGCTTCTCAAAATATTCGGGCAATGGTGCTTTGAACTCCATATATTCACCTGTTGACGGGTGTATAAATCCAAGAACACCTGCATGTAGTGTCTGTCCCTGCAGTTTATATCCACTCCTGGCATGACTATACACATCATCTCCAAGTATCGGATGCCCTATACTTGCCATATGTACTCTTATCTGATGAGTTCTGCCTGTCTCTAACTGACACTCTATAAAACTGTATTTGTCAAAATTCTCAAGTACACGGTAATGTGTGACAGCACGTTTCCCATTCTTTCTGTCAATCGCCATCATCTTGCGGTCCTTTGGATTACGCCCTATAGGTGCATCCACTGTGCCTTCTTCCTCTTTAAAGCGGTTATGGACAATGCAATAATACTTTCTTGTTATTGAATGGACAGCAAGCTGTGCAGCAATATCATTATGTGCCTTGTCATTCTTACATGCAACAATAACACCTGTGGTATTCATATCTATTCTGTGTACTATTCCAGGACGCATAACGCCATTAATTCCTGACAGATTATCCCTGCAATGATACATAAGTGCATTGACAACTGTTCCTGTATAATGTCCTGAAGCCGGATGTACAACCATTCCCTTCGGTTTATCTATCAGTATCACATCATCATCTTCATATATTATATTCAGAGGTATGTTTTCCGGGAGTATCTGTGGCATAATAAGTTCAGGAATTGTTATTGTGATATGTTCCGTTCCATTAAGCTTATAGTTGGACTTGACACATTTGTCATCAACCGTAATATCTCCATCATCTAACAGCTTCTGTATGCGTGACCTTGACACATCTTCTAACTCCCGCGACAGATATTTATCTATTCTTGTCCCCTTATCCTCTGGTTCAGCAATTAAATTCTGCACTGAATCACTCATTATTATCACCCTTCTTCGATAACTTTAAGAATCCGAAATCGTCTTCTTTATAGACAAAAAGAATAAGAATTATAAGCAGTGCAACTGAAACAGTAACATAGCAGTCTGCCACATTGAATACCGGAAAATTAATAAGCTTGAAATATATAAAATCCCTTACATATCCGAATCTTACCCTGTCAATAAAGTTTCCTACTGCACCAGATACAAGTAATGTACATGTTATAAGAAGTGGCATATACTTTCTTGTTGCAGGAAGATTAATAATTACATAAGTTACTATAAGCATAACTATAACTGTAAACACAAGAAACAGATTAATCTTACCGCTTAACATGCCCCATGCTGCACCTGAATTTCTAAGATAAGAAAAAACAAAAGCGTCGCCTATTATCTTAAAATCCGGTTTTCCCAAAAGCCTCGCTTCTGCAAGTGCTTTGGTAATCTGGTCTAATTCAGTCAGAACAACAATTCCTATAATATAAAATAACAAATTGAATATTTTCTTTTTATTATTCACTTTCAGCCTCCGTTATTAATCATTTATCTTATAACACCTTCAAGTGCTCTTCTCATCTGGTCATCAGTTATATCTCTGTCAATATAAGCATCTCCAACTGACTTTAGAAGAATGAACTTAACCTTTCCGGCATCCATCTTCTTGTCATTCTTGGATACAGCAATAACATCATCTATCTTAATTCCTGTTACATGGTCAGGGAATTCATATAATGCAAATGTATTAAGCGCATCATCTCTTTCTTCGCCAGTAATTGTTCCAAGTTCCACACATATATTAAGTGCAGCTATCATTCCAAGGACAACACATTCCCCATGATAAAGCGAGAAATTCATCTCTTTCTCTATAGCATGTCCTAATGTATGTCCGAAATTAAGCAGTGCTCTTTCTCCCTTTTCCTTAGGATCATTCTCAACAACCTCTCTCTTGATGTTACAACTCACATATATCATATGCTCAAGTGCATCTGTATCCAGCGCCTTTATGCTTTCTGCATTGTCCTTAAGCCAGTTGTAATATTCCTTGTCTTTAATAAGACCATGCTTAATAATCTCACCAAATCCAGAATTAAAAAGTCTCTTACTGAGTGACTTAAGCACTGACATATTCATATATACAAGCTTTGGCTGATGGAATGCTCCAACCATATTCTTATATGCCCTGAAATCAACGCCTGTCTTGCCGCCAATACTTGAGTCAACCTGCGCAAGAAGTGATGTAGGAACCTGTATGAATTTAATTCCTCTAAGATATGTTGCCGCAGAAAATCCTGTAAGGTCGCCAACAACTCCTCCGCCAAGTGCTACAAGGCAGTCATTCCTGTCAAAATGATTCTCTATAAGATATTCATATACATCCTGTACTGTGTCAAGAGTCTTATTCTCTTCTCCTGCTGCAAATGTATACACATATACTGTATTGCCTGTTTTTTCAAGCTCATTCTTTACCTGTTCTGCATATAAAGGACCTACATTGCTGTCTGTCACAATACATAACTTTCTCCCTGTTATTTCAAGCTTATTAAAGGCTTCTGAAAGTCCCCCGAATCCACTTTCAATCACAATATCGTATGCTGGTTTACCTTCGCACTTTACATTAATACACTTCATAACATTCTCCCTTATCCTTATACTTAAACAGCCACCCATTATATGTGGGTGGCTGTGAAGATCAATTAAAATCTGTTTTCATTCTTGTTAAATGATGAAAGATCAATTCCTCCTGTTACTATCTCAGGAATATCACCCGAAATATCTACATTAGGTGGAGTCACCAGGAAAATATAATTAGTTATCTTCTGAAGGTTACCCCTTATTGCATATGTAGAACCAGCAGAATAATCTATTATTCTCTGTGCTATCTCAACATGGATTCCTTCAAGGTTAAGCACAACTGCCTTACCTGTAAGAAGTGTATCAGTTATCTCCTTAGCATCTTCCATAGATTCTGGTCTTATTACAACAACTTCAAGTCCTCTTGGAGACTGTGTCTTCATAGGAACAACCTTAGACTTGGAAGCAAATCTTGGCTTCTCTGCTGTATATGAAACATCTTCGTCTGCTACTGTATCTTTCTTGGTATTCCTTCCAAAAAGATTCTTTCTTTCTGATGGTTTCTCATCATCGTAGTCATCACCAAAATCATCATCGTAATCTTCGTAATCGTCATCAAAATCATCATCGTCATGCATCTTAAACATATTAGTTAAACCGTCTAACATTCCCATTATAAACACTCTCCTATATCTAATAATCTGACTTTCTTTAGTATCCCCAAAACATATTAATGTGAATAGTCCCTGGCTCCAAATATCGCTGTTCCAACCCTTACATGAGTTGCCCCTTCTTCTACAGCAACAGTATAATCGTTAGTCATCCCCATGGACAAAACATTCATGTATACATTATCTATGTTTTTGTTATTGATGTCAACCAGTAATTGCTTTAATTCTCTAAAATACTTCCTGTTATCTTCAGGATTTTCAACAAATGGTGCACTTGTCATAAATCCTCTTATCTTAATTCCCGGAAGCACTCCTATTTTCTTCACAAATTCTTCCGCTTCTTCACATGTTACACCGAACTTGTTCTCTTCTCCTGCAACATTAACTTCAATAAGAATATCCTGTATAAGGCCTTTCTTTACTGCTTCATCACTTATTGCAACGGCAAGTCTTTCTGAATCAACTGAATGAATCAATGCAGCTCGTCCTACAACATATTTTACCTTGTTTCTCTGCAGATGTCCTATCATATGCCATGTTATATCCTTAGGAAGTGTATCTGCCTTGTCCACCATCTCCTGAACATAATTCTCTCCAAACTGTCTTATTCCACAGTCATATACTTCCATAAGCATATCCTTGGGCTTGGTCTTGCTTACTGCAACAAGACACACATCTTCTGGATTTCTTCCTGATTTCTCACATGCTTTCTTAATATGCTCTTCTACTTCAATAAGATTATCCTTTAACATAATGCCTCCTGAATGTCATTAATCTGATATACATAAGCATTTAGTATATCATCTCATTCTCTGAATACTTGTCTGCATCCAGAATTATTCTGTCATATATTGACACACCATGACTAAGTGACTGTTTTAATATGTAATATTCATTATTGCCATCTATTACTTCTACAAGCTTAAATACTGTATATCCTGTATTAACACAATACACACCTCTAAGCTTTTCAACCGGTCCTACAACGAACCTGTCACTTGAATCCATCCTTATTATTCCAGTGCCGGCTGCCAGTTCTGTCTTCTTAATATACACAGCCTCATCATTTGACTTATATATATCAACAGCCTTAAATACCTGATTCAGCTTACCATCTGAATCGCTCTGTTCTACAAGGAATCCATAATCACCCTTTTCACCATTAGTTATGAGGTATTCTTTAGGTATCTTATAGAATTCGTTCTCGGTTACCGCCGATACCGGAACCTTGATTCCTGACTTTCCTGACACAATTATCTCAATATCAAGGAATCTCTCTGTAGCATATCTTATCATATATTTTGATAATGTTATCTCACCATATGAGTTCTTACCATCATTAACTATCTTGAATGGAAATGTGCCTGTAATATTATCCTTGGTAAACTTAATTGATAATGTATCCTTAGATGAAAGAGAATACTTATCTATATCTGACTGTGTAATTGGAAACATAAGTGTCCAGTTCTCACTTGTAATAAGCTTATATGCAGGATCTGAGGCTGTAATAAGCTTTTCTGACTTAAGACTCTGCTTATCATATGATTTTTTCTTAAAGTCAACACTGCCAATTGTTTCCTCGGTAACTCCTTCATAACCATCAACCGAATAAACAACTATCCCCGGTTTATCTGACTTTGCAGTCTTAAAAAGGTCCTGACTTCCTGTGCTTGCTACAATTGAATCAAGATTGGCCATAATATTCTCATTAATAGACTGTAGTACAGTTGCATTAAGATCTGACTTGAGATCATAAACTGCACTGAATCCACTGTCTGCATACTCAGTCTTGTAATTAGTAAGTGTATTCTTAATGACTGTAAGATTCTCATCTGAAAGTGCATTGCCATCTCCTGATGTATACTGTGCAAGTATATCTGAAACTCTTCCTGTCTCATCAACCGTATACACTGTATCACCGGTCATAACTCTTGTTCCCTCTCGCTGATAATAGTTAATATCACCAGAATATGAAGAATTATAGACTTCTTCCTGTCTTAAGGCAACCGCTGTAAATGAAGCATTATTCATTAATGATCCCACTTCAACTTCATATGTCTGTACCTTTGCTTTTGAAACATATATAACTATAAAGCACACAATATATACCAGCACTATTCCAAATATAATTGCTGCTGCTTTCGGCTTTCTTCTGTATCTGACTACTTTCTTTCCCGCCATGATAAACCTCATTATTTCCGCACTTTATCTGTGCTGATTCACAAACACTGTAATTGTAGCATTTTAGACAGTCTGATACAAGGTTTAAAGTCGTCAAGTTTACACTTTTTCTCAATAAAATCCATATTTTACCAGTATGATTTATCTTACATTTTCCATACTAATTTCAAAACCAAATCCGCTATTTTAAGGAGGCATTTTATGAATTCTAAACCTATAGACTACATTGCTCTTACAATTGCCATTGTAGGAACGCTTAACTGGGGACTTATCGGTTTCCTCAACTTTAATCTTGTGCATTTTATATTCAGATCAGTTATGGTTGACCGTATAATCTACGCACTTGTAGGTCTTTCAGGCTTATATCTTTTAAGTACTTACGGAAGAATCAAGGCACTTGGCGAAGATATGTAGCAAAACAGGCTGCCAGTTATAATAACACCGGCAGCCTGTTTTTATTATTTTCTATTATTGTCTTGCTTTCATTATTCTGTCAAGAAGTGCATCTGCAACCTCTTCCTTACTCATCATAGGAAGCTCCTCGACTGCGTCTTTAGTAATAACAGTAACCACATTGGTATCTGTTCCAAATCCAGCTCCTGCCACTTTGACATTATTAGCCACTATCATATCAAGATTCTTCTTTGTAAGCTTCACCTTGGAATTGTCAAGCATATGCTCTGTTTCCATTGAGAATCCGCACAGAAACAATCCATCTCTTTTATTGCTTCCAAGTGTGCCTATTATGTCTTTAGTCCGCTCAAGAGGAATTGACATATCACCATCTTTTTTCTTAATCTTTTCATCACTTACATCAGACGGTCTGTAATCTGCAACTGCTGCTGCCTTTATTATGATATCTGCGTCTTTAGCACTCTTAATTACAGCATTATACATATCCTCTGCTGAAACAATATCCACCATCTTAACAAATGGCACCGGTTCAAGACTTACTTTTCCTGATATAAGTGTTACATCCGCTCCACGAAGCATTGCCATCTTAGCAATTGCATATCCCATTTTTCCAGTGGAATTATTAGACAAGAATCTTACAGGGTCTAACTTCTCTCTTGTAGGTCCTGCAGTAACTGTAAGCTTAATTCCAGCCATATCTTTATCTTTAGCTATTGTCCTTAAGATGTAATTAAGAAGAACCTGCTCCGATGGCATCTTTCCCGCACCTGTATCTCCACACGCAAGATATCCGCTGTCAGGCTGGATAATTTCATATCCATAATGCTCTAATTTCTTAAGATTATCCTGTACTATAGGATTAGTAAACATATTAGTGTTCATTGCAGGTGATATAAGCTTAGGACATTTGCATGCCATAATTGTTGTAGTCAGCATATCGTCTGCTATCCCATTTGCAATCTTTCCTATTACATCTGCCGAAGCAGGTGCTACAAGGAATATATCAGCCAGCTTTGCAAGGCTGATATGCTCAACATTAAACTGGAAGTTTCTGTCAAATGTATCAACTAAACACTTGTTTCCTGTAAGTGTCTCAAATGTTATCGGATTAATAAAATTACATGCATTCTCAGTCATTATAACATGCACATTGGCATGCTTCTTTACAAGCATACTAGCAAGATTAGCAATCTTATATGCTGCTATACTGCCTGTTACTCCAAGAACAACTGTCTTTCCCTTAAGCATATTATCTCCTCCCGCTTATGCGTTCACTATTCTAGACATTTTTATCATAAATGTATTTCAGGCCTCTTATAAGAAGTGCAGGGTCAGTCTCAATTCTATTTCTGCAGAATGGAATTATAACCTTACTAAGCCCCCCTGTTGCCACAAGCTTTGCAGCAGGCTTTCCGTTCTTTCCGAATCCGCAGCAATCTATTATTCTGTCAATAATTCCATCTATACTTCCTGCATGTCCGTATATAAGACCACTCTTCATACAGTCAACCGTGTTCTTTCCAACCGGTCCTTTAGGTGCATCAAAGCTGATTCTTGGAAGCTGCGCCGTTCTTGATGAAAGTGAATTCATTGAAACGCCTGCTCCCGGAAGGATTGCACCACCTATATAATTGCCATTCTCATCAACTGTGCTTATAGTAGTTGCTGTACCTATATCAACTATAATAACAGGTGCGCCATAATCATGTGTCGCTGCAACTGCATCAACTATTAAGTCACTTCCCACCTGCTTTGGCTGGTCCATAAGAATGTTAAGCCCCGTCTTTACTCCGGGTCCTACAACCAGAGGCTCTATATCTACAACCTTTTCAACGGCAGCTTTAATAACATTAACAAGCTGTGGAACAACTGACGATATAATTGCGCCATTGATATCCTCTGATTTTATATTATAGATTTCAAGAACATTCTTAAAGCTGATAGCATACTCCAGCTCTGTCTTTGAAAGATCTGTACTCAGCCTTTCCTCAAATATTACTTTATCATCATCAACGCAGCCAATAACTATATTAGTATTGCCCATATCTATCGCTAATATTGTTCCTTTAGTATTCTTTCTTGACATTAATTACACCTCGCTAATATAGTAACCCCGTCACAGATAAGCTTATCAGCCATACATTCATATATATCATTAACAGGATTATCGTTAAACTCATCAGCGGCTATTGCCACTCTTATATAGTTCTTTGTATATCCTGTATAATATGACCTGCCATCTATTTCTGTCAATTCTTCTATAAGAACTTCGAGCCTTTTTCCGATATACATCTTTCTGTATTCAAGTGACTGTGCCTTCTCTAACGCAAGCAGAACTGCACTTCTTTCTGACTTAACAGTGTCTGCTACCTGCTCCTTCATCTTGTCAGCAACAGTTCCCTTTCTTCTTGAATATTTGAATATATGCATTTCGTAAAAATGTACTTTCTCAAGGAACTTGCGTGTCTCAAGGAAATCTTCCTCTGTCTCGCCCGGAAATCCAACAATTACATCAGTAGTTATTGCCGGATTCTCAAACACTTCTCTTAACCTTACGCAGCCCTCATAATACTCTTCTGTATTATATTTTCTGTTCATTGCCTTTAATGTCTTGTCGCATCCACTCTGTAATGATAAGTGAAAATGTGGACATATCTTTTCTAAGCCGGCAATCCTTTTTGCAAATTCTTCTGTAATTATTCTTGGTTCAAGCGAACCTAAACGTATTCTTTTAATTCCTTCAATCTCATGGATTGCCTCTATAAGTTCTATAAGACTTATATTCTCAAGGTCTGTTCCATAAGATGATATATGAATTCCTGTAAGAACAACCTCCTTAACACCTGTAGCTGCAAGCGTTTTAACCTCATTTACTATATCTTCAGGCTTACGGCTTCTTACCCTGCCTCTTACGTATGGTATTATGCAGTAAGAACAGAACTGGTTGCATCCGTCCTGAATCTTGATATACGCTCTTGTGTGTTCCCCTGTCTGGTTAATCTTAAGCGATTCATACTCCTGATACTTGTCATTAATATCAACAAGATAGCTTGTTTTATCCGAACCGCCAAAATAATCATTTAATGCTTCAACAATACTTATCTTCATATTATTGCCAAGAATGATATCAACACATTCATCCTTTTTAACTCCGTCAGGGTCTGCCTGCACATAACAGCCAGCAGCAACAACAACTGCCTCCGGATTCATCTTCTTTGCCTTATGCAGCATCTGTCTTGATTTTCTGTCAGCAATATTAGTCACTGAACATGTATTAATTATATATATATCAGCCTGAACATCTTCACTGAAAGGCACTATCTCATACCCCTCATCCCTAAGCATTATCTCCATTGATTCTGCCTCATAGGAATTAACCTTACAGCCCAGACTGTGTATAGCAACTTTTTTCAATTTAATCCTCATTTCCTGTTAATTTTTGTTACATTTCTTTATTGACATAGGTTTAACAAATAGATATTATAGTTTATAGAAAAACATTTAAGGAGGTATTCTAATGAAAACTGTAAAGATTTCATTAAATTCAATCGACAAAGTAAAATCTTTTGTCAACGATATCACTAAATTCGATGTTGACTTTGATCTTGTTTCTGGCAGATATGTAATTGATGCCAAGTCTATAATGGGTATATTCAGTCTTGATCTTTCTAAGCCAATTGACCTGAACATTCATGCAGACAATGATATTGATACAATCCTTGCCGTATTAAAGCCATACATCGTTGAGTAATGATGTGTAAGAACATATAAACCGCTTTATCTGTTACAGATAAAGCGGTTTTATTTTATTCAATTACGATTTTTTCTGTTGTCTCAATTGCTGTCTTGTAAAGCTCCTCAATAACTCCGTCAAGGTTAGTCTCATGCTGCTTAATAACATTAAGATTAGGCTTGGTTACAGGGTGCTTTGCAACGAATATTGTACAGCAGTCCTCAAATGGCTGTATTGATGTCTCATATGAGCCAATCTTTTCTGATATATCAATAATTTCCTGCTTGTCAAAACCAATAACCGGTCTGAATACAGGCATTGTACACACTTCGTTAGTACAGTAAAGACTTGCCATTGTCTGGCTTGCAACCTGTCCGATACTCTCTCCTGTAACAAGTCCCTGACATCCGCTCATCTTTCCTAAATCTTCAGCAATCTTCATCATATATCTTCTCATAATGATTGTAAGCTCATCATGTGGACATTTCTCATATATAGCCATCTGGATATCTGTGAAATTAACAACATTAAGTGTAATAGGACCTGAATACTTAGATACAATCTTTGCAAGGTCAATTACTTTCTGCTTTGCTCTTTCACTTGTATATGGTGGAGCATGGAAGTATGTTGCTTCAATCTGTACACCTCTTTTGGCAACCATATATCCTGCAACAGGGCTGTCAATACCGCCTGATAATAAAAGCATAGCCTTTCCTGCTGTTCCGATTGGCATTCCGCCAGGACCCGGAACCTCGATAGAGTAAATATTGATTACATCTCCTCTTATCTCAACCTGTAAAAGAACCTCCGGCTTATGCACATCAACCTTCATCTCTGGAAATGCATCAAGAATTCTTCCACCAAGCTCCATATTAATCTCCATTGAGTTCATTGGATAATTCTTTCTTGTTCTTCTTGCATTAACCTTGAATGTAAGATTCTTATCCTTATATGCCTTATCAAGATAATTGATAACCTGATTAGCAAGGTCATCAAATCCGTTATCTTCAATCTGAACTACAGGACAGATTCCAACTATACCAAATACTCTTGTAAGGCTCTCAATTACCTCATCATAATCATAGTCCGAAAGTGCATTAACATAGATTCTTCCATCTGCTCTTCTTACATCAAATTCTCCCTCAACATCTTTAAGTGAGAATTTAATCTGTCTTACAAGGGCGTCCTCAAAGATAAATCTGTTCTTTCCTTTAACACCTATTTCTCCATACTTTATCAAAAATGCTTTATACATCGTTTTCCGCCTTTCATTTGCATATCAAGATTTGTGCAAAGCACAAAACTTGTGTGTGAAAATCTATTTTCACACAATTATCGTCTTGTGTACTTCCTAAGCATTGGAAGCAGCTGTTTAAGTGTTTCTATTGTGTATTCAAGTTCTTCCTTTGTTGTCTCATAGCAGAAGCTGAACCGAAGTGTAGAATCAAGCAGGTCCTTATCAAGTCCGATTGCAACAAGTGTGTTGCTCAGTCCCGGCTTGTTAGATGAGCATGCTGAACCTGATGATACATAGATTTCTTTATCTTCAAGTGAATGAAGAAGCACTTCTGCCCTTACTCCCTTAAAGCTTGCACTTACAATCTGTGGTGCCGAATCCGTACCCTTCTTGCTGTTCACCTGTACATCAGGAAGCTTTTCAAGCTCATCTATGAAGTAATCCTTTAACTCATACAAATGTGCTATCTTGCTTTCAAAGTCATTATTATATATAAGCTTTACGGCAGTTGCAAGCCCTGCTATAGCCGGAACATTTTCAGTTCCTGAACGCATGCCCTTCTGCTGTCCTCCGCCATATATAATAGGCTTGATTCTTGTCTTATCATTAATGAATAAGAATCCGCTTCCCTTAGGTCCGTGAATCTTATGCCCGCTGACTGATAGCAGGTCAATTCCAAGCTTCTTAGGATATATCTTATATTTGCCATAAGCCTGTATCGCATCAACATGATATACAATATCAGGATTATAATCTTTAATTATATGTCCGATTTCTTCAATCGGTTCAACAGCACCAATTTCATTATTAACATACATTACTGAAACAAGTATTGTCTCATCATCAAGTGCATTCTTCAGGGCCTCTATATCAACTATTCCGTCTTTATCAACCGGAAGATAAGTTATTCTGAAGCCTTCTTTTTCAAGGAAATTGAATGGTTCTTTAACTGAAGAATGTTCTACCGATGATACTATGCAGTGCATTCCTTTTCTTTTATTAGCCATTGCTGTTCCGATTATTGCCATGTTATTAGATTCTGTTCCACCAGAAGTAAAGAGTATCTCCTTATCCTGACACTTAAGAGTCTTTGCTATTATCTCTTTAGCTTCACGGATATATTTCTCTGCATCAACGCCCTTCATATGCTTTGATGATGGATTACCATAATCTTCTGACATAACCTTTACTGCTGTTTCTACTACCTCTGCTGCACATTTTGTTGTAGCAGAATTATCAAGATATGCTTCCATATTGCCTCTTTTCCGCTTATTCTTCCATATTATACATAAGCACTGACAACAGCATCATTCCCGCTGTCTCAGTTCTTAATATTCTCTTACCAAGTGTAATTATCTCACAGCCTGCATTTACAGCTTCGTCAAGCTCTGACCTGTCGAATCCGCCCTCAGGTCCTATGAATATGCCAACCGATTCTCCATGTCCGATTTCTTCAATCACTTTTCTGGTCTTTTCCATGCCTTCTGCACACTCATATGGCAGTAATAGTTTATCTAACTTTCCTGCATACCCAAGTGCCTGCTTAAATGTCATAACTTCTGTCACTTCAGGCTGGATACTTCTCTTGCTTTGCTTGGCTGCACTTAATGCAATGCCATTCCAGCGTTCAACCTTAGCCTTAGCTTTCTTCGCATCCAGTTTTACAACGCTTCTTTTCATTGCTACAGGAACAACACTGTATGCTCCAAGTTCTACAGCCTTCTGTATTATAAGCTCCATTTTATCAGCCTTAGGCAGCCCCTGAAACAGGATTATTCTTGAAGGCAGCTCTTTCCCCTGCTCGTCCTTACTTAGTATATCTGCCCTTATATATTCGTCAGACATAGAAGCGATACTGCATTCATAATCAACATTATCTCCACTGCTTATAAGAAGCTTGTCGCCTTCTTTGAATCTTAATACATTCTTAATGTGATTAACATCACTTCCAACTATATCTATATATGAATCATGGATATTCTCATGCTCTGCAAAAAAATGATACATACACTACTTCCTTCTTGCTGTGATATTAACCCACTCGCCATCATGGTTAATCTCAACTATCTCTAACTCAGGATTCTTCTTAAATGCCTCTGCCACCTCATTTTCCTTAGTATCTATAATACCTGAGGTAATAAAGTAAGCACCGTGCTTCATATGCTCATGTATGCATGTTGAAAGCGGCTCTAATACGTCTGCAAGGATGTTGGCACACACAATGTCGTAGCACTCATAGCCGCAGGCATCTTTTACAGCTTTATCATCAATGATATTACCCTCAATAACCTCAAGCTGCTTCTTATCTATATTGTTCTGCTCTGCATTTTCCTCTGATGCAATAATTGCATTAGGGTCAAGGTCTGTACCAAATGCATGCTTTGCACCATATTTTAATGCAACTACTGAAAGTATACCGCTTCCACAGCCGACATCCAGCACCTCATCACCATCTTTTACATACTTCTGAAGCTGCTTTATAACCATTCTTGTAGTCTCATGTGAACCTGTTCCAAAAGCTGTTCCCGGGTCAATGCTAAGTACCGCATGTCCCTTCATTTCCTCTGTCTCCGGCTCCCATGTAGGTTTAATGAATAGGTCTCCTATTGTAAATGTATGCCAGTACTGCTTCCAGTTATTAATCCAGTCCTTATCCTCTGTCTCTGATTCTGTGATTGTACCCTCACCAATATCAATAAACATTCTTAAATCTTCAAGTTCTGCCTTGACCTTCTCAAGCATTGAGCCATCATCTTCTTCACTGTCAATGTAGAAATTAACCTTAGCACTGCCATCATCAGGTGGAAGGTCAGGTATAAAATCTACAAACATTGACTTAGCCTCTTCCTTAGTAAGCTGTACATTATCCTCTATTTCGATACCTTCAATTCCAATATCATTAAGTGCGCTGCTTATCATATCAACTGCATCTGTAGTTGTCTGGATTGAATATTTATTCCACTTCATATCATTGTCCTTTCGTTAACACAAACATTTTACATCTGTAAAAATGCTTCATATCCCTTTAATGTCTCATATAGGTCAGCCTTGCTTATTACCTCGTATGGTGCATGCATATTCTGTACAGCAATTCCACTGTCGATTACATTCATATCAAGATTAGCCAAGATATATGCGATTGTTCCGCCACCGCCTGCATCTACCTTTCCAAGCTCTGCCATCTGGAAATACACTTCTGCATCATCCATAACTTTTCTTAACTTTCCAATGAATTCAGCAGAAGCATCATTAGAACCACTCTTTCCTCTTGAACCTGTATACTTGTTAAATACCATACCTTTTCCAAAGAATGCTGAATTCTTCTTTTCAAATACTGATGCATAATTAGGGTCATATGCTGCACTTACATCTGATGATAACATATAAGAATTAGCAAGTGCTCTTCTTAACTTAAGCTCTGAATAATCACCGCATCTGTCCATAACCTCTGCGACCATATTTTCAAAGAATCTTGAATGCATACCTGTTGCACCGACACTTCCAATCTCCTCTTTATCTACAAGTATGCACACGCCAGTTCTTGTAACCTGTGGTGTATTAAGAAGTGCAATAAGCGACGGATAAGCACATACTCTGTCATCATGTCCATATCCCATAATCATGCTTCTGTCCAGACCATAATCTCTTGCAGGTCCTGCCGGAACAGCCTCAAGCTCTGCTGATAAGAAATCCTCCTCTTCAATCCCATATTTTTCTTTAAGAATTGCAAGAATATTCTTCTTAACTGCTTCCTTTTCTTCCTTATTCTCATCTGTATTATCACTGTCTGATGCTGCCGGCATGCTTCCTATAAGGATATCTAGGTCCTCACCCTCAACTACCGAGTTTCCTTTCTTTTCCATCTGTTTGGCAGCCAGATGTATAAGAAGGTCTGATACTCCGACAACCGCATCATCAGCATCTTCTCCGATTACTACTTCAACACATTCACCATTCTTTAATGCAACAACACCATGAAGTGCAAGAGGAATTGCTACCCACTGGTATTTCTTGATTCCTCCATAATAATGTGTATCAAGAAGTACCAGGTCTGAATCTTCATACATAGGATTCTGCTTGATATCAAGTCTTGGTGAATCAATATGTGCCCCAAGTATATTCATACCGGTGCTTATCGGTTCGCTTCCAATATTAAAAAGCACTATTGCCTTCTTCATATTAACGGCATATACCTTATCGCCTGCTTTAAGTGTTTCATTGGCTGCTATTATCTCCTGTAAATCTCTGTATCCGGCTTTCTTTGCCAGTTCTACAGCCTTTTTTACACATTCTCTTTCTGTCTTGCACTCAGATATAAAAGTCTTATATTCATCTGCAAATGTGAATACATTGTTCTTATCTTCGTCTGAATATTTCTTCCATGCATTCTTTCTTTCCATAATGTCAACTTCCTTTCTATATTCCTAATGTTATCTGACCATCAGAATCTTCCTGATTATCTGCATCAAAGCTTTCGCTTGCAAGCTCTAACTCTGCCTCTTCCTTATATTGTTCAACCATGTCTTCACTGATTGTTGGAAGCTCATCTATCGACTGTACTCCAAATGACCTTAAGAAATCCTCTGTTGTTCCAAAAAGCATTGGTCTTCCCGGTGCATCAAGTCTTCCAACTTCCTTTACAAGACCAAGTTCAACAAGCTTGCTTACTGCTCTGTCTGAATTAACACCTCTGATATTCTCTATCTCAATCTTAGTTACAGGCTGCTTATATGCTATTATCGACAATGTCTCTAATGCCGCATCTGTCAGTGTATATCTTCTTGGCTGGCTGCACACTCTTATAAGTGCATCATAATATTCCTGCTTGGTGCACAGCTGGAAGCTGTTCTCAAGTTCAATAATTCTTATTCCCCTGTTCTCTGATTCATATTTATCCATAAGATTGTGTACTATCTTAACAGTTGTATCCACATCCTGTTCTATGGCATCTGCAAGCTTACCTGCTTCCACAGAATCACCCATAGTAAAAAGCACAGCCTCAATTATGCCTTCCATCTGTTCTAAACTCATCACACTACTCCTCTGTTATATCTTCAATAAGCTCAGGATCCCTGACCACCCTTATGAATATATCATCCTCTGGGCATTCCTGCTTAACCTCAACGAATCCGGTCTTAATAAGCTCTAACACAACTAAAAATGTTACTATAACAGCAACCTTTGATGGATTATTCCACAAAAGCTCCCTGAAACTAAACTCTTCATGCTCCATCATAAATGCTTTAATATCCACAAGCTTTTCACTCATGGTAACTTCTTCTTTCTCAATCTTTCCAAACTTGCTTCGTACAGGATCTATCTTATCTTCCTTACGTTTACAAACATCAGCAAATATTCTGTTAAGACGCATAAGTGTTGTATCGCCAATAACCTCTGTAAGATCAACCGGCGGTGTATATGCAGCAACCGCCTCTGGAATATTCTGCTTCTTATAATAGGTTCTCTCTGCATCTGTATGCTTGTCCTTTAATTCCTGTGCCATAGCCTTATACAGCTTGTACTCTAACAGCTTTTCAACAAGCTCTGCTCTTGGATCTTCCTCATTGCCTTCCTCATCCACTTCCTTAGGAAGTAACATTCTCGACTTAATATCAAGAAGAGTTGCCGCCATTACAAGGAACTCACTTACTACATTAAGATCTTCCTTCTTTAGCTGCTCAACATATTCCATATACTGTTCCGTAATCATTGCAATCGGAATATCATATATATTAACTTTATTCTTATCTATCAAATGTAAAAGAAGATCTAAAGGTCCTTCAAACACCTGAAGCTTAACACTTATTCCCATATCTGCCTCACTATATTTACTGTGCATAATTACACGTATCACATTTTACATAAAATAACTGCTGTTTGCAAGTAATTGCTAAATTCTATAAAATAACATATAATATCTTGAAAACATTCAGTTAAGGATTAAGGAATAAGAATGCTCAATTTAATATTATTAATCAAAAGAATTGTTACAAAAATATCTGAAGACCGCATCGGTGACTACGCATCCTCAGCATGTTACTATCTCATGCTGAGTTTTTTCCCGTTTTTTATTGGTCTTTTAAGCCTTATAAAGTTTCTGCCGGTTTCCAAAGCAGACCTTTTGAAAATCATATATGGTATTCTTCCAACTCAGCTGCAGCCTATTGTCCAGGTAATGCTCACTGATATATATGACAATTCAACAACGGCATTAACACTCATTACTGCAATTGCTATCATATGGGCTGCCGGTAAAGGATTTATGGCTATAGTCCGTGGATTAAAACAGATATACAGAAAAGGTAACCAGAAGAACTGGCTTTTCCAGAGAATAAGAGCAAGTATCTATGCCCTTATATTTATGATGCTTATTATTGCCAGCCTTATACTTATGGTATTTGGTAACAATATTATGAACTTCACTATGAAATATATACCACAGCTTACTAATGTAGTCGTGATATTCAGAGGAATATTTAACAGTAAACATTTTCTCTTTCCAAGTATATTCACACTCTTCTTTACTATAGCATTCTCACTTGTATCAAGAAGAGGAAAAAAGTTCTATAAAGAGATTCCTGGAGCTTTCTTTTCTGCTTTGGGATGGTATCTTTTTACAGCTCTATATTCTCTTTATGTTGGCCACTCACCGAACTTTTCATACATGTATGGTAGTCTTGCTACTATTATCATAGCACTTATATGGATGTATGCCTGTATGATTATAATATTCATAGGTGCAGAGATTAACTACTTTATCAATGATGAAAAAATATTCAAACATTATCTTGGGAAGAAATCAGAGTAAGCGTAGTACCTCTGTAGAAGAATTCCAGAATCTGCGCGTAAGTCATGGATTCTGCCATTTTATTGGCAGCATTCTGACTCATGCCGATTCCATGTCCGTAGCCACCTCCTGTTATCTTAAAGCCTGTAAGCTTCTTTCCCTCCGTCACCTTCTCAAAAACACAGAATGTACTTGGCAGATTAGCGTATCTTGTCGTTCCTGACTTAGTGTTCATATCCACATTTGCATTGCCAAATGCTGCCCTAATCGCTGATTCACTGTCTATCACTGTCTCGCCTTTATCACCTGTAACCTTAACTTTTACTGCCGCTCCTCCATTAACACGCTCAAGTACTTCAATATCTTTTATGTTTCCTACATTCTTCCCTGTAGAACGTGCAAATCCTTCACTTATCTCTTTAACAGATTCCTCCATGCTCCATCTGTACAAGGTGCAGTCGTAATCATAATCAGCCTCATTTTCACCTTTTATAAATGTATTGAACTCCGATTCTACTGTCAGTGTAAGTCCTCTGTCCACTCCACCCACACACTCCGCAACAAAATACGGATAGTTTTCTGTTGTATTGCCCCAAAGTGTAACGTCTGTTGTGCTTCCACATGAGGTTGAATAGTAATATGTCTTAACAACTTCTCCGTTATATGATAGCACCTGTCCCGCTGTCTCATCTACTGCAGTATCTGTTGATTCTGCCCGCTGTGAGTTATTATATACCTGAAACTGTATTGAGTCATCAATATGTGCTCCATAAGCACTATAGTAGTTATTAGAAAGTTCCGTATAAGCATAGCTTCTTGCACATACAGCCTGACATTTCAGTGCTTCAAGATTAAACCCTGACGGCATCTCGCTAGGAACAACTTTTTTAAGATAATCTTCTATCCCCACTTCATTTACAACAACAATTCCCTCATCATACAGTGAAACTTCAATAGTTCCGCCATATGAAGGTGTTCCTATGCCTCTGTTTACTGACTGGAACTGTATCTCACCTGATTTAGGAATTAGTTTTATTCTGCCCTCATTAAAGTCTTCTGTATCCGGATTAAACACAACCGTCTCCCCGGGTGCCGTCTCATAAGATTCTTCACCAGTCTCAACTATCATTCCTGAATCAGCACCAAAAACCACTTCGTTAAAAAATATATCTCTGAATCCGCTTGTCTTGATAATTACTCTTATATTATCAGCCTGCAAAGGTTTATTCTTAATAGCACCACAGACTTCTCCATCCGCCACAATAAAATCCTGTAATGCATAACCGACAATTATACTGCTGTAATTACTTATCAATGAGTTTTCTTTTTCATACATAATAAAGTCCTCATCCAGCTTAACAGAACCATAACCTTCAATTTCAACGCTGTCTTGTGAAACTGACAGCACCTTTCCACTTACAACATCCGTCTTGGTATTAACTCCAACAATCTTTCCATTCTCAACGGTAATATCACATAAACACCCGGTTACATCTTCTGCTATCTTTCCACTATTGAATTTCTTTATATTACCATACATATTGGCAGTTATCGTGTTGTCTTCTATATTAGTTATATATACATTTTTATATATATTAATTTCTGACGATGTGTCCTGATATCTTGATTTAATCATATGTGACATATATATACATGCTGATGACATAAAAATCACCAGTGCAGAATAGACTAAGAATATTATTTTTGTTCTCTGTTTCATATACTATTCTCCATACTAAATTAAGTGTCCCTGTTCAGACAAGCTCTTGATAGTATATGTTGAAAATGTGCGTTTTAGAACTAGGTATGCTCATCACTTTTCGCGCAAAAAGCTTATATGCCAGAACTAAGTTCTGGCATTGTCGCGTTGCTCCTCGAATATAAAATCATAAAAAGCGACGCATGCAAGAATGTCCGCTTTTATAATTTTATATTCTCATCGCTTTTCGCGCAAAAAACAGGCTGTCACATACATGACAGCCTGTTAATAATATCCCAAAACGCCGCTCCCCACGCTTTCGACTCCTAGCGAAGCTAGGTGGGCAACCGCATCCAGACCGCTGCCTTCCACTGACTAAGGAGGCTTGACATTGGAATGGAGATATAGGAATCCCGTCGATGAAATGTAGGATCAAAATAATGTGGTTTTGCGAACGTCCCAGGAAATATTCAATTGATACGTAATCTGTACCGATGTATTGATTATACATCTTCTTTACTGATTACACAATATTATATGTCAAAAAAATTCAAATATACCTGCGAAAGAATACAATTCAGACGCAGGTATATAATCAAAGTTCAAACTCAGTAATGATTGAAAATTAAAGCTGTGGACCAGCAGCAACTAAAGCCTTACCAGCTTCGTTACCTGTGTACTTAACAAAGTTCTTATTGAATCTTGCAGCAAGATCCTTAGCCTTAGTCTCCCACTCAGAAGCATCAGCATATGTATCTCTTGGATCAAGGATTGCTGGATCTACTCCTGGAAGCTCTGTAGGAACTTCAAAGTTGAACATTGGAATCTTCTTTGTTGGAGCTGTATTAATAGCACCTGAAAGGATAGCATCAATGATACCACGAGTATCCTTAATAGAGATTCTCTTACCTGTTCCATTCCATCCTGTGTTAACTAAGTAAGCCTTAGCTCCACTCTTTTCCATCTTCTTAACAAGCTCTGCTGCATACTTTGTAGGATGAAGCTCAAGGAATGCCTGTCCGAAGCAAGCTGAGAATGTAGGTGTAGGCTCTGTGATTCCTCTCTCTGTACCAGCAAGCTTAGCAGTAAATCCTGAAAGGAAGTAGTACTGTGTCTGCTCTGGTGTAAGAATAGATACTGGAGGAAGTACTCCGAAAGCATCTGCTGAAAGGAAGATTACATTCTTAGCTGCTGGAGCTGAAGAAATTGGTCTTACTATATTCTCAATATGATTGATTGGGTAAGATACACGAGTATTCTCTGTTACGCTCTTATCTGCGAAATCAATCTTTCCATTCTCATCAAGTGTAACGTTCTCAAGAAGAGCGTTTCTCTTAATTGCATTGTAGATATCTGGCTCTGAGTCCTTATCAAGGTTGATAACCTTAGCGTAGCATCCACCTTCGAAGTTGAATACGCCATTGTCATCCCAACCATGCTCATCATCACCGATAAGGAGTCTCTTAGGATCTGTTGAAAGTGTTGTCTTACCTGTTCCTGAAAGACCAAAGAAGATTGCTGTATTCTCTCCGTTCTTATCTGTGTTAGCTGAGCAGTGCATTGAAGCAATACCCTTTAATGGAAGGTAGTAGTTCATCATAGAGAACATACCCTTCTTCATCTCTCCACCATACCATGTATTAATGATTACCTGCTCATGGCTTGTAATGTTGAATGCAACACATGTCTCTGAGTTAAGGCCTAATTCAGCATAGTTCTCAACCTTAGCCTTAGAAGCATTATATACAACGAAATCTGGCTCGAAGTTCTCAAGTTCTTCTGCTGTTGGCTTAATGAACATATTAGTTACAAAATGTGCCTGCCAAGCAACTTCAACGATGAAACGAACTGCCATTCTTGTGTCCTTGTTAGCTCCACAAAATGCATCAACTACGAAAAGTTTCTTATTAGAAAGCTCTGCCTTAGCGATGTCCTTAACCTTAGCCCATACATCTTCTGACATTGGGTGGTTATCGTTCTTATACTCATCTGATGTCCACCATACAGTGTCCTTAGAGTTCTCATCAACAACAATGTACTTGTCTTTAGGAGAACGACCTGTATAGATACCTGTCATAACATCAACAGCTCCAAGTTCGCTTTCCTTACCAACTTCATAACCTTCGTTAGTAGACTTAGTCTCTTCCTCGAATAATAATTCATAAGAAGGATTGTAGACGATCTCTGTAGCACCTGTGATGCCATACTTGCTTAAATCGATTTTTGCCATCTTACATAAACCTCTTTTCTTATAATTTCTTGTAAATTATTACAAAATTCTTTTTAATTCTATACCATGCCCTAATTAAAATCAATAAAAAATTGTTAAATTTTTCTCGAAATCGTGTATATATTAATTTTATTAATCAGTTATTCTTTAGGAACCGTCTTTTCGTACTTGATATCTTCAATTGTTTCACTTGAAAGCCTGATAGCCTCAAGTACCACATTTTCTGCAACTCCCATGTTCTTTGCTACTTCTTCCACCGTAGGTTTTCTTCCTAATTCTTCTTTAAGTCTTGTTCCCCAGTCATTTACAAGATTGACTTTATTGAGAATTTTTCCCGAAACCATATTAACATCCGTCTGTTCATCTATAAGCATATTAAGACTGCCTTCAATAAGCTCCTTAACTGCTTCGTCAATTCCTTTAAGCACATTAAGAAGGTCTTCCTTTCCACCTTCTTTAATCTTATCCTTCCACTCATAATTATTAAGCCATTCCTGCTGTCCTATATATGCTGTCATAGCCAGATTGGCCTCCTGTACAAGGTCACATGCAAGAACTCCCTTTCCTCTGAATGGTTCTATCCATGACGCAATCTTTTCAAGATAACTTTCTGTAAGCAGTTTTAGTGATTCTTTATCATTGTCCTCAACTATGTTCATAAGAAGATATGACCTTGTAACATCTGTCATAGGCTGTATTTCTGATATATCCTGAAGATATATTTTCAGATACTTCTCATCCTCTTCATAATCAAGATGACTTACAATATCATCCGCAACCTTCTTATCTTCCTGTTCTTCCTTAGAAATATGTTGTCCTGACTCATCAATATTATCATCTGAGGCACTTTCCATCAGCTTTAGGAATTCATTATCTGCGCTGTCTTCACCCTGTATCTTAATTCCATTAGCCATCAGATATCCTGAAATCATCTGGAACTTGGCATCATCTAATGCCATATCTTTAAAAAAGCTGTGTACATCCTCTCTTGTAACAATATTGCCATTAACCTTGGCATATTCTTTAATGCTTCCAACAGCCTCCATAAATGCTGCCTGGGAATCTTTATTTTCAGCCATATTATCTAACCTCTTTCAACTTAATTCGTTCTGTATAATATAACACATAAGTACGCATTTGGTAAATGTATTATTTCAGTATACACATTTGACAAAAGCAGACCCACAGCTTATAGTTTATATAGAATATAAGAAAAGAGGAGATTTCATAATGAGAATCGCATTAATTAATGAAAACAGCCAGGCTGCAAAGAACGAGATGATTTATGCATCACTTAAGAAGGTTGCAGAAAGCAAGGGACATACAGTTGATAATTATGGTATGTACTCAGCTGATGATAAAGCACAGCTTACATACGTACAGAACGGTATCCTTGCTGCTATTCTTTTAAACAGCGGTGCTGCTGACTTTGTGGTAACAGGCTGCGGTACTGGTGAAGGTGCTATGTTAGCACTTAACTCTTTCCCTGGAGTTCTCTGTGGACATGTTGTTGATCCTTCAGACGCTTATATGTTCATGCAGATTAACGATGGTAACGCTATCGCTCTTCCATTTGCAAAGGGCTTCGGATGGGGTGCAGAACTTAACCTCACATACATCTTTGAAAAGCTTTTCGAGGGTGAACCAGGTGGCGGATATCCTAAAGAAAGAGTTGTTCCTGAACAGAGAAACAAGAAGATTCTTGATGGCGTAAGAGCTGTTACTCTTAAGCAGGATCTCGTAGAAGTTCTTAAGGAGCTTGATCAGGATCTCGTTAAGGGTGCTGTTGCAGGTGAGAAATTTGAAGAGCTTTTCTTTGCTAACTGCAAGGATGAGAAGATTGCTGAATATGTTAAGACTCTCAGATAATTAATTCTGCATTGTACTTAAAAAGGTGTCTCCGTTAATCCGGAGACACCTTTTTCTTTTACTTATTATGCTGCTTTCTGTATAAGACCAGCTTTAGTTATTGCATATCTTACTGTCTTTCCAAGAAGTGTTGCAATAACTATCTTAACAATATCAAATCCGATAAATGGATATACACATACTGTAAGTGCATATGTGACTGAACATTTCATAAGGTATACAAACCATACCGTACCAAATGCATATGCAACAGCAGTTCCAACTACCCATCCAAGCATTGTAAGAAAAATATTTCTGTGTGAAAGCTCAATCACAGCTCCTCCAATAAGTGCCATGAATATGAAACCTATAAGATATCCTCCTGTTGGTCCAAGAAGCTTTCCTAATCCACCAGCAAATCCTGAAAATACAGGAAGTCCTACAGCACCAAGCAGCAGATATATTCCATAGCTTCCTGTTCCTGCCCATATGCCCAGTACAAATACTGTGAAATAAATCACAAGATTAGTAAGAGATATTGGAATCTGACCAATTGGAACTGAAAGTGGTCCAAGAATACATGTAACTGCTGCCATCATAGCCATAAATGTCAGCTGATAAATAGTAACCTTTTTGCTTTTCATAATTAAAGTCCTCTTTTCAAATGTAGTAATACAACATTTGTTATTGTACACACTTGAAAAGTAATTGTCAACCCGTTATTAATTTAGGTTGACATTAGGTTAACATTACATTTTACAATGCTATTGTAATATATACTGTATCATTCCCGGTCCCAGTTCTGGTGTCGGTCTTGCGATAAATCCATGCTTTTCATAGAATATCTCTCTGCCCTTGGCACACATCAGACAAAGCATCATTCTTGTGCCTTCCTGAGTAATTCCTTTGACATAAGCTATTATATGTTCTATAAGCATGCTTCCTATGTGCTTACTCTGATATTCCGGTATTATTATTAAATCCTGTATATAGCTTATTACAGCCATATCTCCAACCACTCTTCCCATTCCTATAGGCTTGTCATCATCATATACTGTAAATACTTTCACGCTGTTATCCAATGCTCTCTGAGCCTGATTTTCATCTAACTTAATCCAGCCGACTTGTTTTCTTAATGAAAGATATATATTAACATCTCTCATATCTTCTACTATTCTTATCATAATCTCTATTTCCTACAATTTTTTTAACGAATGGAATTATACTCGCTTTATTTATTAATGTCCAGTGTGCTATAATAGCAAAAAATAGGAGGTATGTATTTTTATGATTACGGTAGCTAAAGACAATTCTGGTGACTTTGATTCCATACAGAAAGCAGTTGATTCTATTTCTGATAATAACAACGAAACTATATTTATCAAAAAAGGAATATATAAAGAACGTATTGAAATCCGGAAAAATAATATTACCTTAATTGGTGAAGATACAGATGAAACTATTATTACTGAGGGTTTCTATGCAAGAATGATTATGCCTGACGGCTCTAAGCGCGGAACTTTCCGTTCCTATACATTTCTTGTATATGCCAATAATTTCTCTGCAAGCAATATAACATTCGAAAACAGCGCCGGATTTGGTGATAATGTCGGTCAGGCAATAGCTGTATACGCTGAAGGTGACAACATCACATTTAAGCACTGTAAAATTCTCGGTCATCAGGACACTTTATTTACCGGTCCGCTGCCTCTTAAAGAAAAACAACCAGGTGGTTTTACAGGTCCAACAATAGACGGTGAAAGAAAGCTCGTTCACCAGTTATATGAAGACTGCTTTATATGTGGTGAAATTGATTTTATTTTCGGAAGTGCCACAGCTTATTTTAAAAACTGCACACTTTTTGCATTAAACCGGAATGAACCCATCAACTCTTATTATACTGCACCTTCAACATATGAAGGTCAGGCTTTCGGTTATGTATTTGATAATTGCACATTTACAGGAAACTGTCCGCCTAAAAGCGTTGCTTTAAGCAGACCTTGGAGAATTCATGCTAAGGTTGTTCTTCTTAACTGTGAATATTCCGACCAGATTATTGATGAGGGCTTCACTGACTGGAATAAGCCTGAATCACATGAAACTGTATATTATGCTGAATATAATGGACATGGCGATGGATATAAGCCTGAAAAAAGAGCAGCCTATGTTCATCAGTTAGATGAAGCACAAGCTGCCTTTTACAACATTGAAAATGTTATGCATTCTTAATTGATTGTTAATGAACCAAGCGATGTTCCTGATGATGTTGCCGACATAACCAAACCGGCTAATGAATTGGCATCGCTTTCTTTTACCTGAAATAATACAACTACTTCTTTACTCTCTCCTGCCGCCAGTGAAACATTCTTAAGTGTTGTAATATCATTCTTAAGCATTGAAGCATAATTGCTTACAGCTGTTGAGCCGGCTGTGAGCTTTAATACAACACCACCTGATGATGTAAGATTAACTGTTGAACCACTTGTATTAGTAAGTGTCATCTCAACAGCAACAACCTTACAGCCTGTCTGTGACGGCACTGAAACCACATAATTATCTGCCGGATACTGATTTCCCACAGTATAATCCTTATATGTAAGTGTCACACCATTAAATCCAAGTGCAGTTGGCAGCCCTGTTAATAAATCTGCTGATGTGTTCGCTGAATTACCTGACGCCTTAGTAGTCTGTATTGTATTATTATGTCCTGTAGTTGCAGACTGTGTCTGTGACGGTTTCTGTATACCAGACGAACTTATTGTACCTCCACCATTCTGTGCTGAATTAAGCTTCTGATATTTCCATTCATTATCATATGAATACTTAAGAAGCGTTCCTGCTATATACTCAGCAACCAGATCATTATCTTCATTGGTTAATGTTACATCATCTTTGCCACAACCTGTGAGTGCAGATATACACAAAAGCACAAGCAGACCTGTTATAACTTTTTTCATATATATTTCCTCAATTTTCCTTTATAATTATTATCACCGTTCATGATGAATATACAAATTATTCTCATACACTGATAACAATTATATCATATTATGATTTACAATCAAGATTAAACCAGAATTCTACACCATCAGATACATTTCTGACACCATATTCCTGCCCCATTGAATCCATAATAGCCTTTACAATAGACAGTCCTATTCCATTACCTCCATATTCTCTTGTTCTCGCTTTATCAGTCTTGTAGAACTTCTCCCATATTCTTTCAAGATCTTCATCAGCAATATTCTTTCCACTATTATATACAGTAACGGTAATAGTTCCTCCATTCTCTGATTTTTCAGTTCTCACCTCAATTGCACGCTTTCCATCACAGTGATTAAGTGCATTAGATATATAATTAGTAAGCACTTCCTCTGTCTTGTATTCATCAGCCCACACAAAATTATGCTCATTACGGTTATCAAATACTATACTCATATTCTTTTGTCCCGCTCTTATTGCATTGGCATCTGCTACAGAAGCAATAAGCTCATTAATATCAAATCTCTCCATCTCAGGCTCATCATTTCCGAATTCAATCTGATTAAGTGTAAGAAGTCTCTTAACCATTGTATTCATCTTGTTTGCCTCGTCCATAATAACATCACAGTAAAATTCCATGCTTTCAGGATCATCTGTTATGCCTTCCTTAAGACCCTCTGCATATCCTTGTATAAGTGCAATAGGAGTCTTTAACTCATGAGATACATTTGAAAGAAAATCTGTTCTCATTATCTCGAGCTTTTCTTTTTTATCAATATCTTTCTTAAGTTCAAGGTTAGCCTTCTTAAGCTCTGCAATATTCTGTTCAAGCTTCTCAGACATATTGTTCATGCTCTTTCCAAGCAGACCAATCTCTCCCTTATCACTTCCCTCATATCTTGCATTGAAATCCATCTCTGACATCTTCTCAGCAATATTAGAAAGCTGCTTAATCGGTCTGGTAATATATGTTGATACTACAAATGCTGCAATTATACCAACAGCAAGAATTGCTCCTCCAACATACTTAATAAGGGTTGTCGATATATTTACATTATCTTTTATTCCCTGGATAGGAGTTCTTAATATAATTGAATATCCATTGTCAAGTGTACCCCATATCTCAAGATAGTAATCTCCAAGCCTTTCATCATACACCTTCTGTAACGTGTAATTATCATTGGAACTTATGATTGTCCTGTTCTCAACAAGTGATGTACCTGACATATCAATAATGTCTTCCAGACGCTTTCTATGATCTTTCTTATCATCCTTATCTGCCGGTGTATCTGAATCATCTTCCTGTTCCTTAGGTTCCGGTGCTTTATCAGGCGAACCATTATTCTTAAAAATATCTCCATTAAATATACTCATGCGAAGACGTTCCATCATTGAATCATCTCCCTGAGTACTTACATATATGGTACACCAGCTGCTGTCAACTACAAGCACAGATATTCCCTTTGCTGTAGATATGTTCTCCATATCAGCACACATAGTATCTTTATCTATCTGTGAATCAGTATATTTCTGCATGATTTCATTGACATTCTCATAAGAATTAATCATGCTTTTCTGCTTACGGTTCATATACACTTTCTCAGAAAAAATGCTGTTAAACCCAATAAGCATTGCCACAAGACATGTAACAGTAACTACCAGAAGAAGTGTAATCTTAAACTTAATTGAATGTATCTTCATCTTTAATTGCCTTCCTTATACGCAGAATCAGTCAACAATGAACTTGTAGCCCATACCCCAGATTGTCTTGATGTAATCGCCCTTCTCCCCCATCTTCTTTCTTAATTTCTTAACATGGGTATCTATAGTTCTTGCATCACCATAGTAATCATAATTCCATACATTGTTAAGAATCTTCTCTCTTGACAACGCAAGCCCTTTATTCTCAACAAAATAAGTAAGCAGTTCAAACTCCTTATAGCTTAACTCTATCTCTTCACCATCAATCTTAACGATATGTGCCGCTTTATCTATAGTAATTCCGCCAATCTCAATTATCTCGTTGCTGTCAACACCATATGCTCGTCTTATAATTGCATCAACTCTGGCTGTAAGTATCTTAGGTGAAAATGGCTTGGCTATATATTCGTCAGCTCCACATTCAAAACCTTGTAGTTCATCCATCTCCTCACCCTTTGCTGTAAGCATTATAATAGGAACTTTAGAATCCTTTCTTATCTGCCTGCACACTTCCCAGCCATCCATTCTTGGCATCATAACATCAAGAATTATAAGTGCAATATCTTTGTTCTCCATAAATGTATCTACAGCTTCTACACCATCAGCCGCCTCTATAACAGCATAGCCTTTTCTTGTCAGAAAATCACTTACAAGCTTTCTCATTCTGCTTTCATCATCTACTACTAAAATCTTCATCTTATCCATATGTAGTCCTCACTTTCACGATGAATTAATTATCTATATACTATCTGATAAATATGTTTAAAATGTGTACTCTGTTCATATATTTATATTATGACTACTTTGTTGACTGCTGTGATGATGATTTTAAAGACTGCTTTGATTCAAGCTCCGCTTCCCTTGAATTAAGCTCTTTCTCTTTTTCCTTTAACTTGGCTTCCTTAGATTCAAGCTCTGTCTGCCATGAAGAATACTTATTCTGTACATTCACTTCATAATTAATGACATTAGAATTAGAACCTGTCTTAAGGATAAAAAACATTGCAATTAACGCAATAACAAGAAACACATTTACAATCATAATTCTCATATAATTGTTCTTGTACTTTGCCACCTGGATTGAGAGAGTATGCAGCTCACTTCTATGCTCATTTCTTTCACGTCTTCTGTCAATCGCAATCTGTGTTTCACTCTTTACCGGAATCGGCTTAATCTTATCATCTGGAATATCTGGTGAATTATACAGAAACTGCTGTAAATTCTTGAGATAATTAAGCCCAATGGATGTATAAAATAACTGTCTGTCAATTATCTTATTATACAGCACATACACCTGTTTTGGATCTTTGCTGTCCGTCTTTCCAGACAGATACTTAATAGCATTCATCTCATCTTTTGCTTCCTGCGCTTCCTGCTTCGTCTTAAAAGTATATCCGCCGACAACAAAGCCTTTTTCCTTATTATTAACATTTTTATTATCGCTCATAAGTTTCACTTCTCCAGTCCAAACATCTCCCGGCATATCTTTTTGCCGCTTTCCGTCTTAAAAATGTTATTATATGCTTTCAATGCTGCATCCTTTGTAAGATTATCATCGCATATGTTAACCAAGAAATCTGCCTCAACAAGTATCTGATAATCTATCCCGTCTATTTTGTTATAAGTATGGTGATGTCCTATCAGATACTGCACTCTTTCTGATACTTCACTGTCAAAGCCAAGCCTTTCAAGAAGTTCTGCGGCAATAGCCGGGCCTTCTTTTTCCTGCAGTTTCCCTCCGCACTCACCATATTTTTCTTCACATATATGAATCCCGATATCATGTGTAAGCGCCGCTGTTTCAATTATAAAAAGACATTGGTCATCAACATTTTCCATCTGTGCAATCAGTTTTGCATAGCTGTGAACCTTGCAAAAATGCTGTATTCTCTTAGCGTCTCCCTTATATAATTCAATCATTGCCATATGAAGTCTGTTAATCATAGTGTCTCCTTTTAATAACCAAGTGTATCATTTACAAGTATTACATGTATTCTTCCGACATGGCGTGAATATCTTGTAATCAGGAACTGACAGCATAATGTGTCTGGTGATTTGCAGTCAAAGCATTTTCCGGTTGTCTTGCAGGGTGTCTTGACATCAAAATTCTGTGCATTAGTTGGTGCAGCTATATTTCTTGCACGCTTCATTGCCGAATCTAGGTCTGAACAGACTTTATTCATTCCAACTATGAAGATTACCTTCTTTGGTCCCTGCACTATGCATGAAACACGGTTAGAATTGCCATCAATATTTACAAGTATTCCATCACTTGTCATTGCATTTGCACTTGATAAGAACACATCAGCGTCATATGAAGCCAGAAGTCCCTCTCTTGGAGTCATCTTTGAACGGTCTATATAATTGTAATTGCCCTCCTTCAAAGCCTCCACAAGTCCAATCTCCTGTGCACTGTGACAGCCGCCCATAGCAATTGTGCTTTCCTCATCAATTAACTCCAGAGCCTGCTTTAAAGCTGCTTCTTTATCCTCTGCATAATATCCTGACATATTTCGCGACTGTAAGCCATTAATTACAGTCTGTGCCAGTACTTCGTTTCTTTTCTTTACATTATCGTCCATGCTTGTATCCTCCAGTTATATTGTAATCAACTTTATCAATGTGTCCATTATAGCATACATTTCTACTTGATACTCATAACAAACTTTTCAAGCTTCTCCTGATTATCCTTTGCAGCATTACTATTGCGGTCTGCTAACGCAACCTGACTTTTTATATTTTTAAGACTTTTTGACAACTGTGCAAGACATCTGTCATTGTCCCCGCCACCGCTGAATGTAAACACAGCGTCAATTTTATCTGCCACGCCGTAATTCTTTATAAATGTGTTGACCGGAGACGCAGGCATACCTGCCCATACTGGCATACCCAATATAATTTCGTCATAATAATCTATGTTATCCGGAACACCTTTTATCTTAGGTCTTCTTCCAAATGTTGACTGCATTCCTCCAACAAGCATCTGCCTCACTGTATTCTTGGGTAATGGCTTAACTAAATCTATCTCAAAGATTTTTGCTCCCAGCTTTCTTGCAATAACCTTTGCAGCTTCCTTTGTATTTCCTGATAATGAATAATAAACAACAGCTCTGTTCATAGCTGACTCCTCCTGAAATGTTGTATATTCCTATATTACGATATTATATATTTTACGCTTTTGTGTATTAAGTGGCAATCACTTATAATAAAATAAAAAAGATGCAACAATCTGTTTCAAATTGCTGCATCCCATGTTAATCATTTATTATTGATTACATATCTTATATTGTCATTGATTCAAAATACTTTAGCGTATTTTGCAATTTAATCAAAAATCAATTTGTGATATATCTATAGATTTACATTTAAAATATAACTACTTGCACATCTCAGCCACAACCGCATTGATAACCTTGCCATCAGCCTTGCCCTTAAGCTCTGACATGACAGCTTTCATTATCTGACCCTTGTTCTTAGTAGCTATGACGTCTGCAAACTTCTCATTAAGAATTGTTCTTACCTCATCCTCTGAAAGCATTTTAGGTGCAAACTCTGACATAACAGCCAGACGTGCATTATATTCTTCTAATAACTCAGTTCTGTCCGCTGGACAAGTATCTATCTGTTCCTTGATACTCTTAATCTCTTTTAATATAGCCTGGTCTACCATCTCATCAGGAATATCTTCACGACAGCCCGAATCAATAGCAAGCTTCTTAGCCGCAGATACAAGTACTGCTATAGAATCCTTTCTCGCCTTATCTCTTGCCTTCATGGCATCAATCATAGCTTTCTGTAATGTTGTAAAATCCATTTCTATAACCTCCCTTAAAATCACTACCATAAATTGTAAATCAATTTAACCTCAATTACAATATTTTTTGTTAAATCATGGCTGTACTCATGATATAGATTATTCATGAGTTACGTTTATATTGTACATTTTGACTGTTGAGCCTGCATTCTCACTATTATCTTCACAATCCTGAATATAATTTCCAGCTTTAAAATAATTATAAAAATCAATCCAACCTGTTGTTACCGGATTATAACTATATTCATATTTTTGTGATATTCCATTACTACTAATTGAAACATAACCTGTACCATCAATTATCTGTATAGATATTGTGAATTTCTGGTTCAGCTCTACTTCGTCAAAATAATATATTTTCTGGTCTTCATATGATTGAGGATGTGCTTTATAAGTAATAGCAAGCCGTTTTTTGTTTCCCTCATATATTACCTTCAAAGGAACTGGTCCATTATCACCATTTGGATATATCCCATGCACCTGACATACCATCACTCTGCCATTTGCTGGAATTTTTGTCACTGCCTCTTCAACATCAAGACAATGTCTGCCATTCCAGTCCCAGTTCACTGTTTTATCGTCTCCCATCATTTCCCGCAATTCAGAACGTGCATATTTTGTGTTAACAGTTTTGGGGGCACTGACTGGTGTATTAAATACAAATGCACTATCTGAATCGTCATAATAAAAATATTCACTTGAATAATTGTCAAACGAAATACCTGTTCCTTTTCCTACTTCTTTAATTTTCGTATCGCTGCCATCCTGTAATTCTGGAATCTGTAATTTCCAATGAGCATTCAGCTTTTCAATAAATATTGATTTATAATTAATTGAATTATCCTCTTCTGCCTCAGATACAGGCCACACACAACCTGTAAATACTATGCCCGCAATTATTCCACTTATAATGAGCATAGTCCACTTGTACTTTCTTATCCTCATCACAACCCCTTATATATCTTCTCTATCCACGCCATCACTACATTTTTAGGTCGTGCAAATGGCTCTTTATGACTAAGCATAAAATATGGTGCTTTTATCTTTTCAAGCGCATTAATCTCTTCTTTTAAAAGGCTTTTATTATATTCTCTTACTGGACCCTTAGTTGCCGGATACAATGCATCTCCAAGGAAGCAATATCTCCCGTCTACTTCCATTGCTACACTTCCTTTTGAGTGACATGACGGAAGCTGAAATATATGAAACTTATGAAAACCAGCATCAATATACATATCATCAGATACAATTTCACCTTTATTAGTGTGCTTATAAGTATATTTCCCTTGATAAATTTTTATCCTGTCTTTTATCTGTGGATGTCCTTTATCCTGCGATTCATCATTCTTCCATAATCCGCATATTTTATCCAGATTGCCAATATGGTCAAGATAAAAATGTGACAATACAATATTAATATTTTTACCATCACAATTAATCTCTTTTAAATGTTCTATAACATCGGGATGATTTCCGACATCATAAAGCCATATATCATCACTTCCCTCAATTACCACAACATTAGACGACAACGGCGATTCCGATGGTGTGATATAAGATATTCCATGCTCTATTTCTATTATATTCAATTCACTCATTGTTATATATTAATCTCCACGGTTCAAACTTTTTTCACAGATTCATCACCAGTTATTCATATTATACCGCTATTATTCCATTATCAACAGGTGAATAATATATCAACAGATAAAACCATAATTAACTTATCAGACATACCTGCCTTAGCTGAGTATTTCAACCATAATACTGGCACAAATCGGATCAAATACTGTATCTGCCATCCTTTCAATATTGTCCCTGATATCGGATATGTCTTCATTCCTGCCTATGTGTCGGTCAGCATAATCAGCTATTGCAACAATACGTGCAAGCAATGGAATATCATCGCCACTTATACCCTCATTAAAACCACTTCCGTCATAATTCTCGCGGTGATATCTGACTGCTTGTGCAATTCCTTGTGATTCATCTGTCTGTAACATATTAATAATCTGATACCCCTTACTGACATAGGTCTTAAAAATCTCATACTCGTCATCTGTAAGATCAACCCTGTTAATAAGTGCATCCGGTATGCCAATCATTCCAATCTCATGCAGTAATCCTGCCTTATAAGCATCATCACATGATTTCTTATCAAGATTCATTCTCTGTGCAATACTCCTTGAATACTCTGCCACATTATTACAGTGCTCCTCTTCTCCCGGTATCTTGGCTGCCAGAGCTTTGGACATTGTATCGATAACCTTCATTGACATAGATTCAAGCTTTTTCCTCTCATCATGCACACGTTCCTCAAGTATCTGGTTTCTCTTTCTTTTTTCAACCCAGTAACGCTGGATAATATACATAAGGCAGTATGATATAAGAACGAAACATATAAACAGATATGGAAAACGAAGCGTTATATTATCGCCGTATATAAACTTGGCTGACATATCAACATTGAGCCTGAAACACACAATTACCATAATTAAAAATACAAAATTAAGCACAATGCTGTTACGTATTCCAAGCACGAATACAATTCCACATGCAAATATCATGGAAAACATTACGCTGAAATATCCGATACTCGCATGATAATACACATAAAATACTGGTATGCTTAGAATTATGCACACTATCGCATCTATCCATGTTCTGTAATAAAATCTTGAAACCATTATATTAATAAAAAGAACTGTGACCATTATAATTAATGCTATTATATAATCATCTGGTGCCCCATAGACAATTCCATTAGGAATACTGATAGCCCATATAAATTCAAATACAACCTTAATCCAGAATGCAAGGCTTTTATCTTCATATGGACACACTATCACTTCCCATATATGCTTTATTCGTGATACTACTCTGGTATTCTCTGACATATCTATATTACTATCCTGCCTTCCTCAATCAATGTAATTACAGTTTCTGCAACAGATTTATCAAACTGTGTTCCAGCGCCCTTCTCAAATTCACCAATAATATAATCCTTATCACAATGCTTTCTGTAACATCTGTTAGAATTCATCGCATCAAGTGAATCTGCTGCACTGATTATTCTTACCATCCATGGAAGTTCTTCTCCCTTAATTCCATATGGATAGCCCTTACCATCATATCTTTCATGATGGTACACAGCCCCCATATCTGCCTGTGGAAGAAATTCCAGACCAGATAATATCTGACCGCCCCAGACTGTATGATTCTTCATTATTCCATACTCCTCATCTGTAAGCTTTGCAGGTTTGTTAAGTACCGCATCTGGAACTGCAATCTTGCCAATATCATGCAGAAAGGCACTTCTATATATCAGTGAAATCTCTTCGTCTGTGAATTCATGCGCCTTCAGGTTCTTTGCGATAAGCTTGGAATACTCTGCAGCCCTCTTTGAATGTTCCTGTGTATATACATCCTTTTCATCAAGCATCTGGCTTATTGCTGTAACAGCATCAATCATAAGTTTCTTAGTCCCCTCTACAGCTTCAAGTACTTCTGCTTCAAGATTTTTCTCATTGTCCGCCTGTCTTATCTGATACAGCTTATAGAAAATATCCATGGCAACTACAAGAAGACAGAAACCCCAGTAAAAAATCGGATAATAGAATAAATAATCCCTTGTGTAATTATATATAAGCATATTATTAAGAGGAGTCCAGAATAACACCGTAATATACAAACCAAAAAATATACACACCGGTGCACCAAATGGCATGCCTAAAAGCACAAGTGTTATGACTGGCAGTAATAAAAACCATAATAGTGAAAAGCCATCATTAGTTCCTTCAATTGATATAATAACTGCCAATATAAAAAATACTACAACAGCAGCCTGACATATCCTGTATACATTTTTAATGTATTTTAATACAATTACAAGCACTATACTCATAACTGCAACTGCCAGTGTCACACCACCGATAATATATTTACCAAGCTTAAAATTCTCTATGTCAATCAGCAACATAACTAATACAAATATCATCATGACACTTTGAAGTGCCTTGGTATCTACTCTGACAGTTTTCTCATATCTGCATACCTGCCTGATTGACTCCACTATATCCGATAATAATCTCATTCCACGTTCCCCTGTAAATTTATCTTTACTATTGCTATAATGATTGTATAATATTCATGTTTTTAATTCAATTATTTTTGTATACTTTTGCCCGTATACTGAGTTATAATTAATGTAGTTTTTGTTCGTAACTTTTAATTAGCTAATCAAAGGGGATTACTATGACAAATATTGAAAATGAATTCTGGGAAGGCATGAATGGCATTTTTCCAGACATTATAAAAGCAATTACATCACTCTCCATCAAATATTATAACCACAATGTCAATAATCCACGCAACCGCTCTTCTGAATTCCGAAACGACCTGCCCTCTTTTATATGCAATCTCATCCATTCTCTCATGCTTAGGAAGCATGAATACGAATACAGGTGTCATAACAAATCCTAACATTCCACCAAGCGTGTTACATATAAGGTCATCCACTTCAAAAAATCTGTACGGATATGGATATTAATAAAAGAACATCTGAATTATTAATTAATAAGATGCTTAACGCACAAAATCCGAACTCAAAGAGTTCGGATTTTGCATCAAAAATGGACCAGAGGGGAGTCGAATTCTTCGCTCCGCTCCGGTCGGCGCAAAGCCGAGGTCCACCGGACCTCGTGCGCCCCTGTCCAAAAACCCGGCTACGCCATGTTTTATCCATTAATAAGACTTCCTCTGGTCCATAGGAAAAAGGGAGCGAAGAAGCTCACGCTTCCTCACTCCCTTTTCCCTATGGACCAGAGGGGAGTCGAACCCCTGTCCGAAAACCCATTCCCTGTTCTTCTACTATCATAGTTGATTATTTGACATTCCCTCCGGTGCACGGGAATCAACACCCTTGTACCTTTAGTAGCTTCATGATACGACCAGCACCTCAAAGCTTTGATACTGTCGTTTCCTACATGTTCGAAGCCTGGGTCTTAAAGTGTAGGTGCTTTAAGTCAGACTGCTGCAATTAGGCAGCGTATGCTAAATTATCGTTAGCGTTTATATTTAAGTTTGGAATTTGACGCTTTCCTGCGGATAGCTTCACCAGCTTCAAGATCCCCGTCGAAACCTTTACTAGCCCGTGTGTAAGCAGTTTCACCTGCTTATTTATATTAACATTGGCATAATGCCAAGTCAATTAACTTGTGCTTCAAAACTGATAAAATATTTCTAAATATTTTTAAAATCTAAGATTCTTGTTCTTGAATTCCTTCTGTGCATCTCTTATCTGGTCTTTCTTTGCAATAGAATCTCTCTTGTCAAAGTTCTTCTTACCTTTTCCAAGACCAATCTCCATCTTCACCTTGCCCTCTTTCAGGTATACCTGAAGTGGAACAAGTGTATAACCTTTAATTGTAAGTTCACCTGTAAGCTTATTAATCTGGTTCTTGTGAAGGAGCAGCTTCTTAGGTCTTAAAGGATCTTTATTGAATATGTTTCCCTTCTCATATGGTGTAATATTCATACCCAGGACGTATACTTCTCCATTTTCAATCTTAATATAAGATTCCTTAATTGAGCACTTACCTGCTCTGATTGATTTCACTTCCGTGCCGTGAAGTACCATGCCTGCTTCGTATTTTTCTTCTATAAAATAATCAAAATAAGCTTTCTTATTGTTCGCTATAAGTCTGTTTCCTGATGCGCTTGTTTTTGATGCCATGTCAGTCTCCATTCTATTCTATGCAAATGCAAAATCAATTGTTCTTAATATCTTATCGGTACCTATGACAACTACCTTAACCTTCTGTCCAAGCTTGTAGCTTCTGTTTCCGAGTTCTCCTACCATCTCATAGTGTTCCTCGTCAAATGTATAGAATCCCTTCATATTATTGATAGAAACCATGCCCTCGATAGTGTTTGGAAGTTCAACATATACGCCCCACGCGGTAACACCCGAAACAACTCCATCAAATGTTTCTCCAACAAACTGTTCCATATACTCAGCCATTTTAAGCTTGTCTGTATCTCTTTCAGCATCTGCCGCACGCCGCTCCATCGCACTTGTCTGGACAGCAACATCCGGTAATATTGCATCATAATGGTCAGCTCTCTTAGGACTTAAACCTCCGTGAAGATTCTCCTTGATAATTCTGTGAATCTGGAGATCAGGATATCTTCTGATAGGCGATGTGAAATGACAGTAATACTTGGCAGCGAGTCCAAAATGTCCTACACATTCAGTAGTATACTTAGCTTTCTTCATAGAGCGGAGTGTCAGTCTGCTTATAAGATTCTCAGCATCAGAACCCTCTATCTCAGAAAGAAGCTTCTGAATCTCCTTAGGTCTTAAATCATCAGTAAGTCTTAATGTATAACCAAAGTTATTAATAAATGTGGCTAACTTACGCATTTTTTCAGGATCAGGATTCTCATGAGTTCTATATAGAAATGGCATATCCTGCCAGAAATAATCCTCTGCAACAGTTTCATTAGCAGCAAGCATAAAATCCTCAATAATCTTAGTTGCTACATTTCTGTCATATGGCTTAATATCAGTTGGGTGACCATTCTCATCAAGTATAATCTTACTTTCAGGGAAATCAAAATCAACCGAACCTCTTGCAAATCTCTTCTTTCTAAGAAGCTCCGCAGCCTCTTCCATCATATGAAACATTGGAACAAGCTCTTTATACTTCATAATTTCATTAGTATCATTATCTACAAGAATCTTTTTTACGCTTGTATAGCTCATTCTTCTGTCTACATTAATAACAGTTTCACATATTCTATGTCCAACAATATTTCCCTTTTCGTCAATATCCATAAGGCAGCTGAGTGCCAGTCTGTCTTCTCCCTGATTAAGTGAACATATCCCATTTGATAACTTATGCGGTATCATTGGAATAACACGGTCTACAAGGTAAACACTCGTACCTCGTTTAAGTGCCTCTTTATCCAGCGTGCTTCCCTCTGTAACATAATGGCTTACATCCGCAATGTGGACACCTAGATGATATACAGGTCCTTCTTTCGAGATAGATACTGCATCATCTAAATCCTTCGCATCCTCACCATCTATAGTAACCATCTGAATATTTCTTAAATCAACTCGTCCAGCCTTATCCTTCTCACTGACAATATCAGGAATATCATTAAGTGCCTTCTTAACTGATTCAGGAAATTCCACCGGTAAATCATATGCCTTGATGATAGACATTATGTCCACACCTGGATCATCTATATGTCCAAGTACTTCTGTAACCTTTCCCTGTGGATTCTTACTCTGGCTGCCGTAATCACTTATAGAAGCAACTACCTTAGAACCTTCAACCGCTCCATTCATGAATTCCTGCGGTATAAATATATCACAGTTAATCTTTGCATTATCAGGAATAACAAAACCATACGTTCTGTTCTTCTGGAATGTTCCGACAACTTCCTTAACCTCATGCTCAACGATAGCAACAATCTTACCTTCAGCCCTCTTACCGCCATTCTTCTCAATAGTTATCACAACCTTGACTTTATCATGATAGAAAGCATTCATCGTGTCATTAGCCTTGACAAATATATCATCTTCCCTGTCAGGTATTACTACAAAGCCAAATCCTCTGCTTGTGCTTTCAAATGTTCCAACAAGTGCTACATTTTCAGGCTTCATATACTTACCCTTCTTTGATACACCTATTGTTCCATCTGCAACAAGACTGTCAAGCACTTCTATAAGCTCAGAACGCTTAGCTTTAGGAATATCGAGAAGCATAGCGATTTCTTTAGCTTTCATTGGAACATACAGTTCATTATTAAGAATCATATCAGCAAGCATCTGTCTTCGCTGTTTAAATATATCCTTCTCCATATCCCTTATATCCCTTTCTTACCATTAAAATATCCGGATTACACCAGATTGTCCGTAAAACAAAAACACTCTTAAGAAATTATCCGTTTCTTAAGAGTGTCCGTAATTTAGAAATTAAAATTAAGTATAACTGCTATAACAACAAAAAGAATTACAAGAATCTTGGTTATCTTAACAAGCTTGCCTTCCATTGAACGGCCCTTGTTCTTACCCCAGTATGAATCAGCAGCACCACTAATTGTTCCTGACAATCCGTTCTGCTTACTTTCCTGCATAAGAATTATTATTGCTAAAGCTATACAAATTACTACAAATACTCCCATTAAACCAATTCTTAATACATCTCCGACAGACATATGAAACAATGGAATTATCTTATTCATACCATCCTCATTCCTGCGCATCATGCGCTTTTTATTACATAATTATGCCAATACGGCAACATAGGTCATTCTATCACAAATAAACATTTTGTGCAAGAAAAATCAACAAATTAATTTCAACCCTTTGATTAGTTCTTCTTCACAAGAAGAGACTCACCTGTCATCTCAACTGGTTTCTCAAGTCCCATAATTTCTATAAGTGTAGGAGCGATATCACATAATCTTCCACCCTCACGAAGTGTATAATTCTCATCATAATTAACAAGAATGAATGGAACAGGGTTAGTTGTATGTGCTGTATGTGGAGCTCCTGTTTCGTAATCAATCATCTTCTCAGCATTTCCGTGGTCTGCGCAGATGAAGAGAACTCCGTCAACATCCTTTACTGCATCTACAGCCTTTCCAACAAGCTCATCAACCTTCTCCACAGCCTTGATTGCTGCTGGAATAACGCCTGTATGTCCAACCATATCAGGATTAGCGAAGTTGATAATAATAACATCATATTTGTCAGACTTTATAGCCTCAACTAAGTCCATACCTACTTCCGGAGCACTCATCTCTGGCTTTAAGTCATATGTTGCAACATCCTTAGGTGAGTTAACGAGTAATCTGAACTCATCAACATTAGGATCTTCAACACCGCCATTAAAGAAGAATGTAACATGTGCATATTTCTCTGTCTCAGCAAGTCTTAACTGCTTCTTTCCATGATTAGCAAGGAATTCACCAAATGTGTTCTTAATAATCTCTTTCTTGAATGCAACCTTCTTGTTAGGGATTGATTCATCATAATCCTTGAAACATACAAATGTTAATGGAATAAATCCTGTCTTTCTTTCAAATCCTGTAAACTTATCATCGCAGAACGCCCTTGTCATCTCTCTTGCACGGTCTGGACGGAAGTTAAAGAATATAACAGAATCATTAGCCTTAACTAATGAAAGTGGCTGACCATCTTTACAGATAACTGTTGGCTCAACGAATTCATCTGTCTTACCATTATCATATGACTCCTGAAGTGCCTGTGTAGCTGACTCGGCCTTAATGCCATCACCTGTTACAAGTGAATCATAAGCCTTTTCTACTCTGTCCCAGTTATTATCTCTGTCCATTGCATAGTAACGGCCTGATAAAGATGCGACCTTACCAACTCCGATTTCTGCCATCTTATTCTCAAGTGTCTCAACAAATCCCTTAGCTGAAGCTGGAGGTGTATCTCTTCCGTCGAGGAACGCATGAACATATACCTTAGACACTCCCTGCTGCTTTGCCATCTCTAAAAGTCCATATACATGGCTTAAATGACTGTGAACACCACCATCTGATAAAAGTCCGAAAAGGTGAAGATCCGAATCATTCTTCTTGCAGTTCTCCATTGCCTCAAGTAATTCTTCATTCTTAAAGAATGTACCATCTTCAATATCCTTAGTAATTCTTGTAAGATCCTGATAAATAATTCTACCAGCACCAATATTCATATGACCAACTTCTGAATTACCCATCTGTCCGTCTGGAAGACCTACAGCAAGTCCTGAAGCATATCCCTTCTGGAACGGGCATTCCTTCATAAGCTTATCCATAACAGGAGTGTTAGCCATAGCAATAGCATTACCCTCTGTTCTATCATTTAAACCATAACCATCAAGTACCATTAAAACTACTGGTTTTTTACTCATAATGTGATTCTCCTTTAAATGTATTCTAATTAATTGCCTATAGCATGATAGCACATTTGTAAAAAAAATCAAAGACCTTGTCTTGAATATTATCATCAAAACAAGGTCTTTTCATGCTTATTTACTTATTATAATTAACTATATCCGCAAAATCCGGCTTGAGACTTGCACCTCCTACCAGTCCACCATCAATATCAGGCTGGGCAAAAAGCTCTGCTGCATTAGAAGCATTAACACTTCCTCCATAAAGAATCCTTATCTGATCCGCTGTTTCTTTATCATATAACTCTTCGAATACAGTTCTTATAAATCCGCATACTTCCTGTGCCTGCGCTGTAGTTGCAACCTTTCCTGTTCCAATAGCCCAGATTGGCTCATAAGCAACTATTGTATGAAGCACCTGCTCTTTAGTAACACCAACATATGCTTCTACTATCTGTTCTTTAACGAAATCAAGTGTAATCCCTTTTTCTCTCTGTTCAAGTGTCTCTCCACAACAAAGAATTGGGATAATTCCATGTTCAAGTACCTTATGCATCTTGAGATTAAGCACTGTATTGCTTTCATTAAAGTACATTCTTCTTTCTGAATGTCCTATTATAACATGGCTTACCCCGGCATCAACAAGCATCTCAGGCGATAACTCACCGGTAAATGCTCCTTTCTCCTGATAATATACATTCTCTGCACCAATATGTATATTAGATCCCTTCACTGCCTCCACCACAGGTACAATGTCAATGGATGGTACACAGAACACAACATCAACATCCGGATTATTAACATTCGGTCTCAATTCAGTAACGAGCTTAACTGCCTGGCTTGGTGTCATATTCATCTTCCAATTGCCTGCTATTACTTTTCTTCTCATTCTACGCCTCCCCACAGGAAATTATCCATAATAACATATATATGGACAATCCTATTAAATTATTCCGATATAACTATCCTAGTAAAACAAATAATAGCATACTTTGGTACATATTTCAAGTATAGTTTGTGAAATAAATAACAAAAAATCCAGACCCCACTTAACAAAAATAAGGTCTGGATTAAAATATTATTATATAACTATGTCAGTAAAATCAATTACTTATCGTTAGCTGCAACTACACCTGGAAGTTCTTTACCTTCAAGGAATTCAAGAGATGCTCCACCACCTGTAGAGATGTGTGTCATCTTATCTCCGAATCCTAAGTTGTTAACAGCAGCTGCTGAATCACCACCACCAATGATTGTTGTAGCATCTTTAAGCTGTGCAAGTTCTTCTGCAACAGCAATTGTTCCTGCTGCGAAATTAGGGAATTCAAACACTCCCATTGGTCCATTCCATACTACAGTCTTGGCATCCTTTAAAGCTTCCTTGTAAAGCTCACATGTCTTAGGTCCAATATCCATACCCATGTCATCATCTGCCTGATGTCCTGCTTCTACAACATGTGAAGGAGAATCATTGCTGAATTCCTTAGCTACAACTGTATCGATAGGAATAAGCATTTTAACACCCTTTTCTTCAGCCTTCTTCATCATATCCTTAGCATAATCAAGATAATCATCCTCTACTAATGACTGACCTACATTACCACCATGTGCTTTCTGGAATGTATAAGACATACCACCACCGATAATAAGTGTGTCAACCTTATCAAGAAGATTATTGATAACTGAAATCTTAGAAGAAACCTTTGAACCTCCAAGAATTGCAACGAAAGGTCTTACAGGATTATTAACTGCATTTCCAAGGAAATCAATTTCCTTCTGCATAAGGTATCCAACAACAGCTGTATCAACATACTGTGTAACACCTACGTTAGAACAATGTGCTCTGTGAGCTGTACCAAATGCATCATTAACAAATACATCTGCAATAGAAGCTAAATCCTTAGAAAATGCTTCACCGTTCTTAGTCTCTTCTGGTCTGAATCTTGTATTTTCAAGAAGAATAACATCTCCATCATTCATTGCGGCAACAGCTGCTCTTGCATTATCGCCTACAACAGTATCATCTGCTGCAAACTTAACTTCCTGACCAAGAAGTTCTGAAAGTCTCTTTGCAACTGGTGCAAGAGAAAATGCAGCATCTGGTCCCTTTGGCTTTCCAAGATGTGAACAAAGAATAACCTTTCCTCCATCAGCAATAAGCTTCTTGATTGTTGGAAGAGCAGCTACAAGTCTTGTTTCATCTGTAATTCTGCTTCCATCTAAAGGTACATTAAAATCACATCTGCATAATACTCTTTTGCCCTTTACATTGATATCATCAATAGACTTTTTATTAAGCATATTAATATCCTCCATATAATACATAAAATAGCTACATATACAGCTTTATAAAAAACCGGAGAATAGTCATACCATTCTCCGGCAAAAACAATCTAAATGATTAGTTTAATTCAGCGAAGTACTTAATTGTTCTAACCATCTGGCTTGTGTATGAGTTCTCATTATCATACCAAGAAACAACCTGAACCTGGCAGCCACCGTTTGGAAGTTCATTAACCATTGTCTGAGTAGCATCAAATAATGAACCAAATCTCATACCAACGATATCGCTAGATACAATCTGCTCTGTATTGTAACCGAATGACTCTGTTGCAGCAGCCTTCATAGCAGCATTAACTTCATCAACTGTAACCTTCTTAGCAACTACAGCATTAAGGATTGTTGTAGAACCTGTAGGTGTTGGAACTCTCTGAGCAGCTCCAATAAGCTTTCCATTAAGTTCTGGGATAACAAGACCGATAGCCTTAGCAGCACCTGTTGAGTTAGGAACGATGTTACAAGCACCAGCTCTAGATCTTCTTAAGTCACCCTTTCTCTGTGGTCCGTCAAGAATCATCTGATCACCTGTGTAAGCATGAATTGTACACATAATACCTGATTCGATTGTTGCACAATCGTTAAGAGCCTTAGCCATAGGAGCTAAGCAGTTTGTTGTACAAGAAGCAGCTGAAATAATCTGATCTTCTGCTGTAAGTGTCTCATGGTTTACATTGTAAACGATAGTCTTAAGGTCGTTTCCAGCTGGAGCTGAGATAACTACCTTCTTAGCACCTGCATTAATATGAGCCTGTGCCTTAGCCTTAGATGTATAGAATCCTGAACACTCAAGAACTACATCAACACCAATCTCTCCCCATGGGCAGTTATTAGCATCTGGCTCTTTGTAAATCTTGATAGTCTTACCTTTAACTGTGATTGTACCAGCCTCATCATCAGCTGTTACCTGATCTTCCTCACCGAAGTTAACATATCTTCCCTGTGATGAGTCATACTTTAAAAGATGAGCAAGCATCTTAGGGCTTGTTAAATCGTTAATAGCAACTACCTCATATCCTTCTGCACCAAACATCTGTCTGAATGCAAGTCTACCGATACGACCAAAACCATTGATTGCAACTTTTACTGACATAAAAACAATTCCTCCTAAAATGAATTTTTATAACATAGTTTGTTAAAATTTCAACTACCATGTATTTTACATAAGAAGAAGCTAAATATCAAGGCTTTCTTCCCATTTTTTACATTTTTGCACTTTTTTCAATAATAACTCATTATCAATTAGTCATTTTGACGAAATTTTAACAAATTCTGTATCCAATATTGTTTACTTAACGCTAATCCACGCTTAATACTGACTTAAAGGAAACATTTCTTTGTATTCCTCAAAATATTTATCAAAATTAGTTCCGTTATCCTTCTTGAGATTAATAAGATACTCATGTGTATCAAACACATTTAACTCAAGCTCAATAATCGCAACTGCCACGTTAGAACAATGGTCAGCAATTCTCTCAAAATCTGTAAGCAGATCATTAAATATAAAGCCCTGATGAAGTGTACATTCACCTTTCTGGACACGCTTGACATGATTCATCTTCATTTCATCACAATATATGTCAACGAGTTCTTCTAACGGCTCTGTCTTATAGGCATATTCTACCTTGTTCTGTTCAAATGCATCTATTACATTTCCAACTATTTCTTTCATAATTAATGACATCAGTTCAACATCTTCAACAGCACAATCAGAAAACCTAAGCTTTTCATTAAACAGTTCTGCTGCTGCCTGTGATATGTTAACAGCATGGTCACTTATTCTCTCAAAATCAGAAATTGTATGGAGAAGCTTTGAGACCTCCTTGTTCTGTCCAGAAGTAAGTTCCTGCTGTGTAATCTTTACAAGATAAGTTCCAAGCTTATCTTCATATCTGTCAACCTTATCTTCTCTTCTCTGAATCTTGTCATATTTTTCCTGCGAAAATGTATCCAGTAGTTCCATGGAACGAATAAGATTTTTCTGTGCCATATGTGCCATTGAACAAAGAACTGTCTTAGCCTGTTCAATAGCAACTGTAGGATGAGCAATAAATCTGTCATCAAGTACACTGATTTCAACAATATCTTTATCTTCCTCATCAACAACCTCCTTGAAAATTGCACATACCATCTTTTCAAGGAATCTGATGAATGGAAACAGTACAGCAACTGTTGCAACTCTGAATAATGAGTTCACAAATGCTATCGAAACAGTTGTCATCGTTCTGTCCATAAATGAAAAATGCACAAAATGATTAATACTATAAAATACTACTGCCCATATTAAAGCACCAAGTGCATCAACAAGAAGATATACAAATGCTGTTCTCTTACCATCTGTAGTCGCACCAAATGAAGAAATGATAACAGGCATGGCAGCTCCGACAGCAATACCCATTATAATAGGCAGTGCTACTGAAAATGAAATAGCTCCTGTAACTGATAAAGCCTGAAGAATACCAACTGTAGCAGATGCACTCTGCAAAACGGCAGTAACCAAAAGTCCTATAAGTATTCCTATAAATGGATTAGAAAACTTGGTAAGCATATCAATAAATGCCGGCTCAGATCTTAATGGTGCAACTGCTGCACTCATGTTCTGCATTCCTACCATAAGGATACAGAAACCTATCATAATATCACCTATATGCTTTTTTGTAGGGTTCTTACAGAACATCCTAAACATGATTCCGATAACACCAATAACAGCAGCAAGAACCTCTGTTGAAAGTAAGTCTACCCATCCGGCACCACCACTGATATCAGAAAGACATAATACCCATCCAGTAACAGATGTACCTATAATTGCTCCCATAATAATACCGATAGCCTGTTTCATTTTAATCATACCGGCATTAACAAAACCAACAACCATAACAGAAGTTGCCGACGATGACTGGATAATTGCCGTAACACCTGTACCAAGCAGTACTCCCTTAAGAGGTGTATTACTTAATCTATACAGAATAACTTCCAGTTTGCCACCAGCCACTTTCTTTAATCCATCTCCCATAAGCTGCATTCCAAAAAGGAAAAGCGCTATTCCTCCGAGAAGAATAATCACAATGTGTATCAATTCAAAACTCACGAAAGCTCCTATCTGCGCATAAAAGTCAAGGTCGGACAGCGTAGTTGGTACTTCTACATCTATGCGCATTCACATAATCAGAATTTATACGCTGTCTTTTTAATAATATCAATACTAATAATCATTTTCAAGGAAAAATTACCTATATTTTACATTAGTTTACATGTTCTACATAAACATCAAAAATATCAATTGCGGATTAATTATGTTTATGTATAATGTATATTGACATTTAAGCATATGACTAATATTTGATGGAGGACATTAATATGCTGTTATCAGATTCACATATACATACTATGTTCTCTTCTGATTCAGAGGAGAACCCTGTAAATGTTGTTAACAATGCTATTTCACTGGGATTTAAGCACATCTGTTTTACCGACCATAATGACTTTGATGCTCCTTTAGAAGATGGAAAAGTCATGTTTGACCTTGATTTTGAGGAATACATTAAGTATTTCCAGAATCTGAAAGAATCATACAAAGATAAAATCAATATTCACATAGGTGTTGAACAGGGACTTATGAGAAGCGTCGCTGACAGAGTTAATGCTTATGATTCTGAAAAGCAGCTTGATTTCATAATAGGCTCGTCACATCTTGTATATGGAGAAGATCCCTACTACCCTGAGTTTTGGGAGAAACGTTCTGCAAAGGATACTGTTTTAACTTATTACGAAAGTATTCTTGATAATCTTGGCTGTTGTCACAACTTTGATGTGTATGGTCATCTTGATTATATTGCAAGATATATACCTGCCAATTCTTACACATATAACTGGCACGATTTTAACGATTTAATCTGCATAATTCTTAAAACAATCATTGAGCAAGGAAAAGGAATTGAAATCAACACTGCCGGTCTTAAATACGGAATGCCTGAACCTAATCCATGCCTTGATATTGTTAAAATCTATCACGACCTCGGAGGAGAGATAATCACTGTAGGTTCTGATGCACACGAAGTTAAATTTTTTGCTTACAGATTTGATGTCGTGGCTGATATGCTTAAGAACGCAGGATTTAATTACTACACAATATTTAATGAAAGAAAGCCTGAGTTCATCAGATTATGATGAGCTCAGGCTTATTTTATATGCATGTATCTTATCTGCACCTTCTACATACATCTGTAAAATCTGAAGCTGTAAGGTGGAAGAACTATTTTCCCAGATAAGTCTTCCTCCTTACCTGTTATAAGATTAAGTGCATCCGCACATTCTGTATCAAAGTAAGCTGTATATTCATTCTCATCTGCATTAATTGCGACAAGCACTTTTTCTCCATCAGCTTCCCTTTTGAATACATATTGTCTGTTGGTGAGTACTTTCTTGGTATAATCACCATAGCTTAATGCCCTGCTGTTATGATACATTTGTCCTAATGAACTTATTGTATAAGTCAGCTCATTGTATTCCGGCTTGTCAAATGAAGGGCGCAGGATATTGTCATTGCCGCTGCCCTTAACTGCCTCACATCCCCATTCACTTCCATAATATATGCATGGAATTCCCGGCATGCCGAACATCAGCGCATATATAAGCGGCAGGTGTGCTTTATTGGTAAGCGTGCTGGCAATCCTTGAAACATCATGGTTATCAACGAATGTAAGCAGATGTTTTCCTGTATAGAGACACCATGGCTCTTTCCCAAACTGCCTTTCTATGCTGTGTGCAATCTCAAACATATTCATTGAATTAAAGCTTGAGTACAGTCCCTTATAACACTCATAATTAGTTGCACTGTGCAGGCACTCATCATTGACTATTGTGTTGTAATCACCGTGAAGCATTTCTCCTACAAGGAAGAACTCCTGCTTCATCCGGTCTGTTTCGTATCTTAAACGCTTCATAAAATCCCTGTTAAGACAGTACGCAACGTCAAGTCTTATTCCATCAATATCGAATCCATTAACCCATCCGCGCACTGACTCAATAAGATAATTAACCACATCCGGATTATTCAGATTGAGTTTCACAAGATTGTAATATCCTTCCCAGCCCTCATACCAGAAGCCGTCATTATATGGTGAATTGCCATCAAAGCTGATGTTAAACCAGTCCTTATAGGCAGAATCCCATTTTTTCTCACATACATCCTTAAATGCAAAGAATCCCCTTCCGACATGATTAAACACACCGTCAATGACTACCTTTATTCCTGCCTCATGCAGCTTTGACACAAGCTCTGCAAAATTCTTATTAGTTCCTATTCTTTTATCTATCATACGGTAATCCCTTGTATCATAGCCATGATAATCGCTCTCAAAAATTGGAGAAAAATACACCGCATCAGTTCCTAACTTCTGCAAATGCGGTATCCAGTCTGCAAATTCTGATATGCATCTGTTCATCACCCCGTCATTGTCTCTTAATCCATCACAAAATCCAAGTGGAAACACCTGATAAAACACTGCTTCTTCGTACCACATATTATTTTAACCTCCGTAACTGTCTGATATATTAATATTAAGCCAATTCCCGCAGTCTGGCAACATCTTTCTTAATACACTCAACCACATAATCAGCTTCCCTGTGTGTAATTGTATGATTAATTGTCAGCCTTAGTGAACCTTCTGCTATTTTTTCATCAAGTCCAAGCGCAAGAAGGACATGTGAAGGCTTTCCTGAATTAGATGTACACGCTGAACCTGCAGATGCGCATATTCCCTGTTTGTTAAGCATTACAACCAGCATTCCGCCATTAACATACTGAAAACTGAAATTCATATTGCCCGTAACACGGATTTCCCTGCTTCCATTAAGTCTTGAATAAGGAATTTCTCTTAGTATTCTCTTAATCATATAGTCGCTGATTTTCTTTTCCTGCCTTGCCCTGTCAGAAAGTGTTTCATAAGCAATTCTTGCCGCCGTCGCAAGTCCTGCAATCCCAGCTACATTTTCAGTGCCTGCCCTAAGTCCGTTCTCCTGTCCGCCTCCATGCATGAACCGTTCTGGCTTTCCGCCCCTGACATACAGAAATCCTACGCCCTTTGGTCCGCATATCTTATGTCCGCTTACATTTAAGAAATCAACGCCCAGCTTTTTCACATCAACATCAATATGTCCAAATGCCGCCACTGCATCAGAATGAACCTTTGCACCATACTCATGCGCAATTTCACATACATTTTCTATCGGCTGGATAGTTCCAATTTCATTATTAGCAAGCATAACTGACACTAAAAATGTATCATTTCTAATCATTTTTTCTAACTGTTCCAGCTTAACAATTCCCTGCTCATCAACTGGTGCAAATGTGACATCTATCCCATAATCCTTAAGCCACAGTGCCGATTCTGTCACAGCATGATGTTCTATTGAACTTACTATTATATGTCCCTGTTTTCTTTTCAGGCTCTCTGCTTTAACTGCCCAGTTATCCCCTTCCGTTCCACCAGAGGTGAAAAATATTTCATTTCTGTCAGCATTTATTATATCTGCAATAATATCTCTTGATTCCTCAACAACATTTTTAGCTTTTTCAGACAACCTGTACACACCTGACGGGTTTCCATAATCTCCCAAAAGATATGGAAGCATTGCTTCAGCCACTTCTTTTCTGACAGCAGTTGTCGCCGCATTGTCCATATATATCATTATATTTCCGCCCTGTAATTCCTTATAATATTGTATTCAGGCAGGGCATATATTGTTAATAAGTCTATCTGCGGTATCTGCTATGAATAATAAATTATCCTTAAAAGGTGGCATATTCAAATCCGCCATAATACTTACAATTGCCGGCGTTCTATCAAAACTGCTCGGATTTTATTTTCGGATACTTCTCACTAATTATACAGGTGCTGCAGGAGTCGGACTATTCCAGATGTGCATACCTCTTATTGCGCTTGCATTTGCAGTATGCTGCAGTGGATTTTCTGTAGCTGTTTCAAAATATTCAGCATCATCTCCATCTCTGAAATGGCTTTTCTGCGTATTAAAGATTACTATTTCTCTTTCAATTGCCGTTATGCTTTTATTTCTTATATTCAGCGATTTCATTGCAAACCATATATTTATGGAAAGCCGCTGTGAGGGAATAATCCGTATAACTGCAATCTCTCTGCCATTCATGTGCATACATAACTGCTTGTCTAATTACTATTACAGCCAGAAGGAATCTTTTCTGCCAGCCTCCTCGCAGCTTGTCGAACAGCTTGTGCGTATTGGCACTATTATACTTTATGTGCGCATAAAAAATGTATCAACAATATCAATTGCTGACGCAGTTACCGGTAATATATTCGGTGAATTTGCAGCTGCCACATACTGTGCTATCCCGCTGTTTTTCCGTTCCATTCATAATAAAAGCATGACGCAGAAGCTCTCCTGTTCACTCCGTGAATACAGATATATTGTTAAATATGCATTTCCAATTAACGCCAATCAGACTGTTCTGCATCTGCTTGAAGGGGCAGAAGCAATTCTTATTCCCGCAATCCTGTGCATGCATGGACTGTCAAAAGATGATGCAATAAGCCAGTTTGGTATACTTACAGGAATGGCTCTTCCACTTGTGCTTTTTCCATGTACGACAGCTAATTCATTTGCACTTATGCTTCTTCCAAAGGTATCTGATGAAAGTTCAAATGTCCTGTCTGACCATCTTGCTGTGACAGTAAAAAGAACAGTTTCCATGTGTTTGAGTCTCGGCATTATAAGCATATTTTTATTCATTAACTATGGTGCGCGCCTAGGTGCAATGATGTTCCACGAAGACTCTGTATACATATACACTTGTATTCTTTCATGGCTGTGTCCTTTCCTCTACTTAAAAATCAGCCTTACAAGCGTGACTAATGGCATGGGACATACCGCCCTTACATTCATAATTAATATAACCGGAATTATCATCCGGCTTGCCTGTGTATTTCTGCTTATTCCAAAGCTTGGCATAACCGGTTATCTGTATGGTGTTCTTATTAGCAACATATGCATGAGTCTGCTTTACATTTTTAATATATACAAGAAGTTGAACATCCAGCCAGACCCGTTTGGCAGTATAATTGTGCCATTATGTATTGCGGTCATATCTATATTTTCATCAAGAATTATATGCCGCATTGTATTTGGTCTTATAATAAAAGAAGCAGAAGAATACACTCTCCTGCTTACCGGTGCCGCCATATGCTGCATTGTATATATTATTCTCTTTATTCATGAACAATCGGAACAGCGTCCTTTATAGACGGTGCCGCTTCCCAATAGTCAAGTCTGGATTCGTACTGCTGCCTTATCCATTCCACGGCAGCAAGACGACCATCTTCTGTCAGTTCAAATATCTCTGTTGTCTTATCTTCTTCCTTAACAGCACATGAAGCATATGGCCCGCGCCACACGCACGCAGAAAGCTTTAAATCAGGCTTTTCTCCTGTCTGCTTAAGCATATATCTCATTCCATTGTGCTGTCCTGTATACACACCCTTGTATTTGAAGAAATTAAGTGGCATTATTCCATTCGGATCAATCATTGCCATCACCTTCCACACCATTATTATTCTTTATAAGCTTCTCATTATAAAATGCGCCACCTAAATACATAATTCCTATTACAACCGGAAGGCATATAAGAATCAGCATGTTACCAGTTATTGAATACTTAGATACCACAAATACTATTATTAAATCAACAACTCCTGCTATAGTCATAACAATTCCATAAACTTTGATTTTATTAACTGCATCAACAGCACCTATGTTTGTCATTCCATAAAATCCAGCAATTGCAAAGTAAACTCCTTCCACAATAACTGCTATAAATGCTATATTCAGCAGCTTGACAACCATATATAATGCCTTTCCCTGCTCTGTTGCTGAAAATGAATATAGCTCTGACATAATATAAAATGCATAAAATGCCATTATAATTCCCATCGTTACCGCAAGCATTGATGCTAATTTAAGAATTCTGCACTTTGACTTTTCTGTTACTACGCTCATGTTCTTATCTCCGTTTTCTGATGATTAATGATTATAACATGGGATTGGGGATTTTTAAAGGGTGGGATGTATAGCACGAGTCCATTATGTATTGATTATTCTTTATTATTAACCCTCTGTGTATTCTCATCTATATCTTTATAACCATACTTTTCATCCCGGTATGAAGCTAATTCTGCATCGTAATCTGTAATATTTCCCTCTTTTATCATTTTTAATAATTCTTCTAGTGCTTGTTCTTTTGACATTGTGTTCTCCTGTATAAACCCATTACAGCTATCTTATAAATAAAAAAGCATAATTATTATTGGATGGGCGGTGTATCCATCATCTCAGGTACTCCGAGGAGTGTGTCAGGAACCATTTCCGACCTCAATAATAACTATGCTAATCAACAATATATTCTTTTGAGCAAAAATATACACACCATTTATTTCAATAATTCTACAGCTCCCTTAAATACAGTAATTATCATAACTTTCATTAAGGTCATAAGGAGTTATCTGGTATACATAATAATTTTGCTTATTGACGTTTCTTGGCACTTCTGAAACGCGCATGAATACTGACACTCATTAATACATAACACCAATTAGATGTGTTATACCACCAATGAATCCCCAATAAATGTAACTATTTTAGAATTTTTCTCAACCGATTCATTGTAATGTTTCTCTGTAATGTTATCATTTTCATTCTCAATGTTATCATACAATTCTGAAAATTTGTCCATTTCATTTACCATATATGACGGCATAACCTTAGTGTATAAATCCATAGTCATTTGTAATGTAGCGTGTCCTAAATAACTTTGAACTGTCTTCGGTTGAATTCCCGCTTCAAAGCAACGAGTAGCAAAAGTGTGTCTAAAACAATGTGGTGAAAATGTCTCCATTTCATCTAATGTGTCTCTTGTAAGATTAATCTCATCCACAATCTTTTTTATTGAATCACATACTATCTGTGAATTCAAAGGTGTATTAAATTTAGTTGTAAACAAGAATTCCTTAAACTCATCTCTTGGAGTTTTGCTTTTAGGTGCTTTTGATGTTATTACCATCTTCTGCACATATTGTCTTTTTAATGCCATTTCACATTGTTTATTGATTGGTATACTTCTTTTGCTAGTTTTTGTCTTAGGCTGCTCAATATGAAACTCTTTCTGAATATCATCATCATACTTCTGATACACTAAAGTTCTTTTGACATTAATAACCTTTTTATTCCAATCAATATCTGACCATTTAAGTCCTGCAAGTTCCCCAATTCTCATTCCTGTTGTTACTGCTACAACATAAAGATTATCGTAGAAAGTTCCTTTGCAACAATCAAAAAATATAGATTGTTCCTCTACTGACAAAACCTTAATATCCTTTTCTTCATCTCTTTTTACAGAAATACCTTTTACTGGATTCTTACATAAATATTCGTTTACAATTGCCTTATTAAGTATATCTAATAAGATAATTCTCACCTTATTTTTTGTTTCAAATCCATATCCTTTATTATCAAGCTCTTTCAATCTTTTCTTAATATCAATCTGCTTAATATCCTTTAGATACTTATTTCCCAAATAAGGTGAAATATGTTTCTTGTATATCTGATTATAATGTCTCTTAGTGTCTGGTCTTATCACATCATACTTACAAACATTCATCCACTGGATATACCAGTCATCTAATTTTATGTTCTCTCGAATGTTAATTTCTTTTTCATTCTCATAAAAAGATTCATTATATCTTTTCTTAACATCCTTGAGATCGTAACCTGAAAATGATATTCGCTTACCAAATCTATTAGTAAATCGTGCTTCATATCGACCATTTTTTCTTTGGACAATTCCCTGTCCAAGTTCTTTACCCTTCAAGTCTTTACCCATATAGCCTCCTGTGCATACAAATAAAGACTTTCACTGATACTATTAATCGTATCATATGAAAGTCTTTCAATCAATCAAATATAATGTTTACTTTCTATAAATTTCTCAAACTCATGTCTCTTAACAAGGTGCTTGTTTCCCACCATAAATAAGAATGGACATGCCTTTTCCTTCAATAAATTCCTTATATTTTTCTCACCGATTCCAGAATACTTTGCTGCCTCTTCAACTGTAAGATTCAGCTTTAGCCAAAACGGTATCTCTGTCTTAGTTTCTGATATATTAATAATTATTCTTCCTTTCTGTCATCAATGCTAACCACATTACTTTCTTTCTCTTCACGATCCTTAACCATTGACTTAACAATGCCATTAATATCAATATTTTCTGCATTAACAGTAGCTTTTTCTATTGCTGGTAATACATTAACCAGTTTATCTAATGTTTCTTTATCCATTGCATCTATATTGGCAAATGAATTTACAGCATTTGTTATTGATTCCATGAACTCATCTAATCTATCTGGCTTTAATACAAGTTCTCTTACCACCTGTAACAGCTCCGATATCTCATCTGAATATCCATTATAATTATGTTTTCTATAATCAATTGCTTCATCACAAGCATGTTCCAGCTCATTATATTCATCTCTTGGAATACTCTTAACAATATCATTAAGCAACTCTGTATTGTCTTTCATAAATATCTCAAGTTTATCTAAGCTGAACTCATCGCCTTCAAATATATTAATATCTGTATAATACTTAACAAGACAGTAATTAAAGATAGGCTTTCTTAATACTGTGGCATACCCTACTGTTGGCGATACTACCATTCCTGCAACTTCCATGATAAAACTTGTCTTCTGACTAAGTGATAATTCACTTTCAACCTTACACTCTAACTTTCCACCGTTCATATTATAAAATGATTTTCCCATTATTCCTTGTTTCCTCCATTGACTTTTTTATTAATCCTGATATCTTCTTATCAGTTGTATTCTTCTTAATATTCAAATAATTGTTATTATATTTTTCCTTACTCTCAGCATCAGCCTTTGTTTTAATATCTTCAATAACAGGATTCTTGTAAAAGACAAAACATCTCTTGTTATACTTATCAACACCTGTTCTTTTAAGCATGTATCCATAGCCTACTTCTATGATCTGCTTTACGGCTTTAATATTTCGAGTAATTATAGTCTCCTTCTTAGGTTGATTGATATAATCATCAAAATCATTCCAACAATCATCAACGCTTCTGTCACATTTCATATCATGTTCTGTCAGAAACTTTTCATATACAGAGGCGACCTTATTACTCTTTTTGAATTTATATATAGGATATTTATGGCTGGAAACACTGACAAGATTCTTTATCTGTCCAGCCTTTATAATTTCTTCAAATAATTTTACTGATTCAAACTCTAATACTTCCATTTAATCCTTTCTAATCTGAAAATATGCTCTGATATAATGCATGTGTCTTCTTTAAAGCTTCCAAATTATTTTCAAGTTCTTTTTTTATTTCCTGTGTTTCTGCTGTTAATGCCTTGAATTTAGCTTCTTCTTGTCTAACATTCTTTATTGTACGATTTAATACATTATTAGGCATATTTGCAAATCTCTTAGATTCCTCTACTTGCAGTTTCATTTCTTGATTTTCTACTTTCAAATCCTCATTCTTTTTTTCAAGTAATTCAATTCTCTGTGTTAATATCAAAATCTGTTTATCTTTATTCATTCTTCTATTCCTTTCCATCAAAATAAGACGCACTCCATTACAGAATGCGTCTTTGTAATCTTGTTTAATATTTATTTGTTAATATAACAAAAGAGCAGGAGGTTAATCCTGCTCTCTAAATCGTCTCCTTTTAATTAAGAAAACACTTTATCCAAAAATTTCCTCTCTATAATACATACATAAATCTCCTTTCACATTTGATTATTCAAATTATATCATAAAAATATACAATGTAAACAATTATTTTTTATTTTTTGATTAAATATACAACGTAACCAGCTCCAGGAATACACCAATTATTAAATTGTATTTCTATATCACTACTATGTTTTTGCTTTACATGGAATCCATTGCTATTATTTTCTTTGCAATAAAAAGATACAAATGCTGCTCCATGTATTTCCCAATTGTTTTTATTATTTTTATTCTCATTATTTATGTATATTTCATGTACCATTGATTTACAAGGATGTGTCAATCTAAATATCTGCGATAAATCATTAATAGAAACCTCATATTCAAATTCAATATGTACTTTATGTCTCTTACATTTTTGTAATTCACGTTTAAATTCTACACAATATTGATATTCAGAATACTTTTCTTTTACTGGAATGACTGTTTTATATTTTTCAACTTCTGAAGTTAAATCTGTTTGATTAATAATAAAACTATTAATTTTGAATTTTTCTTTTTTCTCTTCATCTGTCATATTATCACTAACATTATACAAACTAATTCTATATGAAATATAGTTATTTTTCTCATATTCATTAATTACTTCATAATCTAAACTTACATTTTTTTTAAATATCTTATTATTCTCATCTGGAGTGATTTCATAAATTGCGTTATATGAATTATAATATAACCCATCTATCAACTCAACTAATTTAGGTTCTAAACTATATATTGAATCATCTATCTTTTCTACACCAATCGAACCTCTTTTGGCTGCAATTCTCTTATTAATCTTACTTAAAACTTGATTTGAATATGCTTCCAATGGAAACTTTCCATCTAATGCATCTTTTAAAGCCGCTGAAACAATGCCTTTAATTGTACTTATTTCAACCAAAATTGACACCAAACCAGCAGACAGTAAAGTACTTCCAAGAGTAATCACTATATCAAAAATAGGTTTTAATGCAAAATATTTTTTAAAAAATTCATTTGAAAATGAATTTAATAATATAGTCCCAATTATTATTAATACCACTCCAGCAATTGTCATCCATATTGTAAGAGTAAATAATTTCATTTTTATAGTATATTTTTCTTTATTTTCTTTAGCCATGTTCTTCTCCCCTTCAATCATCAATATATAACATTATATACCAATAATTGACATATATCTACAAGAACATTTGTTTAAACAACGCTATTAATCATCATATCCATAATAAGACGCATCAGCCGTAACCAATGCGTCCATAATATTATTTCATATATCTACGAGTAGATAATGAATTTCGACCTAAGAGCTGATTAGAATTAATCTCTCCAAGGATTTTCTGTATTTTTGAGTTTCCCGCTAGTTCGTTAGTAAGCTGACGTGTAAAGTCTTCTGGATTGTCTGTAACAACCTTATCAACATTAACATTAATGCCACCAATATCAACTGATTTGTTTGTTGAAACTGGGGTAATATCAGGCAACTTAGCACCAAGGTTATCCATGTACATATTTGGTGTAGTGATACCCTTAGAAAGATTCCAAAGTTTTTCAACTTGATCTTTATTAAATACCATGTCACCAGCATCCAACTTACGAAGAGTACCATACTTCTTCGAGAAGATTACTTCTGAACCAAGACCTTCTTCATCAGTAAGTGTGAGACCATCATGAGCAGACTTAGAGCCTTTCTTAAGTCTATGAGTTTTGAGGTAGTCTAACATGAATACATTCTGATCGTAACTTCCTGTATATTGTCCATCACCACCCATTTGCTCATAATATTGACTACGTGCGCCAAATGATGAATCAAAATTGTTATATTTGAGCCTATCAATTACACTCTGATCGATATTCAACAAATCACGAGGAAAATAGTTCTCCTCGTATATCCAATCAACATCTCCTGAATAACTGCTGCCACTATCATCAGAATCAGTGTCCCAGTTACTGCTCCAATCATCACTTGAATAGTCACTACCGCCTGAGTAACCACCATCAGAACTTGCATTCTGTTCAGCCTGTTGTCTTGCAATCTCATCAGCAACTCTCTGTGCCTCGGCATTACTATTAGCAAGTAACCCCTGTACAGCAGAATTAATATTATTGCAAACATTTGTAATAGCATTATTACCTTCAACAAACTTATTACTGAAATCACCTAATACATTTGTTATGTTTCCAGTGTTAGTACTCCATATAGAAGCCATAGATTCACTAAGCTTATAACCATTACTTTCTGCTGTTGAAGTTATTGTATCCGATATACTTCCTGCATTTGTATTTGAACTTTCTATAACTTGTCCTATAAGTTCATCAATATTATCAAGTCTTTTTGATATCCATGTTTCTAATTCTGACTGAACATTATCAAGAATCTGTTCAACATCACTCATTGCTTTTTCCATTTCAGTTTGCTGTAATTCATCTTTTGCGTCCTGTAACTGAGTATTAATAGATTGTCTCTTAGATTGTGCTGATTCAGAATTATCCCCCTGTAAAGATAGTAACTGTTTCTGAAGGCTAGATATATTATCTGCTTGCTTTTTAACATTTCTCTCATAATCTAATAAATCTTTTGTTGCAGATAATCCATCCTTAATTTTAGTTATGATATTACTGATAGAATCCTTCAATTTATCATAAGCATTACTCATTAAGTCCTTAATTGCACTCTTCTCTTCCTTAGAGTTCTTAATTGCGTCCTGCTGTGCTTTGATAAGTTCCTGTTTTCTATCCAATAATTCTTTATCATAAGGATCATTCGCAAGTTCCTCATCAATCTTAAGTATCTCATCTTTATATGATTTTGCCTGATTAAGATATAATTCATATTTCTGAACAAGTAACGCTTGTGCAGCATTACCATTATCGTTAATATTACCATTATCATCAGTAATTCCATTATCCTTAAGAAGTTCTATAAGGAAATCTGTTTCACCGATAAGATTTTCAACATCATCTCTTGTCTTATCAAATGCGTCCCAATTAACTTGTCTGATGGCTTTATCATATGATATGATTGCTTTCTCAGCATCATAGATTGCAGAAGATACACTATTTATTGAACTCTGCATGTCATACCACTGCTCACTATACTTCTCAATCTTTCCTGAATCTAATGCATTTGTTAAAGCTGTTCTCTCATCTTTTAATCTTTCAAGATTAGCCATGTCCTGCTCCTTCATAGATTCATTAAGAAATGTAGAAGAAATCCATCCTTTAGTCTCAATTATATCTAATTCCTTTTGAAGCAAATTATTATATTCATCAACTTGATTAATTTGTTCTTCATACTGTGACTTAATATTATCGAACCTACTTTTAGCAAGCCCTTTTAACTCAATATTAAGTTCCTGAACAGCAGTTTTAGCGTCCTGTGCTTTATCATAGAAATCCTGACAATCTGAAATTGCATCCTTGAGGTCTTCATCATAAACAGTTTCTATATTAAATGAACCATCTGCAATCTGATTCTTATAATAGTCATCAAGACCATAAGAATTAAATGCGTTCATATAGTATTCGTAAGCATCTGACTGTGCATTTATCTCATCTGCAAGTGTACTCATAGAATCTGACAATGCGTCATTACGCTTGAGCCATGTAGTTGTTGTATCTGATACAACATTCTTTAGACGTGAATATGCTGTAGAAATCTTATTGATTAAGCGTTCAATCCAGTTAAGTTTTTCGGCTGTTTGTGAAGAGGATGAAGATGATGAATCATCCCCTGAAAGACCTTGCCATGATAAATCAATACCATTAAAAGCAGACTCAAATGATATATTCTGTAAAGCATTATAATCATCAACCATTTTCTGCATTTCAGCAATGGCATTTGTCTCTTCATCTGCACCATTATCATACAAATATAAACCTAAATCCATATCATCATCCATAGAAGTAGCTTTTGAAGTTAATGACATTAACCCTGTTGCTGTATCTATAGTAGTCTGATAGAATTTACCCCACATACCAGAAAGATATTTAATAAGCTGATCATCAATCTTCTGTTTAGCCTGTGCGAGATTTTTATAGTTACTGAAATCTTCGCCATACGCTTCAGATAAGCCTGCAAAGAAATCATTATTTGTGTTTACAAGGTTAGAATAGAATGTACCATCATACTTAGACTTCTCAACAAGTGAGTAAATATAAGCATTTTTATCATCCTCATACACGCCCTGTAACTGGTCAAACAACTCTTCCTGTGAAATAATACCAAGCATATACTGACCTAAAGCGTCTTTTGCTTCTGGATACTGTTTGATAATTTTCTGCATTGAATCGACACCGATACGACCTGTTTCAGACAATTCTTTCTGAATAGAAGATAACAAATCAGCTTCTGACTGAAGGTCTGCCAATGTTGCTGTCTTAGTCTTATCATCTGATTCTTCAAGAAGAGAAGTAGGATCAAATGTTTCTACTGGCTGTTCAATAGGATTCTGTTCAGCTTCTGCCTGAACTTTTTCCATAGCTTTCTTATATTCAGGAATATATTGTTGGAATATTTCAAGCCATGATTGCATATTTGCATAAGCTGTAGCATCATATGCATCTGTACCCTCTGCCTTTTTCATCTTCTCCATTTCAGAAGTAAGCTGATTATATAAAGTCTCTTTATTCTTATCAAAGTCCTTTGTCAATAATTCAAGAGTATACTGTGCATTTTCAACTGACTGCTCTGCTAAAGCCTTCTGGTCTTCATCTGTGGCATTATTTAATTCTTTTACTGCGTCATTATATGCGTCTGTAGCAAGTTTAATCTTTGCTAACTGTGCAACGGCTGTATCTTTATCATTGCCGCTTGTAGCCATGTTCCAACTTACACCGTTGGCAGTTCCGTCACCATTAAAATTCTTTGAAACAGATGATATAACATCTGAAGCATTAGAACCAACATCAAATCCATTACCAAACTGTTTATTAAATGCTTTCTCTGAATCTCTAGCCTGAGTTTTAACCTCTTCATTATTGGCTTCCTTGAGTTTTTCAATCTTTTCATCTAATAAAGCATTCTGATATTTAAGATTCTCAATTTCTGCTTCCTGTGCTTCTGTTATAGTACCATCTTCCTGAAGCTTCTGTAATTCTTCAATTTTCTGCTTATTTTCTTCAATAGTGGAATTATATTCAGATATGGAATCAGAATTTTTAGATATGTTTTCTTCTGATTTTTCAATAGACTTGTTGTATTTGTTGACTGCTGTTGTACCATCAGCCCAGTCCTGAACTGCATTTACAAGTTTATACGCACCATACATAGTTCCTAGTGCTGCTGTAATCGCTAATAAATACGGATGTGCTAATGCAAGATTTTTGAGTGATGTTCCAAGACCTGTAATAGAAGTTGTAAGTTTCTTTGTTGTGTCAACCGCACTACCTTCTTTTGCAACGACATTTGATAATACATCTGCTGCCTCACCAACTTTTAAGAATCCATCTTCTACTTTCAGTGAACCACTAACGGCACTTTCAAAGAATATCTTCATAAGATTGGATGTTGTAACAAAATTGTCCTTCTTACCCTTCACCAAGTTAAATATATCTACACCTTTAGTGATTGTCTTGTATGTGATAAATAGTTTTATCAGCTTCGCAACACCATCATTTCCCGTAATGTCTTTTAATGACTTTGATAAATCCTTAAAGCCTTCTGCCAAAACACCTATACTTGAACTTACAATAGTGTCCTGTTCGATGATGTTTTCAAACACTTTTAATAAATCTGTTGCACCTGATAATACATCTTTTATCCAGTCAGAACTTATTACCTTCTTTGATACAGATTGAAATTCGTTCTTAAGTTCATTCTGTAAGCCCTCAACGCTCTGGCGATATATTTCATTTTCGTTAGCTGCACTTCCAAGACTGTCCTTTGACTGCTCAATAGCCTTATCAACATCAGCCATCTGTTGTACTATTGCATTAAATACATTGACTTGCCTCTTTCCTGATGCAAGTTCAGCATAATACTGCTTCTGCTCGCTTGTAAGTTGTGGATATATCTTAGCATAGTCACTCAAGATATCATATGTACTTCTTAAGTCGCCATTAGAATCTTCAATAGCAACTCCTATCTTTCCAAATGATTCACTTAACTCTGCTGATAACCCATCAATTTCATCTCCGTCCTCATCTATTGCTCTAAGTCTTTGAGAAATAGTGATAAGACCTGTAGATACTTTTTCCATGTTTCTTAACTGTGCATAACCACCAGTTAATAATCCGATTGTTTCATCTATGCTGTTACCAGCCTGATTCATTGTACCTGACACACGCTCAAGACCATCAGCCAAATTATCAAATCCAACTGGACTTTGGTTTGAAACGCTGTTCATTTTATCTACAATGGTCACAATATCAGATTCATTGATATTAAAACCTTTTAATACAGCTATCAGGGTACTCGCTGCATCAGAAGTCTGTGTAATTCCATCTGCAACATTAGTCATAAGAAGTGCCGACTTACCCATATCCAAGCTGTCTTCAAGACTAAAGCCAGCTTTTTTAAACTCTGTAGCAGCCTCTATCATATCAGAATCTGTACGACCAATCTCATCTGCTGCATCAAATGCCTTATCTGAAAACTCTAACAATTTATCAGATGTAAGGTCTGCTACCTTGTTGAACTCTGTAAGTTTCTTATCAAGGTCTGCAACCGCATTAACCATTGATTTAAAACCACTTATAACCTGGTCAATAACTTTGTAAGCCAACTGATATCTAAGAATATTTTCAAAAGCGTCTTTAATACCACTCTTCAGCCCATTAAAGAATCCTGTGTACAAACTTCCAGAAGACTTTACTTGCAATGCTATATTGTTGAACTGTCGCTGTAACTTTGAGAAATCAGCCTTGTTATTACAATTCTGTAAATCAGATATAATCTGTTTTAACTCAGAATCATACTGTGCCGCTGCCTGTCTGTTCTGCCCCATCCATATAACAATCTTATTAGTGAGTGCAGAAGCCCCTTGCATTGTTGAAGTATCAGCACTAAGATTTCTCTGCTCTTGGGCAGTTACCTGATACTGTTTCTGTAAGTTCTTTAAAGATGTGACAATCTCATTATACTTAGCAATCTTTTGTTGAGGATCACTTACTGTATTAATAGATTCCATAGAAGATTTTAACTCTTCAATCTGTGTTTTAACATTGTCTGGTACTTTAATAGAATTGAACTTCGCTTCAATTAAAGCTATATCCTGTGGTAATGTTTCCAGATTGTTCTTCATTGCTTCTAATGAACTGGCATGTGTACCCTTAGAAATTTCAGCATTAAATGTCTGATACTCCGTTCTTGCTAAACGAAAATATGTTTCTAACTGTTTAATATCATCTATTGAGAATGCTTTGATAGATAAATCATTGAATTTATTCTGATTATCAGAATTAAGAGATATACCGGCTTTTTCTGCCTGAGTATTAAGAAGCTTCATCTTAGCAATCAGTTCTTCCTTCTTACGGATTACCTGATTATCAGATTCTGCCTGTCTTTGATTAGCCTTAGTTGTGGCTTCAATATTCTGTGATAATGATTTCTGACCTTCTGACCATTTGACAATGTTATGTTCCATGCCATTTGCATCATACCACTTACCTACTGATTTTAACTTTAATGTAGCATTTGTCACCTCATTAAGCTCATTACGATAAGTAAGTAATGCCTTTGTAGCCTGTCCATTATCATCAACATTAATCTTGTACTTGACTAATTGTCCTTTGTTATTTGTGATGTCTGCAACGATTTTATTAATCTCTGCTTTAACTGCATTAGCATCAGACAAGTCAAATTGAAATGGAACTTTTACATTAAGTCCTGTCGTATTAATTCCTGATTTTAACTGCTGATTAATAATATTCTGTTGCTGTTTGATAGAGGAAGTATCTAATTTGACTGTCCCCACATTGATTTGTAAATTTTTAGATATGCTATCCAACTGCTGTTGAATAAGCATTTGAGATTTGCTTGAATCAAGCCCTACTGCAACACGTGCAGCATTTGTATCAGACAAGTTCTTTAATACCTGTCTCAACTGCTTGGACATAAGTTTTTGTGTTGCATTCATGTCTAATCCAAGCGTAACTAAATTGTTAGCCATTAATTATAAGCCTCCTTAATAATTGATTTTAATATCAATACCTAAAGGATTATTTTTATTGAATCTGGCTATTGCTTTTTCTATAAAGTTACCACCTTCTCGATATCCAAAATTTTCAATATCTTTATGCCAGCCACTTTTCACCTTGTATCCTTCATTCATAAGTTCAATTGAGTTTATTACATTATCACTCCACAACGATTTGTGAAATGCATCATCAGAATATACTATGTCAATTACAAGCTGATTCTTTGATGGATAAACCCTTACAACATCATCAACACTTATTGAATCTCTCATATTATATGTTCTGTTATATATTGTCGGTGTATATGAGAAATACCATGCGTCAATCTCTTCCTGAAGGATTTTAAGAAATCTGTCTGCTTCAACTTTAAGCTGCTTTTCTATAGTATTACCAGTCGGCAAGACAAGCTTTCTTAAATCAAAACCTAATGTATTATTCATAAGCTCCTTTCCTCCAATTTAAACAATTCTAGGTATTAACATTATTTGTGAGACCTATCATCGCAAAAATCTTCAATTATTTTTATCTGATCTTCATTTAATTCATAATTATCAGACAGCCATCGAGACATTTGAGATGGATAGATTCCAACTAATGAGGCGAGATATGATTTCTTAATGCCATGCTGCTTAAGATGCTCTTCGACTTTTTGTTGTAATTCCATTTCAATGCCCTTTCTTAATGATAAAATCTATGGTAAAAAGAGATAACTTCTGCCATAGAATAGGCAGTTATCAAAATAATTTTCAAAATTATTTGTTCTCTTCCCCTATATAAAATTTGTAAAAATAAAAATGGAATGTGAAATTTGCTATAAAAATAAGGCAAAAATCACATTCCGACACTCAATTTGAAAACTTTAAATTCTCAAATATGATTCAGGCAGCAGGCTCTTTCTTGTCTTTATCCTGCTTCCCTTCATTCAATTTTTTCAAGTTGTCACTACATTTTTGACTGCATGTCTTAGTGTTCCCGACTTTTATAAAATGTCTGCCACACATCACACATTCACACAATTTCTTTTTCCCATTACTTTCAAATGCTTCTAAGTAAACAAGCGGATTATATATATCTTGAACCTCAAACAGCACATTGTTATCATCTGATATGTCCATATTCAGAACGAATCTTTGCTTCTGTTTATCATCTTCTATATGAATAACACCAGACTTATTGAACCTTTTGAAACTGCTATCAAATGAAGCTGCCCCAACCATTTTCATAATTGTATTCATATTATAATATATCGGAGTTCTTTTCTTCTTACCATTCGGCTTGATTTCAGTTTTATGCTTATACTTTGTTATAAAGAATGAGTCTCCTTTTAATCTGTCAGTCTGTTTAGCATATTTATAATGACACAACAGGGCAAACAATAACTCTCTGTCGTTCTGATAATATGTGCCATTCTTCTTTTTCTGAAGAACTGCGTCCATAAAATTCATATCTGCCTGTGTTATACTAACACTCTTTCTGCTCAATTTATTTTCAAGCATATTATCTAAGGTATCATCACCCTCAACAGCTTTTTCATAACACATTCTAGGTCTTTCCTTTAAAACAATACCTGTCTTCTGATTCTGATTAAGGTTATCAACAATAACATGTCCAAAACATTTCCACAGCATATCTTTAGTAGAAGTCTTAAACTCATTTTTATTATATTCCATGTCAATAAGTGAATTGACTGCAAGATTAATGTTAAATTCTCCATTTTTAGTGAAGATATCTTTAATCTCTCTAATACAATGATAATGAAATACTTCAAACTTTGCTGTAATATCCCGACTATCAGTATTTCTTCTGTCCATCTCTTTTTTAATATCTTGACACAACTTCTGCTTTGCTTTCTTCCTGTTGTTCCAGACAGCATACGCCTTTATATATTCATCACTATATCTGTCAGGTTCATATAGTGGCTGCTTAACGCTGTTATCATCTAACACATAGGAATTGTTCATAAGATTCTTATAATCGAACTTACTCTTCTTATTATCTTCATCAATACCAACATCATACAAAAAATGCTTTCTTCCTACTTCTTTATCAATGTACTGAGGAATTCTATCCATAGGACTATTCGTATAATCCTCAAGACTTGATGATTTCTTACCTTTAGCAAACTTGAAGAACTGCGGATACTTTATCTTTGATGGTTCAAACATGTTCTTAGAATCAGGAATGAGTTCTTTATATAACTGCTCATATTCACCTATTAAAAGATTCTTTCCAGTCTTAGGGAAGTCTATTGCATAGTTGGACATTGCACATATAACATTAATAGCATCATCATATTTTAATGGATTATCTTCTAAATCTGGTCTGTTCCACAATTTAGTAATAGCATTGCTTGATAAACCAATAATATTATTTTTGAATCCATCAACAAGAGTTTTATAAATAGATTCATTATCTATATGCTGTGCCTTTGCTTTCTGCATATCATAATATAAAGGTACATCGGGTAAACCTTCTGTGGCTTTTAATACAGCCTTATCAGCTATAACAAGAATATGGTCTCCATCCCAGTCACACATAAGAAAAAGTGAAATCATATCATTACAACTTACAACTGTATCACTTTCCATATACTTGAACCACTTCTTACATTCATCTGAAACTATCAGTTTTCTTCTAGGACATTCATATCTTGACAGGTGTGGACTTCTAAGACATAACACTTCTTCCACATCCCCCTGCTCACCATAATATTTATTATATACATGATTCTCAGGTACTAAGCCCTGCGGATTGACATTACCCATAAAGAGATATTCGCAAAAAGCGTACATGTCAGGTGCTACATAACTGTAATATCCTCTAACTGGAATCTTACCGCCCTTATATGAATTCTTTCTTGCATTATATAAGCTATGTATTTTGCTCATAATATATTTGTCCTGTATAAGTGGTGGGTAAATATCCAGTGCCTTTGCTATGTAATAATTCGCATTTTCAACCTTTCCTCCATCTGCTGCCAGTACAGCAACATCATTATCGCCAATAATTTCTTCATTTAATATATCGTCAATTGTAAGTCCTAACTCTTTCTTCACATATTCAAGGTCTGTTTTTAATTTGTATAAATCTTCTACTGCTGGCTGGCATAGCTCTGTAATATCTGTATTGTATGGGAGTGTCTGTAAGAATTGATATGAGAAAGTAACCTCTTCTTTCGGAGGTTCAGCATAAGCATTAATAGATAATTTCAGATTGTTTTCTTTGAATTTTTTCTTGTATTCTTCCCAAGAACTGTACTGTTTCCACATCTTTAACTGGCTCGTAGTAAGAATATATCTTATATCTTCCTTTTCTACATCGTGCGGAGTTCCCCACGGATCAACCAGAATACTATTATGAGATATCTCATGAGCAAACAGTCTGAAATCAAACGGGAACATAGCACCTTTGATATAACCGCCTCTTATCTGACAGCTTGAATGTAATTCCCCTGGAATAAACATTCCTGCTCCATCCGTATGTTCAATAGAAATCCTCTTGGTCTGATATTCTTTTGGTGTATCATTCACATAACATTGTCCGTTATCATCTGTCTTTATATCAATGTATTTAACCTTACCATTAACAACAGTTTTAAGACCATCAACAACAATACACTTGTCAATATCAATGTTCTTAGGCGGTAATTTGCTTGATGATAATAATAACGCATTATATGATAAATACTTACCAACATTCATTCCTTTATTATCATTACCCTTATCAGCATTTATTCTATCAACTGTAAGTCCTGCCATTAAGAATGATTTATGTGCTTCATAAAATTCTTCCTTTATAAGAGTAACCTTACAATTTCTCACCTGACCTGTAGTTGCTGTGAACAATTTATATTTCTTACCGCCTATAATGATTCCCTTATCTATAATCTGCCATAAGATTTCATTATGATTGATTACCATATAGATAATCTCGTCCAGAAGCTGATAATCGCACTTCTTATACCCTCTATCAGCTAATGCAAGCCTGACAATATCATTCTCAAATATCACAATCTCATTTCTTTCATTCAAATACTTGTCTGATACTGTCCTGACAGATTCATTGTTATGAATAGCCTCTGATAATTCTGTATTCTTTTTCTTCTTATCATTATAGATAGCATTCTCTGCATCTGTGAATGTCTTAAATGTATTTAATTGATAAATCCTTACTCTTCCTAGTTTAAGCTTTGTATAACTGTGTTCTATGATTAACACCAACCTTTCTGTATATTCTATTTATACTATTCTCTGATTTAATTACGATTTGGGGTAAAAAAATACCAACCACCGAATATTGATGGTTGGCAAATAATTAATCTCTCTGTTTTACAGATATTTCATAACTACATTCATATCCAGTTTTATTATCTTTAACTTCTACTTCAAATTTTGCACTATCATTATATTGAGGATTTATCTTTTTATTATTTGTATCATTTTGTAAAATATTACTATTTTCTCCAATATCTTGTGAAGGCAGTTCTTTTTTATCATCTCTTTCTTTGTTAAACAATGTATCAAATATAATATATGTAAGAACGGCTTCTTTTACTGGCATAATAATTGCTTCTATAATAAAATTTATAATATGTTTTTCTTGATTACAATTCAATGTATCAATTAATACTGCGCAATCATTACAACATATAGAATCATCTATATATGATAATATGACACATATTATATAAAACAATCCAAAAATTATATATTTTTTCTTATTATCTTCATTTTTAAACATAAATAGTATCACTGTATAATGCAAATATATAATTATTTGAATTATTAATTTTTCTGCATCATAATTATTAATTGTAAATATTTTTATACTAAGTAAAGAAGCAATTAAATCAATTGCAAAACTTATTATACTAATAATAAATCTATTACTTTCAAAATTTTGTTTATCATTAACACCTATTTTTTTAAAAATTAATGGTAACAAAAAAATTATAAAAGCATACAAAATACAAAATAAAACAACAATTAAGTTTTTATTATTTATTATTCCCATTATACCTAATATTAAAAAAAATAATGCTATTAATATTCTTAAAATATTTGATATATTCTTTTCCATTTTGCAACACCTCTTTTAAATAAATATAAATCTTTTAAATACATTTATCAACCATCAATATTCAATTTTCAATGTACACATATTATTATAATTACTTTCCTATATAAGGCTTAAATTGCACCTGACAGACCAAACAGACACTTTTATCTGCCAGACACACAATTTACCATCTAAAACAATATCACCCGAATTTGATACCATTTTCTTTAATTTAAGCCTATATATACAAGTGTTAATTGCTTTAAGGAAATACTGATTTCATGGGAAGTTTTTCAGCTATTTACTCTGCAAATACCCTCATATCTTTTACATCTGTCAAGTAACATTCATTATCAATATCAACAACCTTATCAATAAATAATGTATTGACCGCATCTGGTCTTATCATTTTAATAAGAAGCTCTATAGATACTGAAAACTTAATTGTTTCTAAGTCACAACCAATTACATCATATTCATAATCTTCGATTTCTGTAACTGGAAGATTCTCTATACACCATATCATATTTTCAATAACCGTATACTCACGAAAATCTCTATCAATTCCACTCTGTGAAAGATTAATCTTTATCTCTTCTGAACTTTTAGAATCATAATCACAAAATGGCAGTATTAAATTTCCATTATTGTCTGTATATAAATTGTCCCATTGTTCATAATCTCCATAATTTGTTATTCGGTAGAATATTCCTTTACCGACAACAAATACATCTAAATCCATGTTGTTAGCACTCTTAATAGATGTAAGTACCTGAACATCTAATCCAAATGACCTTATCTTTTCAATATCAAACTTTTCTGTCTTATGAAATGTATAATCAACCATTTCAGTATAATCTGTATTGCTTTCAGACATCTGTATAAATTCCTTAAGCGCTTCGTTCATCTCTTTGGGTAACTCATATGTTGTTATATATTCTTCAATAGACTTACAGCCTTTCATATCTGCTAGTTGCTGCAACATACTTCTTCCTAGCAACATCTTAAACGACTGAAAACTTATAACAGCATCAGTTTTTGCCCTTAGTGATTCTATCTTTGTTATCTCTAACTGTCCTTGTTTCTCCATAGCACTAGAATCTTCTGATAACAATTTATTAAATTCTGTTTCTAAAATACAGTCAGCACATGCAGGTATCTTCTCTATAATATCAGAGTGTGATTGCTTAAAATCCGCCATCTTCATATTAAATACTTTTGCAACATCTGATACCTTTAGATATACATTATTATTATGAATCACTTTTGTATTAAACTTTATTATCTTATCTACCATTATTGTAATCTCCTTTACTCACACACAATTACTTCTACAGGATCACACTCTTCCATAAGTTCATCCCATGTAACTTCAACAAATTTACCACCCTTATAGTTATAATTAGCTTCATCCAAATAGACAAAAATGCAGTAGTTTTTAACACTATCATCAATAATCTTTCCGGTAATTTGAGTGCATAGTTTATATGCTTTTTCCCATTTCATAGAACTTATTACTTCAAAGCTATGCGTTGTAACCCATATACCAAAAGGAATATTTAATAATCCGTTAAAGTCCTTATCTGTATATGAAAATGTTTTACCAACTTTATAATATTTTTTCTCTGTTATCGTTTTACTCATATATAATTCTCCTTCTATAATCCTACTGCATCAGGCTCACCCCAAATGTCTTCATTATAGTTATTATTCCTTGATATAATAGCTGTACTTTTTTTCTTTTCTATATAATCAACTATACAAGGAATATCATTAAATATTTCTTCATCTCTAAGCTTTTTCATTAGTTTCTTTTGATAATCAGATCCAGGAATCGCACCTTTTATTTCCTTATTAATAAGTTCATTATCATGATGAATCTGCTTATATATCTCAATCAATTCATTATTAGAATATTGTTTTGAATACCTATCAAAATGCCAACGTAAATTATTGTATTTTGCGGATATACTACGCTTAACATTAGCTTTTTCTGATTGAACTATCTTTTCAGTTATTCCACATGTCTTCTCATAATTCTTGGCAAAAACAATAATATCTTCCTTATCTCCATATCTGCCATAATGATTAGAAAAGCTTTTAAATTGTCCTGTGTTAATATCTCTTTTCAGCTCAGTGTGCTTGTACACATAAAGTAACTTATTGGAAACAAGAATCTTGTTATAATTCAATAATGTATTTCCATCTATCCTACTTTTTTGACATAAATACTCCTGTGGCATAAACCCAACATAATCTATTTTTGCAGTAAATGTGTCTTTATATATACCTTTTGTCTTATTAATAGTTCTCATACATACAACAAAATATCTAAGCAACTTTAATTTATCTATCTTGTTATCAAGATTTAAAATAGCTTGAACTTCATCACTATATACAATCGTATAATACTTGCCTTTGCCAGTAGTAAAATCCGAAGTAAAATATAAGCCACTGAGATTAACTATAAATTCACTAGCAGAAACTTTATTATCAATCAATATTAAGTTTTTATTAACAAGGGATTCAAAAGCAGACTTGACTTTTTTATAAAGAGAACGCTTAAAGCTAAAATTTCCAACTAATTCATATAATATCATATTGTATGTAATATACTGCTTATTTCTACTTGATTGATAAATGGATTTTAAAGCAATGTATACACATAATTCTTCATCTGATATTTGCATATCATCTATAATATCGTTGTTTAAATAAATCTCCAAATATTTTCTCCTTTAACATTAAAATACAATATTAAATAATCAATCATTAAACAATAAAAGAATTAATTACAGAGTACTGCTTTGCAGTACGTTAATTATCTTTTATATTACTTATTTATTTTATATTACTTATATGACTCTAAGTTACGACATTTTTATGTCGTATTTTCAGTGTTACACTATAGTGTAAATGTCACCAAAATGTCGTATTTTCAGATACGGTTTTTCTCTACACTTTGTGTATCCTCATACTCTAATAACTTTATTGTGTCAAAGTACTTCCTGTTTGCCCTGAATACTACAAATACACTACCTGAATTATTATTAGTTCCTACTCCTATAGGGACTATACCCTTCTTAAATAATCTATTGCACTGTTCTATGTCATAGTTATATACTGGCTTACTATCAATCGTTCTTTGCAATACTTCTTTGCCTCCTATCTAATCAGTTATAGGCATAATGCCATTCCTAACACTATGCCTGTCTATCCGTACTCTTCAATTTACCAGTATCATCACTGGCACTATTTAATTATTTATAAGGAAGATGCTGCCATTTATCATTTGCATCAATGGTTAACTTGCTACTTTCACCGCACACATATCTCTGTTACTTCCCTATATGGAACAGATAACTGTTCTACTTTAGTTGTACCTTTAATATTTACTACATGTTCTCCTATTGCAGTTTCTCTATATTGTTCCATTTCATGCAATGGATTGATGGCACATTTTTCTATAAAGTCCTCAATCAACTTATCAAAACAATCACAACAAATATCCAAGTCAAGCATACTTCCATCATGCTTACTGCCATAGCCTACACGATCATGAATACTAATAGGCATTTGATTTTCAAATACCTGTTCTACTGTCTTTCCACATACGTTACATCTGGTTAATCCTTTTGCCATATCATCTGCGTCCTTTCTTTGTATATAAAACATCTTATAATTTCTCAATTCCATTCAAATGAACAGAATTGAGAAATACATAAGTTTTCATTTTAATCTAACAATGTCAACGCTTTACGATGTGCTTCAACAATATCTCCTATATCAGAAGTAGTACTTTTTATCCCATCCATTATGTGTGATATTTCTTTATCATAATCTTTGAATATCTTCATGATTTCAACAACACCTCTACCTGATTCAAGCCATTTGTGGAACATTTCCATATCTATAGAATTAACTATCTCCCATATGTTAGGTTCATGTGTATCATCATATGTTCCAAGACCATTTACAGTATCATCGTCCACTATATACTTAAATGTTCCTGATAAGTTCACCTCTTGAATCATAGGATTACTTGAAAATGTTTCTACAAATTCATCTATAGATGAGCCTGATTCTTTGAACTCATCATACACAATGTTATAGTATAATGCTGATACATAAACACCTGTACGATTAATGAACTCTCTTCTCGATATAAAATCATCATACACTAGTTCGTCTGGCTTAAAATGCGAATCATATTCACTGATTAAACATGCTTTCTCATCCTTTTTTACCTGAGATAAATCTGCTTCTTTGCTCTTGTCAAAATTTTTTACTGTTCCTTCCATTGATTAAATCCTCCATTTATAATTATTTTTATATAATTCAAGGTGAATTAAGCTATTCTTGTAAGATTCTTTAACAGTCCACAAACTGACCTCTACTTATATGTTCTCTTAAATACCTATTATTAAATTGCGTCCTAATGCTACACTTGTGACAACTCTTGCATCCCACTCTGCTATATCTAAGAACGATTCATTTTTACTATCTGTGTGGTAAAAGAGCTGTGCTTCATCTGCAACTGGAATATTATTTTCATACTTAACAACTGAATACATATTGCCACTATTAATATCTGGCAGATTCTTTTCTCTACATATTGATATCAACTTTTCACTTGTCCTAATATCATAGTGAAATTTCTCAAATTCACTTATTACTTTGTACTTGGCAGATACAACTTCATTACCGTTCCTTTTCACATCATAAATTCTCAGAAATTTATACATGTAAACCTCCTTATTTTTATTGAAGGCAGAGATAAGCAATCACTTGTAATTCTCTTTATCAATCTAACTGACTGACCCTCTACTTATATGTTCTCTGTTTACTTGTTGTGTTTCTTTAAAAAGAGCATTGAGATTTCCATATATGGCTGATTAAATGGTTTTATGATAATTTCTTTAACCCCTGACTCCTTGTTATCTTTCACATAAAACTCATTAATAGAATCATCCGTAACTGGCACTTCAAATTGTGTAAAATCATCACTAATATGTAGTTTCCAATCATCTTCATCAAGCGTATTGATATAAGTACGAAATGCATTACGCATTTTAAGGTCAAATCCAAAAAGGTCTGTGATTCTTGCACATGCGCAATAATATTCATTTTTCTCATGGATTACTGCTTCTAAGAAATCCTTTAACTGGTACACATCCATTTCGTCATAATCTTTTGTTAGCACTTCGTCTGTATTAATAACCATAAGTGTGAGTGACTGACTATTCTTTAATTTGCAGGTAATATATAAAGTATCTACCTCTGTGTTATACTCACTCTCAATAGCTTCTATACTGTCTTTCTTCAAGCTGTACACCACATCATTAAACATGGTACATGACTGTGAGAATTCATACGCATCCTTATGCTCCTTACAGCTATTAACCTGCATAGACATAATAGTCTGTCCATCCTCTGTACTTACTCTTAGTCTGGTAAGCTCAAAGTCATTTATTGAGTTGAATAACTCCTTCTTGTCCACTTCCTGTCCTTTAACTACAGCTTCTACAATCTTGTTCATAATATTTTCCTCCATTTATTTATGTTCTTTTACTTTGTCTGGCAGCCACTTTATTGAGCCGTCCTTATTTATAGGTATCCGCACCTTCTGCCCATTTTCATATTCAAAAACATGTGATAACTTACCGTCATCATCTACTCTTAACCATTTCTTAATCATATTGCTGTTCCTTCTTTATAAATAGTCTTATATATCTATCAGCAACTTATCATTGCTTAATATATTCTTCTCTGTTCTCGGATTTACTTTTACAAAAATTCATTTAAAATATCTAACCCTGACTGTTCCTTTTTCTTCTCAACTGGCTTTTCATCATCAAATGCACCTAAAAATCCAACTGAATCACCGAATAAACTATCCTTTGACGATTCCATACCCTTCTTGATGATTTCCATGTTGGTCTGTGCAGCTTCTTTTATCTGATTAAGTCTTGTTCTTGGTAAAGACAATCCACTCACCATACATACATTTGCTGTCGCATTAGTTCCTATATATGTATCAATAGGAGTTCCTATTTCAGAATATAACTGGCTCATATCAACATGATTATCACATGTCATAATCCCTATATATCTAACAACCTTATCCTGCTCTATAGGTGCATATATGTTATTACTTGTAATAGAAGAAATAACTTTATCAGCATTATCCTTTCCCAGCTTTGATATAACAGCCATACCAGGAGTTGATAATAACTTATCTATTTCACTTCTATCCAAGCACCCATAATTACCGCCATTCTCATTAGCAAGAAATGCGCTTAAATGTGTATAGAAAATATCATTAATCTTCATCTTGTCGTTATGCTTTGAATTATCTAAGATAAAAACAGCCCCTATGCCTTCAAGATGTTCTATTTCCTGAAAAAGTTCTACAGTATTTGCATATGATTGAAAGTTTTCTGACTTATCAGGAAGTACTGTTACAATACAGATATTTATACCAAGCTGTTTTGATAATATCTTTGATGTTGCTGCAAGCATTCCACTTCCAGTTCCACCGGCAGCGGACGCACATATAAATAATGTAGTTATTGACGGCATCTTCGCTCTTACTTCATCAATAAGTAATTCCAAGTTATCCTTTAATAATGCCTTAGACATCTTCCTGTTCTTATGGCAGCCTGTTCCATTCCTGAAATGAAGTTTATTCTTTGCATTTCTTGTTGCTAAATCTTCTATAGAACTATTTGCAACAACACATGGGAATCCTTCTTCCTCGAATCGTTTTGTTAAGTTTCCACCTGCCTGTCCAAGCGATAAAAATCCATACAGCGACAAATATTCTTTTTTATACATTGTGAGTTTCCTCCTTCTTAATAGGTAATAACGCAAGACCAGATTGTGTAATGAAATAGCTTTTAGCTTTACAAACTTTCACACCTTCATCAATATATCCAAGATTCTGCATTTCTTTAATTCTTTTGTGAATGGTACTGTATTTACTTGTCTTTTCAAATTGTGAAATTTCAGATATCGTTATACCATGCACCTTATCTGTAGCCTTCTTTGTGCGTAGAATACCAAGAATCGTATATGCACATCTGTTTAATTCCATATACTTTCACCTTCTTTTATGTAATATTCTTAAAGCTTTATATACCTTGCTTTTCTCTGATTTGATTGCCAAAAATAAAAGGCTTTGATCGCCTACTATACTGTTCTCTCTTTAGTTATCACATCCCTTAAAAATTATTTATGTACAAAAAATGTAACTGGAAATTGTGGGTGAATACCCAAGACTTAAAATTGATGATTGAATTACTCAATCTCTTCTGCTATAATGTGAATTGCTTAAATTACATGTGCAGCTAAGTCTGTACAATTTAATTACATATCATAAAGTAGTACGCCAATACTCTTTATGAATTTCAGGAAGTGACTGTCGCCAAATAGTTGCTTCCTTTTTCTTTTGTATATATGTTCTTGGAAAAAATTAATGTAAATACATTCTCTTCCTTTGACATGCTCCATATTATCATGTTGTAACTAGGTTGTCAATTACTTTTTCAAAAGTTTTTAAAAACCTATTTATTTTTCCTAGCTTCATCAAATATTTGAATCGAATGTCTGGCAGCAATTTTATACTTCTCCATTAAATCAATCATGTTTTCTAAATTAATTTTATATTCTTCCCCGATTGCTTCTTGATCTTCTTCTGATAATAAGGATATTTTCATTTCTTTTAATCCATTAACCGTAATTGTTATAATACTTGTACCAGTCTGTATACTTCTTAATGCCAATGCCCCTACCTTACTATCAATAAACGCTTTCAAATAGTAAGGATTTATTATATTCTTATTAACACGAATAGCAATTAAATTTCCGCTCAATATATCTTTATAAATTTTATTACCTCTATATATAGCAGACTTAATTGTACTATTCTTTGCAGTAATGATAATATCTCCATCTTCTACTATATATTTTTCAAATTTCTTCTTTTCATCATATTTTATTTTTCGTAAGTCATCAGACACAAAACCTTCTGCTTGAATATCAGAAATATTTATAATTCTATAAATTGATTCTTCACCTTCATTTAATGAAAGTCTATCTAGTTCACTTGCACTAAGTTGATAACCTCTAAATATTGTATCTGTCACGTTTTCTAATTTAATGGGATTTTCTATAGTATCTGATAAATATCTATTCATTCCAAGATATGAATCATTAGCTAATATTTCCGATATTGGCACATCAATAACACAATCCGAATGTATATCATCCAAATATAGTTTTATTATTTCTTCTATATCCTCTTGTGAAAAATATACATATCTTCTTTGCTCTGTATATATTTTAGACGCATCTATCATCTTAATTGATTTTTTATTTCTATTTTTCTTTAAGATAATAAGAGATGGTTTTACAGCAGTCGAAGGCAATATTCCAATTGGTAAAGAAATAATTGTATCTACATAATTATTTAATACTAAATACCTTCGTGCTTCTTCATCTATTCCATTAAACAATACTCCATCAGGAACAAATGATATTACCATTCCATCATCTTTAATAGATTGTAAGGCGTTAATAATCCATAATAAATTAGCAGAATATTTTTTATTAAATTCAAAACGAAAATTCCAGCTATCTATCATTTGAGCTACTTCTTCTTTTTCATATTTAAATATTAATGGATACGAGCAATAAATCATATCAACCTTATCTTTTAATTTTGGTGCAAAAAATGTATTTGTATTTACAATTTCCAAGTCTTGATTTAAAAAGTATTTTCTTATTAAAGCCACATAATAATCTTGCTGGGAAATAACCATCCCCCTTGCTTTTTCTATATGATTATTATTGAACATATGCAATATAAAATCAGCAGTTCCACAATCACAATTATAGATACTATGTCCACCATGTGTTTTGAATATTTCAGATACAAGTGAATTTATCCATTCTATAGATGATATTGAGAAAACTTCATTTCTAACGGAAGAATCAGAATTTATCCCTAAATCTAATACAATATGTTTCAAATCAAATTTTGTAATAATTTCAATTACATTTACAAACATAAAAGTTTCTATTTTATGAGGAAGAAAAGATAATGCTATACTTAAGACTTCTTTTCCTTGTTTATTATCTATATATGAATATGCTTTACGCGAAAACTCCTCTAAATCTATTACTGTATTATGTGAAATTTCTAATAAATTTTCTTTTCCGATTAATAATCCTATTGTTGATATTGCAAATATTGTTCTATTAGATTCTATTGGTGTCATTTTCTCCGTTAATCGTAACATATTTTGAATTTCTTCTCTAAAATTCATAATGGTATCTCTCCTTATAATAGGTTATTTATAACCTTGATTATAAAGATAGAATCACTATTTGTCAAGGTTGCTGACAACCTAATAAATGAGTTTTTTGTAGTTATTAAGAGTATCTACAGAAATTCCAATCATTTCTGCAATATCTGACTGAGCCATATTTGCTTTATCCGAAAGTTTCGGATTTTGCTCATATTGATTTGAACCATTACCTTGATGTATATCATAAATTCTTTCAAGTTCCTTAATACATCTGCCAAGTTTTACAGGGTTAGGATTACCAATACCACGCTGACGAATATTATATTTATCTCATCACACCAAACATGTTTTTTATTTATTCCGAACATGCTTTGCTTATATTTCTTTAATATCTCAAAAACCTTAATTTTCTTATCAAATTTCAATATTGGTTTTTATCATATCAACATACCATTTTAATATGTTGATATATAACATTCACTCATTTTCTCTTAAAACACTACGAACTAAACATCGAACCGCAATATTTCTGCTGCCACTTCACTGTAAATCAATTATCTTAATCTCCAAAAGCACCGATATTTACTGCATTCTTACATAAACCATTCTTAAAACAATATTCCATGTCGAACTCAATACTTTTATACAAAAAAGCCGTGACCATAACAGCCACGACTCCACAACAAAACATATAATTAATAAGGACATCCTTATATAATATGTATATCAAGAGTTCATTACGCTCTTAATACCGAACTAATATAACATATTTTACCGAAATTATCTACCTGGTTATTTCCTAAAAATTCATGTTATTTCTATATTATAATAATGCAAATAAGCCTTTTATACCTGCCGCCTTTTGTAACTGACTAATTCTACCTAATACAATGCAACCTAATTCAGTGAAGAAATATTTCTTTATGCTTCTATAATCGTCTAATGTGTCTGTATCAATCTCAGTATGTAAGTTTAAATTATCTGCATCGAATATGTATGTACTAATAACTATTTTATTTGTTCGTGTGTTCATTTCCATACTCATTGATACTTTAAAATCAGACAGATATAATACCTGTTGTGTTTCCACAAAATGTCCAGCTAACATATTATTGACTATATCCTCTAGTGTTCTCTGAATATTAAAAGGTACAATAACATCCTTATCAATTAAAAATCCTACAACAGTATCATTTATATCGGTGTAGTCCTTATCACTCTGTAAATGTAAATCTTCAAATCTGTATTTTGGCTGTTCCATAATCTTAATATCTTCCTTTCTTGATCTTATCTTCGATTATCCCCTTACCTATTGTAAAGAAATGATAAATTGCTAATGGTATAAATATCAAAAGAATTTTGACCACCAAATTCTCAACTATCATAGATGTAACCATCCCACACATCCATAATGTCATTCCTATATAAAATCCATATGTGAAAATCTTTAGTTTTGTTCTGTACTTCTTGTATTTTTCATATTCGTTATAATGATAATTCCATCTTGATATATCATCTTTAGTTGCTCCATCAATCATTTTCAACTTTCCCATCCTCTCTTTTATCTGCTGCCATCTCCGCATTATATTCCGCTTCAATATCATCCATAATATCCCTTAAGTTTTCCTTTGCTCCTTTAAGCCAATACAAATTATCATTTGCAAGAATCGGCTTCCCAGCTTCATACTGTCGTTCAATCTTATCCATCATAAATTGAATACCAGCTTTAAACCCATTGTCATATGCAAGTTTTATTGCATCCTGATTCATAAGTTATTACCTCCGTGTCATTAATTTTGCCTTACATATACTAATGCACATTTTTCAGACAAAATTTCCCCTCAATTAGCAAAAATTTTGATTATTTAATTGCATATGATTTCTTGTTTATATACTGTTTCTACCTTATAATATATAAGAAGGGAGTTGATACTTATTTACATTGAGATTAAGAAGCAGAACCGCTTCAAAGATTTATTACATAAGATTTTTAATAGACTTGAAGATTCTTTGTTTAATCTATTTCAGAAAATGCCTGAGAAAATAATTCCTACTTGTCTTATAACCTGGATGGAACATTATACAGATAAACGCATTGCTCAATTACAACATCAAATTATCCGCAGTAAGTGGCAGACTATAGAACTTGAAAAAGCTGTCAATAATATACATAGTCGGCAGCAGACATAAACAAAGCACCTTCAGAAAGATATACTTCTTTCCGTTGGTGCTTTGTTTTATTGTATATCAGCCATTGTAACACACTTAATTTCCTTAAATTGCTTTAATTGCTTATCATTAGTTAAGAATATGTCACATCCTGTTATACACGCTGTTGCTAATTGCAATGAATCCAACGGCTTAAAGAATTTATATTCTGCCCTAATTTGTGCAGCTTTTACAGCAATTCTCATATCAATTTCCTTTATTTCAACTTCCATATCATCTATAAATGAATAGAAATCATTAATCAATTTCTCATCATTTTCTCTGAATGGATATGTTAAATACTCTGTAGCTGTAATTGCAGAAATTACATAATCACCATCTCTATTTTGTCTCAAGAACGAAATCATGGTATTAAAGTACAAATCACTTTCTTGAAGATAATATATAATAGGTGCTGTATCAAAAAATATCTTTTTAGAATCTTTCATCCGATCTCTGCTCCTTTATATATTCATCAATTTCCATTGTAGTCATTTTTCCAGAATTAACATATTTTTTACTATCAAGAATTCTGCTTCTTCTTTCTGCTCTAGTTTCCTTTCTGGTTGAATCCAAACCACTTAATATTGTAATAATAAGTTCGTCACCAACATTAAGAGATTTTCTATCATTTTCATCAACAATAATCTGCTTTCCGTCATAATAACCTTTTACTGCTGCCAACATAATTTATTCCTCCTTATCTGGCATAAGCCATTTATCAGCTTTCTCTCTATTTTTCATTCTAGCCTTCATCTTTTCAAATTCCTGTTCCTGGAATTTTTCATAATCAGATTTATTCATCCCAACTATTGCTATATATGCTTCATCAATAGACATATTAGAATTAATTGTCTTATCATTAAAGATTCCATAATAAATATTTCCATCTCTTGACGCATCATATAACTGTTGCATAGCTTTATCTATAGTTGAAGCTAAAGAAAATTGTATTTCTTTCATATAAAACTATTCACCCTCGTTTTCCTTATTCTGTTCTATAACATACTTTTCACCATTAAATTCTATATTTTTATCAATAAAAGCTAATTCCATACCTAACATATCAGCTATCTTTACTAATTCATCTGGTGAGAAAGTATTTCGTTGTACTTTATTACTAAAGTTTTGCTTACTTATTCCTAATGCTGCCGCCATTTCTAGCTGTGTAACCTTTTTGTTTCCTGAAATAGCCTTAAATGTTTCTTTAAGTGCCAACATTATTTCCTCACTTTCCCTATATTAACCAACTATTCTATTGATTAATTATAGTATATCACATTAATATTATTATTGCATTTAATTCATAATTCAATTTATATCAACCGATTCAACAATCTATGAGTTATTTTCCATAACAGCCTGTTACCTTGTTTTATACCTGTCTGATAAATAAATATCTCCGTTATGCGTTCCATAAAATCATCGGGAAGAATTGAACCCTTAAATTCATTACATGCTTTGCATGTACACTGAAGATTACTTATATCATCTGCGCCATTCATAACAAGTGGAACAATATGATCCAGTGTCATATTATCATAGGTTATTTTTCTACCACATAAAATACATCTTCCATTTGCTGTATTGTATATCAATTTTCTTGCTTCTTCAGGAAATCTAATTCTTCTCCTGCTCCTATTTAGCTTGTATTTCTCGTTGGTTACTATATCTAATATGTAATATCCTTTTGTTTTACTTGGGGCTTTCTCTAATCTTTCTTTTGCTTTTTCCATAGTCAAATATATTTGTGCTTCATTTACATCTTTTGTCTTTGCTACTCCGCCATTTTCCGTTATTCTTATATAATAATTTCCATTTGTAAGTACATAAGCCATAATATCAACCTCTCTTCCATTGAGGACAGGATTTAATATATCCCGTCCTCTTATTTTTCCCTAAAATAATCCAACAGCACAAGCAATTCTGTACAATGGATTCTTTGACACTTTCCGTATCTGCTCCGCTTTCTGTCTTGCCTTCTTTTCCATTCTGTCCATATATGCCAACCTGTCCTCCATTTCTGCATATTCAAGCATTTGTACAGGTGTCAAGCTGCTGTATGGTGTCTTAAGTTTTCTATCAATAATCTGGTTTCCATCCGCTGTATTAATTATTCTAAAATTAAACATATTCGTTTCCATCCTTCCTTATATTTCCATTATTTCCGCTACAATCTGCTTTATTTTTCCAAACTGCTTATATATCCGTTTTTCATTGATTCCGTGATTTCCGCTTATTTCCCTTAATGAATACCCTTTTGCTTTATCTGAAAATATTTTCCATTGTTCTTCTGTCAATCTTCCTTGAATGTGCTTTATCATTTCCATATATTCAAGTGATATAATACTTTCCATTGATACAGAATCAGCAACATTTGTTTCCATAATGTCCAGACTATTATTTCCGATAGCTGAATTTCTCTTCTGTGTCCTGAAATATAAATACATTTCTCTTCTCATGTACATATATGAAACTGCTTCGAATTTGCATTTCCGCTGTAAATCAATATCATTCAGATATATTTCCACTGATAAGAGATAACCAAATACCGCAATATCAAAGAATTCTTCTGAATCAAGTTTTGACTTCTTCAAAAATTCCATAATCAATCTATAATTATCTTCAGCAAATTTCCGCTGTTCCATTGTTAAAGGCTTGAGCCGTTCTTTATTTTTCATGTGATAACCTTCTTTCCATTTATGGCAAGTGTGCCATTCCTGACACACCGCCCAACTTTGCTATTTATTAGATACCGAAAACCTCTTTGAAGATTTTTCTGAACTCCTTCAAATCAAAATCTAAATCCTTCACGCTATAGCCATTATTAAAAATCTTTTCTGTCTCTTTGTTGGTCTGTCTGCGTGTATATCCTTTGAGAAGTAAATCAAGTTCACACTTCAAATAGTCGTTTATATGGTCATCACCCCAAGCGTCAGAATCACAATAAATGCACTTGTTATAAAACTCCTGGAATAACTCTCTTAAAATCACCTGTCTTTCAACATTGATTTTCTTGTCAATCCACCAATCTTCTACCCCGTATTCTGCAAAAGGATTATCACCCTCTAACATATAATCAAGGCTTGAAAGTTTATCATCTGGAATAACTTTCTTTGCTCTTCTTCTTTTTAATTCATTTGTAAAAGCTGTATAGAGCTTATTCTTTAATACTGTACCGAAAGCGTACTTTCTAACTGATTCATACTCATGATACTTCTTGACTGCATCCAGATAAGGAATAATTAAAATGTCGTACCACTCTTCAGGATCAAGGTGTAAATTGTTCCTCATAATGTAGAAGAATAAAGAATAATGTTCTTCTGCAAAAACTCTTTCTTCCTCTGTTAATGGTCTGATTGAATAATTCTTGTTGTTAGCGTTCATAATTTAATCCTCCTGAATAATGATTTATAATTCTGTAAAAATTCCACTTTTGAGCATATCCGCAAGCCATATATCAAAACTTGGATACTCGGCTTTATCTGCCATATCTCTATAAACTTCTTTAATCTGATTTGAGTTGAATTTACGGTTTACAAATGGTTCTTCATATGTGATATATAATTTCATATTTTGTCACGCTCCTTTAATATTCAGGGTTCAGGCGGATTGCTCCGCCCTTGCCCTTGATGGTTATTTAATTCTTAAAACCTTGAATCTGGTAACTTTTTCATATTCTGCTAAGTCTCCTAAGTCTTCCTCAAGCCTCTTCTTATCAAGTGTTTTTCTTTCCTGCTCTTTCCAACTGATTTTTGCTGAATCTGTGAACTCTTCTGTTAAATTGTTTTCTTCCATATATGAAGAAATCTCATGCTCTAAGGCTTTTTCAATACTAGTGGCTTCTTCTGCCATAGCCTTATACTTTCTTAACTCTTCAATCTTTCTTTCAAGTTCTGCTTTGTTGTTAATCGTACACATAACGGTTACCTCCTTATTAATGAAAATGTTTTGTTGTGGTAATTGCTTACCTTGTAACTGTATTGTACATTTATTCGTGTACTATGTCTATTGACAACTTCTACAATAATACACGATTAAGTTTACTATTCTTTTGTATGTTTTGTACACCATTTCGTTAACTTGCACAATTTATATCCATTTATTCGTGTACTTTTACTATTGAACAAAGTACACTGTATCGTGTATTATAATATCAACAACAAAACATTATTAATTTTTAAGGAGGTCATTATTATGATGAATATTTATTTAACAAATTTAGGAAAATATAATGAAGGTCAATTAATTGGTGAGTGGGTAGAATTACCAGTGAGCAACGAAGAGCTTCAAAAAGTATTTGAAAGAATCGGTATTAATGAAGAATACGAAGAATATTTCATAGCTGACTATGAATGTGGCTTTTACGAAGTCGGAGAGTATGAGAATATCGACACACTGAACGGCATAGCAGAACGGATTGAAGAACTGGACGAAGAAGAAAGCAAGATTGTAAAGGCTTTAATGTCAGAATGTGGCTATGCTCTTGATGAAGCTATTGAAAAGGTAAACAATGGAGATTATAGAATCTATTCAGATTGTAACAACATGATAGATATAGCTTACGAAGTAGTAGAAGAATGTGGATATTTGGAAAATGTTCCTGAGACAGTAGCAAGATATTTTGACTATGAAGCTTTTGGGCGTGACTTAGGAATTGAAGGAACTTTCATCTTTTTAGACAGTGGCGATTGTTTAGAGGTCATTAGATAATATATCAGATACATATTATTAATATTAAAGGGTATAACCACAAACGGCTATACCCTTTATTTTTATGTAATATTCTATTGTTATGTACTGCCCTAGTCTATAGGGTATGTTTACATCGTTAAATCATGCCGTTATGCTCTGAATGGCTATAGTAGTTCTATTCACACGAAACCTTGATATTTTAACCCTCCGAAGGTTAGGGGGTGGCAAAAACTAAAATGTTATGTTGTTTTTCTCCGCAGCCCTATAGTTGGTTGTTCTATACAGTGACTTCAAAAATCAATAATAGCTTCTAAATTCAATTGTGTAATCATCTGGCTCTAAATATGTCAATAATAATGTTTGTGTACATGCTACATTCATAGGCGCATCTAATATTAAAATATTTCCACTCTTTACCATTGTACCACTTGAATTATATAATCTGTATGTAAATTTAATATTATCTAAACTATTTGATCCCTGATATGTTTTTATACATGTCAAAGTTGCTTCAATAGTATCTTTTCCACTTGTTGAACGCTTAACAGTATACGACATATTTTCCAATGTAGCTTTTGTATAAGCCTTCATTGATGTATTAAAATAGCCTAAATTCTCTATAGGTAAAGAAGTACTTGTTGTTAATGTACTCTCTTTTTGTTGAGTCTTAGGTTCTGTAACTTTTTCCGTAGTTTTTTCAATTGTGGTTTCTGGTGATTTTGTTGTAGTTTCAATATTATTTTCTACTGCTTTAGTTTGTTCTAATGTTTCTTTTTCATTATTAGATTCATTTGCAGTTACAACATCATCTATACATGTTATATTAATATACTGACAAGCATCCGACCCTGTATCAAAAACTTTAATAGTAGCTTTTCCAGTTTTTTTGCCATATAAATTTAATTGTCTTCCATTTATCCATTTTACTCCTACAATATTACCATTACTTGATTCAGCACGAAGAGTACCTTTCAAATTTTTGACATTAACATTAATAGTTTTTACAGAATCACTTCTATATATTGATATTTCATTAGAACTTACATCTATTGATGGCTCTCCACCATCATTATAATATTGTACATCATCAATTACTGCATCGTCTTCCGATTCAATTTCTGAATCATTCTCCAGTTCTTCATCAGTGGAAAATATTTCTGTAGAATTATTATCATCTATACTTATTTGAGATTCATTTAATGAATGTGTTGAATTTTGATTATTATTTTTATTCTTGTTGCTTGTATTTTTAGAAAAAATAATTACAAAAACTAAAACAACAATAAATACAACACACACTATTGGCAACCAAAAATATTTTTTTATAAATCTCAAGAAACGATTAGATATCTGGTAATCTTCCGACTGTTTTTCATCATTAAATATAATTCCTTCATCTGCAATATTTTCTTTTTCATTTATAGGGCATCCACACTTAGGACATTTCCCTGCTTTATCAGATATTTTCTTTCCACACTCAGGACACTTAATCATTGCCATTCTTCTGTACCTCTCTTTCTTTACTCGACTAGTAAAATATCTGTTTATATTATATTCGTTATTACGAAGATATTCAAGTCAAAGAATACACATTACACTTATTTCATAAAATATATGAAATGGAGGTGCTATGATGATTGATTACTCCCCTTTCTGGAATACACTGGAACAATCAAGTGAAAACTGGTATACATTAACTAGCAAGCATCATATGTCTCATAGCACTCTGCATAGGCTAAAACACAATATGGATGTATCAACCAGAACTCTTAATGATTTATGTATAATTCTTCAATGTGACATATGTGATATTGTTAGATATGTTCCATCAGATTCAGACCAGACATTATAAACTGGCAGCAGATATGATATAAAGATATATTAGTTTGAATATCAAAGTATTTTATATTGCGATAACATTATTTTTATAAAAATCTCTTATTATGCCCTATTTTACTGGCAAATCTCATTATTTCTCATGTATTAGCAAAATCATAATATATTCCAACATAAAATATGACCATCATTTCTTACTCCGATACTTCAATCTATATTAAATCCCTGTACATTTTGCTCATATTCGATATTGATATTCAAAACACATCTCCTATTTTTCGGACTTATACTCCCATTCTTTATATAATACGATATGCTATACGATAACGATTTTCATATTACTATTGCATTTATTCATTTAATAATATAATATATATCATGTTGATTTATTTCTTTTTTCATAATGCAGATATAAATAAAGGGGGGTTGCTAGTATGTCGGAACTGGCAACTTCTTTTTTTCTACCACTCTATGTTAAAAGGGGAGGGGGTACACTTAAACCATATAATTTAAGTACCTAGCATAATAATGGTATATACTCTAAAAATCGTAAAAAAAATAGGACACATCAAGTTTACACTCAATATGTCCTATCACTTTAATTTCTCAACTCTACATTCCAATTTACCATAGCATTGTATAAGCAATCCTGCACCTTACCCTTACAACTATCAGCCAGTTTCAATATGTAATTTTTCTTACCTGTAACATAACCCTTTTCAGCTTCTTCTTTAGTATTAAATGTACCAAATGATATATTTTTATTAAGAACTGTCATGTATGTTTCATACTGTTTTTCCTTATTCTCAACTATCCTTCTTTTAGTACTCCTATCTTCAAACACAGTATTTATATAATGTTCCACAAAAACACATGTCTCAGGACTATATACTTTGTTCCCCTGACACAATATGTCCTTATCCAAGTCAACCTTTGCACCTTCTATAATGTGTTCCCTATACCATATTCTAAAGTTAGCAAAATTCAGCCACTCTTCACATACACTCTTATCTTTGTAATATGGTTTACATTTGTGAATTTTCTTGTTATAACATCTTTGTACCATATTCGTCCATCTATAAAATTCTGGCGATTTACAATCCACATTATTTGTACCAAGATATCCTTTACCCTCATAAGTTCTTTTAAAGCACTGTGGATTCCAACCTTTATATTTATACTTCACAGAATTGACTATACACATTATTTGTTCTTCTGATACTGTCCCTGTGTTATCATACATTTTCTTTATAGCCTCATACTGTAATTCAGTTACTGGATATAAATGCTTATAATAGTTATCTTTTATATTATTATCAGTATGCCATACCATAGTATTATTCTGCATATCATAATTAACAATAAATGTCTGAATAACAAGGTCACTAGCTTTTACCTTTACTTTCTTATATCCCCATTTTTTCTTAGTCTTGAAATACACATTCTTGTCAAGAATATAATATAATTCTTTATCTTTTCTTGAATATGATCCCTTTAACAGCTTATATCCTTCATTATCCTTTATAATAATTCTGCCATAAGATGATATCCATACATTCTTATAGTCAAATAAGCTGACAAACTTTTCACCTCTGGCTATATAATTTATTCCTGATACCGCTTTAGTTAATATTCTTGATGAATTGATATGTTTATATTTACGCTGTATTTGCATAGAAATATCTGTATTATACATTTCTATATTAGCCTGCATTCTTTTGGCATGACGATACTCCCTATGATATTTATTATTGCAATCTTTACAGAAACTTCTTATATAACCATTATTAATTCCAAATTTATCTAATGGAAGTTCTCTCCCACATCTCTTACATATTTTTGTCTCTTTATTATCGTTAATCATAATCCTCCTTATTAATAAATCAGAGGTCAAGAAAGCACATAATCAAAACACACCTTAATAAGCTACCATCTGGCAGCAGACCTAATATTCAATTTTTCATATTGGAAAGTATGCTGAATTGCACTATAGATATTCTTGAACTCTGATACAGACTTTCTTTTACTTCCTGCCTGTTAGGAAATATCCATACATTTATTTTGAATCAGTGTATGTCTGCCGATTATTTTTCTTTACTTAAAATCTTATTATTAAAACGCTCACAAGCCTCTTTCAAAAACCTTGCTGCTTTTACCTTTAACTGATACCTTGCAGGAATAACAACATTCTCTCCTGTAGCAACATTCCTAGCATTTTTAGAATCTCGCCATACTGGTTTAATTGAAAAATACTCTCTTATTACAACTGCATTCCCCTTTTCTATTTCTGCTATTGTTGTATTCAACAATTCCGTTAATACTGTTTCAATTATTTGCTGTGAATATTTTTTCTTATATTTACCATGATAAGGAATACTAAAATTAATACTCTTATCTTGTAAATTATCTGCAACTTTCTTTACAAGTTTGTCTCTGGTTATTCGTTCCATTACTTTTCCCCTTTAAAATCCTTGCAAGCTGCATTTAACTTAGTACCTGTCTTAATTCTTGCTTTATAATGTGCTGGAATATAAACCCTTGACTGATCCGCAACATTTTTAACTTCTTTAGCCTTATACTGTTTTGGATATATGTTCATATATCCTTTCAATACAACCGAATCACCTTCAGACAAAATATCTGCTACAGTGTCTAAGAAGGCTATCAAACATATATCAACTGTTTCCTTCGGTATGTTTATTCCTTCATCTGCAATCTTCTCAGCAATTCTTCTTACAACTCCTGGTTTAATAATCTTCTGTTTCATTTGTCCTCCTTTAATCAATACCATGAAATCACCATTTCAAATTAGCCTTCTATATACGGCTTTAAAATGTGTATATGGCTCATATTTAACTTTTTACGCTTTATATGAGTATTTTATCATCTACACATTTTAAGACACTAAAATAAGCCCACATACCTGTAAAATACAAGTACATGGACTTATTTATATGTCTTAATATTAAGTTGTATCAATGAAAGTCTTTATTTGTGTTATTTTTTGTAAAATAAAAACACCAATTACATTTTTAAAAAACACCAACTCAAACCCACCATCACACCAACATACGCCAAATTATGCCAGCTTATGCCACGATATTGACAATTTATCCATTCACAGGAATCCCAGTAAACAAGCTGCAAACTCCCTTAAATACAGTAATTATCATAACTTTCATTAAGGTCATAAGGAGTTATCTGGTATACATAATAATTCAACCAGTTAGTATAGAGATTGTTGGCGTGGCTTCTCCATGAGAGCAATGGTTTTCTGTTGCAGTCGTCATCAGGATAATAATTTACCGGAAGGTCAGGCTCAATTCCTTTGTCAATATCACGCTTATATTCCTGATCAAGAGTTAATCTGTCATATTCAGGGTGTCCCATAACAAAAATCTCTTTCCCGCCATCGCCAAGAACAATATATATTCCTGCCTCATCTGAATCTGCAAGTACTTTAAGTCTTGGATTGTCAAGAATCTGCTGTCTGCTTGCCTGTGTATATCTTGAATGTGGTGCCATGAATACATCATCAAAGCCTCTTACTAAAGGCTCTTTTCTATTCATAACCCTGTGCTTGTACACACCTGACAGCTTCTTCGGAAGTAATTCCTTCTTAATACCATAATGGTAATACAATCCTGCCTGCGCACCCCAACATATATGAATTGTTGATGTAACATGCTTCTTAGACCACTCCATTACTGTTATAAGTTCATCCCAGTAATTAACCTCTTCAAATTCAAGCTTCTCAACAGGTGCACCTGTAATAATCATTCCATCATAATTATTGTTCTTAATCTCTTCAAAAGTCTGATAAAACTTCTTAATATGTGAAGCTGATGTATTCTTTGAAACATGTGATGACATCTGTAAAAATGTAACATCTATCTGTAAAGGTGTATTAGATAACCCTCTTAAAAGCTGTAATTCTGTGTCCTGCTTTATAGGCATAAGATTAAGAACTATTATCTCCAAAGGTCTTATATTCTGTGAAATAGCTCTGTTTTCGTCCATGACGAATATATTCTCTTCTTCCAATTCTGCTTTAGCTGGTAAATCACTCTGAATCTTAATTGGCATTATTGTTCCTTCTTTCTGTTATCATTGTTGTCTGATTATATCATATCACCTTTAATAACTGAACCAAAGTATGTGAGTTTTCTTTATATTTTTTTGTAACTTTGGTGTCAAACCTTTTAAAACCATTCTGCTTTTCATAAAAATCTAATAATCTATCCTTATTTTCAGATTCTAGAAAAACAACCATCCCACCAACCATATATTGTAGTTCTTTTACTTTTCCAAGCGCAATTGAAAGCAAATTGTCTCCCGAAATTGTATTTCCAATACTATCATCATAATTTTTCCCTAACTGTGCTATCAAATATGCTGACAACGAATATTTTCCATTATCAGAGTTCTGTTCACTTACCCTTGCAATTTTTCTTCTTACTGTATTACTAAATTCATCTGTATTAACGGTAATTGGTTTAATTGTTATTGTAAAATACCCAACTATATTATTCTTGTCTGGCGAAATCACAATATATGTAACCGACTGGTTTTTCTTTGTAAAATCTATAGATTGTTCTGCAAGAAAACTTTCAACATCAAGATTTTTCTCACATTTAAAACTGGAGAAAACCTGCCTGAGCATGTCTTCTCCAGCTTTTCCCATTTTTATATATTCTCTGATATTTAATACTAAAAAATCATCCTCCATATAATTTTTTCCACTTCTCCATTACTCTGTATACTTCATCTGTTTCATGTATTTCTCTGTATCTGCAAGAAGATGGACTTGATTCTGAAAGATATTCTTTATATGACATTTCAATCGCATCAGCGAATTGTTCAACCTGTTTCTTACCTGAAACCACAAAATTCTTGGTAATGCTTGAAGTTGCCATACATAATCACCTCCATATCTTTCTTTAACAAATTGTTTTCTATTAATATTATATTAGACATATATAACATTATCAATCTGTTATTTCTCTACTTTATCATTTCCATAAATTCATCAATCGTAAGCACGTTAACCCCCAGTGAATTAGCCTTATCAAGCTTAGAGCCTGCTGCCTCTCCTGCAACAAGATAATCAGTCTTTTTGCTGACACTTCCTGTTGCTTTGCCTCCATTAGAAACAATCAGTTCTTCCATATCCTTACGGCTGTAATTATCAAAGCTTCCTGTTACAACAATCGTCTTTCCTGCAAGCTTATCTGATATTTCTTTTTTCTCTGGCATCTGCATATTAAGCCCTGACTGTCTTAACCTTTCTATTAATTCAATATTAGCTTCATCATGGAAAAAGTCATATATACATTTGGCTGTAGTTGCGCCTATATCAGGAATATTCTGCAATTCTTCTTCACCTGCATCAGCAAGTGCCATAAGATTATCATAATAATTCATAATCTGCTTGGCTGTATTCTTGCCGACATTTCTTATTCCAAGTGCAGTAAGCAGTCTGTCTGGTGTATTCTGTTTAGACTTCTCAATAGCTGCAAGCAACTTATCAGTATTCTTCTCTTTTCCTATGATTCCCTTCTCAATAAGTTCATCTCGGTGTTCTTTCAATGTATATATATCAGCATAATTGTGTATATATCCTTCTTTTATAAGGGCATCAACAAGAGTTTCACCAAGTCCCATGATATTCATGCAGTCAAGAGATGTAAAATATGCCACTGTTCTTGACAACTGTGCTGCACATGACGGATTAACACATCTTATATCTGCTGTGTCATCTTCTCGTACAAGAGGTTCCCCACATACAGGACATACTTTTGGTGCTTCAAACACATGCTCAGGTGCCTTTACACATCCATTAAGCTTAGGAATAATCTCTCCACTCTTAAACAGCTTATATTCCCCACCAATACCTACATTCATCTGTGTAATATAATCCTGGTTATGAAGAGTCGCTCTTGATACACTTGTACCACAAAGTCTTGCAGGCTTTCCGGTTTCCGGATCATGGAATATCCCTGTAAATGTAAGTTTTCCTGTTCTTCCCACATCTACAAGAATATCATCCATAACAATAACCTTTTCTTCCGGTGGATATTTGTATGCAATATGACCGCTTGAATACTTGCTTCCTGCAGGGAACTCCTGTCTGAATGCGATATGGTCAATCTTTACAACAGCACCGTCAATGTCATATGGAAGTTCTTCTCTCATTCTTCCTATCTCGTCAATTGCTCTGACAACCTCTTCCTTAGTCTTACATATCTTATGATATACAACCGGTACACCTGCTGCCTTTAATATATCCATTCCCCTGCCGTGGCTTTCCATAATCTCATCAGGTCCGTCCTGTACATTAAAGATAAACATCTTAAGACCTCGCTTCTTCGTAATTGAAGTATCAAGCTGTCTTAATGTTCCGGCCGCAAGATTTCTGGGATTAGCAGCTGTTTTTTTCTCAAGTCTTTCCTGTTCTTCATTATATTTTTCAAAATCTTCATGGCTCATATACACTTCGCCACGAAGTTCTAGTGAATCATAAGGAAGGTCAATAACCTGTAACACATCCCCCACTACCCTTGCATTAGCTGTCACATCCTCACCAATAAGACCATCTCCTCTTGTCTCTGCCAACTGCAAATGCAGCTTCCCATCTGCTTCTTTTACATATCTTAAGCTCATGCTTAAACCGTCAATCTTAGTCTCTACTGAAAATGTGCAGTCAGGATGCATGGCATGAACCCTATCAATCCATGCACACACTGCATCTTCTGAAAACACATCTTCAATAGACAGCATAGGTACATTATGTGTGACCTTAACCCCGGCTTCTCTTTTTACAGTGCCACCAATCTTCTGTGAAGGTGAATCAGATGTCACCCATTCCGGATGTTCTTTCTCAATCTCTTTAAGCCTTATCATAAGCTTATCATACTCATAATCGCTTATCTCCGGCTCGTCCTGATTGTAATATCTGTCCATATGATAATCTATCGTCTTCTTAAGTTCTGAATATTCCTGTAATAAATCCATAATCCGCTCCTTAATTATCAGCCTGTATGTTGACTGTTTCTATCTGCTTATATATCTGCTCATAAAGTGTATTAAGCTCTTTACCGTCAAGTTCCCTGTACTCACCAGTCTTTAAATCCCCTAATTCCACATTCATAATCCTTATTCTTGTCAGTTTAGTTACACTATATCCACATTCCGCACACATTCTTCTTATCTGTCTGTTAAGCCCCTGTGTAAGAATTATTCTGAATGTCTTGTCTGATATCTTTTCCACAACACATTTTCTTGTAGTTCTGTCGAGTTCCTTAAGATATATTCCCCCTGACATTCTCTTTATAAATTCTTTATTAATTGGTTTATTTACTGAAACGATGTATTCCTTCTCATGACCATTAACGGAACGAAGCAGCCTGTCCATCATGTCGCCATCATTAGTAAGCAGTATAAGACCATCGGACTCTTTATCTAATCTGCCCACAGGATATATGCGTTCCTTATATCCAATAAAATCTACTATGTTATTCTTTCCCTGTTTATCAGTTGTTGTACATACAATTCCTACAGGTTTATTAAAAGCTATGACTACCTGTGGTGGTGTGCAGCTGTCTATCTTTCTGCCATCAACACATATAATTGTAGTGTCTTCTACCATCTCACCCATAACTGCAATTCTTCCATCAATTGTGATACGTCCTTCCTGTATCATTCTGTCAGCTTCACGTCTTGAACAGACTCCATGGGCACTGAGATATTTATTAATACGCTCTGACATGTTTCCTCCAATTCTTATCTTCATTGCTGATAAGTTCAAATCAATATACAGATGTATTAATTCTAACAAAAGAAAAAAATTAATTCAATTGTTGCGGGTTTTAATTTAATAATGTATAGTATATAAGCATATAAATTATTATATGTTGTGTACATGTAGCTTAGCTGGATAAAGCGTTCGCCTCCGGAGCGGAAGATCGTGGGTTCGAATCCCATCATGTACATTATTGTATTATTCTGTCCCTACATAGTTATCAATCTTTCTGTTCTGTTATATTCATATACATGATCAGAAAGGACTTCATCTGCAGCAACCCCTTCTGTATTAACTTCCTTTACCATATTAACAAGTTCATCTTTCTCAAACATCGAAAGTTTGGGAAGAAGTATAACCTCATGCACTGATGAGGGCAGTATATACAGATCTGCTCCCAGCTTCTGTGCAAAATCATACAATACATTCTCATATAATATGCAGGCTGCACCATTCAGTTTGCTTTCATTCGTAAGCACATACATATCAGACGGAACATAATCTTTTAAATCAACTTCCTCTCCATCCACATTAACACCACATTTTTCAAAAAGTGCGGCCATTGAACTAATCTTACTGTGAAGCAGATCCGGTGTATTCTTCAAAGCAGCTTTATACACATCATCAATAGTTACATTCCAGTTTTTCAAATTGTTATTATATATTAATGCTGTTGCACTTCTTCCATATTCATTATCAAGCAGACAGTAAAACACCACAGCAAGGTCAAGTATTCTCTTATGAGGCACCTGTTCGAGCAGTTTTTCATTACTTCTGTAATTGACGACCTTATAAACAATCTTGTCCTTTATAGTGTCAAAATGCTTAAGAATATTTACATCAAATGTAACATTATTCTTATTCTGTTCATATATAACCTCTATCTGTCGTATTATGTTCTTAATATTCTCACCATTCGTATACAATTCATAAAAGCTGTCCAGATATATAGTTGGCGCGATGTCTTTCCCCTTCTCCATAATAACAAGCCCATCCATCTCACAGCCATTATTCTTAATCACATGATTAATAGTAATATTACCACCTTCTCCAGCTATATACCCTGCATTCATCTTAATATATTCCACAAATTCCTTATACTCCATATACCTTTTCCTTTCAAATGTTTCCTATCCCCCTGCGCACGGAATTTAATAAATGTTTTGTACAAGTAATATAGTATATCAATAACAAATCTCTGTCAACAATATATATAGTATTCTATATGTTTTGTCGTGTTCTGTTGAGTTTATGTCGCATTTGGTATAAAAAATGTCGTATCTGGTATAAAAAAAGCTTTTTTCAGCTCATTTTACCAGATACGACTAACACAATATATAGTATTATTCAATTATTCATGCCAACTGTTTTAAAACGTCAGTTATAAGCTCCCATGTCCTTTGTGTCGAAGCAATATCCAATTTTTCTTTTACAGTATGGATATCAATTATATCAGGGCCAAACGATACACAGTCAAGGTCATCAATCTTTGCAGCCATAATACCGCATTCAACACCTGCATGCATTGTTTCCACCAAAGCCTCTTTATTAAAAAGTCTATTATAAGATTCACACAACATATCCCTGATTGCAGAATTCTTCTTAAATTTCCATGCTGGATAAACACCTTTAAGTTCATAAGTTCCACCAAGATATTCAGTCATTTTTCCAACCTTATCAGTAAGATATTCTTTTTCACTCTGCGAACTGCTCCTTATTAAGTAGGTTGCTGCAAATGTTTTCTCAGCCAGCTCTGTAATCCCCAGATTAAGTGAAGTCTGCACCAGCCCCTTGATATCATTACTCATCTTAACAACACCATCAGGTATAAAATTAAGCACATTTATAAGCATCTGTGTTGTCGCATCATCACATGCCAAAGTGCTGCCTTCACCTTCACAATTCACCTTGATGGTAAGCTGTGGGTCAGTAACCGAATACTCCTCTTTCAAGACATTTGCAGTATTATTAAGAAGCTCTGCAACCTTATCTGCTTCCTGTGTCATTATAACCGCATCAGCAAATGGAGCTATAGAATTATCTTTTTCACCACCTGATATGCTTACAATATTCACACATTCTTTAACAGCAAAAAGAAGACGTCCCATCAGAATATTTGCATTAGCTCTCTGGCATATTATATCTGTTCCAGAATGTCCGCTTGTAAGACCATTAATTTTAATAGACATCTGCGTTCCTGTGATGTCCGATTTTTTCAATGGATAAGAAGCCTTTAAAGTTGCTCCTCCTGCACATCCTGAAAGGAATATTCCCTCCTCCTCAGAATCTATATTAAGCATAATTTTGCTTTCAAGACAGTCAGTATTAATTGCCTCAGCGCCAAGCATTCCAATTTCCTCGTCTACCGTAAACACAGCCTCAATCGGCGGATGACACATATCCTTGCTGTCTAATATAGCAAGCGCATACGCAACTGCAATTCCATCATCTGCACCTAAGGTTGTCCTGTCAGCCTTGACATAGCCATCATCTATATAAAGGTCAAGACCTTCTTTTTCCATATCTTTAACCTTATCATTCGTTTTGACGGCAACCATATCAATATGTCCATGCAAAATAACAGGTGCCGCCTTGCTCTCGCAGTTACTTGCCGGTTTTTTAATTATCACATTATAACTTTCGTCCTGCTTAAACCACAGATTTCTCTCACGTGCAAATTCACACAGATAATCACTTATCTGCTTCACATTGCCTGAGCCATGTGGAATTGCACATATCTGTTCAAAATATTTAAAGACAGCTTGTGGCTGTAAATCTGCTAAAATGTTGTTACTCATATTTTACCTCCTTTACCTACTATTTCATCACCTTTAGCAGCTTTAATAGGTTTTTGCCCCATTCATACATTAATTTCATATGCCATTTTACACTATCGTGTGTGGTGGAATGGGCGACAGGATATCTCCACCGCCCATTATAGGGAAAATGTGAGGTAAAAACAAGATGCGCTTCGCGTCACTGTGTATACGCCTTCTCACCCCTCAACAATCTGTCAAGCATATCTGCCACCGGTATCATCGCATTTTTAACCTCTGTGCTTGTATTAGTCTGTGCTCCTGCTTCTATAAGCATCGACCTGCCCTTCATATGCAGACAGTAACGATATGCATTAATATAAATATTCCGTAACAGCCCGGGATAATACGCTTCTCCTAAAAGATACATCTGAAGACTCATTGCCAGATTGTCATCCCTGTTGGCATTGTAAAGATAGCCTATATCTCCTTTTGCCTTGCTGTAGCTTATTCCATTAAAAAACATTACCTTTGACATTGTTACACCATTTTCTTCAGTTACAAGTCTTGTAGTATCCGGAACCCCATCCCTGTGAAGGTCTATTACAACCTCAATTGACGGATTTTCTTCCAGTATTTTTGCCACATTTTCTTCTGCATATGTATAAGCCTTGCTTCTGTCAAGCTTTCCATCAACATAATCATACACACTTGTATCATGATAAACATTGTAACCATATGTATTAGTGAGTATATCCGTGAGATAATCTCCAACACCGACTATTGTTGTAGATGTATCTCCTTCAACTGTATCCACAAATCCCTCCTGTGAATGTGTGTGAAATATAAGTATCTGCGGTAAATCTGCATTTTTCTCTAATGACAGGTCTTTTGCCAGAAATTCCTCTGGACGCATTATCTGTGTTGTCAGGCTTGTGATGGATGTGACCGTATAGAACTTCATAAGAAAATCATAATTCTTTAAATCTGCAATATTATAAACATTTCCAGCTGCATTTTCCTGTAAAGGCCAGGAGCAGACTGCAGCACCTGCCTCCACGACCCCCTCATCCGTCTGTGTAGCAGGTTTTTTATCCTCCTCAGCCATGCTAAACATATATTCCGAATCAACCCACACAGAACCTGCATTTTCATCATAATTGTCTTCAAAATATGTTTCTACAGGAAACAATGTCTTAACTGCATTTTCATAAATTCTGTTCTGAATATAATATATTAGATTAAAACTATAATTCATCATTATTACCATAAGCATTAAGCCCATGAATATAAACATATACACAGGCCTGTACTTTCTATCACTCATATATCCTCCTTGCTTTGCATTACCATTATATTGTATTCACATCAGCCATGAATATGAACACCAACACGGTTAATTGCTTTGGATATTATGATACTTATATTTCTAATGTCTGAATCAATGTCCTTCGGGGTTACATACATTTTTCCTGCTCCCTGAATAATGCCTTCTGCGTCTATAACAGTAGGCACGCCAATTGCAAGCACCGGAACACCTATATTGTCTTTTGTTATTCCTATTCTGTGATTTCCAACACCTGAGCCGGGATTAATTCCCTGGTCAGAAAGCTGTATGGTACTATTTAATCTGTTAACACTTCTTGCAGCAAGGGCGTCTATTGCTATGCATACATCCGGCTTTATCTGGCTTACAACACCTTTAATAATTCCGGCAGTCTCAATACCTGTCTGTGCCATAACTCCCGGACTAAGTGTGCATACTCCTGTCTCCTCTCCATCACTTATATTAATACTAATGTTATCTACAACCTCAGGACCTAATGAATCTGATGTTATATTTCTGTTTCCAAGCCCTATGACAAGAATCTTTTCTGGTTTGACATTTTTATTCATACGCTTTAAAAGCTTAAATATATATCCTGCCAGTGTCGATATAACTTCTTTTGCATATTCTTCGTCCCCACCTGTAATATCATCTGCCTCTATAGTAAGATAAGTTCCTTTGGGTCTTCCTATCGCGGCTTCGCCCAAATGATTTGTCACCTGCAATTCTGTGACTTTCACACCCATCCTTGATTTTTTGCTTTCTCTTAATCTTATCCCCCGCAGCTTTCCTGTTCCATTCATTGCTTCTTCATTTGCTTCTACTGCAAGGTCAGTTCTTACAACTATATTATCCATTTTTCACATCACCTCCCCAACATATTGTGCAGAAAAACGAAATTTTTATACCAAAATCTTCATTTAGTTCTTGACATATAGATGTTTGTACTATAAAATGTGTGAGTATGTTTACATTAGATCGTCCGTGTCCGGCTTTAATGCGAAACAGATATTATTATTGAATTATGATTTGGAGGTGTACGGATTGGCTAACATTAAATCTGCTAAGAAGAGAGTAATTACAAGTCAGGTAAGAGCTGAGAGAAATAAGGCGGTTAAGTCTAGAGTTAAGACTTATATCAAGAAGGTAGAGGCTGCTGTTGCTGCTGGTGACAAGGCTGCTGCTAACGAAGCTCTCCCTGTTGCTATAGCTGAGATCGAGAAGGCTGCTTCTAAGGGAATCTTCCACAAGAACGCTGCTGCAAGAAAAGTATCTCACATTACTAAAGCTGTTAACGCAATGGCTTAATAGGAATTTTAATAATTTAAAGAACCCGGTGCTGACACCCACTCGCACCGGGTTCTTTTTTATTTGCTGTATTTAATTATAATAAGTTCTACTCCCAGCCTGTCATTAAGCCTTCCCTGCTTAACTGCTTCTTCTGTCTTCGCACATTCATTCAATGCATCCAACAGTGTATTCATCTCAAAATATTTTGCCTGTGCCTGATATTTGCTGGCAACAAATGGTGCTGCTCCTATCTTTGATGCAATCTCTTTACCTGAAATTCCCCTTGACATAAGATCTTTTACCTGTAGTATTCCGTTAAACTGTCTTACTATAAGATAAAGTATTCTCATAGGAGGTTCTTTTAATTCCAGTAAGTCATAATATAAATCAAGCGCCTGCTGTTGTTTCTTATTCGCGATTGCACTTATCATATCAAATATATGACTTGTTGTCTGTGTTGTGCATACTTTCTCTACATCTTCTACTGTCACAACATCCCTTCCCTGACAATAGCTAACAAGCTTCTCTATCTCCTGCTTTATATAATCCATGCCTGCACCTGTCTTATCAAGTATCAAATCACAGGCTTCACGGCTTATTTTAAGATTATCCTTAGCAAGAAGCCCCGCTATCCATTTTTCAAGAGTAGCAGTTGTCTGTGGCTTCATCTCGCATACATACCCGACAGAATCAACCGCCTTATATACCTTATTACGCTTGTCCACATCTTTTTCTACCATAACAATAACAAGATAATCAGGAATATGCTTAATATAATCTGCAAGCTCGTCATTAGAACTTTTCAAAAAACCGGTATTTTCCATTATAACAAGTCTCTTCTGGGCAAAAAAAGGCAGTGTTTCACACACATCAATTATATCCTTAACGCTGGCATTATCCGAATCATAATATGAATAATTCATTGTATCGTCACCAGCTATAGCATTCTTTAATCTGTCTCTGTACTGCTTCTTAAGATACTCTTCCTCTCCATACAGAAGATATACACTCTTAAATTCGCCCTTTTTAATATCATCACTTATGACCTTCAAACCTGCTGCCTCCGTTTCTAATCTTAAACAATAGTATCAGATATGTACAAGTGGTTCAAGTTGAAAAATATTTTCTCATATCCCAGCACCTTCACAGTTCTATTCTTACAAAGCTTTAAATACCTCAATTTTATACAAACCATCCCTGACACGCACCGCAATCTCTCCACTTTCGTCTGTCCTATACACCTTTGCTCCAATCCCCGACAATCTCTGTAAAGTCTGCGTATGAGGATGTCCATATGAATTACCTGCTCCACAAGATATCAATGCAGTTTCAGGCTTTACATAACTTAAAAATTCTTCTGAACTTGCCCCCTTACTTCCATGATGTCCGACTTTCAATATATTAACTGACACAAGCCGTGCCGGTTCGCCAGCATCCCCTGTCATACTATTGACATCCTCAATAATACACTTTTCCGCTTTCTTTTCTGCATCTCCTGTCATAAGCATAGAAAAATCTCCATATTCCACAAGATATACAGCAGAATAGTCGTTAGCTGACTCGTAATTGTAACCCTTGCATGGGTGCATACACTCAACCGAGAATTCTCCCGATTTAATACTGTCACCCGCATCAGCATAAACAACATTAATACCAGCAGCTTTCAATGTTCTCTCTAACTTCGACATATCATCACAATCCTGCTTCTTTACTGCCGTAGTCTGCCTGATTTCCGGCAGTACAACAGTACCTATCTCAAATGTGTTATCACACAATTCAATCAATTCATATATTCCATTAACATGGTCTTTATCCGGGTGACTTATAAACACATAATCGAGACTTCTTACCCCACAATATTTAAGATAAGTATATATGGTATATCTCCCAACATTCTTCTTGCTTGTGCTTCCTCCATCAAACAATACATTCATGCCCTCCTTAGTATGCATGACAATTGAATCCCCCTGTCCAACATCAAGCATGGCAATCTTCATGTCTGAATTAATATTGTAATGCAGCCCTGTCAGCACACACACTAATAAAGCAATACATACAGCATCAATTTTTTTATTCATCAATATAATATGTACACATATCCATATAATTAAAACCGCAAAATATAAAAACACCCTTACAGTATCAGGGGTTCCCGCAACAATGACTGCATATTTAAAATGTGATGACAAACTGCACAGCTTATAATAAAAATCAAGAATATATCCACCTGCTCCCGCAAAAAAATATGCTGCTTCAAGAGATAGCATGCCAGCAATTCCCGTAAATATACCGCTTATCATTATCAACGACATAAGTGGAATTACTATAACATTAAGAAACAGGCTTATTACAGGAATCTGCCCAGATATAATAAGAATTACCGGAAGTGTCGCAATTGTAACACACATGCCTGTAATAACCGAATCTGCGATTCTGAATAAAATTAATTGAAAAAATCCTGCATTCTTTTTATCAGGACGTCTTATATATATAAGAATAGTTTTATCATCAGACAGTATGGGTTTAATATATATAATTCCTGCCACGGCAAGAAATGACAACCAAAAAGCTGAATTTATAAGATTATATGGATTAATCCACAGAAGAATAACACTTGCTATCCCTAACGTATTAGCCATATCACTGGTTCTTCCAAGCACGTCTGCCAGCATATATACAAGAATCATTATTACAGCACGGCTGGCAGATGCACTATAACCTGTCATGCACAGATATGAAATTATAAGAAATGTACTAAAACATGCAGATGCAATTCTCCCAATTCTCTTTTTTAACCAGTCATATATAAACATTCCAACAAGCGAAACATGAAGTGCACTTATTGCCAAAATGTGGGAAATTCCATTCTTCTGATACATTCTCTTAACAACATCATCAAGCCCTGACCTGTCACCTAGCACAATTGACTGCATAATTCCAGCATTCTGCTCAGAATATGCATTTTGGTAAATATTTTTTATAGAATCTGCAAATCTGTAAATGCTGGAAATATAACTGCTTCCAGATTGTACATTCACAACATCTGACAAATCTGCACAATAATTAAATCCAAGTGATGTATAATATTTTCTGGCATTAAACTGTCCTTCATTAGATGGTATATTAAAATCCTTTAATGTTACTTTAATCTTAACTTCATCCCCCGGATTGGCAAATCTTTTCTCTGAGTATACTACCAAACCGCTTTTAAACTGCCTGCCCCATGAATCCGGCATAACAAAGGCATTTCTTATATACACCGCATAACCGTTTTCTGACTGTTTAATATCTGCTATGTATCCATTTACACAAGCAGCATATGTTTCGTCCAACAATTGTCCCTGATAACATAGCTTTTCCATACTCTCTTCAGTTCTTAGACACATAATAGGAAACATCATGATAAAAATCACATAAAATCCTGGAATTCCTGTTTTCTTAAGATATATAAGGAATCCGGTAAACACCATTATTCCTACTATAATAACGATATATGGCTTGGCATATAATGACAAATATACTGCAGCAATGCTCATAACTGCTGCCACAAAAAATGGTCTCTTCAATAATATCCTTTCCAGAAACGACCATTAATTATCAGATAAATCTTTTTTTACAAGTTCATTATTCATATGAAATACTGTATCAAGGCTGATTACATCTCTATACATCAGATTAGAATTCCCATTGACAAGTATCTTAACGCCATCAATTCCCTCCAGTCCTGAAAGGGAGTTAACAATTGAATATATAGTTACATTGCTCTTTGCATTAACCATATCTGTTGCAAATTCCTGACTGAGATTAACATAACATATCCTGTCGACAACAGATATACTAAGCAGCTTGGTATTCGACGGAATACTCTGGTAACATCCTGACTCTGTTGTTCCTTTAATAAGCTGTTCCATTACAACCTTCTCAACAGATACATTCTTATTATAACAGATTCTCTTGCTGTTCTTTACAAGGGCATCTCCTGACTTGTTAGCAAAATACAGATTAATCGTCTTCCACTTCACATCAGCCATAGCACCTTCCTGTGTATCTACAAAATCCTCATCACTCATATTTCCTATGACTGTTCCATCTTCATACACAGCATCCTTACCATCAACATAAAATCTTACATACAGGACATCACTTATCTGTGACAATTCTTTAACAACTGCTGCCCTGTAAAGTACTTCCGTACCTGGTTTCATTCCATAATAAGAGCTGTCATAATAGACCCCTGCATATATTCCATTAATTTCAACCGTTGGCTGCGATACAGACACCGGCTTAATTATGCTTGTATGCCTGCCTTTTGCAACATTCATTTTTTCAAGGAGTTCATTTGCAACTGAAACAGCATCCTGACTTTCGATGTATACCCTGCCTTCAGTTAGTGATGTTCCGTCTTCATTAAGAAAATATACAGAATATGCTGTTCCCTTCTTCTGCGAAGAACATGAAACAGTTATAAATGTTACTGCAATAACAATTATAACGAATGTCAATTTCATAATAGCTTTCCTTACATGTCCCATCATAACTGCTCCTTTCCTATCCTGTTATTCTTAACAGCTTATGAATATGTCCACTGGCATACTTTCATCTGCATTACTGCTGGTTTTCAACATAATTAAGAGGTATTCTCATTGTAAATGTTGTTCCTATATTTTCCTCACTATGAACCTTAATAGTTCCATGATGCATAAGAATTATGTTTCTTACAATAGCCAGTCCAAGTCCTGTTCCGCCCGTTTCACGCGACCTTGCCTTATCTACCCGGTAAAATCTTTCAAATATTTTATTAATACTTTCCTCTGGTATTCCTATTCCTGAATCTTCAACTCTTATATAAAAATATTGATAATCTGCATTCAGTGAAACATGTACCCATCCATCTTCGACATTATATTTGATAGAATTCTCAACAAGGTTGGATATAACCTGTGTCATCTTAACTTCATCAATCTGTGCAACAACCGGTCTGAAACTTTCAAAAAGCAGTTCAATATTCTTTTTCTGTGCTAATGGCTTAACTCTCTTGAGGGTCATCTCTAACAAATCATTCATATTAACAGATGTAATATTAAGTGTTGCAACAGATTTATCCATTCTGACAAGAGTAAGTAAATCTTCTATAATCTTACTTTCTCTGTCTATTTCACTTACAATATCCTGCATGAACTCCTGATACACTTCTATTGGCACATTTTCCTGCGTATTAAGAGACTCCGCCAATACTTTAATCGAGGTTATAGGTGTCTTTAATTCATGTGACACATTCGAAACAAATTCTGCTCTGGACTGGTCTGTTTCATTAGCTCTGTCCATTATATTATTAAAATCATCTGCAATCTCACGTATTTCGGTATAACTCCTGACAGGGATTCTTTCATCAGTATGCCCTGCACTTACATTTGAAACAATATCAAGCACCCTTTTTACAGGCCGGTTAAGAAAATATATGCCTACGATAAGTAATGCCAGACATATAGTTATAATAACCAGTTTAATATTATTATTCTGACTGTTCACATCGTGAAACATTGCATCTATCTCTGTGTAATCAAGATCAGCTACAAGAACGGCTATAAATGTACCTGAATCATTGTATACCGGAACAGCAGCCTGTATATTACCCGTTTTCTTATCATAGCCGGAACTGTTCTTATGATTACTGAATATATCGAATACCCTTGGATTAAGAATTGTCTTATTAGTATCAATAGAATATGTGTCAACACTGACAACATAATTAAGATTAACAATTCTTATTCTTATCTGATTAAGTGCCGAATAACTGCTGAGTCTGCTGTTCATATCATTATTCTCAGCTGCTTCCAGACTTTCATAATTAGAATATTCTGCTGCAATAAGAACCGCTTCATTCTGTATAACCGCAGTCTGTCTTGTAATTACAGACTGCCTGTAAATATACTCAAAACCTTCAAATGTACAGATTACCGCTGTTGCAACTATTACCGCCATAACTGCGAACTGTCTTGTTGAATATTTATTTATGAACCTGAAAAATGACTCAAATTCTCTGTCAAAAAAGATTTTCCTATGGTCATTTCTTTTTTTAATCTTATTAAACATTAAAATAGTAACCTACTCCCCACTTAGTGTGAACATACTTTGGTTCACTCGGATTATCTTCAATCTTCTCACGAAGTCTTCTCATATGGACATCAACCGTTCTGCCGTCACCTGAATAATCCTGTCCCCACACAGCTTTAAGAAGATTATCCCTGCTGTATACCTTTCCTGGATTAACTGCTAACAATTCAAGAAGATCAAATTCCTTAGCAGTAAGATTAATAGGTCTTCCTGCAATATACAGATTACGGCTGTCACAATCTATCTTCATATCACCCGCATTAATAATATTGTTCTTTGCTGCTTTCTTCTCTGTCACAGCATTTCTTCTTAAAATAGCTTTCATCCTCGCCTTAACTTCAAGAATATTAAATGGTTTTGTAATATAATCATCTGCACCATACTCAAGGCCAAGAATCTTGTCCATGTCATCGCCTTTAGCTGTCAGCATAATTATAGGCACATCTGAAAACTCTCTTATCTGCTGGCATACTGATAATCCATCAAGCTTGGGAAGCATAATATCAAGAAGGATTATGTCATATTCATTGTTTTTAGCATACTCGAGAGCTTCTTCACCATCATATGCACAGTCTACAACACTATAATCCTGCATAAGACTGAACTTAAGTCCCTTAACAATCATTTTCTCATCATCAACAACTAAAACTCTGCCTGCCATAATCTACTCCTTTTTACTTTCTATGCATATGCATCTTATCATACGCAAATATAATTCTTTATCTTATTAAATGCTGCTTCCTTAATTCCAGACACTTTCATTATATCTTCTATTGTCTGGAATCTGCCATTATCTGTCCTGTATCTTACTATATCTGCCGCCCTTGAACTTCCAATTCCCGGCAGTGTCATAAGCTCACTTTCTGTAGCTTTATTAATATTAACAATCCCCTCTGTCTGTTCTTCTATAACAGAAATATCCTCTCCATATGCCGGAATATATATCCTTTCCCCATCAGCAACAAGTGCTGCAAGATTAACTGCAGACATATCAGCCAAATCATCAGCTCCACCAGCCATTGCCACTGCTTCATACAGCCTTGTTCCCTTCAGGCACTTTACAACACCTGGAGAATTAACATGACCACATATATACACATATATGTCCTCAACTGATGATTCACTTTCCATATGCCAGCTGTCTTCTATACTACTTGATACGACATTATCTGCAAATGTATTCTCTGACACTGAAGCGTTCTTTCTTCCTGCCAGATATATCAATCCGGTTATAATCAGAAAAACTGCACATATTCCGTATTGCACAGCCCTTTTGTGTTTTTTATATAATTGTCTGTATTCCATGTACACTCTCCTTAAGCATTACCCTTTGGAGATTCCTTTTGCGTACTTTTCTATTTTACAAAATTGTACTATCGAATACAAGCCTAATTTGCCTATAATTGTTTACACTTTTTTCGTTCTTTGGTAAAATGTTACTATTACCGGCTAAGGGAGGGAAGCCATGAATTCATCAAAGAAATCAATTCTTAATTCTAACTTTACATATCTTGCTGCCTTTGTACTTCCAGTTATAATGATGATGGCACTGTACTATACAAGAGGCATATTTCCATGGGGAAACGAATGTTATCTGAGGTCTGACATGTATCATCAGTATGCGCCATTCTTTTCAGAACTGTGGCACAAGATAAGAAATGGTGAAAGTCTTACTTACTCATGGAATATAGGAATGGGAACTAACTTCACATCTCTGTTTGCATATTACCTTGCAAGTCCATCTAACTGGTTCGTTGCACTTTTTCCACAGAAATACACTATAGAGATAATGAATGCATTTATAATACTTAAGATAGCTGGCAGCAGTCTTTCTTTAACGTATTATCTTACTAAACACAATAATAACAAGCATGTAATTGCTGCCATATTCGGTATGTTCTATGGTATGTCCGGCTTCATTGCGGCATACAGCTGGAATATTATGTGGCTTGACTGTGTTATTCTGATTCCACTTATCATGCTTGGACTTGAACGACTTGTTAATGAGAACCGCTGCATATTCTATTGCATAACTCTAGGATTATGTATATTTACTAATTATTATATTGCAATCATGGTATGCCTTTCAGTAGTGATTTACTATGTTGTTCTTATGATTGCTTATAACGGTATTAAAAGCCCTATGCAGTATGTGAAGAAATTTATTAATTTCTGTGTATATTCACTGCTTGCCGGTGGACTGGGAGCGTGTCTTCTTCTGCCTGAATTCTATACATTTTCACTTTCAGCCTCAAGCGACACGACATTCCCTGATAAGCTTATTTCTTATTTCAGCATATTATCAATGCTCACAAGACAGCTTATCAACATTCCGGTTCATTTAGGACTGGATCATCTGCCTAACATATACTGCGGCGTTGCTGTTTTTGTACTGCTACCGCTTTATATTATGTGCAGCAAAGTCAATGCACGTGAAAAGATTGGCAAATGTGTCATCCTGCTTATCTTCCTGACAGCATTTAACTTAAATATACCTAACTATATATGGCATGGTATGCATTTTCCTAACAGCCTGCCTTGCAGACAGTCATTCATATATATATTCTTCCTGCTTGCAATGTGCTATGAAGCTGTTATTAACCTTAAGAATTCTACTAACAGGCAGCTTGGTGCATCATTATGGATTGCAATTGGTCTTCTGCTTATTATGGAAGAACTTTTTATTAACTCAGAGACTGAATATTCATTTAAGAGTGTATATATAAGTGGAATATTTATTCTTATATATGGTCTGTTAATGTTTATTCATAACAACGCCAAGTTCAAGATTCCTGTCGTTCTTATGCTTACATTCTCAGTATCAATCATTGAATGTACAATGAATATGGACGCAACCGGTATTGGAACAACAAGCCGTACATCATATCTTCTTGATTATGATGCCGTAAAGACTGTTACAAAAACCGTATCTGATAATGACACATCCTTCTATAGAATGGATAAGCTTTTTGGAGCGCGTTCTAAAAATGATGGTGCATGGCATAATTACCGAACTGTTTCAACATTTTCATCAACATGCAATGCAGGGATGTCAAAGCTTTACAACCTTATAGGAATGGAAAATTCAACTAATGCATATGGCTGCAATGGTCTTACCGCTGTTACTGATTCTCTTTTCTCTGTAAAATACACTATTTCTAACCGACTTTTAGTTGAAAGTGATATAAGAAATTATTATACAGGCAGCGATGGTGAATTTGTGTATAAGAATAATTACACACTTCCTATTGGTTATGCGATTAACAGTTCAACAGCATATGACCTTGTTATGGCTAAGAATAACAATGGTATTGAGAACCAGAATCTTCTTATTCAATCTCTTACCGGAATAAGTGATGTATTTGAATATACTACTTCATTCCCTACTGAAGCCGATTGTATTATCACACCTTCAAAGAGTGGTCATATGTACCTGTCAGTTGCGAATAAATCTGTTGATTCCGTAACTGTTACTATTAATAACACAACCACTTACACCTACAATAATATAAAGAGCAATAACCGGATTCTTGATATTGGTTATGTCCACGACACAGATACTGTCGAAGTAACTTCTGATACCGGCGGAATGAATCTTTCTGTATACACACTCGATGAAGACAAATTCATCAGGGCTTACAATAAACTCAATTCAGAAAGCTATCAGGTTGAGAATTTCTCTGATACTAAGTTTACAGGAACTCTTACTGCTTCCTCAGACAAAGCAATATTATTCTCTATTCCATACGATGGTGGCTGGTCTGTGTATATTGATGGCAAGAAAGCTGACACTTATGCCTGGGAAAATGCATTGTTATGTGTTGACGTAAGTGCCGGAACTCATACCGTTGTATTAAAATATCGTCCTGTTAATTTAATATTGGGTTGCGTTATTACTACACTTTGCATTATTATATTGATTGGCATTTATCTTGCCAGCTGCTTTATTAAAGCAGAAAAAGTAAATATGGCACATTTTCCGTTAGTTATCAGAAAATATCTTGATGATCCGTCTCTTACTAACAAAGATATTAAGAAACTGTCTGATGATAATATAGAAAGTTCTATTCTTGATGATATGGATGATTTCGAGAATCTTGAATCACATGATATTGATGATGAACTTACTGACAGTCTTCTCTCTTCTATTGAAGATGAAGAAGATAATTTTAATGAAGAAAATACAGATATTTAATTCAAGGAGGATTTATAAATGAAATTATGGGGTGGACGATTCACCAAAGAAACTAATGAGCTTGTTAACAACTTCAACGCATCAATTTCATTTGACCAGAAGTTCTATAAGCAGGATATTGAAGGAAGTATTGCACATGCTACTATGCTCGGCAAGCAGGGAATTATTCCTGAAAGCGAAAGTGAGCAGATTGTAGAAGGTCTTAAGGGAATTCTTGCTGATATTGAATCAGGAAAGCTTGAAATCACTGATGAATACGAGGATATCCATACATTTATGGAGGCTACTCTTATTGAGAGAATTGGTGATGCCGGAAAGAGACTTCACACAGGACGAAGCAGAAATGACCAGGTTGCTCTTGATATGAGACTTTTCACAAGACAGGAAGTTCTTAATACTGATGCTGAGCTTAAAGAGCTTATGGCTGTTATCTTAAGAATCATGAAAGAAAACACTCATACATTCATGCCTGGATTTACTCATCTTCAGAAGGCACAGCCTGTTACTGTTGCTCATCATTTCGGTGCATATTTCGAAATGTTCAAGCGCGACAGAAGCAGACTTCACGATATATATGAAAGAATGAATTACTGCCCTCTTGGTGCAGGTGCACTTGCAGGAACAACCTATCCATTAGACAGAGAACTTACTGCTTCTCTTCTTGGTTTCTATGGTCCAACACTCAACAGCATGGATTCTGTTTCTGACAGAGATTACCTTATTGAATTCTTATCTGCATTATCAACTATCATGATGCATTTAAGCCGTTTCTCTGAGGAAATATGCATCTGGAATTCCAATGAATACAGATTCATAGAACTTGATGACGCTTTCAGTACAGGAAGCTCTATTATGCCTCAGAAGAAGAACCCTGATATCGCAGAGCTTGTAAGAGGTAAGACAGGCAGAGTATATGGTGCTCTTATGAGCCTCCTTACAACAATGAAGGGTATTCCTCTTGCTTACAATAAAGATATGCAGGAAGATAAGGAATTATCATTTGACGCATTTGACACAGTCAAAGGCTGCATCAGCCTTTTCAAGGGCATGATTGATACTATGAAGTTCAACAACAAGAGAATGGAAGCTTCAGCAAAGAACGGCTTCACTAATGCTACTGATGCTGCTGACTACCTTGTTAAAAAGGGAGTTCCTTTCAGAGAAGCCCACGGTATTGTCGGTCAGCTTGTTCTTATGTGCATTGAGAAAAATATTGCACTTGATGACCTTTCACTTGAAGAATACAAGGCTGTAAGCCCTGTATTTGATGAAGATATCTACGAGGCTATCAGCCTTCAGACTTGTGTAGATAAGAGACTTACTCTTGGAGCTCCTGGTCCAGAGGTTATGAATAAGGTTATTGCTATATATGATAAATATATGGATGAGAATTAGTTTCGGGGTTGTACAGTCTGTGAGTTAAGCATTAGTGCCAACTTTAGGTAAGCTGACCTAGTGGCTGTAAATGCCGCCATATACAGAGTTTATTACGGTGTAGGAAATCAAACGCGCTTCGCTTGAACGAGATTTCCTGCACCGAACTTTTGTATATAGCGGCATTAACACCCACACGGTAAGCTTACATGCAGTTGTCGCTAACGCTTAACTCACAGACACTACCACCACGAATTACCGATTTTGATTCATGCCATATGTCTCCAGTATAAAAAAATGGTATGGATAATCCCATACCATATTCTGACTAACAAAGTGAACTCGCTGGTCAAATTATTCTTTCAAATGTAGTCTCGACAATCCAAAAACAATTTAACTAACTATCCATTTATATTTTAGAAAAATATACTTTTTTATCGGTGGTCATGTCGAAGAAGTGCTTCACACCATCACAACTAAATTGTAAGCTGTCCGTGTGGGTGTTATGCCGCCATATACAAAAGTTCGGTGCTGGAAATCTCGTTCAAGCGAAGCGCGTTTGATTTCCAGCACCGTTATAAACTCTGTATATGGCGGCATTTACAGCCACTAGGACCGCTTACCTTAGTTGTGATGGTGTGAAGCACTTCTTCGACTCTCCAACCGTTAAACAACTATACTCTTATCTTAGTTCCCTTAGTATCCCTGTGTGCCGTCTTCATCTTGGCAAAGCTGATACTCTTGCCCTTATATTCCATTGTGAACTCATCACCTTCTGTAAGCAGGAATACATCTTCTATATAATCATCTTTTGAAAGCTTGATTCCTCTTACGCCAACAGCACTCTTCTTCTTCATTGGAATGTCTGTTAATGGGAACTTTAAGAACACTCCGTTTTCTGTCTGTACAATTACATTCTGGTTGCTCTCGACAACCTCTTCTTCCTTGATTTCTCCATCAAGTGAGAACTTTGAATAAATCTCTACTCTTGCGTCTGTTGAATACATTCCGATTAGCTTGTCGTCATCTGCTAATTTTGTACATGCAACTGTACGCTTTGCAACCTGGAATTCTTCGCTGTCAACAAGCTTCATCATTCCCTGTCTTGTGACAAAAAGCATTTTCTGATTCTTAAGTCGTTCAAATGGAGTAATGTACACAATTATCTCCTTAGAGCTGTCATAGTTACACAGATTATCAATCGGTGTGCCTTTATCTCTGAACTTAGTGAACGGCAGATCCTTTATCTTTAACTGGTGCAGATCTCCGGTATCAGTAAATATACAGATTTTATCTGTGTTCATTACCGGAATGACATATTTGTTTTCGTTAAATACAGCCTCTTTATTTCTCTCAAATGCAGCCATATCAATAGTTCTTGCATATCCGAATCTGTCCATAATAAACATAACTTCCATCTCTGGAATCTTCTTTTCCTCAAATACAGCAGCTTCGCCGTCTTCAATTACGGTTCTTCTTTCAACACCGTATTCCTTCTTAATATTAAGAAGGTCAGCCTTGATAACCTTTGCCATCTCTTTTCTGCTGCCAAGTATCTTTTCATACTTTTCAATCTTCCTGACACATTCATCATATTCTTTCTGAAGATTAAGAATTTCAAGACCAATCAGCTTGTACAGACGCATTTCCAATATTGCTCCTGCCTGTCTTTCCGTGAAATCAAGACCTGCAGCCTGCTTTTTTGACTGCTCTGACTTGAATCTGATTCCCTCAACATTACCATTGACAAGGCAGTCCTTCGCCATCTTAAGATTAGCGCTGCCTCGTAATATCTCGATAATAAGGTCAATAATATCACAGGCTCTTATAAGACCTTCCTTAATCTCCCTGTTAGCCTTCTCCTTTTCAAGAAGTGTTGTGTACTTTCTTGTAGCAAGCTCATACTGGAAATTAATGTGATGTCTGATTATATCCTTAATCCCTAAGGTCTCAGGTCTTCCATCAACGATAGCCAGCATATTTACACCAAATGTATCTTCTAACTTGGTCTTCTTGTACAGAAGATTCTCAAGATTCTTGACATCCGCGTTCTTCTTAAGTTCAAGGACAATTCTTATTCCTTCCTTAGAAGATTCATTGGAAATATCGACAATATCAGTAGTTTTCTTAGTTTCTATAAGGCTTACTACATCAGATATAAATTTACCTATGTTAGCACCAATCATTGTATATGGAATCTCTGTAATAACAAGCTTGTCCTTCTCAGAACGGTTCTTGGCAGGCTCGAATACGACCTTGCCTCTTAACTTAATCTTACCTGTTCCAGTCTCATATATTGCACCAAGCTCGCTTTTATTAATTACAATTCCGCCTGTAGGAAAATCCGGTCCAGGGCAGAGCTGCATAAGCTCGTCTGTTGTGATATCCTCATTATCCATATATGCACATACTGCATCAACAACCTCTGATAGATTGTGTGGAGGGATATTAGTTGTCATACCAACCGCAATACCATCTGCACCATTTACAAGCAGATTAGGTACTCTTACAGGAAGAACCTCAGGCTCTTTTTCTGTCTCATCAAAGTTAGGCACGAAATCCACAACATTTTTATCAAGGTCAGCAAGATATACGTCCTGTGTGAACTTTTTTAACTTAGCTTCTGTATATCGCATAGCGGCAGCTCCGTCACCTTCGATAGAACCGAAGTTTCCGTGTCCGTCAACAAGAGCCATACCCTTCTTAAAATCCTGTGAAAGTACAACGAGTGTCTCATATATTGAACTGTCACCATGTGGATGGTATTTACCCATTGTATCACCAACGATACGTGCAGACTTTCTGTGAGGCTTGTCGTAATTAAGCCCCAACTGGTCCATGGCATACAGCACTCTTCTCTGTACCGGCTTTAAACCGTCCCTTACATCAGGAAGTGCTCTTGCTGTAATAACGCTCATGGAATAATCTATATAGGACTTCTGCATAACCTCAGAATACTCAGTCCTTATAATCTTCTCAGCCATTTTCTACTCCTTTAGCTTTTACGCATCAATCTCAGCTTCATTAGCATGCGTATATATAAATTCTCTTCTAGGTGGTACATCTGTACCCATAAGCATTGCTGTAACCTCAGTTGCAAGCCTTGCGTCCTCAATCTCAACCTGCTTTAAAATTCTTGTTTCAGGATTAAGAGTTGTCTCCCATAGCTGGTCAGGATCCATCTCTCCAAGACCTTTGTATCTCTGAAGTGTAAATGTTCCTGACGTATGCTTCTTTCTGTAATCCTCAAGTGCCTTGTCATCATATAGATATTCACCCTCGCCCTTCTTAGGAACAACCTTATAAAGAGGTGGTGTAGCAATATATACATGTGCCTGATTAATAAGCTCAGGCATGAATCTGTAGAAAAATGTAAGAAGCAGTGTATCAATATGTGCTCCATCCACATCGGCATCAGTCATGATAATAATCTTATTATATCTTAATCTGCTAATATCAAAGTCATTACCGTAGCCCTCTAAGAATCCACAGTTGAATGAATTAATCATTGTCTTAATCTCGGCATTGGCAAGTACCTTATCAATACTTGCCTTTTCAACATTAAGAATCTTACCTCTGATTGGAAGAATTGCCTGAGTTCTTCTGTTTCTTGCAGTCTTTGCTGAACCTCCAGCTGAATCACCCTCAACAATGAACACCTCACATTCCTCCGGATTCTTGCTCTCACAGTTGGCAAGCTTTCCGTTGCTGTCTATAGAGAACTTCTGCTTTGTAAGCATATTTGTCTTAGCCTTTTCTTCTGCTTTTCGTATCTTCGCAGATTTTTCAGCACATGCAATTACAGCGTTAAGGTCGTCCAAATGTCTGTCGAAATAAAGCTGTACCTCGTCTCCTGTTACATTTGCAACAACTGTACCAGCATCCGGATTATCAAGCTTGGTCTTGGTCTGTCCCTCAAATCTTGGTGCAGGGTGCTTAACTGCAACAACTGCAGTCATACCATTTCTTACATCAAGACCTGTAAAATTCGCATCCTTATCCTTTAAGATGCCAAGTTCTCTCGCATACTGGTTGATAATCATTGTAAACTTGGTCTTAAAGCCTGTAATATGCGTTCCACCCTCCTGAGTGTATATGTTATTACAGAAGCCAAGAATATTTTCCTCAAATTCATTAACAAACTGAAATGCTACTTCAACCTCAATATCTTCCTGCTTCTTCTTAAAGTAGACGATATCGCATACTGTCTCTTTGCCATTGTTAAGGTCTTTGATATATGCCTTAAGTCCGTCAGGCTCATGAAAAGTTTCCTTATCCTCGCTGCCCTTTCTCTTATCTTCAAACTCAATTGTAAGCCCCGGATTAAGATATGCAGTCTCATGAAGCCTGCTCTTTATCGCGTCTGCTTTGAATCTTGTCTTTTCAAATATTTCTCCATCAGGAAGAAATGTAACAGTTGTACCAGTATCATTTTTTCTGCATGTACCAATCTTTTCAAGTGGCGCTGTTGCTTTTCCACGCTCGTATCTTTGCTTGTACACACCACCATCAACTCTTATCTCAACCTCAAGCCATACAGAAAGTGCATTAACTACAGATGCACCAACGCCGTGAAGTCCTCCTGATATCTTATATCCGCCATCTCCGAACTTGCCGCCTGCATGAAGTACTGTAAATACAACCTCAACCGCAGGTATTCCGGCTTTAGGATGGATTCCGATAGGAATACCTCGTCCATTATCCTTGATAGTTGCTGTTCCATCATCATTAAGAGTTACATTTATCTGTGTACAAAAACCCGCAAGATGTTCATCCACTGAATTATCCGCAATCTCATATATAAGATGATTAAGACCTTTTGTTCCGACACTTCCAATATACATACCAGGTCTCATTCTTACCGCTTCAAGGCCCTCCAGTATAGATATACTGTTAGCATCATATTTATTAGCTGCCATTATTAATTACTCTCCTCTTTACTTTCCAAAATACGCATTGAAAGTATCCTCAAAGCTGCTTCCCAACGTATACGCATCCTGAATACTTAATTTCTTCCATTCGCTATTATTAAATTCCATATATATACCAGCTTCATATTTCTCAAAATCAGTATTAAACTGCTCTAACTTTCTCTTTTCAAGAATTGCAGACTTATTAACCTCAGTCTTAGCCTTATCATTATCCGATGTACATCTTATAATGTAATATCTGCCTGCTGACTCAACTATACTGCTCATCTCACCAGTAGACAGATTGAATGCTGCTTTTTCAAATGCTGCATCCATCTCGCCACGTTTCAGTTCGTACTCATATTCGCCATCCGCATTGTACTCCTTGGCAACAGCAAAGAATGAACTTCCTGAATTCACAAGATTATATGCTTTATTAATATCTTCCTCTGAATCTGATACAATATACTGGATATCAATAACTCTTGCCTCATCTGCGCTTACTTCAATATCCATGCTGGAAGTAAGGTCATCGTAGAGTTTCTGTGCTATTGCAAATTCAGTAAACATTGTATTCAGTTTATCCTTAGTTATTCCTGTACTGCTTATCTGCGATTCAGTTAATTCATTGTAAAATGCATCAACAGCCTTACCCACAGAATCTTTTTCTTCTCTTCCAAGCACAACACCGCGTTCCTTAGCCTTAACATTCATAGCCTTGACGCGCATTAACTTACTCTTAATCTGGTCCTTAATATAGCTTTCAAAATCAGCATCACCAATTTTCTCTCTCCATATATTACTGCCAAACATTTCCTCATATTCCTTCTTCACATCAGACATGAGAATATCTGCCTCGCATGTATTAGTTGTCTTCTGTCCTGCTGTCTTAATAAGCTCACCGCTCTTCATTCCTGTTGTGAAATATATCAGACGTCCATTAAAGAACTTAATATATCCTGCAACTAACAGAACTACAACAAGAATAACTGCTAATATAATAAATGTTTTTTTTCTTCTTTTCATATTCTATCCTCTTTAATTATTTGTGATATGGCTCATTCTTCATAATCCTGTAAGCCCTGTATATCTGTTCCAAAAGAATAACTCTCATAAGCTGGTGCGGAAATGTCATCCTTGAAAAACTCAGCTTATAATCAGCTCTCTTAAGTACTGCATCTGCAAGTCCCAAAGAGCCTCCTATTACAAATGTTATGTTACTTGTTCCTTCTATTCCAAGTCTTTCAATCTTTTCTGATAGTTCAACAGAATCAAGCATTTTCCCTTCTATTGCAAGTGCACATACATAAGCATCATCTTTAATGGCAGAAAGGATTCTCTCCCCTTCCTTATTCTTAATCTGTTCATTGACTATATCACTTGCATTATCCGGTGTTTTCTCATCAGGTAGTTCAACAATATCAAGCTTACAGTATCTTGAAAGTCTCTTAGAATACTCTTCAACTGCCTGGGTATAAAACTTTTCCTTAATCTTGCCTACACATACAACATTTATACGCATCTGTACTATCCTTCCACGAAGAAATATCCGCCATTATCAAGCCTGAATACTTCTAACTGCTCAAGAAGCTCATCATTGCTTAAGTCAGATACATCCATTCCCTCATCATCCATCACTTCTCTTAATTCTTTAATATCCTTGCAGTATACCGCCATACAGTCCTCTAAGAATTCCTTAGCTTCCTCTAAATCATATGCAACAGGCTCATCGAAAAGCTGTTTCTGATCTCTTAAAAACACCTTCGCACACTCATCAATATGTTTATCCATAACTTAAATCTCCTTATCTTATCTCTTTAAATTGCTCTCTTAATGTTCCTTCTACCCATCCTGTTACGAAACGCCCGTGTTTCTTAACATCTTCTACAGCTTTCTCCATAACATATGAATAATATACCTTATCCAACATAGCGATATCATTATAATTATCACCAAATGCCATGCATTGTTCAGGTTTTAGTCCAAAATACTGCTGAACCTGCTCAATTCCTCTTCCTTTATTAACATTAGTGTCCATAAGGTCTAAGTAAAGTTCTCCCGATACAAGTACTGAAGCCTTATCACTCCATTTGTTAATAAAATGTTCTTTAGAGTTCTTAATTCCTGTCATATCACACACAGCTATCTTTAATATATCCTCGTCAATGTCTGTGAACTTATCAACTAATGTAGTATGATAATTAACCACCTTGGTCATCCTGTAATAATATTCTTGTGACTTAGGCTTAATATATGCCGTATGTTCTCCTGATACAAGCACCTCACAATCAGGCTGTTCAATTACATCCTCAATTATCTCTAATGCAAGCTTCCTATCCATCGGAGTCTTCCCAATAGTTTCACCCATGTATTCCACAAGTGCACCATTCTCTGCAATATATGCAAGCTTATCACTGACAGTCCCAAAAAGTCTCTTAAGACTCGTTATCTGCCTGCCACTAGCCGGTGCGAATATAACGCCTTTGTCAACAAGTTTATTGATATACTGTATAGCAGATTCATCGACGCTCTGTGCTCCGTTAAGAAGCAGTGTCCCATCAAGGTCACTCGCTACGAATTTAATCATATGTTTTCTCCTTAAAATGCTTTAAGCTCATGTACAAGTCTGGCAACAGGCAGACCGACAACATTATTATAGTCGCCTTCAATACCCTTAATGTATGCTGCAAATTTTCCCTGAATACCATATGCACCAGCCTTATCCATAGGTTCTCCTGTGCTTATGTAATCCCTGATTTCCTCATCAGTCATATCATATACCCACACATCAGTCTTTTCATAAAAACTTACATTCTTATGTGCACTGCATATAGTTACACCTGTATACACCTGATGTATCTGACCTTCTAAAGACTTAAGTATTCTGAATGCATCCTCTTCATTCTTAGGCTTGGTAAGAATCTCTCCTTTATGATAAACAATAGTATCTGCACCTATAACGATTACAGAATCTTCATTATCTGCGTATTGTTCTAATACAGACTGTGCCTTAACAGAAGATAATTCTCTTACATAATCTTCAGGCTCCATCTCTTTAATATTCTCATCTGCATCACTTGTAACAACAGTAAAATCAAGTCCTACCTGACTCATTAATTCTCTTCGTCTTGGTGAACCCGATGCAAGTATCAAATGTTTCATAAAACTTCCATCTCCTTGTTCTTCACTGTATTTTGTGTTCAAAGCCTACTTCGACTCATACATATTGCATTATAGCATAAAAAAGCAGAGTGCTTCAATACCACCCCAATAAAAAAGGCACAACATTACTGCTGTGCCTCTCTGATATCATTAACATTTATTATCTTTTATTGCTCTTTTTGCTTATCACAATAACAGTTCCAGAAATAACAGCTGCTGCTACAAGAATCACAATATATACCCATACATGATTATTGTCACCAGTCTTTACAACCTCTTCATCAGCCGCAACTTCACCAGTTTTTCTGACTCTTGAGCCACCAACAGTCTCATCTTCTTTTCCTGTAACTAATTCTTCATCTCCTGCAACTTCACCAGTCTTCTTTGTGACCTGAGTTGATGAAGTTGTATGTTCTTTTGTCTGTTTATTAGAATCTACTGTTGTTTCATTTGACTTTGTTGTCTCATTAACAGCTGTTGTTTCGTTTGATTCTGGTTTTGTCGGCTTAGTTTCCTTACCAGCATCAACTGTAGTCTCATTCGACTTTGTTGTCTCCTGCGCAGCTGTTGTCTCGTTTGATTCTGGTTTTGTCGGCTTAGTTTCCTTACCAGCATCAACTGTTGTCTCATTCGACTTTGTTGTCTCCTGCGCAGCTGTTGTCTCGTTTGACTTTGTTGTCTCCTGTGCAACTGTTGTCTCGTTTGACTTTGTTGTCTCTTGTGCAGTTGTTGTCTCGTTTGACTTTGTTGTCTCCTGTGCAGTTGTTGTCTCGTTTGACTTTGTTGTTTCCTGTGCAGTTGTTGTCTCTTCTGACTTTGTTGTTTCTGATGAAGACTGTGCTACAGATGTTGTTTCCTTTTGTGTCGTCTCCTGCTGTTGATTATCTGATATAAAATGCATTTGTCCATTGACATTAACAAATGACTTAGAAATTGCTCTTCCATTACATGTAGATGTTAAGGTAATATCTGCTTTTGGTGCAACAACTATACCACATACCTCACCTATATTAATATTACCAGTTACATTAACAGCATTGAAAATAACCGTGTCTGATACATCAACATCTGTTAATCCGCCTGTATTCTTTCCATTAATGCTGAATCTCTTAATGTCTGCATCACCATCACCGCCAAGCAAATTAATGATAACAAACTGTCCCTGTGCTTTATTTGTTATGTTGAGCTGTCCTTCTCCATAATAAGATGAAACTTCTTTTCCCTGCCAGTCAATATAATTATTAGCATACATATTTACCACTACAATCTGCTTATTCTTAAATGAAGCAAGATCAATCTTTCTATCATCATAAGCACCAATAACTATATCAGCCTCCGAATCTGGTGTATCTGCATACGCCTTGAAATTATCGTATACATTATCAAGTGCTGCAGTTACATCCATATAATCCTCTGCATAATAAACATTGATTGTATCCTTGCAGTTAGCAACATTAATAACAGCACCTGTTCTTTTTCCGTCAGAATCTTTAATATAATATTTATTCTCTCTGGGTTCATAATCATAATCAGTTCCAAGTACAAGATTATTAAATGCATTTCTATCCACATTAACTTCTGATGAACCAGAATTATCAAAACTCTTGATATATGTTGTTCCAACGCTCATATCAAGCCATGCACTCATCCACTGATCTGTTATTACAAGCTTGTTAGTCGCGAAACATGTCTGATTGTGATTACTATTCTTAAATTCTTCAGCAACTACACCATAAGGTTTTGCTGCTCCTAATAATTCATTAAGGACATCCTGTGTTTTCGAGTATGCACCAGCTTTTAAAGATGTACCGGCAAACACAGAACCTGCAACCATTGCAACTGAAAGAACACCAACTGCAGTTTTCTTAACCTTTGCATTCAAACTACTTAATAGTTTTCTAAAAAACATTACTATCCCTCCAAAAATGTCTAAATCAACAGTTTCCCCTTAACTATATTTCTTTTCCCCTCTGAGCGTATAATAGCATTAGTACTATAGTACCGCTTCCCCCTTTGAGGGGGATTTTTTAATTCTACATAAATAAAACAACCCATATCCTGAATCAGTATCATTCTAGTATACGTTCCGGACATGGGTTATATTACACATTATTCAATTTAAATATTATGCTTCAAGGCTTCTGTTCATAGCTGACTCTAACGCATCAATAGAAGCTCTGATGATATCATGGTCAATACCAATACCAAAGTAATTCTTTCCATCCTCTCCTGTAATACCAACATATGCAATGGCACTAGAATCAGAGCCCTTCTTTAATGAATGTTCTTCATAACAGAAGATATCACAAGGCTTTCCAAAGTGACTGGCAAGAGCATTACTTACAGCATCAAGACGGCCATTACCGCCATCTTCAACATTGCATTTCTTACCATTCTCATCAATAGTCACAACAGTCTGGATTCCATTAATCTGCTTGAAATGCACTTCAGAAATCTTGAATACTGGTGTATATTTCTTATATCTCTTCTCAAATATCTCAAGCACTTCATCTGCTGAAAGCTCCTTATGATTAACATCTGATACATCTTTGACAGCATAACCCAGATCTTCTCTCATAGCCTTAGGAACAACCATTCCATAGTTATGTTCAAGAACATAAGCAACACCGCCCTTACCAGACTGGCTATTAATTCTTATAACATCTGAATCATATGTACGTCCTACATCTTCTGGATTAATTGGAAGATATGGAACTGTCCATTTATTAGGATCATTTTCAATTCTGTAATGCATTCCCTTAGATATAGCATCCTGATGTGAACCTGAGAACGCTGCAAATACAAGCTTACCACACCATGGATGACGGTCATCAATCTTCATCTGTGTAAGTCTTTCAAATACTTCTGCAAGATGTGGCATATCGGAAAGATCAAGCTCAGGATTAACACCCTGCATATACATGTTCATAGCAAGTGTAATTATATCAACATTACCTGTTCTCTCACCATTACCAAAAAGTGTTCCCTCAATTCTGTCCGCTCCTGCAAGAAGTCCTAACTCTGCATCAGCAACACCTGTCGAACGGTCATTATGTGGATGAAGAGAAATAATAACATTCTCTCTGTTGTGCATGTGCTTAGACATATATTCAATCTGACTTGCAAATACATGTGGAAGTGACATCTCAACTGTAGCAGGAAGATTGATAATACATTTCTTATCAGGTGTTGGCTGCCAGATATCAACAACAGCGTTGCATACCTCAAGTGCATACTCTGGTTCTGTTCCTGTAAAGCTCTCTGGACTGTATTCGAAAAGGAAGTTTCCTCCATCAGCTTCAGCAAGTTCCTTTAATAACTTGGCACCTTCAATAGCAATCTGCTTAACTTCTTCCTTAGACTTCTTGAATACCTGTTCTCTCTGTGCTAATGAAGTAGAATTGTATACATGAACTATTGCTCTCGGAGCACCCTTTACGGCTTCAAATGTCTTCTTAATAATATGTGGTCTTGCCTGGGTAAGAACCTGGATTGTAACATCATCAGGAATCATATTCTTCTCAATAAGTGTACGGCAGAACTCATATTCTGTCTCAGAAGCTGCAGGGAAACCAATTTCAATTTCTTTAAATCCAACTTCAACTAACATCTGGAAGAATTCAAGCTTTTCATCAAGACTCATAGGTTCAACAAGAGCCTGGTTACCATCTCTTAAATCAACCGAACACCAGATTGGTGCCTTATCAACATACTCCTTGTTAACCCAGTCATTGCACTTAACTGGTGGCATAAAATAGCCTCTTTCATACTGTCTGTAATCAAACATTCCTAAAACCTCCTGAAAATATAAATATGTATTGTTAATAAGTAAAGGCTTCCTTAAAGATAAGCATAAAAAAATCTTTCGTCCATGGGCAATTCCACCCAAAGAGACGAAAGATAAATCTCACGCGTTACCACTCTTCTTCATAGCTATGCTATGCACTCACTGAATACGTACAACAAATGTGCTGCATTATATTCTGTCCACTATAACGGTTGGCTTCCGGCTACTCCTACTTCTCATAATGATTTCAGGTAGCAGCTCCAAGGCGAGTTCAATAAGTTCCTTCGACTGCCTCGCACCACCCGGCAGTTCTCTGACTCTGGTTCCTATCTAATAGTCCTCTTCACAGCATTTACTTATTATGTACGCTTATTATACTTGTCATTTTTTATAAAGTCAAGCATAAATTCAAGTTCTTCTTTGGAAATATTCTTATCAGAATATCTTGCTTTCTCATAACTTGCTGTAATTCTGTCTGCAGCATCAGCATCGTTAGTTATTCTGTTTATTGTTATATCCTGTGGCTGCATATTTTCAAGTGATTTACCATCCGAATCCCTGGCTGCCTTTGATGATTTTATTGCTGCTTTTCTGAATGCCTTCCTGTACTGCATATTAACAGGCATATTCTTAGCTTCTTCTGCTCTCTGACGTCTCTTTATCCTTGCTTCTGTTCTTCTGTCATTGCCAATGAATTCAATCTCATCACCATTATTATCCTGTGACTTTTTGAAATTCTTGGCATATCTGATAATCATATAGACAATAAATACAACAAGTGCAATTACAAGAACTATTGCAAATGCTGTAAATAATGCACTCATAACAGGATTATCAGTAAATGCAAGGTCGTTATCTCCCTTTACCACATCATCATCAGTGACTGGATTCACGGAATCTTCGGGCATCGTAGAGACTTCTTCTTTCTCTCTTATAAGTCTTAAGAGCAGCTTCAGCACTATCCTTACAACTGCTACAAAACCTGAACCAATCAGTGTAAATATATTGCCATAATCCCCACTATAGAACAGAATCATGCCAAGAATCATAAGTCCTGACACAACCATGACCATTATCATGTTAATTCCTGTAATTCTCTCAGCAGGAAATTCTGATTTGCCAGCATTACTTATAAACAGAGAATTAAGCTCTTTTAACTGGTTAGCAAGAAAAGCAAGCAGAACAAACAGCACAAATAATACTGTTTCATAGTTAACAAGCAGTCTGTTGCCTGCTGAACCGCCATAAAGACTTCCTGCGACCATAACCAGACAATACAGAGGTGACATTCTCTCTCCTGCCTGCAAGGCAGCTTTCTTGTCTTCCTGAGTTACATCAGCAAACTGATTCCCATAAAGCGGTTCATTCATATATTCAGTTTTTCTTGCATTAGCCACTCTTATGCTTACAGACCTTATACACACAGCAAGTACACTTACAAAATATGCTGTAGACTCTGCATCTCCATTACCAATTATAATGGCTGTTATAAGCAAAGCAGCATGAATCAGCATAAATAGAAAATTCTTATGTATATTCTTTCTTGCCGCATAAGTTATAATAACCGGAACTGCCATAAGAAGTGTTGCAATAATATAACTGTCAGATTTATTCGTAAGTCCCAATATAACAAATGCAGAAAATGCGAACGCTACAATACACTGGCTTATTATATCTGTCAATGTTCTTATTGTTCTCAGTTTATTATAATTATAAACTTGTCCCGACTCATTCATATGTTATCTCCTGATAAACTTATTTCACTTCCCAGCCCTCTGGTCTGATACCACAATAATCAAGGCTGTATTCTCCACCAGTCATATATGGAACAATCCATATAACCTGTCCATACTTTTTCTCAAACTTCTGCATAGTCTGCTGCAGCTTCTTTCTTCTGCTCGCTGATATAACAACATATACACTGTTGTCACTACTCTGGACAGAAACATTTTCTATAAATGTTCTGTTAATAAGCGCTGCAAACTCTTCTTTTTCAAGCTTTAAATCCATTCTTGCAAGTACAGTATTAATACTTCCAAGATGTCCAACTCCTGCTCCTTCTCTTATACCAACTGCTTCCTTTGTGTCAACATCACATGCATTACTAATAAGAGAGACATTAATTCCCTGTCTAATGAATTCTTCCGCCACAGAAGCTGCAAGACTTATTGCTTCTTCATTAACCGAATCATATGTAAGCATTCCATCATCCTCAAGATTAAGAAGAATACATACATTACGGCTAACTGACTCATTATATTCATTAACACACAGATTACCTGTTCTCGCTGTTGCCTTCCAGTTCACATTCTTTAGGCTGTCGTTGCTTGTATAATCTCTTATTCCTCTGAACACAAATGGATCTTCAAGCATATATTTCTTACGTTCTGCTTCTCCTGATATTCTGCTTCTTATAAAGCTGAATCTCTTACTATCCACAGTCTTAGGATAAACTGTTATCTCACAGGTACTACCCACTTTGAGAACATTAATCTCATTCATAAATGGTCCGGCAAATGTAAGCTGTACGCCTGATATTTTGAACACACCTCTGTGATTGCATTTAACAGGAATTCTTCTTGTAATTCTCTGATTAGCCAGAAATGAGAACACATCATTGCGGTATGTAAGGTCCGACACACTTGAATTAGTATCTGTTCCAGGAAATTCAAGTTCCCTGTCCACCTGAAACTTAAGATTCACACATGGCAGCGGCAGACGTTTTTCGTTGGATATAACCTCAACAACATTAACTGTTTCGCCATTTACAACATGCTTTTTCTCAAATTCAAGAGCGACACCCAGCCCCTTATTCCAGTTATAACGAAATACAAGCTTAATTGCCAGATATACTATAAGTACACCAATAAGCATCAATAATACATTCATTATCTTTTCCAATCTTCAGTAGGAACTGCTGTGTTATTAACAACATGTTCTATAATCTGTTCTTTATTATCCATATTCATGTAACCTGTCTGTAACACAATTCTGTGTGCCCATACTACAGGTGCAAGTATCTTGATGTCCTCTGGTACAACATAATCTCTGCCTGCAACATACGCATATGCTCTCGCCGCATTTAGCATACCAAGAGTTCCTCTCGGGCTTACACCGATTGATACATTATCCTGCTGTCTTGTCATCCTTGCCAGTTCAACAATATAATCAATAAGCACCGGGTGAACATATACATTTTTCGCATCTTCTTTCATTGCAACAATATCTTCACATGTTGCAACTGTTGAAAGTTCTTTAGAAGGATCTTCTTTTAAGAATCTGTTAAGAATAAGTACCTCATCATCTTTCTCTGGATAACCCATGTTAATCTTCATAAGGAATCTGTCAAGCTGTGCCTCAGGAAGCTGATAAGTTCCTGCTGTCTCAATAGGATTCTGTGTTGCAATTACAACAAATGGTTCTTCTAACTTAGAATATTCACCATCCACAGTAACCTGATGTTCCTCCATACATTCAAGCAATGCTGACTGTGTTCTAGGTGTTGCCCTGTTAATCTCATCTGCAAGAATAACATTAGCGAATACCGGACCTCTTCTGAATACGAATTCACCCTCTTTCTGGTTAAACACATGCACACCTGTAATATCTGAAGGAAGCAGATCTGGTGTAAACTGAATTCTTGAAAATTGTCCATCAATGCTCTTTGCAAATGCTTTCGCCATCATAGTCTTACCTGTACCCGGAACTTCTTCAAGAAGAACATGTCCACCAGCAATAATACTTGTCAGAACAAGTTCTGAAACATTTCTTTTTCCCACAATCACCTTACTTACATTATCTAATATATCTGAAGCCTTACTCATAATACCTCCTCGTAACACGAAATTTAAACTCAGATAATTATAACAAAAACACTGCCAGAACAGCAAGTGTCTGACAGTGTTAATAGGTTAAATAATTATGAACTTTTGATGAATTTAATTATCTGTAGGCATCTCCTGATTAACATCAATACCTCTTGGAGCAACAGGTGTTGAGAACACAATCTGTGTACTTGTTCTTCCGAACTTCTGAAGCTGGCCGATAAATGTATCAAGTTCCATGGTACTTGGGAACATAACTTTTAATAGCATTGAATAATTGCCTGTTACACAGTTACATTCAACAACATTAGGGCATGACTTGATAAATGGATAGAAATCCGGTTTCTGCACAGGAGCAACTTCAAGATTAATAAATGCTGTTATATGATATCCCAGCTTTAACTGATTAATCTTAACTTCATATCCTTCAATAATCTCTTCCTTCTCAAGTCTCTCAATTCTTGCTGAAACAGCCGGTGATGAAAGGAAAACATTCTCGGCGAGTGCCTTTAATGGCATTCTTGCATTCTGCTGTAATAATGTAATTATCTTCTTATCGATTTTATCCATGGCGTGAACCTCCAGATTATAATATTCGTTGTAAATGCTATTAATTTAACCAAAAAGGGGACAATCCTAGCGTTGTTGCTAAAATCGTCCCCTTTGACTTAAATTATTAACTTATACATAATATACACCTTACATAATAAAATAGCAAGTGTTTTTTCTTTATTTTCATTGCTTTTATACATAATATTTGTTAGAGTAGAGAAAATACTAAAGCCATTACTGGCAGAACGGAGACATTATGGAGAATAATAATCAGGAATATAACACAGTAACTCTTATGCTTGACAATAACACAGAATGTGAATGTGCAATAATACGCATATTCCCTGCTGGAGATAACGACTATATCGCACTTCTTCCACTTGAGGGTGAAGCTGCAGACAACGATGAGGTATATCTTTACAGATACAAGGTTGAAGGCGACAACGAACCTGTACTTGAGAATATTGAATCTGATGAAGAATATGAGCTTGTATCTGAAGCATTTGACGAAGAATTAGATGCTATGGAGTATGAAGATCTGTACGAAGAAGAGGATAACGAGCAGTAAGAAGCTCTTCTATAAAGCGTGAACGGGTTGTATCTTTGTTGTACCTCTGTTTGGGGTACAGAAGATACAACTTTTCTTTTGCTCTCGTCATCGCAACATAAAAAAGTCTCCTCTCCTCTTCAATCTGCTCATCTAAAACCGCCTTATTATACGGTATTATTCCCTCACAGACATCCATTACCAGTACAATCTTATATTCAAGACCTTTAGAGCCGTGCATTGTAAGCATATGCACACCGTCTGCTGTATTATTCTGTCTGTCTTTATCGCACTGCCTTATGTATTCTGCAATACCATCAAGCCATTGTGACAGACTCATATACTGTGAAGCCCTGTGTGCCAGTTCATCAAGCACATTATATAATTCTTCCTTATCAGCCTTGTGTTCATATATATAATTCCTTATATACTCATCATAACCAACACCCTTTCTTATATAATTAACAGCTGCAAATGGAGACATACTTCTTATCATACTAATATCAGACACCAGCTTTTCTACCCGTTTACTCATCTGTTCATTCCCCTCATAGCCTCTCTTCAATGCATTAATATCTGCCGGCTGTGTAATATATGAACGTGTTATATATCGAAGTGGTTTATTAATAATCCGCAGAAAATCCATTCTTTCCCTACTGCCAAGTGCTATCCTTATATATGTCAGAATGTCCTTGCTTATCCAGTGCTCATATACATCCTGTACTGCCGAATAATCACAGCATGGAATCCCATCACTTTCAAGCCTTGACATATACATATTCCCAATTACATTTGTTCTTGATAACACAGCAATGTCATCAGCAGCTATTCCAGTATCAATCAGTCTTCTTATCTCTGATACAAGAAATGCTTTCTCATCATTCAGACTGTTAAATTCATATACAGACACAGTATCTCCTTGTGAATTGTACGTCGTTATATCTTTATAATAACGATGCTCATTCTCCTCTGCTACAGCCCTTGAAGCAAACACAATATTGCCCGTTGACCTGTAATTAATACACATGTCAATTCTCACTGCATCACTATAATACTTATTGAAATCTAACATTATCTGTGGAGCAGAACCCCTGAATCCATATATACTCTGGTCATCATCCCCCACCACAAAAAGATTTCTGTATTCATCAGCAAGAATCCTCACGACATCAAACTGTGCCTTATTAATATCCTGAAATTCATCTATCAGAATGTACTTATACTTATTCTGCCACGCCCTCCTGTAATCTTCTCTCTGCATCAGAAGCTCGCGGCACTGTACAATCATATCATCAAAATCAATCAGATGTTTTCTTACAAGCATATCATCATATGCCCTATACATTATTCTAAAACTCTGTGGTGGAATACATCTGCTCTCATATTCATCTATATTAACAGCTTCACCCTTAACACAGCTTATCTCAGATAAAACACCAGCTACAGCTTCCTTCTCATCATCATACTCCAGTTCAAGCCTGCACATCTGGTCTTTCACGAATTCATGCTGTGTCTGCGGCTTAATAATACAGTGTGCAGAATAATTATATGCTGCCTTAAGTATTGTAAAAAATACTGCATGAAATGTGCCAAACGTCACTGCAGAGTTTCTGCCCTCTGACAACCCCTTAAACTTAAGCTTCATCTGTTCAGCAGCAGCCTTAGTAAATGTAATAACAAGAATATCTGATGGATTAACGCCGTACCTCTCAATCAGATATCTTACCCTGTGTGTAAGAACCGTGGTCTTTCCAGAACCCGGTCCTGCAATTACCATGCACGGTCCTGTATTATGTTGTATAGCCTGAATCTGTGCTTCATTAAACTGCAAAAGCGGCACCCCTTATAATAATCTTACGCAAACAAATGTATACTAAGATTATATAAGTATGCCGCCATTATGTCAACTTAATAATATATTTTTTTATTTATTAATAACTTGTTATACTATCATCAGAATCATCAGTATTAGATATACTCTTGATAACAACATAATATTCAACCTGTGGATTAACCTGTACAAGCACCCTGTCACCCTTCTTATGCCCAAGAAGAGCCTTGCCAAGAGGCGACTCTATGCTGATCATACCGCTTAATGAATCAGCTCTGATTGTAGTAACAATTTTAATAGTCTCAGTACTTTCATCATCCTCATACAATACCTCAACCGTATTATTAACGCCAACCTCATCATCTGCTGATGAATCATCAATAACAGTCGCATTCTTAATCGTTCTCTGCAGATATCTTATTCTGCTTTCATTCTTATTCTTAAATCTTTTCGCTGCATGATACTCGAAATTCTCACTTAAATCTCCCTGAGCCCTTGTCTCCTTGACATCATCAAGTGCAGCCTTTCTTACCTCATGTATCCTGTACTCAATCTCTTCTTCCATCTTTTTGATATCATTCTTAGTAAGTTCGTGTCCCATATCTATCCTTCTTTCTTACCTTTAATCATTGAAATAATACGAGTATATTTTGCCCTTTTAAGATACATTTTGCAAGTTTATTCTGTCTCGACTTTATTACTTGTCGGCTCATCAAGAAGCACGAATGGCGCGTCATGTAAAATGCTTTAGCAAGCCTGATTCTCTGCTTCTCTCCGCCTGATAACATATCTCCCAGTTCACCGACATTAGTGTCGTATCCATCAGGAAGCTTTGATATGAAATCGGTACTGAAGCCTTTTTGCACGCCTCAATTATCTTCTCATCTGTTGCGTCAAGCTTTGCAATTGTTGATTTACCGCTTCCGCTTCTTCCTGAAATTCCAATAATGCTTCCTTTTAGAACCGGAATTGATACATCAGAAATTATAGTTTCCTCACCATATGAGAATGTAACATTTTCAGTAGCTGCACAATTAAATTCAACTTCCTCACAACCTGTGATATCCTTAGTTACCGGCTGTTCATCAAGAATATCCAACACTCTGTTTCCTGCTGCAAATGTGTTCTGCAATGTACTTCCAAGATTATCAAGTGCAACAATCGGTCCGAAAGAACTCATCATTGCAACTACAGATACTAATTATTTATCAATAGCCTTTATCGCTGCTTCTGCTTCTTTCACATCTTCTATCGATATCCCTAACATGTCTGCCGCTTCCTCATATGTTCTTCCTGATAGGATATTCACTATTAATCTATAATTTCTTTCAATTGCTTTGCCAGCTCTGCTCTCCGCTTCATCAGCTTTTCGTTTTTCTTCTTCAGCTTTTCGTTTTTCTTCTTCAGCTTTTCGTTTTTCTTCTTCAGCAAGTTTCTTTGCTTCATCTGCCAGTTTCTTCGCTTCTATTGCTTCCTGTATTGAATTCTTTGCATATTCTTTAGCATAATCTTCTACTACCTTACACATTTCACTCTGACCTCCTTCTGTCTCCTTGAAATAGCTTATCGCATTGCTAATCTGTGGAAACTTATCATTATAAAATGCTTCTTTATTAAGCATTAACTGCAATAGTTCTGATTTGTCCGAGCCATCATTAACACAAGTGTTTGCAAATATTATATCTTCTCCATCTTTCACTGGAACGTAACTTTCATCATTCTTCATACACCTTGTTACATGCGTCACTGTCTGATTATTCTTTAAGACATCATACTCAGATATATATACAATTGTAACATCTGGAATATTCTTAAAATCAGCACCTTTAGGTGTATATTTTGCTGTCAACGCTGCCGCATGAAATCTTGTCCTTCTGATATCATCATTGGAATTTCCCTTCTGCACCTCAACATTGCAATATCTTCCATCTTGTGTCATGCATAACGCGTCTAATGTTATTTCTCTTTGAAAACTCTGGACCACACTCTGTACAGAAACCTTCACAACCTGTAAATGTGGCATATCAAGAAGTGTTCTTAATATTTCTTCACATACACCCGGCTTTTCTCCCATCAATCTAAACAGTGCGTCATCTATAATTCTAAGATTGGCTGCTGTTTCTTTTATTTCTTTTGAATATTCTTTTAAATCTCCCATACTCTTCCCCTTTTTACTTACGGCAGGTAATACCACATATAAGGATAGAGTGATTTCATTTGTCTTATATATTTATTATATACTACTCTTAAACCTATTTGCAATAGCATTCCCGCCTTATTATCGCATTGCGTAATATTATTTATATAGTATATATCATATCTAAAATCAATATAGCAGTTATTTTTATCGTATAAATATATATAAATATATTTTATTCTTTCTCTTGCACTTCCTCATAAATACGCTATAATATATAAGTCACATTTAAATATCGGCGTGTGGCTCAGTTTGGTAGAGCGCGTGGTTCGGGACTACGAGGCCGCAGGTTCAAATCCTGTCACGCCGACTTATAAAAAGCTCATGCAGATTGAAGTAATCACATTTACCACAATCTGCATGAGTTTTTTATATTATTTATCCAATTATTCTATACAAGATTATTTTTAACATATGCCAGTGCTTTATTAACAGAAGGTAGGGATATAACTACAAGAGTTACCACTGCTTCAAGTCCGATATACGAGCCATTGTAAACAACTGAATAAAGTACCGCACTATTAAAAAATTCTGGTGTATACACAGCAAAGAATATCCAGCCAGACAAGAAAGAACATATAAATCTGCCTATAACTCCTATAATATATCCCTTCACTAGACCGTGTTTTGATTTAGAAAATACTCCTGACAACCCAAGTGCTCCAAAGCCTAATATATAATCAAGAAGCACCTGAGGAATATTCAGGATATATGGATCAAGTAATAACTGCAAAACTCCATATGCAATAGCTGCTGTCAGACCAGTCTTTATTCCATACCAGTATCCTATAAGCACTATGAATAACATACTGAACAGTGTTACAGAACCGCCCATTGGCAGTTTAATAACTTTAATCATGGAAGTCGCAACCGCAAGAGCCATAGCCATTGCTGCAAATGCAATATGTTTTACATTCAGTTTACTATTATTATCTCTTGCAAAACATCCTATAGTCATTAATAAGACACAGACAATTATTAATACCACATATCCTGAGCCTGTAAGACCATATGAAACGCTGCCATCATCAAGTATTTTATTAACTAAAAAATTCATAATCTTCCTTTCATTATCTCTCATTCTTTTATATCCCGTAAAGAATATCCACATTTTCACTAAAAGTCAAGCATTAAAAAAAAGAGCAACAGGTTTTTATCACCTGTTACTCTCCAATATTTTGTCAATTACTTTTTATTAGAACTTACCGTTCTTAGCAGCTTCCTCAATAGAAACAGCTACAGCTACAGTAGCACCAACCATAGGGTTATTACCCAACTTTGAAATCAAATTTTTACAATTTATTTGTGTTTATTATCATGCTGTTTTTATCAGCATTTATGCAGGTTTAAGGGCTTTACATATTTATATTAGATTATTCTGATTTATTCTAAATCAACATTATTTAATCCATATTGTGTACAAAATGTGTACACTGTTTCATTGTACACATTTTGACTGTCTTTCTACCTATTTATATATATGTTATCACAATGCTGTTATATGTGCAATCCAGTATGATATACACTGTTGTATAAGTGAGTAATTAGTTGGGAAGTCTTAACTCCATACCTGCGTAAAGAGGTGTATCTATACTCATTCCATTATATTCTGCTAACTCAACATATCTATATGGGTCTCCTAACGCTCTTCCTGCTACCTGCCAGAATCCTTCTCCAGCTTCCACTGTAGTATATGTTACATCTTCTGTCTCATCTTCCTGTTCTTCTGGTGGTGTGTCATTAGGTTCATCATCATAATGGCCTGTAATACAATTATCATCTACGAATCCTGTTCCATCACCGATAAGGTAAGGGTGTCTAGTTCCTTTATATACATGTGTTATAACTCCATCTGTATAATACGGTGTTGCGCCATCTGTCCAGTCGCCGGCTGTATAATAGATTCTATTGTAACAAACGTGATCTCCTTCGTGGTACATTGTACCCACATCTTCTATATCTCTTTCTGGGATAGGTTCTTCTGGCTCATATTCCGGTGTATTAGCCTTTGCATAAGCATTAAATGTCTCTTCATTCATATAGATGTCTGTGTCTGTCCTTGCAGACGAACCATCTATGCAACCGTCCGAACTATCCTGCCAGATTTCAGCCCAATCTACCGGGCAATTATCAGGTCCCCAGATAGCAAGCCACTTCTTATCTGTAAGTGCTTCCCTATCTAAGATATTAGAGAACCAGTCAAGGTTAGCATATGTGCCTACGACCTCAAAGCCAGCCGCCTTTAAATCATTCATAACGATCTGGCAATATCTAGTGTATGCTTCTCCATTAGTGCGAGGATCTTTGTTGTTTCTTACTTTGTATCCATCTGCATCTTCCATATCCAGGTAAATACCTAATGCTGGATTATAGCCAGCAATCATTCTTAAGATATGTGCAGCTTCACTATGTGCCTCGTCTTCGTTGAGCGCATAACTATAAAGATATACAGCATATGGTTTACCAATTCTTTCAAGCTCCTGCATATTTCTTACAGCCTGCTTATCGTCCTGTGATTCATAATTAGAGCCATATCCTACTCTAACAATTGCAAAATCAATTTGTTCCTTGATAATGTCCCAGTTAAGTGTTCCGTTGTTATCGCTAATGTCAACTCCTCTAATACTCATATTATTTATCCTCCTGATTATCAATTGTTGTTTTCTGTTCTACCTGACTCTTTAAATTCTTAACAATAGGCTGCAAGAATGGTGGAAGTGCTACACCGATATCATTGATGTTTTCCAATATACTTATAATTTCGTTACAGATCAGCCATATTGCCACAACACAAGCCACTAAAAATGTAAATGGCAATGTTATTCCAATAACACCTGCAGAATAAGAAAGGAGCTGGTCTACTATCACACCAACTCCCACCAAAAGCCACATACATATTTTCTTTGCAATCCCTCTTATTCCTTTATAACTATCTATCTGCTGCTTTCTAAATTTAGAAGCCGCAATACCTGTGAAATAATCTATTAGATTACATGTTACCAATAATAATACTGGAATTGCCAGAATTCCCAGGGCACTTAATATAATGCTCCACACCGCTGTTACAATTACTTTTAATTTTTCCATAAATCAATATCCTTTCTGTTGCACTGGTGCAACTCCATTTTTTCTTGTTATATGTTCCGATTAAGAATCATCATAGTACATCTTAGATACCTCCTGTATTAAAAATGTGTATAACAAATAAACATAACCACTTATGGCCATGTTTATGGATTTTCTTATTTATTTTTCAGGTATATGTTCACAAAACAGTAATATCATTAAAAAAGGCAGAGAGTGCCCGCCTCTGATTATCCAGAGTGGTCTTCTCTACCTTTCTATCTGCCATATATCTTGCCAGGTAATATCTAATATCTCCTGTCGTAATATGCTTAACCGGCTTTCCTACCATTCTAAGAAACATGTTTATTATTCTATAATACTGTTCTATTGTTAGCTCGCTCTTGCCCTCCAGTCTTAGAGATGCAACATAGTTTCTTAATATTCTTGCATTGGAATCGTCGTACACAATAACATCTGTGCTCTTTGTTTCCACCTTGTACTTATGTAATACTATTGTAAATGCCATCTCTAATCTATTGGCTGCATTCTCTCCAAGCACTCTTGCCGCGGTCATAATTAACTCTTTTCTTAACTGTTCTTCCATACATACCTCCGATATTGTTTTTCTTTATATATCGGAGACAAATTCTCACCACTCTAAGTTAACTAAACAGTAATATAGGCAATATGCAAACAATAGTAATTCCACGAGGGAAAAAAGGTTGGTACAAATTATTTTCTTATCAATGGGGTGCATGGAATTATATGTCTATGTTTATGATTATTTCCCACAATTTTACTATTGATCTTGCTATGTCAGTTGTAAGAACTGTAGTAGAAACTAATAGGGCATTTATTGATACAAAATCTTCTTTTATTAAGGCACTGACAAATTATGGTTCAGTTATTAATAATATATCAATAGTGAATGATTTCGGAGCAATTGTTGAAGGCAATAAAATAACATATTATCTTTATGTTGATAACGTTTCTTCGGAAAATTATATTACCGTATATACAGCTGCTGAGACAAAAAGCTTCAAAATAAATCCTGATGTTGAATATATTGGTGAAAGTATAAACCGTAATATTATCCCAAGTATTAGTTAATGTCTATTTTAAAAGTAATTTGTCAGCACTACTTAGCTTAAACCTCCAACTTGTTTCCATTTTTGCCACAATTCATTATCTGTAACGGTAGAACGATAATACATATATTCTTCGTTTCCTGGAAGAATTATCTGTGTACATCTGCTTGAACTCAGAGCAAATACAATAAGGTAACAATTGGTTACTCTTGAAATTGGAGTATTCAACCATTCTGGACTACTATTCAAATAATATATTCCTGAAGCAGTTATATTATTAAGGTCTGACTTAGGCTGCAAGTCTTTTGCTTTTTTTACCAAGTAAGAAAAGTTAATATTACTGTTTAGTGCACTTACCTCGCTTCTTAGATTTGCGATCATATCATTATTGTCTTTAATCCCTTTATCCATAATATTAAGATTTGTTGGATTCCACGGTGTCTGTCCTGTCCATCCTACTCTTTTGTAAGAAATAAATCCTGTTAAGCTCATAATTACATCTCCTTAAGTGCTGCCATCACCTCTGCTTCAAAATTAGCAAAATCTGTATCGCATTCTTCCTGATTCTCAATATATGCTCTTCTGTCTACAATTCTCTTATTAATAGTTATCTCACCTGCGGAAGGTATGCTGGCTGAAAATGTAATTACAGCCTTTTCCTCTATAGAACTATTTCCATTCATCGATGTATTCTTTGTTGTATTTAACATATTGTTTTCCTTTCTACCGCTGTGCGGATTTATATTAATTATTTGCTATGTCTTTGACATAGTCTTCTAATTTCCACCATTGACCATTGTGCCTTATATAATAGTATCCTTCGATATAACAGTTGTTTCCACTTATATCTACCGTACCTGCTTTCTCACTATGCCGTATCCAATCCATCAAATCCCAATATGAACCACCGCTTCTGATGTAATAATACTCATCAACATATATTCCATCACGGCGAATCCTTACAACATCTTCTGTTCCGTCTTCGTTTGACAGTGAAATAAAATGCCCTTGTATTTTCAGATATGCACCCGTACTACTTTTCATTAGATATTCGCCACCAATAAGAGTAGTGGTCATTGTAATACCTTCTTCAGTTACATTTACATTTTTAAAAGTTCCTTCTAAATCAGCATTAACAGCTTTTAGTTTCTTACAGTCTATTGAACCATCTGCCGAAATAGTAGTATTAGTAGATGTAAGTGTGAACAGATTACCATTGATATTAACAGACTTATTACCACTAATATTAATTGTTCCACTTGCATTAAGTGTAATGTCGTCTGCAATCGCTTCTATGGCAGATTTGAGTTCTCCGCTTGTCGGGTCTTTCTTGATATAAAGGTCAAGACTTGCTGTTGTAGCATAGCTTTTAAGCGTATTTCCAAGTGAATCTTGTGTTGTATACTCACCTTTAAGCATAATACTTGTTTCGGTGCTATCATCTTCAATTAGTTGCTTAATATAGTTATCAAGCTGTTCTGTCTTTGTGTAGTACATTTGGTCTTCTTGCAGTTTTCCTATACTTTCGTCAATGCCGCTTAAACTATCTGACAATGCATTGTTAGTAACATATGTTTTAGAAATCTCGCTTTTAATGCTGTTGCTTTCTGCACCTACTGCCTGCGTGATAGCATTATTCATCTGCGTTGTTGTACTATAATTGCCCTTTAAATCCTGCTGAGTTAATGACAAACTGTTACTTATGCTATCAAGATTGATTCTTAATGCAGAATTTTGTCTTAGCATGTAAGCCGTTTCCGAATTAGGTATCTCTTTCCAACTATGGCTTCCATCCTCATTACGAATAAACCGCCATGCTCTTCCTTCGTTTTCCCAGTAAGCAATCTTTCCAATATACTTATCCCACTCCGTATCGTTATACTGCCATGTTTCTTCGCGTGGAAACTGTGTGTCGGATGGATAAACAGGAACACACCAATCCCAAGCCGGATAATTATCCTTTGTTGGCACATAAGATATTAAATAGATTTCATCATCGTACTTGGCTAGATTAGACAGGCTTACACTGTATTCCTGCAATGTCTGGTTTACATTAGAAAACTTTTCCTTAACGCTGGTTCCATCTATGTTCTCAGTCCACCAAAGCTTCTGTGTTATAAAATCATCAGACTGCTTTAATAAGCTTCCCCATTCAGAATAATCCTTTCCAGAACCGGTTTTTATATCCTGCAGAAGAACATTAAGTGTCTGTGCTGCATCATCCAGATATATCTTGTTGCTCTTAAGCGTATGTGTGCCATCATTGTTAATAACATTAAAAAGGCTTGCTATATCCAGTTTCCCGGCAGATATGTTAGCATCCTCTTTTACCATGTCATTACGGATAATCTCACGTTGAACTCCCTGTTCTGTAAGACCTAGTGCGTCAAACATCAGGTTGCCCTTTACATCCCACACATACATGTTATAGTCACCTGATGCATCTTTTCCGATTTGAACGCGAAGTCTTGTACTGTCACTAATCTGAATAGTATTATCAGTCCACTGTGATTTGCCGTCTTTGCTGTGTACCTTTACATCTGTGGTATCAATGTCCAGAGCCTTTATTTTTTTTGCGTCTAAAGAATCTATCATAGAATCCTTAATCTGTGCTATACCTATCATGCTAATAACACTATTGGCAAAATCTGTAGTAATGCTTTCGCCTGTGGCAGAGCCAAACATTAATGTTTTAATACCAGCAACATCACCATCTAATATGCCTACTTTCTCATATTTAACATTAAGCTGCTCTATGTCAGATTTTATTACCTTTTCCTCTTCTATTGTTGCAAACTTTATGTCTGCCTCATTAGATTTAAGGTAATTGTTCTTAATATACTGCAGCTCATTGTTTACAGACACAATAGTCTCTGCAGTTACCGTATTAGCCTTAACCCATTCTGCATCTACCTTTTTAGAAACCAGTTCCTTAGTAAGCATCATTTCCTCATATGTTCGTTCTACAAGCTTAGTAGATGGTCCTTTATAATCTGTCTCTGTTTCAGTTTCTGTTTTGCCATAAGCTGTAATAGTCATGGCAAGACCTCCATCATATTCCTGAGTTATATTCATAACCGGAACCTTATAAGTCTTACCTAATTCTTCAACAGTTACAATATCCCATGGATCCAGTCGAATATCTCCTAGCGTCTTTAAGCTTGCGCCTCTATACGCAAATCCTCTTACTTTCTTGTATACAGAGTTAAGCTTTTCTTCTGTTGTAAGTGGATTATCAAATGTTATTCCCAAAGTTCCACTTCCTACTGTAAAAGAAGTATTACTGTCAACATTACATGTAAGATAATCTAAATGGTAATCACTCTCATTCTTTTCAAATGTCATTATTCGTGATTCATTTATCGTATAGCCATTATCCTCATACCACTTAATAACAATTGTTCCAGTTCTGTCTACGCAAGCAAAACCTCCAGCTAAAGAAGCGATATATCCGATAACCTCACGATAGGTATATCCTACCGGTGCAGTATCAATAGTTATTCCATTCAAGCCAGATACATTACAGGGAACGCCACATCCAGTACTTATCTCTTTTAAAACAGATTCTGCACTTGCAGGATATGTCAATTCAGATACATATACACCTGTGGTCTTCATCATTCTATCGTAAGCCGTAAATGTTGTGGTTGCCTGGTCAAGCGTTGGATGTTCTGCAGTAAAAAAGCCAAGTGGAATATACTCATACTTTCCGCTTGGCAGTTTCAATCCTATCTCTATAGGAATCTCTGTGTTTTCAAACAACTCATTTATTCTTTTTACTGTCAGTTCTATCTTAGCTGCAACAGCCGAACCTATCTGTATACCCTCATCAGATGTGGAAGCGGTCTCATAGCTCATCTTTTTAAAGCCAGCGTCAATCCACTTACCATTTATCTTTAATCGTAAGTTAAATGTTCGCGATGGTGATCTAATCGTTGTCGCAAATTGCTCTGATACATTATTATACATAGGCTTAATCCTCGATCATAAATTCAATGGCTGCAATATCCTCTAATGTAGTTCCATCGTATCTGCTGTCAGAATCACATACAGATATGTCTTCCATCTTAATCATATGTACATCAACATCCGTTTCCATGTTGTACATCTCATCAATTTCTTTTACAACTTCCTGCTCTTTACCTTCTGGGAACTGGTAAGAATCTCCATCCATGACAGCGTTCCCATTTTCATCTTTAAGCACATTGTTCTGTATTACTTCAGTTCTCTGTGTAACAAAAATATCTACTTCTCCTAACAATGTCTTAAGGTTCTTTGCAATTGCATAATTTACTTTTACAGGCCAATGCTTTCTTAAGCCCTGTAAATTCTTAAGCATTGTTGCGCTATTATCAATCTGTTTAATAGTCATTGTCTTTTTCATGTTCTGCTCCTTACTGCTGTATTATAGATACACTGGCACTTCTGTAGTAATAGTTACCGTCCCCTATATCACCCAGCACCTCTTTACTCAATGTACCTCTATAGCTTGTTATTGTTATATCCTGTCCATCGTCATGGAATGTTATTGGAAAGAATCCGGCGATGAGTTTGTTCTTAATAAGTGCCATCTCATCTTCCTTCAATATTCCCCAATTAATAGATAAGGTCTTCTTTTCAGCGACAACATCACCCAACATTGTTCCGTCAAGTGCTCGTCCTGTAGAAGAAGACCATATAATCTCATCATCCACCTTGATGGACACAGGAGCCGGAAGCTCCTGATTGTCACATCTTAGTATCAATTCATCACATCCTTGTTAAGTTATAATCTCACATTTTCCTGTCTGCTTTGTATGCTCGTTAATCTTATCAACTACATATTTTTTAAGGCTCTTTCCATCTAGTTGTATATCAAGGTCCAGTGTTTCAAGTATCTTAAGTATCTGCTTAAGAATACTTATAGCCTCTGCCAATAACTCTGCACTGGATGCCATAGCTGCTGCCTTCTGTGCCATATCAAGAAGCTTACCTTCTGGTGCTACAACTTCGCCCTGATGCCTGTTATCGCCAATCATGGCAAGTTGGGGGGTGTTTGGCTTAACATATCCACCTTGTGCAAGGTATGGAATCTTTGAGAAGTTTGCTTCCGGCAAATGAAATCCAAAGTCTTCTCCGCCTATACCAGGTACCCAGTTTGGAACTTTAAAGCTTAGTTTATTTATACCTTTTACAACAGCATTAATTCCCCTCTGCATTCCTGATAGTAATCCATTAATTAAGCCAATCACCATATTAATAGGACCTTTTGCAATATCAGCAATTCCGCTAAATATGCCATCAAAAGCCGTAACTATACCATTCCAGGCACCTTCCCAATCGCCAGAAAAAACACCCTTAATAAACTGTATAACTCCTTTAAACACAGTAATTGTATCGTTCATTAAATCAGCTATGGTTCCAACGACAACTCCAACCTTATTCCCTATAGAATCAAATATAGCTATAAATATTGGTCCTAATAATTCAGATAAGAATCCCACTACAGGCGCAATAAAGTTGTTATATATTGTCGTAGCACATGTAACCACTTCGCCGACAAAGTCAAGGAAATTAGCAAGTAATGGCTGTAAATGTTCACTCCATACTCTATCAATTACATCTAAAGCATTCTCCCAGACTGGCTGAAGCATATTATTCCAAATGTCTAAGAATACATCTCCGGTAGTCTTAACAGCCGTTTTTATTCCAGTAAATATCGGCTCTCCCCATTCGTTCCATGCCCCTGCCATTGTATTAACCAAGCCAATCCATACATTTGATATAGATTCAATGGCTGGACTTACACCTTCGCTCCATAAAGAATTCCAAGATGCTTTAAATGTATCAAATATTGTTCCATTTAAAGATAACGTCTGGGATGCAAAATCCGTCAGCATTGGTAATCCAACAGAAACAAAATTTGCAAGTATAGGATATGCTGCTTTATTCCATACATCCGAAAAGACTGTATTAAAGCTATCAAATAATCCATTTAATATACTGCCATTAGTGTCGACCCATGTTACAAGATAATTTGTAAATGGACCGTTAAAATAATTTAACAACGGCGGTCCTAATGCTTTTATATCATTAAACGCATTTGTTAAATTTTTCTTGGCTGTATCTGTATTCTTTGTAAGTCCATCCCATATTTTTGACATAGATGGAGAAAATGTTGATACACTCCATTTACGTAGTTTATCTAATTCCTTCTTTGCCGTATTTGCAAAATCGCCAATTGCAGATGCTGCATTTGTGGTATCTGCCTGTGTGCTAGGTGCAACACTTATTCCACCTGAAGATGTGCCACCTCCACTAGAACTACTGCTGTCCGTCGGCTCTGAAAGTTTTTCTATCTGGTCAAATCCGGCCAGCGATTTCTCTATCTGCTTTGCTGTAGAAGATGCTGCATCTCCTATTCCACTTACATTATCCGCTGTGTCTGACGCTATATCTCCAAGTCCTGTTATAGCAGAAGCCGAAGAAGAGATATCCGCACCAGTAAGCATCTGTGTAAATGTTGCAAATCCATCTGCAACCTTCTGCAAGCCTGCAAGCACAGTATTTAAGCCTCGTAATATAGGTGTAAATAATGCTATAAAGCCCTTTCCAAGAGAAGCCTTTAACTGTTCGAATCTGAGTGATAATATTCTTGTCTGATTCGCCCAGGAATCCTGTGTCTTAACAAAGTCTCCTGTGGCATTGGATAGTGCACTTGTAACATACTGATAACGGAGCATTACTTTTTCCTGCTCTGTCATCTTAGCCGTAGTCTTACCAAAACCATTATTAAGTGCATACTGGTCTAAATTCGTCTGAGTCATGACAACACCTAAGTCCTTAAGTGTCTCGGTCTCACCGGTCCAAATAGATTTCAGCTTTGTATATGCTTCATTTGTACCAAGATTGTAAAATGAAGCAACATCACCTGTTAATCCGGTAACATTTTCAGCCATATCAAGTGCAGTCTTTCCGGTAATACCCATAGCATCATTCATCTGACCAAATACACCCATGTACTTCTTGGCAGATAATTCAGATAGACCGAAGTTAGTCATGGCATTAGAAGCCCACTCATCAGCTGATCCGGACAAACCTTTAAATGCCGTATCCACAACATTCTGTACTTCTGTAATATTAGAACCAACTTCTAAGCAGTCTTTCGTAAACTTAGTAAAAGCTGCTATACTTAATCCAGCAGCTATTTTCTTTCCCATACCAGAAAAGATGGATGTTGCCTGCTTTGCTGCCTTATTGGAAGCTCCTGTGAGTTGATTAACTATCTGTGAACTGTCTATGCCAAGTTCCAGAGCTATCTGTCCTACTACATCCGACATACTCCCTCCTTTCCGGCACAATAAAAAGACTGCCTACCTTTTTGAGTAAGCAGCCTTAAATTCTTTCTGTAATCGTGTCCAATGTTCTATATACTGTGGTGTTCCCACCATTCTCTTATTACGCTTCAAAATCCATTCATCATGTATCTTCTTTTGCTCCTTATTAAAGCTATTAATAACTTTAATATCTTTTTCTGCCCTTATACTTACAACTCTTCCAAGCGGTGTTTCAGGCATTATTCCTGATAATAAAGAACAAAATTCTGACCATGACATATCATCTTCGGTACGCAAACGTATACCATACTGGGACAGGAAACTGGCTTCTATCAGTTCCCAATCATCCCATATATCATAATATACCTCATTACGCTGAGGGTGTCTGCTCCTCGCCGTATGTTCCCATAGCAACCTGCATGATTGTATTATACATTTCCTTATATTCAGGAATAGGAAGGTCTAATGCCTCAATCTTATCTGAAGCATCTTTTCCAACAAGCATTTCAAGGCCTTTAATCATAAATGCCATATCATCCTTGTTTTCCTTGCTTTCTGCTTCCTGTGCCATAGCCTGTATATTAAGGATAGTGCTCTTTCTGTTATTAACAGTAACAGTCAAATCTTCTGTAATACGGATCATAGGTAACTGGTTCGTAATCTTCATAGAGATATCTATTACTCTAAAATCTGTCTTTGCCATTATCTTGTTTCCTTTCTTTTATTTCTAAGCATCATGTTCTATATATGTTGGTCTTCCATCAGACTGTGCTTCCCACTCAAGTGCTTCAGCACTTGTAGAATCACCTGCCATACTTGTTACATTGATTACCGCTGGAATAATAAGCTGATCAAGGTTAGGAAAAATGATTGAAAACCATGTATTACAATCCTGACCTGTTTTCATAAAAAGACTTGCAACATAATCATTACCTGGATCTCCATAATTACGTTTACCGCCCATAGATACTCCGATTGACTTAGCCGTCATTATTCGTCTAGTCCATCCACCCTGATCCATTGGCTTCCATTCTTCCATGCTTCCATCAATAGAAATACCAAGGCTTTCTGCATCTTTAACAACAACTGTTGTTATAGTTTCTGGTAAATCTGCCTTCTTTCTTCCAGCTGTGCAAACACCAAACTTTATTTCGTACACTGGATTAACATCTTCTTTTGCTACTGCTTCCGCATTATATCCAGCAATTTTAGTATTCTCTAGCATACTTCTACCTACCTTTCATAATAAATATCTAATTCTATTACACTCTCAAAGATACCTTTATCATCTGTCCCTACATCAACAGGCTCATCAACCAGCATTTTAGTGAAGAACACTTTAGTATCATTGATTGTAATATGGTTCATATCCCTAAGCATATTGTAGAGCTGTTCTGCGGTCTTCTCTGTGTCTCTTACACTCGTGTTCCAATGAACCAATATGCTTATAGACTTAACACGATAAGAGCTGTTATTTAAGCCGCCTACCGCCATCTGCACAGGTCTTTGCTTGTTATTATTGTAAACACCTATGCTCTTATTCTTTTTGTTGTCTAATTTGCCGCAATATACGTTAGTATTGTCTGCAATACCAAGACCTGCTATATAATCTCTTACATCACCTATTCCTAACATCATAACCCCGCATTCTTTTTATAAAACTTTCCAAATGCTTTAGGTGCAAAATTCTGCTTTTTACCACCTTTCATATAGTCATCAAGCCATCTGCCTTTAGCATTTGCATTTCCTTCATGTTTCTTGCCGCTTTCATCTGTCCACGGCGTCTGATGGAAATTGTATTCTGGATGATAATAAAGCCTTCTGGCGTATGGTGTACTAGACACAAGATATGCTTTTCCCTGACCTATATCAGATAAATCAACAAATGTGCTTTCATTTTGTAATGCTCCTGTATCCCTCGGTATAACCTGGCTCTGAACGACATCTGTATGTATTGCTTCTGCTGTCTGTGCAACTGACACTTTTGCTGCTGCCGTAAGCTTCCTTACCATAGGCATATTAAGCTTCACCATTGATTTAACATTTCTTGCCATTACATCACATCCAATCTTACATAATTAACCGTACCATCCGGATTACGGCACTTCGTACCCTTGTATATATGCCTTGTTACACCGAACACCGTTATATCACCTTTAGTAATAACAGGAAGATCCGGTGCAATATCTCCTGGTATCAAAGCACATCCTTCAAGCTTTATAAGCACCTTTTCTACTGTTAATTCTGTCTTACCGCTGTCCTGATAGTTACATAAGCCATCCCAAATAATGGGTTCAAGAGGTTCTCCATAGACATTCCTGCCTTCTTGTTCTATCTCAAGGTGTATTTCTGTCTTACACATGCTCTTTAGTATTAAACATGGGTACTTCATACTCACACCCCCAGACTTAAGCAGCACAAACCGGTCTGACAAAGTATCTGGTATGTATCTCGTTTTACAGCAATTCCATTCTGTACAAGGACATTCCAACTGCTGCCAAACTGCATAGATACTCCATTTAAAGAATAGTTCTGTAAGACACAATTAATCATGTCCTCATTCTCATACTCAAAATCTGCTATCTCACAGCATACATCTCTGATTATGCCCTTCTGGAACTCTGTCAGCTTGTCAAACCTTCCTACTATACGATTAAAAGTCAGCGAGTCGATATGCCGGCTCGCCTGCTTTAACCTTTTAATAACCTCTGCCTCCGGTATGGTATCGTGTTCTATCAGATAGTATTCTGTATCTGCATATACCATAGGCTTACTCTTCTATTTCTTCAGCAGGATCTACATCAACGAATACAGAATCAATATTACCGTCCTTTCCATTAGGGAATACAAATGTATCACTTAACTGGCGGTTCTGGTAAAGGTATCCGTCACCTTCTGTATGTGTTCCTGGTGCAAAGTAATAAATAGATGAAATCTTAGGTACTGTCTTACATGTCTGGCCACATGCTACAAGTACATTAATCTTGCGTGAACCCTGAACAGTCTTCTCATAATATGTGGCTATATTAGCCTTTGTAGGCTTTGCCACTACTGTATAAGTGCTGTCGCTCTTAGTGTAGTATATCTTTCCTTCTGCCACATCTGTATCAGCTGTTATAGCATACTTAGACTTAAGTGGAGCAAATCCGCCCTCTTCAATATCCCAGTTGAATCTGTCATAAAATCTCTCATCATCTACAACTTCCATAAGAGTTACACCATCAATGTCTGTTACCCTTGTCTCAATACCAAGACCACCTTCGGCAATCTGTGTCATCTCAATCTTACGAGTAAACTCCTTAGACAATTCCAGCTTATCCATTATATCTGAAGATACATACATAATAAGACTGCCATTTGCCTTATATCTTCTTAGTTTTCCCTTTGCAAGGATAGCCTTTAACTTAGAAAATACATTCTCTGATGTATAATCTGTGCTGGCTGTTTCCGAATGATATAACGCCGTATTCTGTGCAGCCTGAGCAACCTTAGAGAAGAATAATGCGTCTGTCTCAGGAACACCCTGTGTCTGCTCAAAAATACGAGAAATATTCTGAATAGAAGCTGTCTGATTTGTCTCATCAACATCTGCTATATCTACTAAAAACTGTACATCCCTGTCATGTGTTACTGTGTAAGGAATATCTTTCTGGTTGTACGCGCCTTTATTCCAACCACCGCTTCTCTTATGATTCTTATAACCGCTTACACTCGTCTGTGTAAAGTGAAATGTCCTAGCATCTAACCATCTGACCTTAGTTGTCACGAATGGTGATGTAAGTGTACCCTGTATCAGAATCTCTAAAAGTTCCGAACTCCACTGCTCTGCATAATTTAAATTTGGCATATTACACCTTATTTAACCTTTCTTAATTGTTGAATCTGTTCCATCTCTTTGTAGGAACATTTACATTGTTACCTGCAGATGACTGGCCACCTGTCTGCTGCCCTGCACCTATCTGAAAACCTGTGTTGTTCTCAGCAGCCGGCTTAAGCGCTGGTACATCCTTAAGTACCTGTTCAAGTGCAGCCTTGATGTTGTCATCTGATATCTTTCCATCTGTGCCCTTAGCCTTACTGAAATCAGCCATCTTAAGAACATATGGAAGTGTCTTGGAATCTATCCCAAGTGTCATTGCTACCTTTGTAGCTGCAAGCTCGACCTGAGCCTGTTCAGCAACCTTCTGTGCTGCTGCCACTTCATTCTGAAGATTAGCATTAGCGTTCTGCTGCTGTTCTGTCTGCTGCTGCTTATTCTGCTTAAATGTTGCAATAGCCTGACTTATCTCATCTTCTGATAATCCCTGCTGCTGGAAATAGCTTTTAAGCACAGCATTCTCTTTCTTGGCAGTTGCATTATCCAGCATTGCCTGTATCTTGTCATAATCAACACCAGCTGTCTGCTGATTATTCTGACCACTCTGCTGTCCTGCCTGTCCATTGTCTCCTCCAGCGTTCTGGTCGCCGTTACCATCTCCGCCATCTGCGAAGAGCTGTAGATTAATAGGTAATATTTTTCTCATACCTGTCTCCTTTCCGTTTACCGCCCGTCGGCATTTTTCCTAAAGTTTAGTGCCATTAAGTTTTGGGCATAAAAAAAATAGGCACACACAGCTTATTTGCCATGTGTGCTTAATAACTAATATTAAATTGTGTTGCACTGGTGCAACTTACTCTAATTTCTAAAGTTCTATTCCTTCCATTACTGCTCTTGATTCAAGAACAGCCAGATAATTTACCATTGCATCTATCTGCATATTATATGTGCTTCTAGGACATGTTGGTTCAAATTCTAATGTGCCACCATTATCCCATTCCTCAAGCATACATTTAAGTCCTTTATATCTTATAACAAGCTGCTTATACTCTGCTTTGAATCTATCTTTGTAATCCCCGCTATTCATTAAAATAGCTGTTGACGGCAACTTCGTTCCATCATATCTTCTGTATGCTTCCTCAAATTGTTTCTTAGGGCACCAACTCTCATATCCATCAGGATATCTTATATGATAGCCTTCATCTTCTGGATTCTCGTCACTTGGTATCTTCCATCCTCTGTATTCATTGTATTCGCCCCTACTCATTGGCTCTGCTGTAACCACTTTTACTCCAATATAATCTTTCATTTTTAAGTCCTCTCTTTCTTAAAATTGGGTATAAAAATACCACCAATCTTTCGACTGGTGGCTGTTACTTGTTTTCTTTTATTTCTGCTTTATCTTCATTATTGCTTTCTGCCTTTATTGGTCCTTTTTCCAATAATGCAATCAATTCATCAATTGTCATTCCCGGTTTTCCATCTAATATACCATCCATTGAAACACCTCCTGCCTCAATATTACCCTCTCTGTATGCCAACAGAATAGCATTTTTTTAAAAACAAATCAATACACTTATTAATATTATCACTATATTTTTCCTGACACTCTCTCATCAATTCAACCGCTCCATTATAATCAAAATATTCGCCTTTTGAAATATATCGTACATCTCCTTGATTTGTCACAATGGTCATAGTTTTTATTGTGTCGTGTCTCATAAATACTCCAATATCATTTGCTGAAAAATCTGTTAATCCAGGATGGTTGTGACATAATACCAAAGACTTATCTTTTGCCGAATGCAATAAATGAAACATATCTGAATCAGAATATACATCTACCTCATGCCTTCCACCTTTTATAAATTTAGTTTTTTTATTTGTTATTAAATCTACTACACATGCAACTTCATTACTGTTATTTTCATCTCTCGCAACTTTAAGTAAGTCCTTTTGTACCTCTTTTATAAATTTATTATTATCAGAAGTAAAGCCCTTAGGATTAATTTCATTTACTTTATCTATTGCCTGCTCCGTTATTATAACCTTTTTGCCTCTATTTTTCTGTTTTAATACTTCATTTTCCCACTGTTCCTTTCTAGCCGCATACATCTTACAGTTGTCCTTATCTAATGAGTACTTAGCCAACCTGTCAAACTGTTCAACCATTCTGCCAGCATATTGCTGTTTCTGGTCCTGTCTGTAATCTTCTTTGACCTTTTCCAGTTCTTTCTTGGTAAACTTGCTATCCGGCTCTTCGTCAAGCTCTGGGAAGTATGTTGTATGTATATCTTTACAGTTTGGATGATAAAGCCCTGCTGCCATAGCAGATGACATAAGCGGATAAGGACCATCTGATGCCTTACCTCCACTCCACACATCATCTATAAGAATCTTTCCGACAAACGGAAGGCACTTAGGACAGGCATTAGCACGCTTATTCATAATAACTGTACTAATTCCCCATGATTGTCTCATTTCGCCCTCTCCGGTCAAATAGGCACGCTTGCTGGCTGTCTGAATTGCCATCTTAGCATAATCCTTCGCTGTATGCCTTGCACCATTCGCATATTCTATGCAGTTAATGCCTGCCTTAAGAAAATCCTTTGTAGCCATATCTACAGCCTTCTCATATGTTCCTGCGCCTGTATTTGCATATACCTGTGCATTAAATATTATCTGTCTGTATTTGTCTTCGGACATCCTGAGCATTGCCTTCTCTGCTGTACCAAAATCATTCTTTGTGGCTTTTATCAGAGCTTCCAGTTTTCTTGTATTAAGCTTAAAAAAAGCACCTTCAGCGCCCTGTGACACCTTAGATGCTTTCAAGCCCTTCTTTAAGGCCCTTAATATCTTCTGTTCCTGTTCTGTACCGCCTTCCTGTCTGGCTGCAAATATCATTGCGTCAATAGAATCATTTATGTTACTGAACGACTTCGTGAACTTCTTTTTATTCTGTGCCTTATACTTTTCCAGAGCCTTAAGCTGTTCTACCTGCCACTGTGACCAGTTAAACCCCATATCTGTCTCTTCTGCTCTGTGGCTCGCAAGATTGCGCATCATAGAAGCAATCAGCTCATCTTCTATGGCTTTAAAGGCTTTCTCTATATCATAGTCTGTATTTAACATAGGCTACCTCTAAAAGCTTTCCACTTCAAATCCATCTAATTCCGTATTAAGTGCCGGCTCTTCCATATCTGATATTCCCTGTTCAGCCTTAAGCCTTGCAACCTCTTCCTGTTTCCAGTCATCATCCTTAGTGTCTCCATACAGCTCATCAACGGACGCTTCCACACTCATGATGCCACCCTGCTTAGCTTTGCTTACTGTCTCAACTTGGCTCTCAAAGCTAGGGTTCGCGTATTCACCGAATGTTACATCAACATCAATTTCCTGTGTTGTTGCATTATTAAGTGTATCTATCGCCTGCAATGTCATTTTTACAAGCTTTGGAAGAACCTTCTGGAGCTGATTTACAATATTGTTTCTTGTGTACAATGTAGCCTTTTCTTTTTCTCTTGTAGCCTCTGCATTATCAAGTTTCTTTACATCTATACCTAATGTAGATGGGCTCATGATTCCCTGCAAACAAAGGTCCAAAGCCGTAATATATGTAGCAAGGTATCCTTCATGTGGTATTTCACTTTGTTCCCTCTCTATCTTATAACTTGCACCTTCTGCCATAGGAGACGAATACTGTATATAAGCGTTGTCAAATGAATTTGGCAGCATAACCTCTCCATTACTAGGATTTCTAGGAAGTAAATTCTCTGGTATATATTCCTTTGTGCGGTTATGTCTTAAAGCGTCCATCCACTGGCTCCATGCTTCATCCAGCGCGTCAAATTCATCTATCTTGCTGTCATATATGCTCTTGCCTCTGCCTTTAAATTTCGCTGATTTATAGAACATGAGCGGTATGGCCATCATAAAACTTTTATCTTCCCATGTTACAGGTCTTAAACCTGCAAGCTCCGGCACAGTGCTGATATCACATTCTTTATTATCTCTTGTGAGCATATATGTTATATAGCCTTTGCCATATGTTTCAAGCAGAATGTACTCTTGATTCTTAACTGTATATACTGTCTTAAACACAACCTCTTTCACTCTGCCGCGTTCTCTTATTATCTCTACCCTGTCGCCAGGATAAAACTCTATGATTGGATACTGACTGAGATTCGTGTCTATGGATAGCTTAAATGCTCCATCTCCAACAATAAGTGTATCTGATATTGCTTGCTTTATAAGCTCTGTAAAGTCATTTTCTTCCGCTATCTTATCCCAGTCTGACTGCCTACTGCCAACATCTACCTCGTTCATATCTGCAACAACAATACTTGCAAGCATATCAACCATCATTGCAGGTAATCCTACATGTATCTTTCTTATCGCTAATCCAGGAGAGCATTTTGCAGCCCAGAATCTTGTCTTGTCCCCATCAACCTGATCATACAGCTGTGACAGCTCTTCACTTACACCTCTGTACCATATCTGATTCTTAATGGCGTTACCTTCAAAGTCGAAGATTTCCTGTATATTAATTATTCCTCTCTGTGCCGGCTGCACACGCAACCATGTCCTTATTCCATCTCTTATCTTATCAGCCATAGTATTAAATATGCTCACCTCTCTCACTCTCCTATCTGTTCTCTACTCCAACTTTGTCCCTGTATGGTATCCAGCCATATTGCGTACTGTTTACCATGTGGTCATTTCCATCTTCCGGCTCACAGTCTTTATCTTCCAGCCAACTGTATACCTGCAGTTCCCCTGTGTAGTTCGTGCATGTATCTACAACATAATAACTTGGCTCTTTGCCCTTTTCGTCGTTAAAGGACATCCAGCCAAGCTGCAGGTTTATTCTGTCTATTATTGTTACTTTCTTGTACGCATTATTGAATATATACAGGCATTCGCGATGTTCTCTCTTATACTTGGCAAATTCTGTTATTGTTGCCTGATCAGCGTTATCAATAAAGGTGTTCTTTGCCATGCCACCCCATTCTTTTCTGTTACGCTCCAGGAAGTCTATGTAATTCCTTACTGTATCACTTGGAGCTATTGGTATATCAAGAGCCGCATTGTTATATACCTTTTCATCCAGTACTATCAACTTGCCTTTGTTGGTTATTCCCATAAAGGACATAGCAATAGTATCAGGACTCTTGGTTGAATATGCCGTATCAAGACCGCTTGTATATATTACAAACCATTCTGTCTGCTTGTCGTCATATTCTCGCTTAATAAATGCCTTAGCCTGTTCCTTTGTAATAACATGTCTCTTGCAGAAATTAGAAAAGACAAGACCTGTAGCCTTGCCTCTTAATCCCAATATCTTGTTTTTATATATCTTGGTACCGGGAGGATAGCTCATTTTCTTCTGTTCTATCTTCTCAGGTGTCATAGATACGTTATCTTCAAATGTGAAGAACCAGTATACCCAGCCTTTAATAGGCTCACAGCCATTAAGGTCCTTCCATATCTCTTCCGGCACATCTGCCTTGTACTTATCAATCGGTCTTGCGTGATTGATGTACTCTGAATATATTGGCAGCGTAGGCGCATCCGGATTAAGTGTACCTACAAAGTATTCAGAACGTCCGAATATCTCTCGTATGAAGTCTATGTTAGCTGTATTGCACTCATCTACCCACACACATCCAAACTGTGAACCCAAGGCATTCTTCCACTTGCTGGCATTATCGTAACCAAGAATATATATTATCTTTGTACTGCTGCCAGTTTTGAATTTAATATGTGGAAGTTTATTCTCTTTATCACCGTTTCCACAGTATTCCAAATTAGGGAATATCTGAAGTAATCCCATATCTGCATTGATTATATTCTTTTCAATAACACCTGTTGTATTACCGGCTATAACATGCAGCTTCATATCTGATTCTGCTACATTCATGATAAACTTCACAGCAACCGTTGTTGTCTTACCTGATGCAGTAGAACCTTCAAGGAATTCTGCTCTTGCCGGTGTATCTATGTAATCCCAATACTTATCACTTAGAAGCATCAGGCTCACCCCTTGCTTTACGCTGAGCAAGAAGCTCTGCAAGCTCGTTTTTTACAGAATCATTAATATTAGCTTCTATCTTGTCTGTAAACATACCAAGATGCTTGCCAAGAAGCTCCAGCGCCCTTACCTTGTCACATGGCTTGACCTCTAATCCATCTCGCCCTTTCTTAATAACAGCTAATGCACGCTTTTGTTCTTCTGTAAGTTCTTCTGTCAATACTGGCTCTACAGTCCTGTATGTAGCAGGTTTGCCGTCCTCATTCAGTATATCTACAAGTATGCCACCTACTTCTGCTTTCATCTTCTTCTCGACTACATGTGCATAATCTGCTGTATTAGAAAAAGCTATCAGTGCAAGTTCCCTGATTACTCGCTCCTGAGTGATCTCTGTCTTGCGTGATAGTTCTTTTTGTCTTTCTCCTATGTACTGTGAAATTGTAGTATTTTGTAGTAATTTTGATGCATTTGTATTTGCATACTTTTCTGTGTACCCCGCCCTAATAGCCGCTTGTGTGGCATTAAGGTCTATAAGGTATTCATCACAGAATTTCCGTTGTTTATCTGTTAATCTCACACAATCAGCTCCTTTCTTGGCATACAAAAAAGACACCAGCCTTAAGCCAGTGTCTTACCGGGGGTATTAATATTTAATAATGGAGAAATCATGCTGTCCATCATGTCCAGTTTAGATATTAACACAGACAAAACGAACAGAGCGAACAAACTTTAAATTTTTGATAAGAATCTTTCTACTGCCATTCTACAACTATCTGCTGTGTGGTGTTTTCCCATCTTTCTTGCTACCTGCACCCAAGATAAACCTTCTATGTATCTTAATGTTATAAGCCTCCGCATTCTGCTATTGTCAATTTGATTAATACATTGTTCTATGAGGTTTATCTGCGTATCTATCTTCTCTTTAATGTCTATCTGCTGCCGCTGTCGCACTAAAAGAAGTGTTCTCTTCCGTGAATATGCCGGATAAGGGAAGCCTTCTACAACAAAATGCTGCTTACCTCCATCTCCACCGGTAACGCTGTCCTTTTCCGTATACCCTTCAGCTTCCATTTTATCAAGTTCTCTTTGTATCTTATCAATCGCGGCCTGTATTTCCTGTTTCTCCTTAATCAAATCACTGTACTGCTTAAGGAGGTCTTTAATATTGTTATTTTTCAAGTTGTTCATCGCCTACCCTCTTCTCATCTGCTGCCAGTTTTTCCTTATCCAAGATTTCCAAAATATAATACTGCTTATCTGGTTCAGCTCCCCACTCTGGTCTCCCTTTTCCAATCCTTAATCTGCAGCTGGCTTTTATTGCTTTAGAATCCTTGCTATATCCATTACGGAAAATAATCTCCTGAATGCTGTCTTTCCTTATCTCCTCTGGTACTGCCTCTCCTTGCAATAACTCAAATTCGCTTCTATCTAAGAAATTGTCTGGTGGATATAATGGATGTATGGTTATGGCTCCGAACAAATTCTGAAATCTTGTCTCATAGTATTCTTTTATATCTCGATACTCTTCTTTCTTTTCTCCAGAAAGAATCATGTCAAACCACCTTTTCTTGATTGGCAATATTAGCATTATGAATCACCTGCCTTTAATTTATCTAATGCTTTCATGGCTACTTCTAACATTGGTTTGCTAGTTCCACAATTCTTGCCAGTATATGTACATTCTGTCTCTTTGAGATATCCGCACCCTATACATATTGCCTTTGCCACAGCCCTTTTCGAATCTTCTATAGCCTTATTTCTTTCCTTTCCTTTTTCAAGATAATCTGCAGCTTCATTGACATCATTATTGACTACTTTACTATTTAAAAATGCTGTTTTAAACATTTCAGCAATCTCCTTCTCGTCAACTCCACATAAACTAGGAACATTTCTACTCATATCCCCAATGATTCTTATAAAGAAATCTTCAAATTTATCCTGCATAAAATGTATTTCAAATTCCTCTGGCATTTCTATTATTAATTTCATTTTTCATACTCCCTCCTAATAAACATCTCTCCATCGCACCAGAAGTATTCTTCTGTTGGCATATAATTCTCTATTATCGTCTTTCTATTGCATGTATATGTTCCGTCTGCTGCCACGCTGTTAGAACACTGTTCACAACAGATATATTCACATAAATGTTTATGTCGTCTTCTGCTCACCCTCGCACCTCTCAATCTTCATTTCAGATTTTTCAAAATAAAACTTCACATTATCCGACATATGCTTTACTATGCCAAAGCGCTCTGCAACTTGATAAGGCACGCTGTCGCGCATAAGTCTTTTATGTATTTCAGACAAATATTTTCTAAATTGTTCTATATCAAGAGTTGCTTTATAATGATTACAGCTCCTGCAAGCTGGCATATAATTTGAAATGTCGTCTATTCCACCGATTCTAAGAGGCTTCGCGTGATCTACTTGCATATCTTTGTAAGCGATTTCAGTACCGCAGTAGGCACAATGTCCGTTATACATAAGATATACAGATGTTCTTGTGCTTTTAGATATTGATTTTCTTTTATTCATTATTACCTCTCAATTCTTTCAGTTTTGCTTCTGCTTCGGCTTTGCTCAAAAATACCGACTTGCCGATTTCACTTTCTGCAAAACTTCCTGTGATACTTCCGCTCGAGTTCGCATAATAGAATATGACTTCTTTTGTTGTAACAGGTTCATAAATGTATCCTTCGCATTCACCAAATGAAAAAGCTGTTATTGTATATGCATAAGGCCTGCCATAGTCATTATCCCATACCGTATCTCCCACCTTGCAAGGCAACTTGATAAGTCTGCCCTGTTCCTCAGAATCCTCGTATTCCTTTAGCCTTTCTCTTAAATCAGCCATAGCCCATAGGTTGCGATAGAACACAGCTAATAATCCTATTGTGCTATCTATTTCTACCGAAAGCATAGAAGCCATATATTCATCAAATTCTTCATCTGATAAGTTGGAAAAATCTTCATTGCACATATCTTTAGCGAGTTCTCTTACAAGCTGCCTGCTATCTATATCTAAATCATAATTTCTAAATCTTGCATCATTTTCATGGTTTATATAACTACTGTTATACGCCAGTTCCAACATAGACATATCAGATATGTTCTTATCACTTGTGAGTCTTTTCATCTGCTTCCCTTCCTTCTGCTGCCATCTCTGTTGTATTTATCCGCTGGCTTATAGAATGGGCAAGGCTTATCCTCCTTGGCACAATACAGTTCTTTAAGTCCTTTACAATCTCGCTGCTCAAGATTAGCCATTACACAATCTCTATTCACCATCATTACTACCTCCCTCAAAAAGTCCCTTTAATATTGCATTAGCCATTTTGTCTAACTTTTCATCTATTTTTTTTCAAGGTCTTTTAATACCTCTTCCTGTTCTTCGTCTGTCATAAGTGCCAGTTCACATGTTTTCCTAATATTTTTTTCAGCGAATGTTTTATCAATACCTGCATTAAGCAATGCCTGATATACAGCCTGTATTGCTGTTCCTAATTCTCCAACAAGTACTATTGGTGTTCCTTCTAATTCAACTCTTCCTTTATTACTTTTAATCATAATCATTCTCCTTATTATTTTATTAGGCAAATCTTAATTGCCCTGTCTTTTCCTCGTTTATACTGCAGTTAGGCATTCTCTGCGCTATACATAATTCTTTAAGGTTAGCCCTTACCAGTGCATTTGGTACCATTGGACTAACAGAATTGCCACATCTCTTAACCTGCTCCGCTCTTGGATATGTCTTGCCTGTATAATCGCGGTCAATTATGTAATCTGCCGGAAATCCCTGGCATCCATACAGTTCTCTAGGTTCCAACATTCGCAAACCAATATCTACAATTTGATAATCCACACCTTCTATCGTTACCAAACCAAATCTATCCTTTGTTGTAACTGTATCAAGCGGTTGCTCTATATCCTGCCCTGTTGCATCCCCGTAATATTTAATTAAAAACGCTCTGACTTCTCCAAAATGCCCTGGTGATGTGGTTATGGTATGTAATGGTTCTCTTAAATCCTGTCCTGTGCCGCTTTTATAAAATTTGCTCAAAAATGATGTAACCAGTCCGTACCGGTTTGAACCATCCACAGTCATGATTGGATTTCTAATAGTCTGCCCTCTTACTTCTCCTTGTGCCGTCTCGGAATGGTACTGGATTAGCGTTGGCACCACCAGCCTGTTATGATCTACTGTAGTGATTGTGGCTATTGGTTCATCGACTCTGCTACCACTTCCTTGATAATTACCACCATATGCCTTATCGATAATCGGTGTAAGCGTTGGTTCAACAATCCCATATCCATGTTTACCTGTAATTGTTGGCAATGGTTCTTTAGTATCCAGCGGTCTTCTGTCTCCACCATGATTGCATTGAACAATAAAAGGTTCTGGATTATCCAAAACAAATTTCTTCAAACCTCTTGCGATTCTCTCCATTGTCTTGGGTGCTAATGGTCTTACCGCTTTTATTCCATATTTCTCTTTTATCTGTTCAGATGTATCAAATATGCTGGGGCATGGTCTGCTAAAATCTATCTGCGTATATGCTCCAACATAAGGCTTTAGCAATCCCTTTTTCACGGCTTCACTGTCTGCCGGTGCGTGTGTAGGCTCTGGCCATATAATAGTTTTCTTGTCACACCTTGCAATCATAAAGAATCTCTTTCTCATTGTCGGTGCACCGTAATCTGCTGCCACAAGCTCTCTGAACTGCACTTCATATCCTAAATCCTGCAGCTGGCTTACAAATTTATTAAATGTCTTGCCCTGCTTTGTTTTTATTGGATGATGCCCCCTGTTCAATGGTCCCCATGTTTTAAATTCTTCCACATTCTCCAACATGATTACTCTAGGTCTTACCAGTCCAGCCCACCGGCACGCTACCCATGCAAGACCTCTTATATTCTTATCCTTTGGCTTACCGCCTTTTGCCTTGCTGAAATGTTTACAGTCCGGAGAGAACCAGGCAAGCCCCACAGGATGCCCATTACATGCCTGCACTGGGTCTACTTGCCATACATCTTCACAATAATGCTTTGTATTCGGATGGTTTGCTTTATGCATTGCAATAGCCTTAGGATCATGGTTAATTGCTATATCCACACTAAAACCGGTAGCTTCTTCTATTCCGGTGGAGGCACCGCCCCCACCAGCGAAATTATCAACTATTAATTCCCCGTTTATCATATTAAGCCTCCATAAAGTCAAACAGCGTAGGTGTTTCTATCTCATTCTCTGCTTCCTGAAGATATCCAACACCATCTCTGAAATAGTCACAGCTCAGTTCTATTCCATAGCCGTATCTTTTCATCTTTACTGCCGTCATTGGAACTGTCATTAAGCCTCCAAACGGGTCAAGAACCATATCACCTTCATTGCTGTATCTGTTAATGATTCTTTCAACAATATCAAGCTGTAGTGGGCATACATGCATCTGCTGCCTGCGTCTGCTCTGTGTTGTATTAAGTGTTCTCATTCTGTTTATATCATCCCATACGTCAAGATTATTCCATGAACCGGGAGCGACAACCATAAATGTGGCTGGGAGCTTATCATTTTTATCTAACTCTTCCGCAAGCTTCACATGTTCTTCATAGCTGTATACATTGGAACGGCTGTATTCCCTGTACACTCTCTGTAAATCATCAACGCTTAATTCCTTAAGCTCATCTTTGCTTATAAGCCTGTTGCCTGAACTTCTCCAGTATCCGTGAGCATCTATCTGCCATTGTGCCCTTGTATAATCTTCCTTAGTTTTCTTTACAGGATCATCCGCATATGCATTTGACTTATCTGTTGGAAGCTTTCTGAACAGAAGTATATATTCCGGACAGCCTACACCCATCTTTGAACCATCTTTACACTGTTCAGACCAGCCAAGGCGGTATGTCTGGTTATTCTCCCTGACCACATCTGTGACAACTGTTATCATGCCAAAATACTGAAATCCGTGTTTCATGTAGTGTTCTATACACCGTGCATGAAACGGCTCTATTGTAGGCATTCCAGTTCCTGTAGCATTTCCAAATAATACCCTGTCTTTTACATGAATGGCTGCTACCCTGCCAGGTTCAAGAATCCTTAAAAGCTCCGGTGTAAGGAAATCCATCTGCTCAAAGAACCTTTCTGTATTCTCGTTATGTCCGAAGTCGTTATAATTGGCGCTATACTCATAATGGTTTCCGAATGGAATGGATGTGTGTATAAGTCCTACAGAATTACTCTCAATCCTTCTGCACTCTTCAACACAATCATCATTTACCGCTGTATAATGCTTTCCCTGTACTTTCACTGTCTCAACTCCCATCTTTCTCTCTAACCGCTTTATTTTAGATGCCGGACTTAAACCATATTTCTTTACAATATCCGTCATTTTCTTAACCATGTGATTATGATTCTTCCATTTCTCTAGCAGTGCTTCTTTTATCTGTCTTTCGTTCTCCATGTATATAATGTCTATAACAACTGTATCTGTCTGTAAGAACCTGTAACATCTATGTACTGCCTGAATAAAATCGTTAAACTCATAATCAATGCCTAAAAATATCTCCCTGTGGCAGTAACGCTGAAAATTACAGCCCGAACCTGATATTGATTTCTTTGTTGCAAACAGCTTTATTCTTCCCTGTGCAAAATCAATAACGCGCTTTTCCCTCAGGTCATAATCCTGTGAGCCGTATATATCTACAACTTCCGGTACTGCCTTAAGAATTGCTTTTCTTTCAGACTCTAAGTCATGCCACAAAAGAAAATGCTCCTCATGCGAACTCTCTACAATCTCTTTCATCTTTTCAACACGCTGGTCAATGCTGTTTCTTTTTACTTCTGCAGCTTCCTTCAAGCCTGCTGCCGCTTCTGTAAATAACTGCATTTGTCCTGTTTTATCAGATGTATCTCCGTAATGTATTGGTATCTCATGCCACCTTACATCAAGTGGAGGCAACACATAGCCATCATCAGAATATTCTGGATTTACATCTGAAGGTTTCGTTATGAACAACGCCCATGATGAAACCCACAGCCAGAATTCATCTTCCATATTCGGGTACAATGTAAGATTGTTTGCCTTAGTGCTGTCTCTCTGAAAGAATCTTGTAAGTGCCTGCCCTGTATCCATTATCTCAAGATATCCGGCATAATGTATAAGCTCTTTGTATTTGTTTGGACTTGGCGTTGCTGTGGCTACCAGCTTGTAAGGAACATTCTTGAACTTATCAAGAAATGTCTGGTATGTCTTGCTTCCAAAAGACCTTAAAACACTTGCTTCATCCAGCGATGTTGCAACAAAATAATCTGGTCTTATATCACCGTCTCTTACTCTTTCATAGTTGGTAAGCACAATACTGCTGTCACAGGATTCTACTTCTTCCATGCTTCTGCAATAAACAGGTGCATCATATCCAAGAACATTCACAGCGTCCTGTGTAAATTCCTGTTTTACTCCAAGTGGAAGAACAATCAAAGCTCTTCCGCCCTCGTGATCTATTACCTGTTTACAGAATTCTATCTCCTGTATGGTCTTACCTAAGCCAAAACTTTCAAACAAAGCTCTTCTTCCACCTTTAAGCGCCCATATGACAGCATCCCCCTGGTGTGGCTTTAATGCTTTGTTAATATCTGCCGGATTTACTTCAAATCCGCTATCCTGTGCAAGTTCTATCTTGCTTTCTAAAAACTCCTGGTATGTCATTTCTGAAAGGAACATCGTACGAATCACTCTGGCCAGAGTTCCAGGCTCCTTTCTGATATTCTTATTTCTCTGCTGCCCTCATGCATTTATATGAGCAGTAGTATTTACCGCGTCTCTTGTACCCCCATGTATCCTTATTTATTGTTATTGCGGATACATATTTACCGCATTGTGCACAATAAAACCCATAAGCATCATTGCGCTTCTTTACTGGGAGACTTCGCCTTTCTGTCCGGCTTGTCCTCTTTTACTGTTACCGCGTCACCTAAAGCTGTTATACAGGCTTCTAAAGACTTACAATGCTCATCAATTACCTCTCCCAAACGATTCTTTATATATTCGGCTGCATCATCTGCTATATCTTTCATGCCTGGGAGCTTGTACAGCTCTGTATATCCTGCGTAATGGCTTCTGTCTTCACTCGGCTCTCCCTTAAACAAATCTTCTCCAGTAAGCTCTTCCTTGACGCGGTACATATCCAGTACCATATTTGCGCCATCTTCTATTGCAAGTCCAAGTTTTCCTATCTGCAATAATGTTTCCTGTGTCATTAGTTGTCCTTTCCAGCTTTACAGAATCCGACAATAACACTCGCTAATACTGCTCCGGCTATAAAGCTTATTATCTCTGCAATCATATATCCTCCTCTGTCTTGCTATAAATATCTATAACTGCTGCCACAACATCTTCTCTGTTCCATTCTGTTTTTTCGTCTGGTGGTGCAGTTATTGTCACCCTGCCTAATTCTCGATTTATATCCATTGTATAAATCCTGTTATGTACACAAATCTTATACGCCGCTTCATCAGCGCATAAGATTTCCAAGATTTCCGCTGTCTCAAGACTTGAAGTGTATATTTTGTCTCTTAGATGCTTATTATCTTTAAAAAGCTGCTGTAATACCTGTTCAAGCACATTGTTATCCGCAGAATTTTCATACAAATAATTCTTTCCAAATGCTTCCATCCATTCTCTACGGCTGTATACCTGTTCAAAACGTCTTTGACCTGCTCTTATAAGTTTCAAATCTGTTTCTCTGCTATTATGTACAGCTTCCGCTCCTGTTCTATGGTCTTTTTCACATAGATATACGGTTAGCCCATACTTTTCAGCTATCCTTCGGTTTGCTACTCCATGCATAACATGGTGTTTTTCTAAACCATATGATGTAAGGGGTCCAAAATACCCCTGTTCCTCTGCTCTCATACGGCACAGAAAACATTCTTTTGTATCCTGCATTATGCTTCTGCTCATATTCTCCTTTCCCCTCCCATAACAGGGAGGTCTGCTGCCATATTAATAGTTACTGTGATATATATACTTAGATAAATAAGTATCTTGTAGACATTTATGGAGTAAAACACTTCTCCCATTCTGTATTTATGCGGATTATAGCCATCCTGATTCTTAATATGTCGATGGATGCTGGCGTTCGTACAAATCTCTTTTAAGTTTGGAAATTCTACCTGCCACCTGTGTCAAATGATTTACGCGCATATTAGTATTATTGGCACTGCTATCTGCATCATAGTTAAGGATTGCCTGCCTTAGCCATTCCTGTTTCTCAATCTCCGCCTTTATTCGCTCTTCTTCACTGGCATTTCTCATATTCCGCCTCCATCTTCTTGAGCTCGTACTCCATCCACTTTGTAAAATCATGCGGCTCATCCGACCAACTTATAACATGCCCTCGGCTTACATTAAGGTACTGCTGCCACAGGTCTGCGTTCTTTACTGGCTTGCCTGTCTTTTTTATCCAACCGTCCTTTTCCCACTGTTGCGGCCATGCATTTCTGCAACTGTTTAACACATGCTCACATTCTGTATTTATGCGGATTTCGCAATTTTCGTGGAAACGCATAAGTGCATGTATTATTGCCTGCAAAGCCGCCTGGTTCTCTGTTACATTCTCCATCACGCCTTTGCCATTACGGATAAATTCCTTGCCATTAATAACTATCTTTAAGACATACATGTATGCGACATGCTTACGGACTGCTGGTCCTCTAGCTGTCGTTTGGATGTATACATCTACCTTTTGCATCTCTCTTTCTCCAATCCCGGAGTCTTGCCGTTATATAGAACATCCCATTAACTCCGTTGTAATAAACCTGTGATTCCAGAAGAGAATATTCTGGATGCCAGGCTTGTATCTCTGCTTCCCTCGCAGCCTTATCTCTTACAAATGTGTCTATATATTTGCTTACAGGAACATACCGCCCATTTCCGCCCTTTCTCTTAGAACGAACCTTACGAACTCTGAATTGTCTAAGTCCTGTGGAGCAGTTCCACCGCTTCTCATTTTTCTGTCGGTGCTTGTCCTTTGTTATGTATTTAGCCATTCCTACAAGACCATAAGCATCTTCCTCAAGTCGCTTTGACTGGGAACGGTCTCCCAGCTTCCACAACTTCTCACATACGTCTCTGTCAAGAAGCCCGTCCATAATCACATGATGATGCCAGCGTATCTTTGCGTCAGGATCATGTTCTGTAACATATATGTACTTGGCTTTAGGCAAGCCCAGCTTCTTGCGTCTGTAATTAATTCGCCGGATGTAATTAGTCATATTCTTTACAGCCTCATCCCAGCATGCTGGCTCATTCCCTTCTGCATATGTAAGCGTCATCCATATATCATTATTTGTGAAATTCTCTATAATGAGTCTTCCACAATATTTAATGGCATTCTTATTGTTCAGGTTTCTCTGAGTTTCTTTATCCCTAATTCTCCCTTCTTCCGGAATGTCCTCTTTCCTGGTGAACTCTGGATATATTTCTATTTCGAGTTGATTACCTGCTCGAATCTCCTTACATGTGTAGACGCACCTGTATTTGGTCTTCAGCATGTACTCCATGAAGACCTCATTCATATCTTCTACAGATTTATCAATTGCCGCTTCATAGTCATAGGGAATGTACCTTGTACCTCTTCTTTTCATGTACACCCCTTTTAATAATCTTTTTTGCAGACTTGTTAATATTCATTACAAGCCCAAGAAAAAAGACCATTTTATTAATTTTTCTTGATGTACCTGAACATTTCTGATACAATAATATTGTTATATTTGCAGAGCATTTAATGTTCTAAGTACTGAGCCGCTGGTCCAAGCGGCTCTTTTTTATATGGTTGGAAGTCTGTAAGCTCCTTCTGGTACAAAGCTGAATATCTCCAACAATCTCAGCCTTGTATACCATCTGGCAGCCAGCTCCGTGTTACCATTCCTAAGATTCTCATTGATTCTCTTGTTGTAAGATATTATTAATCCTACTCGTCGCATATTATTTTCCTTTCCTAAATTACAATATCCTTTGGTTCATTCGGATTCGTTAAATCCTTTCCCTCATTATCCCTGAAGAATCTTTCAAGCTCTGACTTTCTTATTCTTGTATGAGGGATTTTAAGCACCCTTATCTGATTTGCGTTGATAAGTGTATAAACATACTGTTTAGAAGCTCGCATGATTGTTGCCACTTCCTCCACTGTATACACCATATCCTCCGGCTCTCTCTTTATTGTTGCTATCTTCATAAGCCTGCTCCTTTCCTTAATCTATTTCCTCTTAGGTTCATGGCATAACACCAATATTGTTATGCAGATAATTGCTGTTATCGCTACTGCTGTATAATTCACTCTCTCACCTCCTTGAATAGATAATTGCTTGATTTATTTTCAAGTTACAGGGTAAAAAAATTAAAGCTTTATCTGGTTAAGTGTTACTCCGAAATGCTCTGCAAGGGCTCTAACTTTACTAACCGCAACATTAGATATATCTTTTTCCCATGAACAATAGGTCTGAGGAGAAATGCCTATTGCATTTGCAACCTGTTCTTGGGTTTCATCTTTCCTTGCCCTTAATTCTTTAACGGAAAACTGCATTTCTATTGAATTCAATTTTAAATCACCTCATTTCCACTTGAATTATTTTCAAGCATATATTACTTGATTTATTTTCAAGTGTCAATACTGTTTTTGAATTATTTTCAAGTTTTTTCTCTTTTTATTCAAATACACTTGAATTTATTTCAAATTTATTATAATATGCTCATATAAATTAACAAGGAGGTGACATGTTATGTGCCTTGGTGAAAACATACGTTTCTTAAGAACAAAAAAAGGATATTCTCAAGACGATATAGCAAATAAACTGGGATATAAATCATTTACAACTATACAGAAGTGGGAATCTGGTGTATCAGAGCCACCTCTTAAGGCATTAAAAAAATTATCAGAGATATTCAATATAGATATGAATGATTTAGCAACAAAAAAGCTTTCTACAGATACAAGTAGTGACAATGACGTGTACTACCTTGATGATGATGCCAGAGATATGGCTCAGTTTATGTATGAGAATCCTGAATACAAAGTTCTCTTTGACGCTTCTCGCAAGGTTAAAAAAGAAGATATTCAGTTTGTAAAGGAGATGATTGACCGAATGTCTAACAACAACGATTAACAGTAAGAGGGTGAAAAGAAATTGGATACTAATATTGTATACGCTGATATGCCTGTGACAATTAAGGCATACACTATGCATTGTAATGATGATACATACACTATTGTATTAAACTCTAGGCACTCCCTGGAGCAGCTTATGAAAGCGTATCATCACGAGATGAAACACATTGAAAATGGAGATTATGACAAACAGTGCAAAGATGTTCAAGTAGTTGAAATATTTGCACATAGAAACTAAGGAGGATTCGTTATGGAATTTATTGATACTATTAAACAGCTTTCACAGCGCATTGCTACATTAAAAGATTCAATTCAAACAGAAGAAGCAACAAAAACATCTTTCGTTATGCCTTTCTTTCAGGCACTAGGCTATGACATATTTAATCCTATGGAATTTTGTCCTGAATACACTGCTGATGTTGGTATAAAAAAAGGTGAAAAAGTCGATTACGCAATCATTATCAATAATGAACCTATTATTTTAATTGAATGTAAAAGTTGTAGTGAATCCTTGGATAAACATGGTTCTCAATTATTCCGCTATTTCAGCACTTCTAGCGCAAAATTTGGAATACTTACAAATGGAATAGTATATCGTTTTTATACTGATTTAGATGAGGCAAACAAAATGGACTTAGTTCCTTTTTTAGAGATAAATATGCTTGATTTGAAAGAAAATCTTGTAAACGAACTTAAAAAGTTTAGCAAACAAATTTTTGATAAAGATAAAATATTAAGCACAGCCTCTGATTTAAAATACTCTAATCTTATTAAAGAATATTTAAAAAAACTTCTTGATGACCCTACAGATGATTATGTTCGATTTATATTAAATGAAGTATATGACGGACTTAAAAGTCAAAAAGTTATAGATAAATTCAAACCTATAGTAAAAAAATCCTGCAATACATTTATTAACGATATTGTTAATCAAAAAATATCATCTGCTTTAACGCCAGATGATTCTGATAACATAGATGAAGTTGCAGAAGAAACTCCTAATATACCTGAAAGTAAAATTATTACTACAGAGGAAGAAATTGAATCATTTTATATTATACGTGGTATGTTAGTTGAAATCACAAATATTAATGATATTGTGTATCGAGATACAGAAAGCTATTTTAGTATTCTCTATAAAGATAATAATCGTAAACCTATATGTAGACTGAATTTAGATACAAAGAAAAAACAAATTTTAATACCTGATGAAAATAAAAATTTCACAAGATATTACTTAGAATCTCTAAATGATTTATATGCATATAAAGACAAAATTATAAATGCTATAAAACAATATTTATAATTACATACCCATATTGAGGACCATACTTCAATAATGAAGAAATTATAAATAAACCAGTTAAAATTATTGGTAAAGTAGTAGAAAACAGACAGAAATATTAATTTTAAGGAGATTTATTATGAAAACAGCTAAAGTCATTAGAATTTTAGACAAGTACTCTATTTTGATTAATTATGGAAAATCCAAAGGTGCCCAAATAGGTGAAAATGTTCAAATTCTAGAAATTGGTCCTGAAATAGTGGATCCTGATTCTGGAGAAAGCCTTGGTACTCTTGATCATATTAAAGATGTATTACAAATACAAGAGGTCTTTGATGAATTTTCAATTTGTGGAAAAAAATCAGAAGTCAATTTTACTGCATTTGTAAATCCTTTTGAGGAATCCCACAAAGTATACTCTACCGAAGAACTACTTGTCAATAAAGATCAGATAGCTAAAATACAAAGACCGCAAAACAATATTATCAATTTAGGAGATACTGTTAAAATAATATAAAATTTTATTTGAAAATTATTGACTTTTAGTTTCCTTACAAATATAATGTAGTCAAGTTAAATAGCTGATACTTAAATGGACAGCGAAGAAAAAGCCTTGCTACATACTATTTGTAGCAGGGCTTTTTCGATTTTATTTTATTATGGAGAAAACTATATTGGATAAACCTTTTTTAACTTTTGAAGAACAAATAAATAAACTTATCAATGAAAAACATTTAGTTATAAATAACCGCGATTACGCACTTGAGGCATTATCTTCTATATCATACTATGACCTCGTTAATGGTTATAAAGATTTGTACCAAAAGGATGATGTATTTATACCAGGATTAGGAATTGAACAGTTATTTGCAACACATATATTTAACAAAAATATTCAAGGTGTTATCGTTAAATATGCTGGATATGCAGAGAATTCATTTAAAACTATTCTTTCTTATGTCATTGCCAAAAACATATCTGAGAAAGAAACTGAATATCTAAATCCTAAGAATTACAAATACTCTAATGACAAAGACAAACGGCAGCATCTTAGAAATTTATTAAATGACACTTTAAAATTATGCAATGAAACCCATGATACACCAACATCTCATTATAGAAACACAAAGGATCACATTCCACCATGGATATTATTCAAAAACGTATCTTTTTCTTCTACAACAGATATATATAAATATCTAAAAACCGAAGACAAAGAAGATATGTTTACATATTTCCGGCTTTTATCCGTTTCTAATATAGACAATGAAGCTAAAGCTAATGTTTTACTAAGTGCCCTAAATATTGTTCGTAAATTTAGAAATAAAGCAACTCATAATCTTGATTTTGTTAAATATAGATCTCCACTTTTTCATAGTGCTAATCATATATTTGAAAATACGCTTTTATATACAAATGAAATTAATAAAACATATGATAATATATGGAGTCTTATTTTATCAATGATTATTTTATTAAATAATAAATATTTAGAATATGGATTCATAACTGAATTATCTACATATTTGAATAGCTATGGAAGTGATATGAGTAAACTATATTGCCACATGACAGGTATTCCTATAGATTATCAAAGAAGATTTAAATTATACACATCTACTTTAATGACAAGTATCACAAATTATAATCAAGAGGAAAAAAACGACAATGCTCCAAATCTACAAGATACTTATGCGGATGTGGCAGCAACATCTGAAACTGATCCATAACATCTGTGTTTAAAATATAATTACAGACTATGTCATAGACCTAAAACTAGTAATAACTGAAAAAAGAAAAACTAAAATAAAAGCCCCTGTGCTACCAACACAAGAGCTTTTACCCGCGACTTACAATTAAGCTGTGCTCAATGATATAATCGCCCTAGACAAGCCATATTATATCATTTGAAACACCGCTTTTGCAAGTAGGTGTTATTTTTATACCCATTTTTAGAGTTGCACCGGTGCAACTCTAAAAACAGAAAGGAATGATTAATATGAAAAAGAAAATATCTAAGGTCCTTACATATAAGCGTGGCAATCTATGGGCCTATCGTTTCGAATCTGCCCCTGTAGATAGCAAAAGGAAGTGGATTACCAAGAGCGGATTTAAGAACCAATCTGAGGCATATGAAGCCGGTATGGCAGCATACACACAATATAAACAGACTGGCAAGAGCTTCACTCCATCTAATATCTCTGTATCTGATTACATGGATTACTGGATTGATAATTACTGCAAGGTTAATCTAAAGGCTAATACAGCATCAACTTATAAAAAGAAAATTGATTTATATATAAAGCCGGCTATTGGTTCGTATTATCTTAAAGACATAGAGCCAAGCCTTCTCCAGGAGCTTATAAACAATCTTTTTAATACCGGAATGTCAAGAAACTCTCTCGGCAATGTTAAGGGTATTCTTACCAAGTCATTTGCCTATGCAAAGACTACTGCAAGATTTATTAATGATGATCCTTCTGCTACTATTTCTCTTCCGCTTCCAAGAGCAAAGGCAGAGGTTAAAACAAAAAAGAAAGTAAGAGTTGTATGGACTGATGAACAGCTTGATACTGTCTTTAAAACATTTGCACAGGGCCATATATATCACATGCCGCTCCTGCTCGCTTATAGGTGCGGTATGCGTCTGGGTGAGATATTTGGTCTTATGTGGAATGATATAGACTTTGCTAAAGGAATATTGAGCGTTAACAGACAGGTACAGAACCATAATGATAAATGGTATCTGGAAAATCCTAAATATGATTCATTTCGTACCATAGAACTTGATGATATAACACTTTCAGAACTTAAAAGACTGTACGAACATGAAAAGGAATGTGAACAGTACTATAATGAATACTACAATTATATCTACTGTGAAACACTTGAGGATGACTCTAAGAGACTTACTTATGAACCGGCTGGCGAATCAATACATATGGTGCTTGTAAGAGATGATGGCTCATGGATTCAGCCAAGAACCATGATGCACTGTTTTAATGTTATTCATCACAAGCTTGGCTTCACTGAGCTTGATTTCCATTCTCTCAGGCATACACACGCTTCTAATTTACTTGCCAAAGGAGCTGATGTTAAATATGTACAAGAGCGTCTGGGCCATAAAAATGTAGCAACCACTCTTGATATATACGCCCATGTCACAGAAACCATGCGTGAGCGCAACAAGGACATATTAAATACACTATAATAAAAAGGCATCTGTACACACATCTCATTGTACACATTAAATCCTAATGTGTACAAAATGTGTACAAATGCCTTTTTTCAATGTGTACACATTAAAATTGTACACATATCAAAATCGTAAAACTTAGAATTTACCATTCTTAGCAGCTTCCTCAATAGAAACGGCTACAGCTACAGTAGCACCAACCATAGGGTTATTACCCATACCGATTAATCCCATCATTTCAACGTGAGCTGGAACTGATGAAGAACCTGCGAACTGAGCATCTGAGTGCATACGTCCCATAGTATCTGTCATACCATAAGAAGCAGGACCTGCTGCCATGTTATCTGGGTGAAGTGTACGTCCTGTACCACCACCTGAAGCTACTGAAAAGTACTTCTTTCCAGCTTCAAGTCTTTCCTTCTTATATGTACCTGCAACTGGATGCTGGAATCTTGTAGGGTTTGTTGAGTTACCTGTGATAGATATATCAACATTCTCCTTCCACATGATTGCAACACCTTCTGTTACATCGTTAGCGCCATAGCAGTTAACCTTAGAACGAAGACCATCTGAATATGCTGTTCTAGAGATTTCCTTTACTTCGCCTGTTGAATAATCCATCTCTGTCTCAACGAATGTGAATCCGTTAATTCTTGAGATAATCTTAGCAGCATCCTTACCAAGACCGTTAAGGATAACTCTAAGAGGTTTCTGTCTAACCTTGTTAGCCTTCTCTGCAATACCGATAGCACCTTCAGCAGCAGCGAATGATTCATGACCTGCAAGGAATGCAAAACATTCTGTCTCTTCTTCAAGTAACATCTTTCCTAAGTTACCATGTCCAAGACCAACCTTTCTCTGGTCAGCAACTGAACCTGGAATACAGAATGCCTGAAGACCTTCACCGATAGCTGCAGCAGCTTCTGAAGCCTTTCTTGCACCCTTCTTGATAGCGATTGCTGCACCTACTGTGTAAGCCCAGCATGCATTTTCAAAACAAATTGGCTGGATACCCTTAACCATAGCATATACATCTAATCCGGCATCCTTAGTAATCTTTTCAGCTTCTTCAATACTAGCTATACCATAGCTGTTAAGAACTGAAGTAATCTTATCTATTCTTCTCTCATATGATTCAAATAAAGCCATTCTAATTGTCCTCCTTACTTAACTTCTTCATCTGTTCTTGGGTCAATAATCTTAACAGCATCTGCAACTCTTCCGTACTGTCCGCAAGCCTTCTCATATGCTGTTGTAGGGTCATCACCCTTCTTAATGAAGTCTGTCATCTTACCAAGGCTGACAAACTTGTAACCGATAATCTGGTTGTCCTTATCAAGGGCGATACCTGTTACATAACCTTCAGCCATCTCAAGGTAACGAGGACCTTTCTTTAATGTACCATACATAGTACCAACCTGAGAACGAAGTCCCTTACCAAGATCTTCAAGACCGGCACCAACTGCAAGTCCACCCTCAGAGAATGCGCTCTGAGTTCTTCCGTAAACGATCTGTAAGAATAACTCTCTCATAGCTGTGTTAATTGCATCACAGACAAGGTCAGTGTTAAGAGCTTCCATAACTGTAAGTCCTGGTAAAATCTCTGCTGCCATAGCTGCTGAATGTGTCATACCTGAACATCCGATAGTCTCAACTAAAGCTTCCTGAATGATACCTTCCTTAACATTAAGAGTAAGCTTACATGCACCCTGCTGAGGAGCACACCAGCCTACACCATGTGTAAAACCTGAAATATCTTCAACCTTCTTATTCTGTACCCATTTACCTTCTGTTGGCACTGGAGCTGCTCCATGATGAACGCCCTGTGCTACTGGACACATATTCTCTACTTCCTGTGTGTAAATCATCTTATTACTCCTTTCGTAATTCATAGTGTTTACTATAAATGAAACGACGGCCAGAAGCCGTCGTCCAAGCCTTGACTATTTTCTCACAAACTTTTGCATTAGTCAATGTGAGACACAACATTTTTACATTAATAAAACAAAAATTTCACATAATTATCTCTTAGTTACTACTTCGCCCTGCTTCTTATATATAGAACCTGCCGGAATAAAGCCTCTTACGCTTGAAAGCGGATAAATATTACTCTCTCTTCCAACAATTGTTCCAGGATTAAGTACGCTGCCACAGCCAACCTCAACATTATCTCCAAGAAAAGCACCAATCTTTTTGATACCTGTATCAATATTGCAGTCAGGTCCTTTAATAGTAATAAGCTTCTTGTCAGACTTAACATTAGAAGTTATAGAGCCCGCTCCCATATGAGCCTTGAATCCAAGAATTGAATCTCCAACATAATTATAATGTGGAACCTGTACCTTATTAAAAAGAATTACATTCTTAAGCTCAGTTGAATTACCAACAACAGCGCCTTCACCTACAATAGCTTTTCCACGGATAAATGCACAGTGTCTTACCTCGGCATCTTTACCGATAATTGCAGGTCCTGCAATATAAGCTGATGGAAATACATTTGCAGTTCTGTGAACCCATATATTCTCCCCACGCTTCTCATATTCATCTTCTGGCAGTGCATTGCCAAGTTCTACAATAAAATCACCAATCTTCGCAAGTACTTCCCATGGATATGTACAGTCTTCAAATACCTTTGCTGCAATAGTCTCATTAAGGTCATACAGATTACTTATCTTTAATGCATCATTATTCATATCAAATATCCTCTTTATATCAATTATTCAACAGTAACAGATTTTGCAAGGTTTCTTGGCTTATCTACATCGTTACCCTTAAGAACTGCTGTATAGTAGGCAATAAGCTGTAATGGGACTGCCGCAACCATAGGCATAAGAAGCTGGTCTGCCTGTGGAAGCTTAATAACAATATCTGCCACTCCATCCTCAATATCAAGCTCTGGTTCTGCAATAAGCACTACAAATGCTCCTCTTGACTTAACTTCCTTAATATTACTTATAGTCTTTTCCTCAAGATTCTTCTGTGTTGCTATTGCAATTACAGGCATCTGTTCTGTAATAAGCGAGATAGTTCCATGCTTAAGCTCTCCTGCTGCATATGATTCAGAATGAATATAAGATATCTCCTTTAACTTAAGAGAACCTTCCATACTGAGTGCATAATCAAGACCTCGTCCTATATAAAGAAGACTGTCTGCATTAATAAGCTTGGATGCTGCAAACTGACACTTACTCTCAAGTGCAATGGCTTCTTCAATAACCTCAGGTATTTCTTCAAGCATCTTAGTATATCTGCTGCATTCTGCCTCGTCCATCTTACCATTAGCATATGCTAATTCAAATGCAATTAAATACATAATTGATATCTGAACCATATATGCCTTGGTTGAAGCAACTGAAATCTCAGGACCCGCATGTGTATATACAACCATATCTGCTTCTCTTGCAATTGATGAACCCTTGACATTAACAATTGCCATAGTATCAGCACCTGCCTGTTTTGCAAGTTCAAGTGCAGCCTTAGTATCAGCAGTCTCACCTGACTGTGATATAACAATCATAAGGTCATCTTCACTAATAAGAGGATCTCTGTATCTGAATTCTGATGCAATATCAACAGTTACAGATACTCTTGCTATCTTTTCTATTATATATTTACCGACCATTCCGGCATGCATTGCAGTACCACAGGCAACAATATATATATTCTTATAATTCTTTAACTTATCAGGATTGAATCCTTCTGCACTGAAATCAGGCATATCGTCCATGATTCTTGGCATAATTGTTCTCTTTACAGAATCTGGCTGCTCATGAATTTCCTTAAGCATAAAGTGCGCATAACCGCCCTTTTCTGCAGCATCAACATCCCAGTCAGCAGTATTTAATTCCTTATGTATCTCATTACCATGAACATCGTATATCTTAACTGAATCCTTCTTAATAACTGCAATCTCATTCTGGTCAAGAAGGTAATAATCTCTTGTGTAGTGAATAATAGCCGGAACATCAGATGCTATGAAATTCTCATGTTCTCCAACGCCAACAATAAGAGGGCTGTCCTTTCTTACTGCAAATATCTCATCAGGGAAATCCCTGAACATAATTCCAAGTGCGTATGAACCCTTAATCTCTGACAGTACCTTTGCAATAGTCTTCATCGGGTCACCATCATAATAGTAATCAAGCAGCTTTGCAGCAACTTCAGTATCTGTTTCACTTGCAAAGCTATATCCCTCTCCGACAAGAAAATCCTTAAGCTTCTTATAGTTCTCAATTATACCGTTATGTACAATAGTAACTCTCTTATTGCCATGTGGATGTGAATTAATGTCTGATGGTTCTCCATGCGTAGCCCATCTTGTATGGCCAATTCCAACATGTCCTTGTGGTTTTCCTTCTTCATCCATCTTCTCAACAAGGTTGGCAAGTCTTCCCTTGCACTTCTTGACCTTTATATTACCATGATCAAATACCGCAATACCTGCTGAATCATATCCTCTGTATTCAAGCTTAGATAATGCATCTACAAGTACATCTGCGCTTTCTCTGTCCCCTACATATCCTGCAATTCCGCACATATATTTAATTCCTTTCACTCATTTACTTATAATTCTTAGCGGTCTCGTTAAAAAGTCCTATAAGCCCCGCCTGATTCCTTAATGCCATAACAGCCCTTGTTCTTCTCGAAACAAAACCATCAAGCTTTTCCATATACTCATCTGCTGTAATATTCCCCTCTGCTACACCTGTAAGTCCTTTTTCCCAGCTTGCCGTAAGCTCCGGATTAAGCAGATGCCTGATAGAATTGTCTACAACATCATATATTATCTCACCTAAAAATGTAGGTGTAATAATCTGTGTCTTAGAATTAATAGAAATATACTTAATAGTATTAAGTTTTTTAAGGATTTCAGCTCTGGTAGCACTTGTTCCTATTCCACTACCCTTAATCTGGGCACGCAGTTCCTCATCTTCAATAAGCTGTCCTGCATTCTCCATTGCAAGAATAATAGAACCTGAATTATATCTCTTAGGAGGTGATGTTTCACCTTCTTTGATATTAAACCCATTAAATGTGATTGTAGAACCTTTTCTGTATTTTTTCAATACCTCAAATAAAGCTGCATCACATTTATTATCATCCTTATTATCGGCACTATCATCTTCCTTTACTTTTGCATCATTTCTTGCCTTTGCAAATGAGTTCTTAGCTACGCTAAGATACCCTTCATCTACAAGCACTTTAAATGAAGCATACAGCTTTTCATTCTTTACATCACTGGTAATACTTACCTTTTGATAAATAGCCGGTGGATAGAATATACTTAAAAATCTTCTTACAATTATCTCATAGGTTCTCGCAGCTGTAACTGACAAGTTCTTTAAATTATTAAACCCCTGTCCTGTCGGAATAATCGCATAATGGTCTGTTATTGCTTTATCATTGCAGTATCGTGTCTTTTCAATTCCCTTCTGCATATTATTCTGTAATATATGCTCTGCTATCTCCTTCACAGGAGGAAAATTCCTAAGTCCGCCTATATTCTTATGTATTTCCTTACTTACCGCTGTTGATAACACTCTCGCATCAGTTCTTGGATAAGTAACCAGTTTCTTTTCATACAGCTCCTGAATAATATTAAGGGTCTCATCAGGGCTTATCTTAAACAGCTTGCTGCATTCGTTCTGAATCTCGGCAAGATTGTACAGAAGCGGTGGATTCTTGGTTTCTTTCTTTCTCTCAATAGAATCAACTACTCCCTGTGCCGGCAGTGGATCAGATAAGAACTTAACCAGTTCCTCAGCCTTTTCCCTGTCCTTAAAACCATTATCCTTATATAAATATGGCGTACCGGCATACATACTTTTATCACTTACACGCCATTCTGCATCAAATGTTGAATTTTCAGCCTGTGCCTGTCCAATAACTCTGTAGAACGGTGTCTTTACAAAGCTTCTTATCTCCCGTTCTCTTCTTACTACCATTCCAAGAACACATGTCATAACCCTTCCGACAGATACAACTGCCCTGTCAAGGTGCAGGTAATTAGCAATATTGCGTCCATATTTCAATGTAAGAACTCTTGAGAAATTAATTCCCATAAGATAATCTTCCTTCGCACGAAGATACGCTGAATCACTCAGATTATCATATTCAGATATATCTTTAGCCGTATTAATTCCTTTAAGAATCTCTTCCTCGGTCTGCGAATCAATCCACACACGGCGCTCTTTCTTTCCCTTAACACCTGCCTCCTGCCTCACAAGCCTGTATATATATTCTCCCTCTCGTCCTGAATCGGTACACACATATATATATTCAACATCATCCCTTGTAAGAATGTCTTTAACTATATTAAACTGTTTCGCAACTGCAGGTATAACCTCATACTTGAATTCCTTTGGTATGAATGGCAATGTGTCAAAGCTCCATCTTTTCAGATTAGGATCATATGCATCCGGGTAGCTCATAGTTACCAGATGTCCTACACACCATGTCACAATATGGTCTCCACCCTCAAGATATCCGTCTTTTCTTGTGAAGTTCACATGCAGTGCCTTGGCAAACTCCTGCGCCACGCTTGGTTTTTCCGCGATATATACGGATTTTCCCATTATATCCCTCATTTCTGTGTCTATTACACAATTATTATTCTCCTGAAGCATCAAGAGTTCCCATATAAGCTGGTATATATTCTTTTATAAAATAATCTGCTTCCGGAATATTCATATCAACAATAGCCTGATATATTGTCTTTTCCGCATCAGCAAAATCCATATTACCAGACTTCTTTTCCTCAAGACATTTGATATAAGCTGACATCTTATCAGCCGCCTTTACATATTTCCAGAGTTCTTCTTCCTCTTCTGTCTCTGATAACACACCCTTATAATGTGCTCTTATATCAGATGACAGACCTGAGAGCATCTGCTCCTCTGCAACATGCTCTACTTCCTTATAAGCATTTCTTATAACCGGATTGTAATACTTTACAGGAGTCGGAAGATCACCCGTAATTATCTCTGTAACATCATGATACATTCCAAGAATTGCAAGCCTTTCAGCATTAATATTCCCACCATATATCTCATTGTTGATAATTCCCAATGCATGTGCTATGAATGCCACTTCAAGACTATGCTCGCACAGATTCTCATGACGCGTATTCTGCATAAGTCCCCATCTGTTAATATATTTCATTCTCGACAGCATTGCATAAAAATAATTTTCCTTCAATGTAAATGTCCCCTCTTTACTCTTTAAGTCGTTTCATAATTTTATATCATAATAGGTTTTTAAGCAAGTAAAAAGAGATGCCATCTCTGACATCTCTTTTCTGGTATGTGTATTAGAATTTAATTATTCTGCATCCTTAGGAGTGATATAACCCTGTGCCTTAAGAAGCTCTGCAATAAGAACAGCTCCACCTGCTGCACCTCTTAATGTGTTGTGTGAAAGGCCAACAAACTTATAATCAAACACACTGTCTTCTCTTAAACGGCCAAGTGAAACACCCATTCCGTTCTCATAATTTACATCAAGCTTAACCTGTGGACGGTCATCTTCTTCAAGATACTGGATGAAATGCTTTGGAGCACTTGGAAGATTAAGTTCCTGTGGAACTCCCTTGAAGCTTCTCCACTTTTCAATAATCTGTTCCTTAGTTGGCTTCTTCTCAAAGTTAACAAATACAGCTGCTGTATGTCCATCAAGAACTGGAACTCTGATACACTGACATGTGATAACCGGATCACTTGCAGGAACAATCTTTCCATCCTCAATCTTACCCCATAATCTTAAAGGCTCTTTCTCAGACTTTTCTTCCTCGCCACCAATATAAGGGATGATATTCTCAACCATCTCTGGCCACTGTTCAAATGTCTTACCAGCACCTGAGATTGCCTGATATGTTGTTGCAACAACAAGCTTTGGTCCGAATTCCTTTAATGCATTAAGAGCAGGTGTGTAGCTCTGGATTGAACAGTTAGGCTTAACACAGATAAATCCTCTCTTAGTACCAAGTCTTTCTCTCTGATATTTAATAACTTCAAGATGCTCTGGGTTGATTTCTGGAACAACCATAGGAACATCTGGTGTCCAACGATTAGCACTGTTATTAGAAACAACTGGAACTTCAGCCTTAGCATATCTTTCCTCTATAGCCTTAATCTGGTCCTTAGGCATATTAACTGCACAGAATACGAAATCTACCTTACAAACAATTTCATCAAAATCCTTATCCATATCATATACAGTCATCTTCTTAACGAACTCTGGCATTGGTGTCTGCATCTTCCAGCGTCCTTCAACAGCATCTTCATAAAGCTTTCCTGCTGAACGTCCTGAAGCTGCTACTAAAACAACCTCAAACCAAGGATGATTCTCAAGTAATGTTATAAATCTCTGTCCTACCATACCTGTACCGCCAAGGATACCAACTCTTAACTTATCGCTCATTTTTAACTCCTTCAATATGTAAAATCTAAAAGACACTTCCCTCTGTTCTGTCTTTCTGTGACGGACATTTGTTTTTGTGTCTAAGAAAATATATCACAGCCTATAGGATAATGCAAGCCATTTTTAAATATTTTAAGATTTTTCTTAATAAAAATATATTTTTTAATGTAAAAATGAAAAAGCCCCGGCAGTTAACCGGAAGCTTTTTCTGGAAATATTAGGAGAAGTAAATTCTTATAAGCTTATTTATCAAATGTCTTCTTTCTCTTTAATTCAACACATGCAATTCCTGCTGTTAATGTCATAGCAGCAATATACCATACCATATGGTATGAATCACCTGTCTTAACACCATTATTATCTGATACCGCTGGCTCTGTAGCTGGCTGCTCTGCTGGTGTCTCTGGTTTAACAGGCTGCTCTGGTGCTGGTTCTACTGGTGTTGGATTCTCTGGTTCGCCTGGTGTTGGATTCTCCGGTTCACCTGGTGTTGGATTTTCTGGTTCACCTGGTGTTGGATTCTCAGGTTCACCTGGTGTCGGATTTTCTGGTTCGCCTGCAGATGTAATCTCCTTACCATCAACAACAAGCTTAACATCTGAAAATGTCACATCAGCACTTCTTGCAACATACATTCCAACATATACATATTCTGAATCTACAGAAGTTAATTTAAAATCAAAACCACCTGTAATAGTTTCTTCATTACCAAATGTACATGCATAACCATCTGTATTACTTTCGATTTTAAGGTTATATGTCTCACCAGGCTTAATCTCATTAGCACATGTTCCTCCCTGTGTAAGAGCGCCACTCTTTCTTGCAAAACAGTTCCATACAGAACCTTTCTTAGTAAGCTTAAGTGGACCAGCTGCAACATAGTCACCTAAAGTATTATTATTATTCTGATCAACATACATATCATCTCTTGCCATAAGACCAAATGATACCTGATCATTAGATGTAAAACTGTTCACAGTCGCCTTTGCTGTAATTGTAAAATTACTGTTTGCTGGAACTCTGTAATAATACATAGCAATTCCATCAGCAGTACTTGCTATCTTTCCTGCTCCGTTAACAGCAATATTGATATTACCATTATCAAGACTCTCAAGCTTGAATTTAGATGCTATCTTGTCATTGCCGCCAACATTTCCAAATACAGTTCCCTTAAAGATTCCTGCATTAGCCCATAATTCACTGTCTTTTAAATCATTTGAATATTCTGACTCTTTATAATCAGGATTAGACTTTAAAACATCACTCTTAGTTGGTGCTTTAGCATCAATAATATGCTCTGCAAGTCCAGCTACATTAAGTTCCTTAATTGTCTTAGTAACAAGATATGCATTATATGTTCCGCCCCAGATATTAGTATGCGTATTGTCTACACTTTCTGGCTTTGATGATGTCCATGCATGTAAATTAACTGTCTCGGATGCTCCTAATGAATCGTATAATTTCTTAGTAAGAGAAGTCATATCAACCACTGGAACATTAAGATCTTTTCCAAGATTAATGATTGCCTGTGGATAACTTCCTCCTTCAAACTCTCCTGAAGCAGCTGTAACATGAAGCTGGCTGTCAGACCAGTTGCCATCAGCAGTTCTTCTTACAATCGGTGTACATAAAACAACAGTTGTTCCTGCTGCCTGTGCCGGCTTTATATAATTCTCATATAAAGAATTAGCAAATGAGCCTGCTGTCTTATAATCTCCATTAGGGTTAGTATATCTTCCGCTCTCCGCTTTTTCATCATTGTGGCCGAAACCAACAAGAAGAAAATCTCCCTTTTTCATTCCAGCTATAAGCTCACCATACTCCTTATCTGCTGTATAGCTTGTTGAACTTCTTCCTGATAAAGCAATATTCTTTACCTCAAAAGTTCCATCCAGATACTTATCAATCTGTGTTCCCCATCCATATCTAGGATAATAATAATTGTCTGTGAAAGCACTGACTGTCGAATCTCCCACAATCCAGACAACAGGCTTTGATGAATCTGATTCCTCAGCTCCTGCAAATGTGCCAAATCCAAAACTCATAACAAGCAAAAGAACTGCACTAAGCAGACAACTGATTCGTCTTCTATTTTTGTTTTTCATAACAAAGACCATTCCTTTCTTTTATTTGTTCAAATTGTAAACTATGAACCAATGTCAAGGTCAAGTATTTGTGTATATTTTACCATAAAATGTTTTTACAAAAAAATCCCCGCACATAGTGCGGGGAAATTCACAAAATATTAATACGCTATACCATTAGATACTTCTACATAATAAATATTAACTCCACCAGATTCTGATACAATATAATATTCACCTGCCTCATCTAATCTGAATGACACTGACTTAAGTGAAGAACCAGGTATCTTAGCTGTACTTGTTACATCATTACCGTTCTTATCAATAATCTTAATAAGTCTGCTTGTATCTGTATCTGAGCTTGTTGCATATATCTTTACCTTAGATTCACCTGCTGTCTTAAATGCAATTGCTCTTGCAGATTTGCTTCCTGCACCGCCAAGCTTGATTCTCTTTGTAAAGCTGATATTCTTGTAATCCTTATCACTCTTATCAACTGTTACAGTCTTTTTGCTTGTTGCAACAATCTTAAGACCATCAACTACAGTTGAACTCTTAATCTTTCCTGTTGAAACATCATTAGCATTAAGAATTAATTTTTCACCCTTTGTTGATACTGAAGATGCTTCTGTTGCTTTTGTTGGAGCCTGTGTCTCCTTTGTTGTTGCCTCTGTCGCTTTAGTTGGAGCCTGTGTCTCCTTTGTTGCTGCCTCTGTCGCTTTAGTTGGAGCCTGTGTCTCCTTTGTTGCTACCTCTGTCGCCTTAGTTGTTTCCTGAGCCTTTGTTGTCTCTTCTGGCTTAGTTACCTCAGATGATGAATTCTTTGAAGATACACTAATCATCTGATTAGCAACATTGAATCTTGCTCCCATTGAAGCATAACTTCCTATTGTCTCATAGAGACCGTTCATATTAACAGTTCCATCAGAATTTCTAAGCTGTTTATCTATATTTTTGCTCATATCGATTGCATTAACAGTGTTCTTAAACATTCCAGCTGTCTTAGCAGGGTCAGTCACAACAGTTCCCTTCTTATCTCCACTTACTAAAGAAGTAAACAAAGAACCTGAAAGATTATAATACTTACCTGAGTTGTAATATATTGAATCAGCCATTTTACCAGTAAACTTATCTGAATCAATTGCACTTGCTGATACAAGTCCCTTAAATATTGCTGCACTTGATGTTCTGTAACATAAGAAGTTACCCTTCTTAGCATACTTTCCGTTGCCCCATGCTGTAACATTTACAATTGTAAGACCTGTTGGGTTATTATTATCTGTAAATCCTGTTGCACCATTGTCAAATGACAGACAATTCATTACATTATGTGGAGTTCCAACACCTGAACCTCCAAGCTTGAATCCATTCATATCTCCATTAGCATAATGAACACCGTTAGATAATGTTCCATTATTAAATGCAACACAGTTTCTAATTGTAATTACACCGATAGGACCTGTTGCACTCTTTGCAAATAAATCCCATCCATCATCTGAGTTGCTATATGATATACATCCGTCAAACACATTACCTTCACCGCATGTAAGCTTTGCAGCAAATCCATCTGCATTCTCACCTGTACCGCCCTGGTCAGGGAAATCACAGTTATCATGTGATGTACAGTTAATAATCAGGTTATTTGATGGCCATAAATCTTTAGTAGCTGCTGTTGTATCATATCTTGAAATCTGGAGACCTGAATCCCTGTTTGCTTCAAATACACATTTTTCAAAAATGTTGTTATTACCAGCAAGTAATACTCCGTTATCTCCAGCGCCATAGAAATTAATTCCCTGGAAATACCAGTAATCTCCATCTACAACTACACCTCTGTTAGCTCCGTCAAGCTTCTGTGCTGAGAAATCAAACTTAACTTCCTTGCCACTTTCAGCCTTTACAATAATATAAGAGCCTGATTTTCCATTCATGGCATTATTAATTACAATTGTATCAGAGAACTTATATGTTCCCTCTTTTACAATAATTACATCACCAGCCTTAGCTGAACTGATTGCATTAAGAATTTCATTTGAAGATGATACATACTTTGCATTCTTGAAATCTGCATCTTTCTTCTTACTGATATCTGTATACGCACCTGAATAAGAAAGGCTTGTCTTATCATATGATGTTGTTGCATCTGAACCCGTTGTTTCCTTTTCAGTTGCCTTTGTTGCGCTTTCTGTTGATTTAGTTGTTGCCTGTGTTGCTTTTGTTGTTGTCTGTGTTTCCTTAGTTGTTGCCTGTGTAGCTTTTGTTGTACTCTCTGTTGCCTTAGTCTCTTCTGTTGTTGGATCTGGTGAAACAATCTTCGCATTAGTACCACCTACAGAAACAAGGTCTGTATTCTTGTAATTAGTAACTGTTGCCTTTAATTCCTTATCTATGGCATATACAGAATCATCTTTATCAGAGAATGTCCATGAAATCACTCCACCACCAAGGCTTCCTGCTCCCTTTGCAGATGTTACTACTGAAGGTACATCTTCTGCATTATTAAGACTTTCTGATTTAACTCCGAGATCCTTAGTTGTATCAAAGTTATCATAAGATGTTGCACCTGCTACAGTCTTATATGAAGATGGAACTTTCTCATCTGCTGACTTTGCAAGGTATGCATCAAATGATGCCGAATTTGCAGAATCACCTGTTTCTGAAGCAGCATTTGCATAGATAATCTTCTGTGCACCTACGATAACATTTCCATATGCTTTAATGATACCACCGTTCTCACCTGAGAATGTACCCTCACCAAGTGCATCTGTTCCCTGATTAGATGAAAGCATTGGATTCTTACAGTTTCTAAAATAGTTATTCTGTATGAATAATGAAGAACCCATTGTTGAACCAGCACCATACTTTGCATTGCCATCATAGTAGTTGTTATACATATGCACTGACATTGTTCTTACTCTTGCATGTCTTGAATCAGAATGATCAAACCAGTTATGATGATATGTAATATAGTTAGGACCAGACTCACTCTTCATTCCACATAATGAGCACTTACCTGAGTCATAAAAATGTACATATGAAACTGTTATATACTGTGAATTACCTTTAATGTCAATTGAACCGTCACCCTTTGCCTGGTCAGCATCCCCACCTGCTTTACCATAGTACAGATCAACATTGTGAATCCATACATTGCAGTTTGCTGTATCGAGAGAAATACCATCATCCATGAAATTAATAATTGAGAAATTTCTCATCTCAACATTTCCTGCATTTCTTAAGAGGAAACCGAATCCATTGATTGTTGCATCATCTCCGATACCCTCTATTGTCATATTAAGATTTGAATAAGCACTAGCTCCTTTAATCTGTACTCCCTCAGATGAACTTGAAAACTTATCCATTGCAGTATCTGTAACACATCCGATTACACGAACATCAAGTGCTCTTGTTTCTATCCCCTTGCTAGCACTTTTTGTATATGCATCAATTATTGTCTGAAGACCTGTATATTCCTTCTCTCCCTTTGCCTCTTTTACTGATGCCTTAATTGTCTTTGCATTATCGTTAGTAACATAAAGAACAATTGCATCTTTCTTAAGTGTTCCATTCTCATTGTAAGCACCTGAACCTGTTTTATATTTTGATTCAGATGAAAATGCAAATCCGGATCTGTCATAAGAACTTACATTGAGTGTCTTAGTAACCTGTGCTTTGTCAGTAACTTCCTTTCCGTTCTTTACAGGAACTACCTTAATAACATAGTCACCTGCCGCAAGTCCTACTGCATCAACCCTGTAGTAGTTCTTATACTTTCTGATAAGTTCATTGTCGATTCTTGCATAAGCAGAATCTGACTGGCTGGCTTTCTTGATATATGCTGTATATCCTTCTGCCTGATTATCAATGGCCCACTGTGCATATGCTGACTCTAACCATCCTGCCGCACCATCAATAAATTTAACTGTTCCAACATCCGCCTTCGCTGTAAGAAGTGATGTAGGAATCACGATACTCACAATCATAACCAATGCAAGTACCCATGCCCATTTTCTACGGGCTGCTTTGCTAATAATAGCTTTCATGTTTTGCCTTTCCTCCTCAATACATTTTTTTGTGCATTTTGCTTTAACAAGCAAGGGTTTATGTCGTTATATTAGCAATTTTTACTCAAAAAGTACATGTATGTTAAGTAGGAAATAGGTACCATATTCATAATTTTTATGTATTTCATGTGAAAATATGTCAAAAATATGTAAAACACCGTAGCACATTTGCTGGTAAGCTAATATGCCACGGTGCAGATTAAACATCCGGATATTCAAATATATATCTCTCATACCCATTAATTATCTTAGTATTCTCATTATACTCATATTCCTGCTTAAACTTCATCTGGTAGCTCCTATGGATATGACCATGGATAAAATACTTAGGCTTATATTTTTCCAACAGATAATTAAAGCCCTCAAAACCCTTATGCGGTTCGTCAGGTCCGTCACCTATTCCCGCTGCCGGTGAATGTGTAAGCAGTATATCAAAACCCCTGTTCTTCTTTATTGAAAGCCACATTTTATTAATTCTGTGGTTCATCTCTTTCTGTGTATACTGGTTCTTTCCCTTCTTATAGCGTATAGAACCACCAAGTCCCATAATACGGACACCTTTATACACATATATCTTATTCTCTATATCAATGCATCCATCCGGTGGCTGTATATCATAACAGTCATCATGATTTCCATGCACATAAAGAACAGGTACTTTTGAAAATGATGCAAGAAACGACAGATACTGGGGCTTTAAATCCCCTGCTGAAAGTATAAGATCTATACCTTCCAATTTTTCCTTTTCGAAATAATCCCATAAGTACTTTGATTCAACATCAGCTAACACAAGTATTTTCATTAATAATTCCCCAGCCACCACTGCAGGCAGCATGCTTTCTATTCTTCTTCTTTGACAACACCCTGAAGTGCCATTTTTAATTTAGCATTATCTGTAAGTTCATCATACCGAGGCAGTCTGCCAACCACATTATCAAGCAGCCAGTCCATAGTAATTATATGTTCCGGATCAATAAGCTTCCCTTCTTCAACCCTTATATTACCCTGCTGATCTTTTAATTCACCCTCAAACACTCTGAACCTTGCTTCCTTAAGTTCTTTCTCAAAGAGCTTTACAAGTCTCTTAGTTGCTGATGGCAGACTCTCTGAATATATAAGATCAACAACTCCTGCCGACATTCCCCACCAGTAATTAAGTGCTTTTACATTATCGCCGTCCTCATCCTTACTCCATGAACCACTCATAATGCTCTGTATAAGCTTTTCATAAAAAACTCCCCAGTGCCATACAGGCATAGCCAGGTGCTTATCCGAATCACTCGCTTTATACAACCCGAACTTTCTCTTACTCTTGCCCGGAGTAATCATATCCTGATTAGAAATAATGCTTATATTCTTCTTAGCAAGATTTTCCTCTGAATCATTATCCTTAATACTGTTCCATTCAAGGTAAACCTTGGCTCTTGGATTAACAAACTTTACTCCCAATGCAAATGCATTTATATTCGCACATGCCCCATAAACCGGATTATCAGCTATATAACCAACATTATCGTCATCAGCCAGTGAACCTGCAATAATCCCTGTTATAAACTTTGCTTCAAACATTCTTGCATAATATGACCTGATATATTTATGTGAAATGTTAAGAGAACAATCAAGAATCTTTACTGACGGATGTGCTATTGCAGCTTTAAGTCCAGCCATATTCATCGCCGAAGATGTCACGAATATAAGGTCACATCCTTTCTCTATAAGTCTGTTAATTGCCGCCTCATCATTCTGCTCCGGTATCACATTCTCCTCAACATATGTTTCTATCTGGTCACCAAATGTATCATCAATATACTGTCTTCCAAGCTCATGTGTATAACACCACTCTGAATCCTGCGGTGTCTTTTCATACACAAATCCAACCTTAAGCTTCTTAACTCCTCCACCCATTGGAAGCAGATAGCTTAATATATTCTTCTTAGGTGCTGCTGCCGGCGTCATCTTAAGTTCCACTTCGCTGTTGTCATCAAGAAGCTCGAATTCAGCCCATGTCTTGGCGACATTCTTTGCCATTTCAGACTTAGTCATCTTCTTAACAGCATCATATCCGTGAATATGAATGAAGCGTAAAAATGAATCTCCTGTTGGGAAATCAAACTTATCCCCTCCTCTTGATTCATAAGCAAGCCTGAAATTAAGATAGCACGAAACAAGGTCTTTCTTATCATCCTCATCCATTGGTTCTCCTGGTGTAATTCCAACCAGCTCCATAAGAGTTGTAAAACTGCCCTCTTTACTGAAATATATATCATTTAACTTGGTAGATTTATAAAAATCCATGAATTCATAATATATCTTAACATCAGGATCATCACTGTATTTAGGTATCTTTCTTATAACCTGTGCACTTACTGTCACCGCCTTAAAATATTTAAGTACACTGACTCTTTTATTACCTTCAAGCACATAGAACTTATTCATGTACTCATATACTTTAATATCGTCTCTTATTCCTTCATTCACCTGACTGTCGCTAAGCGAAGCCCACTTTGCTGAAAATTCTGTTCCCCAGTCAAGTATAGGCATGAAGTTGTCTGCAAATGCAGTAGTTCTACCTGCTGTACATGTTCCAACCACAAGTCTTAACGGAATCTGGTCACTTCCAAGACTAACTTCTCTGTCAATACTGTTTTCATCAATAATATCCTCCAAAACCGGAAGATATGGGTATGTACCCTTATTTACACACGCATGATATTCTTTTTTACCAATCTTTACTGCACTAAGATAATCCTGTACTGACATATCTTCTACCTTTCCTTTCTGTCTGCATTCTACCGTTTAATGTTCCTGTATGTAACATTTGCAGACCGCCATATCTTATTTATTTCTACTTACATATATAAAACTATCACATTTTCACCAAAAAATACACCTTAAAATTGACTTTTGTTAATTATGCTAGTATCTTATTCGATAGGCTTGAAATTTTTCTATATTTCGGGTCTGAATAAAATGCATGCAGATACGCATTTAAAGAAATGGAGTATACATATGAATATTGAATTTTCTAAGAGAGCTGACCGCTTTGGCAGCAACATTTTTAATATACTTAATCAGAAAAAGAATGACAGACTTGCACAGGGAAAGCCGGTATATAACTTTACTGTAGGAACTCCTGATTTCAAGCCTGATGAATCTGTTATGAAGGTTGTTTCAGAGGCAGCACTTGACCCTGAGAATTACAAGTACTCACTTGGTGATACTGATGAATTGCTTGACGCTGTATGCAAATGGTACAAACGCCGTTACAACACCGTTATCACACCTGATGAAGTCGCCTCTGTATTCGGAACCCAGGAAGGCATGGCTCATATTGCCCTTGCTTTGTGCAACCCTGGTGATTTATGCTTAGTTCCTAATCCGGGATATCCTATATTCGAGATTGGACCATTCCTGTGTGACGCACAGATTGCTTATTACAATCTTCTCCCAGAGAATGATTATCTTATAGATTTTGATTCTATCGATGAAGATACTGCAAAAAAAGCCAAAATGATGGTTGTATCTTATCCACTGAATCCTGTATGTGCTACTGCACCTGATGAATTCTACGATAAACTCATCGCATTTGCCAAGAAATATAACATCATTATTATTCACGACAACGCATATTCTGAGATTATATATGACGGACAGATTGGTGGCTCTTTCTTAAGTCACGAAGGTGCTATGGAAGTCGGAGTTGAATTCAACTCTCTTTCTAAGACTTATAATCTTACCGGTCTGCGTCTTTCATTTCTTATCGGAAACCGTGAAATCGTAAGCAAATTCAAAACAGTCCGCTCACAATTTGACTACGGAACAAGTTTTATATATCAGAAAGCTGCTGTTGCTGCACTTAACGGTCCGCAAGGATATGTCGCTGACAACCGTGCTGAATATGAGTTAAGAAGAAATGCTCTCGTCGCCGGAATTAAGAAGCTTGGACTTAAACCTGCTGATGTTAAAGGCACAATGTTTGTATGGGCTGCCATTCCTGACGGCTATACCAATTCAGCTGATTATGTTATGGAACTTCTTAATAAGACTGGTGTTTTATGTACACCAGGAAGCAGCTTCGGAAGCCTTGGAGAAGGTCATGTAAGATTTGCCCTTGTACTTCCCCATGAAGAAATTGAGAATATTTTTTCTAATCTGTAATTCACTAAAAAACATAATATACGTACAAAACCCCGTATCCTGTAAAACAGAATACGGGGTTTATATGTATCTTTGATATTAACAATCACTGGTGATTAGCCACGAATCTTCTTAACAAGAGCAACAGCCTCTGCTGTCATATCCTTAATCTTGTCAAATTCTCCTGCCTTAATCATATCACCCTTAACCATCCATGATCCACCACAGCAGAAGATCTTATCGCATGATAAGAATTCCTCAAGGTTAGCTGTGTTGATACCACCTGTAGGCATGATTCTTACATTAGTGTAAGCTGCGCACATAGCCTTGATCATCTTAATTCCACCTGCAGCTGTAGCTGGGAAGAATTTAACTCTTGTAAGGCCTCTCTTAACAGCCTGTGCAAGCTCTGAAGGTGTAACGATACCTGGCATAACAGGAATGTTCTTAGAAATACAGTAATCAACGATTTCTGGATCAAATCCTGGGCTTACGATAACTGAAGCACCAGCTGCTACAGCTCTGTCAACCTGCTCTGTTGTAAGTACTGTACCTGCTGCAAGTACCATATCTGGATATGCTTCATGCATAAGACGGATAGATTCCTCAGCTGCTGCTGTACGGAATGTAACCTCTGCACAAGGAAGACCACCATCAACTAAAGCCTTAGCTAATGGAAGTGCATCTTTAGCATCATTCAATACTACTACTGGAATTACTCCAAGTTCTTCAAATTTGTCTGCAATATTGCTCATAATTATATAGACTCCTTTCATATTTTCCCAATCTCTGGGATAATTTTGTCCGCAAATATTCTATCACACTCTCAGCACCATTACAAGCATTATAAATGTTGTTATTCCCTCAGCAACAGCATACGCAAGCCATACTCCTGTCATTCCAAAAAGTGCTGACATTACAAAAACTGCACCTAAAATCAGCACAAATCCTCTTGCCACGGAAACAACTGCCGCTTTAAACGCATCCTCTGTTGCACTGAATGCACCGCCACCTACAATATTAATTCCCGCAAAGAATATTCCAATAAAATATAACTTAACGCCTTCTGTTGCGTAAAGCCTTAACATTTCTGAACCTTCACTGTTAAACACTGCGACAAACTGTCCTGCAAATATAAACAATATACTATACATAACCGCTGCAAGTACAAATGCTGTTGTATATCCCATTCGTTTTAACTGTGTACATCCATCCTTGTCTCCCCTGCCGAAACAACTGCTTATAAGTGGCTGACTTCCCTGTGCAACACCATTAAATACCGCAGTTGTAACAATTGCAATATTAGCCACAACTCCGTATGCAGCTACTCCGACATTACCAGCCAGCTTAAGTATTACGAAATTAAAAGCAAGTGTAATGACCGCTGACGACATCTCTCCTACAAATGCCGATACACCAAGCTGGCTTCCTGCCACAAGTTTTCTTACTGAAGGCTTACACACAACAAGCCTGACACTGCTTTTCTTAGAGAAGAAATGTATGCTGCATATTCCCATACCAATAATCGGCGACAAAGCTGTTGCCAGTGCTGCACCTTCCATTCCCAGATTCATCGGGAACATGAGAATATAGTCAAATACTATATTAAACAGACTGCTAAAAAGTGTTGCACTCATAGCAATTCCCGGGGCTCCGTCATTTCTTACAAATGCATTAGTCACATAGTTACACATAAACATCGGTGCAAAACACATGAATATCTTAGTGTAATTATTCCCAACTGCTACAATATGTTCATCAGCTCCTAGAACACGCATGATATCTGCCGAAAAGAATATTCCGGCAAAAACGAATAGCATGCTTGACAATATACACCATATTAATGCATTCCAGAAATAATCATCTGCATCTGCATCTTTTTTAATCTTACTAATTGCATACCTTATAGCTGAACCAACACCAATCATCTCACCAATTGAGAATATTATACTATATAATGGCATAACAAGATTTAATGCTGTAAGTCCGTCTGCTCCCTTTGCTATAGATATAAAATACGAGTCAGCAAGAACGTAGCATGAAAACCCTATCATTCCGAGAATATTCTGCGATACATATTTAGAAAAATTCTTTCTGTTTTCCTCCTTGCTCATCGAAATCTCCTTAATTAAATAATATAAGTTACAAAAACGGCTCCCGTTGGGAGCCGCATTTTACACACTATCATATCTCTTAACGCAAAGCAATTACATGCCCATAATTATTTACTTAGTTCCGAAGATTCGGTCTCCGGCATCCCCAAGTCCTGGGCAAATATAAGCATCTGCGTTAAGCTCTCTGTCAAGATGTCCAATGTATATCTGAACATCTGGATGCGCCTTATGAAGCTTTTCAACTCCCTCTGGGGCAGCTATGATACACATGAACTTAATCTGCTTTCCGCCAACCTTCTTTATCTGGTCAATTGCATCAACTGCCGAACCACCTGTTGCAAGCATCGGATCTGTTACAACAATAGTTCTTTCCTCAATTGGATGTGGAAGCTTGCAGTAATATGGTACCGGCTCATGCGTCTCTTCATTACGGTACATTCCGATATGTCCAACCTTAGCAGTTGGTACAAGTGAAAGTACACCAGGAACCATTCCAAGACCTGCCCTTAAAATAGGAACAATTGCAAGCTTACGGCCTGAAATCATAGGTGTCATACAAGTTTCAATAGGTGTCTCAATCTCAACATCTTCTGTCGGAAGGTCTGATAAAGCCTCAAAGCCTTCAAGCATAGCTATTTCTTCAACGAGCTTTCTGAATTCATTAGTTCCTGTTTTCTTATCTCTAAGAATTGAAATCTTATGCTGGATAAGTGGATGTGTAAATATAGTTATATTCTTCTCATTCTCAAAATCCATCATTATTAAGTACCTCCAAATTATATAATATAATTACTCAATGTATTTACTCAGCCTCTTCTGGCTTTTCCTCATCAGAGTCTGTATTCATAACATAAACTCCACGGCTGCTGTCACCTGCTGGATTCTTACCGAATTCATAATCATTACCAGGTAATATAGCATTAAGAAGAATACCTGCTATAGCAGCAATTGCGAGTGCTGTAAGTGTTATAGATGTTCCACCGATTGTAAATGTAAGTCCATCACCGAAGCCTAAACCACATACAAATATAACACCTGCAATAATAAGATTTCTTGACTTAGTAAGGTCAACCTTGTTCTCAACAACATTTCTTACACCGATAGCTGAAATCATACCGTAAAGCATGAATGATATACCACCGATAATTGCTGTTGGCATAGTTGATATAACTGATGAAAACTTAGGTATGAATGAAAGTATAATTGCAAATACTGCTGCAATCCTGATTACTCTTGGGTCATATACCTTAGAAAGTTCAAGAACTCCTGTGTTCTCACCATATGTAGTATTAGCCGGACCTCCAATTGCTCCTGCAAATGCTGTTGCAACACCATCACCGATAAGTGTTCTGTGAAGTCCAGGATCTGCTAAGTAGTTTTCTTCAACTGTAGCTGAAATAGCTGACATATCTCCGATATGCTCCATCATTGTTGCAATAGCAATCGGTGCCATAACAAGGATTGATGTAACATCAAATTTCATAAACTGGAACTTCGGAATTCCTACCCATGAAGCAGATGCAATTGATGAGAAATTAAGTATCGCTGAACCATCAGGATTATGTACTCCGCATGCATTAAGAATAAGTGCAAATACATATGAAATTACTACACCCATAAGAATAGGGATAATCTTGAAAAGTCCCTTGCCCCATATATTGAATATAATAATTACAGCAAGTGCAACAAATGCAAGTAACCAGTTAGCTGATGCATTAGTGATTGCTGAACCTGCAAGTGAAAGACCAATACATATAATGATAGGTCCTGTAACTACAGGTGGAAGGAATTTCATAACTCTGTTGACTCCAACAAGCTTAATTATAAGTGCAAGTACAAAGTAAAGCATTCCGGCAACAAATATACCACCACATGCATAAGCAGCTTTATCATTAGCTGACATTCCAGCATACATACCGCTGTCAAGATTAGCTACTGTGTAGAATCCACCAAGAAATGCAAAGGAAGATCCTAAGAATGCAGGTACTTTGAACTTAGTACACAGGTGGAATATCAATGTACCAAAGCCTGCACAGAAAAGTGTTACTGATACAGACAGACCTCTGGTAAGCTCCTCACCGCAGGCAGCCTGAAAATATCCTGATACCAGAATAGGTACAAGGATAGTTGCGCCAAACATGGCAAACATATGCTGAATACCAAGAATCAGCATCTTCGCTTTACCAAGCTTTCTGGCATCACGAATAGGTTCGATTTTCTTTTGTTCCATAATACGCTCCAATCAATATATATTTTCATATTATTATAGAACATATTATGATTTAGGGCAATGAAAAAATATTCCATTTTAAACATTTCGGGGCATGAAAAGCTTTCGCCTTCCATGCCCCGAAACTCGTGTTATGGTCAAAAATTGGATTATTTCTCTTCCGCAATAGCAGCCTGTGCTGCAGCAAGTCTTGCAATAGGTACTCTGAATGGTGAGCAGCTCACATAATCAAGACCAATCTTGTGGCAGAATGCAACTGATGAAGGATCTCCACCATGTTCTCCACAGATACCTATGTGAAGATTCGGATTAACCGGTCTTCCAAGCTTTATTGTCATCTCCATAAGCTTACCTACACCATTCTGGTCAAGCTTTGCAAATGGGTCATTCTCAAATATCTTAGATTCATAGTATGCATTAAGGAACTTACCAGCGTCATCTCTTGAGAATCCGAATGTCATCTGTGTAAGATCGTTAGTACCAAAGCAGAAGAAATCAGCTTCCTTGGCAATCTCATCAGCAGTAAGTGCAGCTCTTGGAATCTCAATCATAGTACCAACCTCATATTCAAGGTCGATTCCTGCTGCCTTAATCTCTTCATCTGCTGTCTCAACAACAGTCTTCTTTACATACTTTAATTCCTTAACCTCACAGACAAGCGGAATCATAATCTCCGGCTTAACATTCCAGTCAGGATGTGCCTTCTTAACATTGATTGCAGCTCTTATAACAGCTCTTGTCTGCATCTTGGCAATCTCTGGATATGTTACTGCAAGACGGCATCCTCTGTGTCCCATCATTGGATTAAACTCATGAAGACTTGCAATAATATTCTTAATAGTCTCTACTGACTTGCCCTGTGATTCAGCTAACTTCTTAATATCTTCTTCCTCTGTAGGAACAAATTCATGAAGAGGTGGATCAAGGAATCTGATAGTTACAGGATTACCTTCAAGTGCCTCATAAAGTTCTTCGAAATCTCCCTGCTGATATGGCAGAATCTTATCCAGTGCTGCTTCTCTTTCTTCTACAGTATCAGAACATATCATCTCTCTGAATGCTGCAATTCTGTCCTCTTCAAAGAACATATGCTCAGTACGGCAAAGTCCGATACCTTCTGCTCCAAGTTCTCTTGCCTTCTTGGCATCCTTAGGAGTATCTGCATTAGTACGAACCTTTAACTTTCTGTACTTATCAGCCCACTCCATAACTCTTCCAAACTCTCCTGCAATCTTGGCATCAACCGTAGGAATCTGTCCATCATATATGTTGCCTGTTGTACCATCAATAGATATATAATCTCCTTCATGGTATTCCTTGCCTGCAAGTGTGAACTTCTTATTAGCTTCATCCATTGCAATATCACCACAGCCAGATACACAGCAGGTTCCCATACCTCTTGCAACAACCGCTGCATGGCTTGTCATACCTCCTCTTACAGTAAGAATACCCTGTGAAGCCTTCATACCTGTAATATCTTCTGGCGATGTCTCAAGTCTTACAAGAACAACCTTCTCTCCTCTTGCATTCCACTCTTCTGCGTCTTCTGCTGAGAAAACAATCTTACCACATGCAGCGCCAGGAGATGCTCCAAGACCTCTTCCTGCTGGAGTTGCAGCCTTAAGTGCAACTGCATCAAACTGAGGATGAAGAAGTGTATCAAGATTACGAGGATCAATCATTGCAACTGCTTCCTTCTCTGTTCTCATCCCCTCATCTACAAGGTCGCATGCAATCTTTAATGCTGCCTGTGCTGTTCTCTTACCATTACGTGTCTGTAACATGAACAGCTTGCCATGCTCTACTGTAAATTCCATATCCTGCATATCTCTGTAATGTTCTTCCAGAGTTGCACACACATCCTTAAACTGCTCAAATGCTTCCGGGAACTTCTCACTCATTTCCTGAATATGCATTGGAGTTCTTACTCCGGCAACAACATCTTCACCCTGTGCGTTAGTAAGGAACTCTCCAAAAAGTCCTTTAGCACCAGTTGCAGGATCTCTTGTAAATGCAACACCAGTTCCACAGTCATCCCCCATATTACCAAATGCCATAGACTGTACATTAACTGCTGTTCCCCAAGAATAAGGAATATCATTATCTCTTCTGTATACATTAGCTCTTGGGTTGTCCCATGAACGGAATACAGCTTTTATAGCTCCGTATAACTGTTCCTTAGGATCATCTGGGAAATCCTTGCCAATCTTAGACTTATATTCAGCCTTAAACTGTGTTGCAAGCTCCTTAAGATCATCCGCTGTAAGCTCTACATCAAGCTTAACCCCTCTCTCATCCTTCATCTTGTCAATAAGCTCTTCGAAATATTTCTTACCAACTTCCATAACTACATCTGAATACATCTGGATAAATCTTCTATAACAATCCCATGCCCATCTTGGATTACCGGATTTCTGTGCAATTACATTAACAACATCCTCATTAAGTCCAAGATTAAGAATTGTGTCCATCATACCCGGCATAGAAGCTCTTGCTCCAGAACGAACAGAAACTAAAAGTGGATTCTCCATATCTCCAAACTTCTTGCCTGTAATCTGTTCCATCTTCTCGATATGTTCGTTAATCTGTCCCATGATCTCATCATTGATTTCTCTACCATCCTCGTAATACTGGGTACAAGCTTCCGTGGTAATAGTAAACCCCTGTGGAACCGGAAGACCAATATTAGTCATCTCTGCCAGATTCGCACCTTTACCACCGAGAAGCTCACGCATATCTGCGTTACCCTCTGTAAACAAATACACCCATTTCTTTCCCATAACAAAACCTCCATAATTTAATATTCAGTTATTTAAGTAGTATATTTCTTAGCTTGTTAAAATTATAACATAGTAATCGTTTTCGTGCAACCATAAATGTATTTATTTTAATACAATTTTATATACAAGCCTTACATTTACAGAATATGCTTAATATGGGAAAATATTCATGCTGTACTAAATAGTACAACAATAGAGCCATCACTGAAAACACAATATAAGGAGGATTTTTCTATGCCTAAAGACCCTGTTATGCTTTTAAGCTTTGTCAATACACAACTTCGAGACAATTACAATTCATTAGAGGAACTGTGCAAATCTTATATGATTTCTGAGGAAGAAATAACCAATAAGTTAAAATCAATTAATTATGAATATAATACTGAAAAGAACCAGTTTATCTAGTTCTGTATAAATATGTCTTAATCTGATTATTGATTCGTTGTTCATTATACCTATAGGTAGTCGCATTATCACTTGATTTATAGGACATATACAGGCAGAATCCTTATTCAACATTCACTTTTTCTTCCAATGTGCCTATAGATAAACTTCCTCGTGCCTGCCTGATAGGTATATTCCTGCAATTTCATGTATTTCTGCCTGAAATTTGCCTATATAGATTGATTATTTATTGTTCTTATAGGAACACGCAGAAGTAAGTTCCTGAACAGAAACAGACTTTTCCATAAAATAAAAGCAATGCCAGTATCCACTCTTCCCAGCATTGCTTTATCTTTATATATTATATTGTCAGCTATCATTCCATATCCGGACACTTGTATCCCACATTAATCATATTAGCTCGCAGCTTTTCTACACTTATTCCAAGCTTTTGTGCACCCTTTTCCATACTTATGCTCTTATCTTCGACCAGTGAATATATCATCTGGTTGCCTTCTTCTCTTCCTTTCTGAAGTCCTTTCTCAATTCCCTTGTCTTCAAGTCTCTGTGCTACATCACACATATTGCTCACTCCTTCCTTATCTGACAATATCTCTTCATATCTGTTATCCCCTGTCATAACTGATAAGAACTTTAGTATCTCATCCACATGCTTAATTGTTGTCTTATCATCTGGTATGTAATCTTTGTTCTTTCTCTTGTTCACAAAGAAATTAGCAACTATCTTATAATCACTTGTAAACTTTGCTATCTGTTCATCTGTCAGCCACGCTATCTCAAATACATTAGCTTTAGTGTCATTAACATACTTATCCAGATTATCCGGAACTTTAATCAGAGACTTAAGATTCTTTGGTGCTGTCCATTTTCTGTCTGTACCATAATACAGCACCATCGTTATTACCGGCACTATTGTTTTCTTATCATATTGTCCTCTGTATGAAGCACCTTCATATCCCGATATCCTTGCTGGCATTCTTTTCTCAACCTTTGTCTGATTCTCTATGCCATACAGGACTATGTCTGTACATCCTCTTTTCCAATACTTAGCAATATCGCGTTCCTGTTCATGAACTTTTCCATCTTCAGCCTTATACTGTGAATGAACTGTCGTATTAACAAGTTCATTCTCTTCAACCTCCGACTTTCCATCAAATAACAGCACATTAACAATATCCGCAAATATATCATTATTATCTTCCAGTACCTTTTGTGTTATATCTTTCTCTTTCATTCACATACAAGCAGTCTGTCATGAATCTTTAACCATAAATCATTCTTAATATACAATTAATATATATTTTTGTCAATACCGCAATTGCGGTATATTACACATTATATTACCTGATACCTATAGGTAGTCGCATTATTGCTTGACTTATAGGACATATCCGGGCAGAACCATTATTCAGCCTTCACTTTTTCTCCCAATCTACCTATAGATAAGCTTCCTCGTGCCTGCCTGATAGGTGATTTCCTACATTCTCATGTATTTCTGCCTGTATTTTACCTATATAGCCTGACTATTTTTTGTTCTTATAGGAACACGTAGAAACAAGTCCATGAACAGAAGCTGGCTTTGCCAAAAAAAGAAAAGCAATGCCAGTATCCGCTCTTCCTAACATTGCTTTATCTTTATATATTATATTATCAGCTATCACTCCATATCCGGACACTTATATCCTGCATTAATCATATTAGCTCGCAGCTTTTCTACACTTATCCCAAGCTTTTGCGCGCCCTTTTCCATACTTATGCTCTTATCTTCTACCAGTGAATATATCATCTGATTGCCTTCTTCTCTTCCTTTCTGAAGGCCCTGTTTTATTCCCTCTTTAATTCCTTTCTCAATCCCCGCTTTCATTCCTTTCTCAATTCCCCTGTCTTCAAGCCTCTGCGCTACATCACACATATTGCTCACCCCTTCCTTATCTGACAATATCTCTTCATATCTGTTATCCCCTGTCATAACTGATAAGAACTTTAGTATCTCATCCACATGCTTAATTGTTGTCTTATCATCTGGTATGTAATCTTTGTTCTTTCTCTTGTTCACAAAGAAATTAGCAACTATCTTATAATCACTTGTAAACTTTGCTATCTGTTCATCTGTCAGCCACGCTATCTCAAATACATTAGCTTTAGTGTCATTAACATACTTATCCAGATTATCCGGAACTTTAATCAGAGACTTAAGATTCTTTGGTGCTGTCCATTTTCTGTCTGTACCATAATACAGCACCATCGTTATTACCGGCACTATTGTTTTCTTATCATATTGTCCTCTGTATGAAGCACCTTCATATCCCGATATCCTTGCTGGCATTCTTTTCTCAACCTTTGTCTGATTCTCTATGCCATACAGGACTATGTCTGTACATCCTCTTTTCCAATACTTAGCAATATCGCGTTCCTGTTCATGAACTTTTCCATCTTCAGCCTTATACTGTGAATGAACTGTCGTATTAACAAGTTCATTCTCTTCAACCTCCGACTTTCCATCAAATAACAGCACATTAACAATATCCGCAAATATATCATTATTATCTTCCAGTACCTTTTGTGTTATATCTTTCTCTTTCATTCACATACAAGCAGTCTGTCATGAATCTTTAACCATAAATCATTTTTAATATACAATTAATATAAGTTTTTGTCAATACCGCAATTGCGGTTTGCCTATAAAGTATGCTGTCAGAAATTCAAAGAATAAATTGTTGTTTTGCTTTCAAAAAGCCTACTAAACTTGCATTACGCAATAGTTTAGTAGGCTTTTTAATTTCATCAATGACAACTTTCAATTTCAAAAACCTACTAATTCGCATATATACCATAATCTGGTAGGCTTTTATTTCAAAAGTATCATCTGTATTTATAGTCATTTAGCAAAAGTCAAAAATTCCAATGCCCCCAAAAGAATCATAAAGTCCTTACAATATCAGGCCTTATCCCTGAACAGCCCTCGCAGCAGCTCTGGCTGTCAGCTTTCCATCTACAAGGTCAATAACAATATCATCCCCTGTATTGATATTGCCTGCAAGTATTAACTTAGCTGCCAGTGTCTCAACTGTCTTCTGGACATATCTCTTAAGCGGTCTTGCACCATACATTGGGTCAAATCCGTTCTCAACTATGAAATCCTTGGCTGCATCTGTAAGAACAATCTCAAGCTCCTTATCTGCAAGTCTCTTGTTAACATCTGCAACAAGAAGGTTGATAATATTGCTGATATTATCCTTAGTAAGAGGCTTGAACATAATTATCTCATCAAGACGGTTAAGAAATTCAGGTCTGAAATGATTCTTTAAATCACCCATAACAGCTTCCTCTGCCTCTGGCTTAATTGAGCCATCAGGATTGATGCCTTCAAGCAGATATGAAGAACCAATGTTACTTGTCATTATGATTATAGTGTTCTTAAAATCCACAGTTCTTCCCTGTGAATCAGTGATACGGCCATCATCAAGTACCTGTAAGAGGACATTAAATACATCTGGATGTGCCTTCTCAACTTCATCAAAAAGAACAACTGAATATGGTTTTCTTCTTACAGCTTCTGTAAGCTGTCCACCTTCATCATAACCTACATATCCTGGAGGCGCTCCGATAAGTCTGGATACTGAATACTTCTCCATATACTCGGACATATCAAGTCTTACTATATTAGATTCATCATCAAACAGACTTTCAGCCAGTGCCTTTGCAAGCTCTGTCTTACCTACACCTGTAGGTCCTAAGAACAGGAATGAACCGATTGGCTTAGTCGGGTCTTTAATACCAGCCTTAGACCTTATGATTGCCTCTGTTACCTTAGTAACACCTTCATCCTGACCGATAACTCTCTTGTGGAGCTGTTCATCAAGATTAAGAGTTTTCTGTCTTTCAGACTCACTTAACTTGCTAACCGGAATACCAGTCCATCTTGATATAATCTTAGCAATCTCTTCCTCAGTAACACTTTCATGAACAAGGCTCATATCTCTGTTACTTGACTTCTTCTCTGCTTCTTCCAAAGCCTTCTGTGCCTGTGGAAGTTTACCATACTGAAGTTCTGCTGCCTTGTTAAGATCATATTCTCTCTTAGCCTGTGCTATCTGGGTATTAATCCGGTCAATCTCTTCCTTTAACTTGCTTACCTGGTCAACAGAAGATTTCTCGCTGTCCCATTTAGCTTTCTGGATATTGAAATCAGACCTTAATTCAGATAATTCCTTCTGTAATGCATCAAGTCTTTCCTTACTAAGATTATCAGTCTCTTTCTTAAGGGCAGCCTCCTCAATCTCAAGCTGCATAATCTTTCTTCTCTTCTCATCAAGTTCTGCCGGCATTGAATCAAGTTCAGTCTTAATCATTGCACATGCTTCATCTACAAGGTCTATAGCCTTATCTGGCAGAAATCTGTCTGAAATATATCTGTCTGACAAAGTAGCTGCACTTACAAGTGCGCCATCTGTAATCTTAACTCCATGGAACACTTCGTATCTGTCCTTAAGACCTCTAAGAATTGAGATAGTATCCTCAACTGTAGGTTCATCAACCATAACTGGCTGGAAACGTCTTTCAAGTGCCGGGTCTTTCTCAATATACTCTCTGTGCTCATCAAGAGTTGTAGCACCTATACAATGAAGTTCACCACGGGCAAGCATAGGCTTTAACATATTGCCTGCGTCCATAGCACCTTCTGTCTTACCTGCACCGACAATAGTGTGAATCTCATCAATAAACAGGATTATCTGACCTTCAGACTTCTTAACCTCATCAAGTACAGCCTTAAGTCTTTCCTCGAATTCACCACGATACTTTGCACCTGCAACAAGCGCGCCCATATCCAGTGCAAAAAGCTTCTTATCCTTTAAGCCTTCTGGAACATCTCCCCTTACAATTCTCTGTGCAAGTCCTTCAACAACTGCTGTTTTACCAACACCAGGTTCACCAATAAGAACGGGATTATTCTTCGTCTTACGGGAAAGGATTCTTATTACATTTCTGATTTCATTATCCCTGCCGATAACCGGGTCAAGCTTTCCGTCCTTAGCTCTTTCTACAAGGTCTGTAGCATATTTGCTTAGAGTATCATAGGTTGCCTCTGGATTATCCGAAGTAACACTCTGGTTGCCTCTTACTGTGGCAAGTGCTGACAGGAATGATTCCCTGTTAATTCCATATGTCTTAAAAAGTTGCTTTATGCTCTTGTTAGGTGCTGCAATCATCGCAAGCATAAGATGCTCAACAGAAACATATGCATCCCCCATTCTCTTTGCTTCATCTTCTGCATTTACTAAAACCTTATTAAGATCATTGCTTACATAAAGCTGTACATTTCCTGAAACCTTATTCTTCTGGCTAAGTAAAGTCTCAATATTTTTAATAAATGTGTCCTTATCAATTCCCATCTTCTCTATCAGGCTCGCGATAAGACTATCTTCTATAGTTAAGAGACTGTACAGAAAATGTTCCTGATCAATCTCCTGATTACCATAATCGTAGGCAATCTTCTCGCACTGGTTAACAGCCTCAATAGACTTCTGTGTAAACTTATTAATGTTCATACGATTACCTCCTTCTATTACAATGAATGCTTAACTTCACTGTTTATCTATTGTTTTCCTCTTACAATTGATGTTATACATCTCATTGTTAGCACTGTCAAGATGTGAGTGCTAATGAATTTATTAAAAAAATATAAAGCCAGCAAAATACTGGCTTTACACTATAATAAATAATTAAATTATATATTTTTATCGCTTTATGTACCTTATCAATATGATATAAGCAGCACAGAAACATCATTAACATTTGTTCCCGTAGGTCCTGTTATAATAAGCCCCTCTGTTAGTTTCAAAGCATTATAAGCATCATTATTCTTAAGCACTTCAAATATATCTATTCCTTTATTCTTTAAGACTCCTGCTGTATCACCATCGCTATATCCACCTGCCGCATCCGTAGGTCCGTCTGTTCCATCGCTGCCTATACTGAATACTGCTGCATTTGACATTCCCTTAATACCTTCCGCTGCCGATAATGCAATTTCCTGATTTCTTCCACCTTTCCCATGTCCTGTAATATTAACAATCGTTTCACCACCTGCTATGTATGCCAGCTTCTTTCCTGACTTACAATGTGTCTTTGCTATAGATGCAAGAAAACTTCCGGCTTCTTTTGCCTGACAGCATAACTGGTCCGTAAGCATTATTGGTTCATATCCATACTTTGAACATTCCCTTGATACTGCACTGCATAATTCACGCACACTTCCATTAATAAAAGTTGTTACATTATCCAGTTTCTTCGGTGTCTCAATATCCATCAGCTTTTTTACATCTTCACTTATATTAAGATTATATTTTTCTACAATGTGCCATGCTTCTTCACATGTTGTTGTATCTGCACATGCCGGACCTGAAGCAATCATATCCAGTGGATCACCAAGTATATCTGATAATACTATTGATAATACATGCGCCGGTTCACATAATTTTGCAAACCGTCCGCCCTTTACTTCTGATAAGCGTTTTCTTATCGTATTAATCTCAACAATATCTGCGCCGCATGCAAGTAACTGATTAGTTATATCCTGCAATTCTTCTCCTGTAATCTTCGGCTTCTCAAATAAAGCACTTCCTCCACCTGAAAGAAGAAAAAGCACTGTATCATTCTTATTGAGTCCGCTTACCATCTCAATAGCTGTCTGTGTTGCTTTAAATGAATTCTCATCTGGAACAGGGTGGCCTGCCTCAAAACATTCTATTCTTTCAATCGGCTCTTTTACATGTCCATACTTCGTTATTACAATTCCTTCATTTATTCTGTCTCCCAGACAGTCACTTGCCGCCTTTGCCATCTGCCATGCGGCTTTTCCTACTGCTACAAGAATAACTTTTCCATCAAATTTCCTGTCTTTAAGTGTTTTCTTAACTGCTTCATCCGGAAGAACTGCTTTAATTGCCGCATCAATTATATTATCTGCAACCGCTCTTAATTCTTTATTCATAAGATTCTCCTTCCTGACATTATAATAACCTGTCAACAACATTTATAATTTTGTGTCTGCCAGTTTTTCATAATAATGTATAATTGCACTGTGGTCGCTGCTTCCATCTCCATTGTTATGCAGATACTGCATTATTTCCTGAACCTGTGCTGTCATCGGTACTGGAGCTCCAACACTATGAGCACACTCAAGTGCATTATTCAAATCTTTAATATGTAAATCAATTCTGAAGCCCGGTTCAACATTATCCTCTATCATCATTGGAACTTTGGCATTCATAACAGTAGACCCTGCTAGTCCGCCTTTTATTGCCTCAAATACACACTCAGGATCTACTCCGGCTTTTTTTGCCAGAATGAAGCTTTCAGAAACTGCCTGGATATTACATGCAACAATTATCTGATTGGCAAGTTTTGTTGTATTTCCAGCTCCAAGTTCACCACATCTTGTAACTGATGAACCCATATGTGTAAGAATCTGTTTATACTTATCAAATGTTTTCTCATCTCCACCAACCATAAATGCAACTGTTCCATCTATTGCTTTAGGTTCTCCTCCTGACACAGGTGCATCAAGCATATCAATTCCTTTTTCTTTTAATACATCACCAATATATCTGCTGTCGACAGGATTAATTGAACTCATGTCTATAAAACATGTTCCTTTTTTCATATAACCCGCAATACCATTTTCCCCGAGCATTACATCCTTTACCTGAGGACTGTTTGGAAGCATTGTTATAACCACATCACTCTCCGTGCCAATCTGTTTTAAATCACCACTTCTCGCACCTGCCTGTACAAGTTCATCGACATTTTCCTTATGATGGTCATTAACAATCAATGTATATCCAGCTCTGCAAAGATTCTTTGCCATCGGTTTTCCCATTATTCCCAATCCAACAAAGCCTATAACCATATATAATCCTCCTGATATTGTTCTAAATGTATTGTTATTATAATCTTTCTTTTATATAATAATGCGACCATACTGATAAGTCCATATAGTTCTCATAAGTATAGCCGCATTATGTAACATTTATATTATAAATATATTATAGAATCAATGAAAGAATAAATATTTCAACCATTGCTGCAATACCCATTATTAATGTGCACACTGTCTGTGTCTTATATCCCTGTTCAGGATCCATGTCACCAAAATTAGTAACTACCCAGAAGTATGAGTCGTTAGCATGTGATACTGTCATGGCACCAGCGCCTATAGCCATTACACAAAGCACTGTCTTAACAGGTGAAGCAAGTCCAAGTGCTCCAAGCAGTGGAGCAATGATACCTGCTGTAGTTGTAATTGCAACCGTCGAAGAACCCTGTGCTGTCTTTAATATTGCTGCAAGAAGGAATGGGAAGAATATTCCAACTGCTGAAAGCACTTCTGCATGCTGTGTAATAAATGCAACCATTGAGCTTGATGAAATAACCTTTCCTAATACACCACCAGCTGCTGTTACAAAAAGTATAGGACCAACTGTCTTTAATGTCTCATTTGTAATATTGTAAAAATCGGACATCTTATGTGCCGTTGCAAGCTGGATTACTGCAAATATTGTACCAACAGCAAGTGCTATAATTGGTCTTCCAAGGAACTGGCATGCTATGTCAAGTGCGCCGGTCCAGCCAGCCATTGATGAAATTGAACCAAGTGCCATAAGAATGATTGGTACAAGAATTGGAGCTAATGCATTAAATCCATTAGGAAGCTTTCCATACTCTGCAACTAATTCTTCATATGTCTTGGTAACCTCTCCATTGTCTGTTACTTCATCAGCACTCTTTACTCTCTTTCCAATAAACTTAGCATATACAAGACCTGCTATAAGAGGAAATATTGAACATACAACACCAAGTCCCATTACAAGTAAAAGATTATCTCCCACTCCAAGTGTATTAGCAGCTGCTATCGGACCAGGTGTTGGCGGAATAAAAACATGAGAAATATAAAGTCCTGCTGAAAGTGCTACTGTCATTGCTACACTTGAAACTGCTGTTCTTTTTACAAGTGCTTTTCTTATTGGATTAAGAATTACAAAACCACTGTCACAGAACACAGGAATTGAAACAACCCAGCCCATAAGCTCTATTGCAAGTTCTGGTCTTTTCTTTCCTACTACCTTAATTACCATATCTGCCAGCTTCAATGCTGCTCCTGTTTTTTCAAGTACCGATCCAATCAATGCACCTAATATAATAACAATACCGATGCTGCTGAATGTACCTGAGAATCCAGCTCCTATAACTGTTGGAATTCCAGACACCTTCGTTCCGTCTGGTTTTACAGTATCAACAAATGGAATTCCTGCCAACATTGCAAGAATAAGTGATACCGCCATAATTGCTAAGAAAGGATGAACCTTAAACTTAGAAATTGCAACTATCATCACAATGATAGCCAAGACAAATGCAATTATCAATGCTACTCCTGTCATAAAAACACCTCATTTCTATTTTATTGTTGTACGGTTTGCACAAACCTTTGTGCTTTGTATGACACAATAATAGCATGTAAAGTTCAATAGCAAAATGTTACACAGCACATAATATCGTTTTTATTTTGTATTATGTAACAATAATGGTAAATCATATTTTTCATTAATTAATTCATCAGTAATTATGTATGCCAGATACAACGCTGGACTTTCTGTTGGTTTCCTGACATCAAGTCCTGTTATTTCTTTCAGTTTTGATATTCTGTATTGTAATGTATTCTTATGAATATACAGATTGTCTGCTGCTTTCTGTATTGATCCCTGTGCATTAAAATACGCTTTCAGCAACGCAATATTCTCACATACATCATTATAATCCATATCATTGAATACCTTCTTTAAATATTCAAGCTTAATCTCTGTCGGTACATTGCTTATTAAAAGTTCAAGACTAATATCCTCATAGCATATAATCTGTTCATGTTTTTCAGCTGCAGCCGTCCATGCCCTATGTGCTTCAACATAAGCTTCATGCATATCATAGCTTTGAGCTGAATCTATACCAATATTTAGTTCAAATTTATCTTTTTCCCACACATATCCTGCCAGCTCTTCTGCAAATTTAACCACATCTTCTGTATCCATATTATCTATGATTATTATCTGTCTTGACGCGTTCCTGAAATGCATTTTATAATTATTTCTCTTTAAAAATGCATCAACATCATTCTCAAATTTTGCAATCTGAGACTGTCCCTGCTGTGAATCTTTAAGGTTGTCCAACTCATCTATGCTGGCAATAAACACTCTTCTTGGCTTATTAATATCTATTCCCAAAGCCATTCCACGGTCTTCTAAATCAGCATTCTTATATCCTCCATTTATAAGCCATTCTTCATAAAAAGCATTCCTTACACGCTTATTCATAAGCTGTCTATAGTTTGCACGACTCTCCATCAAAAGAATTTCCGTCATCTTTTTTAACAGTTTTCCAGACGTTATAACCTCTTCATATCCACCTGTCATTCCTATCACTCCTACTATTCCGCCATCAAGTTCAAGTGGAAGATTAATTCCTTTTTTTATGCCTTTTGATAAATCATCTTCATCAATATAATATTCCTCAAGATTTTCAGATATAATCTTATATGCACCATAATGAAAATCCCCTATTCTGGATTTATCACGACTTGCAATTATATGTCCTGTCTCATCCATAAGATTAATATTCTGTTTAACAAGTTTTGAAATTTCTTCAACAATCTGAGTTGCAGAATTCTTTGATATATGCATAACACGTATCTCCTTTTTGATAAGGATGTGACGGATTCCGTCACATATTCTTTCTATATAATATTGTACCATACATTTTATATCATTAAATTGTCATATGATACAAATTTATGAATAAATCAGATATTCAGGATTCATAATATTAATTAATAATTATGAATGAAAAAGGAGTATTATATGAGTAATAATATGGATCTTGGATACGATATGTTCTGCTATCAATGTGAACAGACAGCCGGAGGAAAAGGCTGCACTAAACTCGGCGTATGCGGAAAGACGCCAGAAATAGCCAATCTTCAGGATTTGCTTATATATCAGCTGAAAGGTATCAGCTTCTATGCCAGACATATTCTGGATTCAGGACTTAATGTTGACAAATCTGTTGTCAGCTTTATTGAGAATTGTCTTTTTACCACTCTTACCAATGTTAATTTCAATGTAGATGACCATGTCCATCTTCTTAAACAATCCCAGGACATCAAGAATAATCTGAAAAATATAGTAGGAACAACTGATTATATTACCCCATCTGCTGCATACGAACTGCCAGAAACTAAAGCTGATATGCTGCGTGACGCGCCAATGGCAGGCATTATGTACGACAAAACTCTGGATCCTGATATCCGCTCATTAAGACAGACTATTCTTTATGGTCTTAAAGGAATAAGCGCCTACGGTCATCAGGCAAGGGAACTTTCATACTATAGTGATAATGTTGACAATTTCTATATCATTGCACTCGAAGCAATAACAGATAACACCCTGACTGTCGAAGAACTTATCCGTCTGACTCTTAAAACAGGTGATATGGCTATTGAGATAATGAAAAAACTTGATGAAGCGAACACAACCATATATGGCAATCCATCACCACACCCGGTCAACGTTCACATTAAGAAAGGTCCCTTCATCATTGTTTCCGGTCATGACCTTAAAGACCTTGAAATGCTTCTTAAACAGACCGAAGGACTTGGCATTAATATATATACCCACGGGGAAATGCTCCCTTCCCATGGTTATGAAGGTCTTAAAAAATATAAGCATCTTGTGGGTAATTTTGGCGGCGCATGGCAGGACCAGCAGAAACAGTTTGATAATCTTCCCGGCTGTATCCTTATGACAACCAATTGTCTCATGCGTCCAAGAGACACATATAAAGACCGTATATATTCTACTAATGTTGTAGGCTGGGATGGCATAAAATATATAGAGAAGAAGCCTGACGGCGAAAAGGATTTTTCTGAAATCATAAAACAGTCTCTTGAACTTGGAGGCTTTACCGAAGAGCAGGAAGTAAAAGAAATTCTAGTAGGATTCGGACATGAAGCTGCTCTGTCTCATGCAGGTGAACTTGTTGAAGCAGTAAAATCAAAACAGATACGACATTTTTTCCTGATTGGTGGCTGTGATGGTGCAAGACCTGGCAGAAGTTATTTTACTGATTTTGCCACTATGGTTCCTGATGACTGCATGATTCTCACCCTTGCATGCGGCAAATATCGTTTCAATAAGCTTGATTTCGGCACAGTTGCCGGACTTCCAAGACTTCTTGATATCGGACAGTGTAATGATGTATATTCTGCTATTCTTATTGCCAATGCCCTTGCAGATGCATTTGATACAGATGTCAATGGACTTCCTTTATCTCTTATTGTTTCATGGTATGAGCAGAAGGCTGTTGCAGACCTTCTCGCCCTATTAAGCCTTGGCATTAAGAATATTTATCTCGGTCCGACACTTCCAGCATTCTTAAGCCCTAATGTATTACAGTACCTTGTAGACACTTTCCAGTTAAGACTTATAAGCAATCCGGAAGATGACATTAAGACATGTCTTGGACAGGCTGTTTAAATGTTCCTCCTAAAAAGGCTGCCACAAAGTGACAGCCTTACATACCTCATTAACATTCTTATAATTCTGCCAGTCCGGCAAGTGCAACATATTTTTCTGATACTGTAAACCACGTAGGGAAATCTGTTATTCCTGACTGTGGCAGATTGAATATCCGCTGGAACTCCTTAACCGCCGCTGCTGTCTGCTCACCATATATTCCATCAGTACTTAGGACCGGAATAGAACTATAATACTCTCCTATAAGGTTAAGCTGTTCCTGAAGCTGTCTTACCTTCTGTCCTGATGAACCTATATCAAGATTAGTTCCCGGCCATGAATAAGGGATTCCGCTTATCTGTTCTGCCGCATTAATATACACATCCTGACCATAATAATATCTTAATATATCAATCGATGAATAATTCTGATCTCCCAGATACTTGCTTCCCCACTGTGAAAGCCTGTTAGGACATGTCACTCTCTTTCCATCACAATACTGTGTAAGTATTGGCTGCTTTACATTAGGTCTTGATATGTAATTGTCAAATATATCATCTACTACCTGTGATATACTTTCGAACACATTTCTTCCATTAACCCATTTCTGGTCATATGCAGTTGATGATGTTATTGTAAAATCATAAAATTTGTTTCTGTACCATTCTGTATATACCCGGTTTAATGTAAATGACATAATAGCAAGCACATTTGCCTCAATTGTCTGCCTCGGCCATGTTGAATATATCTCAGAGCTTGCCACATTCTTAATATAATCCTTATAAGTAACATAATAATTATCTGCCTCAGTATCTTTAGGCGGTCCGTCATGTACAACTACAATTTCAGGAACAACAACTCTGTCAAGCACAATTTCACCCGACTGACCCATAGGCTTAATCTCTTCTTCATCAATCTTAGGTGGGTAATCTCCATATAATGTGTTAACAGGTATGACTATATTATTCTGTGAATTATCCCTTGCAGACATCTTTACATTCTGAATGCTTAGCTCCCCCGAAAACATATCACTGCCTGATATATTTACATTATCAAATCCTGGCGCACTTACAGCTATGTCATACTCTGAAAATGGCTGCCTGTTCCCCGGTTCCATGCTATATTCAATTGGAGGCGTTCTTAAGTCGTTAAATATACTTATCCCGTCTCCATCTGTACCACTTTCTCCTATTATATTATCAGGATTTCCTGTATACGACAGTCTTACAGCCGCTCCTTTAATTGGCACATTTTCTTCATTGACAACACTTACCTTCAATCGGCCTTTATCAATATTATTTTCTGGCACTTCAAATGTATGTACATATCCAACGTTCATAATCTGTCCTCTTTCTCATCTTAAGATAAATATATGTGACAGGTACGCTTATTATGTCTTTTGCATACAATAATATGATTAATGTTATCGGAGATATTATGGCTCAATATAAGATAGCTGTAGATGCCGGACACGGCGGTAGCGACTATGGTGCAACATATAATGGCAGGGCTGAGAAAGATGACAACTTAAAGCTCGCTCTTGCCGTAGGTGATATATTAGAAAAAAATGGTATTGACGTTGTGTACACCCGTACTACTGATGAATATGAGACACCTTTTAAAAAAGCGACTGATGCCAATGATGCTAAGGCTGATTATTTTGTTTCAATCCACAGAAATTCATCCCCTATGCCTAACCAGTACACAGGCGTGGAAACTCTTGTTTACAATAATTCCGGTATTAAATCACAGATGGCTGCCAATATCAATTCTGAGCTGGAAAAGGCTGGCTTTAAAAATCTTGGAATTACCGAACGTCCTAACCTTGTTGTACTCAAACGGACAAAAATGCCTGCCGTACTTGTAGAAGCCGGCTTTATTAACAACGATAAAGATAATGAAACATTTGATAAGAACTTTAACCAGATTGCAAATGGAATCGCAGATGGTATTCTTAAGACCCTTGGAATTAAACCAAAGACAAATAATACTACTGCACAGGCTGCTTCAGGTGAAGTCTCATCAGTGAAATCAGATTCTGCCAAATCCGCTGAAATCATGCCTGCAGCATGCGAAAAAAAGCCTGCGCCTCCTGCTAAACCAGCATGTAACTGTGATGATGACCTCTCTCCTGAGCCACTATATCGTGTTCAGGTTGGTGCCTACCGCAATAAAAATAATGCAGACCGCATGCTTAATTCCCTGCTTATTGAAGGATTCCCGGCTTTTATCATATATGAGAATGACTATTATAAAGTTCAGGTTGGTGCTTTCAGACAGCTTTCAAACGCCATTAAAATGGAGCAGAAGCTGCGTAAATTCCGATACAACACATATATTGTATACTCATAAATATACGCTGATAGTCATACAACAATTAATCCCGCCAGACTGTCTGTAAACCAGTCTGACGGGATTAATTGCTCTGTCCCATTGAATTATTTAACACTGTATATTATGCTCTGTACTTCATCATCCTTCATAACGAACGAAAGTCTGGTGTTACCTGATTCATACAGAAGCTGTCCGTCAGCTTCTGTATAATCACTTCCATATGCTGATACAACCTTATCCTTCTTATCGCCAATACGGACACCTTCTTTAGTCTTAACAGCATCATCCATAAGTGTTATAGAATAAAGCTTATCATTTCCGTCCTTCTGATATCCCTGTAGTGTTACGCTATCATAGTAATAGAATTTGTCCATTCCTTCAAATGCACAGCTTTTAGCTTCATAGTAACCACCAGAAGGTTCTCCAAGCTTAGATGTATATTCTGTAAGATCGCCATCTGTCTTTAACTCTATGCCTTTTAATTCAAATGAATACTTACTTTCCGTCTGCTGTGATGCAACTGGCTTGTCCTGACTATTATCTGGCAGTGTTGATGTTCTTCCACATGCTACCATCATAACTCCTGCTGCAAGTACTGCCGCTAACATTAAACTCTTCTTTCTCATAATCAATCTCCCTGTTTCTCTTCGTAATATTTATTAACTATTGACTGCCATACATTCTTATATGATTCATCCTGTCTGTGATCTGTAAGCCCGAATTTCTTCACAAGCTGTTCCCCAAGATATAACGACAGCTTCTCAGCTCCTTCCACATTAAGATGCTGTCCATAATCAAATGTATCAGTAGTATAGTCTATACCTATATTTTCAGCCTCATTAATTGTATTAAGATACAATATTCCATGCTCATCCGCATAATCATTCACCTGCTTATCCCATTCATCATACCAGTGAGGAAATACACTTGGTGCCTTCATGAGCACAAGATTAATACCATTATCTTTACAAAGTGAATATATCTTATCAAGATACTCCATGTTCCTGTCACTGAATGTATAATTAGCAAGTGGAGCAGCTTTTGGTATAGTCGTAACTGGTCTTACTCCCTTCTGCATAAGATAACCGTTAGTTGTGACGGATGGTGTTTTCCACATATATCTGAAATCCTCTGATGACAATTCACTCCATCTTGAGTGATATCTCAACAGTGGAAATATATAGCTGGCCATATTCTCATCTTCTGTCATTGACTCCCTTATAGAAGCTATCTTATACTTTGAAAGCTTCATGCCATCCAGTGTCATTCTGTTATAAGCCTCGCTTTTGGCATCTCTTTGTGTCATTGCAAGTACATTTACAATAACAACCTGCGGTTTCTCATACTTAAGCGTATCTTCGAGCAGATAATACGACTGCCATATAAGCTGTTCCGCACTTCCACGGATATAACTTGATATCCCGTAATTCTCCCACATTGTAACCGGGGATATATTCTCATATACTTCACAGTCACCAAGAATAAGCACATCGTGATTCTTTTCACTGTTGTAATATTCCTCAATCATTGCACCTTCTTTAATATCTGATGCATATTTAGGAACTAACAGACACTGTAAAAGATACAGACATACTATCGGTATTATGATAACTGCAATACCTGTACATATTTTCTTTCTCAAAACTGTCTCCATTCCTTAGAAAATGCTTTCTAAAACTGATTATATATAAACTGACTTGACTCGTATCCGGTTCCATAGATTCCCAACACAGCTATAAGCAGAAAAATCACAAGAAATACTGTATATCTTATAATATAATTTTTCTGTGCAAGCTGCTCTCTAACCGGACATCTTCTCTCAAGCAGGCTTACCACAAACATTATAACCACACCTGCAAAAAGTACTATATAATCAGCTACTGATAAACCAATACTCCACATTCCCTTAGTGAATACAGCTGCATAATTACCACCTGTAAACATTGAGAAAAACATACGGAATGCCTCTGCAATATTTCTGTAGTAATCAAGCATCTGCAGACAGCATACTATAGCAGTAGTTCTTATTATCTCAAATACTTTGTAGTATTTTAACTTTCTGTAACCTAACCTGTTATCTGCCTTCTCATATAACGGCTTAAGTTCCTGAGAAACAAGCATAATTATGCTGTTCAAAAGTCCCCACACTACGAAGTTCCAGCTTGCACCATGCCATATACCTGTCACAAACCACACAGTAAGACTTGAAAAATACACTGGAAATCTTGAACCTACCGGCTTTCCTACATGCTTCTTAAGCCACCTTGATACCTTATTCATCCATTTAGACATTGATAACGGATAGAAAAGATAATCCTTAAACCATGCACACAACGTAATATGCCATCTTCTCCAATACTCCGCAATGCTCTTTGAAAAGAATGGTCTTCTGAAATTCTCTGGAAGAGTAATTCCAAACATCTGTGCAACACCAATTGTAATATCTATGCCACCTGTGAAATCTGCATACAGATCAATTGCATACAGCAGCATTCCTACAAATGCATATGCACCATAATACACTGAAACATCTGACTGTATTGTTGCAAGTCCGATTGCTGCCCTGTCTGCGATTACCATCTTCTTAAAATATCCCCACAGAATTCTCTCAAAACCATACTGTATATTAACGCACGAGAAAGCATGACTTTCAAACAGGCTTTTCTTCAGATCATTCCATCTGCTTATAGGTCCCTGTACCAGCTGTGGGAAAAAGGACACAAACAGTGCATATCTGAACGGATTCTTCTCTGCATCTGCAACACCGCGATACACATCAATCATGTATCCAGTAGACTGGAATGTATAAAATGATATTCCCATCGGAAGTACAAAATCAACCGTATTAAATGTTGTAAATGTGACTATAAACATATTGGTGTATTTAAGTACAGCAAGTATTCCAAAATTAATAAACAGAACAATAGTAAGAAACATTTTCTGTTTTCTTAAAGAAATGTTCTTAAGCTTTTTCTTTTCATCTCTGGATATATCACCTTTATGTTCTTCTATGAAGCGTACAGACCTGTCTTTCTCCCTGCATATAAGCCTTGCACCTGCATACGTCGTTATGATAGTTGTTACTATGAATATTATTCCGCTTAATCCGGCATACACATAGAATAACATATTCATACATAACAGTACTATCCACTGAATACGTTTAGGCGCAACATAATATAAAATAAGTGCAACCAGAACAAATAAAATAAACTGATAAGATGTAAATAACATTTATCTTACTCCTCCCTAATATGAAAACTCTTCTGAAGGAGTTGCCGGATACGCGGACATATCTCTTCTATATATTGAATTTCCTCTGTTAATATAATCCTGCACCTGTGAATCTGTCAGCATAAAACATTCAAATCCATCATACATTCTTGTTGAATCAAAATGATACCAGCCTGTTCCAAGATTACATAAAACCCAGCTATGATCTCCAGACCTTGCGCCCTGATTATCAACCCATATACACTCAGCTCCTATCCCTTCAAGGAGCGCTCTGTCAACAGAAGCATATGTGAAACAGTCACCCGACACATATCCATTCTTCTTAATCACTTTTAATGCCTCAAATGCTTCATCCTGCCATTCTGAACTCTGTGTATAACTGTTTCCTGCATATCCAATCTTAGTATGTGCATACTTATATATTGCCCTTGCTTTCTGTCCTTTAGACATTGAATTATCTGTAATATCCTGAAGAACTGCAGCTACAACTTCATCAAGAGTTGAATAACTGCTGTTTACTTTAACTTCCTGTGTCTCCTCTTCAATAAAAGTAAATGTCGCTTCTTCTATAGTCTCATTACCATCTGAATCTACTGCTTTATAATAAACAATATAACTTCCCGGCTGTGAAGTATTAACCTGTGATTTATCAACCTCAACATCAATCTCCTGCCCTGAGAAATCTGTTGCATACACATCTGTCATATATGAAACTTTACTGCCTATATAATATGTCTTATCTGATATACCATGAATTACCGGTGGCTCAACATGAATATCTGACGGCTGGTCATTAACATCTGACTCACTGCCCTCTTCTGACTGATTATTCCCTTCTGACTGGACAGCTTCTGTCTTAATACTTCCTTCGGAAATATTATTCTTGTTGTTACATCCTGTCACTGCTGCAGATAACATAACTGCAACACTTATCAATCCATATACAAGAACTCTTCCTGCAAAATATCTGTGTTTAATCATTGTTCACATGCACTTGTATTATTCAAATGCTATTCTCCTTAAATTTTAATCATATAATTATAACTCACATCAATTTATATAGTCAACCTGTAAAACCGGCTCTTACTATAAACTATAAAAATGCTGATACCAGATATAGTTTCCAATATCTGATACCAGCATATACATTTTACGTTTAGATTCTTAATTAATCAGTATTATTCTGTTTTACCGTAAGTTTCAGGCTCTTTAGCTGCTGCACTCATCTCTTCTGGAAGACCTGTGAAATTAACGTTCTTAGTAGTCTTGGCATCATATGTATTAGCCTTCATGACTTCTGTAAGATCAAAGCCTGTAGTTTCCTTGATACTTTCAATTGTCTTAGCAAGAACTGACGGTACATTACCACTGAAAGTTCCTACTCCGTTCTCTCCTGAACCTCCATCAATAATAGTAACCTTATCAATGCTTTCAAGCGGCTTTGCAATTGCTTCTGCCATCTGTGGAAGAACTTTAATAATCATCTCTGTCATGGCAGCCTTACCATACTTAGCCATTGCCTCCGCTTTCTTTTCCATAGCCTCAGCCTCAGCAAGACCTCTGGCTTTAATACTTTCTGCATCTGCAAGACCTTTTGCCTTAATGCTTTCTGCTTCAGCAATTCCCTGTGCCTTAACAGCTTCAGCTTCCTGCTCTTTTGCAAATCTGTCTGCTTCTGCCTGTGCTTTCTTAGCCTCTGCCTGTTTCTGAATTTCAAACTGCTTTGCTTCTGCTTCCTTCTGTCTCTGGTAAAGCTGTGCATCAGCCTTCTGCTGTGTTGCGTATTTCTCTGCTTCTGCCTGTTTACGGATATCTGCATCAAGTGTTTTTTCCTTAACAGCAATCTCTTTCTCTCTTAACTCAATCTCTTTCTCCTGCTTTGCTATATTAGCATCAGCAGTTGTAATTTCGATTGTTTTTCTCTGTTCCTGCTGTTGTATTTCGTATGCAGCATCAGCCTCAGCTTTCTTAACATCTGCTGCTCTCTTTAATTCCTGTTTCTTAATCTCAAGTTCATTATTTCTTTCTGCAATAGCAGTCTCAGCTTCGATTCTTGCATCATTTGCCTGCTTTGTTGCATTAGCTTTGGCAACTGCAATATCCCTTTCTGATTCTGCTCTTGATATCTGTGCTGATTTACTGATACTTACAACCCTGTCAATACCAAGATTCTCAATAACATTACCTTCATCAGTAACATTCTGGACATTAAAGCTTACAATTTCAAGACCCATTCTTGCCATATCCGGAGCAGCATTTTCCTGTACCTTCTCAGCAAACATCTTTCTGTCCTGAACAATATCTTCCAGCCTCATCTGTCCTATAATCTCACGAACATTACCCTCTAATACATCTCCTACTGAGTTTCTGATATAATCTTCGTTCTTGTTAAGGAAGTTGCTTGCTGCTTTCTCAAGCATTTCCTTAGAAGAACCAACCTTAATCTTTACAGCAGAATCAATGTTGACATTGATATATTCGTTAGTCGGAACTGATTCCTTAGTCTTAACATCAACAGAAATCATCTTAAGTTCAAGTTTATCAACTCTCTGTAAGAATGGAATTCTTAACGCTGACTTACCAATAACAAACTTAGGATTCTTTCTTAAACCAGAAACAATCAATGCCCTGTCTGTTGGTGCTTTAATATAACTTGCAAGAATAAACACAACAAATAAAATCACAACTACCCCAATAATAATTGCCAATTCCATATTATATACCCTCATCTTTCTAATTACTCATTAGTTAATAACTGCCATTAAAACCCAAGTCTTGCACTACCAGAAGAACTCTTTCCATTAAACAATTCATTATATAACTTATCACTGAAAACATTAGATAAAACATTTAAATTCTTCATAAGCTCATATGCCAGTGTTGTGCTCTGGGTCTCTGTAAGATTAGCAAGATTGTAAGCACCTGAATAATCTGATGCAGAATATTTTAACTTGCTGAATTCTTTCTGTGTTGCTTCACCTGAAAGTTTCATATCTATATTGCTGTCATCAATATTGCTGTTCACATAAAGATTATCAATCTTAACTGTTGTTCCTGATGAACTAAGTTCTGCTCCTGCTTTGATATACTCTTTATTCTGAGTCATCTCTAATGCCAGTGCAGCCTTATCATCCTGTGTCTTTACTGTATACTTCATATTAATATCATCAACATCAGCTTCGATAACAACATATTCAAATGGATTGTCATTACCAAGAAATGAGATCGCAACAAATCCTTTTTCGCTTGTATTATAATCTGCTGCATCAATTGCAAGTCTTACAATCTCATCATTCTTATTAATATACATTGACAATGTAACTGGCTGCATATCACTTAATGAACTCTCAATACTGCTCTTGATAGTTGTCTGTGAAACGCCTGCCATTGTAAGAATTGTCATATAAGAAGAAAGATCTTTACTTGCATATAATTCATCAATAACTGTTTCGCATGCCTTAATAACAGTCTCCTTAGTTATTGTAATGCTATACTCAGAAACCTTGATATCTCCGTTATCCGAATTATATGTAAATTTATCACCCTTCTTGTATTCACATTCTTCTGCAAATGTGTTAATCCCCTTAACTACACATTTAACTGCTGCATTAACAGGTTCTCTGTATAATTCAATATTGCTTGTATCTATTGCTGAGAAATACTTTGAAATACTACCCAAACTTCCATAAGAAAATCCCGAATCAATTTCATCCTCAAACTGTGCCAGTGAGATTACGAATGACTCTGAGAATAACTCAGGCACTTTGAAATACATATTATTGCCATCTGAATAAAATGTAACTGTAAGTGCTGTAGCTGATCCATTCTGTAGCTTAATCTCTCCTGCCATCTTCTCTGTTGAAGCATCCATCTGAATATCATATGTAACTGTATCAGCCTTGATATAATCTGAATACTTCTCGCCATCAATTGTTGCAGTATCAATCTTTAATGTACCTGTTATCTGATTCTTGTCTGATACAGATGTAAGTGACATATTATCAAATGCACTGCTTGCTGTATCCTCAAGACCTGTTCCAAGCTTCTTGATAGCTGCTATTGCATGCTTATCTGGTGACAATACATTAGGAAGTACTACAAATCCGAGTACTGCTGCCGCTGCAGCAATAACTGCTATTATAGCAACTACTATTGGCCACTTCTTCTTTTTCTTCTTAGGCTGTGGCTGCATAGGAGGTGCTTCCTGATATCTTGGTACATCTGCATTCACTGGTGGAACTGCCCCTGACTGTGGCTGTGTTCCGAACTGCTGCTGTACTGTCTCATTAAACTGTGGCTGTGTTCCAAACTGCTGCTGTTCAACCGGCTCACTCTGTACCGTCTGTGCAACTGGTTCGTTCTGTACAGGTGTTTCCTGTACTGGCTGTGGATTTAAAGGATTTCCACACTTTGGACAAAACTTAGCTGTCCCTGCATTATATCCGCATTTTGTGCAAAACATAACATTTCTCCCCTCTCTTGTTTTTTTATTATAGTATCAAATAAAATGTATATTTTCAATGAAGAAAATATGCCAGAAACTTTTCTATCATATCCGTTTCTGCACGATTCAAAGCATAATTTACATTTTACAGTACTTTTTAAATTCGTAGCACAAATCAAAGTATGTGTGTTCCTCACTCATCTGTGTAACTTTCCATTCTGGCATCTTATCCAGATTAGGAAAATGTGCATCTGCATCATACTTATAATCAACACTCGTTATGTGTGCCACATCGCAATATGGAAGAAACTGTTCAAATACAGATTCTCCACCGATTACATATATATCCTCTGACTTATATGATGCAACCTTTTCAAGTGCCTCTTCTACTGAATGTACTACAACAACTCCATCCTTCTTATATGACAAATCACTGGTAAGCACTACATTATATCTGTCTATAAGAGCTGTTCTGTCCGTAATCTGCTCATATGTCTTTCTTCCCATTATTGCAGCTTTTCCAGCTGTTTCCATTCGGAAAAGCTTAATATCTTCCGGAATATTAACAAGAAGATGTCCCTGTTTTCCTATTGCCCAGTTCTTATCTACTGTTGCTATCAGATTCATAATTACAACTTCCCTTCTATCTCCTTAGGAACATAGGCAAGCACCTTGATTCCATCTTCTGTGTACTCTTCACTTTCAAGCTGTCCAAACTGTCTTATAAGCTGTATCTTGCCTGCTTCACTGTAAGGAAATACTCTTTCAATTCTTATTCTGCTCTTAAGAATAATTTCCTGTATGCACTCTTTAAATGCTTCAAGGCCATTGCCTCTTATGGCAGATATATTGTATGTGTAGTCTGCGTGTAAATCTTTAGCTGCCGGTTTCTCCGGTAAAACATCACATTTATTAAATAATGTAATAACAGGCTTTCCTTCAACACCTAACTGCTTTAGTGTTGCATATACTGTTGACATCTGCTGTTCATAGTCCGGGTTGGATACATCAACAACATGCACTATAATGTCTGCATACTTTGCCTCTTCAAGAGTACTCTTGAATGCTTCAATAAGATTATGTGGCAGTTTTCTTATAAATCCGACTGTATCAGTAAGCAACACTTTCTCTCCATTAGGAAGTTCCATACTTCTTGTTGTAGGGTCAAGTGTTGCAAAAAGCTTGTTCTCCGACAACACACCTGCATCAGTAAGTTTGTTAAGAAGTGTTGATTTGCCGGCATTGGTATATCCAACTATAGCTGCGACAGGTGTTGAAGTCTTAGCTCTTTTGCTTCTCTGGACATCTCTGTGCTCCTTCATATCCTTAAGGTCTGCTGAGAGCTTTGATATTCTGTCTCTTATAAGTCGTCTGTCTGTCTCAATCTTTTTCTCTCCGGGACCTCTTGTTCCTATTCCGCCACCAAGTCTTGACATTGATGTTCCAAACCCCGCAAGTCTTATTGAACGGTACTTTAACTGTGCCATCTCAACCTGAATCTTACCTTCACTCGATGTAGCTCTTGCCGCAAATATGTCAAGAATAACCATTGTTCTGTCCATAACTTTAACACCAAGTTCATCCTCAAGATTCTTAAACTGGGCAGGGCTTAATTCGTCATCACATATAATTCCCGTAGCATCAAGCTCATCAATCATAAGTCTTAATTCTTCGATCTTACCCTTGCCAATATATGTTGCAGGGTGAAAGTTATCTCTTGTCTGAATCATCCTTCCCACGGTCTGTGCACCTGCTGTCTTGGCAAGCTCTCCAAGCTCATCAAGAGAGCGCTCTGTGTCGTCATCTGTGTCAAATGCTACTCCAACCAGAATAACTCTCTCAATAATCTCATCTGTTTCATAAACTGTCATATATATATTTCCTTTTATTTTTTATTTCTTTCTGATAAATAATCACTAAGATAGTCTGTTACTTCCTTCTCAGTTGCCATTGACATAACCTTATCTGTTACAAGTCCGGCTTCTTTAAGTGACCAGTCTGCAATTGTCTTTCTTGTCTCTAATACCTTTCCTGTTGATACTGAGAATTCATCCAGACCAAATGATAAAAGTATCGGTGCCATTAAAGCATTTGCAGCTGCCTCACCACACATTCCGGCTTCAATACCTGCATTATGAGCACATTCTATTATCCTTCTTATAAGTCTTAACACTGCCGGATTGAATGCAGAATACAGATATGCTACATTTTCATTACATCTGTCTACTGCAATTGTATACTGTGTAAGATCATTAGTACCAATTGAAAAGAAATCAACCTCCTGTGCTATAGCATCTGCCATAATAGCTGCTGCCGGAGTCTCAATCATAACGCCTGTCTGGATATTCTTGTCATAACTAATTCCATTATGGTCAAGGTCGCTGCATATTTTCTTAATCATATCTTTAACCTGTCTCACTTCATTAACTGACGTAATCATAGGTATCATAATTCTTATAGAGCCATATGCACTGGCTCTTAATATCGCACGGAGTTGTGTTGTGAATATATCAACTCTGTCAAGGCAGAATCTTATTGCACGGTATCCTAAAAAAGGATTGGTTTCTTTCGTAAGTCCCATGTACGGAATATCCTTATCTCCACCAATATCAAGTGTTCTTATTGTAAGCGGCATACCTTTTGTCAGCACTGCCGCCTTCTTATATTCCTCAAACTGTTCTTCCTCTGTCGGCAGCGCATTCTTATTAAGAAAAAGAAACTCAGTCCTGAAAAGTCCCACACCTTCAGCTCCAGCCTTAACAGCCTTAGCTGCTTCATCAGCTCCACCAATATTGGCAGCAAGCATAACCTTTTTCCCATCAGCTGTCTCTGTGCTTTTATTAATAAATGTCTTCAATTCCTCAATGTGTTCTTCATATTTCTTCTTTTTCTTTTCATATATAGAAAATGTACGCTGTGTTGGATTAATAAAAACTTCTCCATAAGCTCCGTCTATTATTATAGAATCTCCATTTTTTACTTTCTGAAGTATTCCCTTCACACTAAGTACTGCCGGAATCTCAAGTGCTCTTGCAAGAATTGAAGCATGTGCCGTATCGCCGCCTTTTTCTGCAACAATACCTGCAACATGTGCTATGTCCATGGAAGCTGTCATAGATGGCTTAATCTCATCTGCAACAATAACAGTATTATCTGGAAGATTAGTAAGGTCAAACGCTTTCGTTCCCTGCAATGTCTGTATCATTCTTTCTCTCATATCCTGAATATCAGTAACACGTTGCTGCATATCAGGATTATCCATTGAAGAAAACAATTGAATCAGCTTATTACACACATCATCAAAAGCTGCTTCTGCACATATATGACTATTATCAATTGCAGCAACGACTTCATTCTCTGTTGTTATATCTCTTGCAAGATATATCTGATTCTTAAGCACCAGTGCATCCTTGTCAGACTCACCAAGTTTTTTCTCCAGTTCAGATAATAATTCTTCCGTCTGCTCTATAAATGTTTTTCTTGCCTCAAAGAATCTTTTCTTCTCTTCTTCTGCGTTATAATGCGTTCCCCTGTTTACAACAGCACTGGCATTATAAACAATAAGAACATGTCCTATTCCAATTCCTCTTGAAGTTCCTATTCCTCTTTCCATACATATGCCCCCATTCTACTGATTAAACACATACCTTATCATGTTAACAATAGTTTCTGATGTATCTCTTGAATATATTGTTTCCCTTGCAAGAACCGGATTATCTGTGATAACGCCGTCAACGCCTTTGTTAGTCAGGTTCTTGATAGAATCTTTATTATTAACTGTCCACGCATAGACCTGCTTACCTGAATTATGAATTGCATCAATAGTTCTCTTTGATAAATACGCTGCATTAACACTGAAGAAATCTATATTACTCATATCATAAAAATCCCCATATGCAGCTGATAAAATATATCCAACCTTAACATTTTCATTGTATGATTTAACAGCCAGTAAAGCTGATTTGCTGAATGAGGTTACTACACAATCCGCTGTCATATTATATTTTTCAATGAGAGCTGCTGTTTTCTTCGCAAGTTCATCCCCATTACCAGCCGGTTTTAATTCAATATTAAGTTTAATCTTTCCCTGCGTAAGTTCAAGTACTTCCCTTAAACTTGGAACTTTTTCCCCTTTATATTGTTCTGAATACCATGAACCTGCATCCAGCCTTCTAACCTCTTTATATGTCATATTTACAATATTTTCATCCACACCTGTTGTACGATATGCATTAGAATCATGCATCACTATGACTTCTCCATCACTTGTAAGCTGTACATCAAGTTCAATATAATCTGCCATATCATCTATAGCTTTCTGGAATGCGGCCATCGTATTCTCAGGTGTCTCTGTTGAAGCCCCCCTGTGAGCCATAACCTTAGTCTCATGAAAGATAGCTACATTTTCAAATGGATTATTGTTAAATGTCATTATTAGATAAAATGCATCTGCAACAACAGCAGCAGTTAAAACAATACTATATATTATCTTTCTTCTTTTTGCAGGACCTTCCTGTATATCTGTGAACTCAAATGTAATATCGTCTACATCAGTATATTTGTAATACATATGTGAAATAGCCGAAAAAGACAGTGGTATTGCTACACATACAAGAATACATTTTATAATTAGTCTTTCTGTCCTTAATGCAGACAGAAATATAGCATTTCCAAGATATGCCATATTAAGAATCTTAACACCTGCAACAAGAAATACTGATATAAGCACATAAGTTATTCCAATAATTGCAAGCATAACCAGATTATACACAACAAGTGCTGATATTGTTCCCATTGGATGCTTCTTAACCATACGGGCACTTTTCTTATATGCTTCCCTAAATCCCAGTCCTTCCATCATGCATATATTCATTGCATATATTCCAGGAATTACAATTGCGTATATAATGACAAACATAAATATAACTTCAGCCTTAATATACCAGTGATTCCTAATGATATACATTTTAATTAAGTTAGTATTAGTCTCACTGTATAAGACATTAAACCATACAGTTACATTGGAAGCCAGAATTGATATGAAGTAAAATATACTCAGACCTACATGCCTTGGCTTAAAAACATTTTTAAAAACCTTATAAGAATTATAAAATATATCAACAACAGATGCATTACATGATGTTCTCTTTGTCTCGAAACAGACTGAAAGATATGTCATCTCATAAGTGCAATAGAATACAAATATACCCATAGCAAGAAAAATTGCAAATATGACTACAGGGTGTGTCATTGCTCTCTGAATATATTCATTAGTAAGATAGTTCACTCCTGCTATCTTCATAAGAAAATTAATTGCAAATAAAACAATAGGGAATATAACAGCAAAAGCAACAAGCTTGTATGCCAGTTCAAATGTCCATACATGCCTGCTGCTGTCAATTAAAAGACTAAAATTGTTTCGTAACTTTTTAAAAATCATATAATTATCCCCGAATCAATTGTCAATAAGATGCTGATTATCTGTGAAACATCTTAATAAACTTTCTCATCTCCGCTTTGATATCCATATTCTGCATATTAAGACTTTCCGAAAAACTCTGCATAAAATCCGCAGTATATGAAAAGACAAGAATCATTGCCATAACACTGGCAATCCTGTAATCGATTGAGAATACAAAACGCTCCACAAATTTATTCAAAAATCCGAATATAAATACGGCAACAAACCCCCAGGCAAGTGTTGACTGTAAGCATATGATGCCTTTGTAATTAAACTTAAGATGATCATAATTCCACCACACTTCACCAAACAGTTTTAACATAACCTGTGCTGTAAGGTACTCAAATGCTGTAGCACATATACATCCAAAAATATATAGTGCAATATAATTATGCTCTATTGGCTTAAAAATATTAAAAGCAATCAGTGTCCCGAAACCATATATTACACAGAACGGCAGCTTGGCAAAGCCTCTGTTTTCCCAGTAACCAAGCTGCTTTCTGATAACCACACATTCCATACACCATCCAAGAAAGCTGTATATAAAAAACCATATAACAAGCTGGCTTATATTCATACTTCTAAATGTTATACCCATTATATGTGACATAATGTACCCTCCATCATTAAATGGAAAATTCTCTCCTTAATTAAAGGAGCTCCTCAAGAGTCTTTCTTATTGCACTGATGAAATCCTGTGTATTAAGTGTTACAGGATTCTCCATTGTTGTAATAAGTGCAAGATCCTTTGTCATCTTTCCATCTTCAATAGTCTTAATGCATGCACGCTCAAGAGTATCAGCAAATTTTCCAAGCTCAGGAATATTATCCAGCTCTCCTCTTTTTCTTAAAGCGCCTGTCCATGCGAATATAGTAGCAATAGGGTTAGTAGATGTTTCTTCACCCTTAAGATGCTTATAATAATGTCTCTGTACTGTTCCGTGTGCAGCTTCATACTCATAGTATCCATTAGGTGATACAAGAACAGAAGTCATCATTGAAAGTGAACCAAATGCTGTGGCTACCATATCACTCATAACATCTCCATCATAGTTCTTGCAAGCCCAGATATATCCCCCCTCTGAACGGATAACTCTTGCTACTGCATCATCTATAAGAGTATAGAAGTATGTTATGCCAGCTTCTTCAAACTTATCCTTATATTCAGCATCGAATATCTCCTGAAATATGTCCTTAAATGTATGGTCATACTTTTTAGAGATTGTATCCTTAGTTGCAAACCAGAGATCCTGCTTTGTCTCAAGCGCAAAATTAAAGCAGCTTCTTGCAAAGCTCTCGATAGAATCGTTGAGATTATGCATTCCCTGAAGAACTCCTGCGCCCTTAAAGTTATGAATAAGCTCTCTTGTCTCTTCACCAGCCTCATTAGTAAATACAAGCTCTGCCTTACCAGCCTCAGAAACCTTCATCTCAGATGCCTTATACACATCACCATACGCATGTCTTGCAATTGTGATAGGCTTCTTCCATGTCTTAACATATGGCTCAATACCCTTAACGATAATAGGAGCTCTGAATACTGTACCATCAAGCATGGCTCTTATTGTTCCATTAGGGCTCTTATACATCTCTTTAAGGTTATATTCTGTCATTCTTGCTGCATTAGGCGTAATTGTTGCACACTTTACTGCAACACCATACTTCTTAGTAGCTTCTGCTGAATCTATAGTCACCTGATCATTAGTCTCATTTCTATGTACAAGACCTAAATCATAATATTCTGTGTTAAGATCAATAAAAGGAGTGAGCAGCTCGTCCTTGATAAGCTTCCACAATACTCTTGTCATCTCATCTCCGTCCATCTCTACAAGTGGAGTTGTCATCTTAATTTTGTCCATAATATAAAGAACCTCTCTTTCTTTTTCTTATTTGATTAATTATTATAATTTATTTCAAATATTTTGTAAACAGAAACTGACTTGTATTAGCCTGATTACTTTGTTATAATTCATAAGTAATTTTTACACACTACATTTAACAATGCACAGATTGTGCAGTCATAATTATGGAGGTACAGATACATGTGTGGATTCGCAGGTTTTACTGGATACTTGGCTGATGGTGATGCTGTTCTTGAACGCATGATGAACAAAATTATTCACAGAGGCCCTGACAGTGCTGGTAAATACATTGATGATAAAGCATACATGGGCTTTAGAAGACTTTCTATCATTGACCTTGATAACGGAAGCCAGCCTATGTTTAACGAAAATAAGAAGATAGTAATAACATTTAACGGTGAGATATATAACTATCAGGATTTAAGAAAAGACCTTATTGAGAAAGGTCATGTATTTGCTAACAATTCAGATACTGAAGTTCTCATTCACTCATACGAAGAGTATGGCAAGGACATGCTTAACAAGCTTCGTGGAATGTTTGCATTCGTAATCTGGGACAGTGAAAAAGAAACTCTTTTTGGAGCAAGAGACTTCTTCGGAATCAAGCCTTTCTACTACACAGTTGCAGACGGCAACATGATATATGGTTCAGAGATTAAAAGTATCTTAGAGCATCCTGCTTATAAGAAAGAGGTTAATCCTGTTGCACTTGAGAATTATCTCACATTCCAGTACTCAGTACTTGATGAAACATTTTTCAAAGGAATATTCAAGTTGATGCCTGGTCACTGCTTTACATTCCACAAAGGCGAGCTTAACATTGAAAGATACTGGGAGCCAACATTTGATGCTGATGAGAGCAAGTCTTTAGATGAATTTGTTGATGAAATCGACGATGTTATGCATGATTCAGTTGAACACCATAAGATCAGTGATGTTGAGGTTGGTTCATTTCTCTCAAGCGGTGTTGATTCAAGCTATGTTGCTGCTACATTTAACGGTGACAAAACATTTACTGTTGGATTTGATTATGAAAAATACAACGAAATTGACTATGCCAAAGCTTTATCTGACAAGATTAAGATTGACAATTATTCAAAGCTTGTTTCAAGTGAAGAATACTGGGCTGCAATTCCTAAAATCCAGTATCATATGGACGAGCCTTTAGCTGACCCTGCTGCCATTGCACTTTACTTTGTAAGCCAGACAGCAGCCAAGCATGTAAAGGTTGCCATGTCAGGTGAAGGTGCTGACGAGTTCTTCGGTGGATATAACATTTACAGAGAACCACTTGACCTTGCAGAATTTCAGAAGCTCCCTAAGGGCTTAAGAAAAGGACTTGCCAATATTGCCAACGCTATCCCATTCAAATTCAAGGGAAAAAGCTTCTTGAACAGAGCAAGCAAGACAGTTGAAGAAAGATTCATAGGTAATGCTTTCATGTTCAATGAAAAAGAGCGTGCCAGGATATTAAAGAATCCTACCGGCAAGTATGACCATAAGGAACTTACAAAGCCTTTCTATGATAAGGTTGCTGATAAGGATGATGTTACTAAGATGCAATATATTGATATCAATTTCTGGCTGATTGGCGATATCTTACTTAAGGCTGACAAAATGAGTATGGCTCATTCTCTTGAGGTAAGAGTTCCTTTCCTTGATAAGGAAGTGTTCAATGTTGCCCGTACTATTCCAACTAAATACAAGGTTAACAAGAGCAATACCAAGTATGCCATGAGACAGGCTGCCCACAGACATCTTCCAGACATGGTTGCTGAGAAGAAGAAACTTGGATTCCCTGTTCCTATCAGAATCTGGCTCAAGGATGAGAAGTACTACAATATGATTAAAAAGGCTTTCACAAGTGAAGCTGCTGAAAAGTATTTTAACACTGATGAGATTGTTAAATATCTTGATGACCACAAAGAAGGTAAGGCCGATAATTCACGTAAGATATGGACAATTTACATGTTCCTTGTATGGTATGAAGATTTCTTTGGCAACGGAGTTAAAGAAGCTGCTTAATATTTAAATTTGTATTTGCAAATAAGGCACGGACATTCATGTCCGTGCCTTATTTGATATTATGAGTAAAATATTACGCTGTAATTGTTGTTCCTGTCTTTCCAGCAAGACCTTCCTTAGCCTTCTCAAGATTAGCAATAACAGCCTTTCTTTCCTTATCTGCTGTTACGAATCTGATAGATGCGTCAACCTTAGGGAAAGTTGTAACTGCTGGGAAGTGACCATCCTTAATATATTGGTGAAGATCTGTTGCAGAAACTGTATCAAATACCTTCTCCTCTGGTGTTCCCTTTCCTATAGTAAGCTTATCATATGCTGTAAGGAAAAGTAATGTTCCCGCTCCAACAAGCTCTGCTAACTTGGCAGCTGTATAATCCTTTTCAATAATAGCACTTGCACCCTTAAGATGTGAGCCCTGCTGTAATACAGGAATTCCTCCACCACCAGCTGCAATAACAACCTGATCAGCATCAAGCAATGCCTTGACAGCATCAATCTCATATATATCAATAGGCATAGGTGAAGCAATTATTCTTCTGAACTTACCTGGCTCTTCTTCAACTACATAATTTCCCTTCTCTTCTTCAGCATCAGCTTCTTCTTTAGACATATATCTACCAATAACCTTAGATGGTTCACTGAAAGCAATATCAAAAGGATCAACTCTTACCTGAGTAATAATAGTTGAAACTGTCTTATATATTCCTCTGTTAATAAGCTCTTCTCTTATGGCATTCTGAAGATCATATCCAATATAACCTTCACTCATGGCTCCGCATACAGACATAGGAGCAACTGTTCTGTCATCAGGCTCAAGTCTTGCAAACTCAGTCATTGCTGTCTGAATCATACCAACCTGTGGTCCATTACTGTGTGTAATAACAACCTGATACTTAGCTTCTACAAGATCAGCTATTGCCACTGCTGCTTTCTTAACATTCTGCTGCTGCTCTGGAAATGTTTCTCCAAATGCATTTCTTCCTAAGGCAACTACAATTCTCTTATTATCCATAACATAAACCTCTCATACACGATTATTATTGATGTAAATATTATATTCCATGAACCGCCAAAAAGCAAATTATTTCAATATGTATATAGCCATTATGGCATTATAGAATTAGCACCATCAACAATCACACTCTGTCCTGAAAAATAACATGAATCCGGACCTGCTAAAAATGCAATGACTGGAGCAATATCTGTCTCTGGATCACCAAAACGCTTCATAGGATTAAGGTTAACCTGCTTCGCATATTCCTCTGGAAATTTCTCAGCCCATGCCTTAGCTGCTGGTGATTCCGCTCCTGGAAGAACGATATTGACACATATACCATACTGTCCCCATTCCTTAGCTGCAATCTTAGTCATACCTCTTAATGCTTCCTTGTTAGAACCATAAGCTAACTGTCCTGCAATACCAAACATACCTGTTGCAGAAGCGAAGTTAATAATTCTTCCTTCATGCTGTTCCTTCATATAAGGGAATGCAGCCTGCATATAGTTAAGCGAACCAATTACACCACTCTGCCATGCCTTAAGCATATTATCATAAGAAGTTTCTTCAACTGGAGCAGAAGGAACAATAGCCTGTGCGTTATTTACTACAACATCAACTGTTCCATACTTTTCTGCAGCAGCCTTAACAACCTCTTCAACTCTTGCTCTGTCTGCTGAATCACATGTCATGGCGAAGCCTTCTCCTCCTAATTCCTTAATTTCTGCAATTGTCTGCTCAATTGGCTCTACTCTACGTCCCGTTGCAATAACCTTAACCCCTCTTTTTGCAAGACAAAGAGCAATTCCTTTACCTATTCCCTGGCCTGCTCCTGTTACAATAGCAACTTTTTCATTTAACTGTTTCATTAAAGTACCTCCATAATTTTTATATTTAAATTATATCAATTATTTATAAGAAAGTAAATGAATAATCAGTCACATCTAATCCCTGTAATATAACCGCACTAAACCACCTAATCTGAATATACTAAAATATATATATTATGTTCTGAAAATAATTATTATGAATAAATTAATCACTGTTGCTGTAATAGATTCAGGAATATATCCTCATATAGATTTCAAAAACCGTATAGTAGCTTTCAAGGACTTTGTCAATGGCAGAAAAAATGCTTATGACGACTGTGGACATGGCACCCATGTAAGTGGAATTATCGCTGGCAGCGGTTATGCAAGCCACGGCAGAATAAGAGGCATCTGTCCTTCTGCCTGCCTTGCCGGAATCAAGGTATTAGACAGACTTGGTAATGGCAGGATAGAAAATGTTTTAGATGCTGCTGGCTGGATAATCTCCCATCAGAAAGATTTGAATATAAGAGTTGTCAATATATCCTTCGGTGCAACCACATTTGGCGAAAAGGAAAATCTCATTGCTCTTGAAAAAGCAATTGAAAAGCTTTGGGACAATAATATAATTGTTGTCGCAGCTGCTGGAAATGAAGGGCCTGGACGACAGACTGTTGCCATCCCCGGAACCTGCAAGAAAATTATCACAGTCGGTTCCCCAGATGGCAAAGATTTCTATTCAGGAAGAGGTCCAACCAGTGAATGTATAGTAAAACCAGAGCTTATTGTAAATGGTTCATATATCAGGTCGTGCAATAATTCCGTTAGCGGATATTCTGTAAAAAGTGGAACTTCCATGTCTGCCCCGGTTGTTTCAGGTGCAATTGCAGATGTTCTGATAAAAAAAGACATGTCTCCTAAAGAGATAAAGAAAAGGCTCCATTCATGCTGTACTAAAAAAGCCCTGCCAGATAATCTGCAGGGCTGGGGATTATTAAATCTTTCCAAATTCATGAATATATGAACTATTTTGTGTTGACTGCCATAAGTATATCAATCATAAAATACTGTATAAGAATAAGTACAAGTGCAAGCACTACGATAACAACAAGCGGAATCCACTTATGCTTCTTTAATCCCTGTCCTTTCTGATTCTGTTTTTTAAAATTACGACTGTCTACCATCAGACTGTACCTCCAATCCATTCCTTAATATTATTGTCAAGCCAGCTTATCCATTCTTCAAAGCCTTCGCCAGTCTTAGCTGATACGAAAAATACCTTTGCCAATGGATTTCTTTCGTGAATTCTTTCAACAACTGCTTTGTCATCAAAATCAAAATACTCTTTAGTATCTATTTTATTGATAAGAACTACATGACACACCTCGAACATAAGAGGATATTTAAGTGGCTTATCATCACCCTCAGGATACGAAAGAATAACGACATTACGCGATGCTCCTGTATCTGTCTCTGCCGGACATACAAGATTTCCAACATTCTCCATAACAAGAAGGTCAAGCCTCTCTGTGTCAAATTCATCAAGTGCCTGCATGGTCATATGAGCGTCCATCGCACACTCTCCGCCTGTATGCACCTGAATTGAAGTAACCCCTGCTGCCGCCATCTTCTCAGCATCAACAGAAGAATCAATATCTGCTTCCATTACACCTATACGATATCTGTCTCCTAACATATTAGCTGTTCTTATCAGAGTTGTAGTCTTACCTGCTCCCGGACTTGACATAAGATTAACCATAAATGTTTTCTCTTCCTTAAGCCTTGCCCTTGTCTTAGCAGCTATCTCATCATTAACGGCATAAACACTCTGATGTACATCAATTACTCTTACATTACCCATTCTGGTTCTCTCCTAAATATTGTGCTGCATTGTCTTTTAGCCATTCGCACCATGCATCCATTCCTTCTCCTGTTCTTGCAGAAATAGGGAAAACTACTGCTTCCGGATTTCTCATTGCAATATTATCCTTAACCCTATCCATATCAAAATCAAATGCCGGCATGGAATCAATCTTATTAATAATCACAACCTGACACTTCTCAAACATAAGCGGATACTTAAGCGGTTTATCATCTCCTTCCGGAACTGAAAGAATTGCCACATTAAGACATGCGCCTGTATCAAACTCAGCCGGACACACAAGATTACCAACGTTCTCAAGTATAATAAAATCAAGTGTATTATCTGCTTCAGCTTCTAACGCAGCCATTCCCTGTCTTGACATATCAGCATCAAGATGACACATTCCGCCTGTGTGCAGCTGTACTGCTGACACTCCTGCCTTAGCAACAGTAAGTGCATCAACATCCGAATCAATGTCTGCTTCCATTACACCTATATTAAAATGTTTCCTAAGTCTTTCAATTGTACCAACAATAGTTGTAGTCTTACCCGAACCGGGACTTGACATGACATTCATATAGAATACATTTTTCTTCTTTAACTCTTCTCTTAATCTGTCAGCATCAACGTCATTATCCTCTAAAATGGTTTTCTTAAGGTCAATTATCTTCATGCTTCTTTCATTATAACTATTATTCATAACAACTCCAATTAGTAATCCTTAGCCATCTGCACATAACCGAGTCTCTCAAATCCAGCTTTCTTGTATGCTTTCACTGCTCTTTCATTCTCTTCTTCAACCTCAAGTCTGAATCTTACAGTTTCTTTTCCATACATATTGTCAAGATGTTCAAAGAACTCACCTGCAATATTCTTTCCTCTGTAATCCGGCTTAATATATATGTCCTCAACCCACACACAATTACCGCCACATTCAGTAGAATAGCTGTGTGCAACCATTGAATAACCCATGATGACACCTGTGTTATTCTCGAACACAAAACACTCTATAAATGGATTATCTCCAAGACAATCTGCAATATCCCTTTTCATAACATCCTCTGAAGGGTCTGAAAGCAGTGCTGGTGAGGCATAAAACACCTTCATCATCTCAAGGACTTCTGAAGAATCCTCTTCTTTCATGCTTCTTATAATAATATTATCCATATGAATCATTCCTTTTCCACATAATAATTAATGATATCATAGTATTTATTTATTGGCAAATTAAAAGACGCGGACTGCCAAACTGACAGCCCGTGCCTTTCTTATTATAATTTATTCATTTTTTAACGTACACTCACGAACCCGTGCTTTCGCACTCTTTCGCCCTGCTTCGCATGGCCGTTCGTTCGTTAATGGCACAGGAAAAGTAAATGTCTGCTCTGCAGACGCTTACTTTTCCTATGTGCACATTATATTAGGAAAAAAGATATTTATTACACCAATCCCAGAATCTTAGGTAAGAACATTGAAATTGCAGGGATGTATGTAACCAGTAATAATGCTACGAAAATGATAGCAAAGTACGGTAACATGTACTTGATAACACTTTCAATAGTAACTCCACCAACACGGCAGCCCGTGAAGAGGATTGTTCCAACCGGAGGTGTAATTGTTCCGATTGATAAGTTGAAGCAGAGCAGAATACCAAACTGTATTGGGCTCATGCCAAATGCTGTACATATAGGAAGTAAAATAGGTGTAAAGATAAGAATTGCCGGTGTTACATCCATAAATGTTCCTACTACAAGTAACAGCACATTTATTAAAAGAAGAATAAGTATCTTGTTGTCTGTAAGACCAAGGATTGCTGTTGCAATCATATCAGGGATTTCTGTGAAAGCCATAGCCCATGACATGATAGATGAAAGACCAATCATAAATGTAATAATACCTGTTGTCTTTGCTGATTCAAGTACAATTCTTGGAATGTCCTTTAACTTAAATGACTTATAAATAAGTGAAAGAACTGTTGCATATACTACAGCAATTGCTGAACCTTCTGTAGCTGTGAACACACCTGCAAGGATACCACCGATTACGATTACGATAAGTAAAAGGCTTGGAATTGCCTGCCAGAATGTCTTCATTGCAATTTTAAATGTTACTCTTTCTTCTGCCTGGTATCCACGCTTCTTAGCCATGATACCTGCAAGAATCATAACTGCTCCACCCCAGAGAATTCCTGGAATATAACCAGCCATGAAAAGTGCTGCAATAGATACACTTCCTGCGATACTTGAATATACAATCATTGTATTACTTGGTGGAATAAGCATTCCAACCGGAGCTGAAGCTACATTTACAGCTACGCTGTAGTTCTTATCATAACCTTCTTTTTCCTCTAATGGTCCGATTGTGCTTCCCATAGCTGCGGCTGCGGCTGCACCTGAACCACTGATGGCTCCAAATAACATGTTAGCAACTACATTTGACTGTGCAAGTGCTCCTGGCATTCTACCAGCAATAACCTTGGCACAATTAACAAGTCTTGTTGCGATACCGCCATTGTTCATTATATTACCTGCAAGGATAAAGAACGGAATGGCTATAAGTGAAAATGAATTCGAACCCGCGAATATTCTCTGTGCTGAAGTTGCAAAAGAAACATTTGCCGGAATCATGCATATCATTGAAACTGCTGATGAAAGACCGATTGCTACACCGATAGGAGCACCGATTATCAGCAATATAACTAATATTGTAACCATTACTAAGGCTACCTGTAATGCTATACTCATGCGAAAGTCCTCCTCATAATTATTGCTTATTTGCTTTGAGTTCAAGTCCAATATTATAAATGCTGTAGAAGATTATAATCACACCGCATATTGGAATAATTGAATAGATGACACCTGTTGGAATATGAAGAATTGTATCTAACTGTACAAGATTCATTTTTGCGATTGTAAAACCACCATATACCATTACAAGTCCAGCAAAGCAGATTGTAACAAGCTCAATAATTATGCTGACTATCATCTTAGGTGTTTTAGGTAACTTATCCTTAATAACTGATATATTAATATGCTCTCTCTGTCCGAACATATATGTTGCTGATATTATAATCAGCCATACGAAACAGTATCTTGTGAGTACTTCTGTAACGCTGCTTGGACTTTTGAAGAAATATCTTGCTATGACCTGATATGTTACCATAAGTACCATTGCAATAAATATTACAACACTTGAATATGATGTAATCTTGTCTAATACTTTTTTAGCTGCTGTCATATTATTTCTCCTCTCTTAAAGCCTGTACTTTATCATATATTTTCTTAGTAATTTCTGACTGTCCGGAAATACTGTCAAGAAGTGGCTGGCATTTTTCTCTGAATAATTCTGTATCAGGATACACAAAGATTGCACCATTTGCTTCAGCATCCTTCTTTGCTTCCTGTACTGATTCTGCAAATGCATCAAATTCATAATCTGTTGAATCTGCAACAAGCTTGTCAAATATTTCCTTATCAGCAGCTGACATACTGTCAAGGAAGTTAGTACTTGCTATAACTACATCAGGATGAACAATATGCTTTGTGTATGAATAATACTTGGCAACTTCATAATGCTTAAAGTCTGTATATACTCTCTCACTGTTCTCTCCTGCATCAATAACGCCCTGCTGGAGTGCTGTGTAAACCTCTGACTGTGACATTGCTGTACCAACACCACCCATGTACTTAACCATGTTAAGATATGTTGTTGAGTCATTAACTCGTACAATCATACCCTTAAGGTCATCTGGTGTATTAATTGGCTTGTTTGCATAAATATTTCTCTCACCTGCTGTATATACAGTAAGAACTTCGAAATTGAACTTTCTTGTTGACTTGAAAAGCTCATCAAATGCACCTGATAATGTTGTTCTTCTTAAATGATCCATATCATCATAAAGATAAGGTGCACCTACAATAGCAAAATCTGAATCATATCCTTCTGGAACTGAACATGGAACAATAGCCATATCAAGTGCTCCGGTTCTTATAAACTCTGCCATAGACCCCTGCTCACCTAACACTCCGTTAGGATAAATAACCATCTTATATCTTCCATTTGTTGCTTCTTCAAACTTATCTCCAAGTTCTCTCATTGCCTTATACTGAGGATGTTCCTCATTCTGGTTAAAAGCAACTCTTATAATCTTAACTTCATGTCCATCTGCTGTAGTGTTAGTGCTACACCCCGTTAATGCAGAACAGACTAATAAACTCATGCATAAAAATAATGCAATAAACTTTTTACCCATAAAAACCTCCCTGAAATTACTTTAATAATTCAGTACTTACCTTAACTACTACTTTTCTTACTGTCATAGGATCTCCATCAGCACATGCTGGTCTGTGAACATCTGTTGGGAAGAATACACAGAAGCATCCTGGTGTTGATGTAATAAAGCCTTCATTCTCTACTGATTTGTAGAAAATAAGATCTCTTTCATCAAATTTTTCATCAACCTCATAATTGCCAGTATCAGGCGTAAATCCTAACTTTTCTCTACCTGAAGCTAAGAACTGTACATCAAGGTACTTCTCATGAACTTCTGGTCTTTTCTCATTTACAGAACCAGTTTCAGCATCAAATACCTGTGCATACATAAGCTTTCCTTCAAGCTCATAAACACCTGGTTCCATATTAACAAAATCATTTTCCTTCAAATACTTAATTGCTCTCTGTACTGCCTTCGGATAACTGGTAAAATCATCCTTTGAATTAATAGATGAAAATATCATTATTTCGTCTCCTTTCTGTCTCTGTCTTCCATAGCGTGAACCATGTTGACAATCATTCTGTGAGTTGGAACATCTACTCCGGTCTTTTCTCCGGCTTTTACAACTGCTCCACTTATTGTATTAACCTCTGTGCGTCTTCCCGCCTTAAGGTCTGCATATATAGAAGTCTTTCCTTCTGGTGAATTGATAGAAGTATTTCTTACTCTCTCAATAATTTCCTGTTCATCAAACTCAAGTCCTAAAGCTTTGGCAACTGCCAGTGCTTCTTTAATAAGAGTTACAGTCATGCTCCATGCATATTCATCTGCTGCAATAAATCCAATTGGAACCTGAAGAACACCTGTAAGAGCTGAAAGAGACACATTTGTAAAGAGCTTATCCCATATAAGCTGCTGGATATTATCATAAATGTGTGTATCAAATCCACATGAATCAAAGCTTTCCTTAATCTTTCCAAGCATTCCGTTGCTGTCAGGTACGAGCATTCCGATATTAGTCTTTCCTTTTCCGCCTCTTCTTACATAGCCGAAATCAAGAACTGCTCCGTTATCTTCTGTTGTACCGATGATAATTCTTTCCTTAGGAACAAACTCTGAAAGAATATCCTCATGACCTGCTCCGTTCTGAAGAGTCATTAAATATGTATGTTCTCCTATAATATGTCTGTTTTCTTCAAGCGCTGCTTTAGAAAAAAGTGCTTTAACAAAAAGTATTACAAGGTCAACTTCTCCAAGATTAGCACTGTCTGTCATTGCCTCAGGTCTGTAAATCACATCTTTATCATTCTCAAAAAGCTTAAGTCCGTCAGCATTGATTTTATCAACAATTTCCTGCTTCTTATCAATCATATAGACATCATTGTGTAATGAAAGATGTCCTCCATATATTGAACCCATGGCTCCTGCACCAAGAACTGCAATCTTCATAACTGTATCTCCTTATTATTCTAACTAATTATCTTGAAAATTCTGCAAGTCCCTCAATTGCATAAGCACGGATAGGACAAGAATCAAGTCCGTAAATTGGAAGTGGTGAATATGACATGAAGAATGTATCCTGTGTAAGCTTGTCTAAGTTCTTTAAGACTTCAAGGAATACAATGTTCTCTGCCATACAGATATCATGGAATGGCTTAACATCTTCGTTGCAGTTTTCAATTGATACGCCATCACCAAAACCAACACATTTAATCTTGTGATCTACACACCACTGTGCTGTCTCACCGTTAACAAGTAATCTCTGATCCTTGTCTGTATTAGTATCTGGAGTAAATGGATCAATCTTGTAAGAAGAATCAATGATAAGGATATCGCCTTCCTTTACCCAGCCTTCTGTTGCCTTGTCAAGGTCTGCTGCACTGATGTGCTTTCTATGAGGTAATGTATCCTTGAAATCAACATAGATTGCTCTTCCCATAAATGTTGTAAGTGGAAGTTCAGCAACTGATGGCCAGTTATCATCATGATGATAAGGACACTCACAATGTGTTCCAAGGTGGCTCGTAAGATCCATTGCTGTATGGAAATCAGGAATTGGACCACCTGTGTTGTATCTGATAAGGTGACATCTTCTTGATTCAGTCTTTGGATCAAGTGGCTTTGTTAAATCAATTACTTTTAAATTTCCTAATTCAAATGTTGTGTTCATTCTTTTTCCTCCTGAAAAATGATTTATTGTTTTCTTGTTGATTGCAGTATACCAGTATACCGGTTAAGAATCAATTATTAAAATTAGTCAAACTTTTCACAATATCATTGTACATTTTCTACAAATCCAGTATACCGGTATACATATTTTTAATTAATTATTGACCAATTGTATTTTTTTGTTTATTATTTTATTCATAAAAATGTATTTGAAGGGAATTTAACATCATGCAGCTTATGTCATCACTTCAGCAGGAAGCTTATAATTATATTAAAGATTTAATTCTTACCAACAGACTTGATGTAAACAGTCTGTATTCAGAAACTAAATTATCAAAAGAACTTGGAATATCCAGAACTCCTATGCGTGAAGCACTACAATGTTTAAGTCAGGACGGATATATAGATGTTATACCAAGCAAAGGATTTCGTATCAGACAACTTAATCAGAAGGACATGAAAGAAACTATTCAGATAAGATGTGCCATAGAAGGTTTCTGTACCCATTGTCTTGCAAATGATATCAATACTGCAAGAGGTCAGAAAACTATCAGAGAACTTGGCAATATTCTTGACCTTCAATATAAAACTATTGAAGATCATCCAGATAATGACAATTATGAGGATTTCATCAGTTATGATCATCAGTTTCATCTGCTCTTGGTAAAATACATAAACAATGATGAGGTCAATCACATTTTTCAAAGACTTATGTATCTGATAAAACTTACTTCTCAGTCAGCTCTTGAGGTTGATGGACGTATAACTGGTACATTAGATGAACACAAGAAATATTTTGATTATCTCAAAGCTGGTAATGGTGATAAAGCTTATAGTATCCTTATAGATCATCTTATGATGCCTCTTAATGTTGTTAAACCTGAAAAATAAGTTAAAATCTAATATATTATAGACTTCTTCCATATCTCAACAAGTTCCCCCAATGAATATGCAGCATTTGCAGGACTTGTTGATGGAAGAATGTCTGGTTTAATCCCCAGATATTTCATCTGATATTTTTCATAGTATTTTCCTGATGTTTTTCCATTACATATTACTTTTTCAATCTTAGAATTATCTACAATACTCTTCAAATCCGTTGGCTCAACATTCTTAATACTGCTGTCACTAGAACCAATTATGTCGCAGCTGTATATCGTATCCCACAAAGCAATATTATGCTTTAACATAAATGCCTTCTTTTCTTCTATCGTCTGCGGAACTGCCTCTTTGAATACTCCGCTAATCATTTTCCAGAATCTGTTCTGCGGATGTCCATAAAAAAACATCTGCTCTCTTGACTTAACTGAAGGCAGGCTTCCAAGTATAAGTATTCTTGATTCACTGTTATACAGAGGTGGAAATGGGTGTACTATATGCTCATATTTAGTTTCATTCATGATTATCTCCTCATCATTATTTTATTTCGCTTAATTAGCTTTATAATTAAAGTTTTTAAATGCAAAAAAAGGATTCAAGCTGAAATTCAACTTAAATCCTTTAAACAGCAGGGGATGAGAGAATCGAACTCCCACCAAAGGTTTTGGAGACCCCTATCATACC